>Ga0181349_1000001_pt1 | contig 674607 bp, 744 predicted proteins | sample Su13VDMM110SD_FD_130106 | JGI IMG/M metagenome (GOLD analysis project Ga0181349, IMG submission 130106) | Freshwater viral communities from Lake Michigan, USA - Su13.VD.MM110.S.D | ecosystem: Environmental > Aquatic > Freshwater > Lake | place: USA: Michigan | collected 2013-07-16 | reverse complement strand
GAGAATGCCGAGAATAACGCTGTCGAGGGGGGTCATAATGAGGAAAGTATACCAGGCGCTTGTTCGTCCCCAGTCAGGAAGGGTTGCCGTACCGTGTTTTGACGGTATTCTTTAGGGACTATGGCTCTCGCGCTCTCATCCCGGCTTGAAGCCCTTCTCTTTGCAGCTGGCGAATCGCTTTCAAAGAAGCGAATTGCGGCTTTCTTGGATACTAATGCAGATGGTGTTGAAGACGCTTTGAACGCGCTTCGTATCACGCTTAAGGATCGTGGACTCATGCTTATTGAGGCCGGGGAAATGGTTGAGCTACGAACGAGTCCTGAGGCTGCAGATACTATTCAGAAACTTCGTGAAAGCGAGCTATCGCGCGACCTTGGAAAAGCGAGTCTCGAGACGCTCGCTATCATCCTCTATAAGGGAGGAGCCACACGCGGCGACATTGATTGGATACGTGGTGTAAACTCGGGCGCTGCCATTCGCTCGCTTCTTTTACGGGGACAGATCGAGCGCACTGAAGACGTGAACGATAAGCGGCGCGCCTTCTACAAGCCAACCGTCGACGCGCTTGCGCATCTTGGCGCTGGAAAGCTCGAGGATCTCCCGCGTTATGCGGAACTTCATGACGCGCTCACGGCGAATGCTGCAACCTCTACCGACGTATGACCGCACCTACCCCAGACCTAAAGACTCTCATTCGGAGACTTGAGAAGCGTCACCAAAAGAAGCAGGCAGCGACCGCCCTTATCGCGGGCACCGCGGTGCTTGGTCTTACCGTCCTTGTTGCGCCACTCTTTGCCCAGAAGGAAGTGACGCCGGTTGCCGTTGCGCCTGAGACCGTTACGACACCTGCGTCCGATGCGTTTGAGGCCGTTCGCCTTGAGGGGAAGGCAGCGATTGTGTACGACCTGGTAACAGGCGAAACACTCTACGAGAAAAACAGCCGTTCACAGCTACCGCTCGCGTCGTTAACGAAGCTCCTTACCGTCTACGCAGCTGCAGAAAGCCTCGATAATGGTTCAACAGTAACAATCACCGATACAGCACTTCTCTCAGACGGGGAGAGTGGCTTCTCTGCGGGCGAAACGTTCGCGTTCGGTGACCTCGCACGTCTTGCGCTCGTTTCCTCATCTAACGACGCAACGGCGGCAATTGCAGAGACTGCGGCGAGCGCACGCGCAACGACTGGCAAGAACATGCTCGCGAGTGCCGCATCCGCTCTTGGGCTTGCTCAGACGTATGCACTGAATGGTACGGGTCTCGACGAGAGCACCTCGGTATCCGGCGGCTATGGTTCCGCTAAGGACATTGCTGTTCTTTCAGGAAAGCTTCTTGAGATTGCCCCAGAGATTGCGAACGCAACCATAAATTCATCCGTATCCATACGATCTCGCGAAGGTGTTCTCCATACGCTTCCAAATACGAACCCAGGGGTAGGACGAATTCCGAGCGCACTGCTCTCGAAGACGGGCTTCACTGATCTTGCGGGAGGGAATCTTGCCGTAGTGTACGACGCGGGTATCGGGCACCCTATCGCTATAGTAGTTCTTGGCTCATCCCGTGAGGGACGCTTCACTGATGTGAACACACTTCTCACTCGTACAAACGAGTACTTCGCAGGCGTTAACGATCAGCGCTAATTTCTATGATTTTCGACGCAGCGCGCGTACTCATCCCTTCCGTTATCTCCTTCACCGTTGGTATCGCGCTTGCGCCGGTCCTTACGTTCTATCTTTTCAAGTACCGTGCCTGGAAGAAGAAGGCAGGGAAAGGAAACAGCATGGGTGACATGAACGGAACACCTCTGTTCGATGAGTTGCATAAGGAGCGTGAAGTTTCAACGCCGCGTATGGGCGGCATTATTGTCTGGGCATCAACTCTCATAACTGCCCTCGGCATCTGGCTCTTTGCCATGGTGTTTGGCGAGCCATTCACATCCTTCGACTTTATTAGCCGCAGCCAGACATGGCTTCCGCTCTTTGCGCTTGCGATTGGTGCGGGTGTCGGCCTCGTTGACGACATCTTTGAAATTACGCGCTCAAGCGGAGGACTCCGGCTTCGCTGGCGGCTTCTGGTTGTGGCGCTTCTTGGACTCTTTGCCGGCTGGTGGTTCTACGACAAGCTTGATGTATCGAGTGTTGGCGTACCGTTTGTTGGTCCAGTTGAGCTCGGCGTCCTTTTCATTGGGTTCTTTATGCTCGTTACGCTTGCGCTCTACGCAGGTGGAGTTATCGACGGTATTGATGGCCTTGCTGGCGGTGTGTTCGCAATCATTTTCATGACGTATGCGGGTATTGCGTTTGCGCAGGGACAGACAACCCTCGCGGCATTCGCGGCGTGTGTCTCAGGTGCCTTGTTTGCGTTCCTCTGGTTCAACATTCCACCCGCCCGGTTTTACTTGTCTGAGACCGGGACCATGGCACTCACGGTTGCCCTTGCGATAACCGCATTCTCTACCGATGTACTCGGCGAAGGCGTCGGTGTTGCCGTTCTTCCGATTATTGCGCTCCCACTCACGGTTACCGTCTTCACGAGCATGCTGCAGGTATTCTCGAAAAAGGTCCTGAAGAAGAAACTTTTCAGGATTGCACCAATTCACCATCACTTTGAAGCCATTGGATGGCCTGCGTACAAAGTTGCAATGCGGTATTGGGTTATCACTATCATAGCGGGTATCTTTGGGCTCGCGTTGGCTCTGCTAAAATAGGCGGATGCGCCTTTCCGGAGACCGAGCGTTCGCTCTTATCGTCGCCATCTTAGTTGTTGGCGGCGCTGCTATTTTCCTCTCTGCTGCACTTGGTCTTCTTGCCCGTGAAGGAGCATCAATTGGAAGACTCGCCCTCACTCAGCTTGCACTCGGCCTCATCCCGGGACTCATTGCGCTTGCCGTGATTAGGTTCGCGCCACAACAGCTTTTGATGCGCGCCGTTATCCCGTTTTATATTTTCGCTCTTGTTCTAACGTCTCTCGTGTTCATTCCAGGGCTTGGTGTCCACGCAGGCGGCGCAACGCGCTGGATTGATCTTGGTCCTGTGACGGTTCAGCCAGCTGAGTTCCTAAAGCCAGCTGTTATTCTCATGCTCGCTCTTTTCTTGGCGCGAGCAAAAGAGAAGATTAAAGATTTCAAAAGCGGTCTACTTCCGTTTGGCATCATCATAGGCCTCCCGGTTATTTTGCTCGCCCTACAGCCAAACAACAGTACGATCCTCGTTATCGGTGCTACCGCCATGACGCTTTACTTTATTGCGGGCGCACGACTACGAGATATTGGTCTCATCATCCTTTCTGGTGTCGCATTCATCGCCATTGCGCTCTTCTTTAGACCCTACGCACTCGAACGCGTGAAGACATTTATCAGCCCAGAGGCAGACGGCCTTGGGAGCGGGTACCAGATCCAGCAATCCTTAATTGCTATTGGATCAGGCGGCATGCTCGGGCGAGGCTTCGGCCAGAGCGCACAGAAATACAACTATCTTCCAGAACCGGTAGGTGATTCGGTCTTTGCGGTCTACGGAGAAGAATTTGGGTTTCTTGGTACCGTGCTCCTCGTTATGTTGTTTACAGCCTTTGCCACGCGCGGCTTCGCAATTGCCGCCCAGTCTGCAAATGCCTTTGGTGCCTATGCGGCAACAGGCCTTACACTCCTTATAACCATCTCCGCATTTATGAATATCGGTGCCATGCTCGGTATCGTGCCTTTAACTGGGCTTCCACTTCCGTTCGTTTCGCACGGCGGTACTGCGCTCCTTGCGGCCTTAGCCTCAGTAGGGGTGATTCTTAACGTGGCAGCTAATCGCAGTAAGCGGCAAACACTGACATAAGAAGGAAGCGTGTTCCGTGCTATAAAAGGGCTATTAAGGTATGAAAATCGTATTTACCGGCGGGGGAACAGGAGGCCATTTCTACCCCCTTATTGCAATCGCCGAAGCGATGCGTGATCTTGTTGCTGAGCAGAAGATCCTCCCACCCAAGCTCTACTATCTTGCCGACAAGTCCTACGACGAAGAGGCACTCTTCGCAAACGATATTGTGTTCCTTAAGGCTCCGGCCGGGAAGGTACGCCGCTACTTCTCTGTGGCTAATGTAACGGATATCTTTGTAACGATCTGGGGATTCGTTACGTCCTTTTTCATTCTCTTGAAGCTCTATCCAGACGTGATCATCTCAAAGGGCGGGTACGCGAGTGTACCAACCGTACTTGCAGCGAGCGTGCTTCGGATCCCAATTATCGTGCACGAGTCGGACGCAAAGCCAGGACGTGCGAATCTCCTCGGCGCTAAGCACGCAACACGCATCGCTGTTGCGTTTGAAAGCGCTATCGAAGGATTTCCAGCGAGCGTCCGAAACAAAGTAGCGAAAGTTGGCATCCCGGTTCGAAAGGAACTCATGCACCTACCTTCACGAGAAGACGCAGTAGCAGCGCTCGGACTTGATGCGACTCTCCCGACCGTATTCATCGTTGGCGGGTCTTCCGGCTCACTTAGAATTAACGAGACTGTGCTCGATGCACTACCAACACTTGTCTCGTTTGCGAACGTAATCCATCAGACGGGCAAGAGCCACTTCGACAATGTTTCAAAGACGGGAAAGGTAATTATTGAAAAGAGTGGGTACGGTAGCAGGTATCATCCGTATCCATACCTGAATGTCGAAAGTATGCGGAGGGCAGCGGCAGCGGCGGACGTGGTTATTACCCGTGCCGGTACGGGATCCATTACGGAAATCTCGCTCTGGAATGTGCCATCCATCTTGATTCCGATTCCCGAAACCATTAGCCACGACCAGCGTGCAAATGCGTATGCCTATGCGCATACCGGTGCCGCGGTAGTGCTTGAGGAAGCGAACCTCACCCCACATGTGCTCGCCTCTGAAGCACAGCGCATCAGTACCGACACAGCGGTGAGTGGCCGCATGCGCGAGGCGGCTAGGGGATTTGCGAATCCTCTGGCTGGCAGGCTTATTGCAGAGGAGGCGCTTCGCATCGCACTTTCCCATGAAGGTAAGAACGGCTAATCTCTCTGTATGACCGTCCGTACTAGGTTTGCTCCAAGTCCCACCGGCTTTCTCCATGTAGGAAGCGCTCGTACAGCGCTCTATGCCTGGCTCTATGCTCGTAAGCACGACGGGAAGTTTATTCTTCGTATCGAAGACACAGACAAGGGGCGCGAAGTAGAGGGTGCTATTGGTCACATGATGGAGTCACTCAAGTGGCTTGGTATTCAGTGGGACGAGAGTATTGATATCGGGGGACCCTATGAACCATACATTCAGTCTGCACGACTCGACTCGTATCGCTCCTACGCGCTCCGACTTATCGATGCCGGATTCGCCTATCCTGATCCCTATACCGAGGAAGAAGTTGAGGCGTTCCGAACAAAGGCAGAAGAAGAGAAGCGTCCCTTCCTGTTTCGCGACCATCGCCCAGACGCGATAGAGGTGTGGGACGGAACTCGTCCTCTTCGATTTAAGGTGCCAACTATTAAGCGCTTCGAGTGGGAAGACGCCGTTATGGGAAGCTTATCTGCCGGCGAAGAAGCGCTCGACGATTTCATACTTATAAAGGGAGACGGGTATCCAACGTACAACTTTGCGCATGTTATCGACGACATCGAGATGAAGGTCACGCACGTTATGCGTGGCCAGGAGTTCGTCTCGTCAACACCGAAGTTCCTTTCACTATACGAGGCACTGGGAGAAGTGCCGCCGGTATTTGTAACGCTCCCGCCAATTCTTGGAGAAGGAGGGAACAAGAAGCTCTCAAAGCGTGACGGTGCGAAAGATATTCTCGACTATCGTCGTGAAGGGTATCTTCCGGAGACCCTTGTGAACTTCCTCGCACTCCTTGGCTGGAGTCCCGGGGGCGATCAGGAGTTCTTCACACCCTATGGTCTCATAGAAGCATTCGATATCTCCCGCATCCAACGTTCGGGTGCCCAGTTCGACGAGGACAAGCTAAAGCACTTAAACCGAGAGCATATGAGGAGGCTCACGGATGAAGAGTTCATCTCTCGGGGGGAATTGCACGCGACCGATGATACGAAGCTTATGAAAGCCGTACCGCTTCTTAAAGAGCGTTCCTATACCTTTGCCGAGGCTCGAGAGATGCTTGAAGGCGAGCTTTCCTGCCTTTTTTCTACTCCTACACTCTCCGTTGAGCAGCTAAAAGCGAAGGAGCCAGCAGAGCGCGAAGGCCTTACAAAAGAGGCTCTGGAAGGCGTTTTGGGCCTTTTAGAGGGCCTTCCGGCTCAGCTTCCCGCTGAAGCCGTTAAGATGGCCCTTATGCCATTTGCGGACAGCATGGAAGCTATGGGAAAGGGTGGACGAGGAGCCGTTCTGTGGCCGACTCGCTACGCACTCTCCGGCAAAGAGAAGTCTCCTGACCCATTTACCCTTATCTCAATTCTTGGCGTCGCCGAGGCATCTTCCCGTATCCGGGCCGCACTTGCTATACTCTAGGGGATGCAGCTATTCCGCTCCTTAGTACTCGCACTTTCGTTTGTCCTTACGTTCTCGCTTATCGGCGCGATTGTGCCGGACGATGTCCTTGCGCAGACCGAGTCTGAGATTAAGAGTCAGATAGACGAACACGCGCAGCGTATCAAGGATCTTGAGAAGGAAATTAACGAGTACCAGCAGCAGCTGAACGTTGTTTCCGGACAAAAGCAGACACTTCAGTCTGCGATTAAGACGCTTGATATCACGCGTTCGCAAACCAGCACGCAGATCAACCTTACGGAGAACAAGATTTCCTCCACGAACCTAAAGCTCGAGGAACTTTCTTACAATATTGAAGACACGGAGCAGCTTATTGCACTCGACAAGCGTACGATTGAACAGTCCATACGCAACATGGCAGAAGCGGGAGACGTATCGCTCGTTGAGCAGGTATTTGCGGCAGGCAACTTAACGGAAGCATGGACTGCTATTGATGACGCGACGTCGCTCAACAGCGCACTTCGTGCAAATGTCGCGAATCTTTCCAAAGCGAAAGACGAGCTTTCAACACAGAAACAAGATGTAGACGCAAAGAAGAACGAGCTTACCTCACTCGCAACTGATCTCACCATTCAAAAACGCTCTCTCGATGTTGCGAAGAGCGAGAAGGATAAGCTCCTTGCGCAGACAAAGAATCAGGAAAGCGTGTATCAGAACTTGATCGCGACGAAGCAGGCAGAACGCAAACTCTTCGAACAGGCGCTCTCAAGTCTTGAGAACAGTCTTGCCTCGGTGGGACAGGGTGCTGCACCCGCATCTCAAACCGGCGTACTCGCGTGGCCATACTCGGCAACGTTTGCGCAGGGCTGTGCAGGGAAGGCAGGTGCGCTTGGAAACACTCGCTGCATTACGCAGTACTTTGGCAATACCGCCTTCGCCACCGCGAACTCGCAGATCTATAACGGTTCAGGACATAACGCGATTGATATCGGTATGCCGAGTGGTACGCCGGTACTGTCTGCGCTTTCAGGAACCGTATTTGGGACAGGAAACACTGACGCAGTTCCGGGCTGCTATTCCTTCGGCAAGTGGGTGGTTGTGAAGCATCCGAACGGGCTTGCCACACTCTACTCGCACCTTTCTACAATTAATGTCGCGAAGGGGGAGTCGGTTTCTACCGGACAAACTATTGGACTTTCCGGTATGACTGGATACGCAACTGGTCCTCATCTCCACTTTGGTGTCTATGCATCTGCTGGCATTCAGATCATGACACTTGGACAGTTCCGGGGTGCTACTACTCCGTGTGCAAATGCAACGATGCCAGTTGCACCGAAGGACGCATACTTGAACCCGATGTCGTATCTCTAGGTTCGATCCCTAGTCTCCCAGCAATAAATTCAAGGGCCTGCGAGGTTAATCGCAGGCCCAGTTGTCACCAATCCTTAGGAAACTTCTTCTTTTCGAGCAAATGCTCTGTATCCCAATACTCGTCGTCAGAATACTTTCCGACAACAGAGATAGGGGAGCAGCATCCCCTTTGTCTTCCCACTCCGGCCGTAGCCATTACATGTATTGTTTTCCGTCCGTTTCGAGTATGAATGTGCGCCAATCCTTTGACGCCAATCATAAAGAAACCGTTCCCTTCGTGCTCAGCAGTAATGTTTCGATGAGCCCATCGCGGATTCCATCTAATCAAAAGTGGATTCTTGAAGCGAAGCCTGAAGGCTTCCAAAAGGGTCTCGTTGATCATCTCAAGCCCGAACTCAGTCGAGCTACTAGTCTGAAAGTGCATCTATCTTCTCCATCTCAGAGACGCTTGAATAAGCGACCACCATCTCAGTGGCAGAAATATCATACGTATTTAAAAGCATCTTGTCAAAACAAAGTCAGCAAAGTTCCAACATCGTCCCAGACTGCCAGCAATAAAGAAACCGCCCGACCAATCTGGAACGGGGGTTCCTTTGGTCAGGCGGGATGTTTTAGCGGCTCTTGATCTCTCTGAACTGCTCGAGCTTGAGTGTGACAGCATTGCTCGTTATCGTGCGAGCTTTCTTCAGGGCTTCCTTGTCGTTAATCGCCTGAAAGGTTTCGCTCGCATCGAGCATTGTCATGCCGCCATCGCGCAGCCACGATACACGGTAGTTCCGAAGCCTCTTTTTCGCGAAGGTCATCATTGCTCCACCCATATTCGTTTCTCCTCGTTCGGGTCTGGACGAAACCTAGCATGATTGCGTAAAGGTTCCAAGATCGTCCCAGACTGCCAGCAATAAGCTAGAATAGCGGTATGAGAAAAACCCTTCTTTGGGTCGTAGGAATTGTAGGTATCTTAATAGTTGCTTTCTACGCATTTAATTCCTACATCTATACGCAAAAGCAAGTCACTGCTACTGCGGATTACAAAGATACGGAATACCGCATCGAAGGAGCTCGCGTACAGCTTAAAAATGGTAATGCCGAAACAGAAGCCGCTCCCGGCTCAGCATCGAGCGTAACAACGCGATACTTCGGAAACGACTTTAAGACTGATCTGGATAACGACGGCCGCGAGGATGTTGTGTTCCTACTCACCCAAGAAACCGGGGGCAGCGGCACCTTCTTCTACGTAGTAGCAGCACGTAATACAGATCGAGGCTACGTTGGCTCAGATGCCTACCCACTTGGCGACAGGATCGCGCCTCAAGGGTTCGGGATGAGTCCTAACCCACGACATAAGAATGTTGTTGTCGTTACGTATGCAGACAGGGCAGCGAGCGAACCTATGACAGCTCAACCGTCGATTGGTAAGAGTGTGTATCTCAAGCTTGATCCGGTAAGCATGCAGTGGGGAATTGTCGAACCTGATTTCGAAGGAGAATCGCGGTAGCACCAATAAAAAGAAAACACCCGGACCTTCGTCCGGATGTTGTCCTAGGGCCCTTAGGCCTTTCTTGGCATCTTCTCGCGCCTCTTAATGATGATGAGGTGCTCGCAGATGACACAGCAAGTATCGCTGGTTGCTCTTTTCAGAGAATTTGTACGACGATTCTCATAGTCGCCACACGCGCATTTAACGATCCAGCTTGGCGTCTTGCCATACCAGCCGATAACGGTGAACCTGCCGAAGGTTTTTCCGGTCAGGTCAGGTACATTCTGCGGAACTGGACGTGTCCGCGGTGGAGCTTTCCAGTGCAATTGACCGAGTCTTATGTTCGGCTCGTACGAAACTCCTTTGCCTAGGGCTCGAACTGAAGCCCGATTGACGGGCGCTGCACCGAGGCCGTCGTATATCCTGTTTTGGACCATTTGTATGGCTTTCCTGTATGTGTGAACAACCTGGAAGGAATGGTAGAGAGGTGAGCGCACTAAGTCAACTCAAGGGACTCCTACGATGCATCTCGTACGCGCCAGAGCACTCGTGAAGCAAAAGTTCGATGCGGAGACCAGCGTAACGCAATTGCTTCAAGTTCCAGTATCGGGACATCCTTCGGGAGATTGTAGATTGCCTCCATAGAACGCCTGAGCCCAAGATCTCCCGGTGAAAAGACATCGTCCCGCTCGAGCGCGAACATAAGAAACATTTCCGCGGTCCACCGGCCGATCCCCCATACGGAAGAAAGTTTTGCTATTGCCTCTTCTTCAGGAATCTTCCGGAGCGCCGGGAGATGAAGCTCTCCAGAGAGAACCGCTCGAGAGAGTTCTTTAAGTGTCTTCGCCTTTGCTGCTGAGAGACCAGCCTTCCGCATGGTTGGAAGTCTGAGCTTTTGAATAGCTTCCGGTGTAACTTCGCCCTTGCAGGCAAGGACGAGCCGGCCCCAGATGGTATCGGCAGCTTTGGTTGAGAGTTGTTGACCGGTGACGCTCGCCGCAAGGGAAGAGAACAGCTTTTGTCCGGAGTAGCGACGCTGCGCAGTTGAGCGTGGTTGGAAGTGGTCCTTCAATGGAAGGGCAGCAGCATAAAGCACCGGATCTGCTTTCTTTAGGTGTTGTAGCGCTTCCGTTACTCTCACGTCTGGCTTCTTGCTTGGCATGGAGGCTAGTATACTGGAGACAATGGTCCGATTCATTATTCTCATCATTATATTAATTCTCGCCTTGTCCTATTTCGGCATATCAATCCGAGATATCGCACAATCACCAACAGGGGAAGACAATTTCACGTTCGTGTGGCGATATGTGAAGGATGGGTGGGAGATTATCACGCTTGGCATCGCCAGCCTTATCGAGGCCGTTCGGGGCGTATTCTCATAATTCATCTATCTATGGAAAAGAAACAGATTTCTATCGCGGCCGCCCCAAACACCCACGCTACGTTTGTAAACGCAACGCAGGTAACCGTCTCAGACGACGCCGTCATCATCCAGTTCGCGTATGTGCGTCCGAATACAGAGGTTGGGCAACTCATCTCTGAGATCGTACTCTCGCCAAAACACGCTATTGAGTTTAGTAAAGCACTCGACGGAACTATCAAACAGCACTTCACCAGGCACCTCGAGGTTGGGGACTAGCGCCAATCATGAACTCTTCATACTTGCTTCATGGTGTAGGAAGTACTATCGGCGTATGGTTAGTAGCAAGTACTAACAATTAACTAAACCTATTAGATTGCTATGAAGAAACTAATTCTCGGGTCGCTCGCGCTTGCAGCTGTGATCGCTATTCCAGGCGTATCCCTAGCCGCAACGTACGCATACGTGAACACCGCGGGCGAAGTCATGACAATGGAAGCATCGAATTCTTCGGCTGCTCTCTCATCTGCTCCTGGCATCCACCCACGTAGCGGCGTTATGCTCATCGAGACTACCAACGACCCAGTCGTCGGCGACTCTGTTCCGGTCAAGTAAGACACCCCACGTCTTATACGTCTTAACTCCTGAGGCACAACGCTTCAGGAGTTTTGCGTTGCAAACTTCATGAAGTGCATTCCCTTCATCTTTCTCTCTGTGCTACCGTTTACAGACTTACTTCGTAACTCGAACCCTTACGCATGTCACATACATCCATTACGACGCTGAGTGTCATTGCCGTCATGGCACTTTCCTTTATTCCGTTTAGTGCCTCGGCAGCGAGCTCTAAACTAACCTGTGAACTCTCTGTTACGACCTCATACGGCGAGGCTGAGTTCAGTGGAAAGGAAGAGGTTCTCGTCCAGAAGGATGACGAGGTTACTATCGCGTGGACAAGCAAGAACGCGACGAAGGTCGTTGATCAGGACAAGGAAGAACTCGATCTTAATGACTCCATCACCGTCACTCCTGACGAGGACGAAACCTATTCGTTCCGCTTTACTGATAAGAGCAAGAAGGCAGACTGCGCAGTTTCCTTGATTGTTGTTGACGCCTCTATTGACGAGGACACGCTCGAGACCGATAGCGCAAAGCCAACGATCTCAGGCGAGGCATCGGGTACGAAGTCAGTTCGTCTTGAAATCAAAGACGAGGACGGCAAGGTAGTGTTCAAAAGTAAGACCATCCGCACTAAGCGCGGCGAGTGGGATGCTCGCGTAACGAAGACGCTCAAGGACGGTAGCTACGATGTCACGCTCTTTGGAGACAAAAGCGCGGAGATTAATGCTATTGCAACGGGAACTCTTATTGTAGGAGAAGGAGATTCTTCTTCCTCTTCTTCAAGCAAGAAGGGCGGTACGCTCTCCGTAAGCTCGCTTCCTCTTCTTTCTGGAGGCAATGCAGCAAACGGTGCATCCGTTCCGGTTGCCTATATCAAGGTATCGAACCCAAGTAACGAGGTAGCGTTCATTGATGGCTTCACGTTGAAGCAAAATGGTTCGGCGAATACGAATGCGGTCTTCAGCGTCTCAACAAATGACGACAAGAGCGGCTCTCGCTTTACGACCTCCGGTGCCGGTCTCTTCAAGAATGGCTCTGTATACGTGCCACTCCCAGCAACCGTTGCCCCGGGACAGGTTCGCATCTTCACCATTAAGGCGAACCTAGCCTCAAACAGCAGCATGTATGCGGGCCAGACGCTTATGCTTGACGTTGCCTCAATTACGAGCGGCGCCAAGGTAACCAGCGCGTTCCCGATCCAAGGAACAACCTGGACTCTTACGTACTAATCGGTTACTACGAAGCAGGGAAAAGGGAGGTACTGCCTCCCTTTTCCTTTTGCGGTAGAATCATAAAAATGGAGACCCAGATACTGCTTTTCTATAAATATGTAACCGTCGAGGACCCGGAAGCTCTTGCTAGCTGGCTGCGTGAACGCTGTACCGCACACAGGCTTCTAGGCCGTATTCTCGTGGCTGGAGAGGGGTTGAATGGCACGGTCGAAGGGAGCAAAGACGATGCCGAGGCCTTTGCCACCGAGCTTCTTGAAGATACACGGTTTAGCGATATGAAAATAAAGAGGAGTGTAGGCACGGGTGTCGCATTCCCGAAGCTTTCGGTAAAGGTGCGCAACGAAATCGTGGGTACACAATTCCCGGCAACGGTTGATCCGCGAGTTCGTACTGCGACACATCTTCCTCCCGAAGAACTTCGCCAATGGTACGAGGAAGGCAAGGACTTCGTTATTGTCGACATGCGTAACGATTACGAATTCCAGTCGGGGCACTTTAAAGACTCCATAAACCCAGGTCTTGAGAATTCTCGCGATCTGCCCAGCGCACTCCCTAAACTAGAGAGTCTTAAAGACAAGACGGTTCTTACGGTATGTACCGGCGGAGTGCGCTGCGAGAAGATGTCCGCACTTCTTCTTGAAAATGGTTTTACCGACGTATACCAGCTTGATAACGGGATACACGGCTACATGGAAAAGTATCCTGGCAAGGATTTTCTAGGATCTCTGTATACCTTCGACAATCGTAAGACGATGGACTTCGGGGGAGACCGCGAGATTATCGGCCGGTGCCATTTCTGTAATGCTGCAACAGAGAAGTACGTGAACTGTGCGAATGATTTTTGTCACCTCCACTTCTTAGTCTGCGAAGGCTGTAGTGGGGCTCGAAGCGTATTCTGCTCAACCGTCTGTTAGACACACATGCAATCTTCATGAAGAACATGCGTATACTGTACGTATGATACTTTCACTAATCCTCGGATTCCTTCTCGGTGCGGGCGCTCTTTTGTTTGCTCTTCAGAATACTGCCGTTGTTGCACTCTCGTTTCTTGGCTGGCAGTTTGAGACCTCGCTTGCGCTCCTTATTCTTATGGCGTTTGCCGCAGGCATTATCGTGAGCCTCTTGGTATCCATTCCATCTGCCGTTAAGGATAGTTTCCGAATCATGAGCCTTAAGAAGGAGAATAAGAAGCTTGTAGACGAGGTGAACGAGCATCGCCGTGCGGGTCAGACGGTAGTGACCGTTGTAGACGATACGATCCCTCAGGTACTCGATATTCGTAATCCGTAATGACGAAGAAGGCCTATCTCGCTGGCGGGTGCTTTTGGGGCCTTGAGGAGCTTTTTAGAGAGCAGGAAGGGATAGTTAGTATCGACGCCGGCTATACCGGGGGCGAGAATGAGGACCCTACCTACGAGAATCATCCAGGACACGCAGAAGCGCTTGAGATAACCTATGATCCGGAAAAGACTTCGTACCGTGCCATTCTCGATTTCTTCTTTCAGATTCATAATCCGACGACTTTAAATCAACAGGGCAACGACAAAGGTACGTCATACCGATCCGCCATCTTCTATCAAGACGAAGAGGAACGAAAAGAGGCGGAAGACTTTATTCGCCTTGTGAACGAATCTGGACGATGGCCAGACCCGGTCGTAACGACCCTAGAAGCATTCGACAGGTTCTATAAAGCAGAGGAATACCACCAGGACTACCTCCAGAAGAACCCGGGCGGCTATACCTGTCATGCTATCTATTTCGATAGCTACTTGCGGTAACATATATCTATGAAAGCAAACCTCATTCTTATTGTGCTCGTGCTTGCCGTTGTGGGCGGTGCACTCTGGTTCATGACTACTACTAATCAACAGGAACCCGTAGTTGGTATAGATGACTCAAAGATCCTCTCGTTCGCCGATTGTGAGGCGGCAGGATATCCCGTTATGGAGAGCTATCCTCGCCAGTGTCGGACAGCTGACGGACGAACCTTCGCCGAAGAACTGCCGGCTCCCGAGCCAACCTACGTAAATGCGTCGGCTGATTTAATCCGCGTTACTACTCCAACCCCAGGATCTGTTACCGGGAAGCCAATTACCGTTATGGGAGAGGCCCGCGGAGGTTGGTACTTCGAGGCATCGTTCCCGATAGAGGTACGCAACAGCGCAGGTGCCGTTATCGCAACAGGCCACGCCGAAGCGCAGAGCGACTGGATGACCGGAAACTTTGTTCCGTTCACAGCAACCGTGCAAATTCCAGCAAGCTACATCGGTGAAGCCGTGCTCGTTCTTATGAACGACAACCCATCAGGTATGGTGGAGAACGCACGCTCTATCTCGTTCCCGATTACGATCGAATACTAGAGTAGGGTACGAGCTTTGCGCGAACGTCCGCGCGTAAGAGGTGCTTGCTGAGGATTCTGTAGGAATCGTAGTCAAATTCACTTTCGACATCTTCCTCGTCATACCCGTCAGCAGTGTAGGAAAGGGTTTTACGTATGCGCCATTGATCTATGACGTAGACCATACCTTCCTCTGCGGTAGGATCCTCCGGTAGCATCATTGCTCCCGTAAACGGCCACGAACGTATGCGACGCTTTGCAAATGCAGTTTCAAACCGCTTGTTGTAGGAGGCAGGATCTTCTTTGGCAAGGCACGCGCCAAGACATTTTCCAAGCTGGTACTGGAAACAGGGACCGCTGCCGTTCTCGATACCAAGAAGCTTCGGACAGAGTTCATACTCTTTTGCCGCTTCTTTAAGAGCCGTCTTCCCTTGAGAAGCCGTACGGAACACTCCTTCAGTACTCCCGAAATCTGACTCCGAGAATTCGTCCCTATAAGCAACCGAGGCGTGCTTATACCCGTGCTCATTGGTACTACTTGTGGCAACCGCAAGCTTCTTGGCTTTCCGGAGTTTTCGGTTATAGATCGGGACAAGCTCCTTTATTCGTATAGATTCAAGAAGAAGGGCAGAGAGCTCACCACTTGTTTCTTCATATTCGATATAGGTTACAGCTTCGCAGAGCGTCCGTTCCTTTCCTGTCCGTCTGTCTGCCGAGAAGTGCGACATGACACGCGTTTTAATATCGATACTCTTTCCGACATAGAGGACGTCGTCTTCGCTCCCATAGAAAATGTAGATACCAGGTGCGTGTGGCAAATCCTTAACAAGAGCAGGATCAAGAGCGGCGGGAAGCGCTCGATTGCCAAGTACGTTTGCAATAGCAGTACGGACTATGGGTTCGCCGAGTTCACTCGCTGCTGATGCCAAGAACGCCACGAGTGCAAACGCGTCATCATACGCGCGATGGCGGTTTTCCATGGGAAGTTGATGGCGCGCTATGAGCGCATCAAGATTATGTGCCTTCTCGTTGGCGTAGAGTTTCCTCGACACTTTCACGGTGCAGAGGGATTTCGTGTTCCAAACGATACCAAGCCTCTTGAACTCGCTCTTAACGAAGGAATAATCGAAGGGTGCGTTATGCGCCACAAATATAGCGTCTTTTAGAAGCTCTTCAATGCGTCCTGAGACTTCTTCAAATGTCGGAGCATCCTCAAGATCACGATCCGTAATACCCGTTATAGAGGTTATAACCTGAAGGAGCGGGCGATTTGGCTGAATGAGTGTCTGGTACGTATCCGTAACAACTCCGTCTTCAATGCGAATGATGCCTATCTCAATTATGTTGCCGTAGGTAGCGCTGGTGCCCGTTGTTTCAACATCAACAACGGCATACGTTGCGCCCTTCAAGCAACCAATCTCTTCAAAAGTTCGAGTCGACATATGGTACTTTTCTCATGGTACTAAATATTTCTAACTTGTGTATGTTGTGTGGAAAAACACACATGTTGTGTATTGTCCCGTATCTACACGAGGTGTACGATTCATCTATGACAAAGCTCGTTTCTCTCACCCCCGCCCAGAAGGAAACACTCACGCTTATTCAGAAACATACGGAGAAGCATGGGAAGGCTCCTACGATTACCGAGATGCGCGATACCCTTAACCTTCGTTCGTTACGGAGCGTGACCCAGCGTATTGAGAGCCTTGAGAAGAAGGGACTTATCACAAGGAACCGATTCCAGCATCGCGGCATCGCGCTTCTCGAAGGTGTGAAGTCTCAGCTCTCGTCTGATCTCATCCAGGTGCCAGTTATCGCGTCTGCGGGCTGCGACGCTATGGACGTGTATGCGGAGCAGAGCTTTGGCGAATACATTGTGGTTGACCGAAGCCTTATTGGAGGCCGTCGCGAGAGCACGAATATCGCCGCGGTGCGTGCTGTTGGCGATTCCATGCAAGACGCAGGAATCCATAGCGGAGACTACGTCATTGTTGAAGTAACGGATCAGGTAGAAAACGGGGATCGCGTTGTCGCTATTCTCGGTAACATGGCTGTTATAAAGCGCTTTGAACGAGTGGATGAGGTGGTATACCTCAACCCTGAGAATAGGTACGGCACGTATCATCCCATCGTTGTACGTGAGGAAGATTCAAAGGTATTTGGAAAGGTGCTCTCTATTATTCCGGGCACCGAATGGGTGGACGATATAAAGATCGAGTACTACACCGAGCAGGGAATGTAAGAATCGCGTAGATTTTATTTTCATGAATATTGTATGTAGTTAGACTACATACATCTGGTATGTCACGAGCTATACTCCTCGGACTATGAAGTATTACTTCGACTTCGATCGGACCGTCTTTGATACGGAATCGTTTAAGCGTGCCTACGCAAAGCGTCCGACCGTACATGAACTCCTGCATCAGGCAAAGGAAGTTATTAAAGAATTCTTCAGTAGCACACGGTCTCTCTCGAGGCGTCATATGTTCTCTCGCACCCTGGGAACATTCCTTAGCCATCGACGCTTTGGCTTTGTGCCCGAAGAGTTAAAGGAGTATCTCTACCCGGACGCGGCGACCTTTCTGGCTGCCCATAGCAAGGACTGCACGATTGTTACCTATGGCATTCGTGCATTCATAACCGCTAAAGTTGCCAATGCCCTTACGAGCTATCCGCTCGGCGATATCGTGTACACCCCACGAAAGAAAGGGAGGACCCTAGAGCGCCTTACAAAAGGCAAAGAGGGTCCATTCATCTTCGTTGACGATGCTGATTTTCAGTTGGCATCCGTAGGGAAGGTGTGTCCGAATATCGAGCTCTATGAAATTCGAAGAGACGGAAAGCCAGGCGAGGGACGGTGGCCCGTCATTCGGTCCTTTGAGGAACTTCCTGGGTATGTACCTCCTCCTATTACCTTCGCCACTTCAAAGGTCGCGGCAATCTTAAACACCGCAAGCGGAAGCTGCGACGCTGCAGCTGAACAGGTTGTTCAGACTCTCCTTAGCGAAGCGGGTGTGGTAGACCCTAAGGTGTGGTGCGGGGACGGGAGCTATATGGAAACGGCCTTCGCGGAGATGAAAGCGTACGCTCCCGATATTCTTATTGTCCTTGGAGGGGACGGCACGATCCGTGCCGGTGCCGAAGCGTGCACGAGCGCAGGACCACTTTTAATCCCTTTACCAGGGGGAACCATGAACATGCTCCCTAAGGCGTTGTATGGGTCACTGACCTGGCAGGAAGCACTCGCGCAGATACTCCGCAATCCAACAATCCGGACAGTTTCCGGAGGCAGTATCAAAGGAAGACAATTCTTTATCGCAGCGATCATCGGTGCGCCAACCCTGTGGGCAAAAGCGCGTGAAGCACTACGCGAAGGTGACTTGAGTGGCGTCGTTGAGAAGGGAGTTCATGCATTCCAGAACATGCTGTCGCTTAAGATTACCTACTCCTTCTCAGACACAGACACGGGAGAAGCTGATGCACTTTCCATTATTTGTCCGCTTATCTCTGACGTTATGAAGGATACCGAGCAATCGCTTGAGGCAGCGGTTATCGACGTACCGAACGCCGCGGGGGTGCTCGAGCTTGTGTCGGCTGCGACCTTCGGGGCGTGGCGCGAAAGTGCTCGTGTTACCACCATTAAGACACGTACCATACGCGTATCCGCTCCTGAAGACATTCCCCTTATTCTCGACGGAGAAACGATGGATCTTGGAAAGGAACTGGAGATAGTGTTTGTTCCAAAAGCCTTTAAGGCGCTTGTCCCTGGCGTATAATGTGACTATGCAAAAGATCATTCCACATCTCTGGTTCGATACGCAGGCTAAAGAGGCTGCCGATTTCTATGTGTCTGCGTTCAAGGATTCTAAGATTACCGCTAGCACGACGATTACAGACACGCCGTCTGGAGACTGTGATATTGTCTCGTTCGATCTATCCGGATACTCGTTCAAAGCAATAAGTGCGGGTCCGTACTTTAAGATCAACCCGTCCGTGTCGTTCATGCTTAACTTCGATCCCTCGAAGGATGAGAACGCTAAAGCGAATCTGGACGAGCTATGGGCGGCACTTTCCGAAGGTGGCACGGCCCTCATGCCGCTTGGCGAGTATCCGTTTAGCAAGCATTACGGATGGATCCAGGACAAATACGGTGTGTCGTGGCAACTCATCCTTACCAATCCAGACGGTGAGGATCGCCCATTCATTATTCCTTCCATACTGTTCGTTGGAGATGCGTGCGGAAAGGCAGAGGAAGCGAGCGAATTTTATCTCTCAGTATTCAAGGACGCTCGTCGTGGTGCTCTTGCGCGGTATCCTGCTGGTATGGAGCCTGACAAGGAAGGAACGATTATGTTTACCGACTTCCAGCTCGAAGGGCAGTGGTTTACGGCAATGGACAGCGCGCATGAACATGCGTTCTCATTCAGTGAAGCAATCTCGTTTATCGTGAATTGCGATACACAAGAAGAAATCGACTATTACTGGGAGAAGCTGTCTGCCGTTCCTGAGTCTGAGCAGTGCGGATGGCTCAAGGATAAATTCGGCCTTTCGTGGCAGATCGTCCCGACCGCAATGGATACCATGATGACAACGGCAACGCCGGAACAGCTCGCCCGAGTGACACAGTCTTTCCTTGCAATGAAGAAGTTCAACATCGCCGAGCTTGAAAGGGCATACGCCGGGGAGTAAGAGTAGGCCTCTTTTAGCGTCCTTACCCATATAAGGCCTCGCCTCGTATTTACCCATATCCATACCCTATGAAGAAAACCCTCTTGGTACTCGCTCTTTTCTCTCTGTTCGCCATAGCGCCAAGCGCCGAGGCGTGTAGCGTTATGGCTATAGATCGCCCTCTCACGGGGTCGGAATTGATTGCTGATAGAGACGCGGTGTTCATAGGAACGGTCACCGGTATTTCACAGGATAAGAGTGTAAACGGCCAGTACCGTATCACCTTCACGGTTGAGGAGTCCTACAAGGGATCGGTCGAGGACTCGATTACCGTACGCGCTGAGTCGAGCTCTGCTGCCTGTGGGTATGACGATGGGTATGGCTCATTCAAGACGGGTACCGTGTGGGCAATCTATGCAAGCGGAAACGCTTCTGACGGATACCTCACCAATAGTGTTTCGTCCAATACAAAGTTTGCATCGGTTGAGGATGCTAAAAAGGCACTAAGCGATCTTGGTCTCACCCCAGAGGACGAGCAGATTGTGTGCACCGAACAGTACCAGCCTGTCTGTGGGAAGACTTCCTCGGGTGTCATTAAGACCTACGGAAACACTTGCATGCTCAGAGCTGTAAAAGCAACGTCTCTCTATGACGGAGAATGTAAGGTAACGGTGTCTACAACTCCCGCGAAAGATCTCTGGAAGGGTATGCGGGGCGCAGACGTAACGTGGCTTCAGGAATACCTCGTGTCTAAGGCAACAGGAAAGGCAGCCGTGGCTCTTGCTACCGCTGGCGCAACCGGATACTTCGGGTCTCTCACAACTGCAGCACTTGCAGAGTTCCAGAACGCTCACGGCATCATGCCGGCACTCGGGTACTTCGGTGCTAAGACGCGCGCATTTATCTCAGGCAATACTCAGCAAACATCAACCTTCACGGGTACGATCTCTGCGGTTAGCACAGCATGTTTTGCTGACGGAATCTGCAGCGTTACAGTAGACGGAAAAGAAGTCATTCTTCTTGCGGGACTTCGTGTTGCACCAATCCCTGAGGTTGGGAGCCTCAAGGGCGTCGATTCTATTGGAGACCTTGAAGGAAAGATCGGATCGAAGGCTGAAGTGTATGCCGCACCTACAACCGAGGGCGATGCAGAGTACACACTTTACGGAAGTACGTCGTATTACGTAAAGGTACTTGAGTAAGAGTTTGAATAGGAAAGGCCCTGGCTGTACTGCCAGGGCCTTTCTCTGTATCTATGACTGGCTAGGAACCTGAAAGGGAGTTAGCGGCCATAATGTCGATCGTGGCTTCAGGAATCTGCAGGTGTGGATGATCGACGAAGATCGCTGCAGCTGCTTCATGCGTATCCGCCTCAACAATTGAGTACATCATCACGTCGTTGCGGACATCAGAAACTCCGTTGGAGTCTACGCGCTTGGTTTTGCCGGCACCATATGTCTCGGTAACCATACTTCCATTCTTTTCCGCCCAGGCGTCCCACTCGGCACCCATCTTTGCTTCTTCAGCCTTTCGCTCTTCAGGATCTTTCTGCATCCAGGCTTCGAGCACTGATGCTGGCGTAAGGTACAAAACGAGGAATTTGCTCATAGAGATTATGTTAGATCTGCTTTGTTTATCAGTATACCTAGTATGCCTCTAAAAAAGACTAAGTCACTACACCTTGCATTCCAGAGCCGCTCCAGCATAATCCGACTAGACTGGACCATTGTCACAATCAATAGAACCACACGAGAGGGAGGCCAAAATGAGTGCAGTTGAAGCAGTAGGAATTGGGCCGGGTCACAGATTTCCTCCCAGCCTGAACCTCAACGAAATTCGAAAGACCGTGGGTGGGCTTGGCGAGCATCACCTTGATGTAGTGGCATATATTCAGGACGGTGATACTGAGCTGTGTAAAATCACGGGCACAGATAAGGCTCACCTCGAGCCCTATCTGAGCAAGCTTTATATTCGTTTGAACATCAATGGAGACCTGCCTTCCGCTGAAAAGCGCAGGGCGGCCGCAATGATGTACAAGATCTTCGATAACAACGGCTGGCGACCCGATGATGAGGGCGCGGCGTTCTTGCTTTCAGCGCGAGGGCAGATGCCATATATTTCGAAGTCAACACCGAGTGTCGATCCGGAAAAGGTCATCGTACCGCTTGTTGAAAGACGTGACCATGCTCAGGCTGACGTCACGGCACGAACAATCGACACATCTCTGCCGTCGGCAGCTGAGGTGGCGATGAAGATCGAAAATCTTAGCGACTGGAAGCACCGCTTTCTGAACTGGATCGTTACGGGCCTGACCAAGGAGGAAATGCTTAAAACCCTACAAGGAACAGATTCTTCAGCGAACCTTTCGACCATTGAACGGAGCCTACACCAAGTTCTTAAGGCTCTGGGCATTCGTCAATCCTACGAGTACGAGGGCGTTCGTGGGCTTCTGCTTGAGGCTCATGCCTTACGGAAGAATGTATCCCAGCAAGGATCTGAAACGACCAACGAGGAGGAAGCTATGCCCGTTCAAAACCATCACGACCGATCTGAAGTACGGGCTGAGTCGACCATCGCTGTGTCAGCAGTAAGCGTGGACCTTGAACCGATCGTCGCTCTCATAGCCCAGCTTATGTCAGCAGGGAAGGTGACCGACCGTCGTATCGAACTCCTTGATGCGATGCTTATCTCAAACGTCAACGCTGACCTCGCAAAGGCGCTTCGCACAAACGACGGGAACATCACCGTTCTCATCAGCGGCGTAAAAGGCCTGTTTAGAATTCCTCAAAGTAACTCTGACAATGCAAAGACGAGGGCTGCCGAGGAGCGAGGGATTCTGTTTTCGGCTTGGCGATTGTATCGGGAGCAGAATCGACCACCCGTTATGGACCAGGAGACGTCCGAAGTTCTGACGTCGGCGCCTCCATTAGCGGAGACAACAGAACCGACGACAATCGGCGAGTCTGACATTCACGCCGAAGAACCGCCTCCACTGGAGACAGTTCAGGAACCGGCTACGGTTCCTGAACCCAGCGCACCCGAGGAGCCGATCTCCGAGCCGCAGGCTCGAGAATTGGCTTCACAGGTGACAGCAGGGACTGCCTCTGACGGACTACTGCGCCAGCCTCAGTCTGTCCGTCTTGTGCGGACGCTCTGGAGCAACTCTCCGACGTTCGAGGAGGATCAGAATGAAGCACTTGCGAAAGGCTATGTGATTGAGCGAGTCGACCATATTGTCTCGTTCCATCCCGTCTTCCAGGCTGTGAGTGTTCTGGTATTGGTGCAGCGATCCTGATTCGCTGATGTGTGACTTGAAGCCCCCGACCGCAAGGTTGGGGGCTTTTTTATATTAGGTTCCAGTATCTTCTGAAATGAAGAATCCTAGAAAGTGCTTGTGGTCGGTGTTTTCTCGCTGCTGGGGAATATTTGCTATGCTTGGAGCATGAAAGAGCACGAAGCAGCCATTAAGGAATATCTTATCGAGCGTGGTTGGGACCAGCTACGTCCAGGAGATCTCGCTAAATCAATCTCTATTGAGGCCTCGGAGCTACTAGAGCTTTTCCAATGGACGAACCCAACCCTTGAAGAGGTACAGGGAGATCCTCTAAAACTTGAGAGTATAAAGAAAGAGCTTGCTGACGTCCTTATCTATTGTCTTGATATGAGTGTTCTCCTTGGGCTCGATACAGGAGACATTGTGATGAAGAAGCTTGAGAAAGCGAAAGAGAAGTATCCTGCGCACCTTTTTAAAGATCGAGATACCAGCAAGGATGCAGGGTCTGAGGATGTGTATTGGCAGATCAAAAAAGAATCGAGAATGAAAGGGGAGTAGTTCGATCCCTAGTCTGCCAGCAAAATTTGACAGAAAAAGACCGCAACAAGTGCGGCCTTGAAAAGGGCGTTCGGGCGCCTCGAGGTCTGTACTAGACGGGTGGTATCTCATGAGTCTTTCGACTGCTTTGGATCCGTGCGAGCCGAAACCCACACTTCATCTCCTCCCACCTATGCTTCGCTATCTAGATATCTTCCCCCTCAGTACCTAAGGTCTTTGCAGACCCGTCTCTTACTCAGAAGCATCATGAACCTTCTGGCCATTGTAGGGATTCGAACCCATGCACACCTGAATGACAATGTTTGCCCGAACTTGAGCAGTCTAGGACTGTGCCAGGAATGTGTCAATCGAAGTTCCAACATCGTCCCAGACTGCCAGCAATAAGTACTGGTATGATTAGATTATGCAAAGACGTTTAATTCCGGCACTCATCCTCTCTGCATATAGCGCGTTCCTAGTTAAGGTGATGGTATTCAAAGACATGCCAACCATCAGAATAGGCCAACTGATGCTGAATTTTGGAGGAACAGATGGAGGGCATGCAGCAAACGTTGTACCGTTCTCAACTATCGTTCCGTATCTACTCGGGCATAAGGGGCTAATTATTGCAGGCGTTAATCTAGTGGGGAATATTGCTCTACTGGTGCCAGTAGGATTCCTCGTCATGCTTGTGGTTAAGAATATGACCTGGAAGAAATCTCTCGTGCTTGGAATTGCCGCTGGTCTTGCTATTGAAGTAGCGCAAACATTACTTCGTGTGGGTATCTTCGACATCGACGACGTGATACTCAACGCATTTGGCGTCATGATTGGCTACTGGATATTTATTATGCTCGCAGCATGGGTGCGCGAGAGGAAGTATGTACACATACTTATTGCAGCACTTATAAGTATCGCCGTTCCTCTTGGTGTTCTGTACGCTATGTATCCGCACGATCAGCCGGTTAGTAATACTGAAGTTCGTAACGAACAGGAGGTCGCATTGGGTGACGCTACCTTTACATGGTCTTATCGTTCTTTCTCCGAGAGCGATATTCCGCGTACCACCATCAGCCTAACCGCTGAGTATACTGGCGGGGACGTAAGGATAAAGGAAATAGATACTATCCAGGGAGACTGCAACGAATATACAGAACGAGACATAGACGTGTATTCACAATCAGAGATGATCATCTGCTATTACGCAGGTCTCGGACACTACTACAAGGTAGTTGAAGCTGAGGACGCGTACCTTGTACAGAGAAGAGTATTTGAGGAAGCATCTCCTGACTACAACCCTGAACCTGAACCGTTTGAAACGATTGCCGAGTTCTCAAAATAAGGACTGTTAATCCTTTGCTCATGCCTGGTAGGGTTTACTGCTCTTATATATGGCAAGAATGGGCATGAACATTTCGCATGACCTCTCTGAGGCAGAAGCATTAAAGCGTATCAAGAAGTTGCTTCAGGAGACTAAGGCTGAGCATGGGAACCTCATAGAGAACCTTACGGAGAAGTGGGTAGGAAATACGGGCATTTTCTCCTTTACTGCAAAGGGTTACAAATTATCCGGCACGATTACCGTTGGCGCGCCTAAAATTACTCTTGTAGGAGAGATTCCATGGGCGCTTAGCTTTATGAAAGGGAAGGTGGAGAAGCTTATTACCGCGCGAGCAAAAGAACTCCTCAAATAGATTGGATTCTGTCTTCTTCCTACTTCCAGCTTAATAGTTCACTTTTTGTTCGAGAGCAGATCCCACGGTTGTAGCCGCGGGATCTGCGTATTACGTGCGACAATAATTTATGTATGAAAAGAATGGTTCCGCTGCTCGCCATAGTAACGATCATTGGCGCTGTTATTTTCTTTGCTACACATACCCCTGTTCCCCCGGCTTCGATCGAGCAAGCGCCGGTAGCTGCTGCTGTCTATACCTGTGACAGTAATAGGTACATTTCAGCTGCATTCTACGAGGGACCAGAGGCTCCAGAGCCATTACCAGGACAGCCGCCCACTCCGACGGGATGGCTCGAAGTCTCGTTTGACGGCTCCGCAAGTACGACACTCGCCCAGACTCTCTCTGCAGATGGTGCCCGATTCGCAAATGAAGATGAATCTTTAATCTTCTGGAATAAAGGCAATGAGGCATTGATCATGCATGGCAACAACATGGATCTTGAGTACACAAACTGCTTTACTACGCGATAAGATCAAAACATGAAGCCTACAAGCGAAGCAACCCTGAAGCGCGTATACGCAATGACCTTCGCCAAGGTCTATCCGATGTATGTTGCTAAAGCAGAAAAGAAAGGTCGTACAAGGGAAGAGGTTGATGACGTTATCCGATGGCTAACGGGGTATACACCAAGCAAGCTAAGAGCACAGATAGAGAAGCAAGTGAACTTTGAGACGTTCTTTACGAATGCCCCTAAGCTCAATCCGTCACGCAACCTGATTACCGGTATGATTTGCGGCGTGCGAGTGGAGGATATTGAAGACCCGATCATGCGAGAAATGCGCTACCTAGATAAGCTTGTCGATGAACTCGCGAAGGGAAGACCAATGGAGAAGATTAAACGGACCACAAAGTAGCCTTCTAAGAATCTCAATTGCTTAGAATAATAGTGTTGTGGAGTCATTCGGCCCAAACTGCATGGTGGTGACTTAACAGGGACGAATAAGATGGTATAGTTTTCCCATGGACAAAAACATAGAAGGAGCGCGTGAGGATGCCATTTCATTCTTAGTTGATCACTCTACTGGCGTATTAGCCACCGTATCTATATCCGGGCAGCCCCGTGCACGTCATATCTACTACACGTGTGACGATGATTTCAATGTCTATTTCATAACACTTAAAAACACCCGAAAGGTATCTGATATTGCCTCAGACAACAGAGGCGCGTTTGTGGTTGCTGACGATACCATTCCTCGCACTCTTCAGATTGAGGGAACCATTTCAGATCTTTCGGACACTGCGACAATCGATCCTCTTCTTTCTGATTTTGTGCATCGCCTTATGTCCCACAAGAAATACGGGATCCCGCTCTCTCATTTCGATGCCAGCGAGCTTATGTTCTTTAAGCTCTCACCGACATGGATACGGTGGGGTGAGTTTACCTTTGCAAAAGGAACAGAGGCTGTTCTAACGGAACTCGATCCTAGGGGAAAGGATCAGTACTAACTATCTGTACAAGTATGCAAGTTCAAAAGATTATAGAAGGACTTGGATACTCACCTAACGAAGCCAAGGTTTACCTTGCAACGCTTAGTCTTGGGGAAGCCCATATTTCTGATATAGCTGCCAAAGTTAAGCTTCCCCGCACAAGCACTCAAGTTATTGTAGATAAACTCCACAAAGATGGGCTTTTGAACTTCTACGTGCAGCGTCGGTACAAGTACTGGGTAGCTGAGAAACCAGAACGACTTCTGGAAGGAATTAAGAAACGTGAAGAAGCAGTCCGAGAGGCACTGCCAGCATTAGCGGCACTAAAACGTGAAGGTCTCCGTAAGCGTGGCGCTTCCGATCCCACAGCCAGTCTTGGGCTCTTTCGTATGTTCGCTGATACTTCAGTTCAGCCTATGCTCATAGCCAACGAGAAAGTGGAGATCGAGTATGTGAACGCAGCCTGGGAGCAGCAGTTTGGGTATCTTCTTGAAGAAGTAAAAGGGCAGAATCCTCGCATACTCCAAAGTGGTAAAACACCTCCTGAGGTACATAAGGCAATGTGGAAGAACCTTAAAGAAGGAGTGATGTTTCAGTCTGAAGAGATTATAGATAAGAGACGAGATGGTACATTTTTCACAATGCTAACGACTATCATGCCAGTGAACCACAATGATCATTTGTTTTATATTCAAATACTTGATGACACTACCGAGAGGGCACGAGTAGAGGCCCTTCGAAAAAACTTGCTCCAAACATTCGGCGAATAGCACTTCTGCAAGAATAGATACCGAGCGACGGCATAAATGTCGTCGCTCTTTCCCTATTCTAGTAAGTAAATACGGGCTTCACGAGACTGTAAAAAATTTCACCTCAAAACAATTCCTTGGGGCGTGAACGAGGAGCATCATGGTCACAGGATAGATCGTTCAGTTCATTATTTATTTCATTTACAGCATCATGAAAAACATTACTCAATGGAAACCCTTGGGAGAACTTGATCGCTTCTTTGATGATTCATTGGCGCCAATTTTTCCAAAGATTGGACTTGACCTTGCAATAGATCTTTACGAGGAAGAGGGAAATATCGTTGCGCGCATGAGTCTTCCTGGCGTAAAGCCAGAGGAGCTCGATATTGCGATCGAAGACGACATACTTTCGATTACTGGTAGGCGCGAGGAAGAGCAGGAGACTGAAAAGAAAGACTACTACAGTAAAGAAATTCGACGCGGCTCTTTCTCTCGTGCAGTGAGCCTTCCAAAGGCAGTAGACGCAAAGAACGCACTTGCGCAGTATCGAGACGGCGTTCTCACCATACAAATGCCGATAATTAAAGGAGCACGCGATAAAGCAGTAAAGATAAAAATTGACTAGACGTTTATGCAGAAAATATTAATTGAGAAAAACGGCACTATGGGAATTCTTTGGATTATTGGATGGCTGTTCACGATTGGCTACCTCCATCTTGGCTTTTGGCCAGGCGCGCTCGCACTCATCATCTGGCCCTATCACATCGGCGCATCAGTTGCAGGGATGCTGAGTTAATTATTTAAACGTATATAGCTCTCGTTACTATGACTACCACTACATCAGGTCGCGCTCGCAGGAAGCCCGGGACGGGCCCTGCGGCAGGCTACTATCGCATTGAAGTACGTCCCGCTCGCTCTTTTGCTTCGTTTCGTACACAGGATGTAGGAAAGAAAGGAGGACTTGAACGAATTGCAGGACATCGCGAGAGCGGTAGCTGGGATACCCAGGCGTGGCTCGTAAGCAAGGATCACGCGCATGTGAACGACAAGAACGAGCTTGTTATCGATAACGCACAGGAATGTCAGGCACTAAAGAAGGCTATTAGCGGAAAAATAACGCTCGTTGAAGGAGGAATATTTAGAGCTCGCCCCGCAAAGAACATTCCTGAGACATCTAAACCCACGCCAGCAATGAAGCGAGCGCAGACAGCAAACATTAAAAAAGCGCAGGCGGCGCGTAAGAAGAAGGTATGAAAGACTACTACGTCACAAATATAGAGGAAGCGACCCTGGAGAACGACAGTTTCCGACGTGTTGTGTACACGGACAGTCGTATGCAACTCGTACTAATGTGCCTTGCTCCTCAAGAAGACATTGGAGAGGAGGTGCATAATCTTGATCAGTTCATACGCATTGAGGAAGGCGAGGGGCTTGCTATCCTTAACGGAGAGAAGTACACCCTAACGGACGGCTCGGCGGTGATTATTCCTGCAGGAGTACGGCACAATATAATGAATGTCTCTACGAGCGACCCATTGCAGCTCTACACCCTCTACGCACCACCGAATCATCCACATGGACTCATTCAAGCTGTGAAGTCAACAGACGAGCATAAAGCTACGAGACCTTATCAGAATTCTGACCCTGAATATGACCCAAAACATGAATGCTCCTAGCAACCCGAATCGACCAACCGAACGGCTTGTGAGGGATTTCTTTATCTTTTACAACGCTACGATTGTGTTCTTTGCCATTGGAGTCATTACGACTCTAGGTCTTGGGTGGTACGGTGGACTTAGCACACCTGCATGGACACCACCTGATCTCGTGATAGCGGTAATCTGGGGAATACTCTTCATCACCACAGTGCTATCTCTCAGTATGTTCTGCGATACACAGAAAGTACTAACAAAGAGCTTCCGGAATACGGTACTCATCTACATGAGTAACGCGCTCCTGATATTGCTCTGGAACTATCTGTTCTTCGGCGTCCATATGCTTACTCTAGCGATTTGGGCGGCGATTGCTGTTGGGTTGTCAGTTCTGATACTGATCTTGCGTGTAAAGAATAGCTCTAGGGTAGCAGCGTGGCTTCTCGCGCCGTATATAGCATGGATGATATATGCCATCGCCATCAATTACGCAATTCTGCTTATGAATTAGCACGGATTCGCGAGGGAACTAGGCGGCACTAAGTCATTCGAATGAATTATCAATAACGCTCCGTAGTGGGTATATCATTAATAAGAACGTCTATGCATACCCTAAAAAACAAAGTTGCACTTATTACGGGCGCAGGTCAGGGCATGGGGAAGACTCATGCGATCGCCCTCGCGAAAGCCGGTGCTACGGTTGTCCTAACAGATATAGATCTCGAAGAGTGCCGTTTAGTGCAGCAAATCATTAATGCTGAATGTGATAGCGAGTCAACTTGCTTCAGACTTGATGTCTCTCAAAAACACGAGGTTGATGAGGTCATTGATGGCATCATTGCCCAATACGGACGGCTCGATATCCTCGTGAATAATGCAGGCATCTACGAACCAAGGCCTGCGTTGGAGCTTTCCGAACAAGAATGGGACCGCACACTTGCAATAAACCTTACAGGTCAGTTCTTGTGCGCGCAGCGTGCAGCAACAGAAATGCTGAAGAACTCGTGGGGCAGAATCATCAATATTTCTTCCATAGCGTCTGGACAGGTTGGGGTGGGTATCTCCGGAGGAGTCCATTACACTGCCTCGAAGGGTGGAGTCATCGCCATGACAGAGACCCTCGCGGTTGAGCTTGCTCCGTACGGCATCCTCGTAAATGCGGTAGCACCAGGAGCGATTAATACGCCCATGGTTCATGCCTCCGAGATGTCGCCTGAGGCGCTATCAGGAATAGTGTCTAAGATTCCTCTTAAGCGAATGGGAAATCCTGAGGAAGTATCTTCACTTGTTGTGTTCTTAGCATCTGACGAATCGAGTTATATAACCGGAGCAACCTTCCATGTAGATGGTGGTTGGCTAGCCGCGTAAGCACCCCTACTATGTACCGCACCATCATTCAATCTCCGGGTCTTAGAGCTCTTGCTCTAGCCGTCGTGCTTATACTCGTGGCAGTTCTCGGCTTTTGTGTCGGTATTATTCGAGAGGACGGTTCGCTATTACCTCAGGCAGCACCAACGGCACGTACATTCTCGAGCGATACTCTCGGTATTGCATTTGAATATTCGTCTCCGGGCACTCTAGAAGAACGTGTGTTTGAAAAAGGTGAGTGTCCTGCCGCTCTTCTTACTGAGAACGATCAGTGCGACCATCGCTATATCGGATTTACAGGCGACACCGGGAATCTATGGTTCCTTTCAGCTGAAAGCTCACTCTTCATGCGTCATCCGCTTCCGCGAGAGGGGATGCGTGAAGACACTATCCATTCACAGAATATTGATGACTATTGCACCGAGGGTCTATACCCCCTTTCGTGCGAAAAGAGCACCAACGCAGAGGGACTTCGCATGGCAAAGGTAGGATATCTTCCTGCGTGCAATGGATTCGAAGAGTGTGGCGACCAAACGTTCTTCATAACGTTTATCGAGACAAAGAATCCCGTATATCCGATAGTTGCCGTTTGGCATGACCGCTCTGAAGAGAGGGCTGTCCCTGATACGGTTATTGATGAAATAATTGCGAGCATTCGCCCGAATAAATAGTTTCCTACTACTTGGGGTTAGTGGGGTTCCAGACTGTCAGCTCGATATTACGCCTGGCTAGGCTAAACTGTACCCATGCCACGCCCAACCCTTATTGCCACTATGGGATATCCGGGATCAGGGAAGACACATTTCTCTGAGAACCTTGCATTACGAGAAGGGTTTGTTCATCTAAACGCAGACAGGGAAAGATTTAGGCTTTTCAAGAAGCCGCAGTATACAAAGGCAGAACACCTTGCTCTCTCACAAGCAATGGATAAGGCCGCTGAAGAATTTCTTCTACAAGGGAAAAGTGTTATTTACGATGTAAATTTCAGCAGACGAATACATCGCGAAAGAGTCCGAGCGATTGCAGAGAAGGTGAATGCCAAATATCGCCTTGTGCACCTTATAACTAGCGAGCCTGTCGCACTTAGAAGGTTGAAGGTGCGTGGAAAGGATACTAGCCAGGATTCAGAGTTATATCGTCCAATTGATCTCGAAATATTTCATAGGATGAAGAACCAGGTTGAGGAGCCTGACGCGTCAGAAGCTGCCATCAGGATAGAGGGGGAAGCTTCGTTTGAAGAACAGTTGGCTCAATTCAAGGAATCCTTATAAAGATCCGCCATCTACTCCTCAGACTGTCAACAATTAAACAAAAGCCGCCCAACAAAGTCAGGAGACTTTCGTTGGGCGGCAGGCTGTTGAGGTCCTCGAAGAGCAAGTTCTAGCCGATGATGATGCTAGTCCCAATCCGTGGATTACGAATTTGCCCGAGAATTGGCTCTAGGTACCGGAGACGGAACTCGAGTATACCAAGCTTGAGAATGCGCCGAGAACGTTCAACGCCAAGGAACTCAGGTGCCAGAGATTGTTGGTCGTACCCTAACCTATAGACATCCGGACCACTATCCGAGAATCCCCGGACGGCTAATCCTGATTTCCAGAAGTAGTGGAAGCAGAGGAGTCCTGGAGCCTCCTTCCAGAGTCGGTAATGACCAACACGGTCTTTATGGACTCCGAAGATGAATTCCCGTGTTTCCTCCTTGTCCTCGTTCTCAATCGTTACGTTGCCGTGACCTGGCGAATATCCAGAGACACCACGACCACGGCTCGTTGCAGCCCTGGCCCCTTCGATTTGAAGGGCGGCAGACGTTTTCATGTCGTCGCCGTACAGGATCACGGTTTGAGCAGCGCTACTTGTATCGCCCGAGTACCTGATCAGGTTCTCGATGGCGGCGTTTACCTCCATTCGACTGGGCTTGTGGGTCAATGTAAACCTCCATGTCTGGTCTGGACAAATACTAACATAGTTGCATAAAAGTGCCACTATTACCTTGGATTGCTAGCTCGCAATTTCATTGGCCCTCCTGTACTCTGGCCTCAGATCAGAAAGGGTAAGGAAATGTTAGCTCATTTGCCAAAACGAATTGTATATACAAGACATCCTGAGTGCCTTCATAATGTCGATCACCAGAACGCTCTTCGAGAGGGGATAGAGAATCGCAATTCGCCACTGACCCCCGTCGGAGAACTGCAGCGGGATATTACTGCAAGCTATCTGCAACGAGAGTTCCCTGATATCGCCGTGGCACTATGCTCGACGTTTTCACGAACACACGCAATACCTCATGCAGCTGGCTACCAGAGTATCTTGAGGGAGACTCCTCTCCTTGATGAACGGAGCATGGGCGTATGGCATACGACTTTGCGAGAAGATGTACTCGCCCGGTATCCAGGCGAAGAAGATCGTATCAAGGAGGTCGGCTACTATGCGTACCAAGCACCAGAAGGAGAATCGTGTGCGAGCGTCGAACATAGACTGACTGAATTACTCAATTCGGAAATGCTCGGCGACCTGAACACTGTTGCTTATATTTCCGGGCACGGGATCTCCGGACTCTGCTTACGACGCCTATTAACAGGCGCAAGCCTTGAAGACTGGCACTCATGGAAAACGCCAAGGAATGCATCTGTAAGTGTGTTCGATCGTGATGGAGATGGTTATCTGTGCACCATGTACGACAGCGTTCCTTGGGAGGGAATGATTGATCCCTCACTTCTGAAAAGAAAAAATACTACAGCCTGATTCAGGGGTCGTCCGACAAGACGGCCCCTTTTGTTAAAAACTCCCAACACTATCCTAGCTGCAGCAAATAAAAGAAAAGGCGGGTCTCTGACCCGCCTTCAAGATACTTAGAGACTGTTACCAATCCCCGGATGCTCCACCTCCACCGAAGGTGCCGCCGCCGAAGCTGACACCGCCGCCACCGCCACCGAAGGTGCTGGAATAGACCGAGGCAGCGGATGCTTCACTGGCCAAACGCTGGCGACGGGTTTCCTCGTCACGTCTCCGCCGCAATTCGCGGGCAGCCGTGTCGATGTCGCTCTCCGCCAATTGCTTCGCCTGCTTTGCTTTCGCCAAAGCCTGCTGCAATAGTTCATTGACTCCGATCCAGTCGACGAGTGCCGCGGATACCTGAATAGATTCCAGGAACCGTTGCGCTTCCGACAAGCGGCTTTTCGCGCCAGGGCCGACAGCACTGTCGGCCATAACTCGTTTCGCCGTCACAATGGCGTTTTGGACGTCCCGAAGCTGGTTGGGGTAGCCCCGCTGAGCTCCTGCGATCTCGGACTCAATCACTTCAGCCCTTTTCATGGAGCTATCGACAACGCCGAGTGCTGCTTCGGCCGCAGTCAGCGTTTCCGCTGCCTTGGTGAAGAGTTGCGTGTCCATGCTGTTGGCGTGAATAGCGACTTCCAGTCTTGGCACGATTCCGCCGAGTGTCCTTTCGAAGACCGGGAGATCTTCTTCGAGATCTGCCCAGCGGTTCCGAGGAGCAATCTTCCGAAGACGTTCCAGGCGCGCCCGGTGCTCCGCGAGGAGCGACGGGAAGGCTTGGGCCCGCTTCTGCAGCGTCGCGATGCGACGCTTTGAAAGCGACTGCGTCTCGATGACGGACTCAAGAGCTTCTCGTAGAGAGCGGACCTTGGCGAGAAGACGAGTGGCTTTGTCGTTGACGACATCGCTGGCGTCTACAGGTCCTTCGCCGCGATTGGCGAGGAGAGCTTCGATGCTCTTCTTCTCATTCGTCAGGCGGATCGTATCGAGCGCCGGCACGATGTCTTCCACCTGATACCGCTTCCTCGCAAGGTCGTTGGTACGGGTGACAAGCGCATCAATCTCGGAGCAAGCTTCGAGAACGACTTGTTCGGTCTCGTGTCGGAAGACGCGAACCTGTTCGGGGATCGCACGGAGCTCGCCGAGGGCGCTCTCCGCACTCTTAAGGGCTTGGTCGAGCTCGCGCTTGAGCTCTTCTGCCCGCCAGATGTCGTCCTTTATGAGAGGCCGGATCTCCTTGCGGAGTTCGAGAACCCGTTCGAGGCGCGATCCGAACCTGCCACCGATCTCCTCCTTGTCGTCCTGCATCCAGGTCGGAAGGTTGGGGAGGTCGATGGCCGACCGCTCTGTCATCAGGCGCTCAAGCTCTGGCTGGATGAGAGCCAAGGCCTTACGCAGCTCCTTACGACGACGGATCCTGCGTATCAGCGCCTTGACCCGTTCTGTAATATTCAGAATGAAGATAAACAGGGCGATCACACCGAGGGTGGTCAGGATAATGATGCCGACCGTAGCCCAGAAGTCGAACGCCTTGGCTCCTGCTGCATCTGCATCGCGACGTTCCTTTTCTTCCATGTTGCGACGGAAGACGGTTCGTTGTTCAGGTGTCATGACACCGAGATGACTCTCGATTGCCTGAGTGAGGTTCTCGATGCCGCCAGTATAGTCGCCGGCCCTGAACGCAGACACCAGGCTCTCGCGAGCCAAGATGCTCGCGTCGGCGTCAGTAAGATCTCCTTCGAGACCAGTGCCGACTTCGACGCGGTACTTACGGTCGTTCGGGGCGATGACAATCAGGATGCCGTTGTCGGCGCCCTTTTTGCCCACGCCCCACGCCCGGGCGAGTTCGAGGGAGTAATCCTCGACCTCTTTTCCTTCGAGTGACGTGGTGGTGACCACGGCGATCTCGATGGACGTCTGCGCTTCGTAGTTGCGGAGTGAACGCTCGATCACGGCTTCGCGGTCGTCATTGATGATGTTGGCGAAGTCGTTCACATAGCCTGTCGGGGCAGGCGCTGCTGCACAAAGCAACAGAGCCATGAATCCGAGGATCAGCTTCTTCATTCGATATTCCTCTCAAGAGGCGAGTTCCGTTATTAACGGGCCACGCTATGGGTTGATTTGAGGTAAGAGCACCCCTTCGTTTTGTTAAGACCACTCTAGATATAGGTATAATATATTTTTATGAAAAGTCAAAGTCTATTAGCTTTCCAGCATCGTCCCAGACAGCCTACTTGTGGAGCTATTGACAATACTTAGCGTATGTGTATACTAGTCTCAGGCAGCACACAGGAGGTCCCGTAGTCGGTTCGATGGCCTTACAAGCCCCGCCCATGCGGAGAATCGCATACTTGAAGCCTTTGGCCTTTCTTTTGGCCACCTAACACTTCTCGCGCCGCGGCGCACAATAACAACAAACGGTCGCTCGCGCGGCCGTTTTTCTTTATACAAAGGGTAAGACCACCATCCCCTCACAGAATATTGTGCAAAAGGGTTATTGGTACATACTTACAGCAATGAAGCTTGATTTCCGCCGGACTGGTATTCTCGTTACCTTACTCGCTCTTTTACTCCTTATTCCTCAAGACGCATTTGCTGCTACTTCAAGTGAGTGGAGTTACTCGCGTAATACAAACAATAGACACTTCGGGGATGAGATCTTCAAAGAAAAGTCTTATGACGAGGATGACCTTTTAAGCCTATACCGCCTACGAAAGGGTGAATTAACGGATCACCTTAATACAACAGATAAAATTGCACCAAGTGATAAGGCTATCTGGGACCTCTTTCTAAAGATTGCAGATAAAAAGACAGTTGATAGTCAGATACTCGTATTCGGGACCTATGAAGAGGCTGGTGGCGGGATGTTGGCATATGTTTCAAAACTCGGAAAGAAGGAACAGACATGGGCCTTAATTGTTAACGCAAACGCTGCCAATCCAAAAAGTCAGGCATGGAATAGGGACATGACGGTAGTCATACTTCACGAGTATGCACACCTCCTGACTCTTAGTGAGAGACAGATTGATGTAAAGAAACGCTCTGAATCACAGTGTAAAAAGCTTGGGACTATATTAGTGAAGCCATACGGCTGCGCTAAGTCAGGAGCATATATTGATGTTTTCACGAAGAAATTCTGGACTGAAGCTGACATTAAAACTGCCCTGAAGGACCAAAAGAAAGGCAAGTACTCGCTGTACGAGGGAAGGAGAAACGACTTTGTAACTGAATATGCTTCGTCTGGCCCTCTAGAAGATATCGCTGAGTCATTTACTGACTTTGTGCTGCGTTCAAAGCCGGGAGGAACAATAGTGACCACTAGAGACAAGAAGATTCTCTTCTTCTATGACTATCCTGAGCTTGTAACAATGCGCTCAATAATCCGTGCGAATACAGAGGTGTACTTCAAGTAAGGATTTACAACAATAGTTAGACTATGAAAAAGATCACCAGAATCGCTCCAAAATCATTAGCAAAAATGTTTGGTGCTCTGTACGCAATAATGGGATTTATAGCAGGAATCTTCTTCTCTCTCGCGGCACTTGTAATGGCTGCCTCGGGGGAAATGGGTGGACTATTTGGTCTTGCCGCGATAATTCTGCTTCCACTCCTCTATGGTGTTTTGGGTCTTATCTTCGGATATATAACTGCATTGCTTTATAACCTCATTGCAAAAAGGATGGGCGGGATTGAGTTTGAGATTGAGTAAGATCTCTATTCCCAATGAATAATCTTGATTTCACCCGCAACCTGATCAAAGGCAAAATTGCAGAGACTATATTCTCTCAAATGCTGAGAGAATCGGGGAAATTTACTGTACTTGAATTTGGTTACGAAAAAATTATTGCAGAATTAGCTAGAGCGCCTTATAGCAACGATGAGACCCTCGAGGCCATACGTAGAGCTCCTGACTTTGCTGTAATTAATCAAGTCACCAAGGAGGTAAGGCTAATCGAAGTCAAATACCATAAAACTCTGCGAAAGAATTACATTCTCGATCAAGCACGGAGGATGGCAGAATCTTGGAATCCTAGTTACATATTTATTGCGTCTCAAGAAGGTTTTTTCTTTGACGAAATTAATATGATTGTTGAAAAGGAAGGTGATATATCTCCCTTAGTACATCCATTTATCCCTGACGAGCTCCAGAAGAAATACCTGGATATTCTAATTAAATTTGAAGCGAATAATTAAAGATTAGCTTCTATGGATGCATTTCGAGTTGGAAAGGATGGGGCTCTATATCAGATAGGGGATGAAGGGGTGATAGTAGGTAGTTACTCGGTTCGAGTCGACGGTCAAGAAGTCTTATCGCCCTTAGCTAAGGAAATTTGGGACTTTACTATAGTGAAAACTCGTCATTTATTGGGTCATTTAAGCAAAGACTGTGGGAGAGAGGATTTCATGTTTGAAACGATCCTGGTCCAACAAATATTAGTAATGCTAGTTACTGGCTTTGAGATCTATTCAAAAGAGAGATTTGTTGAGCTTGGAGGAGACTCAGAACCACTTTCACGGAATCATTTTCAAAGTTATGACCGAACCAAAGAAACCTATAAAGGAATAGGAATTAAATTCGGTGAAATTCCCGGTCTTAAAAGCGATGTATTGGAGCGACTCCAAAAATACATTTTGTGGAGGCACAAAATAATACACTCAAGCCAAGAGATGGTGATTCTAAATGCCGAGCAAGTGCCGGCTAAAGATCCTATCTTTGCAAAGAGGGAATTGGCAGAAATTGCAGTTAGTGATTTTAGCTACTTTATTAATGCATTGCACATAGAAACGGAGAAGCTTCCTGCAGCAATTACCACTCCAAATGTGAGTCATGATGCAGCTCCACCGTCTGACCATTCTCCTGAATCAACTTCTTCTTTAAGTTAATCGTAATTACTCCAAAGGTCTTCTTGGCATGGCAATTAGGGCAGAGGGCCCACAAGTTTGAAGCTTCTTCTCCTCCGCCTTTAGATTTATCGACAATGTGGTCGATATCTATACGCTGGAACGTTTTTCCTTTCTTATTAGTCCAGGTCATAGACCAGTTACAGATCTGGCATGCGTATCCTTCTATCTTAGCGATGCGCTTCTTCTGAACACGGTTCTCAATACGTACTCTCTTGGGTGATGTGCTCTCTGTATGGGAAGCTCCGGTGCTGCGATAGGCGAGTGCGTCCTTTAGGAGCTGTTCAGGGTCTTCCTTCGTTTCCACCTCAGATTCCACCGTCTCTTCGCCTGTATTCTCAAGAACAAGCTCAATGGCATCGAAGACCTGAGTTGGCTGGCCTATAAAGCCCTCTATGCCTCCAAACTGCTCTGTAATAGCCTCTGTACCGGCCTTATTTAGCTTCATGAAGCCCTGAACCCTGTCCCAGGTGGGTTCGTACCCTGCGAGCCCCTGGAGGGCTTGTATAGGGATATTTATCTCCGTAACCTGGTCTACGAAGAAGATACAGTGCCAAGGCTCACCCTTCTTATTAAGAGCCCAGAGATTACGCCCTAGGGCATCGCTTTTCTTTGTAAGGATGACTCTTGCACTGTAATTAAACCGATGCTTTCCTCCATAGAAAAGTACGTAATCGCCAGGCCCCATTGCCTCCCATCTATTCTCAAGAGAGGTTCCCCAGATCTGAAGAGCAGGGTAGGGGGCCAGGGCCTTCTTTTCCTCAGTACTGAGGTGTGGCTCTACGAACGAATAGGGAACACCGCCGCTACCAATGGTTTTAACGAAGTTCGCGCGGGAGGTCTCGTTGGCACGAGGAGCGAGGAAGATGTTATTCATGAAAGATCGTCTCGAAGTTCTTCAAACTCTGTAACTCTCTCGGAAAATGCACTTCCTAGATCTGTTAGTCTCCCACCATTAAGACTGAAATAACTCCCGTTGGCCTCTCGCTGTCCAACCGAATTTAGTCTCATTTCGAGTAGTCCCTTTTCTATCAATACTTTCTCGTCTTGAAGTATTAGTGTTTCGATACCATGACCCATTTCCTCACATATCAATCTCAACCACTCCCTAATACGGGCCTGTGAAGTTGAGCCACCAGAAGTTATAACATCCGTTAAATTTATTCTGCTCGATGCCCTCAGAAGCAAAAGTTGAGGAGCAGTGAGTTCCTTACTGAGCTTAAAGAGCTGATAGCTGAGCAACTCTTCACCAGGCTTATTGCCTGATTTATTTAATGCGTAGAACATTGCTCTAATCGCGTAGAGCCTATCCTCATCAACCTCTTCTTCGTCAATGAATCTTAGGAGTTCAGTTAGAGACTGAAATCCATATTTCTTTTCTGCATAGTCCTCCGGTATTTTTCCTTTTTCGACCAGGAATCTTATTTCGCGCGCAACTTGTTTATAGAATTGTCCCTTCAATGCACCCTGGGCGATACGGGCACCCGCGACAGTTAAACCTTGTAACCCAACGTCCAGGGCACCGGTAATACCTTCAGCAATTTTTTGAGTAGGCTGTTCCAAAAACTCAGCCAATAAATTTGTATCTTTAAAGTCTACTGGCAGCGGTTTTGCAATGACTGACTCTGTCTTCTGAAGATCTTTACTCATACTTAGAGCCCTTATTTTTTAACCTTCGTACACGCGTCACCTTTCTTATTCCATTCGTAGTTAGCCTTACAGGTGCAGGTAGGGGAATTGCCATCCATTTTCCCAGTCCACTTACTCTTTGAACCAAAGCTATCTGTGCAAAGCTGATCGTTACTTTTCACTGGTATCTTCTCACACTTGGTCTTTTTCTTGTTTACCTGATAGCCAGCGTCGCAAGTACACTTGTCAGAATCCGTAAGGGACTCGCTTGAGTGAGCAGGGCAGCTTGAACTTGAAGATCCATAAGAGGAGAAGAGAGAACTAGGATAGGAGCTGTACGAACTATACGGAGATTTGTACGTACACATACCAGAGGAGCCGATTTCATAACCAGCCATGCACTCACACTTGTTACTAAGCGTGTTGTATCTCGACATGAGACCTATTTCTGCCATACAAACAGAGTTGCCAGATACGCAGCTACCGTTCTTTACTACGTAGCCACTATTGCACGTACAAGACGAGCCGTTTGAATATGAGTTTGCAGGACATGATAAGAGAGAGGAATAGGACGATCCGGTGTATGCGGGCCATGGCTGTGTGTAGCCAGTGCCATTAGGTCCATAAGTGCTCCTTATGGGATAGCTAGACTGAGGTAGACCCTTCGAGTTGTGATAATGGTACTGACCATCATAGAGTCCCCAGCTCGCGCAATTCGTTCTACAAGTATGTCCTCCAGCAGCATCTGTATTGCCTGGGTGGGCTAGGGCAGAGGAGGGGAGAATCAGGAGAGTAAGAAATACTCCCAGGAATAAGCCACACATTGTGGACGACTTCATAGATATGTTGGTTATTTATGTGAATGGTATGCCTAACTTGAGTTTTTACAAGTACGTGGTTCTAACTAGACACTACTCCTTAGGGAGGGGGTATACTGTCCCCAATGGATAAATCGGACCTTCTGGACGTCTATCCCTCTCGCACTTTTAGCGAAAGGTTTGCAGCAAAGAAGGCTTCGCTTTCAGAGCTTGGAGCTCCACTTAGCCACCTTAGGCGGAAAGAGGAGTCGTTAGAATCTTTGTTTGAGTATGACAGGAAGGTCAATGAACTCTTTAGGGCTGTACAGCCGAATGATGTTGCCTTAGACCAAAGAACCGCAAAGCAAGTCCAGCTGCATTTCTCTCGTATTGATTTTATTAATCACTCGCTTGAGGGACTTAATCTTACTGATCCAAAGGATATAGCGAAGGTCTTTGCGGGATTTGATGAAAATCTTAGTTTGATTGGTTTTACTGGAGAACCGGTAATGATCAAGACGGTAGGTGGTGTTGAGTTTCCTTCAAATAGGACTTTTCTTGAGGAGCAAATCACAGAGGTGGAAACCTTGCTTAAGAAGGTAGCTAAAGATGATTCTCCGCAGATCTCTGACCTTAAAGAGCTCGAACACATACTCGATGAGTCAAAGAAGAAATTTGAATCAGTTGTTGAGATTAGTGATCAGATTCTTAGTAATGCCGATAAATACAGGCTGGCAGCTGAAACAGCTGAAAAGTGGATTGAGTCTGAAGGCCGAGCTATAAGTTCATCTATAAAGGAGAAGTCTGAGATTTTTAACGATAAGGCAAACGAACACCGCCTTGAGAAAATTTGGCCGTGGTTGGCCATAGCAGCAACCTTAGGTGCACTTACCATCGGAGCAGCAGGGTGGCTAATCTACGAGCTTCGCCTAGATACAACGGTAAGTGTTGGTACGGCTTTACTTAGGATTTCTCTTCTAGCTGTTATTTCATATGGAGCTTACTTGGCTTATAAGCAGTACTACACGCACCGAAGACTCTATGAGATCTATAGATTTAAGGCTATAGCGCTCTCAACTATGGAAGATTTGGTTAAGACGTATGCCGATCCGACAGAAAGAGCATCGATTCTCAGTCAGGCGATTAGCATCATCTTTACTGAACCCACAGTGCGCGAGGACAAAGCAGGCCAGCAACGAGTGGTGGATGAGCTCCTAGACATCATTAAGACAAAAATATAGATGTCTGCTGACAACTACTTGGAAAGAATGGGGAAGATTTGTATCTGTGGCCACACGCGTGGTCTACATGATTATGGCTTTTCGCATATACCAGAAGGTCAGACGATCCAAACCACCCGCACAGATGTTGAATGCCGAGTTAACGAATGTGGATGCTTAGAATACACACCTGCCGAGGCGGCTGATGACAGCGAGACTGGTGGGGTATAATTAGACCTAGGTTATAACCTTTGACCGCAAGGGATCGATAGTGCTTTTCCAAAACCCGTTATGTATGTGCTCGTTCTGGTAGCTCAGGCAATCATGTTTATAAGCGCTCTCGTAACGCCTATCACTATGGATATGACTGACACGTCGCTCGCCCACACCGCAGATGTAATTGGAAAAGACCTTTCGGTCAAAGTTTAGAACTAGTATGAAGTTTCTCTATCGTGGAGGACTACTAATACCAAAAGGAACATCCGTACGGATGTTCCTTTTGGTATGGTGACTTACTATTAAGCGCCTCTATTAATCTGCTAGCGAAGGATTCTTACGAATGAGCTCGTAGTGTCGATCCTCCCAACTAAACTTGTGCAGCTTAACTTTTCCCATTAATTTCAATCTCTTCTGTTTTTCCTCCTTAAAGTCCTTATAGAGACCATAGAAGATTGCTATGAGATCTGGGTCTTGCTTGCAGAGGAATTTAACAACTGGATCCATAGATTTCTTTGCTCTTTCTACTCCAATATCCTCCTCAACGCCGTAATAGTAGAGGAGAAGAGCCTCGAGTCTGGAGTCAGGATTCTCTTTTGAGACCATCTCTCGCTCTGCACGCTCTAGATACTGGAAGTATCTGACTTCCTTTTCCTTTATGTACCGTTCATGATTATGACTTAACCAGAATCTGGTGGCATTAGGATCGCCGCTCTCTATCTTTTTAATTAATTGCTCTTCAGCCTTCTCACTAACTCTTCCACGTCCAACTGCGAGGCAACCTATAACTGTTCGATCAAACGTATCGTGTATCATTCTCCACTCCTCAAACACGCGACGACTAATTCCAAACCGTTTACACACCTCTGTAATGTTCGGGTTCTCCATAAGCGCAAACCCGATCTTGTTGCAGAGATCTGATCCATATTCCTCTTCCATGATGCTGTGCGATTACGCAGCACTACACATCGCGGGACTGTGGAGGTAATAAAAAGAGCCACAAATCCAAAACAGCAAGACAGGATATGCCTTACGGTTTCGGATCTATAGCTCTTAGATGAACTTCAGGCCTTTGACTCTCGTCCTTGCCCTCCACCCAACAGTTTTTCTATAAATCCCATTCTGATTACCCTAATGAAAAGTGTTTCTGTGGCTTGCGCCCCCGGATACTACCCGGGCAATACACTAGGACAATCAATGCGATATGAAAGGTGCTACATATACAAGAATATTCTTATCCAGCTACACGTCAACACTAGTTGTAGCTATCTATCTTTCCATCACCATCATTGTCGTAGAAACATGATGGGTCATAACCATCCCAGCAGTACTGGAACTCTGCTCCAGAGCCGTAATTGGAGGTATTGGTTGAGTCAGGCTTTCCATACTGATAGACGAGCATGTCGTAGCCCATACCAATCCAGATATTGTCATCAAGAAGGGCATCACACTCTTCTTTCTTCCAGTCAGGATGCTTTACGCACAGTTCTCCTGCGGGAGTCTTTTGCCACTCTGCGAGCTCCTGAGCCTGCTGTGCAGATTCCTCAGCCGTGAGTGGTTGATCAGCATCAGAGCCCGAAAGTGAACTGACAATCATTATGAACAGGATGAGCCCGAAGATTCCTGCAATTATCTTGCCGCCCATAGACATACCTATCTTGCTTCTGCAGTTAGGGCAGCGGACCGCCTTCTTGGGAATTTGTGTCTGACATTTCGGACAAAGTTTAGTGTCCTGCGCACTAGTAGGGGAGTTCTGTACCATGTTGCGTTACTAGGGAAGTAAGGCTGGTGGGGGATTGGCTGGGTAGCAAAAAACCCGCCACCAGGAGACCCGAAGGTCATATATGAGTTTCCCCATATAACGTTACGCACGCCCTGATGACGGGTTTTTTGTGCGTAACGGTTTTCAGCCATGCCAGAACTTTCGTCGCTGGTTTAGGCCATTTCTTATTCAGTTGTAACCTTACAGTAGCATATTTATGCTAGTCATTTTCCAGGCTAATTCCAAATATAGTCGATGGGGCTTAAGAAATTACTTGAGATTGGGAGAATATTATCCACATACACAACAAAAGTGTTCGGTTAAACGGTAGTAATATATAAATACCGAACAGAGATTTTTATTATAAATACAGTCTTTATTAACCTTCTGTACAGTATTCTTTCACTACATGGACAAAACAAACGTAAAAAGACCGAGTGTAGACAATGTGCTTCTCGATTTAATTGCATCAGCGCTGGAAAAAAAGCCAGATGAAGTTGAATCACTAGCACTAGTTTTTTCACGTTTAACTAAAAAAGAGAATCCTATTTTATCTCGAAGAATAAGTGACCTAATTTCATCCTATTCACTCGGTTCTTCAATGATGCGTGGAGTTTCCGATCCTATACCCACAGATTCAGAAAGTCATTTAGAGATGCTCAATGTATTACCTCCAAACTCGGAACTACATTTATCTCCAGTATTAAATTCTCTATTACGAGAGCGGATCGAAAGTTTTCTAGAAGAGAGAAAGAATGTTTCACTTTTAATGGAAAAAGGCATAATGCCAACAACTAGTCTTTTATTAATTGGTCAGCCAGGAACTGGAAAAACAATGCTCGCAAGATATCTTGCGTCTGCACTCGATAAAAATCTTGTAATTCTTGATCTATCGAGCAGTATATCTAGTCTTTTGGGTAAAACGGGGCAAAATCTAAAGCGCGTTTTACAGTATGCAAAGCAGTCCAATGCTGTATTGCTACTTGATGAATTTGATGCCATTGCAAAAAAGCGTGATGACTCAACAGATCTCGGGGAAATCAAGCGAGTAGTAAATGTGCTGCTAATGGAGCTTGAGACCTGGCCAGCATCGTCAGTCGTAATCGCTACAAGTAATCATCCTGAATTGCTTGATCGTGCTATTTGGCGCCGTTTCGACCACACTTTAGAGATCGGACATCCTGAGGAAGCAGAAAGGCTTACAATTCTCCAAAAAGAGCTTAAAGAATTTATGGTTGGCGAATATGAATCCTTACTCAGTCCTATCTCTGAACTACTGGAAAACAAGAGCCCGGCTGATATATGTAAATTTGCTGACAGTGTAAAACGTAGAATAATTCTTAGAAAGGAGAGCCCTGCTACTGCAGCAATCTACGAACTTGAGCTACAAACGGGAGATAAAAAGACACGTGGTAAATTTATTGCGACTGCAAAGCAACTCTTAGGAAATGAAATTACAGTAAGGGAATTGGGGGAGATGACAGGCTTAAGCCCTGCTGGGGTGCAGCACCACATCTCTAAGGCAAAGATATGAGCAATCAAGAAAACAGGAGGCCAATTCTCTATAAGGGCGAAGTATACACTCGTCCAATAACGAAGGCCGCTGGTGCTAGACCTAAACAACCTCTTACTACGTATGCAGAAGCACGTGAGAAAGTATTGGGGGGTATTCACGCTACTCGAGAAATAATTCTGAATAGCACTAAAGAGAACAAGTTACCGAACGAATTCGTTTTCTGCTTAAGACTTGATCCTGCTTTCTCAGCAAAGAGCTATTATCCCGAATCTCTTTTCCCAAATACTTCTCCTGCTAATGGTTTTGTTGAGATTGGTTCACGTTTATGGCGAGACAAAGAACGGGCAGGGGACCCGGGAAAGATACTTTTTGTTCGCGCTACAGAGCAAGGTCTCGCACGTTTTGAGAATCGACTTAACGAATCTGAAGATGGGCTTCCGGAATCGTTTCGTATGGATGTGCGAAAGATTCAAGCTGTAGACACTCTTGATCCAGAGGAACAGATACTTGGTATTCCAGAAGGATGGAGTGAAGGAAGACTTGAGGCTGTCCTACATCCGTTCAATCTTGATAGGAATCTTGTTGTTGATAACTTCCTTCAAGTCGCTAGGAGAGCAGGCGTTGAATCAGATTCAATTCGATGGAAACAGTACGAATCTGGAGTAACGTTTGTAAGTCTGTGGGGTAATAAATCAGTACTTAAAGAACTGTCTGCATACAACCCATTACGTACGGCTCATCCTCTAAGTCTTAGAGACTTCCCAACAATAACTCGCGGTAATCCTGTTACAGGCGCACCACTTCCACCCGCATCTAAAGAGCGTTCGGACGTTATCGTAGGAGTATTTGATGGAGGTCTACAGCAAGACAATCCCTTTACCGCCCCATACTGTGAAGGCGTTGAACTATCGTCGCAGCCTGCCGTGGAGGGTTTTGTAAGCCACGGCACAAGCGTGACGGGCCTCATTCTCTATGGCCCTCTTAATCAGTATGCCGATGGAGAGGAGTTGCCGCACCCAAGTCTTTCCGTAAGAAATTTTAGAGTATTACCATCAGCTGGAGCCCATCCAGATCCATACGACATTATCGATGCCATCGAAGCCACCGTTCCTCAAAACAAGGATATTAAAGTCTTTAACCTGAGTATTGGTCCGGAGGGTCCTATACTCGATGACTCAATTGGTCGTTTTACTTTTGCTTGCGATAAGCTCGCTCAAGAAGAAAATGTTCTTTTCAATGCAGCTGCAGGAAATGATGGCACAAAGAACCCTGAATATCTGCGCCGTGTTCAGTCCCCATCCGATATGGTAAATGGTCTTGGAGTTGGTGCTTATACGAAAAGAGATGGAAACATTATTAAAGCGCCATATAGTTGCGTTGGTCCTGGCAGGGAGGGAAATAAAATGAAACCAGATCTTGTTGCTTTTGGTGGTTGTGACCAAACACCAATTCACTTGGTTGGTACAACACTTAACGAGAAAATTTTGAGTAGAGGGGGTACAAGTTTCTCAACTCCGATAGTTTCTAGGTATGCCGCACATTTAATTGGTTATAGTCGAGGCTCTATAACACCTCTTACGGGTAGAGCTATGCTCATCCATAGCGCTGTCTCTAATAAGCGAGACGGTCATAGTAATGAACTTGGCCACGGAGTATTAACAGAAAATCTGCATGACATAGTTACGTGTGAGAAGAATACATACACACTTATCTATGAGGCGGAACTTCTTCCAGGTAAGTACGCGGAATTTAAGATACCCTGGATTGAAGGCATTGCTGCAGGGGAAGCACTCTTCCGTTGGACCTCCGTCGTATGTACAAAGATTGATGCCCAAAGCCCTGATGATTACACTTCCTCATCAATCATGGTTACGTTGTCCCCGCACGGTTCGAAATATGATTTTACTCGAAAGAACGCTATTGGTAAGACAGAAACAAAAACCGTCGACATAGCTAAGGACCCTACACTTGAAGCGCAGATGATTGAGGATGGATGGAAGAAGGCGGCTTTCCCTGTAAACCAAAATGGGCCAAATCCATTTTCTTCTGAAGAGGACCTTAGAAAAGAGATGAAGTGGGACAGTGTTGATTGCAGGCTATTGAACAAGCGGGTCACGAGTATTTCAAATCCTGTTTTCCATGTCCATGCTCTTGCTCGCGGGCAGCGCAATGCGGCAGATAAGATAAAGTTTGCTATCGTGCTTTCGGTAGAACTTTCTGATACCGCTGTTGATCTATATTCTCAAATAATTAACAAGTTTGACGCTCTTGCTCCTGTTCAAATGAGATTAACAGCTGAGACGGAGGTTCAAGTAAATGTGGAAACTTAAATTAGCCCAGGACTGGAAAACAGGTCGTTCCGTAATGCTTATAGCAGGGAAGTGAGGCTCCTCTACTGGAGTCTTTTCCTTTTCTAAAGATGGGGGGATTACTCCCCTGCTTTTTCTAGAAATCGGGGAAGTGCTCTTAGTTAATCCTGTTAAAGACCCATATGAAAAGAGTGGATATCCATAGAAAATATTGGCTCTGAATACCCGAATACCGTAGAGAGGCTGAAGAGCCCGTAGGCAGTGAAGTTCGTATAGCAGAAACACAGCAGTCAGAATACAGCCTAGGCTTTACGTAGATTTAGATACGCAAAAGATATATTGTGCGAAGTGTTCTTAGAAAGCCCGGAATAAAGAAAATCCTCACTTAAGGATCTTTACCCAGCAAGCTCTCTTTACTTCCCTTTTGTTACGTCCTCTCTGTCGATCCGTCTGTCGGCCTATGTCAGAAAAATCTCCCGATAATTTTAGTGAGCACCAGATAGATGAAAAGGAACCACTTCCCCGAGAAGAAGATTTTGATGCTAGGGAAGGGCTTAGTGGAGAAAAGGATGAGACCCCCATGAAGGAGTCTCGCTTCCCTACTCCATACTGATACGCTGGTTAGGTTTGCCATGTTATAAGGTATCCCGCACTAACTCGAGCTTTATTGTCCTGTTGGCAGATTGAGAGCCTGTGCTTCTTCAGAAGTTATGTTGTAAATGACTTGGGGTTTTACACTCCTATAAGTCTCGATGAAAAGAGTCAGGACCATAAGTATCATGGTGGCTACCATCACTAAGAGAACAAGGAATCCGAAGAAAACCAGATTATCCATTCTGTTGATCTTCTCCGAGCCTTCCTTAACTGAGAGAGCAAGACTGGTAATTATGTCTCCTATATCGTGCTTGCTGTCACCCTTAAGAGTTTGGCTACTCTCGGCGTCTTCTGCCTTATCTAGGAAGGTCTCTATCGAGTTCATACGGCCTTGCGTACCCTAAATATGTCCTCTCGGATGTGAGTGTATCTTTCATTGATTGTTACCTTCAAAGAATAGCTTCCCTCCACTGAGAATTGCGAACTAAGCTTTGAAACAATATTGTATTTGTCTTTCCTTTCAGCTTGCGGATGGTCTTGTCTGGTCAACTGAGACTCAGAGACCGTTTTTCCATTAGGATCTAGAAGTTTCACCCCAACTGACGTAGGGAGCTCCCCATCCGGCATGGTGAACTCACCGATAACATATACATCCATGATAACGAGGGACTTGCCCTTCGCTATATTGACCGTGGAGAAAATTGCTGATGCATTAACGTTACCAAGAATGTCGACGCTGGCGAACTGAGCAACGGTTAGATAATTGAATTCGGGCTTCATGTCTCCATATACTACCTTATCTACGGCAGTTTTGCGTAAGCAGCGTCCGGATCTACCGCGCCTTCTTTCCGTAATACGTAGCACGGACCGGCTTTTTCACTCCTTTATTAGAAAACCCTGTCGCGCTTCCCTTCGGAACCCACGAGGGTCCTTCTTTCTTTTTAGGAGTACTCATTACGACTTCTTATTCCTCTTCTGCCGATCCCGCCATCCAAGCGTGTAGAAAAAGAGTGCGAGTGGAATGAACCACGCCATGAACTCAGCAACGGTGAAGTCCGCGGAATAGTGTGCGTAGCTCGCTTTCTCTAGAGACCAAAACGTCGCAATAGCACCAAACACCCAGAGCGTGATGAGCTGTACTTTCGAGATGTTGTAAAGATGCTTCATGCCTATCCTTTCGTCGCAACAATAATCACATGGAGAAGGCTGATGATAGTACTCGCAAAACCAGTCCAGAACGCATAGACCTCAAGGCCAATATCGGATTTCGCCCTATGGCTCCCCTTCTTTGCTCGATGCCGTGTCATATGTGAATTAGGATATCACGTCTATTTGAGTGCCGTAACGATGAGGTGGACGAGGGATATGAGCATACTCATAACACCGGTCAAAAACGCGTACTTTCGTAGACGCCTACTCCTCGGGTCCTGTTTATGGTTATGGAGCGATTTCGATATGAGACGCTTCTGGCTGTAGTTGAGTCCCATACGCGAGTGTTAGCAGGCCGTAACGTTCTTCTGAATGTACGCGAACGCCTCGTCCACCGTATCAACAACCTGGAAGAGCGCGAGATCCTCTTCGCTGATGGTCGCGTACTTTCCAAGCAGATGAGTTTTAAAGAGCTCAACGATAGGATCCCAGAATTCGCTTCCATAAAGCACGATTGGTACCGGCTTTATCTTCTTGGTTTGCACTAAGGTAAGAATCTCCGTGAACTCGTCGAGTGTGCCGAAGCCTCCTGGGAAATACACATACACCTCCGACGCGAACGCGAGCATCACCTTCCGAACGAAGAAGTGATCGAACGTAAAGGAGTCTGTAAGGAATGTGTTGTTCGCCTGATGATCCTGCAGACGAATATTAAGGCCAACGGACGAGCCTCCTGCGTCATGCGCGCCTTTGTTCCCGGCCTCCATGATGCCAGCAGAGCCTCCCGTAACAACGGCGTATCCTGCTTTCGCCAGCTTCGCCGAAAGCGCCACCGCTTCCTGGTAGTACCGGTCGGTAGGCTGCGTACGGACACTTCCGAAGAACGTTGCCGTTAAACCATACTTCTTAAGGAGATCGAAGCCGTCAACGAACTCAGCCATGATCTTAAAGACTCTCCAGCTCTCGAGTTGCTGTGGCTTGCAAACAAGCGGTGCTGGATTCGCTGGGACGTCATGCTTCCCTTCCTCGATGGCACGGGTAAGCACGTTACCCATCTCGCGATTGCGCTGCTGTTTCGGCTCCCCTTCGTCAGGGGCATAGAGACTCATCGTCGGCGTAGTAATTATCGGTTCGTCTCCCATGGAATATCGAATGAACTAAAGTCGGGCAATAATTTCTTAGTATACGCTATACGCGATATCACCTCTGCATGGCAGTACGCCCCCATGAGCGCATTATGCGGCTTCGGTTCTCCTGGCACCCCACAGTACGTAAGCGCTGTATCGAGATTAATTGCGGAGTGACCATTTTTTACAGGAACCTCTATTCCACGCGATACCATATGCGCCCACGTAAGCGTGTGTACATCGATGGTACGCTTTGCAAACGGAGATTCAATGCCCGCACGTTTGCAGGCAGCCTGAACGAACTCAAGATCGAAGGACACGTTCTGCGCGGCAAGCGTCCGCTCCTTAGGGCGATCCGTTGCCCATGCCACAAAGGCCGCGATAAGGCCTGCTTCTGTCTGCTTGCCTGAGCTCTCTCCTATCTCTTCCCTCGTAAAACCGTTAATCCCGAGAGCCTCATCCTCTATTTCAGCTCCGTCCCATACCTGACATTCCTCATAGAACTGGTTCGTAGGGTCGTCGAGATCCAATGCCCCAAGAGATAGGATCGAGTGCTTCGAAGGTACAAGTCCTGTGGTCTCTACATCAAGTACGATCATGTCTCTATTCTACCCTGCTCCCTAGAGCCCCGGGCAGTTGGCAGCCGGCCCAAACCCTGCCGCTTCTGCCTCGGCCTTTGTTTGGAACCAAATCCGATTCTCAGCCTTAATACGCTTTGCGCTTCCGCAGCTCGGGAGGTAGTACTTCGTTCCGTTCTTCGACGCCATATACGTGCCTGAGGAGGGCGCCACGATCGCGGTCTCTGTAGGCTTCACGGCCTCAATGGCTGCTGCCGGTCCTCCAGCGCTTGGAAGGGGCGTTTGCGGTAGCTGCTCTATCCAGAACCCGTCCTTCCCGTGAGCCTTTGCCATGTCCTTTCCAGCTAGGATGCCGAGCCCAAAGGCTAAGGTAGCGGAAAGGATAAGAACCCCCACAACCAGGATATCGGGCGGGATACGGCCCAGGAACGCCTTGCCTCTCTCTGTACCGTCTGCTATAGTCATACCTAAGTAAAGTATAACGTATGGCAAGTACTAAGGCTGGAGGATCAGCAAAAAACCTAAACGACTCAAACCCGAAATTCCTCGGGGTTAAGCTTTCTGACGGCCAGGCAGCTCGCCCAGGCATGGTTATCGTGCGCCAGCGCGGTACCAAGATCGAGGCCGGAAAGAACGTGAAGGTTGGTCATGACCACACCCTCTACTCCATGGTTATTGGCAAAGTCTCCTTCCGCAACCGCCGTAAGACCAACTTCGATGGCCGTGTGGTTCAAAAGAAAGTCGTAGACGTCGTCCCGGCGTAAGCCACATACTCGAAAAAGCCGCCTCACTGCGGCCTTTTTCTTATCTGGCTCTATTTGACATATATAGGTATATGGTCTAATATCTACCCGGAGATTCCCGGTTTAACGAGAACGGCTTTGCGCCGCTCGCCCACCGGTTTCATCAACAGCACATCGATACATACAGGAGACTGCAATGAGGAAGCTCGTCATAGCGGCGTTCGCTGCTCTGGCGATGTTTGGATGCACTCGAGCATCCGACACCGTCAGCACAACGTCCGGCCCACCGCCTCCAGCGGTGCAAACGACTCCGACGACCACTACCCCGGCCCCCCGGCCGGTTACTGACGCCGAAAAGTGCGCGTGCAAGAACGACTGGGCGAAAGCCTGGGCGAAGGAGCATGGCACAACAGTCGCCGCGGCCGAGCGCTATGCGCGTTCGATCTCGACGGAACCACCAACGACCCTGCACATTTATGGCAAGGACTTCGTGTTCAGCAAACATACGCTGGGCGCGACGGTGTGGAGCACCTGCGGCAAGGCTATCGAAGACGAACGTAAGGCTGCACGGGTATCCGTTACGGCTCCGGCTCGTACCGTGTACTCGCAGGCCGAATTCGACCAGCAGTTCCGTTTGGCGCACTATCCCACCCTGGACCCAGAAACGGGCCTTGTGGTGTATCACCTCGAACGAGATCGCGCGGACATCGCTGAAGCCACGAACACGGAGCTCAAGCGCCAACTCAAGGATCGCCGTACGCCTTGGTTCGAGTTCGGCGTGATCGGTCTGCTCTGTTTCTTCTTCGGCTGGCTGACCCGCTTCATGGGTCGCAAGGAAGCTCGGCCGCTACGAAACCGGGATCTACCCCGTGTGGATCCGCGACCTGTGCCGTCCGAGCCCCAGCCCGATTCCAAAGGTCCGACGTCCTTCCCTGAGGACTTCACAGGACAAACACGCGAGTAAAACGACTTCAGCCAGCAACGTCTGGCATCCTAGTACCTCGTGCGTACGCAAGCTTCTCTGTGGGACAGGTTGAACCTGTTTTTCACGTAAAAGGCGATCGCCCCTCTGTAGAGGCTAGCTGAGAAAAATGCACGTGCTGAGGCGCGTTCCTCCGTGGTAACACGGAAGAGGAGTTGTCCTTGGACAGCAAGAGCATGTCTTGTATGACACTAGAAAAAAGGGCGTCCCTTACGGGCCGCCTTTCTTCATATACTTTTTCGATATACTACTCCGCTTCGATCGTAATCGAAAGCTTTCCGAAACTCTCGCCGAGAGACACCGGTACATCGTAGGTACCAAGCTCCTTGAATGGCTTCTCGAGCTTAATTGCGTCCACAGGAAGTTCTGTTGCCTTTGCAATATCTGCCGCATCGACGGCGTCGTAAAGGTGACCCTTCTCGTTCGCCTTCTTGAGAATAACGATGCGCTCCTCGCTAAGCGCCGTAAGACGGTCCTGGATAAGCTTTACATCGAGCTCCTTGCGATCAGAGTCCTGCTTCAAGCGAAGCTCAGCCTGCTTAAGGTTAGCGGGCGTGGCGAGAGCCGCCATGCCACGAGGAATAAGGAAATTCTGCGCATGGCCATCTGCGCAATTAACGACAGCTCCCGCACGGCCCGTGTTCTTAACGTCTTTGAGTAGTACGACTTTCATATAGGGCCATCCTACCCATAAATAGAGTCCGACGCAATAAAAAGCAAAACCCCGATCATTTCTGATCGGGGCTTCCCTCAGCACACCGCGCTGCGTTTCAGATCGGCATGGGCATCCTGGTGAACACTCGGGCTCGGGTCCACGGGATCCGGGTCAAAAGCCGGACCCGTTCTTCTTCGAAATCAGCGCCGACGCGATCTTTCGCCCAGATAATGCTGAGCGCAGACGACGCATCCTGCAGGAAGAGATTGACCCCTCCGAGGGTACGATCGAACGCCGGGGAGTTTCTGATCGTGTTGATCAGTCCCTTGTCTAGGATCGGAATGTCGTCATCGGTGCGACGGAGATCGTCCTTCAGGAAGGACAGGATCTGGTGTCCGGTCATCGGAGTGACGATCTGGAACCCGCGGATGTGCGTACCGGGGGTGTCAGGAATCTGGATCCCGGGTCCGACAGGTTGAGGCCTCGTATACATGGTTATCCTCCCTCTTCAAAAGCAGCACTGGAATGAGCGGCCTTATGCGGTTATACGCTTCGCCAGGCGGAGCGTCAACGCTCGATCCTGTGTACTACTACTTCCCTGTCGTAAGGAATTGAATCGCTCTCGCCTTCTGTGGATCTTTCTTCGCGTCTCGATCCTCCTTGGTGTACGCAACCTCAATATCGGGGGTAAGACCGCCGTCAGAGATAGAACGTCCAGCAGGCGTAAGCCAACGAGCGATGGTTACCTTAAGTGCCCCGCCATTGATGTCGACGAGCTCCTGAACGGATCCTTTACCGAACGAGCGTGTACCAATGAGGGTAGCAACATCTGCATCTTGGAGCGCTCCTGCGAGGATCTCAGAGGCTGAGGCAGAGCCCTGATCAATAAGGACTGCAACCTTCGTGCCCTCAGGGAGGCCACCGATGCCACGACTCCTGTGCACAACATTCTCTTGTTTGCCCTTGTAGTCCTCCGTTACAACCACAGCACCCTTCGGGAGGAAATGGCTTGAGATTGAAACTGCTGACTCGAGATATCCTCCGGGATTGCTTCGAAGATCGATGATGAGCTTGTTTGATCCAGAGTTCCTAAAGTCTGCGATTGCTTTCGCAAACAACTGGCTTGAGTTTGCCGTGAAGCTGTAGAAGGAGATGATGTAGACACCACTCTCATCGAGCTTGGTCTCGATTGTTGGCACCGTGATGGTATCGCGTACGACAGAGATCTCTATCGATTCGCCATCACGAAGGATAACGAAGGTAACCGTCGTTCCCTTCTCTCCACGAATGAGCTTTACGGCTTCGTCAGTCGACATCCCATCCGTTGGCGTCTTGTCGATAGAAATGATCATGTCACCAGAACGAAGACCTGCACGCTCTGCGGGTGTTCCTTTGAGTGGCGCAATGATCGTAAGGACACCCTCCTTCACCCCAACCTCCATACCAACACCCTGGAAGTCTCCCCGAATATCGTCCTGAAATTTCTTTGCTTCAGATGGCGGCATAAATACCGTGTACGGGTCGCCATAGGACGCCGCAAGGCCCTGAATAGCGCCCCAGATCTTACTCTCTGCAGTTGGAGGCGTGCTTGTGGCATGGGTTTGTACAAACCGCTCATTAAGCGCATTCCAGGCCTTCCAGAAGTCTGAGAGGTCAGCAGAGGTGTCAGGGGTCGCATCAAGTCCGTCACCAAGAAGCGGGACGTTCGAGAGAATGCGACTACCGCCCGCAGCGCCAACGGTAACACCGCCAGCAAAGCCAATCGCGAGCATGAGGGCGAGTGCGATACCAAGCTTCGCGAGCTTTGCGAACGGCGCCGGACGCGCAGTATCGAGCGCGTCAATATCGTCGGAAGGATTCATACCCAAATCATATCATGATGCGTATATCCACTAGTACCCCAACTATGAAGGCTTCAGTCGCACCCTAAGAGCGTATACTTACGAGCATGATAACTAGGCACGAGCGTGGCAAAACCGTATGGGTCGATCTCGAAAGTCCAACAGAGGACGAGATTAGGGACGTCATGCGTGAATTCGATATTGATGAGCGCATACACGAAGAAATATCGACACCAACCCCCTACCCGCTCTCGATCGCATTCCCTGGCTACTCGTATCTCATCCTCCATTTTCCCGTTGCTGGAAGCGAGGACGGGACGAGGTCTCAGGAAGTCGACTTTATCGTTGGGAAGCATTTCCTTATTACCGCTCGTTACGAAACTATCGAGTCACTCCACAATCTTCATAAGGTGCTTGAAGCTGAGGAACTACTTGGCATCCCTGTGAACACGGCACGTACTGCAGAATTTCTTGAGCGTGTTATTGGACGCCTCTATGCTGCGATAAGTGAAGAGATTGAGCATGCCGGGAAAAAGCTTGAGCGTATCGAACGCGATATCTTTGCAGGAAAGGAACAGGCAACGGTCCGTACCATCTCAGAAGCTGGACGTATCCTTCTTAGATTCGAGACCGTCATCGCTCGTCACAAAGAACCGCTCGCTGATTTCCTTGCAGCACTTTCAACCCCTACCTTCTTTGGGTCAAACTTTGAAGAGCCAGCCACTCACATTGAGGCACGGCGTACCCATGCGGCGTCTCTTGTTGCTTCATATCGTGCCGTTGCACAGGAGCTGCGCGTAACAAACGATTCCCTGCTCTCCGCAAGCCAGAATCAGGTGACAAAAACTCTAACCGTGATGGCGTTCACGGCACTACCCCTTACGCTTATCGCGTCCATTTTCGGTATGAACACCGACAGCATGCCGCTTGTGCACCTTCCGCATGGGTTCTGGATTATCCTCGCGCTCATGGTTGTTGCCGCGCTGGTGCTCTTTACCTACTTCAAACTAAGGCGCTGGCTCTAGAAACAAAGAGTACGTGAGGTAGAATAGGGGTATGAAATGGCTCACCTCCCTCTTTACACGCGAGAGCGAGCCGGCTAAGAGCGATGCGCCGCTCTTCTTTACAAACACCCTCTCAGGAAAAAAGGAACTATTCTCCTCCCGTAAGGCAGGAGAAGTCTCCATGTATTCCTGCGGTCCCACGGTCTACAGCAAACAACATATAGGAAACCTCAAGGCTCCCGTATTCGCAGACCTCGTCGCGCGCGTTCTTACATCGTCCGGATACCGCGTACGACGCGTTATGAATATCACGGACGTCGGGCACCTTGTCTCTGACGCGGACGAGGGCGAGGATAAGATAGAGAAAGGCGCTCGTGCCGAGGGCCTTTCAGCGCAAGAGATTGCTCAACGCTATACCAAAGCATTCCTCGACGATATCAAGGCGTTAAATATTGATACGGATGCTCTGAGCTTCCCGCGCGCGACTGATTACATAAAGGAGCAGATCGCTATGGTGGCGACACTCGAAGAGAAAGGATATACCTACCGAACTTCGGACGGTGTTTATTTTGATACAACCCGCTTCCCGAACTATGGTGCCCTTACGCACTCTGGAGGTGTATATCGCGAAGAGGCATTTGCTGAGATCGGAAGGCATATTACCGGTACCACCGAGAAGAAACATCCTGCAGACTTCGCACTCTGGAAACTCTCTCCCCGTGGAGCCACTCGTCAGCAGGAATGGAGCTCTCCCTGGGGCATGGGCTTCCCAGGCTGGCACATCGAGTGTTCTGCGATGGCGAAGGCTCTTCTTGGCCCTGAACTCGATATACACACCGGTGGCATCGACCACATCCCCGTGCATCATACAAACGAGATTGCTCAGTCTGAAAGTGCAAACGGTAAGCCGTTATCGCGCTTCTGGATGCACGAGGCGTTCATTAATTTCGGAGACGAGAAGATCGCCAAATCAACTGGGAATGTACTCTACCTTTCAGACATCGTTGAGCGTGGATACAGTCCCCTTGCCCTTCGCTATCTTTTCCTTCAAGCGCACTATCGCTCGCCGCTCTCCTTCTCCTGGGACGCGCTTAGTGCTGCCCATGAAGCGCTCACAAGGCTTACGCGCCTTACCCAAAAGATACATACTGAAGCAAAGGGGCGCATGCGTCAGTCCGATGCGAGCCGACGTATGATTGCGCTCCTTCGCGACGATCTAGCAACGCCCGCAGCCCTCGCTCTTCTTTGGCAGATCGTAAAGGATGAGGACATGGCGCGTGAAGAACAGCTTGCCGTTATCGATGCTGCTGAAAGCGTTCTTGGTCTCTCTCTTTTGTCTTTTGAGAAAGATCTTGATATCCCAGAGCATATACAGGCACTCGTGAAGGAGCGGGAGTATGCCCGTACGGCTGGCGATTTCGCGAAATCTGACGCTCTCCGTATCCACATACAACAAGGGGGATATCATGTGGAGGACGGGCCTTCAGGGGCCATAGTCACCAAGAGGCCCGGTTGATAGAATAGAGGGTAATGGCATCTGACCCCACCCTCCGCGTTCCTCCTCAGAGTCTTGATTCGGAACGTGCGCTCCTTGGCTCACTTCTTCTAAAGCCTGACGCTATCCACGACGTCTCGGATCTCATTCGTCCAGAGTCGTTCTATGCAGATAAGCATCGGCATATCTTCGACTGCATGCGCGAGCTCGTTGAACGCGGCGAGCCAATTGACATGCTCTCCTTGGGTGAGCGTTTGCAGGCGAAAGGTCTTCTTGAGCGCTGCGGTGGACGCGCGTATATCGCCGAGCTTGCAAGCTCCTCTCCGACTCCAGGCAACTTTAATCACTACGCCGAGCTTGTCGTCCGCAAGCACATCATGCGTTCGTTGATTGAAACCGCGAGCGAGATCACCGAATCTGCCTACGACGATAGTGTTGATACTGCCGTTGCACTCGATGCTGCAGAGAAGTCTATCTACGCAATCGGCAACTCGTCTGCGGTTCATAAGTTCGTTGCTATCAAGGACAAAATGGACGATGCCTGGGATCGTATCGAGGCACTCTCTAAGAACAAGGGTGCGATTCGTGGTGTCTCAACTGGCTTCCCTGATCTCGATAACCTTCTCTCGGGTCTTCATAAGTCAGATCTCATTATTCTTGCGGCTCGTCCGTCGATGGGTAAGACCTCGCTCGCGCTCGACATTGCTCGCAATGCAGCTGTACGACATAACACACCGGTAGGTATCTTCTCGCTTGAAATGAGTTCGGAGCAGCTCGTCGACCGTATGCTCTCCGCAGAATCCTTTATTGATTCCTGGAAGATGCGTACAGGGGCGGTCCATGCGGAGGAAGACTTCAGTAAGATCCGTGATGCACTTGAGAGTCTTTCTAAGGCACCGATCTATATTGATGACAAGCCCGCGCAGAACATCCTTTCTATGCGTGCGGTAGCGAGAAGGCTTAAGCGTGAGCGTGGTATCGGTCTCATTATTGTTGACTACCTTCAGCTCATGGCGCCTACGAACACCAAAGCATCGGACTCCATGGTGCAGCAGGTTACCGAGATCTCCCGTTCCTTGAAGCAGCTCGCCCGAGAAATCGAGGTACCGGTTATTGCGCTCTCGCAGCTCTCACGTGCCGTTGAGCAGCGTGGCGGCAAGCCTCGCCTCTCTGACCTGCGTGACTCGGGTTCCATCGAGCAGGATGCAGACGTCGTTATGTTCATCCATCGTGAGGACAAGATCAACAAGGAGAGTGACCGACCGAACATCGCCGAGATCCTTATCGAGAAGCACCGCAATGGACCAACGGGCAAGGTCGAGCTGTACTTCGACGAGAAGCGTACGAGCTTTATGCCGATGGATAAGACCGGGTACGGCGAGTTCGCTGACGAATTCTAATCATGCGCGATCGTATCGAAGACCTCTCTTCCGCTTTCAATCGCTTTCCTGGGATTGGTCCCCGGCAGGCGAAGCGCTTTGTCTACCATCTTCTTACCGTTCCTCAGGGCGACCGAAACCGCCTCGCTGATCTCATTGCAAACCTCGGCAACGACGTACAGCAATGCTCTCTGTGTATGCGATTCGCACCCGTAAATAGCGACTCGCTTTGCAACTACTGCGCAGATACCAATCGCTCTGATGCGCTTCTTATGATTGTTGAAAAGGATCAGGATCTGGTCGCCGTAGAGCGCACTGGTACCTATCGTGGACGGTACTTTGTTCTTGGCGGCATCCTTACGCTCTCAGGCAAAGGTGCCATTCGTGAGCGCGATTTGATACGAGTGGTAGAGCTAAGAGCGAATGCGGGTCTTACAGAGATTGTGCTTGCACTCTCCGCAACGAGCGAGGGAGAGCACACTGCTGACCGCGTGCGTGAAGTACTCGCCCCTCTTCGTGGCTCGATTCTTATCTCAGAGCTCGGGCGCGGCCTTTCTACCGGAAGCGAGCTCGAGTATGCAGACTCTACTACCCTTTCGGCAGCGCTTCAGAATCGAAAAGAGACATAAGTTCTAAAAAAAATATATGAGGACACCTCGGAACTTAACATTCCGAGGTGTGTTCCCTTCTAACTAGCAGTTCAAGCACGCACCCGATACCCACTCAGACTCAACGCCTCGGAGACTTACGATGTTGTGGGGAGTGCCTGTGCACCACACAAGCCGTTCAGCTTCCTTGGGGTTAGCCCGTGAAAGCATGAAGACACGGAGACTCCTGCCGAGTTCAGGTATAAAGAGCTCTTCTCCTTCGCCAGGAATGGGTCCGGAAATCCGCATGATTCTCTGGATGGCTTCTTCCCTCGTGTCCCGATCCGGACAAACACGAGTGAGTATAGTCGGCATCATTCTTTCCTTCCGTGAATGGGGTCTATTAATACTATACAATATAAAACCTATAACGCAACAACCGCCCTTTCGGGCGGCTTCTTGTTACGCGATCGTATCGATCTTGACCCTGATCTCAGGCTGGCGATGCCCACGGCGCTTCAGGTAGCGGCTCTTAGCCTTGTATTTAACCACCTCGATCTTCTTCGCGCGTCCTACCGAGTACACGGTACCAGTGACGGTCTTTCCGGCTAGGGTCGGGGTACCGAGCGCGAGAGTACCGTTGTCGGTCATAAGGACCTCATCGAAGGTGACGGTGTCACCCTTCTTGATGTCCTGGGTAGCGGCGCCACGGCCAAGCTTCTCGATAGTTACGAGAGCGCCTGGGGAGACGACATACTGCTTGCCGCCGGTCTTGATTACTGCGAGTTCCATAGTCCCCGTATAGTACCGAAATAGGCCCTAGAAAGCAATAGCCGGGCTATTCCTCGGTATTTCCAGGCTTATCAAGGAGCTGGACATCGAGACCAATTCTCTCCTCGGCGATCCGATACACATCCTTTTCGACCTTTCCGAGCTCCTTGTACCCCGCGTTGTAATGGGAGATGGCGGTTCCAAGCGAGGTTCCGAGCTTCTGGTAATAGGTCTCATATGCGGCGAGATGTTTCCCCAGCTCCCCTACACGCTTCTGGATCTCCTCTGCCTGCTTCTCGATCTTAAGGGCTTTAAGTCCCTGCATCACGGTCTGGAGATAGGCCAAGAACGACGTTGGCGAGACGATAATAACCTTGAACTTGCCGGCAGCGCGCTGGATGAGATTCTCCTCTTCCCCGGCACCAACCGCGTTCGTAAGAAGGTCGTAATAAATACCCTCTGACGGAATGAACATGAACGCGAAATCCATAGTGCCTTCTTCGGGACGGATGTACTTAGCGGTTTCAGAAATACGTAATTTCAAATCATTTACGAATGCTTTCTCAAGCGTAATACGCTCCGCGCCTTCTGCGTGGATATAGCGATTGTAGTTATCGAGTGAGAACTTCGAGTCGATTGGCACGATCTTCTCGTTTACATAGACCGCCGCGTCTACAATTTCCCCGTTCTCGAACATGTGTTGCATTTTGAACATGCCAGGCGGAAGCACATTCTTGAGGACAGTCTCAAGATAGTACTCGCCGAGAATACCGCGCTGCTTCGGGTTCTTCAGGATGTCCTGGAGATTCTTCAGCTGCTCGGCGAACTTGCCCGTCTCGCGGCCAATCTCCTTTACCGACGTGATCTCTGCCGTAATCTCTTTTATGAGACGAGAGGACTCACCAAGCTGACTTCGCACGGTCTCGTGCATCTGCTTAGAGGACTCGTTCATACGAGAGTCGAGGGATCGCTCAAGCTTCTCCATCTGGTTCTGGATGAGCATAAGACCAGCTCCATCGTCCTTCGGTGTATCGTTCTCGCGACGACGAAGCATCAGCCAGAGACCAACCCCCTGCATCAGAATCAGGATGGCGACGATAATGACGATAGTTATGACGTTCATGCGTTGAGTATAGCGGATTTAGATTGTGGGCGTATGAACACGAGCCACTTCGCAAGCTCAATAGTCACAAGATTGAAGATGCCAAATCCAACCAACACACCAAGCTGCAGCATGGTTGGTTCGGTGACATGCACGAGCGCCTGAAGCATCGGCAAGTAGAGCGCAGCGAGTAAAAGAAGCGTACTCGCCACAAGGGATACCAAGAGGAATGTATTCGAGAAGAGCGGAAGCTTCCAGAGCGGTGTACCAAAGCTCTTCATAGAGAACGCCATGAAGATGCAGTTTACAGAGACCGCAATAAACATCAGCGTTTGTATCTCAGGGAGTGTGAGAGTCGTCTGGAAGACCAGGTAGAGGTAGATACCAATGAGCGTCACCGACGTGATGGTACCGACCATTACGATGAGCTGAAGGAGCTTTGGAGAAAGTACGCGAGAGGTTTCCGGATCCTTCGGACTACGCTTCATTGCGTCTGGATACAACGGCTCGAACGCGAATGCGAAGTTCATAAGCCCGCCTTCTATAAGGTTCGACCATAGAATCTGCGTCGGGAGTATCGGAAGCGGTAGACCAACAATCAACGAGAACGCAATAAGCACAACCTCGCTGAAGTTGGTCGAGAGCATGTACGCAAAGATCTTCCTGAAATTGTCCCGAAGGCGACGTCCTTCACGTATCGCACTTGTAATAACTGAGAATCCGTTATCGAGAAGCACGAGATCTGATGCTTCCTTCGCAACGTCTGTGCCTGATCCCACGGCAATGCCGATAGCGGCAGCCCTGAGTGCCGGCGCATCATTCACCCCGTCTCCCGTCATCGCGACTACTTCACCAACGTCCTTAAGCACATTCGCCATGCGCAGCTTCTCGGCGGGAGCAACACGGGCGAACACCGTATGGGTACGCAGTACTTCGACGAGTTCCTCATCCGAGAGCGTAGAGAGCTCCGCACCGGTGTACGCCCGCTCGTTCTCGTCTGCAATGCCAACCGTACGTGCAATTGAGAGAGCCGTCTCCGGATTGTCTCCGGTAAGCATAAGTACCCGTGCTCCGGCTCCTTGCATGTCCCGTATCGCGTCCTTAGCCTCTGGACGAATGACGTCAGAAAATACCAACAGACCGAGGAGCTCACCCTTACCGAGAAGTTCAAGCAACTCGCTCTCTCGAGGGAAATCACGAGTGGTTCCCATAATACGTGCAGCTGCAATTACACGCTTTCCTTCAGAAGCTGCCCGTGACAGTGCGTCCTCAAAGTGTGAGAGCGCGCTGTCACTCATAGCGTGTCCGGTCCCATCCTCTGCAACTACCCTTCGCAACGTTGCAAGGAAAAGTTCAGGTGCACCCGTCACATACGCGACAGGACCCCCTTCTTCGTCATTGATCATGCCGCCGAACCGCCGAGCGGAATCGAAATGAAGCTCGTCAATACGTGGATGCTCAGCCAAGAGAAGATGCTGTGCGATACCGTTCTGAAGACCTGAGGTAACAATCGCCTGTTCGATCGGGCGGCCATGCACGACGAGCTTCTCGTCCTCGGGCGCATCTTTACGCTCTTCAACGTACGCGTTTGAAGCGAGAACCGCGCCCAAAAGAAGAAGATGAGCTTCTCCGGAGATTGCTTCGGTATACTCTCCGCTCTTACCCACGAACGTCTCAAGCGTCATACGGCCCTCGGTAAGGGTGCCGGTCTTGTCGGTGAGAATGTAGCTTGTCGTACCAAGCGTCTCAGCCGCAAGAAGATTACGCACGAGTCCTCCCCGCTTCAGGATCCGCTCCATCCCAAGCGCGAGTACCACCGTAACAGCGGCAGGAAGACCTTCGGGCACACTCGCAACCGCAAGTGCAATAGCCGTGAAGAGGGTTTCTTCAAACGGAAGTCCTCGGAGCTGACCGAGCACGATAATGCCGACAAGGATAACGGCAACGGCTCCAAGAAGGAGTCGTGCAACTTGCCGTATATCGCGCATAAGCGGCGTTACCGCCTCGTCTCTCTTCCCGAGCTCAGCCGCAATCTTTCCGAGCTCTGTATCGCCCCCAATCGCAACCACGATGCCCTTTCCAGCACCGGCCGCGATTAAGGTACTCGCATACGCCATGCCAGCTCGCTCAACCAGTGGTGCGTCCTCCTTGGCGAGAGAAGTGTCCTTCTCAACGGCCATCCACTCCCCGGACAATGCCGACTCGTTCACGGTGAGGCCATGAGTTTCAATGAGGCGTATGTCGGCAGGTACCGCGTTCCCCGTTGAGAGCGCGACAAGATCGCCGACAACAATCTCCTCGGCAGGTATGCGCTTAGGCTCGCCATCACGGAAGATCACCGCGAACCGTGCCTCGCCCTTCTTTAGAGCTTCGAATGCCTTTGATGCCCGTCCTTCTTGGACGATACCCATCACCACGTTCACGAGAAGCGCGACCGCGATAACGATGGCATCGGTCTGATGATCAAGAAAGAGCATCGCAAACGCTGCGATCACTAGTACGAACGTGATGGGACTCATGAACTGTTTTAGGATCCGAACAATGAATCCTTCACGCTCGGGAGCGGGAATAGTATTACTCCCCTGTTTCAAACGCTTCTGCGCCTCTTCAGCACTCAGCCCACGAACAAGGTCGGTTTCAAGGTGCGAGGCTATCTCCTCTATAGGAAGTGCGTGCCAAAATCGGGTATCAGCCATTGTCTCTTGAGTATACCTGACACTCCTTGGGCTACGGAACAGAGAATAACGGGTTCCCGAGAGGAGTCTAGGAATGATAGGATGCATACATGACACTACACGAGACTATAAAAGCAGGGATTCCTGACGCACTCCGGGCGAAGGACGAAGTACGCCTACGCACCCTCCGCTCCCTTGCCACCGCTATGACCAACGAAGTTGTGGCAAAGAAGCGAAAGCCTGATGAGTTCCTTACGGACGAGGAGGCATTTGCCGTTCTCAAGCGTGCAAGCAACCAACGCAAGGATTCTATTGAGCAGTTCGAGGCGGCAGGACGCCACGAACTCGCTGTTCCTGAGAAAGAGGAGCTTGTTGTTATTGAGTCCTTTCTCCCGGTTCAGATGAGCACAGAGGAGATTGAAGCCGTGGTGAAAGCAAAGATGGCTGAAGTGGGTGTATCTGAAAAGAAGGACGCCGGACGCTTTACGGGCGCTGTTATGCAGGAACTTAAGGGAAAGGCAGACGGAGCAGTAGTTAAGGCGGTTATCGACTCCCTTCTTGCATAACTCACGTAAATGACAGATTATACCAATGGAAAAGCAACCAAACATTTGGAAAGAGGAACCCATGGGTCAGAGACCTGCACATATTGAGAAGGCTCGTCTTGAAGGTGATATCGACCTTCTAAGCGCTGCTGGCAGAAAGGGCGCAAAAGTTCGCGCCCAGAACCGTGAAGCCAACCACTTGATGGAAGAGCGAATCGCAGAGCAGCGTATGAACGACGAGTTGTACCGCGCAGAGCAGACGGGTGAACATATCATCCCGCTCTCCCAATACGACTAGACGACTTCACCGGCCCCACCATGGGGCTGGTTTTGTTTTTGACAAAGCCGACTTTTCAGTATTTAATACTATCTAGATTCCCAGAGGAGGAGCTAATGGCTCGAACGCGTAAACCGCAAAAACCGAAGACGGAGTGGCGGTACGGCGCGCAATGCGACGAGCCGCTTTTCATTCGGGACGAAGTGAATCCTAAGAAGGTGCGGGAGATCTTCGTTGAGTTCGTTGATGGGTCGATAACGCATGAAAAGTTTGCTGTGCGAATTCGTGGTGAGTATCACTATTTCGTCTACCGTAACTTCAGTGCCCATAAGTGGGTTATTGACGATGAGTCATGGATAAGTCGAGTTGCGTATCGCAGTCTTATGGTAATGGGCGACCATGTGATGCGCGCCATCTTTGCGAGCTTCGGCACAGGTGGCAAACCGTCCAGTAAACCGCTTTATGTCATGGGCGAGCGGGTGACTATCCTTCGACTGTCTCGAGGAAGTCTTACGTTCAGGTGGAATAAGGGTGAATATAGAGTATTCAAATCCTCGGATAAGATACTCTTCGAAGAACCGGGCGCCGCCCTTCCTCCTTCGATTCGCCGATTCTTTGAGCGGTTGGCTATTGAAATATGGCCAAAGCTTCCTGTCTATAGGACTGCTGAAGAGAGAGAAGCAGAGCTTGTAGCACGACGCATTGAAAAAACTAAGCCTGCAACGCTTCTCCCAGAGGCCGAGGTCTTGTCCGTAAAAATAGTTAAGAAACCGGCTTATAAACCGAAGGCTGAGGGGCCTTACCAGCCTCGACTATGCTAACTAGGCGACCTGAGGGTCGCCTTTTCTTTTTTCACTATTGTTGTAACCTCTCATGAGAGTTCGGTGATGGTGGAACTTCGAAGGAACCAACCTAAGAAGGATCCACACCAATGAGTACCTCTGTAGACACAATACCCCTGACTTCCGCACACGTTGTCTTGCCTCCTGGCCCGCTCTTCTCACCAAAAGGCGAGACGAGGATCTTACGGGCCTTTCTCTGGAGATCAAGCATTTCACAGTGCGAGCTGACCCAGTTCCTCAAGGCGCACGGTCTAAGGCCGGACGGTAGAACGGAACGCTGTGACGGTACGAGAGATGATGGCCTGATCGAACTCGAACGCACTGTACCGAATGTACGAACGCATAACGAGCTCTTGCAGCAAGCCTGCGTCTTCGCGAACCAGATAGAGAAGCACTTCGCGCACCTCGAAGAAGTCACGGTGCACTGAACAAAAGACCGCCCACTCGCAAAATGCGTACTGGGCGGTTTAACTTTTATACGGTACCGCATACCATTACACCCAATGCTTCCTCCCTATATCGTGCTTGAAAAAGAGATCGGCCAGACGCCACTCCAAGCGATTGATGCATGGCGACGCGCGCATCCTGAACACAAGGATGTCCCTGCTACCTATGCGGGCAGACTCGACCCTATGGCAACTGGAAGGTTGCTCGTACTCCTTGGGGACGAATGCAAGAATCAAGAGCGATATCGCAATCTCGATAAGGAATATGAGATCGAGGTGCTTCTTGATTTCTCAACGGATACCGGTGACGTACTCGGTATGCCTACGTACACAAGCATAGAAACCTCTCCAAACGAGAACGATCTCCGCACCAGTATCAACGCTGAAGTTGGGGTACACACGGTCCCCTATCCTGCGTTTTCTTCAAAGACCGTGAACGGAAAGCCGCTCTTCTTATATTCCTTAGAAGGAACGCTCGATACAATTTCTATTCCAGTGCACGAGGAGACGATACACCGCATTGTGCTTGAAGAATCTCAGAAGATAGAAATTGCAGACCTTAGAAAGAGAGTACTGAACATTCTTTCTCATGCTCCGCGTACTGAGGAAGTGAGCAAAGAACGTGGTGCAGATTTTCGGCAGGATGCGATACGGGCTGCGTGGTCCACTTCCCTGTCTGAAATCAACGCTCGAACGTTTCTAGTGCTTAGACTCAGAGTTGTGTGTGGATCAGGAACGTATATGCGCTCGCTTGCAGATCGGATCGGAAGGGCCCTCGGAACGCAGGGGATAGTGCTCTCTATACACCGTACAAGAATGGGGAGATATCGAGCTCTGTTTGGTATGGGATTCTGGACTAAAGCATACTGATATACGCAAAACCGCCCTTCAAGGGCGGTTTTGCTCGTGTGACCTCACGGGGAATCGAACCCCGATTTGATCCGTGAGAGGGATCTGTCCTAACCGTTAGACGATGAGGCCGTCCAGACTTTTATACCAGATTCAGGATTAGGACGCCACCTAGCGAGCCTTCCATTCAGTCTCCTGACGCACCAGCTTGCTGCGGTCTTCCGGATTCCGAACGAGTCGCTCTGCAATACGTTCGGTTCTGATGCTCTGCGAGCCTTTTACGAGGACCACATCCCCTTCCTGAACAACGGCCTCAAGCATGTCTGCCGCTTCGTCCGACGTATCGTACGCAAATACACGATCCTCGCGCATACCAGCCTTTCGCGCCGCATTTGCCGTTGCGCGAGAGCGGACCCCAACCGCAATCAATACATCAACGAGTGATGCAGCGAGTATTCCGATTCGTTCATGTTCCTCTGCGGAATAACGCCCGAGCTCAAGCATGTCGCCAAGCACCGCAATACGCCTCCCCTTCTGTGAAAGGAGCTGGAGCGCTCCTAGGGCCTCTTCAACCGCTGCGGGTGAAGCATTGTACGAGTCGTCTATAAGAAGCGATCCATTCTTGCCGGGGATAATGCGGCCACGCCCTGCGGGTGCGATATAGTCCTCTGCTCCTTTAAGCGCCATTGCGAGCGTGGTGTCGAGCGAAAGCGCGCAGGCTATCGCTGCTGCTGGTGCATATAGCTGACTCTTTCCAAGTGCTCCAGGCACCCGAAGTGTATGACTTACCCCGTTTACGTTCAGGACCGCCTCCATACCGCATATCGCTCCGTCCTCGAAAAAGGAATAGCCTTCAAGACGGATATCGCTTCCTTCAGAAAATCCGAAGGTTGTTATAGTTGCAGAAAGACGAGACGCCATCGTGACGGCATTTGGATCGTCTGCGGAGATGATAAGTGGCGCACCGTTTGCAAGGGCATAGGCGGGTGCAAATTCTTCATCTCGTACGGCCTGAGGACTCGCGTACGCTTCAACATGCACCGGCACGTCTGGAAGTCTGGTAACAATCACCGCGTCTGGTTTACAGATAGCGAGTATGCGCGCAAGATCACCCGGACGATCCGCCCCAACTTCAAGCACGAGAAGCTTTGGGTAATGACTTGGGAGGAGGATGAGTGCAAACGCTTCCCTAAATACTCGAATCCATTCAACCGGATTATTCCATGGATTCTTTGCACCAATGATGGTGAGGGGAACCCCGAACTCACTGTTATAGCTCTTCTCACTCGCACGTAGATGGTAGCGGCTACTGAGCACCGCTGCCGCGGCGTCCTTCGTCGAAGTTTTACCAACACTTCCCGTTACCATAACGATGAGTGGTCGATACTTCTCGACAACGGCTTTCGCGAGAAGCGCGAGCGTATGGGCAACAAACGCTTTCAGGATGGATTTCATAGACTGGTCGGATAATCTGCCCTATCCGGTGGGATCTCGTAATAATTGATCAAGAAGTGTGTCAGATCCATGAAGGGGTGGGTGAGGGTCTCTGAAGCGTACTGTACGCCCCCTGGCTCCCGGGTGTAAAGCAAGATGATGAACTTAGGGTCGTACGCGGGGAAATAACCGAAGAACGAGTGGAAGTACTTTCCTTCTGCGTACTTGCCACCAGGGCCTGCGATCTGGGCGGTACCCGTCTTTGCCGCAACACTCATCTCGGGAATCTTCACCGTACCTCCCGCAAGCTTCTTGTCGACTACCTCAACCAGCATACGGGTTGTTGCTTCGGTTGCTGCAGCACTAAACACTCGCTCAGGCATGCCCCACGAAAGCTGCTTTTCGAGCCCATTCTCAAGTCGTATCTTCTCAACAAGGTGAGGGGTTACGACCTGTCCATCGTTCGCAAGAGCACCAAGGGCTCGAACCATCTGTACCGGCGTCTGCGCGATACCCTGTCCATAGGAAGCGGTGGCGTACTCAATATCACGAGGACTCGTCTCTATGTTCCCGAGATCTCCTTTAATCTCACTTGGAAGGTCAATACCGGTCTCAGTAGCCATACCGAGATCTTTGAAATATCCACGGAACTTCTCATGCCCGACCTGAAGCGCAACAAAGGACGCGCCCATGTTTAGAGACTGCGAAAGTATTTCCTGCATAGGGGTTACGCCCCGAGCCTTAAGATCGTAATTGCAGAACGTCTTGTTGTTGAGCGTAGTGCAACCCGTATCGTTGTAGGTCGAGGACGGTGTGACGGCGCCTGAATCGAGACCAGCTGCCATAGTGAGTGCCTTCACAATCGACCCAAACTCGTACCGATGCTCAACAAGCGGGTTCCCAAAGTGGGCCGGATTCCCATTCGCAAAGTCATTCGCGTCAAAGGATGGTGCGGTATCGAGCGCAATGATGGCACCCGTCTTAGGATCCATGATAATGCCACCGGTCTCATAGCTGCCGTACTGCGCATTCACTTCAGCAAGGATCTGATCAAGTTTCTCCTGTACCACCGGCTCGATCGACGTAATGAGATCGCCTTCACGCGTCTCGCGTGCATCTACCGTCACACTATTGATGTTCGCAAAGAGCTCTGCAAAGAAGTTCCCGAAAACCCCCACCGATTCACGTGACAGCGCGTCATTGTAATAGCGTTCAAGACCAAAGCGCCCGGCAAGCGTGTCGTCATCATCGAACGCAACGAACCCAATAGACTGTGCAGCCCTCGTCTCTCCCGGATACGCACGCCATCGCTCTCGTTCAACCTGAATGCCTTTGAGACCAAGTTCTTCGACTGCACGTCCTGCGTCTTCCTCGACGCGCTTGGCCACTACTTCATACGGATCCTCTTTGCGTGCTACAGATGCAAAGAACGCTTCACGCTCTATGGGTACATGTGCAGCGATAGCGGCGTATGTCGCTTCAGGATCCTCTACAAGCTTTGGATTCATGGCGATCGTAAAGCCATTTCTAAGGGTTGCGGCTGAAAGCACTGTTCCGTCTTTGCGGGTGAAATAGATAGTCCCGCGATCATAGAGCTCCTGACTTGCGGAAACATACTGTCGCTCAGCACGAAGCGAGAACTCGTTGCCGTGCACTACCTGTACAAAATAGAGTCGCGTTATGAGAAGTAGCGCGACAAGCGCAAGCCCCAGGGTGAGTATTCTAAGTCTCGTGCGTATCGCCCGGCGCATAGGTTAACGGAGCGTAACGGACGGAGCAGCCTGCGTAGTCGCGTACATAACCCGAGCAGGCGGAACGAGGCCAAGCGCGCCTGGATCAGTGCGATCGATGTGCGCCACCATGTCATAGTAGCGACTCTCAAGACGAGCGATATCCGCTTCAGTCTCATGCACCTCCATCGCAAGGTTGGTCTGCCATGCTGCCATTGAGACGGTGATCACAATAAGTACGAGATAGCTGGCGACGAGAGCGCCACTCACATATCCAAGAATTGAAATGGTTCGATCAGGCATACGCAGGAAATGAAGTTAGGTTAATGCGGTTCTTAGCGACAGGCGGGCCTGATGCATAGAGCCTGAGCTTGGCACTTCTGGCACGAGGGTTCTTAGTGTTCTCAGCCGCTGACGGCACGATTGGCTTGCGCTGCACGAGCGTCCCCTTCCCTGCTTCCGCGGCATCCCGGAGCATCATCTTTACGATGCGATCCTCAATACTATGGAAACTAATGACGGCGATGCGTCCTCCAGCAGGCACACGCTCTATAGCAGCAGCTAATCCGTCACGAAGGGCGCCGAGCTCATCATTAGCGGCAATGCGAAGTGCCTGGAACGTCTTTGTCGCGGGATGAATGCGTCGATGCTGGTACCAGGACGGTGTTCCTTCGCCAATCGCTTCAACAAGCTGTGTTGTTGTTTCAATCGGTGCGCTCTCGCGCTGCAGCACGATCGACTTTGCGATCGACTTTGCGAAGCGCTCCTCACCGAGAGACCAGAGGAGATCTGCTAAGGAACTTTCTGAAAGATGGTTCACAAGATCGCTCGCAGTTGTCGACTCTGCGGGGTCTCCGTAGGTCATCAAAAGCGGCTCATCCACCTTGAACGAGAAGCCGCGACCACTCGTGAGATGGAAGGCACTCCACCCGAGGTCAAACATGACCTTGGTAGGGATGAGACCCTTAGCGTCGAGGATGGTGCCGAGATCACGGAAATTTCCGTTTATAAGATGTACCATTGGTCGCTCCCCTTCTGGTATCGCGTCAACAACCGCCTGCACGCGCACCAGCGCAGCGGCGTCAGCATCAATACCAACAAGCACACCCTGGGGTCCGAGTTTCTTCAGTGCTTCACGAAAGTGGCCGGCACCACCAAGTGTCGCGTCTACTACAACGTCATCCTCCTTAATCTCAAGGCCATCGATGGTCTCCTCAAGGAGAACAGTGTCGTGTCGCTGCGTGAGGTCGTTCTCCATACGATTATGCGAGTGCTCGCGCACCAAGGGTTTCCGCGAAGGAATCAGCGTCGCGTTCGATGTCCTTCGTGTATACCTCCCACGCATTCTCGTCCCATAGCTCGACACGATCAGAAACGCCTGCAACCACACACTTTCCAGACAGGGCTGCGTATGACTTCAGATAATCGGGCACAAGGATGCGACCTGCCGAATCAATATCTGCTTCGTTGGCTCCTGCGAGCATGAGACGTGCGAATGCACGTCCTGCAGCACCTCCTGCAGAGTGTTCTGCGAACTTTTGCGCTTCCTTCTTCCACGCAGCCTTCGGATACACAAAGAGACAATGATCGAGACCGCGCGTCACAATGACCGAAGAACCCAGTTCCTTTCGAAACTTTGATGGAAGCGAGAGACGATTCTTCGCATCAAGGGTGTGACGGTATTCTCCGATGAACATAGTAAGAAGGGTTTGCGCGAGAATGATGAAGGGACCATGTTCCCACTTCATCCCACTTATATGCCAGTATATGCCACTTTCACCCACTCCATTCATGAATCCTACAGAAAGTTGTGTATAACCTCTGCTTGCACGATTTTCTGTATGAGCTATGCTTGCCCTACTGTGACTCAAGCAATTAACCAGGTGTTGACCTTCGTCTTCATTTACTTCGGCCTCATTAAGATGGTCGGGGTTTCGCTTGAGGTTTCTCCAGAGAAGTAGGAAAGAAACTTGAATCGAGCCCCCGACCGGAAACGGACGGGGGTTTCGACTTTGTGGGGCACAAAGGTACTGATCTTTCACAGAGAGCAAGCCCTGCTCTCATAGCAACAGAGGAAGCAGAATCGTGATTAATCCCATTACGCGGGTCTTCGCCGTGACAGACATGGCACCCGTTTGCGAGCAAGCGCTTGAAATCATCAGGTCGTTTACATCGCCTACCTGGAGTCCAGAAGTCACTGACCAGTATCACCTGTCTCCAGAAGCACTCGTGTTCGTACCGTGCAAGTCCAGAACACCCATTCCGGGAAACTATCTGAGAATGTTGCCCCAGGATCATGAGGCACGTTTGATCGAGATCGACACGCTCGGTCTCAACATTCAACCCGAGCTTATCGAGCATCCTGGCCTGGTCGTCATCAGGCCAAGCTGGCTAACGGCAGATGGCAGGTACAAGGGGAAGACTCTTGCCCGCTTCACCAACGCGCTCAGGGTCACGTCTGGTGTTCCCAAGAAGAGCAGGTCGGTGAAAGGCATCCGTCCCCGCTACAGGCGAGACCCAAGCCCGTATCTGTTCCATCATTGTTGAGTATTGTGCTGCAGAAGCAGCAAAAAAGGCGGGCCTTCGGGACCGCCTTTTCTACTTTCCTCTCGTCTTCTTACGCGACTTTTTCAACGGTATACGTCTGCTTTCCGTTTGGTGTCTCAAAGGTGAAGACATCTCCCTTCTTCTTACCCATGAGCGCAGCACCGAGTGGTGACACGTGTGAGAGCTTATGGACACGCATGTCCGCCTCTTCCGAGCCAACGATGGTGTACTCGTGTGCGTCACCAGAACCTTCCTTCTTGATAGTGACCGTTGAGCTAAATCCAACGACATCCTTCCTCTTGCCGTCGGTGACAATCTTCGCGCGCTTAACGAGCTCTTCAAGCTTCCGGATGCGCTCTTCAGTAGCTGCCTGAAGTTCACGTGCCTCCTGGTACTCTGCGTTCTCTGAAAGGTCGCCAAGCGAGCGAGCGTACTCAAGATTCTCCGCAATTTCAGTGCGGCGCACGGTCTTCAAATTCTCGAGCTCCTTGAGCATCTCGTCGAATTTTTCCTGGCTTACGACAGTATCCTGGTCGGTCATGTGCTATGTGAATGAATTGAGAACGCTAGTTGGTAGAGGTATTGTACGGGCTCCCTTTCTGGCGTCAAATGGTCCGTTATTCGAAATAGTCGGGGGCCGTCTGGTGGAGACGCGAGAGCGCGGTATAGGTAGCAAAGATACCGCCGATCGAGTTCGTCGACGGTCCGCGTTCCATCACGACAACATACACATACTTCGGATTGTCGTACGGGAAGTAGCCGACTGCCCACGAGTTATAGAACTCGTTGTTCACGCCAAGCTGTGCTGTTCCGGTCTTACCGGCGACCTCAACGAACGACAGTGCATTCAATCCAATCGAGGTACCCTCGAGTGTTCCCATGCGCATACCCTCGCGCGCGACTTGAAGCGCACTCTGACTTATAGGGATACTTTGTCCCTGCAATGGTGCGTCCTTTACTAGAGTTGGCTTCACGAGCTTTCCCCCATTGGCGACCGCAGCCACGGCACGAGCAGCCGCAAGCGGGGTTATCTGCATCGCGTACTGTCCGATCGAGGTGTTGTACGTATCCCCGAGCCGCCACGGGTCTCCATAGCGCTCTTCCTTCCAGGCAGGGGTTGGTACGAAGCCGGTTGCTTCGCCTGACAGCTCAATGCCGGTTGGGCTTGTGAAGCCAAACGTGTCGTACCAGTACTTGAGACGCTCGATACCGAGACCTTTCAGGTCCCCGTATCCGCCGCCTACCGCATAGAAATACACGTCCGAGGACACAGCGATGGCACGACGTGCATCAACCCATCCGTGCGCCTTCCAGTCCTTAAATATTGATGGCTTGGAGGGATCGTACGGATTAGGAATAGATATGGAGCCGGTAGAAACGATACCCCACGAAGGAGAGACGATGCCATCAGATATCGCGCCTGCCGCTTCCATCGGCTTTATGATCGAGCCTGGGGTGTAGAGACCCGAGACCGCACGGTCAAGATAGACACGACGAGGGTTCGTTTGATACGACGCGATGACGTCAGACGGACCGCCCGAGGACAGCACGTTCGGGTCGTATTCAGGGTATGAGACCAGAGCGTGCACCTCGCCCGTGTTTACATCCATAAGAATGGCAGAGCCACCCATAAACGGGATACGGTCCGCGAGTTCCGCGATCGAGCTCGCGAACGCACGTTGTGCCCTAGCATCGATCGAGAGCGTTACCGTCTGACCTTGCTGCGCCGGCTTCACCGTTCCTGAAGACTGGAGGTCTCCGTGCGCGTCTTCCTCAACGAGAAGCGTTCCATTCTCTCCCGAAAGCACGTCGTCCATTGCCTCCTCGACACCGTTCAGTCCCTTGATTTCCGTCTCATAGAAATTCCCAGACGAGTCCTTTTTCGGATAGGACACATACCCAAGAAGATGTGAGAAGCCTGGATACTCGTACACGCGCTGGACAAAGCCATCCTCCCCTTCTTCGTTATAGACGAGCGCTTGCCCGTTGCGATCGACAATTGCCCCACGCTCGGCAAAGAGCACCTCAGGACGTAACCGATTGCGTTCGCTTCTTTCTGCATACTCTGCTCCTTGGCGCACCTGTAGGTTCGCTGCCTGCACCATGAGCGCCATGAACATGAAGATTGCAACGAACCCGATACCTGTGAAGGTAGAACGTTCAATAGGACGCTCGAGCTTTCCTTCGAGTCTACTTTGGTCGAATCCCGACGGATTCGACGAGTCCAGGAATATCTCGTCCGGATCGAGCTCGTATTTTCGTTTTCTTTTAACGCTCTTCCCGAAGATCATCCCTCCATGATACGCGTCTTCACGAAGCGATGCACGAGGAGCGAACCACCGAAGGAGAACATACCAAAAAGGGTGAAATAGGGCGCAAATGCGGCACCTGGAGAGTAGTACACGAGATCCGCGATGAGTCCGAGTGCAAGTCCGGCGGGCGGCACCATAAGGCTCGCAAGGAGGATCGCAACGACTGCCACCTGCCAGGGAAATATAAACAGGGCGAGAAGGGCGATGAGGGACGTCATGGCTCGCATCATTTTGCTATGGTGACCCAGGTCACAGAAAACGGATTAAGAAGAGGCCGGATATCCACTCTCGAGCGCGGCGACGATGGATCATTCCCCACCGCAATGACGGATCCCACCGGAAGCGCACCAGGGCCCGACGCATAGACGAGGTCCCCAACAACAACCCCTGCCTCACGCGCGACAATCGCACTCATTGCCCCTGATCCTTCACCAACAAGGGTGACAGGTATTCGTGTTTCTCCGATCCAACTCTCCGTCTCTTTCGCAGGTGTCGAGTACAACAGAATACGCGCTGCGTTCTTCGTAACACTCTCCACTTCCCCAAGCGGCATGCCGCCCGGGCCATCAGCACGGCTTCCCACTGTTACTCCCGCATCGCTTCCGGCATCCACAATGAGGATGTCGTAGGGAGAGACCGGGGGGCGCGCAAGCACGCCAGCAAGAATTCCTGGCACGGGTTCCGTGCGGTCGCCAAGAAGGCGTTCAAGGTCTGCGATTCTGCTTTCAAGAGCAACATCCTTTACGTACAGCGCTGCATTCTCTGCAAGAAGACGATCCCGTTCTTTCGTAAGAGCTCCTTTGTCTGAGAAGAATGAACCCGCGTTCCCCACACCTGCAGAAAGAGATGACCCCACGAACCAGAACGGCTTCGCGACGGTGATGAGCGTCGCCGGAAGAAGAAATCGAAGGAGAGCGAATACTAGAACGAGTACGAAAAGCACGAGTGCCACAGGCCCAAGCCACGGCATGCTGCCAACGAGCGAATTATGCCTTCGGGAGAATCGCTTCTTCATGCATGAATGCGTCATTCCACGGACGAGGGTCTTCAGTGACGACGCCCGTACCGCGCACAACGGCAGTTAATGGATCACTCGCGACGTGCACTGGAACACCGAGCATCTTCGCCAGAAGCTCAGGCAAACCACGCAAGAGTGCCCCGCCACCAAAGACCGTCACGCCGCGCTCAAGCACATCCGAAAGAAGCTCAGGCGGCGTCTTCTCGATAACCTCCTTCATGGCTTCCATGAGTGCGTCCAGAGACGGCGAGAGTGCCTCACGCATATGGGTGTCGTTCAGGATAATTTCGCGTGGGAGTCCTGTCGCGAGATCTCGACCACGTATCGCCTTCTCAAGCTGTGTCTGGAGCGGAAGCACGGCGCCAATAGCAATCTTTGTATCCTCTGCAGTTTTCTCGCCGATAGCTAATTGGAACTCGCTCCGGACATAGTCAATAATATTTTCATTGAAATGATCACCGGCGACCTGTGAACTCTTCCCTGCCACCGACCCACCGAGCGCGATCACCGCGATGTCAGTGGTACCTGCACCAATATCAAGCACCATGGTGCCCACGGGCTCCATGACCGGAAGCTTCGCACCAATGGCACCAGCCATAGGTTCTTCAAGAATGAATACTTCACGTGCGCCCGCGGTCATCGCCGCATCGCGTACGGCACGCGATTCAACGTTCGTCACACCGGTTGGGACACCGACGACAACACGAGGACCAAAAAGACGAGAGCGTCCGCCCTGCGCTTTGTTTATGAAATATGCGAGAAGCTCCTCTGTTACCTCGAAGTCCGAGATAACACCATGAGAGAGAGGACGAATCGCACGGATGTGTGGCGGCGTCTTGCCGAGCATCGCCTTAGCTTCCTTTCCAACGGCAACCATCTGTCCCGTCTTCTCGTTTACCGTTACCACCGATGGCTCGGAGATCACGATGCCGCGCCCGCGTACATAGACAAGCGTGTTGCCCGTACCAAGATCAATACCTATGTCGGTTGAGAACAATGAGTTCCGGGAAAATCGGTTGCCTTTAGCCATATCTAACGAGCGAGGAGTTCTTCACGAGTAAGCTTCACCACCTCTCCGGTTGCGCGCGTAACGAGCTCGAACTGCCCTGACGCAAGCGCATCCTTTCCAACATTGATGCGGTATGGAATGCCGATCAGATCTGAGTCTGCGAACTTCTCGCCAGCCCTCGCATCGCGATCGTCATAAAGAACAGTCGACTTCTTTCCGAGTGTCTCGTACAGTTCGTCAGCGAGTGCGAGAACCTCTGTATCGTTCCCGAGCGACACAAGGTGGTACGTGAAGGGTGCCACTTCTTCAGGCCATACAAGTCCTTTTTCGTCTGAGAGCGTTTCCGCGATGATACCCATAAGCCTCGTTGGGCCGATCCCATAGCTGCCCATAACCACCGGCTTCTTCTGTCCGTCCTCTGCCATGTACGTGAGGCCGAGTGACTCTGAGAAGCGTGTACCCAGATTGAAAATATTCCCAGCTTCTATGGCCTTCTTTTCAACAAGCGAGTCCTTAGAGAGACCAAGCGTAGCGAGTGCGGCGTCCGTCATCACTTCCTTGTTAACCGCAATGCCCTTCGCTTCGTCTACATAGATCGTATCCTCGCCTGCGTCAGATACCGTTTGGAACTCTTCCGAGAATTCGCTGAAGATGCCACCTGACGCGAAGGTAACAAATGTACGATCTCCTATGCCAGCCCGCGTAAACACGTTCTTGTACGCTTCCCTCGCCTTCGTAAAGAAAGACTGGTGCTCTTCCTCATCTTTTGAGAACGAGTAGAGATCTTTCATCAGGAACTCCTTGCCACGCATGATGCCGGACTTCGCACGAAGCTCGTTGCGGAATTTGTTCTGGAACTGGTACGCGTATACCGGAAGATCGCGATAGGACGCAATATGTTCCGTCATGATGCGTGTGATTGGTTCCTCGTGCGTGATGGCGAGGCCGGTCTCACCCCCACTCTTGAACTCTGTTTTAAACCAGTTATCAACTTTTGCATCGTCCCAGCGATCGGTCTTCTCCCAGAGTGTCTTGTCTTGGAGTGCGGTGAGCACCATCTCCTGTCCGCCAATGCTGTTCATCTCCTCGCGGATGATCTGCACCAGGTTGGTGAGTACCTTAAGGCCGAGCGGCAAGTAGGTGTAGACGCCTGCTACCTCTTTGTGTACGAACCCAGCACGAATGAGGAGCTGTGCGTTCTTCGCCTCCTCGTCGGAGGGGTTGTCCCGACGTGTCCTCGTAAATAGCTGGCTCTGTCGCATGATGCTTTCAGTATACGGCTCCCTGTGAGACACGGCAAAGACTTTTGACTTAGTTGTAAAACTATGTCTAAATGCCTTCAGACACATGCCCTTGGAGCACTAGAAATGATTGTGATTCACCTGACCGTGACAGAGGCGGTAGATTCGGCAAACGACCTGAAGACCCTCATGTATTCGCTTCAGCACGCACTCACGACAGAGACGAAAAAGACACCCGAGGAGATCGCCATTTCCGGCGGAACCAGCGCCGTGATGTCGACTCCGTACGGCGCGATGATGACGGTTGAGTTCCTTTACCAGGTTATGCCTGAGGAAGCCAACAGAATTACCCTGTTTGCCGCGACGGCCCTTTCGGGCATGCTGAGCGAAAGCCTCGTACAGCGAAACGTCATCGCCTATCCTTCGATTCGAGGTGTCCTCCCCCCGGTCATACCGGCGTGACACATCAATCAAACACCCCCAGCATCGCTGCTGGGGGTGTTCTTGTAATTACTACTTAGGTAACGATCTTGAAGATATCGCTCGCCGTAATAACGAGCATGAGTCCTACTAAGAGCACGAAGCCAATACCGTTCACTGCGTTCGCAAATGACGGCTTTATCGGACGACGCGTAATCGCTTCGATGATAACGAAGAGGAGTCTACCACCATCGAGTGCTGGGATTGGAAGGAGGTTAATGAGCGCAAGGTTTATCGAGATAAGCGCTGTGATGGTCATGAGTGCAGCGATACCATTTGTGGACGCCGTTCCAACCGCACCCGCAATACCAACCGGTCCCGCAACCTGCGAGAGGTCTGCTGAGAATGTGAAGATGCTGCCGAAGAATCCGACGAGCGCGATTGCGGTCTGCTTGGTAAGTTCCCACGTGAGAATCGCGCCTTCAATAGGAGCTTCATACCATGGCGTTGCGAGGGTGCCGACCGCCGCAAGACCAATACCGAGCGCTACCCGTTCAGGATCAGAGGTGATGACTCCTGTCTCTGGCGCCACGGTTACTGTCTTCGTTTCATCTCCACGCTTAATCGTGAGACTAACCGGCGCACCCGCTTCGTTTTCGCCAACGAGTGCCATGAAGAGACGTGGCTCGGGGCCCGTGTACATTCCTCCTGCCGAGGAGGTTTCGAGTATGAAGTCTCCAGCCTTCAATCCTGCCTCATCTGCGGGAGAGTCCGCCACCACACTCGCAATAGCAAGCTGCGCGTCTGGTGCCATACGTGCTTGTTCGTCCGTGAGTGCGCGTGTCGTACCCATGGCGAGCGTCGCTGTAATAAGAAGGTACGCAAAGAAAAGATTCATCGCGATACCAGCCACAAGCACAAGTGCCTGCAGACTGCGGGGCTTCGAGGTGAACGAACGAGGTGCCGCACGCTCGCCTGGCTCCGGGTCCTCGCCAAATATCTTCACGAAGCCGCCAAATGGTAGCCAGTTCAGTGTGTACTCGGTCTCCCCTATCTTCTTTCCCCACGCCTTCGGGGGATACCCAATACCGAACTCGTCGACACGCATGCCGGAGAGCTTTGCGACAACGAAATGCCCGAACTCGTGTACCACAATAAGTGCAACGAGAACGAGAATGAAAATGATGATAGTCATGGATTAGAGAGAGACTTCTGTTTCCTTTCGCTTAAAGAGTGCTTCGAGTGCTTCGTTGCCCTTGTCGATTCTCTTCTGCACCTCGTCCTTGAAGCGAGCAAGCTCGTCCTTGCCCATCCCCCCTTCCTTCTCGGCAGCCTCAAGTGCCTTTAAGGTGTCAGTGCGATGTCCACGGAGTGTGATGCGTGCTGCCTCAAGTTTTTCGTTCGCTACTTTAAGAAGCATCGTGCGTCGCTCAGCGGTGAGTTCTGGGAACGTAACGCGAAGACCCTGATCGTCCGATCCAACACCGACCCCCAGGTCTGCGTTCTGAATCGCACCTTCGATAATCTTCGTAAGCGACTTGTCCCACGGCACGATGCGGAGCGTTCGCGCGTCCTCGATGTTTACCGCCGCAACCTGGTTGATTGGCGTGCGCGTTCCATATACCTCAGGCTTTATCGTGTCGAGGATCGCTGGCGTAGCCCTGCCGGTACGCACGCTCGAAAGCTCCCGAACGAGCCACTCCTCGGTCTCCTTAATACTCGTGTCTAATGTCTTGAAATCGAATGACGCCATATACGGCCTAGTGTATCACCTCGAGAGACTCTTCGGCATCACGATCAAAAGATGCTCAAAGATGAGCTTCAGAGGAGCGGAGCTCGTATGAAGGATCGGCATGAACGTACTGAGATCCCGAAGGAAGAGTGTGAGACTTTCTTTCTCATCGCCCGCGGCGCTTCGTTGTTTTTGGTACGCGGCACGCATAAGACCATCACACAGACGTATGGCTTCCATACGTGCAGCCTGCTTCTCTTCTTCTTTATCAGACTTCACACGACTTACGAGCTTCGCAACCATCTTCTCGCGTTCAGAAACTGAGGCATCCAGAAATGCGTGTGTCACGTCGTCGATAGTTCCCTCCTCGCGCGGAAGTTCAATCAAGCGCGAACGGAGGGTCGGAAGCAGCATGCCGACAGCAGGAACGATGAGAATGAGCGTTGTACCCTCGCTCGGCTCCTCAAATAACTTAAGGAGTGCGTTCTGTGCCGGAGGGAATAATCTTCCGGCTGCAATAACGATGAGCTTCTTATCGCCCTGAACGGGCGCTTGCGAGGCAAACGTCGTGATTCGTCGTGCGTGCTCTATCGGGAAGAGCCCTTCATACGAGAAGACGGCGAGATCAGGATGATTCGCCCCTTCGATGCCGAGATTCGCTGCCGCAAATGCTCGTGCGGCCGTAATACCTGGTTCGTGACCACCTATATAAAGATACGCATGGTGCGCCATACGTGCATTGTAGCCGGTGCTACACTTTCTCCATAGGAACTAACCTTCTCATCCATATGAACAGGAATGTACTCGTAGGCATCGTCGTCGTACTCGCACTCGGAATCGTCGGCTGGTGGTACTGGGCCATGATGATGCCTGTACAGGATGTACCAGCGCAAGTATCGGACGAGAGCGTGAATGAGGTTGCAGCAACCGATGAAGAAACATCACGAGAACTTGCTGGTACATGGAGAAGCAAGGAGGATGCGCGGTTCGTGCGCGTCTTCAGAGCTGACGGCACCATCACCGATCTCTATGAAGGAGATGATAGCGCAACTATCATGGGTACGTGGAACTTCGTCGATGACCCTTCAAAGGAACAGGCAGAGCTTCCGGTTGTGAAGGATGCAAAGGTTATCAAGGTGCAGTTCCCGGAAGAAGTGATGTACTTCGCTCTGACGACACTCACCTCTACCGACCTCTCCATGATTTATCTCTCGGGTAACGGCTCGCTTGAGTTTACGCGCGTGCAATAAAGCGCATCTAAGCAAGACCTCGGCTCACTCGAGCCGAGGTCTTCTCCGTTCCGAGAACTTGACGTAAACGCATCCCGGGAGTCTGATGAAAGAAGTCCTGCAACCCGGACATGGGAGGAAACGTAGATGCGCAGTCGAGTTCTTTTGATAATCATCGTTGCTGCCGCCTTAACAGTTGCTGCCAACACAGCCCGCGCTCAGGACCACGTACTCCAGGGCCCGTATGTCTCGTCCGAGGTCTCAGATCAGATGATGTACACCGAGATTGAGCCTGATCGACCTCGTGACGTGTCTCGTTTCGGTTTTGAACGGGGCGGCAATCACAGCCGCCTCGCTATCGGCGGTCTGGAATTCGGACATAGTCGCGATCGGAACAGTCCGCTCGACGGACGGAGTACGCGGTTCGAACAGGTCTACCTATCGAACAGCGAACACTGGCGAGTACAACCGACGATATGGCGGTCCGGCGACCGGCAGGACTTCCATGGCGGCACGAAGCATAAGGCTGTGGGCATTGGCCTGAGTGTCGTGTTCTGAGCGGCAAAGGGCCCCGAGCATGCTCGGGGCCCTTTTCAGTACGTACTCTATTTCTTCGAGATAATACTCTTCTTGTAGGTATCCAAATGCTTGAGAGCGATACCGGTTCCCCGCACGACACAGAAGTACGCATCGTCCGCGAGCTTCGCTTGGACGCCGGTGCGGCGATACACGAGCTCCGGAAGATGACGGAGCTGGCTCGTACCGCCCGTGAGGATGATGCCGTTATCGATAATGTCGGAGGCAAGTTCTGGCGGGGTGTCCTGAAGTACTTTACGTACCGCATTCATCATCTCGCGCAGTTCTCTATTCATAGCCTGCACTACCTCGTTGGTCTTGAGTTCTATAGTGCGCGGGAGTCCTGAGAGAAGATCGCGACCCTTAACCTGCATCGACAATTCCTCGGTTACGGGTACGGCAGAACCAATCTGTATTTTTATCTCTTCAGCGGTCTTGTCTCCTATAGAAAGATTGAACTGCTTCTTCACGTAATCAATGATGGCGCGGTCGAGTTTGTTGCCCGCTACCTTTACGGACGTCGACGCCACAATACCGCCAAGGGAGATCACCGCAACGTCGATGGTGCCGCCACCAATGTCCGCGACCATGCGGCCAAGCGCTTCCTGAATTGGAATACCCGCACCAATTGCTGCAAGGATTGGCTCCTTCACAACGTATGCGTCAGACGCGCCTGCTTTCACTGCCGCCTCAATAACGGCACGCTTCTCGGTAGAGGTCACCCCCGCAGGCACTGAGATGAGGACCGTGGGCTTGAAGATGCTCCGCCCCACCGCCTTCTTTATGAAATATCGGAGCATTGCTTCAGTCACGCGATAGTCCGCAATAACGCCGTCCTTCATCGGTCGGTATGCCGTGATCGAATCCGGCGTCCTGCCGATCATGGCCTTAGCTTCGGCACCTATCGCGAGCACCTTATTGTTCTCGGTTGAGACGGCGACGACCGATGGCTCGTTCAGAACAACACCTTTCCCAGGTACGAATACGAGCACGTTCGTGGTTCCAAGGTCGATCCCTATGCGTGGAGAGAAAAGCGGCATGCGCAGTATCATACCCTGACACCGCATTGGGGCGCAAAACTTGTGTATCTCAGACCTGTCCTCCTATGCTTAGGTGTCAGGTATTGCTACTGATACAATGCGAGCCATGTCCAAGGTCGAAGAGAATAACTTCATTGTCGAGGGTGGTCATCCACTTTCCGGCTCCATAGCCACCAACTGCTCTAAGAATGGTGCTGTGGCGCTGCTCGCTGCGTCCTTATTAAATAAAGGCACCACGACCCTTCGTCGTATACCAAAGATCGAAGAGGTACATCGCTTGATTGAGGTCCTTCGCTCTATCGGGGTCTCCGTTGAATGGAAGGATAAGGATGTGGTCATCACGCCACCCGAAACTATTTCACTCGACACGATCGACACGGCAGCTGCCGTGCGCACCCGCTCGATTTTGATGTTCATAGGCTCCTTAGTACATCACTTCCCCTCCTTCGACCTTCCCCAGTCCGGTGGCTGCACCCTGGGCCTTCGAAGCGTGCGCTCGCACCTCTGGGCACTTGAGAAGTTCGGTATCACTATTGAAACTCTTTCCGACCGATACCAAATTGTGCATGACGGACTTTCTCCTGCCGAAGTCATTCTCTACGAATCGAGCGATACCGCCACAATAAACGCACTTCTCGCCGCAGCCGGTATTCCCGGTACGAGCGTGATTAAGTACGCATCTGCGAACTACCAAGTTCAAGAAGTCTGCGGGTTCCTCACTGAACTCGGTGTGTCCATTGAAGGCCTCGGTACGACCACGCTCACCGTGAAAGGAACGCCGAACATCAGGAAAGACGTTACCTACGCCATCGGAGAGGATCCTATCGATGCTATGTTCTTCATCGCTGCAGCCGCGACCACGCACTCCGCACTTACTATCCGCAACGCCCCTATTGAGTTCCTTGAGGTAGAGCTTGAGGTACTCGCCAAGATGGGACTCATCTTTACCGTTACTGATCACTCGCTCTCTGAGAACGGCATTACGAAACTCGCTGACATTCATATTGAGCCATCGAATCTCGTCGCATTCCCCGAGAAGATTCACGCACGTCCGTACCCAGGTCTCAACATTGATAATCTTCCCTTCTTTGCGGTTATCGCAACACAGGCCGAGGGCGAAACCTTGATTCATGACTGGGTCTACGAGAAGCGCGCTATTTATTACACGGAGCTCGATCGCCTTGGCGCAAACACGCTTCTCATGGATCCACATCGTATCCAGATCCATGGACCCGTTCACCTGCGAGGTGCTGAGATCGTCGCGCCGCCCGCGCTCCGCCCCGCAACCATCCTCCTCATCGGTATGCTCGCTAGTGAAGGTACGTCCACACTTCGAAATATCTACACTATCAATCGCGGGTATGAGGATCTTGTAAATCGTCTTACCTCTATCGGTGCCAACATCAGGCACGCCTGAGATCTACTATGAAAAGCATCGGCGACATCCTTCCTAAGGACTTCGGCGACCGAAAGCCGAACCGCAAGACCGAGCGTGGTGAGCTTATGAAATTCTTCGTGCGGCATCTGAATCACGGCAGAGCTGCTGACGGACTACCGAAACTCACTATGGGACGTATGGGGAAGATTCTCGAAGGTATCCCGACCGACGATCTCTATTATCTAAAGACGGTCTGTAGCCGTGCGAAAAACTTCAGCAAGAAGTTCTGGTGGGAAATTGATCCGGAGAAGCATAAGGTACCCGACAAACCGTTCTAGCTTTTGACGTATTGACAATTTTCATGATTCGCGTATAGTCCATTTATCCTCGGTGTCAATTGCCCGACGCCAGGATCTTCAGCGAGTATTGCTGAAGTTGACCCACGGGTCAGTGCTGCCGGGCCCTCCCGCGCGTATCATTTCATGCTCGTTGTGATCGCGAACAAAGTCCCGGCAGCACCATCCCTGGTCATTAAAGTAATCACGCATCGGTCTCCATGACCGGTGTTTTTTGTTATAGTCCTTCTATGTCTGTCATCGTCCAAGACGGAGAACCCGTTCTCCGCAAGATATCTGCTCCTGTTCCTGAGGAGCTCTTCGGCACGCCTGAGCTGCGCAGCATAGTCGACGATATGGCTGCGACTCTCGACGGCCAACTCGACGGCGTTGCGATCGCAGCACCTCAGATCGGTATTCCCTATCGAATCTTCGTGGTTCGGTATGACCGCACGATTCCCCCGACTCCAGACGGAGAACTTGAGCATCCAGCCGACCTTGGTGTCTATATCAATCCAGAATTCGTAAAGAGTTCGAGACGCAGACTCGAGATGGATGAGGGGTGTCTTTCGGTCCGCGGCATCTATGGCAAAACGATGCGCCATGAGCGCGCGACGGTACGTGCACGCGACATTGACGGCACGAGCTTTGAGCGCGGAGGGGGCGGCCTCCTGGCACAAATATTCCAGCACGAGACCGATCACTTAAACGGCATTCTCTTTATCGATCACGCGACCGACCTCATCGAAGTGCACAAGGACAATCATAATCATGTCGCATAAACCCTTCGCCTTCTTCGGTACACCGTATGTTGCGCGCGATACGCTCGCGTATCTCGTTGAACAGGGCTATACGCCTGAGGTCGTCGTTACCTCTCCGGACGCGCTCCGTGGACGCGGCCTTACCCTTACTGCTTGCGAAACAAAGGCATGGGCTCTTGAGCATAATCTTCCTGTCCTCCCTCCCCATAAGATTGATGACGATTTCATAAAAACGATTCAAGGATTCGGATGCGATTACGCCATAGTAGTGGCATACGGGAAGATACTTCCCCAAGCGCTTATCGATACCTTCCCTTTGGGAATTCTTAATATCCACTACTCTCTCCTTCCGAAGTATCGCGGTGCCTCGCCTGTAGAAGGAGCGCTTCTTAGCGGCGAGACTGAGACCGGTGTCGCTATTCAGAAAATGGTCTTTGAGCTTGATGCGGGCGACTTACTTGCGAGCAAAAAGACCACCATACTTCCTAACGAGACCACACGCGAGCTCCGTCCTCGTCTCGTGTCCCTTGGGGCAGAGCTCCTCGTGGAGACACTCCCCGCCTTTGAGGCAGGTTCCCTTACTCCTATCCCTCAGGATCACTCCCTTGCAACCGTTACTAAAAAAATAAAGAAAGAGATGGGTGAACTTTCTCTCGCAGGGAACGCACAGGAGAACTGGAACCGATATCGCGCCTATGCGGAATCGCCCGGAACATACTTCTTCGCCGAGAAGGACGGGAAACGCATCCGCGTGAAGATAAAGTCTGCGCGCTATGAAGATGGCATTTTCATGCCAGTACTTGTTGTGCCCGAAGGAAAGACCGAGACCGCCTATAGCGGCCTCGTGTCCCAAGGATTCCTTCCGGTCTAAGCCTCAAGCCCGCGCATAAGCGACTTAAGAACGCCGCCCCCCTTCTTAACAAGGCTCTGCTGACGCTTCCGTGCAGTCTGGAGTTCTCGAGCAAGCTCGCTCACGGATTTGTCGATCGCTTTCTCAATGCTGTCTTCGATTGCTTTCGCGTAGAAACGGTTGCCATCGACGTCGAAGTTTATGTCAGCGCGCCAGATGGCGCCGTTCTGGTGGGCTTCGGTTTCCTTTCCGAGGTCCACATAGGCTCGTGCGATCTCCTGCCGGTCGCCAATGTATTTTTTCAGCGCCTCCACTTTCTTTCGTGCGAGCGTTGTTATGTTTACAGGAAGCTCGTAATTCGTACCTTTGAAGTGGATCTGCATAACCGTGGAGATTAGGTATATAAAGACGCGTAGTGCGTCGGAGGATTAACCTTACGCTTTTCCCTTAAAGGTAGCGTGAAGGTGCTCGATAATGTCTTTGGACTCGTACATCTCAACTCCCGCATCAGTATCAACGAGATACGGTACCTGGCGCTTCCCGCCTCGAGCGAGGAGTTCCGCTTCTATCGCAGGGTCGTTGATGTTGCGTTCGTCAAAGACGATACCAAGCTCTTCCGAAGCCATAAAGACTCTTGCACAGTACGGACATCCGGGACGCATATAGAGAGTAAGCATGAATGAGGCGTTTACCGGATATAACCCTAGTATACCAATGCATCTGGTTGCCGAATGGTGGATTACGGCCTAGTATAGGGATGCCCTCCCCTAGGAGGGCGCCTACCATTCCGCGGTAGCTCAGCGGTAGAGCAGTCGACTGTGGTACGTGTGTCACTGGTATACTCAAGTGTATATGCCAGAGACACGAACCTATGCTGACCGTGCAGAGTATATGAAGAAGGCCGTCGCGAAGAGACGCAAGAAACTTCGTGATATGGCCCTCGAATATGGCGGTGGTAAATGCATCGTTTGTAAGTACGATCGATGCAGGCGCGCAATGGTGTTCCATCATCTTGATCCCGCAAAGAAAGATTTCGGGCTTTCAGCGAGAGGACTAACGAGATCATGGGATAAAATGCGCGCCGAGTTAGACAAATGTGTTTTGCTTTGTTCAAACTGCCACGCCGAAGTGCACGACAACATTACGCAGCTCCCTCGAAGTAATTCAGGGATGAAAAGGAGGTGAATTGTCTGGAAGCCCTAACGGGAGAGCCGAGGGTAATCAGCAGCCAAGCTTTCCGAGCAATCGGATTGAAGGTTCAGAGACTATCCCGCAAGGGAGTACTGTCGCGAAAGCGATCGGAAGCGCCTCCCGCCCCAGTTCCTTGGAACGGGCGATGATATAGTCCACCCTTTTCGGAAACGATTAGACACGTGTAATCGATCGGTCGCAGGTTCGAATCCTGCCCGCGGAGCAAACTGAAAGAGCCCTGTATTACAGGGCTCTTTCTATTTAAGGGCTGACGTAAATATAACTCACTACTACCATTGCAAAATATCTGTGGTATTATCCATACCGGTAACAGGAGGTACCCGATGCCTAATCAGTACTGCGAATGTGGTAATCGGATACGAGTCTTTATTCAAGGTCGTGGTTGGACCGGTGCGCCGGATGACGACCATGATCAGTGCACAAAATGCTATGGGTCGCTTCGCGATTCCATGCGCTGCTCGTAAGGACTTCTGTCCGATTTTTGCTAAGGGTCGTCCGGAAGGACGGCCCTTTCCATCAGCCTAATCAAATGCAGCAGTTGAGCCATAGCGCTCATGTATTCCCTATTTGAACAGGAGTGGAGTAGTAACGTGATGTTCGGGGAGCCTAGTAGGTTTGGTACAGGGTTTTAATCTCCGAACGTTAAAGGGAGAGCTTTTTGTCCCGATGCGTAGTATCGTATGAGTATTCCTAATAGATAGATTCATCGTATGTCAGCAAACAGCCACGGGGTTAGCCCGAAGAAGCCACGGAAGAGTCCTCCGAAGACCAAAAAGCGTCTCGCAATCAAGCAGGCGAAGAAGGACGCTCGGAAGTAACCAAAAGCCGCCGGAGTACTCCGGCGGCTTTTGCTATCGGGCCATCTTGCCTCCTCTCGGTTTATTTGAGGTTGGCGCACCTCCCTTTTGTGCGACACGACCGGCTTTTCCACCGCCCGGCCTTTCACGCTTCTCTTCTTCACGCTGTTGCTTCTCTGTTCGCGGATATTGTGGTGAATCTGCCATAGACTGGTATCTAACAAGAACGTGCCTGTACGTTCGATGAAGCGGTGAGATATACTCACCTACATATCAGGTTACGACCGCTTATGAACCACACTACCCAGACCATCCTCGGAGTTCTCGTCGTTATTGGCTTTGTCATGGGAGCACTGTTTCTCTACGAACGATCCGAGAAAGATCAGGCGGCACAAAATGTGACGGCATCATCGAAAGAATATCGGAACACAGACCATGGCTATTCCCTTTCGTACCCAGGAGATCTCGAGATTCTTGAATACACCGATGACATGGCCAGTATCGGGCACCTAATCGAAGGAGGCATCGCAAGCGTCGCTGAGGTACGAGTAGCTATCATTCAGGGGAATCCCGGCGAGACATTTGTTGACGCGGCACGTCGGAACCTCGCCACCCTCTGTAGCGCGGACGGACCTGACTCCTCCTTCTCGTGCACGGGCTTGAAGCGTGGTCTGCCGTTTGTGACGGACTCGGGAGAGACTGGGTTTGAGATATACCTTGAGGGCGAACTACGCACGCTCGCAACAGGTAGCGTGGAGAGTGTCGAAAAAGGCCCGTTCTACGTGTTCTTGATTGAGGGTGATGCGGGTGCCTCGAAAGTGCTTATCGTGCATGCGCCATTAAACCAATCGACGGCTGAAGCAAATATTGATGCTATCCACACTATAGCGAAGAGTGTTGTGTTCACACCGGCAGAAGAAGGTGTCTCGAGCATCAATCAGTACATCGCTGACAATATTTCGCGACTTGCGCCAGAGCCTGCACAGCTCGGCGGTACGTTCTATGTAACGAGTATTGAAGCGACGGATGGGAAAGGGGTCGTGTCATACGAGGATGGCCACAACGCCTATACTGCGGACTTCACCTACACGATAGATCCGATCTCTATTACCTCCTTTGTTCTACGCCCCCAATAGCGCTTCAGACAACGCTCACTTCTACCATCCTATACTTTCCCGTATGACTCCAACCACAAAGAAGGTGCTTGTATCTCTCGTACTCATCGCGCTCGGTATTGCTGTCGGTCTCGGCATTGCATACGCTGCACAGCGCATGCAGGACTTCGACCGTATGATGGACGCCCGTGAAGCAGCCCCCGACAAGGAGAAGTTCGATCAAGACTTCAAGGCAATGGCTGAATGGTTTGAAAATTATAAGCGCGAGAATCCTGGTGCGTCCGACGAAGACGCGAAGAGAGCGTTCGAAGAGCTCTGGAAGAAGTAGAACAGAATAGAAAAAGGCGCAGTCTCTGACTGCGCCTTTTTCTATTCCCTACTCTTATTGATTATCGAGCTTCACCGCTGCCTCAGGCGTGGTAACGGCCTTGCTCATGGTTAGGATCTTAATAAGACCAAACGCAACGAGCCAGTAAACAGCCATAGCAAGGAGTGTGGTCCACTCAAAGACGCTTCCTGAAACCTGACTCACGCCGAAGACGCTCGAGAATGGGAGCGTAAACGGATATGAAAGCGAGTAGATGAAACTTGAGAAGCCTGCCGCGGGATTTGCCCCGAGGAGTTTCAGGACGAAGCGGAATGCGAGTAGTACCTCAAGGACGCCGAGTACGTACCAGACGATCTGCGTGCCGCGATAGAGAGGCTTAGTTGATGGGGCTACATACGGGTCCATATAAATAGGGTTACGGGTATGTCAGAGAGCATGACACCTTGTCCGTGAAGACCTCATGAACCGAGGTATCATTCTTCTATGCATAGACTCGCGCTGTACTACCCTGTTGTGCCTTATACCGTGAATCGCGGGTGGGGTGTTGAGGACCCCGCTTATGAAGTATTCGGATTTAAGCGCCATAACGGGGTGGACCTGGCGCTCACAAACGGTCAGCCTATTTATGCACCCTTTGATTGTCGCGTAACTGAGGTCGGGAACGAACCACAGGGTTCAGGGCTTTATGTCTGCCTTCTCTCACGCGGCAGATACGACTTTGAGGACGGCAAGCGTGCACGCGTTGAGATTACATTCATGCACCTCTCGGAAACTCACGCTCAGGTTGGTATGACGCTATCGGTTGGTAACGAGATTGGACGTGGCGGAGACACCGGGAACGCAACCGGAAGCCATACGCATATGGCCCCGAAACGCGTACGCATGGGGCTTCTTGGCGACTATCGGGATATGGACCGAAACGATGCGAATAATACCTTTGATCCAGAGCCGTATTTTAACGGGATGCCTGCGAGAAGTCGCTAGGCGCCTACAAGTGCTGCAAGGGCGAGATAGCTTGAAGGGCGTTCTGAGAGCCAGCGAACAAGAAGCCGCGCACGGCGAATGAGACCCGCAACTATGCGTGGAGTACGAGATTCGGGCATGCCACCAGCAGAAGACGGAATACCGGGTATTCTAAGGGGCGTTTTGTTCTCAGGCGCGCCGTTATAGTTCACCAGGATCTCCTCCCCTGGTTCGATATCTCGAAGCGCATAGAAATCCATTCTGCGATCTTCCATAGCTTTCTCGTACCGAGCATTAGGCTCAAAGGAATGGTTATACACTGAACCCCAACCAAGACAGATAGCCGCATAGGTACGGGTTTCTCCCCAAAGGAAATAGTAGTTAACGAGACCCGTCTTTCGAAGACGATCTCTGTCCTTCGGGTCTTCGAGCGCAACCACCGGGCACTGCTCTATGAGTTCGCCTTTCTCAATTCGCTCTTTGGCAAATACACCGCGCCCGGCGTCAGGCGTCTTTGAGGTATCAATGTATATCTTTACGGCTGGCGAAAGAGAGGTCATGACAGTTATCCGTACAAGTGCTTCTTCGCGGGACAACGGCACGGCACACAGTGCTCGACGCAGTACTCCTTTCCGTAGTCATACGTGAGCTCGTCTCCGGGCTGTATGGTTTTAATGGCCATAACAAACACGCGCCCCTTATGAATCTTTGTCTCACAGTTTGGCTTACAGGCATGATTAATATATCCCGCCTTATTCATAGCCGGCTTCCCGTCTATCGTCTTACTCTTCGATATTTCAAACAAATACTTACTCTTACTTGATTCGGTTTCTTTCTCAGAAAGCACACGGCCGACGTACTCAATAACACACGCACCCTTCGGTATACCGGTTCCTGCAAACAGTCCGAGACCAGCACTCGAGCGCTTCACGACGAGGTCCCACTCGCCTGGTACATATTTCCCTGTGGCAGCCATACAATCTAGCCATACTACGCGGTCGCAGGCTGTTGATGCAAGAGATGATGGCTTCATGTAGGCTTCATACGTAACCCGTACCCTAGACTATACTTCTGCCTCCCTATGACCCTTTTCTCCTATTCCGGGCGGAACCTTCTGCATATGGTGCTCTTGTTCCTGGCGTATCTTTTATCCGCTCAGGTGTTCTCCTACATGTATGCGTTTATTCCAACGGCTCCGGCACTCGTCTGGCCTGCTTCAGGTATCGCGCTTGCCGGACTCATGCTTGGCGGCATAAGCCTCTGGCCCGCGATCTTTGTGGGCGCACTGGTTCATAACATCCTGTACGGAAGCGCGGCCGTAACCATCGTTGGTGTTGCAGCGGCGAATGCGCTTCAAGCTGTCGCTGGGGCGTTCCTTCTCAAGCGGTTCGGCTTTACGAATTCTTTCTCACGCGTACCCCATACGATTGCCTTCATCCTTGTTGCGATATTCGTCACGCTAATCGTGCCTTCGCTCGGTATGCTTACCGTTCTTATCGGCAACATTCCGATTCCTCGCAGTCCACTTGGTACATTCATCCCGTGGTGGATCGCGCAAATACTTTCTGTACTTATCGTTACGCCGCTTCTTGTGCGATGGATTCCTCAGTTCTCCTTCCGACGTACTCGCATCGAACTTATTGAAGCCTGGCTTTCTATAGCGTCGATCGTTGGTATCGCAATTCTCTTGTATTGGACACCGTATCGAGAGATCGCTGATGTGCCGCTCGTTTACCTCATTCTCATCCCCCTTCTTTGGATCGCGCTTAGAATCGGTCCACGGTTTATGACACTGGCGCTCTTTCTAAACGCTGCCCTCGCCCTTGGAGGTACTGCGTACCTGAGTCTGAGCACAGGATCGATTGCAACTCTCGGACAATCGCTTCTTCAAACAGAGATCTTTATCATCATGATCTCCTTTATATTCCTTCTTCTCGTAACCGTTGCAGAAGAGCGTAAAGATACCGCGAACGATCTCAGAGAGAACGTAAACCGGCTTGAAGATGCCATTGAGCGGATCCGTAAAGAGGACGAGGCGAAAAGCCGATTCATTGCAACTCTCGCACATGAATTGAGAAACCCACTTGCCCCACTCATGTCGTCCTTAGAGATTATGAAGCTCTCACATCCGGATGCTACGCAGACGAGCGAACTCGCAGAGAGCATGACAGGACACCTAAAGACCATGCGGCACCTACTCGACGACTTGCTTGATATATCTCGTATCTCTCGAGAAAAACTCTCCTTGCAAAAGGAGCGTGTCGACCTCAATGCAATTCTGAACCGTAGCGCACGTACCGTTGAACGACTCCTCGAGGAACGAGCACATACGCTCGTACTCAATCTTCCTGATACCGCGATCATGTTTGAAGCTGATCCCGTCCGACTTGAGCAGGTGTTCGTTAACTTACTGAATAACGCAGCAAAATATACCGAGCCCGGAGGCACCATAACGGTTTCTGCAGAGAGTAGAGGGACCGTAGTGTATGTAACCGTGAAGGATACGGGCATCGGCATGGACGAGAATCTTCTCGAGCATGTGTTCGAGCCATTCTTCCAGATTGAACAACCAGGGAAACTACATGCAGGACTCGGTATTGGTCTTTCGCTTACCAAAAATCTTGTGGAGATGCATGGCGGCACCATCGAAGCCCGAAGTGCCGGACTCGGCAAAGGAAGCGAGTTTGTGGTATGCCTCCCCCTCACGAGCGATCTGAACCCTGTCACACCTAACACGACCAGAACCGATATGCAGACCAACGACGATGGGTATCGTATCCTTATTGTTGACGACAATCGCGCTGCAGCTGATGCCCTCGCAAAGCTTCTAGCGCTTCGCGGGAATATAACCGAGGCGGTCTATCTAGGCGAAGATGCCCTTGCACGTGCGCCGTCATTCGCTCCTGACGTTGTACTGCTTGATATCGGACTCCCGAATATGGACGGGTATGAGGTGGCACGTGCTCTGCGCACCGATCCGAACTTCTCGGCTACCCTCGTTGCCCTTACCGGATACGGTCAGGAGTCTGATATACGCAAAGCGCATAAAGCTGGGTTCGATCATCACCTCACGAAGCCTGCAGGTCTTGCAGAAATTGAGGAGATTCTCGGCTCCATCGCACGAACCTAGCGGGTATGGGACAATGCGCGTGATGCCTAAGACCGCCCTCATCATCGGTGCTTCCCTCCTCGCGGTCGTCTGTATAGGGGCTGGGGTTTATGGGTATGTCTCCTTAACGAACGAGCTGGCCCGTTCTAAAGACGCCCTTGCACGTGTACAAGCAGAAGCGCAGACCCGGGAGGCTACCCTTACCGAGGATCTTCGGAGTAAGACCGAGGAGAACATCTCACTTGCAGGAGAGTTGCGTCTTCTCGAAGAAGAGCGTGATGACGATAAGAAGACCGTCCGGAAACTTTCAAACACCGTAAACGATCTTGAAAAAATTGTTGCCACTGACCCTGAACTGCTGGCGAAGTACTCAAAGGTGTACTTTCTGAATGAGAACTATGCGCCAGCGAAACTCTCTACCATAGCGACAGAGTTCGTATTCCAGAAGGATCGAACCTATGAAGTGCATGCCGATGTTGCCCCTTTCCTTACAGACCTTCTCGAGGATGCCAAGAAGGAAGGACTCTCACTCCAGGTTGCATCGTCATACCGCTCATTTGCCGCGCAAACAGCACTTAAGTCTGGGTACCGCGTACGCTTTGGGACAGGAGCAAATGCCTTCTCTGCCGAACAGGGCTACTCTGAGCATCAGCTCGGGACAGCCGTTGATTTTACGACACCTACGGTTGGCGGCACATTTGTAGGATTCGACAAGACAGACGAATACGCGTGGCTGACACGGAATGCGCACGAATATGGCTTTATAATTTCCTACCCGAAAGGAAATACCTACTACCAGTACGAACCCTGGCACTGGCGCTTCGTTGGTGAGAAACTTGCCGACCGGCTTCATGAGGACGAGATTCATTTCTACGATCTCGATCAACGAGTTATTGATACCTACCTTGGAGAACTGTTCGACTAAGGCAGTGCTACTATAGGCCCATGAACGAAGGATTCGGATCTGCGGAGCGGTCCCCTCATACTGCTGCAAACGACAACGAACGAGAGATCATTGGATTCGATCGCATGAAGGAACGAGACCTTCAGCTGGTCTTTAACCAGCATCGGGAAGAGCATCCTGAGGATTGGACCGAACAGAAGCTTGAGGTGTATCGCAAACGTATGTCGGTATCGTCTGATCAGCAACTGGAGAATCGGTTCAATCAGAGCACTGCAAGAGACTGGTACGTAGACCCTCGGTATTTCTATATCATTCTAGAAAGACTGAAGGCTCCATACGAGGACCAGGAGTAACAAAAACACCCGCGACAGTACGGGTGTTTTTGTATCTACAGAGACTCCTACTTAAGCACGTCCCACATCTTCGGATCCGAGCCTCCGTCGATCTTGAAGACCGCAACGCCCTTGAGCCCAAGTCGCTTTGCAAGATCTACTTTCTGCTTGATCGCTCCTGCGTCACTCCAGGTAAGGTACTGAACGGGAGCCTGCTGCTTCGATGACCGTGCGAGTGCGAGGGCTCCTGCAGCAGCGAGGTTTGCAGATGAGGTGCCCTTTGGCGCAAGGCGCGCAAGTGCTGCCTGATTCGGAAGCGACGAGGTCTGATCCTTCGGGACATACGAAAGCGAGAGTTCACCTGCACGATTGCGCTCTGGTGTGAGCTTGTACTCCTTCGCGATCTGCGTGCCGTATGCGGGATTGAATGCTTCTACTTTGATATAGCCATACCCACTACCGTCCGTATTCGGCATGATTTGGTAGATATAGCCATAGGTTGCGATACCAATGACCATCTTCTTCTTATCTATATCCTGGCCCATGTAGTTCACCACCTTCTCTACCCACTTCACGTCTGCAACCGGCGCGTAGATTTCCTTCGCATTACGCGCTACGTTGTTCAGTTGCACATCCGCGGTCTGCTGGTCGTACGTCATGATGCGCACTCGATCACAGTAACGGTTTACTTCCTTAAGGTCGTTTGCGTATTCAATATTTGCCGGAGGCGTGCCCGAGAACCGAGCCTCAAGTGGCATACGAGCCTCAATGGTGCAGTCGAGCTGCTTCCTGTCGAGTGCATCGTTTAGTTCAGAAAGGAATGCTGAGAAGTAGACCCTAGTTTCGGCCTTCTTGCCTTCGTAGTCGATATCGATACCGTCGAAGTCCTGATCCTCAACAAGGTCTGCGATTGCCTTCACATGCGCTGCGCGCGTTGTTGGATTTGAAAGGACCGTGTGGATTGCGTTTGTATCACTCCACATCACGGTAGGAATGACTTTCACACGCTTCTTCTCGGCGTCCTTAATGAGGCGTTGCCAATCCTTCCCATCAATCTTTGCCGTATCAGCTAAAGAACCATCCGCGCGTACGCTATACGCAAACGGATTTATCTCAGTCATCTGTGAGAGATGCTTTTTCGCGTCCTTGGTACCTGCTTCCGTCCTCCAGTACGGTATCCATCCGGATACCTCTATCTTGGAAGATGAACGAGAGGAACTTGCTGCCTGAGCGTCTAATGGTGCGAGACCTGCAAACGCGAACGTCGCCATGAGCACAGAGGCGATAAAAGTGGTTGGTGTGATGTTCATACTGTAGTCACTATACCAAACGAACGAAGACCCCCGCTCTTACGAGCGAGAGTCTTCATGAAGGAGATTCATTTATGGTTACCGAAGCGCGAGTGCTGGCTCAGCGAACATCGCTGCAAGCTCAGCCTGGGTTGTCGGTGGATTATTCATATCCACCTTGCCCACCACGGTTGCGGTAACGCCCGTACAGTGCCCGAGCGCAAGCGCCGGGTTCACCATGCGACCGTCGACCGGCACCGTATCCGTGTGATCGAGGAGCACATCGATCTTGTGGGTCCAACGCCAATGCATGGTATCTGCAATGATGCGGTATCCGATCTGGTGCTCGACTTCAGCGAAACGGCACGATGGAGTGTCCATCGCGGTGCGCTCAAGGCGTATAACGGTACCGAACGGGAGTTCAGCCGCCATATCGCGCGATCGCGCTGCCACAACCTCGGAAATCGAGGCCATGCCGCTCGCGGTGACGAATGGGTTGGCATCCGTCTGTCCGGGAACAGCATTGTAAGCGGTCATACTAACCTGGTAGGTATCGGCTACCTCCAAAGAGGTAGCCAGACGTTTGGAAGGCTCTTCAGCCACTCCTGCAACGACGATCGGCGCGGAAATCGTCTCCGCATGTGCCGGCGCCCCTGCACTACCCGGTAGAAACAGAAAGCCCATAAGGGCTACTACTGCAATAACTGGCATAAATGAAAGACCGCCCTTGCGGACGGCCTGACAAGGCCCATAGTAGCAGACTTGACATATGCTGTCAAGGCTTGAGGAGTCATTTCTTCATGTTCAGGAGCCCCTCATTCTAGGGAGTCAAGACTTGAAAATATGGCCTATTTACAGTATTATAAGCCCATGAGCGAGCACAAAAGAAAGGTACGGAAGCTGTGGTTCAGGGCCAAAGAATATGGCTGGGGCTGGTTCCCTATTTCCTGGCAAGGATGGGCTGTTACCGTCCTCTATTCCCTCTTATTTACCCTAGCCTTCCTAGTCTTTTTCGGTTGGATCGGGGCGGCCGCAGAAGCTAAGGTTGGTGCCCGGGATATCACGTTTGGGGTCCTTGAGTTCCTCGCGGCCCTCGCAATCCTCTCCTATACCCTGTATAGGGTCTGCGTGAAGTGGGGCGAGAAGCCGGGATGGCGTTGGGGAAAACGATAGATACGTAAAGACCCCGTCGGAGACGGGGTCTTTTGCCTTCAGAGGACGCTGGTGCGCCAGACTGCGAAGCGGTTGAAGAGCAAATCGATTAGTGCGTACAGCAGGAATGGAATCCAGAGATACGCTGCGAGGATAAGGCCGGCCATGAGTGCTGCAATAACACTCAGCCAGTCGAACGACCAGGAATCATAGAGCCCAGTCTCATGGAATATATACGGAACTCCGACCAGGAGCACCGGACTACCTAAGGGTAGACTGATCGAACTGATCATCAAGAGACCTGGATCTTTGTCATCTCCCCTCAGGGCCTTCTCGCGATCAAGCGAAACGATACTGTGCATCAGCATGTAGGTCGCAGCGATGCACGCAATGAGCGTGTTCGCACGGCAGAGATAGAAGGTCAGTCCGACGACAGAGATAAGAACTGCCCCCTTGGCGAATTTCCGATACATTCGTAGTCTCCCTGAAAAGAATGTCTGGCGGCACTATACGCGAAAAGCGCCCGCATCGCGAGCGCTTTCTTCTTCTGACGTATTACCAACTCAACTGCCCTCCTGTCTTGTACTCGGTCACGCGGGTCTCGAAGAAGTTCTTCTCCTTGTTGAGATCAACCGCTTCACTCATCCATGGGAACGGGTTCTCCACGTTGTACTGTGCAGGAAGTCCTACAGTTGCAAGACGACGATCAGCGATGTGCTCGATGTACTGCTTGAAGCCTTCAGCGTTCATACCGAAGATGCCGCGCGGGAATACTTCGGTTGCGAAGGTGTACTCAAGCACCACAGCACGCTTCACGAGGTCGATGATGCGGTTCTGGAATTCCTCGGTCCACACTTCCGGCTGCTCCTCCTTGATCGCGTTGATCATGTTCACGCCGAAGTTCAAGTGCTGCGACTCGTCGCGCATGATGTACTGGATCTGCTCGGCCGCGCCTGTAAGTTTGTTCTGGCGCTGGAAGCCGAACATAACCGCGAACGACGAGTAGAAGAAGATACCCTCCATGATGAGTGAGAAGACGCAGAGATTCTCAAGGAAGAGCTGGTCGTTCTCGAGTGTGCCCGTCTTGAAGCCGTCCGCGAAGATACCCTCATTGAGTCTGAGGACCATGTTGTCCTTGTTGTAGATAGACTCCACCTCTCGATACATATTGAAGATCTTGGACTCGTCCATACCGAGCGACTCCACGATGTACTGGTACGCGTGCGTGTGGATCGCCTCCTCGTATCCCTGGCGAAGGAGGTACATGCGACACTCAGGGCTCGTCACATGCTTGTAGAGCGCGAGCACAACGTTGTTTGCCGCGATAGAGTCCGCAGTAGTGAAGAAGCCAAGAACCGTCTCGAACGCCTTGCGCTCGTCGGCAGTTAGAGCTGTCGGACTCTTCCACTGCTCAATGTCGCGCTGCATTGAGATCTCTGTTGGAAGCCAGTGATTGCTGTTCCCTGCCATGTACGCATCCCACGCGAACAGATGCTTCATTGGGTAGAGTTGCATCACGTCGGCATCGCCGCCGTTGATGATCTTGCGGTTGTTAATGTTGACGGGAGCAGCACCTTTGTTGATTGGCATAGTTCGCGATTCTTAAGGAACAATATAATAAGTCAGCGTTTGCTAGGACTAACTTTCACAGGATTCGCACACGCCCGCTTCCTCGCCCGCGGCGACTCTCGCCATCTTGGCCTGCCACTCAGCGGCTGAGAACCCACTTGGGATCGCAAGCTCTGGAGTCTGCTCGACGACTTCCTCTATAACAACTGCCGTTGTGGTTACCGATCCTCCTGCCGCACGCTTATGGGTTGATCCATACTCTGCGGTCGAGACTGTCGCCTTCTCAACCTGAGAAGCACCGAGCGTACGGAGGTAGTAGGTAGTCTTGAGACCCATCTCCCACGCCATGAAGTAGATATCGGAGAGGTCCTTGCCCGAGGTTCCGTTATAGAAGATGTTCAAGGACTGAGACTGGTCGATCCACTTTCCACGGCGCGCTGCGGCCTCCACAAGCCACTTGCCGTCGATCTCAAACACCTCCTTGTACTTCTCCTTAAGCACGCGTGGAATCTCGTCGATGTTCTGGATACTGCCGTCCGCGTACTTGATGCGGTTCAGCATGCCAGCGCTCCAGAGGCCCGCTTTCTTCAAGTCCTCAACGAGGTACTTGTTCACGACGACGAACTCTCCTTCCTTGTTCGACTTTACGTAGATGTTCTTGTAGATCGGTTCTACACACGGAATACACCCTACGAGGTTCGCTGTTGAAGCAGTTGGCGCGATAGCCATCGTGTTCGAGTTCCTCATACCGTGTGCCTTCACGTGCTCACGAACCGGGGTCCAATCGAGCTTGCCATCACGCTTTACCTTAATTTCTTCACCACGCTCCTTTGCGAGAAGATCAATGGTGTCCTGCGGGAAGAGATTTCGGTCCCACTTGCTTCCCTTGTAGCTTGAGTACGTACCACGCTCCTTTGCGAGCTCGGAAGAACCGAGGATCGCGTAGTACGCAACAACCTCCATGCTCTCGTCTGCGAAGTTGAGGGCCTCCGGGGAATCGAACTGGATGCCGAGCATGTAGAGCGCGTCATGGTAGCCGCGGACACCGAGTCCAACCGGACGATGGCGCGTATTGCCGTTCTCTGCGTCGATAGTCGGGTAGAAGTTGAGATCGATGACGTTGTCGAGCATGCGGATCGCGGTGCGTGTTACGCGCGCCACCATCTCATGATCGAAGCGCATGACACCATTCTCGTCCGGTGTTACAAACTTCGCGAAGTTGAGTGATCCAAGCGTACACACTGCGGTCTCGTCATCTGACGTATTGAGGGTGATCTCTGTGCAGAGATTTGAGTTGTGCACCACGCCTGCATGATCCTGTGGGGACCTGATGTTTGATGGATCCTTCCACGTGATCCATGGATGTCCAGTCTCGAACAACATACCGATCATCTTCTTCCAGAGGTCGCCAGCGGGAATGCGCTTGAAGAGTTCAATCTCGCCACGATCCGCCTTCGCCTCGTACTCGATGTATGCCTTCTCAAAGGCAGCGCCGTAGAGGTCATGGAGATCAGGAACGTCGCTCGGAGAGAAGAGCGTCCATTCCCCGTTATCGCGGACACGCTTCATAAAGAGATCGGGGATCCAGTTCGCGGTGTTGATGTCGTGCGTACGACGCCTTTCGTCTCCCGTGTTCTTACGAAGCTCGAGGAAGTCCTCGATATCAAGATGCCAGGTCTCGAGATACACGCAGCCAGCACCTCGGCGCTTACCAGAACGGTTGATGGCGATGTTTACGTCGTTTGCAACCTTAAGGAACGGCACAATGCCCTGAGAACCCACACCCGTACCCTTAATGAATGAGCCCGTGGCACGAACCTTCGTCCAGTCAGTACCGGTGCCGCCAGACCACTTAAGGTACTGGGCGTTGTCAGAGATGGACTTGAAGATGCCGTCGAGGGAATCCGGAACGGAGTTCAGGAAGCAGTTGGACATCTGAGCCTTCTTGAAACCAGACTGGAAGAGCGTGCGGCCACCTGGAGTGTAGAGGAAGTTCGAAAGTACCTCGTAGAACTCAAGCGCTGCTGCTTCCCTTGCTTCTGGCTTCTCGGCAATTGCGAGACCCATAGCAATACGCATCCAGAGCATCTGCGGCGTCTCGAGAGTCTTCCGGGCTTTCGGATCCTCCATGCAGTACCGACTAATCATGATCTCAAGACCCATGTACTCGAAGAGCGTGTCGTTCTCAACCTTCATGGCGCGCGCCATCTTCTTAAGGTCGAACTCGGCCATGCGCTCGTCGAGATTTCCTTCGGAGACAAGACGCTGCATGTTTGCAACGAACACGCGCTCATGGGCGTCGAGCGGATTCTTCGCATCGAAGTCAGCACCGAACACTTCCGCGTAGAGACGGTTCAAAAGAAGTCTCGACGCGAGACGTGAGTACGCAGGATCGCGCTCGATCATCGAACGCACCACCATGATGAGTGCCTTCCCTACCTCGATGGTAGTCATGCCCTCATAGAGCTCGTACTTCAACTGCGAAAGTATGTGATCAATGTCGAAGCTACCGACGTGCTCCTGGTCTGCGAGGTGCTGCAGGGTCTGCCGAAGCTTTACCTCATTGAAGCGCTCCTGTTTGCCGGAGGCGGTCGTAATAAGGAGACCCTCCTCTTCGATCTTCTCGAGTGTCTCCTGTTTCTTCTCCTCGCGAATCTTTGTGTGCTCGTAGCGATACACAATGTAGTGCTTGGCGACAGAAAGATAGCCCGCTTCCATAAGAGCGAGCTCAACAAGGTCCTGCACGTTTTCTACCGACGGCGTCTGCACGTCTCCAAACTTATTGGAAAGGTCCTCGCATACACCGTTCGTGAGGCTCTCGAGGATCTCCTCGCTAACCTCCACGTTCACGCTGTCGAATGCCTTTCTTAATGCATCGGTAATCTTTGTCTCCTCAAAGTCGACAATGCTCCCATTCCTCTTTTTGACCTGCTTCATAAAGGTAATCCCGTAGGTTACACGGCACATTTATAAGTCAGCCTTGGCTACTCACGCTGGCAGGGATTTCGCTCCACTTCGTGGCGCGTAGAGGGCGCCGTAGCGCTTTGCTCTCGCGTTTCCTCGACTGCATTCGGCTGTGTTGACCTCTGTATCGTAACCCCTCTTCATCTAATTCTCAGTGTGTATAAACCAGCAGAAAACATAACTTCAAGCATTCAAGACACATCTTTTAAAACCCTTATGGTTAGCCCTGATTTCCGTGCTATATTCGTCCTACCCGAGGCCCTCTGTCGGACCCTTCGCGGCGGCGGTAGCAGCCTGGGGAAATGCTTCTTTCAATCAGCGACAGGAGCGCGCATGACAGCCTTGTAGAGCATTAAATCAGGCACGAGATGAGGGAATTCCTCTCGACCCCCTTACATCTCGTGCCTGTCGCTCGTCCGTGGTCTTTCGCTGAACCAACCCGCCCTATAGCGGGTTTCTTTATATCCATATTCGTTCATGAAGGCTTCATGGTCTAATAGTTACAGTCTCTCTACATATATTAGCCATAAGACCCCTACTCATGCGCATACTCATCGTTGAAGACGAAGCGAAGCTTGCCGAGGGACTTAAGCGTGGCCTTGAGTCTAAGGGCTTCGCCGTCGACTGGATTGCAGAGAGCGAGAAAGCACGCACTCGTATCCTTCTCTATCGTGACGAGTACGATCTTATTCTTCTCGACCTTATGCTTCCGGGCGTCGATGGTGCGACCATCACACGAGAAGCTAGAGCTGAGGGTGTGAAGACCCCGATTATTATCCTCACGGCTCGTGACGAGACCGAGTATAAGGTTGAGCTCCTCAATACGGGCGCAGATGATTATCTCGCTAAACCATTTTCCTTCGAGGAACTCGTTGCACGCATCAATGCCGTGCTCCGTCGTCCTGAGCAGACCGTGCTCACAAAGATGAACGTGCGCGATATCGAGCTTGACTCCGGTGCTCGCACCGTGACGAAAGCTGGTAAGCCTGTGCAGCTTACGCTTAAGGAGTACTCATTACTCGAATACTTCATGCGCCATCCGGATGAGGCCCTCACTCGCGAGAGCATCCTTGACCACGTATGGAGCTTTGACTTCCCTGGCTTCTCGAACGTTCTTGATGTACATATGAAGAACCTTCGTAAGAAGCTTGATACTTATGCAGACGCCCCCCTCTTCGAAACCGTACGTGGCGTGGGTTACCGACTTAATCGATAAGTATCGGTATAACCTGTTCTACAAAACCGCGGCTAATGTCGTGGGCCTTCAGATAGTGCTCGCGCTTGTGTCCCTGTTGGTACTTGCCTGGGGCATTGGGTATGCGCAGGAGCGCACTATCCAAGCAGTTGGCGACAGTATTGTGCAGGGAATCTTCCAGGACTCTCCAGCGACACCCGAGAGTCTCGCGGACGCAGTGAGCGGCGTAAGTCAGGACGCACATATGTATGGGGCGCTCGCGCTCCTCATCCTAAACATCGTCTTCGGGCTCCTTATCGCCCGCTTCGCACTTTGGCCAACCCGGGACAGTCTCCAGTTCCAGAAGAAGTTCATCGGCAACATTGCGCACGAGATTCGTACACCACTCGCTATTATTAAAACCAACACGGAGGTTGCCCTTTTTGATCCGAAGCTCCCCGCGAGCGTGAAGGAGACCTTTGACGACACTATTGTTGAGCTCGACCGAATCTCCGAGACTATTAACAACCTTCTTTCCTTCGATACCCTCACTAGGCCCCGACGTATGCCGTTTGAGTCGGTTAATCTTGGCACGCTTTCACGGACCATTCTCGAACGACACCAAGCGCTCGCTGACTCTCGCGACGTAAAGCTCGTCGAGGTTATAGACGAGGATTGTCTCGCTATCGGAAACAGCGTCGCACTCGAACAGGTTGTTACAAACCTCGTTAAGAACGCCGTAAACTACACGCCAAAGGGTCAGGATGGCTCTGTTACGGTAACAGTAGCTCCGGAGCCCGGGCACAAAGTTCTGCTTTCGGTGAAGGACACCGGTATTGGTATCGACCAGAAGGATCTCTTCCACATCTTTGAGCCGTTCTATCGCGGCGATACCTCGCGCGCACGTGGTATTGGTACGGGTACCTCAGGACTTGGTCTCGCTATCGTGAACGAGATTGTCCGTCTTCATAAGGGTGCGATTACAATCCGCAGCACCCCAGGCAAGGGTACAGAAATACGGGTTATCCTCCCCGCTGCGGGTCCGAAGACACTTCCAGATCCTCTCACGAACGAGAACGGGGGGAGCATAAACGAGGTATCCGTTGATTTCTCATAAGAAACGCTCGCTTCATGAACCCGTTCATATCGGGTTCATTCTTACTTTCGTATGATGCGTCTATTGAGGATTGCACGGAAAGCGTACGCGCTCCCCTGCACAAGCCTCATAGTTCTTTCTCACCACATTTACGCCGCGCATCTCCTACGGAGACGATGCACGGCATACGGGAAAGGATCCTTACCAGACGCTAACCGAGAAGCGCCTGTATGATACAGAAACTGAAGGACTAGTTGCCGGGGCCGCGCTCAGTAAATCTGGGAGCGGCCCCGGCTCTTTTGCTATTACCGTAGGGAGCTAGCCGTCCGAGACGATATTGGAACCTCTTTAGAGTGTATGCATCTCAAGAGTAACTCCCGCTAGCGCTGCTCCCTTGTGCATCGCTTCTATATACGGAGCCCATGATTCTTTGTCTTCGGTATAGAAATTGATCTTTGTAATACTGTCTTTTGCTATCTGGGCCTCGATAATCTTTGCGAGTGAAGCAACTTGTTCTTGCTCGAGATAATAATCGTAAGTGGGGATTTCTGTATTTGCCTCTATGAGGCCGTACTTTCCCGAGAGGATATAGAAAGGAGTCTTGAATTCGTCCGCAATTGTAGCGGTCCTCTGTACATGTTCTCCTGTGTATCTGTCTCGAGCTGGGAGCAAGGACGCATCGCTTCTCTTAGACCGACTGCAGATTGTGGCTGCTATCTTCATGGAGATCTCCTACCGAATATTGGTGTGAGCCTAGTTCTTCAACCCCGATCCCTTATGGAAGAGCCAGAGCACAATCACAAGGAGCACGATGATGATTCCGATCATAACCGCGAAGGATGTCGTAACCGGAACGTCCGAAATACCGAGAAAGCCATACCTAAACGCGTTAACCATATACAAGACCGGATTGCCGAGCGAGATAGCACGGAAGAATGGCGGAAGCTGTTCAATTGAATAGAACACGCCGCCGAGGTATGTAAGCGGAGTAAGGACGAAGGTTGGGATGATGGAGATTGCGTCAAAAGACTTCGCGAACATACCGTTTAAGAGGCCCGCAAGCGCAAACAGAATCGCCGTAAGGACGATGGCGGCAATAACAATCCCAAGCGACACAATGGTCATGTGAGTGAAGAACAACGAGACGATGAGCACGAGGACTGCAACCATAAGTGCGCGGGCCACACCTCCCGAGACGAAGCCAGCGATAACCACCCAGGACGGCATTGGCGACACCAAAATCTCGTCGAGGGTGTGTACCCACTTCGCAAAGTAGAAGGTAGAAACCGTATTCATATACGCGCTCGTAATCACCGTCATCATAACGAGACCGGGCACAATGAACTGCATGTAGGAGAAGCCGTTTATCGCTGCGATCTGGCTGCCGATGAAGGCACCGAAGATGAGGTAGTAGAGGGTCGTTGTCACAACCGGAGGAAGCAGGGTCTGGGACCAGATGCGTAGGATACGAACTATGTCCTTGCGGAGCATAGTGTAGTAGCCGATGAGGATTGGTGAAGTAGTCATAACAGTTAGGCGCCTTTTTCGATAAGGTTCACGAACACTTCTTCAAGACGGCTTCCTGAGTTTCGGATATTCGCGATCTGAATACCAATCTTTGTCATAAGACGGATAGCATCATTTACGGTCTCGCCCGGCTTCAAGGAAAGCTCGAGGGTATTCTCGTCGATGCTCTTAATGTTGAGGTCGCGCATGAGAGCGACCTGTGCCGGAGTTACCTCCTCTACAGTGTCGAGGATAAGGGTGACGTAGTTAAGCTTTGAGATAAGCTCCTTCACGCTACCCTGCTCGATAATCTCGCCCTTATTCACGATAGCGATGCGGCTGCAGAGCTGCTCTGCCTCTTCAAGGTAATGAGTCGTAAGGACAATCGTCGTACCGGCTGCGTTCAGCTTTCGAAGGTACTCCCACATACCACGGCGCAGCTCAACATCAACACCTGCCGTTGGCTCGTCAAGAAGCAGGATGCGCGGCTCATGAATAAGCGCTCGTGCGATCAAAAGACGGCGCTTCATACCTCCCGAGAGTTTCTGAGATTGCGTATCTTTCTTGTCCCAGAGCCCGAGCTCCTTAAGGACTTCTTCAGCGCGCGGCATCGCTTGTGCGCGCGGAATGCCGTAGTAGCCCGCCTGGTTGAGCACAATATTGAGCGGCGTATCGAAGATATCGAAGTTTACTTCCTGCGGAACGAGTCCAATGTGACGCTTCGCACCAACAGGGTCACTGTCAATTGCTGAACCCATAACCTCGACAGTTCCAGACGTCTTTACAACGAGCCCGCTTGTGATGCCAATGAGACTCGTTTTGCCGGCGCCGTTAGGGCCTAAGAGTCCGAAGAACTCCCCTTTCTTGATCTCGAGCGAAACCCCCTTCAAGGCTTCGGTTCCTGGCTGTTTCTTGTCTTTCGCGTAAACCTTCCTGAGATCCTTGATTGAGAGCGCTGGTGTCGAATCCTCCATAGTAGAGGCAGTATACCACTGACTGTTTTCCGGGCTATCATGGGGACATGAGCCCCGCCGTGAAGCGCTTCCTGAAGTACGCGACCGTTGGCGGATCGACCTTTGCATTCGACCTCCTCCTGTTGTGGGCGATGACGGAGGTCTTCCTTGTTCCCTATCTGCTATCAACCGCGCTCGCATTTCTAGTTGCCGTGTCGATCAACTATTTTGTTTCGCGCAGGTTTGTATTTAAGGGTACGAGTCGCAAGATGCATCACGGGTATATCTATTTCATCATCATTGCGTGCGGCGGTGCACTTGCTGTTACAGGTGCGGTAGCGCTCCTCGTAACCACACTGGCTCTTCACTACCTCGCTGCGCGTGTACTCGTTGCGTGTGTCGTCGGTATCGGGAACTATCTCTTTAATCTGCATTTCAACTTCAAGGTCGTAGGGCATCATCCCTAGTTGCTATTCATATATCCAAGAGTAGAGTACGTAAGGAAATTGTTGGGGGCATACATGCACACGGGTAACGCGGTATCTGACTATCTGCGTCATATTATCTACATACGGATCGCCCGATTGCTGACGTATGTGGCGGTCGTGTCGATTGTGGTAGGGATGGTCTTCCTTAGCGAGCCTCATATAGCTCGCATCGGATTCCTCACAACCTTTAGTGTTGGCCTATTGTTCATCGTGCTTGGGATGCTGAGTATCGGTGGAATCTTTTGGCTCAAAGGGACGTGCCGGATCTAACTTAGCGGGGCTCGATGGAAACATCGGGCCCCTTCTGCATCTGGTACAATCCTTTCTTATGAAATTCTTTCTCTTCCCTACCGTCGTTTCCGTGCTCATTCTTATCGGCATTTGGTTTGGTCTCGGCTTCGCGGCGTTTGTTACAGCATTCCTTCTTATTATCCTTGAAGTAACACTTTCGTTTGATAACGCAGTCGTGAACGCGCGGGTACTCTCCGGAATGTCAGAGAAATGGCGCGGGCGCTTTCTTACGTGGGGCATGCTCATCGCAGTCTTTGGGACACGCCTCGTGCTTCCGATTCTTATCGTTTCCGTAAGCGTACTCGTTTCTCCTTGGACCATCGCGAAGCTCGCGGCATTTAATCCGGTTGAGTATGCGCACCTTCTTGAGGGTGCCCGCTATTCTATCTACGCGTTCGGCGGCAGTTTCCTCCTTATGGTCGCGCTCAAATACTTCTTCAATGATGCGAAGGATGTGCACTGGCTGAAAAGCATTGAACGTCATCTCTCGAAATGGGGGCGTATCGAGGCTATTGAGATTGGTATCGCGCTCATCTTCATCACGATTATCTCCTTCTTCGTTCCCGCGGTCGCGCAAGCAACGGTGCTTCTTGGTGGTCTCGTTGGCGTGATTCTATTCATCCTCATGCAGGGCATCGCGAGCTCATTCTCAGTAGAAGCCGATGGGGTGACAAGAAGTGGACTTGCCTTGTTCATCTACCTCAACATTCTCGACTCGGCGTTTTCTCTCGATAGCGTCGTAGGTGCATTCGCACTCACGACGGCACTGCCGATCATTGTCGCAGGACTCGGCATCGGCGCATGGTTCGTCCGATCCCTCACTATCTACTTAGTCCGCAGGAAGACTCTTGATACGCTCACCTATCTTGAGCACGGTGCACACTGGGCCATTCTCGGTCTCGCGCTTTCCATGTTCGCTGATCTCTTGTGGCACGTGCCAGAGATCATCACCGGCACCATCGGTCTCGCATTTGTTGTTGCGGCATACTGGTCCTCTCTCAGGTTCCGGAAATCAGAGGAAGCTGCATAGCGAGCGCGCTATACTCGAAGGAGTGACTGATACCAGACTACTGGAGCGCTTACGCGCATCGATAAAAGGAGAGGTACTCGACGACGCAAAGACGCGTTCGTTATTTGCACGCGATACGAGCATATTCACCAAGACACCTTCGCTCGTGGTGTATCCGAAGAATGCGGACGACGTCTCGGCGCTTGTGCGCACTGTTCTTGGAGCGAGAAAAGACGGAATCAACGCTTCGGTAACGGCGCGCTCCGCAGGGACTGATATGTCCGGCGGTCCACTTACCGATTCGATCGTCGCGGTGTTCACGAAGTATATGAACAAAGTGCTTGAGGTAGGCAACGGCTATGCCGTTACCGAGCCGGGTGCGTACTATCGTGACTTCGAAAAGGCCACCTTGGCGGAAGGCCGTCAGATAATCCCCTCCTACCCCGCGTCGAGGGAGCTCGCCGCTATGGGAGGGATTGTGAACAACGATTCGGGGGGCGAACGGACACTCGAGTACGGAAAGACCAGGAAGTACGTTGAGGAAGTTGATGTGGTTCTCTCAGACGGATCGAAGGCAACATTCAATGAAAAGTCAGCAGAAGAACTTGAACGACTCTCTGCTCTTGAGACCCTTGAGGGACATATCTATCGCGACATACGCGCGCTCCTAAGGAAGAACGCAGCACTCATAGAGAATGCACGACCGAAGGTATCGAAGAACTCCGCGGGCTACGCTCTCTGGGAGATCGAGAACAAGGAAACCGGAACCTTTAACCTTGCAAAACTTATTTGCGGTGCGCAGGGCACTCTCGCGCTTACCACCCGCATGAAGCTCTCGTTGGTGCGAGAGCAAGGATACCGTTCTATGCTCATTATCTTCCTCGACGACATTATGCTTCTTCCAGAGGTAGTGCGTAAGGTACTCCCCTTCAATCCCGAGAGCTTCGAGTCGTATGACGATCACACGTTTACGCTTGCTATGAAATTCCTGCCACAGATGCTCTCGCAGATGGGACTCATTGAGGCCACGAAACTTGGGCTTTCCTTTATTCCTGAGCTCGGACTCGTTATGAAGGGTGGCGTGCCGAAACTCGTTCTTATGGCTGAATTCTCTGAAGATACCCATCAGGAAGCGTTGTTTAAAGCTGGCGCTGCAAAAGCAGCACTCCTTCCTATGAACTTACCCATGCGAATTGCCCGGGATGAGAAAGCGGCCGCAAAGTACTGGAAGGTACGACGCGAATCGTTCGCGCTCCTAAGGAAGAACGCGAAGGGTCTCTATGCCGCGCCTTTTATCGACGACTTCGTGGTGCCGCCGGACACCTATCCGGAGTTTATGCCGGAATTAAACGCGCTCCTCGCTTCCTACGATCTCCTGTATACCATCGCCGGGCACATCGGGAACGGAAACTTCCACATCATCCCACTGATGGATCTTAAAGATCCTACGGTACGTGACATCATCCTTGAGCTCTCACCAAAGGTATACGACCTTGTTATTAAGTATGGCGGCACTACAACCGGCGAGCATAACGACGGCATCATACGTACCCCGTACCTCCCTCAGCTGTTTGGTACGGAGATGGTTGCGCTCTTTGAAGAAACAAAACGTATCTTCGACCCGCAAAACATCTTCAATCCAGGCAAGAAAGTGAACGGCACGTTCGCGGATATCGAGCGCGACATGCTGAAGCAAATATAGAAAAAGCACCCCAGGAATGGGGTGCTTTATATCTTCTTCGTAAAAACCAGGAATCAGGCGTTTGCGAGAGCGAGCCCGTGTCCTGCGAGAGTTTTCTTCACATATATGACGGTCATGGGCCCGACACCGAAGTGACTGGTAAGCCGCCGCTCGGAGAGGGACACGAGGTCCCGCACCGTGCTGATGCTCGGGGCTCCGAACTGCCTCTTCATCGTGTTCAGGAACATAGTCAGTATCCGGCGCGGAAGCCCTGCCTTGTCGACTGACGCCGGAGTGAAGATATCCTCGAGCGGCAGCGACAGCAGGTGCTCGGACGCCGCCTTCCTCGATCCCTTCTTCACGCTATTCGATGCTACGCCATGCATTGGTCTTCCCTCCTGGTTGCTTGGTGTACGCAAACGCTTACTAAACTGCTCTGCGAATATTCAAGCACGGAACCCGCCTGCAGCAAACCGTATCCGGTGCATGGTAGATTACGTGCATGAATGAAGAACAGTTCAAAGCGCATGAAGCCCTGAATAAGGAGCTTAATGATCCGACACTGCGTGCAGAGTATGCGCGCGCGTATGACAATTACAAACCAGGTATCGTTGCACGATTCTTTGCATATCTGCTCGTTGGTTCGGGTACTCTCGTGTACGGCAAGAAGCCTTCCTATGCAAAGTTCAAGGCAATCGAGGTTATCGCCCGTATCCCGTACCAGTCATGGGAGGTAGCGACCTACACACTCCTAACGGGACTATATGCAAACGAAGAACGAGCAATCGAACTCACGAAGACGTCGCAGTTCTCGCGAGAGGCACAAGACAACGAGACGATGCACGTCGTGGTGCTCGCGCAGATCTGCAAGCGTCTAAAGTGTGATGGCTTCTTCCGCCACGTCCTTATTCCACTTCTGTTCGCACTCTTCTATTTCTGGACCATTTACATTCTGTACATGCTTTCGCGCCGTTCTGCGCTCGAGCTCAACTACCTTTTCGAGAACCATGCATACCACCAGTACAGTCAGTTCCTTCTCGAGAACGGCGAGCGTCTACGAGATACCGGCGTGTACTCTGATTTCCTCGTCTATTACGGACGCAATCCTCGCAGCGAGTACGAGCTCTTCGAGTCGATTCGGAATGACGAGCTGATCCATAGGAACCGCTCTATTAGAGAGTTGCAGACGAAGAAACGATAAGGAAAAGGCCGGCCACACGAATGTGGTCGGCCTCTTTTTTCCTAGATAGGTGCTTTTCCGATGACAGCGTACCCCTCGGTTTTCGGAGTGTGATGTACGGAGAGCACGCGCTCAAGGTGTTGATATCCAACAAGGATGCTCGCGTGCGGCGCATGCGTCTCGCCGAGACATCGCAGCAGAAGACCATCCTGGAGAGATTTCCATTTCCAGTGCGTCGCCAGTAGCCAGATAAGCGAGCCGAGGTCGAGATGAAACTCGTCATCAGCGAGCACGGGTTCCGGATCCTCACTGAAACGGATCGGAAATACACGAAGCCGATTGGCGTCGAACTCTCCATTGAGCACAGCTTGCTGCCGATCAAGTCTTTTGTACGCCTCGAGCGTACGATTACTTACGACAAAATCATCTGAGCGATGCTTATTATACTCTCCTTGGAGACCAGGGATGCTTGAATGCAGTTTCCAGCCGGTCTTTTTGCCCCACGCCTCGTTCGCTACCGGGATCCGAAGAAACCCGAAACCGCCGAAAAGTGGTACGGCCAGGAATCCGGTATAGCCGTTAGGAACGACCGCTGCGTTCACTTCGGCCCATGCGAGTGCATACTGCGGAAGAAATACGTTACTGAGCTTCAGCAACGATCCGAGTTGCTCGTCTATTGGACGAAGACGTAGTTTCGAACGCGAAATGGCGCGTACCATGGAAATGCCTCATATCTATGTGAATGATCGAGCCTTTCGGCTTCTGGGAACATTCTAACACATTTACGTGTTTTTTCAAATACACCGCTTCCCTTATCCCCTTCCAAGCCAAGGATTCATTGCGTTTCAAGGCTATTTGTCGCATACTGCGAATAACTCGCCGAAACTCCAAATTGCTCCTAGCGTTCGGCATCAGCGAGGTTATCCAGGTATCCACAAGCCACATGGCAACATGCAAACTATATGTCGGCGGTATCCCGTACCGCACGACCGAGGATGAGCTCCGCACTGCTTTCGAGGAGGCAGGGACGGTAACATCCGCAAGCATTATCAGCGATCGTATGACCGGCCGCTCTCGCGGATTCGGCTTCGTCGAGATGGCATCCGAGGCCGAGGGCCAGGCTGCTATCGACCGTTGGGACGGCAAGGAGATGGACGGGCGTATGCTCTCTGTTTCCATGGCGCGCCCACAGGGTGACCGTCCTCCTCGCGAGGGTGGATTCAACGGCGGCAACCGTGGCGGAGGCTTCGGTGGTGACCGTGGCGGAAATCGCGGAGGCGGTTTCGGCGGCGGCGATCGCGGAGGCTACCAGGGCGGCTACTAATAGCTGACCTCACGAAAAAGCCCCTCATTCGAGGGGTTTTTTCTATTCTCCTTTATGAGTCACATCGAACTTTTTGTCTTCGGCATTCCATCCAACAAGATTCGACAAGACCTGGAAGAATGAAGCGAGCGCTGCAATAGCGAGAATCAAGATGAGCGGCATGACCATCTCGCGACTTACGGAGTACCCAACATACGCAAGGAACCCAAACCACACGCCCGTGCACCATGGGCAGCCAAGGAGATCTTTTACGGTCCCTAAGAAAGTACCGGGGTGCGCACCGGCCACCCACTCTCTAAGGAATGCGGTTATATGGTCATAGGTAAAGAGACGAACCAAACGGAAGGTAGCGAGTGAAAGCAATACGAGATCGCTCCACGGTATGTCAGTGGTTAAAAGCCCGCGGTCTGAAAGATATATGTACGCCAACGCAACGAGCCCAAGGAAAAACAGAGAGAAGATGATGCTCCAGAGTGCTTTCATAGAAGAAAGCATACACTGCTGCCGCTCATACGGTAATTCCTGTACAGTGGATGCATGGAATACCACGAAGAGCGCGCATTCTTGATCCGCGACAAATATGACGGGGATACGGATGCTGATCTCACCCAGGATCTAGAGTGTCTCTCTGCCGGGGAGCCGCTCGCGTATATCATCGGATGGATTCCCTTCTTCGGGCTTCGTATTGCGCTCGATTCTCGTCCCCTCATACCTCGTCCCGAAACCGAGAGCTGGACCGAGGATCTCCACACGCATCTTAGGCAGAAGTTCGGCGACCGTCCATTCACATTCCTTGATCTATGTGCAGGATCAGGTGCCATAGGACTCTCGGTGCTCGCACGCTTCCCTCACGCGCGTGTACGTTTCCTCGAACTTATGCCGGAACATGCCGCACTCATCCGAAGGAACATTACGGAAAACACTCTTGATGCATCGCGCGCAACGGTGCATGTCGGCGATCTTTTTGATGCGTTCCCTGAGGACCAACGCTTCGATGTGATCGCAACGAACCCACCATACGTGCCGGAAACTCGCACGCTTGAGAAAAGCGTTACAGACTTCGAACCATCGGTCGCGCTCTATGCGGGCATAGATGGTTTAGATCTCATACGACAGATCGCACGAGAAGCCGCAACGAGGCTCGAGTCTGAAGGCGAACTCTGGATGGAGTGTGACATCGAGAACATTGAAGGGGCGAAGGATTTGGTTCTTTCGGGAGGCGCAGTACGAGCTGAGATACGCACCGACCAGTATGGCCGGCCGCGGGTGTGCGTGGGATACTACGCCTAATGCAGCCCGAGCCACTCGAGGTATTTGCGCCGCCGGCGTTTCTTCAAAATGTGAACGTTGAGCAGGTTGTCTCCGTTGTCTTTGCGCTCCTCTTCATACTCTGGGCACTCTATACCCTTGTGACGGCATACCACTGGCTCCGCTATGGGCATCGCTCGTCTGTAGCAATCCCGGCACTTATTACGCATGTTGTGGTTTCTGGGTATCTTGCCCTCTATGCGGTGAGTGGCTTCACTGGCTGATATGGAAGAATTTCAACTAGATGCAGGGGAGCGTGTGACACGAACCGTGCGAAAGCACTGGTTCGTTCTTCTCGTCTCCTTTATCCCCTTTTTGCTCCTTGCGTGGCTTCCCTCGGTTGTGCCTGGACTTCTCGTGAAGCTTGCGAGCGCAAGTCCCGAATCGGCAGCACTCTTTGGACAGTTCACGACTGAGAATCCATGGTTCCGTCTTGCGCTTGGACTCTGGTGGCTCTTTCTGTGGATTGGCGCATTTAATACATTCACGCAGTACTACCTGAATCATTGGGTTATTACGACGACCCGCATCGTGCGGATCCGCCAACATGGATTCTTCAATCGTGAAGTATCGAGTTTCCTTCTCGCTAAGGTACAGGACGTGTCTACATCCGTGGATGGTATATTCGCGGACCTGCTCGGATACGGATGCGTGAGGGTCGAGACCGCAGGAGATGCCTCAAGACACTTCTCCATGGATGGCGTCGAGGATCCAACCGGTATGCGCGACCTCATTATGTCAGAGATTGCCGCGCTACATAGCGACACGACGTCCGTGTAGCACAGCCATTCATTTGCTAGAATGGAGGCATGAGCGACAAGCAGCCTCTCTCCACGGAACCCTACAAGGGTGTACATGACTACTACCCTGAGGATTGGTCCCGGGCGCTTGCCATTTTCGATACCATCCGCACGACCCTTCGAAAGTTTGGATTCGAGGAATACCAGGCCTCACCGCTTGAACGCGCGGAGCTCTATGAGAGCAAGACGTCTGAGGAAATCGTAAGTCAGCAGACCTATACTTTTGTGGACCGTGGTGACAGACGCGTAACACTTCGTCCTGAGATGACGCCCACCCTCGCTCGTATGATCGCCGGACGTCGTCGTGAACTCGTGTTCCCTGTCCGTTGGTTTTCAATCGGAAATCGCTTCCGGTATGAACGTCCTCAGAAGGGTCGTTCTCGTGAGTTCTATCAAGCTGATGTCGATATCATCGGTATTGAAGGCGCGAAGGCTGAAGGCGAAGCGGTTGTAATGGCCTATGAAATTCTCCGTGCGTTCGGCGCAACAAACAAGGATTTCCGCATCCGCATGAATTCTCGAGCACTCGTTAACGCCGCTGGCACTGCACTTGGATTGAATGAAGACGACATCACGAACTATCTCTCTCTTATCGATCGGAAGGATAAGATGCCCGTTGAAGAGTTTGAATCTGCTCGTGGCGCGTTCCGAAGGAACGGAACCGATCCCCTTGAACTTATTGAAGCGAGGAGTGACGAACATGTCGACACTATCTACCGCGACTTTATGGCACTAATCGATGCACTTAAAGCGCGCGGTATCGACAATGTCGTCTTTGATCCGACAATCGCCCGTGGTTTCCTGTACTACACCGGTCTTATTTTTGAAGTATTTGATACCAACCCTGAGAATCCTCGTGCACTCCTCGGAGGCGGCCGCTACGATGGCTTGGTTGCACTCTTCGGGGGAGAGCCGGTTCCGGCCGTTGGGTTTGCGATCGGCATCGAGACACTCACCGATTTCCTTTCAACCCATGGACTGCTTCCAAAGACCGTTCAAGGTGCAACGATCTTCATCGGCACACCCACAGAGGACGACATCGCGAAGGCGCAAGAGCTCGCCACAACGCTCCGCGCTGTACGCTTAAACGTTTTGGTGAATGTTTCCAGCAAGGGCCTCGGCGACCAGATCAAGGAAGCAGTACGTCGTGGCATCCCGTACTTCATCGCATATGGAGCAAACGAAGCAGCGAGCGGCACGCTGAACGTGAAGGATCTTGCCACCGGTATGGAGAACGCGGTGTCCGTTGATGAAATTGCTTCTCTTATATCCAAGTAGTCATGCGTGAGATAACGTTCGACATCGAGACCTCGAATATTCTTCCGTCCCTCGCGCGGCAGGATGTCACACGCCTCGACCTCGCGGTCGTCGCGATCCATGACTCTGAGACTGGGGAATTCTCTTCCTATGATCAGAGTGAACTCCCGAAACTTTGGCCCATCATTGAAAAGGCCGATACGTTAATCGGCTACAACTCCGATTCGTTTGATATCCCGCTCCTGAACAAGTATTACCCTGGCGACCTTACGAAGATCCGCTCCATTGATCTCATGGTTGAGGTTCAGAAGGTGCTCGGCCGTAGGCTCCGTCTTCAGTCCCTCGCTGAAGCGACACTCAAGGTTGGAAAGAGTGGAAACGGCCTCGATAGTGTCCGCTGGTGGAATGAAGGGCTCTATGCCAAAGTGCGCGAGTACTGCATCCAAGACGTGAAGATTACCCGTGATCTGTACGATTGGGCACTTGAAAAAGGAGGGTTGAAATACAAAGACCTAAAAGATACCAGGGACATCAAGCTCGATACGTCGAAGTGGCAGGTCGAACAAGGACCAGCCGCGTTTACCCATACGCTCGGACTTTAGTTGCCTTTTGGAATTTTAGTGCTATTTTCGGCACAGGTAGGTCTTACGTAGCAACGCAGAGGAGAATACCCATGCGTGTTAGATTGTCCGTCTTCTATCCGCTTTCCGATGGTCAACGCAAGGAAGCGGCAGCCCATCTCACGAAGAAACTTCAGCGTGAGGAGATCAGTGTCGTTGTCGATCTCCGAATGGATAGTATCGAAACAAAGGCCATTGTCTGCTCATTCGAGGAGCCCAGTGCTGCGTTTGTCATGAGCTCTCTGGTGCGCGAACTCTTTCAGAAACGCGTTCAGACTGAAGTCGCAAGATGGGCTGGCCCCCAGGTCCGCGTCCTCGTTTCCGGTATGCAGAATCATCGGGTCTCACGAAAGAGGCTTGCTGCCGCCTGATTCACCGCCCTGCGCTTTCGAGCGCAGGGCGGCCTTCATTCCCCTCTTTCCTGCATGCTATGATTTTTTTATGGACACCCAGAAACTACGCCGCGATTACTTCCTGCCAGGCGCGATCATCCTTGCCGGCCTTATCATTTCGATAGCGCTCTACGCTATCCGTACCGAAGAAGTTCCAGCACTCGGCGCCGGGGATCCGAGCATGGTTCGTCCTGTGAATCCTGATGATCGAATCATCGGAAACCCAGAGGCCAAGGTAAAGCTCGTTGAGTACGCTGATATTGATTCCGAGTTCAGTAAGCAATTTCAAGCGACCATGCAACAGGTTATGAGCGAGTACGCTCCCGGAAGTCAGGTAGCGTGGGTATACCGCCACTTCCCCCTTCTTGATCAGCATGCGGCAGCGGCCTCTCATGCTGAGGCAGCCGAATGTGCAGGATTTCTTGGAGACTCTGATGCTTTCTGGCGCTTCATTGACGCGCTCCAAAGCGCCGCCCCCGGAGAGACCGAGTTCCCCGTTGAAGGCTACGCGTCGGTAGCGGCACAACTCGGTCTTCCTCAAGCAGAGTTTGAGACCTGCCTTAAGAATGGCCGCTTTACGAAGAAGGTATATGAGGACAGCACCAACGCAATGCTCGCGGGTGCTGAGGGCGCGCCATATACCGTTGTGCTCATCGAAGGCCAGGAACCGTTCGGTATCCAAGGTGCGCTTTCCTACGAAGACCTGAAGCGTGTTATCGCTGAGTCACTAACGAAGGTGCAGTAAAACAGGTATGGGGATTGAGAAGATGCAGCATGCGCCGGTACCTCCGGAAGTAGAGAGTAGGTTTCAAGAGAAATTGCGAGATCGTATTTTCGATCAGCTTGTTGCTGCCAAGGTGCTCGACACCTTTATGGATGAGCTTGATGAGAATGAGTTCACTGATTCTGATATTAATGAAGTGATCGAAGCTTTCAGTGAGCTTCCTGAAGAAGACAAGCGGGCGGTGCTTGCCATACCCGCACAGCTTCGTCCTCAGGTTTTTAGTCGCTATGCGTCTATGATCCGCAGCGGGGCTATGAACGGTAAGAGTATGATCGATGACGTACTCGAGAAGGCCCGTAAATACGGATTTACGCTTGGGTTTCATCTGTCGCCAATCGATATACGCCCAGGAAAGGACGGGTCGTGGATGATTAAAGGGACAGAGAAAGATCATCGCCACGATGACCGCACGATGGCCTATTACAGCACCGACTATAGCCATCGCTATCTTAAAAAGCCTTGTCGGTACCTCTATGTCATCCGTGCTGAAACAGGAGAGGATACGAGCCATTATCCTGATAATGATGGGACCTGGGGACACGCATCCAGCCTTGCGGTAATCGAGCAGGTCGATATGCAATCGCTTGAAAGAGAAATGGACGAGCGGCTCAAGGCGATGGAGGATCGAAAGGAAAAGCAGTAGGGGGACGCTTTACGCGTCCCCCTTGTCTTCAATCCTCACCAGGATCCACGACATCCATCAGATAGAAGTCGAGCATCTCAGTGAAGGTGCCATTTCCGGCCTTTATCATGCCCTTGGTCCAATCTTCGATCTTGAGCTTCCGAGAAAGCCTGAGGATGATTCTGGTCCCGGGCACGTTTTTGTACTTTTCCTTGCGGAGCTCGCTGGCGAGCCGTCGCAAGTTGACCACATCGGTCATTGCATTCTTGCACATCTCACCACCACCGGGTTATTTCCCTTACGAGCACTATATCACAAAGGATACATTTGTCTAGTGCTAGAAAAGCTTTAGGAGATCGTCGTACTCACTCGCTATTCCCTCTCTCCACTTCCCTGAAAGAAGTTCGTAGAGTACCTCATCAAGTACAGCGGCGAGCTCCGCGCGGGATTCGGGTGTTAGAGGCACCTCATGATTCTTAACCCCGTCTGGACCCACCTGCACGATAGAGGCTTCAGTGGCATTTCCTGCATTCTCCCGTATGAGAAGGTCATAGAACGCAAGCTGCCTGACATACTTCTCATCGATCGCCTTTATCTCGCTCGTTGTCTTAAAGTCTGCGATGCAGATACCGGAGGCAGTCTCAAAGAGCGCATCAATCTGCCCTTTAAGCTTTATAACGCATCCGTCTATCGTTCGTGTTGTCTCGTACGTCTTCTCGATAGCAGAGGGTAGGAGAAGAGTTCCCGGCTCTTCCCTGTGCCTTATATAGGCTCCGAGACTTTCTCTCGCGTGTTCGTTGATGCGGTCAAACGCGGTATTGCGCGGAAGAAGACTGCGACGCATGGTTCCTTCAAGCGCAGCATATGCCTTACCTTCGTCCTTTGTTTCAAGATATGCCGCAATACCGGCATGGACCGCCGTGCCAACCGTTAGAGCAGGCATCTCAGGTTCCCTGAGCCTGAGGACACGTTTGGCGAAGAAGGATGCAGGAGACTCAAGATACTCATTTAATGCTGACGGGGAGAGCCCGTCATTCGTAAGATAGTTTCGTGTAAGGTCGCAAATTAACTCTGACGCATTTACCGTCGAGTGCATAAGCGGGAGCAGGTCCGCGTCGGGCGTAATAAGATCCAGTCCGTCAGGTATAAGTGTGGATGGTGCCTGATCCTTACCATCTCCCGTCTCACGAGCATACGAAACCGTAAGAGCATCTTTGGCACGGGTGAGCGCAACGTAGAAGAGCCGCACCGCGTCCTCAGCCTGTTTGAGAGCTGCTATAGGAGACGGAATAGTAGCGGCTCGCCCTCCCTTCTCCCACTCACGGGCGGTTGCTGATACAAGGAACACTCGTTCAAACTCCATGCCCTTTGCCTTGTGCGCGGTTATGACCGTAACGAATCCTTCCTTCTGTAGGACGGTTGCCTTCACGCTCTCAAGACCGTGCTCTGCTGCCTTACGAAGTTCATCCATAACCGTGGCAAACGATGCATTCGTGTCTCGACGAACCAATTCCTCGATATGCATGATGAGGCGACGAATGAGAAGCACGTCATCAAGATGCTCACTATGAGAGAGTAAGAAGCTACGGGCACCTGATAGCAGGAGGAGTTTCGATATAAGTTCAAGAGGCGCGAGACGCTGTGTGGTTTCCTGAAGATCTCGTATGATCCCATCGATCTCAGGGAAATGCGCCTGGAGCGCTTCTCGCAACTCGAAATCGCGGGTTTCGCGCAGAAATAGCGCACGGTCCGTAAGTGACTCTTTCCACCACGGCGCAAGGAGACTCTCCCTGAGGGATGGTGTATCAAGGGGGTCCGCAACGGCGTGCATGAGTGCTTGAAGAGCTCGAATAATGGGACGCGAGGAGAGTGACACGTCCCCTGCTCTGAGTGTTGGGATACCTCGTGCGGCGAGATGGTCCGCAAAATGGTCTGCGTTCGCGTTGGTGCGCGCGATAATCGCAATTTCTTCCGGTCGAGTTCCGTTCTTGATGGCTTCCTCAACAAGACCACTGACCTGATCCCGCTCTGCAAGCGGATCGTCAGCCACAAGAAGACGGAGGGAGGCTGATCCGTCTTTTCGATGTGCAGACAGGGTCTTGTGAGCGCCACGATGTGCGGGCATATCACTCGTTAGGGTGTGTGCGGCGTTAAGAATTGGCGCAAGGGAACGGTAGCTTGTCTCAAGCTCGACGACGGTTGTGCGTGGATAGCGTTCGAGGAATTCTCCGAAATGCGATGCGTCTGCACCCTGAAATCGAAATATCGCTTGCTTCTCGTCTCCTACGACAAATAGGTTTGGATGCTCGTCATACGCGAGCGCATCAAGAAGCGCGTGCTGAAGCGCATTTGCGTCCTGATGTTCGTCTGCGAGCACGTACTGATATTGCTCTTGGAGTGTTACTCGGAGTGCCTCGTCTTCAGCGAGACGGTCCGTTACGATACGAAGCACATCAGTGAAATCATAGAGATCCCGCTCGTCTTTGAGTCGATCATACGCCTCTATGAGACGTGCGGCTTCATATACCTTCTCCAGACGACTAATCTTCTTTGCACCCTCGGGTTTTAAATCTCCCTTTTTCCCGTACTTAGAATCACGGGTGTAGTAGTTTGTTTCGTCTGCACGCTGGCGGTCCTCTTCTTCCTTTGCCCAGGCTCGGTACTGCTCGAGCGTGATACGTTCGCGTGCAAGATCGTCCCGTAGACGAGCAAGATCTCGTAAGTAGAAAAACGGGGACTTTGGTGTGCGCAGATGTACAAGCTCCTCGTTCTCAAGGACTTCCCGCCACACGAGGGTTGCCTCAACATCTCCTGCCTGCCGCTTTCCGGCCCATACCGGGAAGAAGTCTGCGTACTGCTCAAGCACATGGTTTGCAAAGCCATGGAAGGTCGAGATGAATACGTCACGGGCAGTCTCTTCTCCTATAAGGCTCGCTAGACGTTGACGCACGGTACGAGCGGCGGACTCCGTAAACGTGAGGACAAGGATGTTCGTCGCGTTTGCCTGCGTCTCTTTGAGAATGTTAGCGATCCGCAGGGTTAGGATGTGCGTCTTCCCGGTGCCCGGGCCTGCGATAACGAGGACCGGACCCTCTACCGTATCCACGGCCACCTTCTGGGCGCTGTCGAGCATCGCGAACGCCTTGTGAAATGCCTGGTCGTCCTTCATACCCCTAGTGTACCTGAAATAGACAAAAGGCCGCATCCGAAGACACGGCCCATTGAAAGAACAATCTATGCGGCAGTCCGAATGAATTCCCACTGAGGATTGAATATGCCTGTCGCGACCCAAGGAAAGAATCCCCAACTTTCGACAAGCTGCTTGGCCTTCTCGAGATGCACTTTATGCTCCTCGTATTCGACCGTATTCGCCTTGCAGTTGCAGTGCCCCATGATGAGGCACTGCGTAGAACCGTTTTCCCGCGCTGAGCGCTCGGCTTCGAGCTTCACGCGGCGCAAGGTCTCCTCCGCGTCCGCCCGTGCCATGCCGGCCAGTATGCCGTCCATACCAGGCGCCGTAATGACATCGACCTCCATAGTACCGAACGTGCGTTTGGCCCACCGCACAGAATCTGTTGAGCAGTGCAGACTGTCGCACGATAGCACCGTAGAGAACGTAACCTTCCCATCGATCATTAGAACCTCCGTGTCTGGGAATCGGCACTATACGCCAGTATTCGTATCAGCTCAAGTTATGTCGTGTAGCGAGTACGAAGCTCCTTCCTTTGCCGCGCATGATCCGGAATCGTTCGCGCTACCTGTGCCCAGAACTTCTCAGAATGGTTGTGTTCCTTCGTGTGGCAGAGCTCGTGCACAACGATGTAGTCTTGCAGTGCCTGAGGAAGATAGACGATACGATAGTTGAAGGAAAGGTTGCCTTTCGCCGAGCAGCTTCCCCATCGGGTCTTCTGATCCCTGATGGAGATGGTGCCGTATGTGAAGCCATAGCGTGTATTGAAATATTGAAGCCGCTCCGCAACGAGGACTCGTGCTAGCTTCCTCGCTTCTTTGTATGCGTTTGAGTTCTTGCGGGGATGCGGGAGTGTTATCTGATCTATGCCTTTTTTAGCAGCTCTTTTCTTGAATTTTTCTTTTGCGATTTCGATCCACTCCTCATGTTTTGCAACGAAAGCTTCAGCAGCTTTTATTGATACCCATCTGGGCATCGTCACGACAACGCGACCGTCGGGATGTACTGTTAGGCCGAGCCGCTTGGCTCGAGTTGAGGTACGCATTTCATATGCTAGATTCATGGTCCAACTATATAAGAGATACAGAAAGGGCGCCTTGCGGCGCCTTTTCTTTAGTAGCTCTTCAAGCGACGAGACTTCTCATGAGTCCTAATCTTTTCAAGAGCCTTCGCTTCGATCTGACGAATACGCTCACGCGTAACACCGAATTCTTTTCCTACCTCCTCAAGCGTGTGATACACGCCATCAAGTAGTCCGTGGCGCATCTCAAGGATCTTACGCTCCTTTGGAGAAAGGTCTTCAAGAATATCGCGAACCTGCTCACCAAGAATGCGCTCGGATGATTCCTGAATAGGAGATGGGATCTTGTCGTCCGCGATAAAGTCGCCAAGCGTTGAACGGTCATCATCATCTGAACCAATCGGGTTCTCAAGCGAGAGCGTGTCCTGATTGATCTTCTCGATCTGGTAGATCTTCTCTACCTCCACACCCATCTCAATAGCGATCTCTTCTGGTTGCGGATCGCGGCCAAGTACCTGTGCGAGACGGCGCGATACCTGCTTGTACTTCGCGATGGTCTCAACCATGTGCACCGGAATGCGGATGGTACGGGACTGGTCAGCAAGCGCACGCGTTATGGCCTGGCGGATCCACCAGGTAGCATAGGTTGAGAACTTGAATCCCTTATTCCAATCGAACTTGTCGACGGCCTTGAAAAGACCGAGGTTCCCTTCCTGAATGAGATCAAGGAGTGTGAGGTCCGGAGAGCGACCCACATACTTCTTTGCGATAGAGACCACGAGACGAAGGTTGGAACGGGCAAGAATATTGCGCGCTTCATCATCCCCACGCTCAATGCGCTGCGCGAGCTCGCGCTCTTCGGACGCGGTTAGAAGCGGGTACTGACCGATCTCGCGAAGATAAATCTGGATAGAGTCGTACGCACCAGAATCGCGGCTCTTTATGTTACGCGTCGCAAGATACTGGTCGGTATCATCTGCAAGCATACCGCCCTCGAGAATATCGATGCCGGCCGTCGTGAAGCGCTCGTAGAGCTCATCGAGGAACATGATGTCATCCTCAACATGGGGGAACTCTTTAAGAATTTCCGAGTACGTAATGTAGCCACGCTCCTTTCCCTTCTGGATCAAGAGATCTGCCTTGTCTACTTTCTGCGCGGCTGCCTTTGCTTTTGCACCCGTTGCCGCTGCACGAACAATGTTCTTGAGCTGCACTTTCTTTGCGGGCTTCTTAGCAACAGTCTTCTTTGTGCTCTTTTTTGGTGCCGTTTTTTTAACCACCTTCTTAGGGGCAGCCTTCTTCACCGCTTTCTTCGGAGCGGACTTCTTCACAACTTTCTTTACAGCCTTCTTGGCTGGCTTCTTGGTGGTAGCCATAGGGGTATATGCCGAACTGGTAATGGAAACACTATGAAAATGAAGAGAGGAGCTTCGCCAATTCTTGGCACTCTTTCCCTGCCTCTTTGATGGTCGCTTCGTCCCGAGACGCCTCAGCAACGCGTAAACGAGCGGTAGCAGCCTGGAGCCGCTCCGCTAAAAGTGCTTTTTCGAACGCGTGAATGAGATCGTCCGCGTCTGTTTCTCCGGGGGCCTCGCCAAAGGCTATTCCTGCCTCAAAGATCATGTCTTCGGGAGGGGGCTCATCCGGGAACGGTACGCCGATAATGCGATTATACTCATTTTCGAGCCTTTTCGCAATGGCATAGTCCGCATAACAAGCGACTACCGCTCGTATTTTGAGAGCATGACGCTCGCTCGCTTTGAGAGGTGCCGGAGGACGTGTATGTACAATCGCTGTTGCCGGAGTCTCTGCCTGTCCTTCTTTGGGAAGACGTAGCAATCCTGCACGGATAGCTTCGGGCGTAGAACCGAGAGAACGTGCTGCGACTCCCACAAAATGCTCCCGCTCCATCGGGCTTTGGATAGCATTGATAAGGGGCAAGACGGTCTTCTCCACCAATATGATAAGACGAAGCGGATCGCGTTCGCTTTCTGAAAGGACTGAGAGGAAGAACTCAACGATGGGCTGTGCATCTTTAATACGACTGGTGAGGTCTTTAGGATCTTCCATCGCAAGGTCTGCGGGATCCTTCCCGACTGGCAACTTCACCGCCTTCACACGCATCCCACTTCGTAGTGCAGCAATGGCGTTCTTCATGGAGGCGTTTAGTCCGGCACGGTCCGAATCAAGCGCGAGCATAAGATTGTCCGCGTACCGCTTTATGAGAGAAAGATGCTGGGGTGTGAGCGCGGTCCCTGAGAGCGCGATGGTATTCGTGAAGCCGATCTGATGAAGATGGAGTAGATCCATCTGTCCTTCAACCAGAAGCGCGAAGCCACGGGTTCGTATGGCATCCTTCGCCTTGTCCATACCGAAGAGGATCTCAGACTTCTTATAGAGATCGGATTCTGGAGAATTCAGATACTTTGCCTGGTCGTTAGGATCGAGCGCACGACCCGTGAAGGCAACAGTCCTTCCGGCGGAGTCCCGTATCGGAAACATGAGGCGATTTCGGAACCGGTCGTACCAAGTTCCCTTCTTCTCATCCGCTTCCTTTACGAGTCCAGCAGAAACGAGTTCTGCGTTCGTGAAGCCCGCCTCGTTTAGCTTCTCGAGTACCATGCGCCACACCTCTGGGGCATATCCGAGGTTCCAGGTCTTGATAGTCTCTTCGGATAATCCGCGTGAGAGCGCATATGCATAGGCACTTCCCTCGAGTTTCTTTCCTTCAAGGAGCGCGTCTGCATACAGTGCTTCGGCGCGTGCTACCGCTTCATAGAGCCGGTCGCGCTTCCCTTTGTCCTCCTTTTGATTTCCGCTGTATACGATCTCGACACCTGCCTTCTCCGCGAGGATCTTGAGTGCTCCTTTAAAGTCCACGCCCTCCATTTTCTGAATGAATTCGAACTGGTCCCCTCCTTGTCCTGAGGAGAAACAATAGTACGTACCACGCTCCACATTCACATAGAAGGATGGGGTCTTCTCCTTGTTGAAGGGAGAGAGGCCCTTATAGTTACGGCCAGACTTCGTGAGCTTCACGTACGGACTTACCACCTCGAGGATCGAGAGCTTGGCCTTTATCTGCTCGACGGTATCCATACTTCCTGGCATTTTACCCTGTATTTCTAGCAATTGCCTGGTACGAATAAAGCCCGCTCTAGAGCGGGCCTTATTCTCTTCAAAACTCTAAAGCTATGCTGTTGCCTGCTCCTCGAGTGCAAGACGCTCAGCGTCTACACGAGCACGTTCAACGGCACGGCGAGCCTGCATCTCAGCGATAGCCTCATGCTTCTTCGAGCCCGCGAAGCCAGTACCCGCTGGGATAAGGCGGCCGAGGATAACGTTCTCCTTGAGACCGCGAAGCGTATCAACGGAACCACGGAGCGATGCGTCGATAAGGATCTTCGTAGTCTGCTCGAAGGACGCAGCAGAGAGGAACGAGCGGCGCGAGAGCGCGGAGGTCTTGATACCAAGTACCATCTCCTTGCCCTTCGGCGGAATCTTTCCATCTGCTTCCATAGCCTTCACCTCTTCCTCGAACTCCCAATGCTCGACAACGTCGCCCACTGAGTAATCCGAATCTCCAGTCTCGACAATCTTCGCGTTCGCGAACATACGCTTCACGATAACCTCGAGGTGCTTGCGGGATACAGATGCACCCTGGAGCTCGTAGATCTTTGAGGTCTCCGCGATGATGTACTCCTGGACAATAGCGCGGCCTGCGTGCTCGAAGAGCTCATCAAGGTCAGCGGATCCGTCAGAAAGGAGCTGGCCCTTCTTCACGGTGTCGCCCTCCTTCACCAGTGCCTGGCGAGGATAGACGAGGAGGTACTCGGTGTTCGAGCCGTCCTTCTTGCCCTGACCCTTCTCAGGCGTCACGACGAGCACCTTGTCGCGTCCCTGATCACGCATCTCAACAACAACGCCATCAAACTTCGATACGGCTGCAGAGTTCTTCGGGGAGCGCTTCTCGAAGACTTCCTCAATACGAGGGAGACCCGAGGTAATGTCGCCACCCACCGACGCGGTTCCTCCCGCATGGAAGGTACGCATCGTGAGCTGCGTTCCTGGCTCGCCGATAGCCTGTGCGGCCACCGTTCCAACAGCCTCGCCGAGGTCAACCGGAAGCTGACTCGAGAGATCCATACCGTAGCAGGTACCGCAGATGCCGTAGCGAGTCTCGCAGGACATTGGTGAACGGACCGATACGCTCATGACGCTCTCGTCGCTTGCGATCGTAACCGAATCCTCAGCACTGATGTACCGACCCTTCTTGAGGCCTGCGACATCAGCAGCGAGTGTGCGTCCACGAACTGCCTCACCGAAGTCGATCTTGATACCAGAAGCACTGACACGATTGATGGTGATGCCACGCTTCGTACCACAGTCCTTCTCAGTAATGATGGAATCCTGTGCAACGTCGAAGAGACGACGGGTCAGGTATCCCGCACGTGCCGTACCAAGCGCGGTGTCGGTAAGACCCTTACGTGCACCGTGGGTGGACATGAAGTACTCAACAGGGTTAAGACCTTCAGTCATCGAGGACACGATCGGCACTTCGATAGTCTCGCCAGCGGTGTTCTGGATGAGACCTTTCATACCGGCCATCTGCGTGAGGTTTCCGATGGAACCACGAGCGCCAGAGCGCACCATGTCATGGACCGATCCGGTTGGATCAAGCGCTGCCTCAACGAGGTTCTCAACCTCAGTCTTCGCAGCGTGCCAGACCTCAATAACCATACGGCGCTTCTCCTCCTGGGAGAGAAGACCGTCCTTGAAGTCGCCTTCGATCTTTGCAACCTTTGCACGAGCGGCAGCGACGATAGGATCCTTTCCTTCAGGAACGGATACGTCGTCAAGAGACCAGGTAACACCGGACTTTGTGGCGTACTCGAAGCCGAAGCGCTTCACTTTGTTCACGATGCCGGGAATCGAATCGATACCATAGCGATCGATACAGTCGCTCATGATGCCCGTGATTACCTTCTTCGAGATCGCATCGTTCACGTACGGATAGTCCGCAGGAAGGACGGTGTTGAAGAGGAGGCGTCCAACGGTCGTCTCAAAGATACCGTCACCCATAACCGCGTACTTCGCCTTACCAGCAACTGGAAGTACGTTGATCGATGCACGAAGATCGATGGCACCGTACTCATGCGCGAGGATAGCGGCGTTCGGAGACTGGAAGTAGGTTCCTTCGCCCTTCGAACCTGGCATCGCCTTGGTGAGCCAGTAGGTACCGAGCACGATGTCGAGTGGCTTCTGCGTCATAACGATCATTTCGCCCGATCCCGGCTTCAGGATGTTCTTGTTCGCGGACATGACGTTCGCTGCCTCCCACTGTGCCTCTTCGGAAAGCGGCACGTGAATGGCCATCTGGTCTCCGTCGAAGTCAGCGTTGAACGCTGGACACACGAGCGGGTGAAGCTGAATCGCATCGCCCTCGATGAGCTTCGGACGGAACGCCTGGATACCCTGGCGGTGAAGCGTCGGCGCGCGGTTCAAGAGAACGTGCTTTCCCTGGATCGCCTCTTCGAGGATCTCCCAGACCTCAGCGACACCGTCTTCAATAAGGCGGCCTGCGCCACGGATGTTGAAGGCGAGCTCGCGATCGAGGAGTCCTGCGATAACGAACGGACGGAAGAGCTCGAGCGCCATGTGCTTCGGAAGACCGCACTCGTCGAGCTCGAGGTCAGGACCGACCACAATAACGGAACGACCTGAGTAGTCCACGCGCTTTCCAAGAAGGTTCTGGCGGAAGTACCCCTGCTTACCCTTGAGGTAGTCAGCGAGTGACTTGAGCGGGCGACGCTGCGCTGGCGTCATTGCACCTCCGGCTGCTCCTCCCTTGCGGATGGAGTTGTCCATGAGCGCGTCGACAGCCTCCTGAAGGATGCGCTTCTCGTTCCTAAGGATGACCTCAGGTGCGTGAATGTCGAGGAGCTTCTTCAAACGGTTGTTGCGATTGATGACGCGACGGTAGAGGTCGTTGACGTCAGACGTCGCGTGACGACCACCCTCGAGTGCCACCATAGGGCGAAGTGCTGGTGGGATAACTGGGATCTTCGTGAGGAACATCCATTCAGGGCGGATATTCGCCGCGATCATCGCAGTCACAAGTGAGATACGCTTTGCGAGCTTCTCACGCTCAGCGGCAGCTGCCTTAGGGTAACGCTCCTCGAGCTTCACCTTGAGCTCGTCGAGCTTCAAGTTACGGAAGAGATCGTAGATAGCCTCTGCACCGATCTTTGCCTCAAAGAGTGTTCCGTAGCGAACACTGAAGCGGTGGTACATGATCTCGTCGAAGACCTTGCCGACAACAACGGATTCAATCTCGTTCTTAGCGACGGTCATCTTCTCCTTAAGAGCCTCACGCTCTGCGTCCGTAGCTGACGCCTTGTGCTTGGTCTTGTACTCGTTCTCGAGTTCCGCGAGCATGCGCTTCTTCACGTCTTCTGCGACTTTCGTCACGATGTAACCCGCAAAGTAGACAACCTTCTCAAGCTCCGCTGATGGGATGCCGAGAATGAGCGCCATACGCGATGGCATCGAGCGAAGGAACCAGATATGGGCAACTGGTGTTACGAGCTCAATGTGGCCCATGCGCTCACGGCGCACGATGGAGCGGGTGATTTCCACACCACACTTGTCACAGACGATACCCTTATACCGAATGCCCTTGTACTTGCCGCAGTAACACTCGTAGTCACGCTCAGGACCGAAGATCTTCTCGTCGAAGAGCCCGTGCTTCTCAGAGCGCTGGGTGCGGTAGTTAATGGTCTCCGGCTTCGTGATTTCGCCACGAGACCACGACAGGATGCGCTCAGGGGATGCGAGGGAAAGCTTAAGAGCATCCCAGTCGCTACCGCGAGACATCATCGGACGCTTTCCAGAATTCATGTTGTTTGGTGCCATGATGTATTCGGTTAGTCAGCCTGCGTGTAATTCTCGAGAGGCTCGATATCGAGCGCGAGACCGCGGATCTGGTTAGTAAGTACGGAGAACGATGCGGGAGTTCCTGCATGGGACACCGGTTCGCCCTTCACGATCGCATCGAAGGTTGCAGAGCGTCCCTGGATGTCGTCGGACTTGATGGTGAGCATCTCCCGGAGCGTATAGGCAGAGCCGTATCCGAGAAGCGCCCACACCTCCATCTCGCCGAAACGCTGACCACCGTTCTGCGCCTTTCCACCGAGCGGCTGCTGGGTGATGAGAGAGTACGGACCAATGGAGCGCATGTGGATCTTGTCTTCCACCATGTGATGGAGTTTCAAGACATACATGTAGCCAACGGATACAGGCTGTGCGAAGGCTTCGCCGCTTCTTCCATCGAAGAGCTGCATCTTGCCGGACGCGTCGTAGCCTGCGGCCACGAGTTCCTCGCGAATTTCTGCGTGGGTCGCACCTGCAAACGGAGGCACGACAGCCTGATAGCCGAGCGAGTTTGCGGCAAGTCCGAGGTGAAGCTCAAGAATCTGTCCGAGGTTCATACGGCTTGGAACGCCGAGCGGTGTGAGGATGATGTCGACAGGATTTCCGTCCTTGTCGTACGGCATGTCCTCAACGGGAAGCACGCGCGAGATAACACCCTTGTTTCCGTGACGACCAGCAAGCTTGTCACCCACCGATACGTTACGAACCTGGGCAACCGTTACAACGATCTTCTTGATGATGCCGCTCTCGAGCTGGTCTCCCTGCTCGCGACTGAACACCTTCACGCCGATAACACGGCCACGCTTCCCTCCTTCCATACGAAGCGAGGTGTCCTTCACGTCCTTGGCCTTGTCGCCGAAGATCGAACGGAGAAGGCGCTCCTCAGGGGTCAACTGGGTCTCACCCTTTGGCGTTACCTTACCAACGAGAATGTCGCCAGGACGGACTTCCGCACCGATACGGACGACACCTTCCTCGTCGAGGTTCTTCAAGCGAAGCTCACCGACGTTTGGAATGTCGTGGGTCGTAACCTCAGCACCGAGCTTGGTGTCGCGCACAGCGCACTCGAAGTCCTCGATGTGAACGGTAGTAAATTTGGATTCCTCAACAAGACGCTCAGATACAATGATCGCGTCCTCGTAGTTCGCACCGTTCCAGCTCATGAACGCAACGCGTACGTTCTGACCGAGTGCCATCTGGCCCTGGTCTGAACTTGAAGCATCCGCAAGAACATCTCCCTTCTTCACCTTGTCGCCGGTCTGCACGATCGGACGCTGCATGAATGCAGAGTTCTGGTTCGTCTGCGTAAGGCCCTGAGGCTTGTACTCATGAGGCTTGCCGTTTGCTGGCGTGACGATGATCTTTCGAGCATCGCAGTAGGTCACTGTTCCTGATTCCTCAGCAACGATAAGACGTCCGGTGTTGCGGGCAGCATGGCCCTCAATACCGGTTGCGACGAGCGGTGCCTCAGGAATGAGAACCGGGGTCGCCTGCTTCTGCATGTTCGAACCCATGAGTGCGCGGTTCGCGTCGTCGTGATCGACGAACGGAATCATCGCGGTAGCGGCCGAGAACATCTGGTAGGTCGATGCGTCGATGTAATCGATCTCATCGCGGCGCACAACGGCAGGCTCGCCTGCACGGCGTGCCTCAATAGTTTCAGGAACGATGCGCTGCTTGTCGTCAACAGGGGTAGCTGCGTGTGCAATGACATGCTCTTCCTCTTCGAGCGCGTTCAAGTAGTCGATAGTGTCGGTGACAACACCCTTCTCAACCTTTGCGTACGGAGTCTCGATAACGCCGAACTCGTTCGTACGAGCGTGGAGCGCGAGACGAAGGATAAGACCGATGTTCTGACCTTCCGGGGTATGGATTGGGCAGAGGCGTCCGTAATGAGATGGGTGCACGTCACGAACTTCGAAGCCAGCACGCTCACGAGTGAGACCGCCAGGACCGAGCGCAGAGAGCGTACGGAGTCCTTCGAGTTCAGCGAGAATGTTCTGCTGATCCATGAACTGGGAGAGCTGGTTCGCCGTGAAGAACTCGCGGACCGATGCCGAAAGCGGACGTGGGTTTACGAATGCCATAGGAAGCGATGTCTCAGACTCGATGGTCGACATGCGGTCCTGAATGTTTCGCTTCATGCGGGACATACCAACGCGCATACGAGCCTGGAGGAGTTCGCCAACGAAACGAACACGACGGAAGCCGAGATGATCGATGTCGTCCGGGACGGCATTTGGATCCTGGTTCATGCGCGCGATCTCTCCAACGATGCGGATGAGATCGTCGAGCGTGAGCGCACGCTGGTCGAGGGACTTCTTGTCGGTTGGGAGACCGAAACGCGCGTTAAGGCGATGACGTCCAACCTTTGAAAGGTCGTAGCGCTCAGGGGCGAAGAGCGTGTTCACGTAAGACTTGGCATTGTCCGGGGTCGCCAAATCGCCGTCGCGCATGCGGCGGTGCACTTCAACGAACGAATCGTCGAGTGTCTGAGCAGTATCGTGCTCGAGTGTCTTCATGACGGCAGCCGTTGCGATCTCGTCTCCCTTGAACTTCTTCAGGATCTCGTCGCGGGTACCTGCGCCGAAGATAGAAAGAAGGTTCGTAACCGGGAACTTGCGCTTGCGGTCGATCTTTACGTAGATCGCACCGTCAGCGTCACTCTCGATTTCGATCCATACACCGCGTGCAGGGATCAACTTCGCACCGAAGAAATTGCGGCCCTTGTTCTCTTCAACGACGAAAAACGCGCCGAAGGAGCGAGCGAGCTGTGGGATGATTGCGCGCTCAACACCTGACACGATGAACGAGCCGTGTGGCGTCATCATCGGGATGTCTGCGAGGAAGATCTCCTGCGTCTTCTCAGAACCGAAGGTCTTGTTCACGAGCGTTACGGACGCCTTAAGAGGAGCCTCGTAGGTACGCATGTTCTCACGTGCTTCTTCCTCGGTTCCCTTAGGAGCACCGATCTCGAAGCCGTCGAAGCGGAGCTCGAATTTCTTGCTGGAGTAATCAGGTATCGGTGAGAACTCCTTGAAGAGTTCGCCGAGGCCCTCCTTGAGGAGCCACTGGAACGATTCCCGCTGGTGCCCTACCAGGTCTGGGAAGTCGACACGTGGTGCGCGATACGCACCGAAGGTCTTCTGCACGAGCTTTTTCTGCTGCATGTCAGTTCGTATGTTATCCGGTCCCCCTAAACGCCGAATGGGCACGTATATATACGTGCCGCGCCCCTCGTTCTTAGGAGACGCTGTTTTTAAAAATTCGCCCTGTTTTCTGCCCCGATCCCCCGTTACTCAGTCGTATCGACACTATACCGTGAAGGACCTATGAGGGTCAAGGGAGGAGGTGGATAAGAAAAGGGCGGAATCCCGGAGGAAACCGCCCTTTGGGCACTACTAGGCCCGGGTGTCGACGTTACCGCCGACCGGATTGTTACAGACGTCGGGAAGATCGTGATTCCCGTAGAGGCGGGGCGCAGGCCGTAAGACGATCGTTCGCGGTGCGACCTTCCTGGCGAGCCAGGTAAGGACGGCGATGACGATCAGACCCGACACCACCGACCGGTCGGTCTGGACCAGATATTGGACCAGGCTAAGACCCGAGATCGGTAGGGCGAGCGACGCCGTGATCCAGGCGTAGTCCCGCCAGTTCCACTGAGTCCCCGCCTGGCTGCCGTACAAGCTTGCCGCCGACATGAAGGCGAACGCAAGACTGAAGCCGAGCGAGATGCCCCACAACAGCCACGAGCCGTCCATCGGCATGTTGCCCAGCCCCACCGCAACCACGAAGACACCGATTGCCATGGGTATTCCGTCCATCCGCGGATGCGAAATAACTGTGAGAACACCGGCGAGCATGAACGCCGCTGCGATCGACCAGGAGCCGAACAGGCTGGACAGGATCACGGAGACCAGACATACCAGCCCGGCCCGAAATGCAGATTGCTTGAACATCTCTTCCTCCAGAGAACGATGTGACTTTTCAGCGAGCGCTGAACTCGGAAGACACAATACCACTATACGATGGTATTGTCAATCTATAAAAGTATTGCCTACTTAGGCTTCAGGTTCTTCGCACGGAACGCGTCGATCTTCTTGTGGTCTCCGGTCCGGAGCACCGGCGGGACCTTATACTTCTTCCCTTCCCATTCGATAATCTCGGGACGGGTGTAGACATCAGGAGCTGCAACGCGACGCTCCTCTACCGACTCATCCTTGCCGAGCACTCCCGGAATGCGACGCGTAATAGCGTCAATCATGGCGAGCGCTGGCACTTCCCCTCCCGTATAGACCGCCTCGCCCACTGCGTAGGTCTTAAGAGTTCCCATGGTGCTGGCTATCTTCTTCGCACGCTCGTCAATGCCCTCGTAGCGACCACAGACAAAAGCGATCTCGTCATACTTCCCGAGAAGGTCCGCATCTTTATTCGTAAACTGCTTTCCTGATGGAGAAAACCAGACGATGGCTTTCTTGCCCTTACGGCGTCCGAGCGCCTTCTTCACAGCCTTCACAACCGGCAATGCCGTCATAACCATACCAGGACCTCCGCCGTATGGACGCTCGTCCACCTTTCCCCAACGATTCGTGACATAGGTACGCGGACTCTCATAATTAACGGAGATCTTCTTGTTCGTGCGCGCCCGCCCGAGGATAGACGCAGAAAGGTACGCCTCGCAGGCTTCTGGGAAGAGGGTTATGAGGTGGAATCGGACCATGTGTGTGTACGTAAATACTCCTCTATCAAAGCAATGTCAGCAAGGTCTTTCTCCCGTGAATTCTCTCGCTTAAAAAATATAAACTCCTTAAGTGAAAGGAAAGGAATCCCGCTGAACATCTCGGCCCTACCAATAACATCCGCCGCAGGCACAAAACGGTTTTCGCTCTCGATAAACATGTCACTGTAAACCTCGAAGCAATCATGCTTAAGACGCTCTCGTCCCCACTTCTCCTTGAAAGGAAGATCGACCTCCCATCCTTGCGACTGCAAGAGAGCGAACGTCTCAGGCGTCACAACCAGGTCTATGTCATCACTCTTCCGTATTCCACGCACATCAAGACACGAGCCGCCAACCACGAGGTAGGTTCCAGTTGGCAGGTCGAGAGCTTTGACCGCCGCGAGATGGTCGAGCATGAGACGCTTACGCGATGTCGCCGAGCACCTGCTCAAGGCTGCGGTTCCCTTCGTCTGTGCCGAAGTGCTTGCCGCCCATCGGCTCGTTGATCTTCAGGTTCACGCGGGCATTGTGCTTCATACCAACAACGCGAAGAAGCGTACGGATCGCCTTCGCGATATTCCCGTCCTTGCCGATGATCTTGCCCATATCTTCTGGCGCAACGGTGAGTGTAAGAAGAACACCCATCTCGTCTACGGAACGGGCAATAACGACACTGTCGGGATTGTCGACGAGAGCCTTAATGGTGAAATCGAGGTATGCGTGGTCTTGTTCCATAGAATCGTGTCAGCGGTACGGGATATTTCGTGTGTAAAGCGAGCGAGTGCTCGCGGGAACGGCTTATGCAGCCTGCTCCTCTTCCTTGGTCTCCTCTGCTACTGCCTCTTCGACAGGAGCTTCTTCAGGTGCAGCTTCAGCAACAGGTGCTTCCTCAGCAGGAGTCTCTTCTACAGCGGGAGCAGCTGCGGCTTCCTCAGCGGCCTTTGCCTCAGCAGCATCTGCCTTCGCCTTCTCCTCAGCGGCCTTTGCTGCGGCAGCCTCGTCCTCAGCCTTCTTCTTCGCGATGTTCTTCTCGAGGTTCTTCTTCGAGATAACCGCTACCTTGGATCCTTCGAGAACACCGTTCTTGATAAGGAGGTTCTTAAGGGATGGAGATACCTGCGCACCCTTCTTGATCCAGTCCTGGATCCGGTCTGCCTTGTAGGTAATCTGCTTGGTCTTCGGGTTGTAGGTACCGACGAGGTCGACGTACTTGCCCGCCTTAGGGCCGGCGGTCTTCTCGAGTACAGCCATGCGGAACGACGCATCGTTCTTGCGGCCTACTCGCTGGAATCGGATCATCAACATATGTAGCGGGAAGCGTACCAGATAGTGGATAAAGGGTCAAACGAGGGCGTAAAACGGTTCCAACTAAGGAATGGAAAAGGGCGCGACATCGTGGACGTCGCGCCCCCTGCTCCTGGCTCTCGGAACTTCAGGATCGTCTCTTCACAGAGATGATACGAGCGGGCTACACGCTCGTATTCCTGCATACGGTACAGACTCAAAGTATCCGCCAAGCAACGCGAGACGGACTACGGCAGACTACCACACCGCCCTTGAAAGGTCTCGTCTGGTACCAGACATAGCAAATACCGCTTCATCTGCTACAGTCTAAAGAACATGCAACCAAAGAAAGACATCGAGTACGAGGGACCGATCACCATCATAAAAACAGGCAAGGGATTCTTCACGTTCGACCCGAACGAGGAGGATATGTTCATTTCTGGCGAGAACCTGGGAGGCGCCTTCCCGGGCGACATCGTAAAGGTGCAGTTCATTGGCAACGACACGGACAAGCGAACCGGAAAGGCTCGTCCTGCTGGCAAGGTCGTTGAGGTAGTCTCGCGCGCTCGCGAAACATTCGTCGGGAAACTCGTTGAGAACAAGGAGGAGAATCTCATCATGATGATTCCGGACTGGAAGAAGATGTACGTTCCTTTCGTCGTTAAGGGGGAGTCCCTCCCGCTCGGACATAAGGTAGTCATTCGCTTCAAGGGCTGGAATCAGCATCAGCCATATCCCTGGGGCGAGCTCGAAGAGATCATCGGTCCGGCCGGCGAACATGAGACCGAGATGCGCGCGCTCGCGCTTTCACAGGGATTCCGTTCCGACTTCCCTCCCGGTGTTCAGACTGAAGCAAAGTACCTCGAAGAGCACGGCCGCCAGATGTTGAAGGATGGCGCGGACGAGGGAATCGCCGCTGGAACTCGCAAGGATTTCCGCGGAACCACCACCTTCACCATCGACCCGTTCGACGCGAAGGATTTCGACGATGCGCTCTCCGTAAAGACACTCCCGAACGGCAATTACGAAATCGGCGTGCACATCGCTGACGTGTCGCATTTCGTACGACCCGGCACCCAAATTGATAACGAAGCGAGAAAGCGTGCTACGTCGGTATACCTCGTGGATCGTACGATCCCAATGCTTCCCCACATTCTCTCCACCGATCTTTGTTCCCTAAACCCGAACGAGGACCGTCTCTCGATGTCCGCGGTGTTCGAGCTCGATAAGGAAGCAGGCATTGTCTCCCGTTGGTTCGGTCCTACCGTCATTCACTCGGACAAGCGCTTCACGTACGAGGAGGCTCAGGAGGTGCTCACTACACAGAACGGCATCATGCTCGAGGAGTTGAATATACTTAAGATGCTCGCTGACAAGATCCGCGCACGTCGCGTCGCTCGCGGTGCTATCGCCTTCGATACTCCTGAGGTGAAAGTCATCCTCGACGAGAATGGAAAGCCTGTCGACATCGTCGCCAAAGAACGCATCGACACCATGCTTGTTATTGAGGATTTCATGCTCCTTGCAAACGAAGCGGTTGCCGAGTTCCTCTCAACAGAAGTGAAGAAAACAAAGACGCAGAGTATCTACCGCGTACACGACAAGCCTGACGCAGACCGTATCGAGACACTTGCGGCATTCCTCAAGGTTATGGGGTACGACCTTCCGGTCCTTGCAGGCAAGGTTAAAGGCCAGGACATCAATGCACTCCTTGAAAAGGTGGTTGGCAAACCTGAGGAATATCTCATTAAAGTTGCAGCGCTCCGCTCGATGGCGAAGGCCGTATACACTACGAAAAATGCAGGACACTTCGGTCTCGCATTCGAGTTCTATACGCACTTCACCTCCCCAATCCGCCGGTACCCGGACCTTTTGATCCATCGCCTCGTAAAACGATATACCGTAGAAGGAGTCTTCTCAAAAGAAGAACTTGCTGAACTCGACATACTCGCCATCCACTCCTCCGAGCGTGAAGTTGCCGCCGTCGAAGCAGAGCGCGACTCCATCAAGATGAAGCAGGTGGAATACATGAGTGAGCACATCGGTGAAGAGTTCGATGCGGTTATCTCCGGTGTGTCTGATCGTGGTCTCTACGTCGAGCTCAAGGAGAGCCGCGCTGAAGGTATGATCCGGGTCCGCGATATTGGTGACGACTATTTCATCTACGACGAGAAGCGATACCGTCTTGTTGGAGAAAAATCAAAGACCGAGTACGCGCTTGGCGATCCAATACGCGTGAAGCTTATGGATGCCCGACTTGCTGAACGAGAACTCGACTTCCAAATTGTGAAGGCATAGGGAAAGGCGCCCGAGGCGCCTTTCTTCTTATGCAGATTTGCCATCGTACGGCATGCGATTCAGGGTCGAGAGATCGATACCGTCTATCGTTCGTACGTTGATTGCTATTCCTGGGCTTCCATCTGTGTTACGGCCCTTGCCAAACGGCTGTACACCACAGTCGGAGCAGAATAAGTGCTCGATCACATGCTTGTTGAAGCGGTAGGTCTTAAGCTCCTCTTCTCCTTGAACAAGAGAGAACTTCTCAGGAGACGTGAACTGTAACAGCATGCCTTTAATCTGGCAGTGCGAACAATTGCATTCAATAACAGGCTGCGTAAGGTCGAGCTCTACTTTGTATCTGATATTCCTGCAGTGGCAGGCACCTTCGTATGTTTCCATACACTTACGATACCACTTCCTGCGAAGCGGCAAGAATGCGCGTGATAGCGAGTGCATAGGCTGCTTCACGCAATGTGATACCACGCTCGTGGGCGAAATCAGCGACATCTCGATACGCGTCACGCATGGTGTCTCGTAGCCGTTCGGTTACGCGCTCCCTCGTCCACGTCTCACCCGAGCGATTTTGAAGCCATTCGAAGTACGAGACCGTTACCCCACCTGCATTGGCAAGTACGTCTGGCACAACACCGATCGCTCGCGCCGTGAGGAGCGCATCTGCTTCGGGCGTCACCGGGCCATTGGCAACTTCGAGCACAACCATCGCCATAACATCGCTCGCGTTCTCTGCTGTTAGTACTTCTTCGAGTGCCGCTGGGATAAGTACATCACACGCACTGCGTATAACCGCTTCCGCATTGGCCGCCGTACCATAACTCGTCGCGTCATGCACTGACTTCCCGCTCGCTTTCTCTCTAAGAACGGCATCAACATCCATACCCTCAGCGTTCACGAGGGTGCCGTGGCTGTCCGCGAGTGCAACAACCTTCCCACCATGGCTCTCGACAAGTCTCGCTGCCTGCGCACCAGCATTCCCCGCACCCTGTACCGCAACGTCGATTCCTTCCATGCTTCGATGCTGATCCTCGAGGAGTGCCTCAAGAACGTAAATGGCGCCGTCCGCAGTCGCGGTATCGCGCCCAACAATGCCCCCATGCTCAAGCGGCTTGCCGGTGATCATCGCCGGCGCCTTCGCGCCCGTAATGCTCTCGTACTCGTCGAGCATCTCGGCCATGATCCTTGGATTCGTGTAGACGTCAGGAGCCGGCACATCAACCTCAGGTCCAAGATTGTCGGCGAACGCACGCACGTAGGCGCGTGCAAGGCGATCAAGCTCAGGTAACGAGAGCTCTTTCGGGTCGACCGTTACCCCACCCTTTGCGCCACCAAAGGGAATATCAACAACTGCGCATTTAATAGCCATCATAGCTGCTAAGGCTGAGACCTCATCTTTATCCGCACCCGGATGGAATCGTATGCCGCCTTTGTAGGGACCACGGGCATTATTGAACTGCACACGATATGCCGGATAGGTTGATGTTGTGCCGTCGTCACGCATAACTTCGAGGTCTGCAGTGAGGACACGATCAGGGGTCATGAGCGTGGTTCGTTCTTCCTCCGTTAGCTTGAGCAGGTCAGCTGCCTTTGCTACATGCTCCTTAAAGTATTCAAATGCGGCCATGGATCGGTTGTTAGTGGTACGAAAAGCATACGCCTCTCTCTTGAGGCGTCCATGGGGACAAAGAATCTACTTCGCAACAGCAACAGCCTCGTCGAACTTGACCGAAAGGAGCTTCGAGATGCCGTCGGCACCCATCGTGACGCCATACAGGATGCTGGCGCGCGACATGGTCTCGCGGTTGTGTGTGATCACGATGAGCTGTGATTTCGACGAGAGGCTCTGGATCATGTCGCCATACCTGCGGCTATTGGCCTCGTCGAGTGCTGCATCGGTCTCGTCGAGTATCAAGAACGGTGGAGGGTTTACCTGACTCATAGCGAAGATAAGTGCGATTGACGTAAGGGCGCGCTCTCCGCCTGAAAGCTGCATGAGTGACTGCACCCGCTTCTTCGGTAGGTTCACCGCGATCTCGATGCCTGGCTTCTGGTTTGCTTTCCTCTTCGGAAGCTCTTCCTCGTACTCGTCATCCTCTTCGTCTACACCTGGCGCGTGCACTTCTTCAAGTACCAACCGTGCACCGCCACCGCCGAACATGAGACCGAAGAACTCACCGAAGGAACTATTTACCTTCTGGAGACCTTCCGCAAAACTCTTCTGCAACTCAGCATCGAGATCTGCAATGAGCTCCTTGAGGCTTGCTGCGGACTTCGCGAGGTCCTCGAGTTCACTCGCAAGGAATGCTTCTCGATCAGTTGCTTCTTTGTATTCGCTTCTGACGTCCTCGCCAGACCCTCCTGCTTCTTCAACGCGTATCTTGAGACGCTCCATGGAGCGCTTCCTATCTTCCTGCACGCGTCGTTCCTCGTTTGGCAATGTCGACACTGGTTCGTATGAAAGAGCGTTCACGCCCACTAATGCAATTGCTTCACGCTTCCCTTGCTCCATATCCTCCGAAAGATAATCGAGCTCGCCCATCTTCGCAGAGAGACTCGAGCGCTCGCTCTCGGTTGAGGCTTTCTCTTCTGCAAGCTCAAGAAGCCGGCGATTCTGTTCGCGACCGGTCTCTTCGTGCGCCATGGTTGCTTCGCGTGCTTTGGCGAGAGCAGTCCGTGCCTCGTCGATAGATTCCGAGAGTGCGCGATCTTTTACCATGAGGTCAGCGCGCTTCGCCTCAAGTTCGTGGCTCGCCTGTTCCTCTTCGAGCAGAATGTCATCGTTCCCGGTGCCGTAGCGCTCGAAGAATGCTTTGATGGTCGCTCTCAGTGTCTGAAGTGCTGCATGGATAGCGCCTGGTTCTGCTCCTTCAACCGCGAGTACCTGACTCTCCACTTCGTCGCGAAGCATCTTCATATCCTCGCGTGGCACTTTTACATACGGATCACGCGCAACCGCAACGCTCCGGCGCTTCGCTTCATTCAGTGCGCCCTCGATGCGCCCAATCTCGCGAGCGAGCTCAGAACGTTCAGCGGTTAACCTATCGAGTTCGCGTTCCGCTTTACGCACCGCTTCGGAACGCTTCATGCCCTCGCTATCTGTTGTTACACGCTCTTCAAACACGGCGAGCTCTGCCTCGAGTGTTGCCAAATGTTCAGAAACGGTTCGCAGGCGCTCTTCCGTTCGAGTTCGCTCAAAGCGGATATACGCTTCCTCAATAGCGAAATATGTCTGGCACGCAGCGCGAAGTTCCTTTGCAAGCTCTTCAGCGCGCTCAAGTCGCTCGACCTGCTTAGCGAGGAACCTGATATGCGGTGCGATTTCTCTTCGAAGTGCCTCAACCTGCGTAACGTTCTCCTCGGTCCTCTCGAGCTTACGTTCCGCTTCCTGTTTCTTAAATTCAAAAACCTTCAACCCAAGGGCGTCCTCAAGCATGCTGCGACGCTCACGCGGAGCGGCCGTAAGAATGCGGTCCGCTTCTCCTTGGGAAATGATGTGGTGTCCGGTCTCGCCGATGTTTGCGGACGCGAGCAGCTCCTGCACATCACGAAGACGTACCTTGGAGCCATTAATAGCGTATTCGCTCGCACCATCCCGGAATACCGCACGCTCGATAGACACTTCATCAAACTCGAGTTTCGGGAAGATCTTCTTTGTATTATCAAAGACGATAGTGACAGCGGCGCGATTAGCCCTCGGCGCCATGTTTGAGCCTGACCAGATAAGATCTTCACTACGCTTTCCACGCATCGATTTCATCGACTGCTCGCCAAGTGCAAAGCGGAACGCTTCGGCAACGTTCGACTTTCCTGAACCGTTCGGTCCCACCACGCTCGTTACCGACGACGAGAAATCAAGCACGGTCTTCCGCGCAAAGGACTTGAACCCAGCGATCTCGAGCCGCTTTAGCATTTGAAAATAGTATAACGCATGAAAAAGCCGCCCATCCTTTCGGAAGGGCGGCTTTGGTGGGACGGATCACTTCATCGCGATTTGAGATATACCGACATTACCAGCACCACACCGAATATAATCGGCGCCAAGTGCGGTGGATCCGGAACCAGTTGAGCGACGACCGTCGTCAAGACGATCCCAGCGAGAGAAACGATGAACGCAATTCCGATGCGCAACCACAGAGGAACCCTGTTGCCGTCAGGAACCGTGTACAACGAAAGCAGAAGCGGGGTGCCTAGCAACAGCGCCAACAGCGACAGCAAGAAGTAGGCCGTGTTGTCGTACTGCTGTTGCCCGATCCAATAGAGAACCAGGATCAGCAGACCGGATGCGGCGTACTGCAGCAGACCCCGTATGTCAGACAGGCGATCAGTGTTACTCACGGGAATATCCCTTCAAAAAGCGGTTCAACACAGTTGATACCGCGGTCAATGTCTATTTATATTATACCCTTTCTACAGAGTACGGTCAAGCGCTGCCTGCGCTGCTGCTTGCTCAGCCTCCTGCTTGCTCTTCCCGTCTCCGCGCGCAACTTCCTTGTCCGCGAGGAACACCCCTACCGTGAACTGCTTGTCATGATCTGGTCCAGTCTCAGAGATCGTCTTATAGGTTGGGGTTACGCTCTTCTTGTCTTGTGCGACTTCTTGGAACTGACTCTTGGCGTCCTGCCAGGTGCGGTTCTTGATAACCGTATCAATCTTAGAGTAGAGATTCTTCGCAACGAAGCGCTCTGCAGCCTCGTATCCTTGATCAAGATAGATCGCACCGAGGATCGCTTCAAACGCGTTGGCAAGAATAATCTGGCGCGCGCGACCGGTATCCTTCTTTTCACCTTTCGACAAAAGAAGCATGTCGTTTACCCCGAGACCCTCCGCGGTCTCCGCAAGCGAGTAGGTGTTCACCAGTGCTGCGCGATACGCCGTGAGGTCTCCCTCGGGTTTGTTTGGGAACTTCTCGAAGAGGAAGTGCGTAACGGTGAGCTCAAGCACGGCGTCGCCGAGGAATTCAAGACGCTCGTTATGGCTTCCTGATGCCGTGCGGTGTTCATTTAGGTACGAACGATGCGTCAACGCCTCGATAAGGAGGTCGAGGTTTTTGAACGTTACACCGAGCTTCGCTGCATGTGCGGCAAAATCAGACATAGCCGCATTATACCAGAATATTGCGTAATGTGAACCTAGCGCCCCTTGTCCAAAAGCTTCTGCACAGCCTCCGTCACAATAGGAAGCATGTCGTCATAGAAATTGAGATCGAGAATATCCGTGAGACGGAACCATCGTGCGTCGTCGAGCCCGCCCTTCTTCTCAAGGGTTAGCTCCATATACGGAGACTCAGCTAAGAAGTACGAAACATGCTTTCGCATTTTTCCCTTCTCCGGATGAGACGCAATATATTCGTTCTCTCCTATTTTGTCCTTGATAACCACGGGAAGACCGAGCTCGTCCTTAAGTCCCTCGACAGTCCCCTCCTCGACACTCACGCCAGCTGGAATCTTTCCTTTAGACAGGGTCCAGTGCCCGAACACGTCGTGCACGAGCGCGAGATAGTACTGACCTTCGTGGTACGCGTAGACGATGGCACCTCCAAGCTCCTCTACTGGTAGGTCTTCACGTCTGACGCGCTCCTTCTTTCCTGTCTCTTCTTTCCCGGGTTCGCCAAGCTCCTTGTAGACGGCACCAAGTACCCCGTTCACGAAACGGCCAGATGAATCGCCGCCGAATACCTTCGCAAGCTCGATGGCTTCGTTAATAGCCACCTTCGCTGGCACCTGAGAACGGTCTGCGAACAAGAGTTCGTAGAGCCCGATGCGCAGGATGTTGCGATCGACAGGCGCAATGCGGTCGAGAGGCCAATCAGGCGCAGCCTTTGTAATAACAAGATCGAGGTCCGCGCGCTTTGCGAGTGTCCCTGCAAGGAGAGCTTCCATAAATGGCCGATCGGTATCGTCTCCGCCGAATTCTTCAACGTTGCGTTGGAGCGCGAGCGTTGCGTCCGCATCACTACGGTGAGACGTATCCCACTCGAAGAGAGTCTGGAGAACGACGGAACGGGCAAGATGTCGGTTGGCCATGTATGGAAAGAGCGTAGGGACAGTATACAGACAAAAGCACAGGACCCGCCATAGGCGGGTCCTGTGTATATCTTTTTGACTCTTGCTTACGCCATTCCTCCGAAACCGGAACGGGTGGTCGAGCGACCCTTCGTGCTCTTGCCGAGTATTGACCCCTTCTTCACTTCCTTCTTGGCTTCAAGCGCTTTTGCGTCGTTCTTCTCTGCTTCAGGGGTAGTATCGAATACTTCTACCTGAGAACGCTCGCCGCGACCTTCCTTCTTGTTCTTCTTCACCTTTACGATGGGTGCTGCAATCTGCTTGCCGCGGTACATACCGGTAGTCTCATCAAGACGGTGCGGGAGACGGAGGTTACCCGACTCCTTATCAGTAACAATAGCCCCGTCCACAAGCGCGTGATGGCTGCGGCGGTTCTTGGTATGCGAACTAGTGTGGCGCATTCGTACGGTCATAGTGGGAATACCTTATCATATAGGCTTTATAAACGGAAGCGCACCCGGGGGGCCTTCGTTTCCAGTGGTTCTATGGTACTAAGAAAGGGTGCGGAGCCCTTCCAACAGGAAGTCATCCTGTCGATTGGCAGCACAGCAGCCCGCCCTTCGGGGTATACGGTTAATCGTCTGAAATCAGAGTACGACGATGCAGAAGACACTTGTTTCGATCATTCAGGGCACTGGTGAGGAGGAATTGCTCATTTTAACAACTCCGTACTCGCCGCGTCTGCACGATCCGGGGTAGCCGAGGTGCTGACTCCCCCGGTGCATGCTAAGCACCACCGTTCTTGAGCGAGAGACTATTCCTTGCTCGTTCGGAGAGACGTCGAGGGCGCGCTGACTTCTAGTCAACGCGCCCTTTCTCATTTAAAGATGCAGGAAACTCTTCCTGTGTTCTTCGCACGGACCGTATGTGCGTATCGCCTGCATGTGCACTTTCGTACCGTATCCCTTGTGCGTCGCAAACCCATAGAGAGGATACATTTCGTCTGTCTTCAGCATTAAACGATCCCTTGTTACTTTCGCAGCGACTGACGCGAGCATGATGGCCGGAATGAGTCCATCTCCCCCGATGACGGTTTCTTGCCTATATTCAGGTGGTGCTTTCAGAGAGCCATCGAGCCACACCTTTCCTTCCTCAGGATTCGGGAGAAGTTTCCGTATCCCGCGATCGAGCGCATGTCGCACGGAAAACGCGATGCCTTTGTCGTCTATCATGCGCGCACTTGAAAGACACACCACCGCCTTCACGTTTCCCGCCTTCATTTCTTCCTGAAGCGTTTTAAACAGAATCTCACGCTTCTTTTCGGAAAGTTTCTTTGAATCGTTTAATCCCGGGAAGTGCGCGAGTATGTCATACCCCTCCTCTACCAAGACAACGCCAACCGCAACCGGCCCCGCCACGGGACCTCGCCCTGCCTCGTCCACACCAATAATACTCATACTTAGAGTCCGCTTGCCTGTACTGGTAGCGGAACAACCGGTGCAGGAAGAGGTTTATCTTTTTGCCGCAGCATGAGCGGGACGGCAATCGCGAGCACAACTGCCGCGATAATGACACCGATAAGCACTCCCTGTGCACCTTTCTCGTCTTTCGCGAATCCCCATCTAATAACAACGCGGGTAAGGGCCGGCTGAGACGCTTGGATCTGCGGTACGGGGGCGAGGGTGCGCTCCTCGTCGAAAGACACATCACTCATAGGAAAATCGTATCATGCCTATTTCCAGATCCCGGTCGTACTGTCATACATGGTGCAGGTGAAGGACTGCGACCCGCGACAGAGACCGGTGTGAACACTGCTGCAATAGCTGGACCAACCGGGATAGTATCCGCAGTGGAGGAGGTTGCTGTTATAGGTGCTCGTGAGGTACATGAGATTCTCGTCGCCGCTCACCCATGCATACGTATAAAGTACCCATCCGTCCGGAGGACGCGGCCAGGTAACCGAAGCATACGAACCCGTCGTACAGATAGCGTTTGTCGGTGCCGTTGCCGAGTTCGGTGCAACCAGCTTTCCTCCATCAACGTCACACGCGACGATCGCACTCAGGAGCGAGCTCCCATACGTGAGCGCGCCTGCATTCTTCGCTTTCGTACGCGCCGAGTTAAGTGATGCGAGCACGACAGACGAAAGTACGCCGATAATCGCAATAACGACCAGGAGTTCGATCAATGTAAAACCACGACTCGATCGCATATGGTCGTATTCTACCCTGTGACCCTAGGACTCCCATTCCGGAGCTGCATAAGGGCCGCTGTCTTCAGGAACCCGGAGCCGATATACTGTCTTTATGGGACGCTTCATCCATCTCCATACCCACAGCCACTACAGCTTCCTCGAAGCGCTGCCAAAAGTTCCAGAACTCGTGAAAGCAGCAAAGGATCAGGGCATGGACGCGCTCGGATTAACCGATGCTGGAAACATGCATGGCGCTATTGAGTTCTACCAGAAAGCGCATAAGGCAGGTGTGAACCCCATCTTCGGGGTCGACGCCTATGTCGCGTCTCGATCGCGGACTGATATGAACGACACGAAGCGCTCGCGTCTCGTGCTACTCGCCAAAGACAATGCAGGATACAAGAACCTGATGAGGCTTGTAACGAGATCGTTCCTCGAAGGATTCCTCGACAAGCCACGAATGGATAAAGAGATCCTGCGTGAGCACAAGGACGGCCTCATCGCGATTATCCCGTCATTCGCGGGCGACGTTGCACAAGCATTAAAGAGTGGGGATCAAAATGGCGCCGCCGCATCCCTCGCCGAGTATGTAAGCATCTTCGGTGCAGACAACCTCTATCTTGAGATATCGCACCACCCGAAAGTTGAGGGGCACAGGGAGCGCATGCTGAAGATACGAGAACTCGCGGAAGCTGCAGGCGTTCCGGTGGTTGCGCAGCATGACGTGTACTATCTCGCACCCGAGGATCGCGAAGCAACCGAGGTGATGCGGCGGATCGCGCACGGGAACAAGGGAGACGCAGCGCAGGAGGAAGACTTCTCGTTCGTCTCAGAAGCTCAAATGCGTGAATGGTTTAATGACGTGCCGGAGGCAGTAGATGCGTCAGGCGAGATCGCAGATCGGTGTTCCGTCACCATGGAGCTTGGAAGCTGGAACTTCCCGGAAGTGGTTCTTCCTGAAGGCGTGACTCATGCCGAGGAACTCACGAAGAAGACATATGACGGCTTGTCCATGCGTGGTATGGAGAAGACTGATGAGGTGGTTACCCGTATCGAGTATGAGCTCGACGTCATTATCTCGAAGGGTTTCGCTCCGTATTTCCTCGCAGTGTCCGACCTTCTCACCTTTGCGAAGTCTGCCGGTATCATGTCGACCACGCGCGGTTCGGCTGCAGGCTCCTTGGTGTCATACCTCAATGGTATTACGAACGTCGATCCCCTGTTCTATAAACTGCCGTTCGAGCGCTTCTTGAATCCTGAGCGTCCAAAAGCGCCTGATATCGACATGGACTTCGCCGACAATCGTCGCGACGAGATGATCGCGTATGCGCGCCAGAAGTACGGCGAAGATAAGGTCGCGCAAATCGGTACCTTCGGAACCCTCATGGCGCGCGCTGCCGTCCGCGACGTGTCGCGTGCACTCGGGCACGCGTACCGCACCGGTGACCGTATCGCAAAACTCATCCCGCTTGGCAGCCAGGGATTCCCTATGACGATAAAGCGCGCGCTTGAGCTTGAGCCGGAATTGAAGCAGCTCTACGAAGAGGATGATGATGTGAAGGAGATCATTGATCTGGCGCAGCGTATCGAGGGCTGTGTGCGTCACACCGGCGTACACGCCGCGGGTGTGGTTATTGCGCCAACCCCCCTCTGGGAATGGACGCCGGTTCAGTTCGATCCGAAGAATCCGGAGAAGCGCATCACGCAGTTCGACATGCATGCGGTGGAGGACGCAGGTCTTCTCAAGTTCGACTTCCTCGGTATCAAGAACCTTGCGATTCTTTCTGACGCGGTGGAGCGAGTGCGCGTAACGCGCGACATCTGGATCGATATTGAGAATGTTCCGATCGACGATCCGAAGACCTTTGCTATGCTCGCCCGCGGCGAGACCGAAGGAACGTTCCAGCTGAACGGTTCCGGCATGACGCGATACCTCAAAGAACTCCAGCCGACCACCATCCATGACATCAACGCGATGGTGGCGTTGTATCGTCCGGGTCCCATGGAAACCATTCCGCAGTACATTGAGCGCAAGAAGAATCCGCGCCTTATCTCGTTCATCGACGAGCGTATGAAGGATTATCTCGACATGTCGTACGGGCTTCTCGTGTACCAGGACGACGTGCTCCTAACCGCGATTACGCTCGGCGGGTACTCCTGGCTTGAGGCTGACATGCTTCGTAAGGCCATGGGAAAGAAGATCCCAGCCGAGATGGAAGCACAGAAGGAAAAACTCATAAAAGGATTCAAGGAGTACGGAAAGCTCACGCCTGCCAAGGCCGAGAAGATCTGGACTTTGATCGAGCCATTCGCTGCCTACGGATTTAACAAGGCGCACGCCGCCTGCTATGGGAAGGTTGCCTACCAGACCGCCTATATGAAGGCGAACTATCCCGTTGAGTACATGGCAGCCCTCCTTACGGCGGACGCGGGCGATACCGAGCAGATTGCCATCTTGGTTGCCGAAGCTGATCGTCTTTCCATCCCGGTACTCCCGCCAGACGTTAACGAGTCGGGTGCCGACTTCACCGTTGCCGGCGAGAACAAAGATACGATCCGTTTTGGTCTGACCTCGATAAAGAATTTTGGCGAAGGTATCTCACAGGCACTTATCAGCGAGCGTGAAAAGAACGGTCCGTTCGCTTCCCTCTCTGAATTCCTTTCGCGTATCGAGTCGAGAAATCTGAATAAGAAATCCCTGGAGAGTCTTATCAAGTCGGGAGCACTTGATGCGCTCGCGGGCGAGAATCGCGCGCACCTCCTCGCACATATCGAAACCATGCTCACCTTCCATCGCGAAGCAACTGCAGCACCTTCCCAAGATTCACTGTTCGCTTTTGCTACGCCAACCTTACACCTTCCCGCAGCAACGATTGAGACGTCGCTTTCAGACAAGCTTCTATGGGAGAAAGAGCTTCTCGGTATTTATGTCTCAGGCCATCCACTTGATGCACATACAGACAAGACTGCGAAGGCAGGACTCTCGATTGCTGAGATTAAGCATGACCCGAAGACCGGCCTCACGGTTATCCTTCCCGTCCTTGTGGACGAGGTCCGTACTCTCTTAACGAAGAAGGGCGAGAAAATGGCATTCCTTAAGCTTTCGGACAAGTCAGACAGCATTGAAGGTGTTATCTTCCCAAAGATCTTCGCAGAGAAGTCTGAGATTGTTGTTCCTGGGACGTGTCTTCTTGTGAAGGCGAACGTATCGGGCCGCAACGGCGAAACTTCCCTTTCCATAGAGAACTTGAAGCGGCTGTGATAGGGTGGCCCCAGAGGAGAATACCGATGAGTGAAGACAGAGTCACCAGCGAAATTCGCAGACGTCACAATGAACATCAGGAGGAGCGAAGGAGAATTGATCGCGGCGAACTTCGCCCGTTCAAAGCTGCCAAACATGAAGAGCACGTAGGTCCGACACCGCGAGCACTCACACTCTTGCAAGGCGATCATTCCTCGGAATAATCCTGTTCATGCATAACTCACCTGTCGGACGGTACCTTCGTTCCGGCATTAGCACATCAACCAGGAGGAGATTAAACCATGGAAGTGCCTCACGAACGTCACGAGGAAGTAAATCTCATGAACGTGCTCAAGGCATGCGATACACAAGGTGGCCAGTATCCCGCTGCCTCATCGCTCGCTCAGGGCATGTCGATGATCGCTATCGGCCTCCTTGCGGTCGAGTCTCAACTTGAAGCCATCGTCGATCGAGGAGATCACCTACCGTTGGAAATCGATCGGCTGGCGAATACGATGTTCAATCGTGGGACAGCAGCATTCTCAATGCTGCATCGATTGACTCTGGAAACTTAGAACTTGAATGAACGCGGCGGCTCCCCCGAGCCGCCGTTTTCCTTATATATGCTATTCTCGTACGCATATGGCATCCCTCGAAGAAAAACGACATACCCTCGCCCATTTGCTAGCAGCAGCGGTTGAAGAGCGCTATCCGCACGCAAAGCCCACCATTGGTCCTGCCGTGGATAATGGCTTCTATTACGACTTCGACTTCTCGGGAGGCGAGGCGCCGAAAGAGGCAGATCTCGAGGCGCTCCAGGCATCCATGGAGGAAATGCTTCCTTCGTGGACGAGCATGGAGGGTGCGGAAGTCTCTGCACAGGATGCCCGGAGCCGTTTTGGAGGAAACCGTTTTAAGCTTGAGCTCATCGACGGTATCGAGGAGGCTGGTGAAACAATTACGCTTTACACCGCGGGCGGCTTCACGGACCTTTGCCGCGGCGGACACGCGGAGAATCCAGCGCACGAGGTGAAGCCTGGCTCCTTTATGCTTGAGCGCATCGCGGGTGCGTACTGGCGTGGCGACGAAAAGAATCCGATGCTCACGCGCATCTACGGCCTTGCCTTTGATACGAAGGAAGAACTCGCCACCTATCGTGAGCAGCAAGAAGAAGCGAAGAAGCGCGACCACCGCAAGCTTGGAAAAGAACTCGATCTTTTCACTTTCTCTGACCTCGTTGGTCCCGGCATGCCGCTCTTCACGCCCCGTGGCACGAGTATTCGTTCCGAGATCATCAACTACTCGCGTGAGCTCAATCGTACACTTGGCTTTGGAGAGGTGCACACGCCGAATGTAAACAAGGCAGAACTATTCCGTACCTCTGGCCACTACGACCAGTACAAAGAGGACATGCTCTCGGTAAGTTCGCAGTACGTTGCCGACGAGATGTTCCTGAAGCCCATGAACTGTCCGCAGCACACCCAGATCTACGCCTCAAAGCCCCGCTCCTATCGCGACCTCCCTATCCGCTATGCTGACTTCGCGACGTTGTATCGCGACGAGCGTCCCGGCGAGCTCTCAGGCCTCACACGCCTCCGTGCATTCGCACAGGATGATGGGCATATTTTCTGCCGTGAGGATCAAATTGAATCTGAGATCGACAGTGTACTTGTTGCCATCCAGACCGCGCTCAAGACTTACCGTATTGATTATTGGATGCGTCTCTCCCTTCGCGATCCAGCGAATACGGAGAAATATCTGGGAGAATCATCAACCTGGGATCGCGCCGAAGATGTCATGCGTTCGCTTCTTACCGCCAAAGGTATTGAATTCAAAGAGGCGGACGGCGAAGCTGCGTTCTACGGTCCGAAGATCGACATCATGGCTGTAGACGCACTTGGACGTCAGTGGCAGATCTCGACTATCCAGCTCGACTTCGTACAACCATCTCGCTTTGCGCTCGAGTACACTGACTCGGATGGTGCGAAGAAGACACCGGTTATGATCCATCGCGCGCTTGTCGGTTCCCCTGATCGGTTCCTCGGGATTCTTATCGAACACTATGCTGGTGCCTTCCCTACCTGGCTCGCTCCTGAGCAAGTCCGTGTGCTTCCTGTATCGGATGGACAGGCTGCCTATGCTGCATCCGTTCATACAGCACTCACTGATGCAGGCATCCGTACAGAGCTTGATGCAGCGAACGATTCTCTAGGAAAGCGTATTCGTGCAGCGAAGCAGGAGAAAGTTCCCTACGTACTTGTTGTTGGAGATAAGGAAGTTGAATCAAATCAGGTCTCTGTTGAGAGTCGAGATCGCGGCCAAGAAGGACCAAGTTCCCTTTCAGAATTCATCGAACGCATCACCACCGAGATCAAGAATCGAACCTAGCAAAGATCTTATAAGTAAAACGCCCCGGAATGAGCCGGGGCGTTTTACTTGAAATGAATCGGATGGTTATCCTGCGACGACGCCAAGTGCACGTGTAAGTGCCATCTTCACACCGGTCATGCCAGCTGAGTAGCTGCCATCAACGGCGGTCGTAAGCGAGGCAACGAGACGCTCGAGGTAGGATGGGTGGCATCCATTCGTAAGCTCCGCGATGTCAGGATGGCAAGTCGTGCCATCGATGCATGCACGGTACGCATCGTCGAGCGCGCAGGCTGCGTGCGAGACGAATGCCTCAGTGTCCTCTCCCTGGCGTGCCATAGAGCGGATCATGCCGAAGACGGTATCGCGGTCTCCATTGAGGAGTGCGGCAATGAAGTCACGGACGTCAGCATTCATCGGAGCGGCAACAGGTGCTGCAGCCTCAGGAACGTAGCGTGCTGGTGCAGGGGCTACAGGAGCAGGTGCTTCCTCACGGACTGCCTGCATAACTTCCTGATGCGTAGGTGCTGGTGCCTCGTACTGCTTCTGCTCGATTTCGCGGGAGAGACCCTTAACGATATCGTCTATCGTGAGACCTTCACCAGCAGCAAAGGAACGGAAACCGTCGTGCACGTTGTAGCCACTTGGCTTTGCAGGCGCTGCAGCTGGTGCTGCATGTGCGCTGTGCGCAACATGTCCACTATGAGCAACGGGCTCGCTGTGAGCATGAGGAGCAGGTGCAGGCTCTTCACTATGCAATGCCTGCTTCACGTTGCCTCCGAAGCGCTTTGCGCGAGCGAGTGCGAACGGTACAGCATTAAAGAGTACGAGGTATGCAAGCGCTGCACTCCAACCGATAAGCATGATCCAGTAGATCGCTGTTCCCATCGGACCAAGTTCGAGACCTGTGTACGGAACCTCAGAAAGGTACACGAACGAGAGAGGCTCTTCGAGAGGCTGGGTGAACGAGTCGAGGACGACACGTGGGCTACGGCGACCGCCGCCTCCACCACCGCCTCCACCACCGCCACAGTTAGACGTACAGGTTGGTGACTCGATGACAACCGTTACTTCACAGTTTGGATTTGATGGCGCACCAGGAACAGTACCGACGTACGTAGTATCCGATGTTGGATTAACTACAACGGAACCAGTCTCACCTGTCTTAGTGCCGACACCGTTATTGATGTTGATCTCATTCGCATGAGAGATAACCCATGAGAGTGTTACCGATTCTCCAGCACTAATACGAGTGCGGTTTGCCGTGAGGCTTACACACATAGGACCCTGCTGAATGGTCGTAACGGTAACTGTGGTCTGACAATTTACAGAACCCGTGGCACCCGTGACGGTCGCTATATACGTTGTGGTCTGCGTCGGACGCACAATCATAGAGCCCTCGGCGGTTGGCGTGACGATACCAATACCGTTATCGATCGAGATCGATGTCGCATTGAGTGTCTTCCACGCAAGGTTTACCGCATCTCCCGCATTAATGACGTTTGGTGTACCTGTGAGGAACACACACTGTGCCGGAGGAGGATTCGTCGTTACCACAACCGACGTCTGACAATGTACGGACCCGTCAGCACCAGTAACGGTAGCCGTGTAGGTCGTGTTCTGCGTTGGATAGACGACATGCGTACCTGCTGCGGTTGGTGTAACGATACCAATACCGTTATCAATTGAGATCGAGGTGGCATTACGCGTCTCCCATGAGAGCGTTACTGCCTGACCGGGCTGTATGGTCCCGGGAGTACCCCTCAGGAACACACACACCGCTCCTGGCTCATCCGGAGGAACAACGGGCGGTACGACTGGAGGAACAACCGGTGGTACGACAATTGGTGGTGTTTCAGGCGGCGTAACGGTGCAGCATGGAGGACCATATGGGTCGTCAGGAGTAACAGGTGGCTCAGGTGGACTTGGAGGAACAGGGTCGGTATCCGTGCAGCATGGAGGACCATATGGGTCGTCATTGTCACCAGGTGGGTTTGGTGGCGCAACAACTTCAACTGGTGGAAGGACCGTGATCGGCGGAGGCACAATTACCGGAACGACCGGGACAACGGGCACAACCGGAGGAGGCGGGGGTGCAACTACCGTGATTGGAGGAAGAACCGTCACCTGGGCGAAAGCCTCAGATGGCGTGTCGTAGCCGAGCGCGAAGCCCGCTGCAACACCAAGCGCGATCACGCCGAGAACGGCGAAGACACCGGTACGTACCGGATGCTGGCGTGCGAAGGCGAAATTGGTGTTCTGTTCCATAGGTCTTGGTAATTTAGGGTAGTCTTCACTCTATCACGGTTTGTTAAAAAAGTCAATGGTGCCGCAATGCGGCGTACAAAAAAGGGAGATGGTCGTGGAGCAGGGGGTTTCAATCCCCTGCTCCAGAACCGAGAGATAGTTAGCGCGTACTGAACCGGAAAACCCGCTCACGATGCACCCAGTCGTCCGGGATGGACGCTTGGGTGCGGAAGATCGTGGCGATATGCTGGTTCCACTGCTCGTAGTGAACGTAGTCATCGTGCCGCGTGTAGACGCTGTCCGATATGAGGCCGTTCAGCAGCTCCAAGCAGTCTCCAAGTGCGATGCCCGTGGAAGCGTCGAGCGCTCCTCGTGGCATGCGGACCTGAATGACCCCGTCGCCCATGACAGCCACCTTCATGGTGAAGGTAATGTCGGCGTTGCCGATCTTCTCAACCGCAACAGCGCGGAATCGATCGTCGTAGACGCAGTCGGTGTCGCAGTCGGTGACTTCGCGCCACTCCGTTTCGCCAGCATAACGCCAAGCGAGGCAGGAATCGGTGCGTGCGACCCGGAAGCCGACGATGTGCACGAAGGCATCCGTCGACCCTCGAACCACGCGGTTGCTGACCACGCAGTCGTTTTCGGGCGGCGGAGGCGGTGCCGCTTGCGGCGGTACCACCAGCAACGAGTAGTTGAAGCACACGAACGGCATCATCCACTGGTAGACGATACCGGTCGTGTCATCGCGGGCGGTCCAGGCGCGTGCCTCGATGGACACGACCAGACCACTGGCTGCCGAAACGACGTTTCGGCCCACCGTCACGTTCAGAATCGGGTGATCCCTGCTCTCCATGAAGGCGAGCTTGGCTCCCGGAACGATCGTGACGATCGTGCCATTCGGATTCTCCCTGACCTGAGCCAGGAAGCTGTCCGCGATGCGCTGCGGCATGCAGCCGGCGGCGACCGCGCGAGCGAGCGCTGCCGGCATCTTCTCACGGGCTTCCGCTTCGCTTTTGGCGAAAGGAGCGCCCCCGAGACGTTGCCAGGTGAATTCCGGCGCCGTGCAGTCAGCCGAAGCTTGTACGGACGGCACTCGTGCGGAAGTATTTCCCGCCACTCCAAACGAGAGGAGCAGCGCGGCGATGAAGCCGACGAACTTAATCATCTCTTATATCTCCCCTGTAAAAGGACGAGGTTCCCCTCCGCGAAAGCGGCGGTAGTCGTGCAGTTGCAGCGACCTATCCGACAGCGAAACTAGTTCGCGAGCGGATAGCTCTCTACAAGGTCAGCGACAACAATGAAACGCGAGGTCTTCTTTCCGAACGAGTCACACGTTGCGAGCGTGAGGGTGTGGCCCTCCGCCGTAAGCGGAATAGCTGCAGACTCAGCATCTGCTTCCGCAACCTGCGTCACGGAATACACGTACGTCATGGTCTCACTGTGCACCATGATCGTATCTCCCTTCTTAAGGTTCTGAATCTCGTTGAATGCCTTAAATGCCTTGTTGTTCACAATCGGCAGGTAGCTCGAGTGTCCGAAGAGAATGGTGTTCCCCTTCTCACCGAGCTTCGCCGACGTTGGGTACCGAACCGCGCCAGTAAGAAGCGCCTCATCGAGCACCGCGACATTCGTGGACTCAGGATTCTTGATCTCGACATTAATGCCAATCTCAGGAATCTCAACACGAACCGGATTCTCAGGCGTGCTGAGTACTACTCCAGCCGCAAGTGAATTACCCGGGACCGTAACAGCATCCGCAACCGTCTTTACCGGAGCCTCAGGCACGATATCCAGGGTCGCCAGTATCGAAAACGATACAAAGAATACGCCTAGGAACGTAGCTAGGAAGCTCCACTTTTTAGCATAGGCGCGCCCGAAGGCGCGAATAAGCTGTACGGTCCGGTTGATCGCTGTCATAGGGTCGTTCCATATGATTACACTATAGACACACTTTGTCAAGGTCACCCTATCTGACCTCCTCTACTCTCCCTTCAGACTACCTACAGGTACCTGAAGGTAGTCTGAAGCAGATACGCCGCCATACGTAGGGGTAGTTGACAAAGAATACGCAGTGTGGTAAACAGCATGTATATGGAAACGACAACTATACGGACAACCAACGGAACCGGCCGCCGCGCAGCGGTGAATGGTCTCGCTATCGTGGGCTTCATTGTGCTCGTTATTATTGGCATGGCGCTTGCCGTTTATGCAGCGCGCTTCGTACCGAAGGCAGTATCGAACATTGGCTCAGCAGCCGTCTATCTCTCGTCTCAGGTCTTCTCTGGCGAGGGTGATACGGACCTTGTTGTAGTTCCTCCTACAGAGACCGTACCGTTCGGAGACGATGTGATCGTCGCGACAACAACAGCGACAACAACCGTCACGACCCCTGCTACTACCCCTGTCACGAATCCTCGTCCAGGTACGCAGACTACGGTTGTCACAACCGTGACTGGTACGGCACCTGCTAATTACTACGGCCTCCCTGACCTTGTCGTTGAGAACGTCACGACCGGCTACCTCAACTCAAGCGACACCAGCACCTTCCGTTCCTCAAACGAGGTTCCAGACGGAAAGCGTGGCGCCGTTAAGTTCACGATCGCAAACCGCGGTACCAATATCTCTGAGCGTTTTGATTTCGAAGTAGAGCTCCCGACGAGCCGTAGCTACACCTACAAGTCGAAGTCCCAGCAGACCCTCCGTCCTGGCGAGCGCATCGAGTATGTCCTCGGCTTCGATCAGGCGCGTGAAGGTAACGATCGCACCATCACCATCACCGTTGATGCAGACCGCGACATCAATGAGTCCAACGAGAGCAACAACGACCGTTCCGTCACTGTCGACATCGAGAATTAATCTCTCCTACGAAAAGGCCCCCGACTTCTGGTCAGGGGCCTTTTCCTTGTATGGGGGGGTTCTATACGTCGAGCGTTGCGAGCTTTGCATTCGACTGGATGAACGCCTTGCGGCTCGGAACGTCTGTGCCCATAAGCACGTCGAAGATGCGGTCTGCCTCAACGGCGTCCTCTACCGTTACGCGCTTTAGAATGCGGTTCGCAGGATCCATCGTTGTCTCCCAAAGTTCGGACGGATTCATCTCGCCGAGACCCTTGTAGCGCTGGATAGTAACCTTGCCGCCCTTCTTTGTTGAAACCTCTTCTTCCGGAGAGCCGTCAGCCTCTTCGTCAGTTCCCTGCTCTTCGTCACTAGCTTCAACCGCTGCGTTTGCGTCGTCGCCAAGCAATCGGAATTTCTCCTCGTCCGAGTATGCATACATAACTTCCTTTCCGCGCTTGATCTTGTAGAGCGGTGGCTGAGCGATGTAGATGAAGCCGCCATCGATGATAGGACGGAAGTGGCGGTAGAGGAGCGTGAGCAAGAGCGTACGAATATGGGCGCCATCAACGTCAGCGTCGGTCGCGATAATGATCTTGTGATAGCGAAGCTTACTAATATCAAAGATGTCACCGATGGCGGTGCCCATAGCAACAACGAGGTTCCGGATCTGCTCGCTGGCGAGCATCTTATCGAGGCGTGCGCGTTCAATGTTAAGGATCTTTCCACGAAGCGGAAGGATGGCCTGCGTCCTACGATCTCGTCCCATCTTGGACGAGCCGCCTGCGGAGTCTCCCTCCACGATGAAGAGCTCGGAGTCTTCAGGACTCTTCGACTGGCAGTCCGCGAGCTTACCCGGCAGCGTCATTCCTTCAAGGGCTCCCTTGCGCATCACCGAGTCCTTTGCAGCCTTTGCGGCCTTCCGAGCCTTAAGCGCAAGAAGTACTTTGTTTGCGATTGCCTTACCGTCGTCTGGATTCTCCTCAAAGAAGGTCGCGAGTGCTTGGCCGAAAATAGTTGCAACTGCTCCCTGTGCCTCAACGGAGCCGAGCTTACCCTTTGTCTGTCCCTCGAACTGGATCTCCGGCATCTTTACGGACACAACAGCCGTAATACCCTCAAGCACATCGTCTCCGGTGAAGTTCTCTTCACTCTCCTTGAGGACGCCCGACGAGCGCGCATAGGAGTTCAGGGTACGGGTGAGCGCCGTCTTGAAGCCGGTCACGTGCGTACCATGTTCTGGGTTATAGATATTGTTTGCAAACGCCATCAATCGCGGAGAGATATCGTCGGCATACTGGAACGCGACTTCTACCGCAACGTCTCCGTCTGCTGAATCCACATAAAAGACATTCTTATGCACCGGTGTCTGGTGCTTGTTATAGAACCCAATGAGGGAGCGGAGGCCGCCCTCGAAGTAGAAGGACATGCTCGGGACGTCGATGCCGGTCGTGCGCAGGTACACGGAGCCTTCGCTATCAACCGTCGTCTCCTCACGCGCGTCGAGTACTGAAATACGAGTCCCTTTAACCAAGTACGCCTGCTGACGCAAATGCGCGACGATCTTTTCCCAGTTCCAGACGATACCGTCCTTGAAGATTGATTCGTCCGGACGGAACATAACGATGGTGCCGTTGTGGGTGGTCTTGCCGATCTGCTTAACCTTCGCCTTCGCCTTACCGATCTCATACTCCTGCATGTGCACCGCACCGTCCTTGTGCACGATCACTTTCGTATGGGTGGAGAGCGCATTCACCACCGACGCACCCACGCCATGGAGACCGCCGGAGACCTTGTAGCCTGAATCCTCACCACCGAACTTTCCTCCGGCATGCAGGGTCGTCATGATCGTCTCAAGCGCGGACACCTTGGTCTTCGGGTGTATACCGACCGGGATACCGCGACCATTATCAACGACACGCACGTAGCCACCTGGAAGAAGCGCTACCTCAATGTCGTTTGCGAACCCGCCCATAGCTTCGTCCCGAGAATTGTCGAAGATCTCCCAGATAAGGTGATGGAGACCGTCAGGACCGGTCGTACCGATGTACATACCTGGGCGCTTGCGGACCGGCTCAAGACCCTCAAGCACAGAGATGCTCGACGCGTCGTACTCCTTCGTCTTTGCAGCCTTAGCGGCCGCAGGTGCGGCCGCTTTCTTCGGTTTTTCCTCCCCGTCCTTTGCCATATGTTCTTGTAAGTATACCACGCGCCGGCTATGAAATCCCCTCTTTCAAGGGTGGTTTTATGGCCTAGGTAGGCCTCCTATCTGCGCCTGGTGATAGTGACGCCGGGTACGCCGTTGTCCCATGCCTCAAGTTTCCGAATAGTGATGGTTACTTCTTTTGCTCGCTCGTCCTTGAGTATTGTCTGGGCTATTTCTTCGGCAATTTTCTCGACAAGAAACCGCCGCTTCCCCGACAATGTCTCGAGAACGATCTTCTTTAGATCGTCATAATCAATGGTATCGGCGAGCGTATCGGTATCACCTGACTTCTTCGATTCGAATCCTACCTTGAGTGCGACATCAAAGCTCTGCTCTCTGCTCCACTCATGTTCGTAGTGGCCATGGGTCGCGTTGATCGTAAGCGAATCGATGTGGAGATAGTCCATGTGACTAGCGTACGTCCCATCCTTCCCGTGCATTCAAGGCCTTCGTAACGTTCTCCATAGCGGGATCAAGATCCGTGTCTGCGAGAGTGCGGTCAGCAGACTCGAAGACGAGCCTGAACGCATACGAGGTGCGTCCGTCTTTTTCAAAGCGATCGAAGAGATCGATACGCGCGAGATACTCCCCTGCCTCACTAACAATCGCATTCGCCACCTCACTCTCCTCTGTTCCTTCAGGTGTCCATACGGCGATATCGCGAAGTGCAGACGGGTACGGGGAAAATGGTATGTACTTGCCCTGACGAATCGAGAGAGGAGCATACTCCTCGCCTAGTTTCTCGAGATTAAGCTTGCCCAGATTAAGCTCCATCATTTGCCCGTCGAGCGTGAAATGTGCGGCAGCAGGAATTCGTAGCAAGTCTTGTTCGAGCGTGGCGACGTTCTGCTTGAGAGCCTCTGCCGCCTGCGCCGGCTTTCCTCCCACCGCAACCACGCCCATGGATAAGAGGAGCGCTTCCCCATGCTTCGTGAAGACGGTACCAATCTCAAAGAGCTTCACAAATGGTGTAGGGCCAAGCACTCGCGGAGCAACGCCTGCAGCACGGGTAAGTGCGTCCTTCAAATTCGCAATGAGCGATGCACGCAAATACGGCCGGTCAGACTGAAGTGGGTTGGCAAGCTCTATCTCTCCTTCAGATGCGAAGGACGCTGTTGAGATCTCGCTGAAGCCGCGCTCAACGAGGAAATCGCGTACGGCCTCAATGCCGCGAAAACGCTCTTGGTCCGGAATGCCATCGAGGAGCGGAAGCGGTGCCGGTTCAATACGGTCATACCCGAGGATGCGTCCTACTTCTTCTACAAGATCCTCTGCGATCTGGATATCTCCCCGTTCAAACGGCACAAGCACAACGAAGGTATCTTCAACCTCTGTGTACGAAAATCCGAGACGATCAAACGCACCCCGCACTTCTTCCTTTGTGAAGGCGGCGCCGAGAATTCCGTTAATACGTGCGAGCGATACTGATGCGGTCTGCGGCTCTGGAGGGTTCGGGAACACGTCCGTAACGCCAACAAGCGTACCGCCTGCAATCTTCTCAATAAGCGCGATCACGCTTGCCATACCGTAGCCAGCCAGGGCGGGAGACGGCTTGTTCTGGAAGCGAGTCGATGCATCCGTGAAGAGCTTCAACGCCTGCGCGGTCTTTCGGACCTGCGTGCCGTCGAAACTTGCCGCCTCGATCACAAGATCGACTGTCTCTTCTGTAACAGCAGCCACTGCTCCCCCTTTCACCCCAGCGATACCGAGCGCCTTGCCGTTTGCATTCAGATCTACGATAAGCGGCGTTCCCTCTGGAAGCGCGTATTCCTCGCCCGTAAGCGTCGTAATAGGTTCTTCGGACGACGACGCACGCACCGTTATCGCGTACCCTCCTTCGCGCGCCACGAGCTTTCTTGCATCGAATGCATGGAGAGGCTGGCCGATATCGAGCATGACATAATTGGTTGCGTCGACCACGTTATTGATCGACCGCTGACCAACCGCTTCGAGCGCATGCGTAAGCCAGTCTGGTGAAGGACCTACCGTTACGCCCTCAATAAGCGCGCCGATGTAGCGGGTACACGCTCCATCCTCGTCGAGCGTAACGGATAGGCGATCAGTTTCTGGAAATGATGGGAGTGCCTCCTTGAGCGGATCGCGTGCAAGAGGAAGACTGAGCGCTGCTGAGATTTCTTTAGCGACACCGCGATGCGAGAGCATGTACGCAGCGCGATCTGGAAGAACGTTTACGTCAATGAGGTCCCCCTTTACCTCTTCAACCTCTGCTGTGTGGAAGGTGAGCGCATCCGCGACGACGGTTGCGGCCGGAAGCGGTGCATCAAAGTAGGTCTGGAGCCACGTAAGGGATGTTTTCATAGTATGTTAGCCAGCAGTCTGATCGAAGCCATATACAAAGCGTATGTCGCCGCCATGGAAGCCACGGATATCGTTTACGCCGTGCTTCACCATAATGAGACGCTCAATACCACCACCGAAGGCGAAGCCCTGATATTTTTCTGGATCGAGCCCTGCATTCCTGAGCACTGAAGGATGCACCATGCCGGCGCCCATGACCTCGAGCCACCGACCTTCTTTCCCCGGCGCCTCGAACCACACATCAACCTCTACGGATGGTTCCGTGAATGGGAAGAAGCTCGGACGGAACCGCACCTTCGCATCGTCTGCAAGATAATCTTTGAAAAACTGCTCGAGTGTTCCCTTAAGGTGTGCGAGCGTAACGTCTTCGCCGATACAAAGTCCTTCATTCTGATAGAACTGTGCCTCATGTGTCGCATCCGTTGCCTCGTTCCGGAACACCTTCCCCGGAACGATGATGCGATACGGTGGCTGAATGCCTTTTGCTACCCGCTCTTCAATGTAGCGTACCTGCACGGGACTGGTCTGTGTGCGCGGAACGCGCTTTGGCTCTTCCTTTGTCCAGAAGGTGTCTTGCATATCACGCGCGGGATGGTCCGCGGGGATGTTGAGGACGTTGAAGTTATAGTGCTCTTCTTCGAGCTCGGGGCCATACGCGACCGAGAATCCCATCCTGCCAAACGAGGTGGCTATAGCACGTATGGATGCGGAGATGGGATGCAGACGGCCAGGAGGCATATAGGAACGAGTATACACGGCGTATCCTAGAAAAAACAGGCGTATTTGCTATACTTCAGCGAACTACGGCTATATATGTCACTCGAGATACTCGCGTATCCGTTCTTATTCCTCGGTCTCTATTTCGAGGTGTTCATGCTCCTGACATTCCTCTCAGGGCCCGCGAAGAACCGGAGGCTTAGACTTCCCGGTGTAAACACGCCGAAGGTGGCGATTATTGTTCCCTGCTGGAACGAGGAGAACACTATAGACGGCACCGTACAGTCTTTGCTCGCACTCGACTACCCGAAGGACAAGCTACAGATCATTCTCGTGAACGACGGCTCCACCGACAACACGAAGGCCGTTATGGACTCGTATCTAGGCAATCCGCAGATAACCATCGTGCATAAGGAGAACGGCGGAAAGCACACGGCCATCAACCGCGGCATCGAGATTGCGGAGGATGCGGAGTTCGTTGGTTGTCTTGATGCTGATTCGTTCGTTGCGCCCGACGCGCTTCGCGAAATGATCTCCTGTTTTGAAGATCCTAAGGTCGCAGCGGCAACACCAGCCATGTCTGTATTCCAGCCAAAGAACCTGCTTGAGCAGATGCAGAACGCTGAGTACATCATTGGTATTGCTGCGCGTCATGCCTTGTCTGCCGTGAACGGGATCTATGTGACCCCAGGACCGTTCTCGTTCTATCGTCGCTCCGTTATCGAGGAACTTGGGGGATTCCGTCACGCACACCAGGCAGAGGATATGGAGATGGCACTCAGGATCCAACGTGCTGGCTATGAGATTGAAAACGCACCACGCTCGAAGGTGTTCACGAAGGTTCCGCGCTCTGTTCCGAAACTTATTAAGCAGCGTACTCGCTGGACGACGGGATTCCTTAGGAACGTGATGACTGACTATCGCGATCTCGTCGGCAATCCGAAGTACGGCATCCTCGGTCTCATGGTCCTTCCACTCGGATTCGTCGCAATCGTGGGCGGCGCCTTCCTATTCTTCGTTGCGCTTGTGTCGCTCGTGATGGGCATTGTCGACGCCTACACACTCACTGAAGGCGTCCCGCTCTCCTACACGCTACTTCCCCGCTTCTCTATCGAATGGTTCTACGTACCAATGACGTTCCTTCTTCTCACCAGTATCGTGGTTGGTATCCTCTCGGTCTCGCTCGTACTTATCGGTCGTCATGTCTCGAATACACCTGCCAAGCTCATTCTTGGTATTATCGGCTACACCTTCATCTACGCCTTTATCGCACCATTCTGGCTCATGCGCTCCATGTATGATGTGCTCACCGGCAAGCGCCGTGCATGGCGGTAGCTTCCTTTATTCTTTATCTTGTATCTTCCTATGTCGCTCGCAACCCGTAACGCCCTCCTCGCTCTCGCGATAACCGTCGCCATCATCGGTACGATTGTCGCTGCCATAAACCATCTCGACCGTCAGAGGATCGCAGAGCTTGATGCTATTCAGAGCCAGCTCGCAACCGATACCCTCTCGGTTGAGACGCAGTTCGCACTCCTTGAGAATGCCCCGTGCGCTGATCTTACAGCAGGCACTGATCTGACGAGCGAGGTATCGTCCTTGGGAGATCGCCTTGGCGTCGCAGAGTCACGCCTCGGGAGCGACAACCCGGAGGTACTGCGCCTGAAGAAGCAGTACACCCTTCTCCAGATTCGCGACTACATTCTCACCCAGAGAATTGCAGATACCTGTGACATTGAGCCCGTCACAGCGCTCTACTTCTACTCGAACGAAGTCGGTGCGTGCGAGAGCTGCGACCGTGCAAGTTACGCACTCTCCTACCTCCGCCAGACGTACCCACAGCTGCGCGTGTACTCCTTTGACTACAACCTCGACCTTGGGGCGCTCAAGACCCTGATTGCGGTTGAGAAGGTCGAGGAGCGCTTCCCTGCCTTTGTTATTGAGGGAGAGCGTTCATACGGCTTCACGGACGTCGAGACGTTCCAGGAACTCTTTCCGAAGGATCTCTTCGCAACAACAACGGCAACGAGCACAAAGAAGTAAGAAAGTAACACGAAGAACGCCCGCGTCACTGACGCGGGCGTTCTTCTTTGGAGCCGGGAGCCGGGCTTGAACCGGCGACCTACGGTTTACAAAACCGTTGCTCTACCAACTGAGCTATCCCGGCGAATGCTTCTAGAGTATACGGACTAACAGAAACCCGGCAAGTCTACTCTCCTCCCCTGCTTCTGCGGGCAGGCTTTCTCGACGCAGCACGGGCATTCCTGAGGGCCATACGTACACGGTGCACACTTGTCTGGAACATATCTGGCTTCTCCTCTCCCTCAGTCTCAAGCGGGACCGTTATACCGCGTCGTTCCCTGAGCGCCTTCACAGCGCGGGTAAGGAGGCGTTCCGTGGTACGGACGATACGAAGTATGAAGTGTGCAATATCGTGCAATACACGCTCAAGGACGGTCCCCACAAGGTGTCTCGTGAACGCACCCCAATCAACGTGCTGCGCAATGAACATCACACGCGAGACTTTGGCATCGAGCTTGTTTCGGTACACGCCAGCAACGCGTAGCCCTCGTCCACGCTCAAAGGCGGTGAGCGCAAGGAATCCCCCAAAGAGTATCAAGGAGAGGCCAATAAGAATGAGATACAACATAGATACGTGAAGGCCGGATATCCGGCCTTAGATTAGCGAGCGGAGAAGCGCGCGAACTTTGAGATCTCGACGCGCTCGCCGAACTTCTGCGATGCTTCGTTAAGAAGGTCGCGGATCGTCTTCGACTCGTCGCGGATGTAGGACTGCTCAAGCAGCACCTGATCCTTGAAGTAGGAAGCCATCTTTCCCTCGAGGATCTTCTCCTGCATCTCGGCTGGCTTATCCTTTACTTCCTCCTTAAAGATCGACATCGCAGCGTTCTTTGCGTTCTCGGAGATCTCCTCGCTTGAGAGTACCGAAGGGTTTGACGCAGCGACGTGCATCGCGATAGCGCGAGCGAGGTCTGCGAACTCTTCGTTCTTTGATACGAAATCAGTCTCAGACGAGAGAAGCACCATAGCGCCGACAACACCGTCGTGCACGTAGGAACCGATAGCACCCGCAGCGAGATCGCGATCTGCCTTCTTGTCAGCAGCAGCACCTGAGCGCTTCTTGAGGATAACCTCAGCCTTATCCATGTCTCCCTCAGCCTCCTCGAGAGCCTTGCGGCACTGCATGATAGAAACCCCGGTCTTGTCGCGGAGGATCTTGATGGTGTCGAGAGAGATTTCCATGGATGTAATGAAGTTACTACGTAAATATAGGGAACGGCACGTATGCCTATCCGGAACTGAACTAGCCCTTAAGACCTGCCTCGTACGCGGTCGCAAGCTCGTTAAGCACGAGTGCGATGACGTCACGTGATGCGTCGTTCACGACGATTGGGTAGGCTGCGTCCTTAAGATCGCAGTCAGAGCTCATGATGCCGATAACCGGAATACCGAGCGCGCGGGCCTCGCGGGATGCGTGTGCCTCGTGACGAGTATCAACAATGATCATTACGTCAGGACGACGAGTAAGAGAGGTTGCACCGGAAAGACGGAGTGTGAGCTTGTCGATCTCGCGATCAATCTTCACGCGCTCGAGCTTCGTGTAGAGCTTTGCAAGCTCACCAGTCTCACGCTTTGCAGAAAGGTCAGCAAGGCGATCGATACGTTTCTTGATCTCCGTGAAGTTCGAAAGTGTACCGCCGAGCCAACGACCAGCAACGAATGGGACGCCGAGGCGCTTTCCAACAGCTTTCACCGCGTCCTGTGCCTCGCGCTTTCCGCCAACAACGAGAACGATCTTGCCATCGCGTGCGAGTGCAGCCATTACCTCCTTTGCCTTCGCGAGCTGCTCATCAGTCTTCTTAAGATCAAAGATCTCGAGGTTCGACTTCGCGCCGAGTACGAATGGGCGCATCGTTGGGTGACGACGGCTCTTTACCTGTGCGAAATGAGCGCCAGCGCCAAAAAGACGCTCGACGCCGGGGCCGCTCTGAGATGCGGTCTGGGTTGCTTCAGTCATGATTGGCCTAGGATAACACAGTCTTTTCCGGGCATCAATCACCCTCTTCGGCTGGACCCACCCCTCCGGCCTCCGCGGCCGTCTGGAGTGCTTGAACGATAGGATCAATCCCGCCAAGCATAATCTTAGGGAGATTGTGCCAGCTTTCCTTCAAACGGTGGTCCGTGACACGGTCCTGAAGGAAGTTATAGGTACGGATCTTCTCAGAACGGTCTCCGGTGCCAATCTGCCCTGAACGCAGGTCCGCATGCTTCTTTGCCTCTTCCTCGTCATGAAGTGCTTCGAGCTTCGCGGAGAGGATCTCGAGTGCCTTGATGCGGTTATTGAGCTGTGAGCGCTCGCTCGTCGAGCGGACGTCGATGCCGGTGGGCCGGTGAATGAGACGCACCGCGCTCTCCACCTTATTCACGTTCTGGCCACCAGCGCCGCCCGAACGCGAGAACTCCATATCGATGTCGGCCATATCAACCTCGAACTTAGGCTTTGCGCGTATCGGAAGCGCCGCAACGGAGGCGGTTGAGGTATGAATGCGTCCCGACTTCTCGGTTATAGGAACCCGCTGTACACGATGAACACCGGTTTCAAAGCGGAGCGCGTCGTAGGCTGCCACGCCATCAATCTCGAGCGTGAGCTCATCAATGACACGTACCTTCCAGCCTTTCCCTTCCGCATACTTCAGGTACATGTCCTTGAGTTCCTGTGCGAACAATGTCGCTTCGTCCCCGCCGGCGCCTGCCCTAAACTCAAGCACAATTGCCTTCGGCTTCGCTTGTTCCTCCTTATCCTTGTCGAGGATGCGCTCAATCTCGTTTAAAATCTCCTTCTGTCTCGCTTCAATACGCTCCAAATCCTCAGCAAGCATCTCAAGGAGTACAGCATCGTCTCCGGCGGCTTCTGTTGATTCAGCGCGCTCCTTCTCAAGACGCTCGAATTCCTCCGCGAGGTACGCGGTTTGATGATTCTGTTTAAATTCTGAGGAGTATTCCATAAGGTTGATGATACCGCAGAACGCCCGCGTCAGTGACGCGGGCGTTCAAAAAGAGTCGTTACTTGCCTGCTTTCGCGGACGCAGCGCGCTGCTTGAAGCGCTCAACGCGGCCAGTCTTGTCGAGGGAACGATCCTCACCGGTATAGAACGGGTGAGACTTCGAGGAGATCTCGATGACGTATTTCGGGTACTCCTTGCCTTCAAAGGTAGCAGTCTCCGTCGTACGGATCGTTGATCCGACGAGGAACTGGGCACCTGACGACATATCCTCAAAGAGGACCTGGCGGTAATCGGATGGGTGGATGTCTTTCTTCATTGCCTGCGCACTATACCAGAGCCCCGTAAAGCGAGCAACCGCCTCCTAGAAGGCGGTTGCTCGGCTTCTTACTGCCTTTCTCTTAGAACTCTTGGAAGTTCGGGATGACGTTAACCGTCACCGACTTAGTTTGGCTGCCGCACGTGAGCGTATAGGTGCTTTGGGTGTTGATGGTTGGATTTGCAGAACCAGAGGCCGTGCAGACCGGTGCCGCTGCAACCGCGGAAGACCAGGAGACACCAGGGCCTGATACCGAACAGGTGGCTCCTTCCCCGTTCACGCCGTCAGCAGACCAGGTGAGTGCGACCGATTGTCCGGCACGCACGCGGTTTGGCGTCGCGGCTATCGAGAGAACGGTACTTGAGTTCGTGCACCAGGTAGCGGTAACCGAAACATTCGGACAGTACGAGACCGCGGTACTCGACGTATCGACATTCATGGAATAGATACCCGGCGTCGTGAGCGTACGTGAGACGGTTGAGGCACTGCCATGGCTTCCTCCGTCACTTGCGACCCACGTGTAGGGGCCGGTCGCGCCTCCAGACGGATTCGCGTTATAGGTCACGCTCTGCCCCGGAGTAATCGAGGTGCTACTTACGTTGCACGAGAGCTGCGGGTTCGGCGCGGCGGAAACGGTTACCGTCGTCCACGGTCCGCAATTGTTTGCGTAGTTCGACTCCGTCGTCACCGCTGCCCAGCTCGTATTGTAGTTGGCGCAGGCGCGAACCGAGTAGGTGCCGGCAGATGGGAAGGTATAGGACGCGGAGCCGGAACCTGTTGCCCCACTTGCGAGTGCAGCAATATAACTGCTTTGCGTGAGTCCCCCTGTCTCACTCACCTGGAAGAGCATTGGGAAGCTTCCCGAGGTTCCGTTACCGATGTTGGTAGCAATACTTGAGAGTGATGCGGAAGAGCCCGCTACCGGAGAACCTGCAGTCACCATACTTGCGGTGAGATCTGCCTGCGGCTGCGCGCCGACATAGAGCGTCTTTGCATCCGATGCACTTCCAGCAGCGCCGGTACACGTGACGGTATAGACCGTATCCTGCGTCGCGGTCACAGACACACTTCCCGCTGTCGCACCTCCGGTCGAGAAGTTCGTCCCGGTGCAGGAGATCGCATTAGTGGAACCCCAGCTGACAGTGCTATTTCCTCCGTACGGTATAGAGTTCGGCCAAAGCGAGAGTGTCGCCGTCGGCGGTACAGGTTGCGGACTGACGAGAAGGGACTGCCAGCCGCTGCAGTTGTTAGCGTAGTTGGACTCCGTCACCCCATTTCCCCAACCGGTGTTGTAGTTGGCGCAGACGCGGTAGTACTGCTGAGACGCGGTGGTTGGTGTGAACGTTGTCGAAACTTCAGCCCAGCCTCCTGGAGCGAGGGACGATAACGTCGTTGCGGACAATGTCTGATTCACCGTCGCGCAGTTCGCGTCGCATACCTGCACGATGTTTGGAAAGGATCCCGCTGCGCTACTTCCACTATTCGTAACGCCACCATAGAGGGTAATACTCTGATTCGCGGTCACCGTGCGTGCCCCTCCTACAGAACCCACCAGGTCGGGAGGCGTCGGCACATTTACCGTGACGCTTGCGGAATCCGTCATCAGAGCATTCGTATTCGCGTTGTAGCAAGACAGCGTGTAAGTGGTGGTCTGTGACGGCGACACAGGCGCACTCCCACCTGTGTTCGCAGTCACGCTACCAACGCCGTTATCGATGGAACAGGAATAGACATACTGCGTATACCATACAAGGTCCGTACTCGCACCCTGTGCGATAGTACCGTCTGCTACGTCGAGCGTTACCGCGGCGACATCGCCACCGCCACCTCCTCCACCAGGACTTCCACCTCCACCTCCAGGGTCATTCGGTTCGGACATACAGCTATCACCCATGGTGATGTATCCATAGCAGACAGAGTACCCGCCTCCGTAATTAACCAGGTCCCCATGACAGGTCATTGAGCAGGCGAACACCGACGGCACTGCTAGCGCGAGAAAGAGAAAGAAGGCAACGCTAGTTCCGATCGCTGCATTAAGTACACCGCGGACAGAGAGTCGTGATAATAGTACGTTCATCGTGAAGCAGGTTATGGGAGATTACATATGGATTATGGCCCAGAAACTGCGGACACAGCTGCCTTATGCACACGTCAGAAAATCCTAAAACTCCTGGAAATTCGGGATGACGTTCACCGTAACGGACTTGGTCTGACTGCCGCACGTGAGCGTATAGGTACTTTGGGTTGTAATCGTTGGGTTCGCTGAGCCCGACACACTACAGACGGGTGCTGCCGATACCGGAGACGACCACGACACACCAGGCCCCGTGACCGTACAGCTCGCATTCTGGCCATTCACCCCGGTAGCAGACCATGCGACCGAAACTGCCTGCCCTGCTCGGACACGGTTTGGTGTGGCGGTTATGGTGAGATTTGTCGTTGCGTTGGTGCACCACGTCGCCTCTACTGCCACACTCGGGCAGTACGATACGGACGAGTTTGATGCACGGACATTCATAGCGTAGATGCCAGGAGTCGTAAGGACGCGGCTAACACTTGAAGCACTTCCGTAACTACCACCATCGGCAGCGGTCCAGGTGTACGGGCCGGTGGCGCCTCCAGACGGATTCGCGGTATAGGTCACACTTCCCCCAGACGGAACGCTCGACGGCGAGACAGTACAGGAGACAGCCGGTACTTGCGCCGCCGCAACGTTCACCGTTGTCCACGGCCCACAGTTATTGCCGTAATCAGTTTCCGTTACGATCGCCGTCCATGCCGTGTTGTAGTTCGCACACGCACGGACTGAGTACGAGCCTGCTGAAGGGAATGTGTAGGACGCAGAGCCACTGCCCGTACCTCCTGACGCGATGCCTGCGAGGTAACTGCTGTTGGTGAGCGCACCCGTCTCGCTCACCTGGAACAAGAGCGGGAAGCTGCCGGACCCCGCGTTGCCAATGTTTGAAGCTGTTGCAGAAAGTGATACTGCAGTACCGGCAGTTGCCGAGGTTGGCGTGACGCTGCCTGCGGTGAGGTCCGCCGCACCGCTACAGGTGAAGCCTCCGTACGCCGCCTCGCTGTAGCGATTGGAATCGTAATTCGCAGCGCCAATGTTTGAGTGCACCCACCAGTCGTAGTACTGGCCGGGTGTAACGGGATACGTTATAGACGTACCTACGTACCCGTCGGTAGAGGTACCTGTCATACGCACGTAGTAATTGTTTGCTCCCGAGGCCGGCGGGGTCCAAGAAAGCGTCACCTGTGTACCCGTCGCGTTACAGGAGTGCACAAGGCCCGTCGGAGGTGCGGGTCACACAAATGCAGTCGCATATGCACTACAGTTATTCCCTTCGCTACTCTCACCTACTTCCCCATCCCAGTCGGCGCAGAGACGGTAGTAATACGTTCCTGGAGTGGCGAACGCATAGGAAGCCGAACGTGCTGCTGAGGAACCGGCTGCAATAGCACCGCTACGCGTTGCGCGCACATACCCATTCCAGTCAACTTGATTGGCGTTGTAAAAAATGAAGAGATCGTTGAACGCGCCCGCCGCTGCGTTGCCGATGTTGCTCGTCGATCCACTATAACTTCCCGTTTGTCCCGCGATCGTTATTACGGTTGAGCCGACATAGGAAATGAGATCTGGGAACGGTTGCGCGCCAACCGTGAGCGTTTTCGCGTCCGACGCATTTCCGCCAGGACCCGAGCAGTACACCGTATAGGTTGTGCTCTGGGTTGCTGACACCGTTACACTTCCCGAAGTCGCGCCACCAGTTGAGAAATTGGCACCAGTACAAGTCGTTGCGTTTGTTGACGACCACGACACGGTCGATGAGCCGCCATAGGCTACTGAGTTCGGCGAGAGCGTGAGGGTGGCGGTCGGAGGTGCCAAGACCGTGAGCGTCTGCCAGCCGCTGCAGTTATTGCCCTCGTTCGACTCCGCGACGCTTCCGTTCCAATCAGCGCAGACGCGGTAATAGAGCTGCTTCACAGCAGCGGGGGTATATGAACCCGAGACGGTTCCCGAAGCACCGGGAGCTAATGAGCTCAACGAGGTTGAGCGGTAGTCATGAACAGTTGCACAGTTTGCATCGCAGATCTCGATCATACCGTTCGAACCAGCCGCAGCACCGTCTCCGCCGTTAAGGACAGAACCGTACAGCGTAATGGCCTGGTTCACTACCACGCTTGCTGCACCTCCCACATAGCCTATGAGGTCGGGTGATGATGACGGCGTGCATTCAAGACGTGCATGCACATAGCTCTGGACCTCGAAATGGAAGTTAAAGGAGGCGCCACCGATAGTCTGCGTGCCCGTCTGCCGGTAGCAAGGATTGTTTATAGAAGCGAACGTACAATCGGTGATAGCCAGGGTCTGTGTCACGCCATTGTTTGTCACATCTACTGATGTAGTCCAGTTCCTGCTCGTTCCTGGATTGAGTCCTAAGTCGCCATAGGACCGATATATCGTACTCCCGGGCGAATAGGAGTAGCTTCCTGTGCCACCAGACATGTCATACGGAGAGCTCGGTGCCCAATTGATTCTAATGTTTGTATTTGTGAAATTACACGCCGCTGCAAACGCCGTTATCGGAATACTAAGGAGTCCGCCAGCAGCGAAAACAACGAGTGACGAAACAAAGAGGTTCTTAGGTTGTATACGCATATCGCTTAGAGGATGATTTCTCTAATCGTAACACCTTAGAGTAAGGTTTTTGCGCAAGCCGTTGATACCGGCATCAATTTGCAGCAAGGAAGTCGATATCCTTCTGGAACGCGGCGGCTTTTGCCATCACGCTGTTTCCGTATCCTTGGCCGCTCGTGGCCCAGTTGCCGCCTGCGTAGTATTTAGCGGCTGCTGTATGTTCGGCGAGGTATGTGCCGCCTGCAGCGCCTCCGTCCGCCAAGTAGAGACCGGTCGCCGTAATAGCGTGGAGGGCATTCCATGGATCAGCAGCGCCTACCCCGAGTGCAGACTTGATACGTCCTTCGTACATTTCCCAGGTAGACGGAATAAACTGTGTTGGTCCCATAGCGCCGCCATAGCCGCCCGGGAGTGGACAGGAGATTGGCGTGGTCTGCCAGTCACGTCCTGCTGCTTTCATAAGACGCTCGAACGGGACGGTATCTCGCGGCACTTTCATCGTGCCCGGGAACGGCGTACCTGTGTTCTTGCCCTTCCCGTCTCCGGTCTCAAGACTCGTAATGAGACACTGCCCCACGTTCTTCCCAAGATCAGACTCCTGCGAGAGGATTGCAAGGATCATGGCGGGACGTACGCCCGTTATCCTCGATGCAGTTTTCGCATACTCAACAGCCTGCCCGAACTGGATGCCCGAGGTATCCCTAAGCGGGAAGAGCTTTGCACGAATCTGTGCAGCCGTCTGCTCCTGCGAACTCTTTAACTGGCGATACTGACTCTCCTGTCCTTTCGTCTCAGCGAGAAGCTTTCGCTTTTCTGCTTCTTTCGCCTGCACCTTTTGCTGGTCGAGGATAAGCGCAGAACGCAGGATCTCCTGATCGGTACGCTGGTCCTCAAGTCCGGTCTTTTCTTTTTCAGTTGCGAGGCGTGTATCGCGCAGTTCCTCGAATGAGACACGCATCGCCTGCTTAATCGATGCGAACGTGTCGAGATCTCCAAACACGTCAGAGAGGTCTCCCGTTGAGAGCACCGCTTCTACTATGGAAACATCGTCTATGGCGTCAGTCTTACGCAAAATTTGTGCGAGCGATTCTTGCTCGCGCGTCATCTTCTCGGAAAGGGTGCCAATAGTACGGCTGTGGATGGTAATACCGGCAGATAACGCTTTGATCTCGGTCTCGGTGGTACGGACCTGCAGCTTTGCTTTCTTGATTTCTCCATCAAGGATGGCGATATCGCGTTGGAGTGACGCGCCCTCTGCGGACAGGGTATCGATGGTCGCCTGGGTCTTTTGCATCTCGCGCTCGAGGTCCGCGAGCTGGCGCTCAAGCTGCGCACGCTCCTCGCCGGAGAGCTCTTGGGCTATAAGTGCGACAGGCGCAACGAACACAATCGCGAGTAAGGAAAGGACGAGTACGAGGCGCTTCATATCGAAGGTTCAGTATACCAGAAGACGAAATGAGACCGCCTGCACTTACATGCAGGCGGTCTCAGATGATGGAACGGCGCGTTACGCTGCCTCTTCCTCTGCGTCGTCCTTGCCTTTCTTCTCTACTTCAATAGCGTCCATGTCAGGACCGGAGGAGTCTTCCTCCTTCTCTTCCTCAACCGCCTGCGCAAGCGCGACGATTTCGTCTGCTGGCGTAAGGATCTCAACACCAGACGGTGCAGAGAGGTCAGAGACGCGGATCTGGTCCCCATCAGCGTTAAGAGACGAGATGTCTACCTCAATCTCAGACGGAAGCTTGCTTGGATCTGACTCGATCTCAACTTCGTGAAGCACCTTCACAAGGTTAGAACCGGTCTTCACTGCCATAGACTCACCAATGAACGAGAGCGGCACGGAAACCGTAACCTTCGCACCCTTCTCAACCGCATAGAAGTCTGCATGACGAGGAACGTGAGTAACTGGGTCGCGATCAAGATCGTGGATAAGAACCTGCATCGGCTTCTCAAGACCCTCGAGGGTGATGAGTGCGGACTCGCCACCATGGCGCAGTAACGCCTCGAACTCAGGGCGAGGAACGGTTATAGAAATAGCCTCCTGCTTTGGTCCGTAGACCACCGCCGGAAGAGCGCCATCCTTGGCGAGCTTTAGGGAGCTCTTGCCGAGGATCGTGCGGGGGGAAACGCTTAATGTGTGCTGCATAGTGCAGGGAGTATGCCTGAAAAGCCGTGGTTCTGCAACTTACCGAATGGCTTCCGTTACCTTTGTAAGACGAGCGAGGAAGGCTTCGCGGGCGGCAGGTACGTTTTGATCCTCCCCGTTCCAAGCTATGAGTGCCTCTTCCTGAAGCGCTCGCGCGTAGCTAAACGTGAGTGGCCATGGTGCCTTCTTCTCACGAGCGAGCTTTGTTATGGCGGCCAAGTTCGCCGTTGCCTGGTCTGGGGTCTGGCCACCCGAAAGGAAGACAATGCCGGCAACGTCGCTCGGCACCGTCTCCATGAGTGCCCCGAGCGTATCTTCTGCAACTTCTTCTGGCGTGTCCTGTCTTCCGTTCTTGTTCCCGGAAACCGCCATGGACGTCTTTATGATGATGCCCGAGAGGTCCGCACACTGCTCGTTTAAGGTGTCGAAGAGGACGCGCATCACGGACTCGATAACGGCGCGAGCGCGGAGCCTGCCGTGTGCGCCATCAAGAAGCACTTCAGGTTCGAGCATAGGAACCATGCCTGCCTTCTGCACTTCGCAGGCGTAAGTTGCAAGTCGCTTCGCGTTCTCAACAAGCGCTCTGGCGGTTGGGAGACGATCTCCTTCTATGGTTATAGCTGCGCGCCATTTCGTGAAGCCGGTTCCGTGCTTCTCACGGTACTCAGAAAGACGTTCCGGAAGACCAAGCAGACCCTTTGTTATGGTCTCGTTCGGACTCTCGGCCATAGGCTCGAGTCCTTGATCAACCTTAATGCCAGCTTGGATACCCTTTTCCTGCAGAAGCGTTGGAAACGGCGTTCCATCATTCGCCTTTTGGGTAAGGGTCTCCTCATGGAGAATCACGCCCGTGAGATATGCCTCGATACCCGGAGTAGCTAAGAGCATGTCGCGGAATTTCCGACGCATCTCAGGGCCCGTCGCGATACCAAACGGAGCAAGTCTCTTTTCGTCCGCGCTCTTCTCGCTTTCATCAGCCGCAAGGATTCCCTTTCCAGGAACTACTAACGAGCGTGCGACATCAGAAAGATCGGTCATTGGAAAAAGTGTAGCATGCGGCTTCTCGTACGGTAGAATATACAGAGTACCTATGAGTGTTACCTTCGACGAAGAACAGCAGCTCGCCCGCACGGCACAGACCGGCGTCTCCGGACTCTATGGACTCGTCATACGATGGGGATTCGCAAAAGACGAGAAGAGTGCTGGCGTAGTGCTCGGCAGTGCCGCAGGACTCCTTCTCATTATCGCCGTAAGTCTCTTCGTGTTCGCGCCAGGGTCACGCAGCAAGATCTCTCCCCAAGAATACTTACACGGCGGGTACATCACGAGCCCTCCTACACCATGAAGCGCGGATTCACGTTAATCGAACTCCTCGTTGTTATCGCCATCATCGGCGTACTCTCTTCTGTTGTACTTGTATCTCTGAATACGGCGCGTATGAAAGCCAGGGACGCTGAAGTCCGTACTGAGCTTGCACAGATTAGGACCGCCATACAGCTCTACTACACCCAATACGGCACGATGCCGCCGAACGTCTATCCGAGCGCCTACTGCAGCAACCAATCAGGCTTTCTCCAATCCGTGGTCACGGCAGGTTTCCTTCCCGCAAACATAACCTCGCCGAACAATTCCACGTATCCGTACTGCTATTACGATTATGGCGCGGGGACCGCACCGGGTGCCATCGTGACGGGATGGATTGAATCAGGAAACTCGCCCACCACTGCCGGCTATACCGGCACCTGCCGGCCATGGGCCGCGGGTGCGAACTGGTGTGACCAGTCTATAAACGGCTACTACTGCCTCTGCACGACGTATTAGGGGTCGTGCTAAACTTTCGTGCATGAGCATTGATTTCCTCGCCGTTGGCGACACCGTGGTAGATGATTTTATCCGCTTGAAGGATGCATCGGTAAGTTGTGACATAAACACAGACGCCTGCACCATCACGATGCGTTGGGGCGATAAGATTCCTTTTGAATCTTCCACCATTCTCGCCGGTGTTGGAAACTCTGCGAACGCGGCCGTTGCGGCGTCACGTCTCGGACTTGCCTCAGCACTCCTCGCAACAATCGGGAACGATCATGACGGAGAACTCATTCTTGAGTCGTTTGCGAAAGAAGGCCTCGATACTTCGTTGATAACGAGAGCGGACGATAAGTTCACCAACCACCATTATGTCTTGTGGTACGAGAGCGAACGAACGATTCTCGTGAAGCCGGAGCCGTACGAGTATGTCTTTCCTAAGGATCTCGAGCCTCCAAAGACCATCTACCTCTCATCGCTCGGTAATGCCACTCCTTCCTACTATGAGGACATGGCTGCGTACCTGAACAAGCATCCTGATATCTTCCTCACCTTCCAGCCAGGTACATTCCAGATGAAGATGGGCACCGACGCATTGAAGCCAATCTATGCGCGTACGGATCTGCTTGTCGTCAACAAAGAAGAAGCGGCACGAATCCTTACCCTCGAAACCACGGAGTCCTTGCCTGTTCTCCTTAGGGGACTCGCAGCACTCGGACCGAAGAAGGTAATCATCACCGACGGTCGTCGCCCTGCGCATGCCTTCGATGGTACGAACACTTTTTCAATTCCGATGTATCCGGATGCTCGACCACCGTTTGAACGCACCGGTGCGGGAGATGCTTTCGCTTCGACTATCACCGCCGCTCTCTCTTTAGGCAAGACTCTCGAAGAAGCGCTCCTCTGGGGTCCGATTAACTCCATGTCGGTTGTGCAAGAAGTTGGTGCACAGAAAGGTCTCCTTACTCGTCCACAGCTTGAAGAGTATCTCGCACAGGCACCGCCCGAATACCGCATCACGGACCTTTCGTAAGCAAAAGCCCGCTCGTTATGGAGCGGGCTTTTCTTCTTCGCTTGGCTGCACCGGTTCTCCGACGTGCCTTCCCTTCTCAAAGTCCGCGTCTTCCGCAAAGGGATTGAACGGCGGCTTCTCGTACGCTTCATTGCTCGACTCGACGGCGTCTACGATAAGTGCGACAGCTCCAATGGCGAGTCCCGCAATGAGCACAATAGCTGCATAGGAGGTGAGTTTCTTCCCCTTCATAGTGATATCAGTATATACCTAATGATTTGCGCACTGCGGCTGTTATGCCCGCAGCGTTCAATCCGTAATGGGCAAGGAGCTCTTCCGGTTCCCCCGACTGCCCGAACACATCTTTCATACCGAGACGCGTCACTGGGACCGGGTAGCGTTCTGAAAGGAACTCCGCGATAGCGCTTCCAAAGCCACCCGCTGCCTGGTGCTCTTCAACGGTTATCACTCTCCCTGCACGGCGCGCTGCTTCCTCTATCTTTTCTTCGTCGAGTGGCTTTACGGACGGCACGTGGAGTACCGTAACCTCGATCCCGTCAGCAGCGAGTGAGCGAGCCGCAAGGAGTGCCTCGTAGGAAAGCGCGCCGGTACTCATGAGGGCAACTTTCGGTTTCGCGCTCTCCCAGAGCACGGTTGCTTTGCCAATTTCAAACGGTGTCTCAGACGTTGTGAAGATCGGCGTTGGGGCGCGACCGAATCTAAGATAGGTAGGCATGTGTGATACCGCTGCCGCCATCACTGCTTTCCTCGCTTCTTCCGCATCTCCCGGAACAACAACGTTCATACCCGGAAGCATGCGCATCATACCGATGTCTTCGAGCATCTGATGCGTTGCACCGTCTGGACCAACCGAGACTCCTGCGTGCATGCCGCAGACAACCACCGGCTGCTGGTTGAGGGCGATGGTCGTACGGATCTGCTCATAATTACGTCCTGGACTAAACGCCGCGTAGCTCGCAATGAAAGGACGCTTCCCGACAGCTGCCATACCGGCCGCTACCGTCGCCATGTTCTGTTCGGCTACTCCCACTTCAATAAAACGATCAGGGAATTCCTTTTCAAACCATTCAGCGCGTGTCGACTCCTTGAGGTCAGCACACAGCACCACAACGTTTGGATCGTTCTTGCCCGCTTCAACGGCACCTGTTCCAAAACCATCACGCGTTGCCTTCTTCTCGATGTCCTTCGAGAAGATATCGCTGTTCAGGTTCGCATTCTTGTTAAGCATATTCGTTTGGTACGCGTCCCGCTCCGTTCCTAAGTTCTTTCATAAATCGAGCGGCTTCTTCTTTCGTTGGTGGCTTGCCGTGCCATTTGTAGTCATACTCGATTTCCGGCACGCCCTTCCCGGGGATCGTGTGGGCGATAATGAGCGTTGGTTTCTCGGGAATTGCTTTCGCATGATCAACCGCATCGATGAATGCTTCGATGTTGTGCCCATCTACTTCCATCACGTGCCAGCCAAATGCCTCGTACTTTTCCTTGAGCGAGTTGAGTGGCATCACGTCCTCCGTCATGCCGTCGATCTGAATATTGTTCCGATCCATCACGGCGGTTAAGTTCCCGAGCTCATACTTTGAGGCAAACATCACCGCTTCCCACGTATTGCCCTCCTGCTGCTCGCCGTCTGACATCATCACGTAGGTCCGGTTCTTCTTCCCGTCCATCTTAAAGGCAAGCGCAATACCAGAAGCCTGCGAGAGACCGCTCCCCAGGGGACCTGACGTTGTCTCAAGTCCTGGAAGACGGTCTCGTTCCGGATGCCCTTGAAGGCGCGAACCGAACTTCCGGAGTGTTAAGCATTCCTCTACCGGGAAATATCCCGCATGAGCCATGGCGGAGTACCGAACGGGCACGGTGTGTCCATTACTCAGTATCAAACGATCGCGCTCCTCCCAATCAGGATTCGTAGGATCATGCTTCAAAATATGAAAATAGAATGCGGCGAAGAGATCGCTCATACCAAGCGGACCCGCCGTGTGTCCGCTTCCCGCTTGTACAAGCATGTCGAGTATCGTCTCGCGAATTGCTTCCGCTTTTGTCTCGATATTCTTTATCTCAACGTCCGTGAGTGCCATTACGCTAAAGATACCACGCAGTGATTCAGCCTAGGCGTGACTAACGATTCAGGATACGTCCGTCGGTTGGTCCCGCAACGAGAGGGACTTCGGATGGGTTTGCGGCAGGTCTTCCTTTCGGCCAGAAGAAGATAGTCAAGAGAATACAAAGGACCGCGATGCCTATGAGCACGTACTCTGCCTGCTTATCTGTACTCACAATCTTCGTCGATAGCACTACGCCAATTAAGAACGGCTTCTTAGGAGTAGCACTATATGCCACTGCACTTGGTTCTTCATCAAATGAAACGTTTGGCATAGGTCTTATGACGGTGAGGCTTCGTAAATTTGGTTCGAGTATGATCCACCAGAGGCTGTGCACCACGGTTGTGTCGCACCGAAGTAGAAGCGATACGCACGAATACCACAACGATACGCACTATTGGTGTCCTCAAGCTGTGCCGTGAGGTCATACTGCGCCTCCGCAGAGTTTCTGGAGACATTCCCGTACGCATACGAGAAGCAGTTCGCACCCCAGGGTGGACATCCGGTATTTATCGGATCAACCGGCACCTGACTCATATACGGCGCAAGATCTGCTCTCAATGCATTCCAGGATGTAGTGTTGTAGCTGTAGCGATACCCGTTACAATCCCATCCGCAATCCGTCGCCGGATAATATCCATGATCAAGGTAGTAGAGCTCGAGCGCTGAACGTATCTGTCCTAATTGAGAGATTCTCGCAGCATCACGTGACTTTATACGAGCGGTGTTGAGCGAAGCCATAACAACGCTTGAAAGCACACCGATAATAGCGATAACAACCAGGAGTTCGATGAGGGTGAATCCACGATTCATAGGTCTATGATTTTATCACTACCCGTATATGCCGTGTTGCTCGGTTAATGCATCAAACTCGCGGTAGCGCGCCGCAAGGTCAGGTGCCTTCCAAAGTGCGGACCCAACAACAAGTCGCTTCACACCCGCGTCAAGAAGCTTTGCTGCGTTCTCTAAGGTTACGCCGCCGTCTACCTGAGTCTCCATCGTTGGGTATCGTTTACGGAATGCCGCAATTTTAGCTAAGACCCGTATATCAAATGGCTCACCTTGGTGCCCGATCTTTCTAATACCCATGAACTGAACGTAGTCGATCTTTTCTAGGTATGGCTCGATTAGAGCGATGTCCGTCTCGATACCTATGGAAAGTCCGAGAGAGAGGAGTCCCGGTGTGAAGTTTGTATCGTGTCCGTACTGTTCAAGTGTGCCCTGTAGGAAGCGCGGTACGAAACGCGTGCTTTCACTATGGATAGTGACGCGTGAGGCGCCGAGACCTATCCACGTCCCCGCTACTGATTCCGGGTCCGCGCTCATGAGATCAATCTCAAACCTAAACTCTCCGGTCTTTGAGAGAAGTTCCCCCTCTGCGAGCATGCGGGACGGTTCTGAAACATCCTCAACATACGGCCAACTCGCTGGCCCCGCGAATATGCCGTCCACGATATCAATCTGCACCTCTTCGCAAAGTCCTGAGAGCCGCGCGAGCTTCTCTTCGAGATCTTGCCTTGAGGTTGGGATGATTGCTGGAACGATGATTCCCATGGTTCCAGTATAGCGCCTTCCTATCCGAGCTTAGCGATCCTGCGGACATGCCGCTCTTCTCCCGTAAACGGAGACTCAAGGAAGATGCGTACCGCTTCCTTCGCATCATCTTCCGTGAGGAATCGAGCAGCGAGGGAAAGCACGTTCGCGTCATTATGCTCGCGCGAAAGCCGTACAATGTCGTACCCGTCGAGCGCGGGCGCCCCTGCCGCGTCGATAGCTCCCGTCGCGTGCGCCTGTCCGTAGTAAAGCGCAGCACGGACGCCTGGTATGCGATTAGCGGCAATCGCCTCTCCTTGGCCTGAACCACCAATAACAATACCGAGCGTACCTTTTGATTCTGCAACCTTCTTCGCACACGGCGTCACGTAGTCAGGATAATCGTCATTCCCGTCGAGGGTCGCCGCACCGAGATCCTCTACCTCGTGCATAAGCACATCGCGTACGTACTCAACGAGTGTCGCCTTCAGTATGAATCCTGTGTGGTCTGCGGCGATGAATATTTTCATAAGGTTATGGGTTAGCGTGGCATCCTGGCGATACCCAACCGTTATTACCTGTGCCATTCACGCTCACGGCACCACTACTGCCGATACAGTAGTAGTAGCCTTGCGCTGCTGAGCCAGGAAGGGGTGCGAAGATGGAGAACATCGTACTGTTATTAATATTTGTTCCAACATACATTGCACCTGCATTTTCTACGATGTTCGCACAGATTTGTCGCGCGTTTACGGCGTAGTTCCCCGAGAAGCTATCGTTACAATTTGCAGCGGTGTAATCCCAACCATACCCTTGGAGCGCAGCATAGCTTCCAGTATCGGAGTACTCAAGCTGCATCAAGGTCGCAAACTGTCTTACGCCTGTCTTCACCGCTGCGTCTCTTGCTTTGGTACGCGCAGTATTTAGTGATGCGAGTACCACGCTTGAGAGCACGCCGATGATGGCGATGACAACCAGGAGCTCGATGAGGGTGAATCCGCGGCGAGTGTACATATTAGCGAGGAATCGTCGTCGATTGTTCGAGGCGTAGACGCTCAGCAGCATCGATAGTGCTCTTCCCTCCTGTGTTCATAAAGAGAAGGAGCGCAACGGTTACCACACACACAACGACAACGCCGATGAGTATGATGTTCGCGCTTTTTTCATCTTTCGCAAACTTATTCTGTATCATCCACGCAGCCATGCCGTGCGGACCGACCGATGCTACGGTGCGTACTGGCTGTTCTTCGTCGAAAGAAATGTCAGCCATAGTGTTGTTACGGCGTTCCCGCCTTTATGACGTGGCGCACGAGGGTGGCTGTGTAGCCGGCCTCGTTGTCGTACCAAGCAAGTACTTTAACGAGCGTGCCGTCTACGACACGCGTCATGCCAAGATCTGCGATCGACGCAAACTTCTGGTTGATGATGTCGCTTGAAACGTACTCCTCATCCGACGCCTGGAACAATCCCTCCCAGCGTGGCTGCTGTGCCGCCATCCGAAGAATATTGTTCACTTCCTCTGTGGTTGTTGGGCGCTTCGCGATAAACGTAATGTCTGCGATAGAGCCAGCAGGAACCGGAACACGAAGCGAAATACCATCGAACTTCCCTGCGAGCGAAGGATACGCTTTCGTGACAGCAACCGCAGCACCTGTTGAAGTTGGTACGATGTTCTGTGCTGCTGCCCTTCCCTCTTTCATGTCCTTCTTCGATGGACCGTCGACGATTGCCTGACTTGCAGTGTAGGCATGCGTCGTCGAGAGCACTGCTTTCTCGATGCCGATCGCTTCGTCGAGGATGGCGATAACCGGGCTTGCTGAGTTAGTGGTGCAAGACGCATTCGACGTTATCGCGCAGGTCTTGATCTTCGACTCGTCGAGCCCCATAAGCACCGTCGCACCAAGCGGGTTCTCGTCTTTAACCGGGCCCGTGATAACGACATGTTTCGCACCAGCGAGGACATGCGCATTCGCCTTCTCGTAGTCGGTAAAGAAACCAGTCGCTTCAACGACGACATCAACGCCGATGTCCTTCCAGGGAAGTGCTGCGGGATCCTTCTCGGAAAGGAACCTGACTTCCTTTCCATTTATTGAAAGTGCACCTTCCTTCCAAGCAACCGGAAACGGCGCACGACCGTAGACTGTGTCGAACTGCAGGAGGTACGCGAGGTTCTCGCTCGAACCGAGATCGTTGATCGCCACGATCTCTACCTCGGGATTGTCCCAGGTCTGCCGCACGAACGCTCGTCCTATCCTTCCGAACCCGTTTATCGCTACCCGAATGGCCATGGTGTTATGTCAGTACCTATATAGGAGTAAGTCTAGCACCCTAGAGGGCCCTAATCCCCACTAGACGGCTGGCGCAGGTGGCGGCTCAGGAGCTGGTTCAGGAGTTGGGGTAGGCTCAGGGGTTGGAGCTGGTTCAGGAGTTGGTTCAGGCGCTGGTGGCGGAGGAAGTGGTGCACTCGCTTCCTTCACAGTAACAATCCGGGAGACGTGCGCCTCGTTGCCTCCCGCGTCCGACACTGAGTACGACACGGTGTAGGTACCAAGCGCATTCGTATCAACCGTGCCCTGGACCTGGATCTGGCTCGTAAGGTCGCCGTCAGTCTCGTCAGTTGCCGTTGCGCCCATATCGGTCCATGTACCTCCAACTGTTATCTCGCGCGCCGCAGGGCCGTTCAGTGTAATCTGTGGCGGCGTAGTGTCGCCGTTTCCGCCCACAGTTGTCCCCTCACCCGGGAAGACTGGCGGGAGCGGATTGTTCGATGGTGGTGGAGTCGGAACCTCGGTCTGTGGCTGCGGAGGAGCCGCAGCACCCGGGGACGCGAGCTGTCCTTCGGTCTGAAGGATGAAGTAGTCGAAGGAGACATCGGAAGACTGTGCCTCAGCCAAGGTGACGCGGAACTGCCCTGCCTCCTTGTTGCTGATGTACCACGCGCCCTGGATAGGACCGGTGAAGGTAACGAAGATCTTCGACGTCGGGAGCACATACGGGTTCTCTACCTGCGTTACGGTGTTGCCCGCAAGGATGGACTGGCTGCCTGCTGAGGAGTCGCCGTTCGTATCCTTCGCAACCGCGAGCTGACGGAAGACGAGGGTCTCAAATTGCGCGATGCCGTTCTCGACGTAGATGCCCAGCGTCTGAAGTGCACTCTTCAAGGTTGCGATCGAGAAGCCAACCGCGCCTGAGAGATCTTCGCTCGTGGTTCCAGCTTCGAGGGCCGCGACGCGTGCGTCGATCTCACTGATCTTAGTTGCAAGGAGATCCGTACGCTCAGAGAGTGCCTGCATACCCGTTATCGCGTAATGCGCCATCTTGTAGAGGTCTGCGCTTCCGCCCGTGAGGACTTCTTCAGGGAGTTCGCTTGCGTTACCCGTGAGGAACGATGCTGCCGTAACGGATCCAGTCGTAAGCACACTCGCAGCAGAGAGTGAGTCACTGAAGGTACCGATGCCAGTGACGGTGAGCATGCCGGCGACCGAGGCGTCAGAGGAGACCACGAGAGAGTGTGCTTCTTGATTCTGTGCACTTGGTGCAAGCGCGAGCGTCCGGATGTTGAGTTCCTTGATAGCGTTCACGGAGGCCGCGAGGATCGGACGGTCAGAGAGAGTCAGATACCCGCGAGGATCAGTATCGATAGCTTCAGGAATCGCGTTCTGTACATTCTGTGCTGAGAATCCGCTATAGCTGTTAACGGTATCGAATCCGGTCGATTCTTTCCAACGATAGTTTATGGGGTTGATGGCCATGAGGTCATCAATGCCGCGCGTGAATTCCCCTTCGACATTCTTAAGCCGCTCGTCAGACGAAGCAGTTATGTTTCCTGAGGCATCCGTCACCAGTGTGCCGGCGCCGTAGCTATTGAATCGGACATTACCTGACGAGTTAATAGTTAGGCGGGCAACATTGTTTGTGAATATCGTCACCGGTACATTGCCTTGGCTTCCTAGACCGAGTGCCTCACTATTAGAGGTTATGTTTGCCCCCGTTACAAACGGCGAGTCATCAAGAATTCGTATCTTGCCGATTTGGGCACCTTGACCAGGACTGCCGGCAACATCGAGCTTGTAGCTAGGACTCGCTGTACCGATACCGACGTTACCCGTGGAATCGATTCTCATCTTTTCGGCTCCTGCGGTCATAAACCGTATCGATCGACTTATGCTCGAATCGCTACTGAAGCCGAACAGGTCGATGGCCGTCTGTTCTGCAGCCGTACTTCCTGCTGAGAGCCTGAGGAAGCCCCACGATGAGCTGCTATTCTCAGCTCCTCGTATCTCACCCGTGAGCGGCGTAGCGGAGGTCGCTGGCGCGGATGCCCGATAGGAGTTCGAGAGAACAACGGCGCCGCTTTCAACCTGGAGCTTTCCGAAAGGAGCAGTTGTACCGATACCAACGTTACCTGTGCTCGTAATCCTCATACGTTCATAATCCCCAGAGTTCGTCTCACTCGTACCACTTCCGGCAACCGTATGGAAGGCGAGGTATCCAGCATAGCTTCCTGCCGTTGCGGTTTCCTTAGCCCCCCGGAGGAATGCGAACGGAAATTCCGCAGTACTGTTTCCACTTTGCCCGCCAAGAGCAATACTTGGTCCTGCATTTACAGCAGCAGTGTTCGTCGAATAGACGTTCATTACCGGCGTTATGATAAAGCCACCTGATGTCGCGGTCGCTCCACGGACATCCAACTTAGCAGTTGGACTCGTTACGCCGATACCTACATTGCCCGCGTCTGTCACCAGCATGTTCGCAGTAGTGCCGTTAGAGGCAAGGAAGCCGAGACCGGTGGTTCCTTGGTTGATGTAGCCCATGTATCCTTTGACCACAGAAGTACTCGTGAACTGTGCTAGAGACCCGGTGCCGGAGGTTGTATCGATCTGAAGTGGTGCCGCGCCAGCAGACGCGATGGACAAAAGGCGGCCCGGGGTGGTGGTACCGATACCGACGTTGCCTGAGGTATCCAGCGTCATGCGCACGTTCCCGGCGGAAGCCAGTTGCAATGCTGTTGAGTTTGAAGAACCTACTACCGAGGCATAGGCTAAGCTGCCAGAGAAGATCTGTCCTGCACTTGACCCCTCAACTCCCCACCAGAGACTTCCCGAGGTATTTGACATGGATGCGTAGTTGAATGCTGTTGTCGACCCACCTATATCAAGCGAACGTACTGGAGTTGCCGCCGCAGTGCTTATAGTTAACTTCCAACTTGGATTCGTCGTACCGATACCAACATTACTCGAGGAGTTAATACGCAGTGCCTCGTTATAGACACCCGCGCCCGAACGGGTAAGGAACGTGAGAGAGGATGCGGTAGATGCTGCGGCCTCTTGCACGACCGCTATCTGTCCCACGGCATTACTTGCTCCGCTGTCACCAGTTGCCTGGAGTACAAGAGCTGCATACTGCCCCGTACCCCCGGAGTTGTGGTTCTTGAACACTCGCAGGCCCGCTAGGTTATTGGCAGACGTCGAATACGGTGTCGTATCTGCATACACGACATCAAGCAGTCTCGCTGGCGCTGCAGTGCCGATACCGACGTTACCTCCTGCGAGAATACGGAAGCGCTCTATATCATTCGTCTTTATATAGAAGTCCGTATTTGAACGGTTAGCGACAAACGTCTCCTCGTTTGAGTTCATGCCGATTAGAAGTCCTACAGGAGTGGCACTGCCGGTGTCGTTATTGGTGAGCTGGATGGCAACGGCTCCTGCAGAATTCTCATGAATATGAAGTTTCTGGTTCGGTGAGGTTGTACCAATACCCATATTACTTGCGAAGTACGCCTTGCCATCTCTACCGATAGCAGCGATGTCCGTAGCAAAGTTCGAGCTGAAGACGAGCGGATCATCAAGAGAACCGAGCGCGGACTTCTTATACATACGCGTATAGTCGGTATCGTTCGAGCGTGTGATCTGGAGGCCCTGTGCTTCTACGTCGCTACCCTGAAGAATATCTAACCTAGCGTCTGGAGATGTGTCATTGATACCCACGTTGCCTCCCGTTAATGCAAACGTTCCGCCGGTGGTGAGGAGCAGGTTTGTCCCGCTTTTCGAAACACTATAATTGTTATCAACGCCATAATTGAATTGGACTGCATTGGCATCGGCCAGGTATATGCTTCCACTTTCCACCGCTAGGTTACCGCCCGAGACCGTAAGTTTATGTGAAGGCGAAACAGTACCGATACCAACATTGCCGCCGTTAGTTATGGCAAGAGGGGTCCCTGTCGTAGTTCTATTGTAGAAGTAGATGCGAGACGTATCATGCTCGATCGAGAACTGGTTTCCGCCTGTCCGGTTGAAGTAGATCTTCTGATCAGAGCCTCCGTTATCTATGGTCAGTAGTCCATTCACGCGCGTTGTCCCGTTCACATCGAGCAGATAGGAACCAGATGGGGCCATGCCGACGCCCACGTTCCCCGAGTTATCCACCCTGATGCCCTCGCTACCACCATCATTCGAGAGCCAGTTGCCGTTCAACTGGATGTTCTGCGTAGCGATATGGTTACCCAAGTTGTCGCCGGATGCTGACGCCAGACCACAATCCCCTGCGGCTACACGAAGCACACCGTTCAGGTCCGCGTACACACAGCGGTTGCCGGAGCCTGCGAGATTCGAGGAGAGGATGTTACCCGTAACGGAGAGTTTCTCTGCCGCGGTGCTATTTCCGATACCGACGTTACCGTTCGCGAGTATGCGCATGCGCTCGGCGTTGGTGGTACTGAAGCTCATGTAATTAGCTCCAATAACGTTTAAGTGCATGTTATTGCTGTTCTGAGCGGAGAGGACGATATCGTTATTCGGAGAACCACCCAAGACAGCTGAATAGTTTCCGAAGGTTCCGTCGAACACACCGCTTCCAAGGCCGACCGACCATGCTCCTCCGCCATTGGTTGCGCTCGTACCGTTGTTCAGGGCGACAGACTGGCCTGAGCCGAGTAACTGGAACTTGTAATTAGGGTTAGTGCCGATACCGACATTGCCACCAACATTCTGTAGCACTAGATTATTCGTTGCTAGAGCGCCTGAACTATAGGCTTGAATCGTAGAGTAGGTATCGCCGCTTGATGCACCCTGTCCCAAGACCATCATTGAACCAGCTGAGCCTGACACGAAGTCTGTATTCCCCACTTGGGCGATGCCACGCACATCTAATTTCTGTGATGGATTAGTAGTACCGATACCGACGTTACCTGTTCCTGTTATGCGCATCCATTCAGTAAGCGCTGACGCTCCGCCTGCATTCTGGGTCGAGAACGTTAGCGCGCCAGAGTAATCAGAAGCCGTGGCTGATGCCTTTATTCCTTGTATTGCTGCGAAATCATATCGCGCAGTCGAGTTACCGGTCTGACCTCTGAATACCAGGGTCGGGCCTACTCCTACGCCTGCGGTTGCTGACGATTCGAGGATAAGCGCTGGTTCGATAGAATTGCTTGGAGCTCCGCCCACCGTAGTCTTCACATGCAGCTTTGCGATAGGAGCAGTCTCGCCGATACCCACATTTCCTACTGACGTTATGTCAATTCCAAGACCATTTCCAAGGGTCCCGTCACTATAAGTGTTATAGAGTTTAAAATTTGTAGAAGCTCCAGCGATCCCAATGTGGCCTGAACCAACCCCTGGATTCAGGACCATTATGCTCGCTTGAGAGCCGGCACTACTTACCACATTCAGTTTTGCGCCATAAGTATCTGGCGCATTTGTGCCAATACCAATGTTACCCGAGGTATCTATCACAAACCTGGTTGCGGCTGCGGTCTGATCAGCAATAACGAACTTGCCTTGGCCTTCTCCTGCACTCCCTGCTGTAGATTGAATGATCCACTCCCTTCCTCCGGTGCCCGTTGCCTTGAGTCCGAGCCACGAGCCGTATAAGCCAGCATTCGTGAAGCGAGCGACAGCATCAGTACTATTGGTGTACGTATCTAGTTTTACAGCAGGGGTCGTGGTACCGATACCGACTCCTGCTGTAGTCACAGTAATACCGTTGACAGCGAATGCGCCTGCCGTGAGGTGGAGGGCTGTTTCGCCCCTGACTACGAAGGCGTTTCCAATGCCTCCCGTAAGCATCGATCCGCTCGTTGACGAATCGTATCCGACATATCCACGAAGCGTTCCGTTCTGAGAATACTGTGTATATCCTGCCGCTGTGCTGCTTGTCTGACCAAGTTGCTGTATCAACGAAGTGGCGCTCAGAACATCGAACTTTGCTCCTGGACTCGCGGTGCCAACACCGATATTTCCGGTCGAAACTGTAGTTCCCGTACCGTCGAGACCTATACCGAAGATGAGATTTCCAATGGAAAGCTGGTTGCTATCTGTAGCAACGGGTGCAGATATATTCGATCCCACTACGATATTACGTGAGCCAGAGGTAATATTTCCTCCCGCCAAGTATCCAAGAAGTACGTTACCCGCTCCGGAGGTAAGTGCGCTACCTGAAAGCGGACCAATGGCAGTGTTATTTGATCCCGTAAGTTTGTCAGTAATGTTACTGAAACCTGCTCGGAATCCGATCAAGACGTTGGCACTACCCGACGAGAGGTAAAGACCAGCTTGGGAACCCTGTACGACGTTCGAGGTTCCGCTCGTAAGGCTGCCTGCTGCCCTATAGCCTTGTGCAATATTGGAGCCACCCGTTACGTTCACGGCGGATACTCCGTCCCATCCAGCTTGATATCCCGTAAATATGTTGTTGCTTCCGGAAGTCAGGGTATACCCTGCCTGGTAGCCTTGAGCAACGTTATTGCTGCCTGTAACCGTCGCACCGCCGAGTGCCTGATAACCGAACGCTGAGTTTCCTGCAGCGTTCGTGGAAATATTCGCAAGCGCACCAGAGCCCATTGCCGTATTCGCGCTTGCACCTGAAATGACGCTCGTCGTGCCTGCACCGGTTCCGAAGAATGCGGACGAGTTAGTGCTTGAGGCGTATCCAAAGACCGTACCGAAGGTACGGAGCGCTCCTGTGAGGTTGAGATCGCCCACGAGATCAATACCGTAGCCAGGCGTCGTCGTACCAATACCAACATTGCCTGCCGTTGAGATACGTACTCGTTCCGTACCACCTGTCTCGAAGGCCAGTGCATTGGAGTCATTGGTGCCTAGCACAGCAGTTGCGCCGAAGGAGTTTCCATTCTGTTGGAAGAATGTTCCTGCAAGAGTCGTGAGGTCTGCCGTAAGGGCTCCTCCTACATTTGAGAGCCCGGAACCAAGAAGCGAGGTGAAGGTCGAACCCCCGAGCGTGAAGTTCGTGGCAGCAAGGTTCGTTGAGGTCGCATTCGTCGCTGTAAGATTCGCGAATGTTGCGGTGCCCGTGAAGGTTGGGCTATCGCTGAATACCAAGGAGCCAGTTCCGGTCTCGTCAGAGATCTGTCCTGCTATACCGGATGAGAGGGTTGTTGCTGTGAACGGACTGGTGCCGTTTCCGATGAGGAGACCAGTAAGCGACACTGCGCCCGTGCCTCCATACGGGACTCCGATTGTTGAGCCGTTCCAAGCTCCGGTCGTGATAGTACCAAGCGTCGTAATCGAGGTCTGACCCGCATAGGACGCAGAGAGGCCGAGCGAGCCGCCCGTGTTCGTGAGATTGGTGCCCGTAAGGTCCGTGAAGGTCTCGCCGTTGAGCGTGAAGTTTGTCGCGGTGAGATTGGTTGTTGTGGCGTTTGTGAAGATGCCGTCTGCGGAGAAGACCGGCATATTGAACTCGAAACGATCCGTTGAGCTATTCCAGGCGAGGACCGCGTTAGGACTTGCCGATCCACGATTGAAGATGAGTGACGCGTCTTCAAGGTCATTCGTCGCATTGTCGCTATTGATAGTGAACGTACTTGAGACTGTACCCGCGATAGAGCTCGAAGCCGCTGAAAGGTTGTTTACGACGAGCTCGTCCACGTAGCCACGACGCCAGTAGCTGCCCACGGAGCCGAGATCGTAGGTGTTGTTCGCAGACGGGATAAGGCTCGAGGCGATTGAACTGTTCACCGTGAGGAGGTCTGCTGCTGATGTACCGAGCGTGGTATTACGTCCAACAGCGATATTTCCTGAAAACGCCGAGGTTGCGGTCGTGGAGGTCGCAAGCACGTACGGGCCTGCGATGTAATCTGTTGCCTCGATAATTGTGCCACGGATGCCGCCGCCAAACGTTGACGTTGCGCCATCACTCGAGATTGTGGTCGGCTGTGTGCTGCCGATGATGATTGTTGACGGCAAAGAGAGTGTGACGCCGCCCGCGCCGTTATCCGTTACCGTGAGCTGATTGAGGGTTCCTGTCACCCAGGAAGAGAGGTTTGTCGAACTTGCGATTCCCGTTGCTCCTACCGACAGGAGGCGAAGGGGTGTGGCATAGGTCAATGCGAGAGAACCAGTTGTCGTTGCATTCGTTGTTGTTGCATTCGTGAATGTTGCATCCGTTGCGGTGAGGTTCGCGATAATCGCAGTCGTAATGTTTGCGAGTGGCGAGGTCAATGCATCGATAAGTGCTGACGTGAAGTGTCCAGACGTTGCGAAGAAGTTCGTCGTCGTTGCGTTTGTCGCGAACAGGTTTGTAGAGGTTGCGTTTGTTGTTGTCGCGTTTGTGAACGTCGCATTTGTTGCCGTAAGATTCGCAATTACCGCGGTTGTGATGTTGGCAACTGTCGCGGTGAGGTTTGTAAAGAATCCGTCGATAGCCGTTGCAACCGTCGTATAGAAATTCGTTGTGGTCGCATTCGTAACCGTTGCGTTTGTTGCGAACAAGTTTTCGAAGGCACCATTTGTCGCGTAGAAATTCGTGGAAGTTGAGTTTCCAGAGACGCTTCCCGAAACAGTAAGATCTCCGTTCACTGTGAGTGAACCGGTAACGGTCGTCGTTGCAACGTCGAGCACACTGCCGTTGATTGAGCCGCCTGTGATGGTCGTGTTGGTTATTGTTCCGCCATCGAAACTCGAATTAGTAATACTCGAGTCAACAATAGTGCTGTCATGAATCTTGCCGCGGAAGGAGTTTCGGTCAGCGACGTCTTCGATGCGGTTGTAGAGTGTACGGCGAAGGAACTCGATGCGCTCATCAACATACGTTTGAGGAACCCCTCCGTAATTCGCCGTTGGGTACTCGTTACGTACAATCGTCACCGGTCCGTTGTAGATGGTCGTGTCTCCCTTCAGTGCTTCTTCCGTTCCCTCTCCCTCAGGTCCCGGGAACGATGTCTCTCCACCCGGGATGATGGCAAGTCCAACCTCTTCGCCTGCGCCGAAGAAGCCAGCGAGCGGACCGAAGATTCCGTGGAATGCACTGCCAATGGCATTCGCAAGAACGGCAGTAGCATTTCTCAAGAATCCTGGAATGAACCGATCCATATCGAGAGCGGCAAGCGGCGACGCCGAGAGCATGCTTACGTCCGTACTTTCAATGCTAAGTGCAATACCACCTGCAAGACCAAGGACCTTATCGGTTGCTATCGACGGAATTGAGTTGAGTGCTGCGGCAGTATTCGATGCTCCGTTTCCAAGGGCACCGAATGCAAGGCGGGTGCTTTCAACTGACTGCGCTATTGCGCGGTCCTCAGCCTCAAGGAGGCCTAGGACCGTTGTATGTGCACCTTTTCCGAAAGCGTAGGAGCCTTCAGAGAGAGCAGCGGCAGAAGATGCAGAGGTCTCTATGAAGGCGACGATGCTCTGCTCATACACTTCAGGAGCAGATTCAATGCCGGTAGCAACTGACGCGCCGGTCACTGCGCCAATCTGATAGAGAGCACCGACAAGGGTGCTTGGTACCTTTTCGATGTTTTCTGCATACGCGTATATGCCGGCCTCATAAAGAGAGACGGTTGTGTTAGATGCGCGAACGAATGTGTTCCCGATTGCGAGCGGTGCGTGAATTGCGGTATCACGCGTAACAGTACCAACAGAGAGCAGGCCTTCGGATGCTGCATCGATAGTCTGCATGTGCAGCGCGAGCACTGTCTCTATGTCGTTAAGTGCGAGTGTACCAATGCGGCGATATCCGAGTGTTATATCGCGAATAACGATTGCGAGTGTCTCACCTGGATGCGTGACGGCATGCGTAACACGTGTCGTTGCCTCTGCGAACGTTAATGCAGTCGGATAGGACGAAGATAATTCTTCTGCACGATCGAATGCGATCTTCGTAACTTCAATTGGTTCATGTACGTTCTCTAGATTCTCTCCGAGATACACAGGGAGCATTGCGATGCGTACATCATTTGCATGCGTGAGTAACGTATCAACTTTTTCTATTTCTTCGTCAGACACAAATGCAAACTCGGAAGTTTTCTTTGTTGCCGCGCTCTGCATCTTGAATGCTGAATTGATCACAAGTGCACGAGCGTCAAATGCACTCGCAAGAATAATTTCTCCTGCACGTGCAATTACCCCAGTACCAGCGAGTGTCACGCTTGCACCAAGTACGAGTGCCGTGAGTCCCGCTGCGACCATGCGTCCATCGAGCAATGGCATCGTACGAGGCATGCGTACAACAGAAAGTGCACCTAGAACAGAATCGGTAGCGGTGCGCATTCGTTCCTCTAGTGCATCGGTAAGTTTTGATGCGTGCGCAATAGGAGTATTAGCCTTTCGGTACTCTAGTTCGCGTTCGCGTGCGAGATTCTCTGAAAGCTCAATTTTCCTTTCCACCTGTGCTTCCATGAAAGCCTCAAGCGACTCTCGTTCAATCAACCACGTGCGACCAATTTGAGAACTAGCAATTTTTTTCTCACGACAAAGACGCGACAAGTAGTCAGCGTTGTATCCTGAAAGAGAAGAAGCCTCTTTCGTTGAGATAAAATTTTTCTGTAGGAGAGCGTTCAAGGTGCAGTAGGTCGGATATCCGAATTAACTACATTCTAGCTGGTTATTTCGCTTTCGTTGCATACTTCTTTGTGGATAGTGTTAAGCAAGATTTCATGAAGCTTCTCTTTCCAGAAAATAATTCAAAGTGCTTAGAACAACTTTGATTTGGTGCAGCAACTTTGATCAAAAAATTAGAAGTAAATAGAGCCCACAGGAGTATGAAAATGATTCCTGTGTGCATTACTTCGAAAAAAATTGCGTGGGTTACCGGATAAATTCTGGCAATACCATATATAGCTTCTATAGGTCGTTTATCCGTAATGTTTAATATTTACTTATACAAATCGGACTAAAGTGAGCAGGTTTTGAGCTTCTATGTAATTCCTATATATAGGTATGCACAATTTTTATGTCTTTAATACCTATTTTCGCCAGTTAAATGCTGTCTGCTATACAAATGCGGTTCGGAAAGCAGATTTACGATCTGATTTAGTACCCTCTATTTAGGTACTTTAAAGTAAACAACGCCCTAAAATAGGGCGTTGTGACTGGTTTCTTTTTGAATCTTGAGATTAATAGTTTTTCTATAGTCTATTGCTTTGGTGATTAAATCTCTTATACACGAGACGAGATAGTTATAATTTACAAGCTACTTTCATAGGTGCTCTTTCCTCCGAGAAAGTCCATCACCTCCTTTTGTGCACCAAAATCTAGACTAGTACCAGAGAGTAGTTGTTCCGCGTTGCCTGTGCCAATAAGTGCGACAATGGCGACAAAGAGAGAAATCGCTATTAGCAAGGCACGTACTACCCCATTGCTTGTTGTTTCCTTCGTTGCAATTGGCCGAGGGACCCTTACTGGGATAGGTTGAGCCTGTTTGATCTCTCTAATCTCATCTCCATAGTCTTTTCGAGGAGAATTTACCGTTGTGTACGAACGATGAAGCTCTACTTTTTCTTCTTGTGTTGACTCATTTGCTGACAAATCACTGACTCTTGGTTCAGTCTGGTTTCTTATCCGGGAAATGACGACCATTTCCTCTTGAACAGCCTCTTCTAGAGGTTCTGTGTGGAGTGCTTCAGGTTCAGATTCATCCATTAGAGCTTCTTCTGGCAGCGTTACTGGGAGTAGTTCGTCCCTAAAGTCTTCGGATCCGTCAGGAAGAGTAGCGAGGGGCTGCTTCCTTTCTTCAAACCATTCTCTCCATGCAGACTGCATGTCTGCAATGGCCGGTGATCCGATCGTTTCTGGGGCCTTTTGTGCTAGATCTGGTACATAGGCAGGTACTTCTGCCACATACTGAGGCTTCTGCCACGTAGATACCCGATCAACGATGGTCTCTGACTCCTTAACAACAGGCTCTGGCTCCTCCTTTCCAAAACGATGCTCTCGAATGGCTGAATCCAGCACGTACCAGTTCCTGCCTACAAGCCGCGCCTCGACCCTCCCTTCTCGACAAAGCTGACCGACGTAGTCTTTAGCATAACCAGTAATTTTTGCCGCTTGCTTTGACGAGATGTAAGCCTTGTCTCCAATAGTTATCTCATCCATGCAGGAATTATAATACTTTCTTGCCTCGTTTGAGATAGGTTATGAACACCTTCGAATAAAAAGAAGATTCCTGTAGAACACTGGTTACAAATAGCAAAAAGCTCGAGACCTTAATGGTCCCGAGCTTCCCATTCCTCGTGTGACTAACTACTCCTCCCTAATTCGTCGATAAGGAGCTCTTTGATAGTTCCCGGATTCCCCGCTCCTTGAGTAGCCTTCATGCTCATCCCTACAAGGAACTGGAGGGATGATTCCTTTCCGGCTCGATATTCAGCCGCTACAGTCTCGTGTTCTTTCAGGACTGCCTGTACTGCTTTCCGGAGCGCTCCTTCATCGCTGACCTGGATCAGTCCTCGATCTCGCGCAATAGTTTCAGCGTCTCCACCTTCCTCAAGGAGAACGGCGAGAACGTCTTTCGCCCCTCGCGAGGAAAGATCACCTTTTGCTACAAGTCGTATAAGAGATACAAACGATGCGGGCGGGAGTCCTTCGTACTCCTGCTTACCGCTCTTTGTGTACCAGCCCGCCACATCTGAAATGAGGTAATTTGCACACATGGGTAACAATGAAGAGTCGCCATTTGTTTCAGCAATGACCGCATCAAAAAATTCTCCTCGCTCGCTGGCTCCTGCGAGATACACTACATCACTCTCTTTGAGACCGAGACTCGTATATCGAGCACGTCGCTCCCACGGCAACTCAGGCAGAGATGCACGAATTGCTTCTACAGAAAATTCAGGAATTTCGGACAGTATGAGCTTCGGAAGATCGGGCTCTGGGAAGTATCGATAGTCAGCACTCCCTTCCTTAAGACGCTGCGAGAATGTCTTCTGCCCACCCTCGTCCCACCCTCGAGTCTCCTGAAGAACGACACCTCCCTCATCGAGAAGTTTCGACTGACGTTCGACTTCGAACGCGATCGCACGCTCGACCGAACGAAAGGAGTTTAGATTTTTTACTTCAACCTTAGTTCCGAAGGTATCATCCTTCGAGACGGAGATGTTCGCCTCGACACGCATCTCGCCTTTCTCGAGATTCGCATGTGATGCACCGATGGTGCGCAGAAGAAGCTGAAGCTCGCGTGCGAACGCTCCTGCGGTCTCTGCATCGTGGATCACTGGTTCCGTAACGAGCTCCATAAGCGGCACGCCAGCTCGATTGAAATCGACGAGACTCACTCCGTCGCTCGTCGTGTGCGAAGAGCGCGCTGTGTCCTCCTCAAGATGCACGCGTGTAATAGCGACGCCCGCGAGTGTTCCACCTGTAACGAGCGGATGTTCGTACTGACTGATCTGATACCCCTTCGGAATGTCCGGGTAGAAATAGCTCTTGCGATCGAACTCGGTGAAATCGGCGAGAGTGCTGCCGAGTGCGGTACCTACCTGAAGCACCTTCCGGACTGCCTCCTTGTTCGCAACAGGAAGTGCTCCAGGATGCGCCATGCAGACAGGACACACGTTCGTGTTAGGTAGAGATCCTTCCGGCTCGTTCTTGCAGGCGCAGAACATCTTCGTCCGGGTATTGAGCTCGGCGTGCACTTCAAGCCCTATGGTCGGACGGTATTCGCTCATATCAGTGATGCTAGCACAGGGGCAATGAGGCCTGCCACCTAGGACTCGTCCTTTGTGAGCTCTTTGGTGAGAGTATCCGAGAACGCCTTAAGGAGATTCTCGTCAGCGATGGAGAGTGCGAGTACCCTCTTCCCCACCACCTTCTCGAGGTCAGATCGGAGCTTTTCAGCCTCTTCTGAGGAGACAAGGTCCACTTTCGACAGCACCACGAGCTCCTCCTTCTCGTCGAGACCGTTGCCGAAGGCCTTAAGCTCGTCCCGTATTGCCCTATAGGCCGCAACGACGTCTTCTTGCTCAACCGAGACGAGATGTACAAGGAACTTGGTACGTTCTATGTGCTTGAGGAAACGAGAACCGAGACCTCGCCCTTCCGAGGCTCCCTCAATAAGGCCCGGGATGTCAGCGAGAATGCGTCCATAAAAGTCTCCGAGATGCGGATCGAGCGTAGTGAAGGGATATGCGCCAACACGAGAACGGGCTCGGGTAAGCTCGTTGAGGAGGGAGGACTTCCCGGCGTTCGGAAAGCCGATAAGTCCCGCGTCAGCGATGAGCTTGAGGGTGATATGGATATCCCCAGTCTGGCCGTTTTTACCCGGCATGGAGTTCATCGGATTCTGGTTTGTTGGGCCTTTGTAGTGGGCATTCCCATATCCCCCAGGACCACCCTTGAGGACGACAATCCGCTCTCCTTCGGTGAGGAGGTCGTAGACGTCTCCAGTTGAGGAAACCGCGACCGTACTGCCAACAGGGAGCTTAAGCACCACGGGTTCTCCGTCCTTTCCATGCCTATCATTACCTTCGCCAGGTCCTCCGTTCTCTGCCTTGATGCGCTTGGTGTAGCGATAGGCCGCAAGCGCGCCGAGATCTCGGACCGCCTCTATAACGATGTCACCACCACGACCGCCGTCGCCTCCCGCTGGGCCACCTTTATCGTTGCCCTTCATGTGTAGCCAGCGTACGACGCCCGGGCCTCCATGGCCGGCTACCGCATGCACGTGCATCTCATCAACAAATGCCATATAAACTCACCCTATCACAAATCGCTCGAGCGCACAGGGTAAGAGACAAAAGACCCTCCGAGCACTCGGAGGGTCTTTTGTAGGAGAACAATTAGGAGACGATGGTCCACCCCTGCGAAAGAAGAGGCTCTGCCTTCTTGTACTTCAAGGTCTGCGTCTCTTCTCCCTTCCGGATCGTTACTTCGTCGTTCCGGCTGTAAGCAGTTTCGTTACGAACTGGTGCTGGTGCCTCCGCACTGGTGTCACTTCCCTCAGACGCGGCAACGAGCTTTGCTCGTGTCTTCGCTTCTTCTGCACGGATCCGGGCGTCGTCCGCAGGACGTATGCGAGGGATCGCTTCGGCAACCGCCGTCGCAACACTCTCCTGCATTGCTTGGAACCGGACGAGTCCTTCGCGGCGATACTCGATGAGTGGGTCGCGTTGACCGTACGCGCGAAGCGACACGGAGCGGCGAAGGTAATCCATGGTCTCGAGATGCTCGAGCCAGAACGTATCGGTAACCTGGAGGACAAGACGGCGCATAAGCATCGCGACGGCTTCTGGACCAAATTCCTCACGCTTAGTCTCGAAGGCAGCGCTCGCTTCAGGACTTCCTGAGATCATGGTACGGACAAGCTCTTCAATCTCCTCGTTTGTACCAGTGAGCGCTGTCATGCGCTCGCGATATACCGAGAGACGCTGCGAGTTGAGCACATCGTCGTACGAAAGTACCTGTTTGCGGGAATCGAAGTTGAATCCCTCAATACGCTTCTGCGCGGTCTCAAGCGCTTTGGTAATAAGGGAGCTCTGAATAGGCTCGTCCTCAGGGATCTTGAAGGATCCCATAACATTCTTGACCATGTCGGACGCAAAGACCCGCATAAGCTTGTCATCGAGCGAGACGAAGAACTGGGTCTCGCCTGGGTCACCCTGACGACCAGAGCGTCCACGGAGCTGATCATCAATGCGACGCGCTTCATGACGCTCAGTACCAATAACCGCAAGGCCGCCGAACGAACGGACTTCCTCACGCATTTCTTCTGTTGCCCCAATACCGCCAAGCTTGATATCGACGCCGCGTCCTGCGAGGTTGGTTGCTACTGTAACACCACCCTTTCTTCCTGCGCTCGCAATAATCTCTCCCTCGCGCTCGTGATTCTTCGCGTTGAGTACCTCGTGTGGAATACCCACCTCCCTAAGCGCTTCGCTTACTACCTCGTTGTCCTCAATCGACACGGTACCAATCAGAACCGGCTGACCCTTCTCGTGCACCTTCTTTACGTGTGCCGCAAGCGCCGTGTATTTTCCACGTGCGTTCTGGAAGATAAGGTCATCATAATCCTTACGCGCGATCGGTCGGTGGGTTGGCACCTGCACAACCTCAAGGCCATACACGGTGTAAAACTCTTCTTCGGAGGAAAGGCCGGTACCGGTCATGCCCGCTACCTGCTCATACATGCGGAAATAGTTCTGGAACGTCACAGACGCATACGTGCGCGTCTCCTTCTGAATAGGTACACCCTCCTTCGCCTCGATGGCCTGATGCAGACCCTCGCTCCAGCGACGACCTGGCTGCAGACGTCCGGTGAATTCGTCGACGATAACAATCTCCCCGTCCTTCACGACATACTCCTTGTCGCTTCTGAAGAGCGCTTTTGCACGAACCGCGGTATCGAGATGATGAGCATACTTCATACCGCCCTCGGCATAGAGGTTTTCGATACCGAGCGCTTTCTCCGCTTTCCTAATACCTTCTTCGGTTATCTGCACTGCTCGCTGCTTCTCATCAACGGTATAGTCCTCCTCCTGCGTATAGTTGCGTACGATAGTGGCAAAGCGCTCGTAGAGCCCTTCTGCATCTCCTGCAGGACCTGAAATGATGAGTGGAGTACGTGCCTCATCAATAAGGATAGAGTCGATCTCGTCCACGATCGCATAGTGGTGACCTCGCTGCACGATCTGCGAGACATCGTACGCGGTGTTGTCGCGCAGATAATCGAAGCCGAGCTCGTTATTAGTTGCGTACGTTATATCTGCCGCATACGCTTCCTGCTTCGTTGCAGGACGAAGGAAGTCATAGAACACACGGAAGGAACCTTCCTCGTCGCGTGCTTTGTCTTCTTCGGTCTCAACATGTGAAGCGTCGTACACATATGCGCCGCCGCTCGTCACTACACCAATAGAAAGCCCGAGCGCGGCGTAGATCTGTCCCATCCATGCGGCGTCACGCCTGGCGAGGTAGTCGTTCACCGTCACTACGTGCACGCCCTTGCCGGCAAGAGCGTAGAGCGTCACGGCGAGGGTTGCGACAAGGGTTTTTCCTTCTCCAGTACGCATCTCGGCGATCTTTCCCTTTCCGAGCACAAGACCTCCGATGAGCTGTACGTCGTAGTGACGCTCGTTAAGTGTGCGTCGCGCTGCTTCACGCACAAGCGCGAACACCTCAGCAATATCAGCTATTTCAGTCGGTACACCGTTCGTACGATTTCGGACCTCGTTGAGGCGTTCCTTGAGCTCGTCAGTGGCAAGGGCCTCAAACGCCTCTGAAAGGCTGCTCGCGTGGGTAACCAGCGGCTGCGCCTGCTTTACGAAGCCCTGTGACTGGTTCTTAGAGAAAAGCTTTCCGAGGATAGTTGCCATACGTATCTATATATAAGGTATCGGCACTATACCGCATTCAGTGCCTCTGTAACAGCGAATACCTAAATGTAAAAGCCTCCCGTTCGGGAGGCTTTTACCACAAGAGTCCGAAGACTACTTGCGCTTCTTTGCAGCCTTGCGCTTCTTTGCAGGAGCCTTCTTAGCTGCTTTCTTGACGGTTTTCTTTGCCGCCTTCTTAACAGTCTTCTTTGCTGCCTTCTTAGCTGGCTTCCTCTTTGGAGCTGCCTTCTTAGCTGGCTTGCGAACTGCCTTCTTTGCGGACTTCTTCTTTGCTGCCATAGGTCAATGAAAATTTTCTATGACTAGTATTGTCGACCCGCATAGAAGAATCTTTTCTTACGAAAAATTTCTTTCGTATGCGCGCTACAAAATATTATGCGCGTATAAAAAATAATTTGTTACAAAAAATATTTTATGTGTGGATAAGTTTTAGAAAAATATTTTTACAAAATTTATATTACTGACGGAAACAGTTGTACTTCACGTTCGATGCTAATGTTTGTTGCGTCATACACGCGTGTTGCGATGCTTTGCGCGAACGTATCGATTTCTTTTTCGGTTGCGCTCTCGTGTGCAACGAGTACAAGTGGCTGATGTTCGAAGAGGGATACGTTCGCCTCTCTGTATCCACGGAGATTGAGTATGCGATCGAGAACAAACGCAAGTGGAATTTTTATTCCCTCCTCGTTCGGGAATCCTGGTATGTCTGGGTAACGTTCCTTTAGGGATTCGTATGCAACTGTAGAAATTGTAGGGTTCTTAAAAAACGAGCCTGCTGTACCAACCTTCCTAAGGTCCGGAAACTTACGTGCGCGTATGGCGCGTACAGCGTCCCCGATTGCACCTGGCGTGCGTAGATCAGCTCCCTGTTCGCGTGCTGCAACAAGATCCTTATAGTTAATATTTGGCTCCGCTGACTTTGAAAGACTAAACGAAACGGAAAGTATCACGAACCGTTTGTCGTGCTTAAAGCGACTATCTCGATACCCGAATGCACATTCCTCTTTAGTTAGAACTTCTATTTCCTTTGTCTCCGTATTACATACCTCGACCGTACTCAGGGTGTCTTTCACTTCAGCGCCATAGGCGCCAATATTTTGTACTGGTGCTGCACCGACAGTGCCCGGTATGCCCGCAAGATTCTCAAGACCCCAGAGGTTGCAATCGGCCGCCTCTCGCACAAGTGCGTCCCAGCTCACGCCGGCCCCAACCGTAATGGTGACAGAAGTATCTGTGTCTACACTCGCAATACCCGGAATACGCAGTGCGATTACTACTCCGTCGTATCCTTCATCAAGTGCTAGCACGTTACTCCCCTCACCAAGCGCACTCCAGGGAAGGTTCTGCTCTTGCGCGAAGGTTATAGCTTCTTTTACGTCTTCTCTGCTTACACACTCAATGACAAACCGAGCATTCCCTCCTACCCGAAGCGTTGTGAGCGAAGCGAGTGGAATCTGCTCACGGGTGGTCATCGTACAGGAAACATTTTCTTTAGTAGATCCTCACCTTCGGCTTTGGATTCCGGGTGCTCAGCCATGGTCAAGACTATCTCCAGACGAGCTTCTTCGAAGCGGCCGCTCGCGGCGAGTGCTTGTGCATAGCGATACCGTGCCTCGGGGTCACCATTTGTTGCTAGTACGCGCGCATGAGCGACAGCAACAAGCTCCTTCCACTGCTTCGTCCGGTAATAGGCCTGGAACAACGAGCCGCTGTCGGGTGTAGTGGTACCAATCGCCTCAAGGAGAAGTTCTTTGCCTTCCTCAATATTGCCCGCAAGGATAAGTCCGGCTGAAGACGTGATGGCGATCTGGTCGAAGGAAGGATCGAGTTGATACGTATAGCGATAGAGCTCCTTCGCCTCTTCGAGGCGACCGAGCTCATAAAGCCTATACGCCTTGCTCAGATGAAGAACCTGCTTACGCGGAGACAGATCGATCGCGTGCTGAATCTGCGCGAGTGCATCTTCTGTGTTGCCCATTGTGTCATATGCGACGGCAAACTGCGCACGCAAGCGCGCGTCATTTGGCGAGACTGCAATCTCCTTCGTCATCTCGTTCAGAGCGAACGTAGCGAGCTCCTCACGAATTGCCACTGGTACAGTCTCGATATCAGCAGTCTCTGCTGCATAGGTGACAAGCTGTTCGCGTATCTCCTGAGTCGCAAAAGAACCGTCACTAAGTGCTTCCTTGAAGAGTGCGAGGTTCTGGTGCGGACCCTGTTGGTTTGGCGAGACTGCGTAGACTAGGTGGTTCGCGGCGCGTATGTTCGGCACGTTTACCGTCCAAGCGACCAGGATCGTAGCGACAGCAACAACTCCTCCTACCGCATTTGCTGCAGCTTCGGAACGCAGCTCAGGAAGCTTTTCGAAAGCCGGGATGGACCTCGCGCGCGCGATATGTGCCATCGCGAAGAGCATAACGAGTGGCACATAGCTGAAAAGATTGTCGAATACTACCAATGCCTGCACGCTGTACGCAATCAGAGCACTTGCTAGTAGAACACGCTCTGCGCGCGATCTCTCGGGCGACCACAAGAGCGAGATCGCTCCTACAACAAGAAGCACAACAAATAGCACGAGCGCTGGAACACCGCCTGCAACGAGCCAGTCAATGTACATATTGTGTGCCCGATCGAACCACGCTTCCTGCTGATACAACGCCGGCTCGTAATACTTGTTGAATACCTGATTAAAGCCCTCCTGACCGAAACCCGTAAGCGGGTCTTGCGTTACGCCCTTAAGCGCTATGCCCCAAATCGTAGAGCGAATCTTGAGCTCCTCACTTAATGAGAATACTGAGGCCGCACGATCAAGAAGATAGTTTTCCTTAACGAATGCAGTTTCGCGAACGCTGAAGAGCGCCCCTGCTGCCACGACAACAACAATCAATGATGCTATAGCGACCTTAATACCTGAAGATACTGTTTTATTCTTACGGTTACGCCACGCAAGGAGCGTCCACAGGATTGTAGACGACGCCACACCTGACGCGAGTCCTATGAGCGGGCCGCGCGAACCGGTTGCAAAGAGGATGACTGCTGCCACTCCAATAAATGTGATCAGACTGTATCGAAGCAAGCCCTTAGACTCTATAGCGAGCCAAGCAGCAATGAGGATTGCGAACATAAGGTACACGGCCAGGTAGATGGGATTCCCGAGAGTCGTCGCAACGCGAATGCTTGCCTGGTGCGCCTGCATCGCTCCTATGAGCTCGATAACACCGGCAACTGAAACGAGCGCTGCGCCTGATACGAAGAACAACCACCACTTCCTCCACAACCGCTCGACCGTGAGAAGAGGACCGGCGATGAGAAAGAGGGCAAATATATGTATGAGAGTCATCCACCCGTCCATACGTTCGAAGTTACTCCAGAACGCCTTGTGCGGATTCACCCCAAGAAGGTTTGCGACTATCATCCACGTGACGAGTCCACCAAACGCGAGCAGCATCCAGGAGAATCGTGGCCGGTACCGCTTATCGAGAACACAAACGAGCAGGTACGCTGCGAACGCTACTTCTATAAGAAAACGGAATGCGAATGCCTTTCCTGTTATGTACGGAAAGAACAGATTATTAGGAACGTATAAAGGAAGGAACGGGATCGTGAAGATCGCAATGATTGCGATCCAGCGGGCAGCGGTTTTCATAATGCGGGCAGTATACTACAGCGTTTCGCCGACACCGATGCTACATTGACTTATTTGACATAAGGATGCAAAATAAATACGGATCGGCTCTCCTTCCTGGAGAGCCACGTACGCAACAGAATACAGAAGGAAACGGCAAATGGTACGGATTGGCTCAGTTCAAGTCGCCAACGGCGGCTACTGCATGATCGTCGCCGAAATCGGCATCAACCATAACGGCGACATCGACCTCGCGAAGAAACTGATCGACAAGGCGGTCGAAGCCGGCTGCGACGCCGTGAAGTTTCAGAAGCGCACGGTCGACGTCGTGTACACGGGGACTGAGCTGGCCCAGCCGCGCTCAGTCCCCCAGGACGTTATCGAGAAAGCTCTCAAGCGCGATGTCCTTCCTGAAGAAAGCAGGAAGCGCATCGAGGCCCAGGGCCTGGACGCCACGACCAACGGCGACCAGAAATACGCACTCGAGTTCACGGCGGCTGAATATCGTGAGATCGACAACTACTGCAATATGAAGGGCATCATGTGGTTCGCGTCCCCCTGGGACGAGGCCTCGGTGGATTTCCTCGAGCAGTTCGATCCCGTGTGCTACAAGATCGCGTCGGCGTCTCTCACGGACGACGACCTGCTTCGGCACATGCGCTCGAAAGGCCGTCCGATCATCCTGTCGACCGGCATGGCCGACATGAGCATGATTCGTCATGCGGTTGAGGTTCTCGGCACCGAGGACCTGGTCTTGCTGCACTGCACGAGCGTGTATCCCACGTTCGCCCAGGGCGACTTCGACCGCGGCCTGTCGCTGATCAACCTCAGAGGCATTGAAACGCTTCGGACTGAGTTTCCGGGCGTACCGATCGGGTTCTCGTCGCATGACCTCGGCATCCAGCCGGCCTATGCGGCTGCCGTTCTCGGCGCATGCATGATCGAGAAGCACATCACCCTCTTCAGGGGAATGTACGGGAGCGATCAAGCGGCTTCCATCGAACCCGAGGACACCAGTCGTCTGGTTCGCATGGTACGCGAACTTCCCCTCGTCCTCGGCGACGGTCAAATCGAGTTCTATGAGGAGGAAAAGCCCGTGGCCGCAAAACTTCGACGGAAATGGTGACCCAGTCACCACAAACTCTACCAGAAGCCCGCGCAGTGAAAACTGTGCGGGCTTTTCTTATACAGAGCCAGCGATCCGTTCTACCATCATGTTAATATCTCGAGCTTGTGCTCGCATACGTGCTACTGATACACGCGTCGCATCTGTGCATTTACTTGGGTTTGCAATCAGTTCATTCGCACGCCTCACGAGCTCAGTCCCGAATCCCTCCGTAGCGACATCCACACTTAGTGAAGAGAGTCCGGCATTTGTAAGGAAATTGCGCATGCGCCCCTGCGATACGAGAGGTATGACTGGTATACCGAGTCCAATTGATGGCGACATCGAATGAACCCGCATAGAAATGGCGAGATCAGCTTTTGCATACCTTCCATAGAAGTACGCTGTATGCGGTACGCTCACGAGTCCAGTCGTAACGATACGCTGATGCGCGATACGTTCTTGCACTATTTCTATAAATTCTTGGATCATGCCGTAGTCATCGAGATAGTGCGGCACCAACACAAACTGAGCATCATGTTCTTGGGCGATAGCTTCAACAGCGAACGCTAGCTCACGTATAATTCTCCGTCGCTCCTTCTTATAAAGACCGAGGCGACCGACAATCTTGTCGAGGCGTGCGGGGCTCGTTAGGAAGCGCGCATGACGAAATATTGCCTTCTCGAACGGACCAGCAAAGCGATGTACAGCGTCTTCCCCATTGAACGCGATAAGAACGTTCTTCCGCGTCAGGTGGAGTTCTGGATACTTGTTATCTTCAGATGGAACAAAGAGTCCCGGATCTGGTACTTCGTAGATACGTTCGGATTCTATACCGAGCGTTCTGGCTATCCACTCTTTAGTGCCATCGTTACGCACCCCAAAGAATATCCGCTCGTTCGCTATCGCATATTCGATCGCCCGCTTAAGGGCGTCCTTGTTTGAGTATTCCTGGAACGGCCAGCATCGATATGAAATGCCGTAGAAGACTATGGGCTTTTCTATCTGCTTCCAGAGTTCGAGTGGAAGATTAAATCGCATACCGGTCTCATGCATGCTCCTGCGGTACGCATTCATGGTGACCGCCCCGTTTACAAGCAGCATGTCGTGCTGATTGACGAGCTCCACGAAGGACTCATCGAACTTCTTCAGCTTGAAGGTGTAATCATCCCATGCCTCAGCAACAAAGGTCGGCTTCACACTCAAATCCTCTTCAAGGAGACGCTGGGTGCCGTAGATGAGCGCACCATTACCTATATTGGTACTGTTCCAGTTTGCAAGGTGCAGTATGTTCATATGAGATCGAATTTCTTGAGTACATTCGCCGCATGTTCCATATCCTCTGGCGTGTCGATATCGGTAGCTCGCTCAAGCGAGAATGGCATCATTCGCACATCGTCTCCCCACAGATTGCCTGCACGGATCACCGCAGCGCGCGTTACATAGGCGATCGCGACCGGTATATAGCACGCACTGCATTCCTGTCGAGGTACGCCCTGCAGTCCCTCTGGGAATATAGGCACCACCTTGCCCTCGGCACCGTCTGCCTTCCACATCTTATAGGGATTCACCTTAGGATCGTGGATCATTGTGCGTACAGAATCTGCACCTGTCTCCTCCAGGAACGCTACCGCAGCGTCAATATCCGCTGAGGTCCTCGAAGGAGAGGTCGGGGCGAGGAACAGAATGATTTCTGGTTTCCAGCCACGCTCGCGCTCTACCCACTCGAGTGCATGCTGCAAATACCCAATATCCCGCGCAGAGTCTGTTGCAAGCTCTGTAGGCCGTAAAAACGGTACGTCGGCACCGAGTGCACGAGCAACGCTGGCGATTTCTTCACTGTCCGTAGATACGATAGTTGCGTCGATACGGGTCGAGGCGTGAGCCGCGCGGATCGCATACCAGATGAGCGGGTGCCCACAGAGATCAGCGACGTTCTTGTTCGGTATGCCCTTCGAACCTGCACGAGCAGGTATCACCGCGAGCGTACGCACCAACCCTCCTTCCTGAGGACCCTTCATACGAGCTTCTCTTTCATTATTTCAATAATACGCACTACCTCCTGACCATCGGAGACAGGTACCAGGGGCCTTGTGCCTTCTTCAACACAGGAAATAAAGTGTTTAAGCTCCTCAACAAACATATCGTTTCGCTCAAAGCCCTCAGGTGCATGCTCTATGCTTTGTTCGCCTGTGGCATGCTCGATGATAGTAAGAGCAGCGTATGCATCCCACACGACCGTCCGTTCCGTTCCGATGATTTTTAACGTTCTGACCTTTGGACGCTGAAAATAATCTATATGTACGAGTGCGGTCTTCCCGTCGTCGTACGACCAGAGAGACTGAACCATGTCCTCGGCATCACCCGCGAGTGGTGTCACCTTTCCACCGCTAGCTTCAATACTTGTGGGTGCACCAAAAAGCCAGAAGAGGTAATCGATATCGTGACTAAAACAGAGCAATGCGCCTCCCCCCGTCGCAATAGCAGGTGCATAGGTGTCTCGATAATCCTCCCAGGGATGCCAGTCTTCGATATTCTCCCCGACTTCGACGAAGATGGACAGCACCGTACCGAGCTCGTTGCTTTCTACCATTCCCTTTACCCGCTTCAGGAGTGGATGAAACCGGAGATTGTATCCGACCATCGCGGTGAGCTTGTGCTCTTCTATGAGCTGCGAGAGCTCCGCAAGGCCGTCACTGGAGTCATGGACCGGTTTCTCGATTAACAAGGAGAGATCTTGTTTTGCAGCTGCAAGCGCGTTTGAAAGATGGAGATGGTTAGGGGTTGCGATTACGATCGCGTGGGGTCCCCATTCTTGTACCGCTTCTTCGAGCGACTGAAACTCCTTCGGTTCTCGTCCCTCGCGCGCCTCTTCGTCAAAGAATTTCTGAATAAAAGGACGGCGCTCCTTCGTGGTACGCAGGAATGCAGCTTCATGGCCGAGCGTGAGTATATTCCTATAGTGCCTCTGCCCGATCGAGCCTGCCCCTTGTACAAGTATCCGCATACCTACCAGGCAGTCCTTCCACCATCGATCACGAGAGACGATCCGGTCATAAACGAAGAGCCGTCTGAAAGCAGGAATGCGATCGCGGCGTCGTACTCTCCTGGGCGAGCCATGCGGCCGAGCATATTAAGCGCACCGTTCTTCTTCGCGAATTCATCGCTATGTCCGTTGAATATTCCTCCGGGTACGAGTGCATTCACACGGATACCGTGCTGACCGAGGTAACTGGCCCATGCACGCATGAGTCCGAGCATGCCAGCCTTGGATGACACATAGGCGATGTCCTTGAATTTTCCCTCATCATAAATCGCATTCTGAGGCGCGATCAGCGCTAGATCTGATGCAATAAAGATAATGCTTCCGCTACCAGAAGACATCATCACTTTAGCAACCGCTTGAGTCACGATTTGAGCAGCCGTAAGGTTAACGTTGAACTCTCGTTCCCACAGATCGAGCGAGAACTCTTCGTAGGGAGCGAAATGCTCGGCACTCATGCCTGGCGTTGCATTCAGGGCAGCAGCATGGATAAGTCCGTCAATTCTTCCTTCCTCCTTTACGATACGTCGTATTGCGTCTTCGACGGATACCGGGTCTGTGATGTCTGTCGAAGGCTCAGCGGTAAGATCAAGGATATGTACCTTGGCACCCACATCGCTCAGGGCCGCGTGCAGCTGAGAACCAAGAAATCCCCTTCCCCCAGTCAGGACCACGATCTTCCCGGAGAGGTTCATGTTCGTCATATGTGGATACTAGCGCGCTCCGTGGTGCCCGTCGAGGAGCCAGGAAGGAGACGAGCGAAGCTACTGATGTAGTGCGCAATACGCTTGCCTGACTTGCCGTCGAGCTTGAAGCATTGTTCTCGTACGATGCGCATCCGGCCTTCATGATCAAGAGACGGGTCAGCGAGATATAGATTAAGGAGAGTAACGAGTTCCTTGTGCGTATACACCGCGGGCGCCCCGCCCGTATCAAGTATGCGCTTAAAGTGATCTTTTACGAGAAGACGTCGAGCGGAGCGCTCCTGCTTCTCGTCTTCCTGATACCCATCAAGCCCGAGACTGATGATGGGGGTATCGAAACATGCGGCATCGATAGCCATGGTTGAGCCGCTCTGAATCACAACATCAGCTACATCCATAGTTGTCGCCAAGTCCCGTGTCTCATCATGTCGGAATTCGAAATCAAACCTGAGTGGATTGCGCTCCATTCCCTCAGTCCCGGGACGCACGATAGTCACACCCGGAAGCGCACCAAGCTTCGCCTCGTCACTCGGATATGCTGGATGGAGCCGCACCAGAAGCTGCGACGGGCACTCGAGTTTATTTGAAACCACCAGGTCCGCAAGCATGCGGATCGTATCGAACTCATGAAAGGATATGAGCTTCCCTACTGCCGCATAGACGATCAGCTTCTTCTCAGGATCGAGGCCGAGGGTGCGGAAAAATTCCTCACGTGAGAATGGAAACGATGGATCGGCATAGATATCCATCTGAGGGACTCCGGACACGAAGATTCGGTCTTCAGGGTAGCGATGCATAGATACCGCATAATCCTTAACAAGATCGTTATGGACGATGAGCCGGTCTGGCCACACCAGAAGCGGATCCTTGCCGATAAGATTATCCCAGCTCTTTATCATACCGATGGTCGGAATCGAGCGTTTCTTACAGCGCGTAAGGAGACGTACGTCGTTGGTTGCGAATATTGTAGGAAGGAATACCAGGTCCGGCTTGTAGCGATCAAGAATTGCGTCAAAGACCGTCCCGGGATGCGCCATCTTTGTAAGTGCACGCACCATCCTATCGATCACAGGGATGAGGGTCATTTCAAATATGGCACGGGCGACCAAGTGCTTCGCAAGACGCATGAGCCATCCTCCACCCGCGTTGTAGTAGAGTTCATCTATCTTTGCTCTCACGTTCTTCGTATGGATCGAGTGACGAACTAGGAACCAAGTAAAGAGTTCGGCTTTCGACGGGAGGTTGGAGGGATAGGAGTCGAGGAGAATTGTATCCGAGCCAAATTCCTTCCTATATTCCTCAAGTTTGAGCGGGTGCACGAGCAGTATGATCTTTCCGAACGAAGCATCTTGAGCAAGTGTCGATAGAACATCAGTGCGGAGTATATTCCTCACCATATTGCTATCGAATACACTTATAAGGAGTGTTTTCATGGCGACTGCGGGAAGTATCTGCGCAGGACTCGGAATATGCCAAGCTTCTCAAGGAGCAGTCGTACGTACGCCCGCTCTTCAGGAGAGAGTGTGAAGAAGCCCGCGCCGCCTAGCGTAAGCTCGGGCACAAGACGTCTCAGGCGGATGTAGCGTTCTATGATACTTAAGAGAAACGCGAGAGAGCTCGCAACCGCGATACCCCAGAAACCAAACAGAAAGATAGAGATTGGAAACAGTATTGCAGTGAGGCCTGCCTTTGCGAGCACGGATGCCATGAGCGCCTTTTGTGCCTTCACTGCAGCGAACACTGGCGTCAGTACCGTCGCAATGCCGGAAAAGACTACCGTCAAGAGCAGCACGCTTGCCAGTGGTACTGCTGTTTGGTAATCCGGAAACGCTAGCGCAAAGATCGGTAGTGTGAGCAGTGCGCTTCCTGCAAGTCCTACCGATAGCACGATCTGCAACTTAAGCGAGGCGCGTACAAGCCGTACCAGCTCTGCGCGACGCGATGCGTATGCCGGTGCAAGTGTTGCGAGCACAGTACCAAGCGGCAACAGCGACGCCACTTGGCTCACAATTCCCGAGGCGAAGGCATAGAGGCCGACCGCCTCAGTACCGAGTAAGAGCTTAATCACCCACAACTGCAGGGATTGCACGAGGTTCGTCGCATAGCTCGATGCCACGCCCCACTTACGGTGCGCTCCCAGAATACGCCAGAACCGCAGCATGTCCTTCGCTTTATCATTCCCGAGTGCTGCATACGCACTTATCGTACGCGGTACAAACACTACGATCGCTGTCGCCTGCGAAAGCACAATCGCAAACAGGAGACCATCGATGGTCTTGTCCAAGGCCACGAAGAACAGGACGAGCCAGGCTGCTTTCGCAAGCTCTTCACATACACCGTACAACGATTGATCGATAAACCTTAGCTCCACCGCCGCGAGCGTCGTCGTAACGAGTCGGAGCGGTGAAAGTAAAAACATGAACGAAACGATCTGCAGGAGTTGCCCGATCGAAGGATTCCCTGCGAGACCTGCAGCGAACTGAGAGCCAAAGAAAAGAATCGCCCAAGCGATACATCCAAGAAGCGCATTGAGTAGATAGAACTGGAAAAGAATGGTCTTCATCTTCCCCTTCCGACCCTGAGATCGTTCGATGCTCAAGTCTGCGATGATCGCAGACGAGAGTCCCGGCAACAGCAGGATGCCGAGCGTGCTCACTACCGAAAGTACGAGCTCAGATAAGCCATACTCATATACGGACAGGTGGCCGAGTATGAGGAATATGTTGAAAACGATAACTACCTTACCCAGAATATTTCCGAGAGACGTCCATGCGATCCCCTTACCTACCAAGGAAGCGGCATTCATACTGTACGACCGTTTAGTGGCGACACAGCAAGGAGCCTTGTAGCACGCGCGCTCCATGAGTGCTCTTCGACACGCTCGCGGGCGCGGGCAGCGCGCTCGCGAGCCTCATCCAGGTCCTCAAATACTGACCGGATCGCCTTCTCAAGCGAAGTAGCGTTGTCAGGCTCGAATAGATATGCGTTTCGCTCATCAAGCAGTTCTTCGATTGAAGGTATACGGCTTGCCACAATAGGCCGGCGGCTCGCCATGTACTCAAAGAGCTTCATCGGGGAGGTGTAATGCGCCGATATCTCTTCCTTGGCCGTGTTCGGGAGCACGAGCACATCGGCCGCTCCTTGCCAGTACACTACCTCCGAATGAGGAACATGTCCTGTGAAGGTAATGTTCTCGAAGGCGCGATTCTCTGTCCTATAGCGCATGCTCTCTTCTGGTGTGCCGCCGACGAAGACGAACCGTATGTCGGACATTGATCGTGCTGCGCTAATGAGTGTCTCGATACCCTTCCAACTATAGAGATGACCTGTATACACGACGATACGAGCATCTTCGGGAAGTGAGATAACCCGGCGGCATTCTTCACGCGTTTCTCGCCCCCCAAAACGAGAGAAGTCTACAGCATTGCGTTCCATTAGTATCTTCCCTGCAGTCTCTGGAAACTCCTCAAGAAGAGTGCGGTACTTCCAATTATTCGTCGCGATTACGAGAGCCACCCTCTTGAAGAGGAGCCGGTACAACTGCTTCCAATGTTCTGGATAGTCATGCACCTCGAAGATGACTCGTGCACGCGATACACTCGCGGCTATAGCGAGCAAGAAATCATTTGAGATGATGCAGTCTCCTTTCCTGGCACGAGAAATAAGAAAGAGAGTCGCAAACGGAAGATACGTGAGCATACTTATATAGAACGCCAAGAAGGACACGAATGGTGCGGAGAAGAGGTCAAGGACCGGTAGATAAGTAATGGTGATGTCCTTAGGGAGATCCACCTTGTCTTCGCCCCTCCCGAGTCTGCGGGGAGCGACAATATGCACATTAAATGTGCCTGCAAATGAGCGTGCGTTCTCGATTACGAAGAGCGCTGCTGCTTTCTCGCTTGGAAAGCGTCCATGGAAAAGTATGAACAACGTGCGCCGATTAATCATATCCCTGGAAGGTCTCCGTTAAACACGCGTTTTAGGAACGCGGGCATATAGAGATATGTCTCGAACATCTGACGCGCTTTGCGTTGCATGTCTTCAATCTCGGTATCGGACTTGCTTGCAAAGAACGAAGCGACCAAGGAGCCTGTTTGGTCGACCTGCTGCCACGGGATACGGACGATGAACTCGTCGTAGGGTATAAGGTCTTCTAGCGGCAATGGTGCGTCGGTATCAATAAGTACGGGTATGCGGCCGACGGCTAATGTCTCAAAGAAGCGTAATGAGAAGTTCCCGTCGCCCCTCGGAGCAAGTGTAAAGAGCGAGTTCTTGAGGCTCTCGATGTAACGCCGTCGCGCATCTTCAGGAGCAACCTCGATAGTCTTACGATGAGCGGAAAAGCGCCTACGTGCGGTGACATCAAGCGTAATCGCTGATTCGCGCGCTAGCGACGCCAGTGCATGACGTCTGAAGTACAGGCCTTCCCGGTCTGGACCGTGACGCAGAATGTAGTTTCGGATTAGGTACCGCGCTACATCTCGCATGGTTGAGAAGCCTGCCTTCCCCACGAACCCAACCGACGCCCGCTCAGGTCTCGCCATCGGTTCAGAGCCGTACAGCTGACCAACATCCTCTATGTACGCTGGCATCACTACCTCGTGCGGACCGAGCATGCTCTTATATGCTGATGCCCGCAAAATGATCGTCCCTTGGATCGTTATAGGACTAGGATCATCCTGATAAGCGGATATGAGGAGTGGCTTTTTATGCGTACGGGCAATTTCCTGGCATGCTTCAAAGTATTCAGGCTTCTTTTTCAGGACCGCATACTCATGCGGTGCGATTATAATATCTGCAACCACAGGGTCCTTAACCCTATTCATGAATTTGCCGTAGTCCTCCCACGGCACCTCCTGGAATAGACGGTTGTCTGTCTCTGCTTGGGGCGCGAGAAACGGTATGAGTCGTACTCCAGGAATAGGTTCGATAATGTAGACGCTACGCATAGGCGGTGAATATATAGCCCAAAGGATTCCTCTGCATGCTTTTTGGTCGGAGAGACACCATGACCATATCAAGGAGCATATAGGGAAGGTAGAGCAACGGGCGCAGCGGACGCGGGATCGAAAGGACAAGCGTATTAAAGTTCGCGAGGATAGGACCTCCTCCTACCGCCCGAATCTCGCATGTACGGTAACCCGCGTCGAGAATGATGCGTCGCAACGCTTCCTCGGTGTACCTAAAGTAATCCTGTGGATCAGGGTGATAGCCGACCCAGAACGGTACAAACCCGATGAGCTTCCCGCCTGGGGCGGTGATCCGGCACATCTCGCGTGTAAGGTACTCGTAGTTATAAATATGCTCAAGGACATTGCAGCAGATGACAGTATTTACCGATCCGTCCTCGTACGGCAATTGGTCGCTCTCAAAATCAATACCGGTAATAGAAGCATCGATCGCCTCTATTGATACACCGCTATCGCGCTGAAAGTATGTAAAATAGTCAGGATTTCTACCTCCCCCGACATCGACCGTCCTGCCCGAGAGGTGCGAGTCTGACAACGCGACATTCATGCGAATGCGTGCCAGAGTTTGACCACTGGATAGTTTTGCGAGCGTATGCACGAGTCCGTATCGCATACGTTAATGTGAAGGCTTCGCAACCACTACCAGTGTCTCGAGATATTTCGTGGTCTTAAGTGATAACAACTTATAAAGGATATTGAGTGCTTTTTTCTTTATACTCTCTTTATGTCCGTACTCAAGTGTATAGATATACCCGGTTTCTACGAGTTCGAATCCACACTTAGCCAACAAGACGCGTAAAGTCTTTACGTTGAAGTAGCAGGTGTGGTCAGCATTCACGGTTGGCTCCTGCTTCGAGAGCTTCTCTGTGAGATTAAAGAGATTGAATGCGTTAGGGGTCGTCAGAAGTAGTCTGCCATTTGGGGCCAAGTGACGCTTTACGCTCTCAAGGAACAGGCCTGGATTAGGCAGGTGCTCTATCAGGTCACCCGCGAAAACGAGATCGAACGTCGTTCCAGGAAACGAGAAATTTTCGGCACTTCCCTCAATGTAGTGGACGGTGTCAGGAAAAGCTTCCCTGTCGATCTTGAGATCAAGACCGAAGACTTCCTTGGCACGCGTCTGCATGAGGCCATGCGGCCAGTTCTCTTCACCCAGCTTGATTCCCTGACCTAAGAAACCCACATCGAGAACGATGTCCTCGGATTCTACCGAGGAACGTATAAGCTCAGCTTTATTTCTGTATACCCTGGATGCGACCATAGAAGCTATTCTCTCACATTACGGGAGCTCGGCGAGTGCATGGATAATCGGCCATCGACCATCGCCACCTTCCTCGTTCCGACGCATTTCATAAAGTAAGAGGTCCGGACAGCGAAGCGCTACGGCCTCAAGTTCTGCGGGCGTATCATCAACGAGTAGCGCATCAATGTGCAAATGGGTATGGGGGGCGAGAAAGTCCCCTTTCCGTTGCCCCTCGGTATACATAACAGACATGCGCGGAATACCGTGAAGTGCGCTCTTGACCTTCATTTCTTGGAATGCTCGATCTCCGGCCGTAATAATCGTTACAGCGTTCTCCTTTTCACGAAGAAATGAAGCCGCATCTGAATACAAGAAACGTGACAGCTCTCCTGGTTCAAATACATTCTTGGCATGTTCCTGCATATACACAACGAACGCGTCCGTATCGAAGCAAGTTCTATCGAAATCAAGATAATATCTCATACGCTTAACGCTTGAGTTTGTTACTCTTCATGTGTTCCGTAAGTGCCAAGGCAAGATCTTTTAGCGAGTTTTTCTGCACGAATAACTCAAGTCGCTTTTTATTCTTGATTCGTTCTTCTTCAGAAAGTGCTAGGGTTCTGGCGATATGCCGAGCGAGTGACCCTGCATCACCAGGTTCGTACGTCATATCTTCGAAGCCTGCCCTTAACATGTCATCGCTTTCGGTAATGACAAGACATCCTGACGCTGCTGCCTCAAAGATCATCTTGTCAAACATGCCTGATGGAGAGCAGTTAACGAACACCTCATGTAAACGGTATACCTCTGATGCGTCCTCATTGCGCACTCCAGGAAGGAATCGTAGCAATTCGCCCAGACCAAGCTCGTCCACGCGTCGCTCCTGACGTTTGGCATAGTCTATTGATTCTGGCTGCGGAGATCCAACGATACTAGCAACAAATTCGATGCCACTATCCTTCAGGATCCCTAGCGCTTCGATAAACAGTTCAAGATGCTTGGACGGGGTGATGCGAGAAAAGAACAACAACGAGCGTGGTACGCGCTGTTCTTCATCACGGGTATAAAACCGCTCTGTATTGACCCCAACCGGCATAAATACTGTCTTCTTATATTTTGCGGTGTAGGAATGAATCGAGGTACAAAAAACGTTCGTGCAGAAAGCAGCAGCCAGGTCCGTCAGAACGGATCCCGCGTAGTGATTGCGCCAGAGATAAGTCCGCTTCCCAAGTAGCTTCCAGAGTGGACCAGCAACAAGCATGTACTCCTGATTCATGTGAATGAACACCGCATCATAGCGAGCGCGCAGATTCCAAGCGAGCGTCAGGAACGTCCAGGCATACCGCACACTACTCTTGCGTCCTTGCTCCTTTCCTAGGGAATGAACCCTGACGTTCCTAGGCAAATTGTGTCGCCCTTCCGTAAGACAGACTGCCTCGACATTCTCTGTTACGTCCGCGAGCGCCTCTACCCAGCCGTGATAAGCACTCAGAAGTGGGTCATCGAGATCAAGTGCCTGCGTGACAAAAAGAAATCTCATACCTTTACGCATACCGCTCTCGGCACAGCGAACGATGCTCTCATGATAGCGAATCCGGTATTCAGTCTCGTCTTTGCCAACTAGATGCTCGACCGCATGCAGTCCTTGATCTGTGAAATTGTTTCCAGAGTCCATATGCTTTTGGATCGCGTTTGCGAAGCCCGTACGGTCGCCTCGAGCGACGATCGTTCCGGTCGCCCCAGATTCTACAAGTGCACTCGCTATACCAACATCCGTTGATACGAACGGGAGTCCAGCAGCAACAGCTTCAACAAGCGTTCTGCAGTAGCTTTCGTACGAAGACGAAAGGAGAAAAAGATCAGCTGTTTTGTAGTAGGAAACCAGGTCCTTCTCCCAAGGAAGGAATATGACCCGCTCGCTAAGACCGAGCTTATTTACTTCACGCTCAAGAGCTTGTCTCAGAGGTCCTTCTCCGACAATAAGAAGGCCGCTTCCTTCTACAGCAGCATCCTTGAAGCCATGGAGGGCGAAACTAATATCTTTCTGGGGGACAAGCCGGGTCGCCATGAGGAAGATCTTTGAGAATTGCGGGTACTTTTCATGAACAGAAAAGGATGCTTGTGTGTCTCTGAAATGCTTCGTCGGGGTAAATACCGGAAGTATTGCTATCCGCTCGGCAAGGGATGGAAAGCGACGAATGATTCGTTCTTTCCCCCTAGGCAGGACTACGCGTATGCAGTCTGCCTTTGGCAAAAGGAAGGAGGCACATAAGACTCGTATTGTGTTGCCAATGCTTTCTTTGATGAAATAAGGATCGAACACGTCTGCATGATCCTGAAGCTGGAGAGGGATTTTGAGTACACGCGCGATACGCCAGGCTGCAAATCCGGTCTCGCACAGGTCCTGTCCCGAGACGATGTCTAGAATACTTCCTGACCTCTGTAAGCGGCGAGCAATCCGTACAGCATCGAGCATATACAGGAATCGGTTCTTCGAGTTGGTCGGGTAGAGCCATACATTCTCTGCGATTTTCTCATCACGTAACCCAAGGTTCCTTTTTGCGTAGACAATGATATGTAGCTCTTCAAAAACTGTTCCATATCCAGCAAGTCGGACACGCGCTAGATCATTCGGAATGAACGCCTTCCGGTCGAGAGATATCATTAAGACCTTCATACTTTTGGCGTTAGGAACGCAGCAAGCCGTTCAGGTATGTTGCCTGCTGCTTGAAGGTACCGCTTTGCGGCAGCTTCAGCGTTAAGGGCGAGCAGCTGGCGCGCTTGTCCGTCCTCCATAAGGCCGACGATATGTACTGAGAGAGCGGCAGGATCCCCGGGCGGCATGGCGAGAACGTCTTCATAACCATTGAAAACCTCACCCACAATACCGACGTCTGTCGTGATGATTGGTACCCGCGCGAGCGCAGCCTGGAGAAGCCTCCTTCCATAGCCTTCGTGTGCGCTCGCCTGTACGAAAACGCTTGCGCTTCGCATAAGCCCATACGTATCCCTGCGATCTCCGAGGAAGATAACGCGCTCGGTCAACTTCTTACGACGGACGGCTTGTTCGAGATGTGCACGTTCTGGACCATCTCCAACGACAAAGAGCCCTACTCCCGGGTACTTATCTTTAATTCGGGCGATAGCATCGATGATGTCTATCACTCGCCTTCCGGCATCGAGGCGTCCTGCCGCCATAAGAGTGAACGGAAACGTGAATGGGAACGACGCAGGCTCTGGTGGTGTCGGTGTAACATGTTCGGGTATGACCGCCGGCTCCGGTATAAGATTCCCATATTTCTCTACGAGCGCACTCTTCACGCGCATAGACATGACGCGAACACCCGATGCTTTCGAAAGCACTGCACCAGCCAACTGAAGCCGCCTCGCATTCCCATGCGGTATACGAACTCTTGCAGATCGAAACATACCTGTCCTTGAGGAATACCAAGGCGATAGAAAATCTGTATATACATTGACATAAAACGGTAACGCATTCTTCTGCGCGATCGCACTCGCAACGCTGCCGAGCTCAAACGGATCTTGCGACCAAATGACCTGTATGCCATGCGTCCGTACAAGTGTTTGAGCAGCCTGTTTTAATGGTGCGTACCGGGAGAATGTACCCCTACGTATGGCATGGACCCTGAGACTTCCTTCGTCTCTAGTCTCTGATTTCTCTGCATTGATGAGCACATGGAGCTCACCGATAGCGAGAGCATTGTCACGAGCACGCATATGCCCTGAACTCCCAATATCGAGAATGGTGGGGTCGTTCGTTATGAGGAGGACTTTCATATAGCTTCTGTAAGCACTGTGGCAGTTGCCCGGCTCATAGTTTCAGGAGTAAAGCGTTGTGCTGACTCGCGCGCAGCCAATCCGAGCGTCGCTCGGTGTGTCGGCGTCTTTAGGAGATGCGAAAGCGCCCCCACCAGTGCTGCCCTATCACCTTCAGGAACCAAGAGACCGTTCTTCCCATCTTCGATCAATTCAGGATTCCCTCCAACATTCGTCGCTATTATCGCTTTTCCTAGGGCCATCGCCTCAATCAAAAGATGAGAAAGTCCTTCATAAGTAGAATTAAGCACGAAGACGTCAGCATCGTGTATGACCGCAAGCGCATCAGCATGAGACAGCGAGCCAAGCATCGTTCCTGACGTCCCAAGACGCACATGCATAAAATGCTCAAGCGTATCTCGATCAGGGCCGTCTCCTGCAATGGCAAGTGTCACCTCTGGAAACTCTGCCTTAATGTCGACTACGGCATCAATGACACCCGGCATACCCTTCCATGGTACAAGCCGTCCAACTGACACGACACGCGGCCGTGTCATGTGCTGTACAGTCAACGGCACTACTCCTGCAACTTCTGTCTGCATAGCGTTATAGACCACTGAGATCTTCTGGGACGGAATCCCCCATAAACTGACTATAGTTCTTAGGTAGTTGCTTGGAACGATGATCATCTTTGCCTGCCGAGCTACCATAGTCTGGACGTTCCGGAGTACTGCCACCCCCATTGGCACATGGCGGTTGTGAACGAAGTGATCAAGCGATTCACGCACACCGAACCGTTGACTGCCTTGCTCCCAGGCATAATCTCCGACAATCTTTACGAAAAAAGGCTTTCGTAGAGCGAGGCTTGCAACCATTGCCGGGAATCCAGTAGACACTGGATCGAGCGCGAGAATAGCATCCGCATCTCTGCCTGCGCGAAGAAGAAGGAACGTGTAATAAACATGACGAACTATCTTGGGCAACCTACGTACGGCACTGAACTTTAAAAGTGCAACCTGGATACCAACCTGCGGAAGCTGCGCTTCAAGAAGCCTGGCGTAGGTGGCAGGACCTCCCGGTTCCGGAGGATATAAGGGGGTGGCTATGAGGAGCCGCATAGCGCTTATTCTACTCCATTTGAATCTCCAAGCATCCGCACGAAAAGCGTTCGAATGTCCTTAGCAACCGTATCCCAGCTATACCGATCGAGTACCATAGTGCGGGCAGTTGCTCGTACCTGCGTAACCTTTTCCGGGCGTGCGAGTATATCCTCGACTGCTAGAGCTATCTGTTCGGGACTATTGGCATCGACTGCCCACCCAGTTGTCTCCTTTGAAGGATCGCGCTGTTCATCAAATAGGAAGTCAGCGATACCTCCCTCTTGTGTTGCTATGACCGGCAAGCCGACCGCCATCGCTTCTACGAACGAGTTCCCCATTCCCTCCGAACGGGAGGGGCGTATAAATATATCGCACGCAGTGAGTATGAGAGGCATCTCGTTATGTCCTAGCTGTCCCATAAACCGTGCACGGTCCTTGACGCCAAGCTCTTTGGCGAGAGAGCGTAGCTTATTCTCGTCCGGTCCAATTCCATATATAAGGAACGATATCTTGCTTGGAAGGAGTACCAGGGCGCGTATTACATCGTCAACAGCATTCTTATGCACCAGGCGCGAGGTAGTCACAAGAAAGATATCGTCATCATTCTTCTTGAGTTCTTCTTTCACTTCTTTGATCTCTCGATCAGAATATTCACGCGTGAAGTGTGTAGTATCGACGGCATTCGGTATGACTTCTGCTGTGCCAGCGAACCCCATGTGTCTTCCCCACGCGAGAAGGAAGTTTGAGATGGGCTGGAGACAATCTGCCTTCGTAAAGCCCTGCTTAAATAGAGGCCATACACGGCGCATGAGTGTCTCGATGTGCTCTGGCGGATCCCCTTCCTGAAGGGTAAGCAGGTATTTGACGTGGGGATTAAGACTCTTAAATATGCCTGCAGGAATGCCGCACGAATGCGCCATCATTGCCCATATGCCATCAAATCGATACTTTCTATGGAGACACAGTGCTTCCCATACAGCCAAAAACTGGTACAGGTGCTTATTGTAATGGAGCGGCGCTTTCTGCAGGTCCGCGATACTCGGATTCTTCCTAGTCGGACCAATGCGATGCACGATAACATTTCCAATAGACTCACTTTTAGGGAGCTCAGAATCCATACGCAACGTAACCATATGGAACTCAATCTCTCCTGGAGAGATGCGATCCGTTATCTCCTTTATGGCTACCTCAGCTCCTCCAATGAAGCGGGGGTAGTAATTAAGCGAGAATATTAAGACCCTCTTCATGTTCTACGTGCTTGCTCGTTCAGGATCTGGGAATAAGCAAAACGAATCTGGTTCGCAAATGCATCTCCCTCTCCCATAGTCCTGCGATCGCGCATGCGTGACTCCAATGATCCAAGCTTCCTGCTTTGCTCAGACTTCGATGCGTACACCTGATCTACCTTGCCCATAATGTGGTGGAGGAATAGGCGTTCATGCAGCTTAAGTGACTGATCGGCAAGCGTTACGAGAAGCGGAAGCTTGCGATCTCTTCGTACCGAAAGGGCCGCGAGTGTTCCATAGCTTGCCATAACCGACCACGAAAAGAGGTAATCATGTTCACGAGCAAGTCTTCGCGCTACGTTCGCACCAAGAAATGGCAGGAGGAGCTTATCGATTGGGGTCCCCCATCCGATTCTATGGACAGTCGCGTTGGCCGCAGGACATTCTGCACCCTTCGCATCTTTTGAATACAAAGTTGTGACAATATCGAATTGCACATCGGGGAGCTTTTCCATAAGCCTGCATAGTGCTTCTTCTGCCGGACCCTCAACAGGATGGAATGTTGTCGTAAATACAAGCACCCTGGCTTCCTTCCGTACTAATACTTCTCCACTTTTCTTAATACTATCGATATAGGTCGAAAGATGCTGTTTCGGTTCCCATCCAAGCGCACGTGCTTTCTCGGTCTCGAGACTAGACCCCATGCGATTTCCCGCGCGTTCAGGGAGCATGACTATTGTTCCTCCGAAAAGCTCTGCGACTTCGCGGATAGTATACGCACGGTCATCCCCAAGCCCATACTCATCCCCTTCGCCCTTCTCGCCAACAACCACCAGTCCCTCAACAATATCTCCCACGTATGTAAAGTTCCGTTGCTGTGTTCCCGGAGCGGTTATGGTAAGTGGTCTTCCTGATAGGTAGTTCTGACGAAAGATTTCGATAACTGTTCCATAGCTTCCCGCCCTCTCTCCGGGGCCATACACATTATAGAAATATGTTATGGCGTATGGGATGCCGAACCACGATGCGTAATTCTTTACTAACTCCGTATTAGAAGCCTTTGCCCATGCATAGGGACTCTGATCCTTTCCGACGCCACCATCACCGAATTTAGTAGACGAGCCTGCATAGACAATCTTTGATCCGCGCCGACGCACAAACTCAAGTACGGCAAACGTTCCTGTCTTATTAAGATCCCACATGATCTCGATATCTTCGAAGCTCTTTTCAACGCGGGAATATTCTCCGAGATGGAACACGATATCGGGTGACTCCGGGACGAGTGATTCAATGTCTTTAGTATGCCCCTCACGATACTCTGCGCCAGGCACATGAGTCTCTCGCGATCCCGCAAAATAATTATCAAGCGATATAACTCGGTGCCCATCAGCAACGAGACGCTTCACGAGGTGCGAGCCGACGAAGCCCGCGCCGCCGGTTACGAGTATAAGTTTGCTCATGGCGATAGTAACGAAAGCGTACGATATTCAGAGGCTCTAGGCCAGAGCGGTGCGAGGAATGCTCGAACTACTGAAAGCGTCCCTGCCCCGACAGGATCAGCTGTCTGGGCAGGGACTATTACTGCAGGATCATTATGGAGGCGTTCCTTAGGTGCTGCTATCTCGACCGCTCTCAATACATTAGTACCGACTTCGAGAGCTTCAGGTTGCACAGCGGGGGTACGTGTCGCCTGAGGGTATGAAAAAGCTATTTCCCCGCTCGGATACCGGAGGTCCATGGTTACAGTAGTGGTTGAAAGCCCTGTGGTGTCGGGTGGGAATATAACCGAACGTCCTGGAAGGATCTGTGTATCTTCCGGGATACGAAACTTCTCCTTACCTGACGTGAGCTGGTACCGGGAGAGATCAAGAATACGGGTATCGTTATTCTTGAGCGTAATACCCTTCTCAGAAAGCGACGTAATCTCAATCTCTGCCGGGTCAGCTATAACGATGAGTGAGGCAACGCCCTGACTGTAGCCTTCCTGAGCTCGTACTACGACGAGGTATTCTCCAGACTCACGATACGCGTGCTCTACTTCCGTGCCAACATCTCGCCCTCCGTCTCCGAACGCCCAGGTGAGGTACGGATGCTTCACGTGCTGTCCCGTGCTGTCGTATACGATCGGCTGATACTTCGTATGTGACTTCGTTGAGACGATGCGATCGCCGCCGGTCTCAATGAGAAGCGTCGGTACCGGGTTCCCCGCCACCTTCTTCGTAGCGGTTGTACCGTTTGAGCTTGAGGTAGCTACAGGAGTGATTGATTCAGTAGCATTTGTTGCTCTCGGCGTCGGAAGAGCGGTGACCCATGTGGTTCCGTTCCTTTGCGCGGTGTACTTGAGCGCGCTATCGCCTCCAACTACATCCTCCCATCCTCCTGACGCATCGATCCGATCAATCTCCGTACTTCCCGACGCGAGTATCAGAATCTCTCCTGCGTTCGAAAGTCCTCCCCCAAACGTGCGACTCAGGTCAGCATCGATTCCAGGTACCGGATCCGGACACGCGGACGGCGTTGCGCGCTCAATAAGATAGAACTCGCCAGCCGCAATACTTCCGGAAAGCGGTACGGACATGCCCGCATCCTGCGTCTTTAGGGTCCAGCCAGAGAGTGATATAGATTCCGTGCCGTCATTCGCAAGCTCTACCCATTCACAAAAGCTTCCGTTATCGACACCGGTTCCCATCCACGCGATCTCGCTTATTACCACAGCCGCGTGCGTCGTCATCGGGGCACTCGCTCCAGCGATAACGAGGCACATGGCGAGGAATTTATACATCTTTAAAAAGGGAGCGGAGTGTTTCTTCAGGGACCTCGAATACAGGTTTCGATTCAGGGCGCGCAGTCTTCGGGGGTCGTGGTGCTTCCGACTTCGGTGCGTTCCCGATGGTCGAGCGTAGCGCGTCCTTAAGCGATTCCTGCTTCCCTCCCTGCTTCTGCTGTTTCTCTTTCTCAACATTCGCTACTGTTGCTCGCAGGATCGCTTTGAGATCGTCTGCGGTCTTCCCCGCAGCAGGAGGTGCCGGGCGCTCTTGGCGCTCAGGGCGGGGTCCCGGACGCTGGTCCGTACGTGGCGCAGAATCGCGCGGAGCCGGCCTCTCATCCCTACGAGGAGCCGACATGCCAGGCTTCTTGGCGGGACCTGCAGAGGCTGCTTTATGGCTCTGTGCGGCCTCTTCAGCTGCCTGAGACAGTTCCGTGAGAATGGCATTCTCGATACCGGCACGACGGGTAGCGAACTGCTGGCGGGAGTTCTGGAGCACCTCTTCGCGATACGACTTAGGCGGCGGCTCGATCGGCGGGATCGTAACGGCGGAGAATGGGCGTGAACCGATGCCGTCGATCATTAAGGAGAGATAGATCTGCGCGAATCCAAGATTAACGAGGTCCTCCTGAAGGAATTCGGGTGTGAACACTTTCTCCATAAGCTCGGCGTCGAGCGGACCTACACGGAACGAAACCGTAGTGCCTACGTTACCGAACACCGCGGCTTGTACCTCCTCTTCCATCTGGGCGACGTACTGGTGCGCGATCAAGAGATTCAAATGGTACTTACGAGCTTCAGACAAAATCTCCGAGAAGCTCTCATTCGCAAAGTTCTGGAACTCGTCCACGTAGAAATAAAAGTTCGGTGCTTGCGCAAGCTCGTGTGCCGGCAAGTCTGCTCTCGACATCGCACCAAGGAAGATACGGGTCGTGAGCATTGAACCGAGAAGTCGCATGTTCGTGTCGCCAACGAGTCCCTTCGAAAGGTTCATGATAAGGATCTTCCGGTTATCCATAAGATCACGAATATCGAAGGACGAGTGTGGCTGGCCGATGATGTTACGGATGAGGGGGTTCGACGTGAACTGACCAATCTTGTTTTGAATGGCTGGCGTCGCCTCCTGTGTATAGCGGTCACCGTAGTTTGCGAACTCACTCACCCAGAAATCCTTCACAACCGGGTCTTTGATGTTCTCAACCACCTTCTTGCGATAGTTCTTGTCGGTATACATCCGGTTCACCCCAAGCAAAGTCGCACCCGGGTACTCAAGGAGCGCAAGCAGCGTATTCGATAGGATGTACTCCATACGAGCGGACCACGCATCTACCCAAATCTTCTTAAAGGTCGCCATAAGGCCCGACACCACAAGATGTCGCTTGTCGTATCCCACGTCCTCCATCACGTTGAACGCAATAGGGTTCTCAAGATCGAACGGTGCGAAATAGACGACGTCTTTGATGCGATTCTCTGGTATGAAATCGAGAAGCTTCTCAACGGCACTTCCGTGCGGATCGATGAACGCCATGCCCTCCCCGTTCCGGATGTCCTGAATTGCCATATTCTCGAGCAGCGTGGACTTACCCATACCCGTCTTCCCGATCACATACATGTGACGGGCACGGTCCCTAGCCTTTATGCCAAACGGCACACGCTTGCCCCGCGCATCGGTCGCGGCGAAGTAGGTGACGCGGTCCGGATTCTCCATATAAGGATTATACCGTGCGAATTACTGATACTGGATGAACATCGGCTGTGGCGTGAGCTTTAGAAGGTCTCCTGGGGTTAGGAGGCGCTCTGAAGGCGGCTTTAAGTCGTTCTTGTAGAAGATCTTGAATCCTGTGAACTGGACAGGCTCCGGTGCGACGAACGCCTTGTAGGTATTGATTTTCTTCAACGGAGGACCCCATCCGTCCATATCTATAACGATCTGCACCTCAGGGAGCGGCGTGATGTTCTGATAGTTCGTAACCATGCGCTGTGTGAAGCGATGCACAATAAGAACCTTCGGCGGCAGATCATGCTTGCGGACGAGTTCCGCCATATACTCGGCAGCGTAATTGATGTCGCGCGCATCAAAAGAACCAATGACGTGGCCCGGAGGATCCTCCCCGATCATATGGAACTCAGGATCAAGGCCGAGATGTACATTCGGCATCGCAAGATACTTCTCGAGCATCGGAAGCTCGTGCTCAAGTGTTGAGAAGCCTATCTGAATATCAAGAATTACAATGCCGTCAATCTTATTTGCGAGCTCAACCGCCTTATCAATTTCTGTGTCCGGCATGCGAAGCAAGTACTTCCCTTCTTTTCCCGGAAGCTCCTGAGCCGTTATGGCGATGTAATTGATGGCAGGTACGGTCGGCGTAGCGGGGTCGGCCGTCTCCCACTTCTTCTGCTCGTTAGAAAGCATCTGAAGCATCTGTGCTTCCGGATACTCGCCGAGCACGCCCATCCCCTTCGAGTAGAAGTTCCCGTAGTACGCGATAATGCGGTTGAACGGTAGTAAAGCACCTGCCTTTGGATACGGTGCTTTAGCCGGCCAAATGCGTTCGGTTGTGGTCGACGTAGTCGAAGCGTAATTCGCCATCGAGAGCATCTTTGCGTCATAGGCTTCCTTATCAAATACAGGCTTCTCCGGCTCTTTCTTAAAGAGTGTATCGAGTGTGGATGTTGCGTTCTCAGCCGCACGGTCGAAGCGTGTTGCAGCGGCATGTGGGATCACAAGAAGTCCAAGTACAAGGATCAACGCTCCAAGTATTGCTATCAGAACGAATGGATTACGAAGATGTGGAAAGAGATGCTTCATGAGGGGCGGATTGGGCCTGCCGTCTGCGATATGACACACCGATCGCAACAGCACAGAGACCGAATACTGGCAGTATCCAGGCAAGAATACTCATAGGGAGGCCCGAAAAGGGCGCGAGCATCGTGAGTGCGCCAAGAACAATGAGCATCAGACTTCGAGACATTGGGAACAGTATACCCTGCCCCTACAGGGTACTGGAAGCCAGGACTATGCAGGCGTAACGATAACGACAAATTCGCCCCGTACCTGGTCTTGCTTTTCCGCGAAATGTGCCGCTACCTCGCGTGCGCTACCCTCTACGAAAGACTCGAACATCTTCGTGAGCTCGCGAAGAACAATAACCTGCCGTCCTTCTTCGAGGACTTCCGTAAGAGATGCGAGCGCTTTCTCGATACGATGCGGTGACTCGTAGAAGACCATGGTCCGCGTGGAGTCTGCAATCTCCTTAAAGAGAGTCTGCCTGCCTTTCTTGTGCGGAAGGAAGCCGAGGAATGTAAACTCGTCGGTGGGTACGCCGGCGATGGAGAGCGCTGCCGTAACAGCGGCAGGCCCTGGGATAACTTCGATGCGTGCGTCGTCGCGAAGCGTGTTGCGTACTTCTCGTACAAGCGCACTTCCGGGGTCTGAGATACCAGGGGTGCCGGCGTCTGTGACAAGGGCGACGTGTTTCCCTTCTGCGAGCATCTGTAGGATGCGGGTCGACGCATGACGCCCACTCTGCGCATGGAAGATGAGAAGGGGCTTCTGAATGTCGTAACGTGCAAGAAGTTTCGCCGTGACACGTGTATCCTCGCAGGCGATAGCATCAGCGGCCTTTAGCGTATCGAGCGCACGAAGCGTTATATCAGCAAGGTTGCCGATAGGGGTCGCGATAACGGAGAGGGTGCCCTGCATACAGAGACTGTATCACTTATGCTACGAGTCTGTCGGCGACCGTATAAATGTCTCCTGCTCCCATCGTCATGATGAGATCTCCCTCTTCTGCTTCTCGTCCGAGTATTTCTTCGATCTCCTCGAAGGTAGCGGCCGCCGCATTGATACCAGTCTTCCGGATGTGTTCTGCGAGCTTCTCGCTTGAGGTAACACCATCATCCAGTTCTCTCGCCGCAAAGATCGGTGCAATAAGCACTTTGTCCGCTCCGTCGAATGCGGTGGTGAATTCTTCAAACAAGTCTCGTGTACGACTATAGGTATGAGGATGAAATGCTATGAAAAGCTTCCCGTCGCTCTTCTCTCTTGCAGCGAGGATCGTCTTCTTGATAGCGGTTGGGTGGTGCGCGTAGTCGTCATACACATCAGCTCCATTCGCGGTCTTCCCCTTGTACTCAAAGCGGCGCCATGTTCCTTCAAACGCTGCGAGCGACTCCTGTATCGTGTCTTCTTCGATGTGGAGGAATGCGGCCCTTGAAGCTGCGGCAGCCGCCCTCGCATTCATACGATTAAACTCCCCTGGCATCCGGAGCTCGGGTACCTCTTCGCGTGTGTAGTCGATAATGGGAGCTTTCAATCCTGCAAGAAGTGGTGCAATATTTGGATCGTTCGGGTTTGTGACAATCGCACCCTCTTCAGGAACCTTCTCCATAAAAGAACGGAATGCTGACTGCACGTCGGCGAGATCCTTGAAGTAATCGGAGTGATCAAACTCAATGTTCGTCACGACGAGCACGGTCGGTGTGAGATTAAGGAAATGCCGGCGGTACTCGCACGACTCCACGACAAAAAGATCGGAATCTCCCGCGAGATAGTTAGAATCGAACTCCCGGACGATGGAACCCACAATCGCGGTCGGTGCTGCCTTCGCATCTCGAAGGATGCGTGCGAGCATCGCGGTGGTTGTGGTCTTGCCGTGAGTACCCGCAACCGCAATCGTTGTCTTTCCACGCGAGACGTCCCCAAGCATTTGGAAATACGACTTCATCGGGATGCCTCGTGCAGCGATGGCTTCCATGAACTCTGGTGCGCGCGTCTCCCACGCAGCGCTATAAACCACGAGATCGGTGTCTGGATCGATGGTCTCTATGTCAGCACCAACATGGATGGCAACACCGAGTGAGCGAAGACGATCGAGCGTTTCTGGACTCTCGCTGTCATTGGTTCCTGAGACCTGATAGCCATCGTGGTGTAGGAGCTGCGCGAGCGCGCTGATACCAATCCCTCCGATGCCGACCAGATGCACCTTCTTTGAGTTAGCGATATTTGACATAGGCTTCAAGTATTTTTGATTCATCAAGGTCATCTCGGTCCGACTGTTCGCCTTGTGCGCGCATCTTCTCTATTAAAAACTCTGGTGACTTCCACACTAGCTCGGTATGCCCTTCTCCATCATCCTGCGCGCGTTCATGCTCTTCGATGAGGGTTACCTCAAAATAAAGAGTTGTCTTCTCAAAGCTACGTATCCTTGAATGGATCACACTCTGGATTGATCCAAGATATTTAACGATAGTACCTGTTGCTCCAAATTCCTCATCAACACCACGAAGTACTGCTTCCTCGATCGATTCTCCGTTCTCTATCGTCTCACGCATGAGTGTGTAACTTTCCGATAGACCTCCCATGGTGACGTGGTAGTCGACCGGAGTGCTATCAGTGGTTCTGTAGTGTGCACGGACTTCCCCTTCTCCATTCACTAACACCGCACCAACAGATATATGGAAAGGACTCTCAGCGGAATGCTGGAAGATGCTCGTCATAGTCCCTTAACGATAGCAGTAAACTGATCTCCTCTATCGTACTCGTTCTTGAACATGCCGAAGGACGAAAGGGCTGGTGATAGGAGCACGGTATCCCCAGGCTCTGCATGATTCCTCGCGTCAGTAACGGCCTCCTCGAGAGAATTGAAAATCGGCGCATCCGGCAGGAATTCTTTCAGGCGGTCAGTGCCCGTACCTGCAAGCAACGAGACGTGCTTTGTACTTTCCCCTATGAGCTCAATGAGATTCTTCATCTCAAGCCCCTTGTCGTGCCCGCCCATGATGAGGTTAATGCGTGCACCTCCTTCCTCTGCGAGCGCGTGGAGCGCCACGATCGTCGCCTCGGGCGTCGTTGAGTTCGTATCATTATAGAACGACACCCCATCCTTAAGGGCGACGAGTTCTAACCTACCAGGAATACCAAGGAACGCTTCAAGCGCTTTCACGCTTATAGTGTCGTCCACCCCGAGCGCACGGGCAGCGGCAAGTGCAAGTGCCGCGTCATAGCGATTATGGTCGCCCGGGACAAGCAGCTCAAGACCCTCAGGAAGCGTCTTCTCCCCTGCAACGATTATCTTCGACGCTATCTGGTTCTCGTACTTATCAATAACCGTAAGTGCCATCTGCTCGCCGAGAATGAGCGTGTCCTCGGGCTTCTGGTACAGAAAGATGTTCGCCTTATCCGAAAGGTACGCATCAATGTCATCTTTGTAATACGAAAGATGGTCTGGGTAGAACGTAGTGAAAAGTGCGAGCTCAGGACTCATATGGTCCTCGCCAAATCCCTGGAGCTGCCAGGAGTCGAGTTCAAAGAGTGCCGTGTGCTCAGACATCGCTTCTGCGAGAAGCGCGAGCGTCGAGACACCGCGTACGTTCCCGCCGAGGAGAATCTTTCCACCGGCAGCATTTAGTATGTCGTAGAGCATATGCGTCACGGTTGATTTTCCGCGCGTGCCCGTGATACCGATGAGCGGAATGCCGGAGAGCTCCTTGAACCACGACGCACTCATCTTGATCGGGATCCCTGCCTTTCTCGCTTCTTCTATATAGATAGAGTCGAGCGGTACACCCGCCGCTTTCAGTATGAAATCGCAGTCCCTGAAGTCCTCGAGCCGGTGCTCGCCAAGGACAAAGGTGACGTTCGGGAAGCCCGCGAGCGCCTCTACCGACTCAAGGAGTTCCTCCTTGGACTTGAGGTCCGTAACGATGAGCTCTGCACCCTGGCTTGCCAGATACCGGGCATCGCCAACGCCCCGACCAAGGAGGCCAAGCCCCATGACGGTTATTTTCTTCCCAGAGAAATAGTCGGTGAGTTCCACTCTGGAATCCTAACGCATTCTCGAGATACGGCTACTGGCAGGAGGCTTCAGTCTCGTTCTCTGTACGAGCGAGACTGCGATCCGACACGGGGACAGCAATGAGCTGATATGGGCGTGTAAGAGCCTGGGAGACCACACAGCCTGTACCAGGACGCGTGAGCTCTATCGCTACTGTACGGAGCGAGCTCGCGTCCGTGACGCTCGTAACCTCAATGGTATGTCCCCCGCTCGCCTTTTCTCCGGCAAACACACCAATCACGTACTGGCTCTCGAAATCAACAGCAGGCATCTCGCTCGCGCTGGCGCCAGTCATAGCCCATAGCCGAACGAAATCCTCCTCGCTGTAGACCGCAAAGTTCTTACGTTCGGATACTCCTGAGGCATTCGTGCCTTCTGCGAGAACGGTGAACGAGACGCTTTCAGCCTGGTCCGAACCAAGTGCTGATGCTTCCGTTCCTTCGAGCACTGGTGTCTCCCGCATCTCACTAGGTCCATAAAAATAGAGACCAGCGCCAACCACGATGGCCGCAAGGCAGATCCCAAGCACGATGAGCATGTGTCGCATATAAAAGCAGTATACCGGGATCATGAAGCTTCGCAGGTTCCTGGGTGGGTATAGAAGAACCCCGGGTCCTTGGATCCGGGGTTCTTCTCTTGGTGCAAGTGGTAGGATTCGAACCTACGACCGCTCGAGTATCAGTCGAGTGCTCTACCAACTGAGCTACACTTGCCTGTTTCGCACACTACCTGAACTAGAGGATACTATCAGAATCCGAGGGTTCGTTCCAGCTTTCTCGAAGCTACAGAAAAACCCCGTGCGGAACGATACTCCGAGGAGAATCGTTCCGCACGGGGTTTTTCAAATAGTTAGAATGAAATGTTGAACATGACGTACTCTTGTGTTCCGCCTATTCAGTCCAGTACGAGCGTCAATTGAGCGCTCCTACCAAACTACCGGTGCGTTTTTCCGGCGTCCGTGCGCGCGTTTAGGGACGCAGCGCCATCTCCCTATCTCTCCGAAGAGCGATAATCGACCGGAGAGAGTCATTTCTGACTTCTCATTCCGATTGGATATGTTCCACGACCAGCTTCCGCTAGCCGTGCCTTGTTACGACTTACTCCCTGTCACTGAATTTACCGTAGTCCTGGACAAGCCAAGATTTCGGGTACCCCCAGCTTCCTTGAGTTGACGGGCGGTGAGTACAAGACTCGAGAACGTATTCACCGTGGTGTGCTGACCCACGATTACTAGTGATTCCGGCTTCACGAGGTCGATTGCAGACCTCGATCCGTACTGAGGCCGGTTTTTGGGATTTGCTCCACGTTACCGTATTGCGTCCTTCTGTACCGGCCATTGTATGACGTGTGCAGCCCAAGGCATCAAGGGACATGCTGATCTGGCGTCATCCCCACCTTCCTCCCCCGTGAGGGGGCAGTCTCGCCTGAAAATTTAACAGACAACGGGGGTTGCGTTCGTTACCCCACTGAAGGGAACAGCTCAAGCCACGAACTGACGACGACCATGCATCACCTGCCAAGCACCCTCGAAGGCTTCTCCCGTTTCTGGGAGCGTGCAGCTTGGTTTCTAGCCTTGGTAAGGTTTTTCGCTTATCGACGAATTAAGCCACATCATCCACCACTTGTGCGAGTCCCCGTCTATTCCTTTGAGTTTTAATCTTGCGATCGTACTACCCAGGCGGCTCGCTTACCGCGTTAGCTTAGCCTCACAGAGGGTCGATACTCCGTAAAGCGAGCGAGCAACGTTTAGGGCCAGGACTACTGGGGTATCTAATCCCATTCGCTACCCTGGCTTTCGTGTGTGAGCGTCAGATTCGGGCCAGTATGCTGCCTTCGCCTTTGGTGTTCCCCATGATATCAACGGATTTCACCCCTACACCATGAGTTCCACATACCTCTCCCGACCTCAAGTCATGCCGTTTCGCTCGCAGGCTGGAGGTTGAGCCCCCAGATTTAACGAACGACTAACATGACCGCCTTGACACCCTTTACGCCCAGTGATTCCGGATAATGCTTGGGGCCTCTGTATTACCGCTCCTGCTGGCACAGAGTTAGGAGCCCCTTATTCATGTGGTACCGTCAATAATTTCGTCCCACATAAAAGATGTTTACGTACCGAAGCACTTCGTCCATCACGCTGTATCGCTCCGTCAGACTTGCGTCCATTGCGGAAGATTCTCGACTGCGGCCTCCCGTAGGAGTATGGGCCGTGTCTCAGTCCCATCGGTGGGGGTCAGCCTCTCAGCTCCCCTAAGCGTCGTAGCCTTGGTAAGCCGTTACCTTACCAACAAGCTGATACTACGCAGGCCGCTTCCGAAGCGATAAATCTTTACCCTTACGGGACTATCGGGAATTACCCAACCTTTCGGTTGGCTATGCCCGACTTCGGAGTACGTACCTACGTGTTACTACCTCGTCTGCCACTGACCTTGCGGTCCGTTCGACTTGCATGCCTTATCCATACAGCCAGCATTCATCCTGAGCTAGGATCAAACTCTCATTAAGAATAGGCGGAACACAAGAAAACTCATGTTCTTACCAATTTCATTCTAACTATTCAGTTTTCGAAGAGCGAAAACAAACCCCGCCCTCACATGAGGGCAGTAAACCTATACTATAGGAAGCGATAGGGGGCGTCAAGCGTGAATCTAGGGCTTAGATTAAGGCCCCCATGACCGTGCTGGTCATGGGGGCCTTGGTCGTCAGGCGACGCTCAGAACGAGCCTCCGCTCGCCCAGCTTCACGCTGTGATGGAGCTCCCGGAGACCGGGATTTCCCCTGCGCCGCGCATGGAATTCGGTCGTGGCCTCGGCATCGTCCGCAGCCATGATGACCTGCGACCGCTGCCGTTTGCGGACCTTGCCCGCGAGCGCGAAGTACTTACGTGCCAATCTTCCCTCCTGTGTTCTGGGTGGCTTATGGGTTATAGCCCGGGTAAGCATATTCGGTCAACTCTCTATGACACCGATATGAGACTTTAGAAGATTGCACTCCCCCGTCATGAGCGTAGAATGGGAACAGCCGTCAAGCTTTGCAATGCGTTCGCTCAGGAACAAACGTGAATATATCGTCGTCTCCGTTGGAGGCTCGCTTCTCGTTCCCAAGGGCATAGACGTTGGCTTCCTCCAGAATTTCCGTACGCTCGTGCTCGAGAAGACCCAAGAAGGGTCTTCTTTTTATATAATCGCGGGAGGCGGGCGCCTCTCACGTGACTACCAAGAAGCAGCTGCGGAAATCCGTGGCGGAGAGGTCCTTGATCGCGAGGACGTCGATTGGCTTGGTATCCACTCAACTCGTTTGAACGCACATCTACTCCGCACGATATTCATCGAAGAAGCGCAGGCACGTATCATAAAGAATCCTACGAGCAGGTTCCGTGGCCGCGAGAATGTTGTTATTGGTGCAGGATGGAAGCCAGGTCGATCGACCGACTACTGTGCGGTTATGGCCGCGAAGACACTTGGTGCAAAGAAACTCGTGAATCTTTCGAACATTGATTACGTTTACACGGCAGACCCCCGGAAGGATCCGGATGCACAGAAGATTGAGAACATCTCTTGGAGCGACTTCCGAAAGCTAATTCCCTCCGAATGGGATCCGGGCCTCTCTTCCCCGTTCGATCCGATTGCTGCAAAAGAAGCTGAATCACTCGGTCTCGAGGTCGCCATCATCAATGGCGCGAACCTGGCATCGTTCTCCGACTATCTCGACGGCAAGCCGTTCAAGGGAACGGTTATCTCTTAGCTATACATTCGCGCGCGAATCTCTTCGAGCTCAGTGATGCGCACAGGGTCCGTAACTTTCGTAAAACGAGGGACCGTCTGTCCGTCCTTTTCTACGGTTCCCATCCACATCTCGAGCGGACGTAGATCGAAGAGTTTTCCAGCCGTGTATACAAATGCCTCGTACAGCGGACGATACACAACCATGTTCTCGTCTTCAGGACGGCAGTCGTCCTCGGTATGATGCCCGACACCCACAACTTCATATGCGTAATTGTTTATTACGCCTTCTGGATCATGCTTGTAATGATAATAAAACCCTAGCTCTGGGACCGCATGCGGGAGACGGTCAGATGCGTCTGTATGCATATCCTGAGTATAGGCTAGCCAAGCCGTTGTTCTTTGAGCATCTTCTCTACCTCTTCGTATAGCTCCTGGAGCGATCCATTATTCTCAATAACAACACTCGCCTCTGAGAGCGCTCCGAATATATCCTGCTTCGTCGGGTCGTCGGGATTCGATTCGCGTACTTCCTGCTGGAGCCATTCCTCGTACGAAACCTTGTCAGTTTCGCTGCCACGCGCGATAGCTCGATCGTAACGGACCTCAGGACGCGCTGTAATGCCGAGCACGATGCCGCCGAGCTTCTTAATGAGGCGCACTTCGGCAACTGCGCGGAGACTCTCAATTACCGCATCGCCTCCGCGATCCTTGGCCTCGTTGTACAAGGACTCGATGATGTAAGTGGCGCCGTGATTCAAACGTAGGTCGTTCGCAACCACTGCCATCGTGTCGCGATTCACTGGCAGATCTCGGTGCTTGATCTCCTTCGTTATGAACGAGCGTGCGGAGAAGTCCGCGAATCCTTTCTCGCGGACGAGATAGTCAACCACCGCTCCCTTCCCTGCACCGAATGAGCCAGTGATGCCGACAATCATTATTCTTTCTCGTTAAGCGCTTCCTTCGCGAGACGCTTCTTCTCGAGCCAGGACGCAATAGGGATCAAGAGCGGAGCGGAGCGCGTGATCGAAGAGAAGGTTCCTGCAGCAACACCCACCATCATGACGAGTGCGAAATTGCGTGTCGCCTCGCTGCCGAAGATAACAAGAGCAAGGAGCGCAAGCACAACGGTCATACCGGTGTTGATCGAGCGTCCCATGGTCTCGTCAATAGATTTTCCAACCGTCACTTCAAATGACTCCTTCACCTTGTTTTCTAGATTGTTCCGGAGGTGCTCGCGGACACGGTCAAAGATAACAATGACATCGTTCACACAGTATCCAAGGAGTGCTAGGAGTGCGATAACGAAGAGCGAATCGAATTGGGCACCCGTGAAGTACGCATAGATCGCGTAGAAGCCGGTTGGCACGATGATATCAATTGCGAGCATGAACACCGCGATAAGGCCGTAGCCCCAGCCTGGCACCGGACGCGACACACCACGGAATGCGAGCGCGATGTAAAGCACGATCGCGAGTGTAACGGCCAAGATCGCATAGAGCGCCTTTATTGCGAGCTCGTTTCCGAGGGATGGGCCGATTGAATTGAACCTGAGCTCCGTGACCAGTTCTGCTCCATTAGCAGATAGCGCTGAAAGAATCTGCGTTCGCTCTTCAGGAGAGAGTGTCCTGGTGCGCAGCGTAATAGCATTGTCACCACTCTCGCGGACGGACGGCTCGCCGAGATCAACAACGCTGATGCGCTCGCGGACGGTATCAAGCTCTGGGCGCTCACCGTCATACGCAACCTCAAGGAGCGAGCCACCCGTGAACTCGATCGAGAGCTTCGGTGGAATGATGATGGTCGCCAAGATAGAGCCCGCAAGCAAGACTCCGGTCAGGATGAAGAAGAAACGGCGATGGCGTACGACAAACATATTACTTGGAGGCTCCCTCGGAGCGGTTATGCCGATAAAGTCCTGTCTCGAGTAGGAAGCGCCAGACCGAGTTCGCTTTCTCAGGGACAATCGCAAGAAGGAATACTCGTGTAATGAAGACTGCCGAGATAAGAGACGCGATCACACCGAAGCCGAACACAAGTGCGAAGCCTTGTACGAGCGAGGTTCCCACCCAGAAGAGAATGGCACTCGAGATAAGCATCGTGAAGTGTCCGTCACGGATCGCGGTCCACGCGCGAGCAAATCCGATACGAACAGCGTCATGCGCTCCCTCTCCACGCCTGAGCTCTTCCTTCATGCGCTCGAAGATGAGTACGTTCGCATCCACCGCCATACCAATCGAAAGGATGAGTGCCGCGATACCGGACGTAGTGAGCGTTATTGGCACGAACTTAATCACCGCAACCGTTATGAGCATGTAGATCACGAGAGCAACCGAAGCAACCAGACCCGGAAGGCGGTACCAGAGAATCATAAAGAGCGCGACCAAAAGGAATCCGAGGCCGGATGCGATGAGTCCTGCCTCATACGCTTCTGCACCAAGCGTCGGTCCTACCGTGCCGCTTCCAACGAGCTCAATAGGAACCGGAAGTGCGCCAAAGTTTAGGTTCTGAACAAGGTCACGAGCCTCTTCCGGTGTGAAGCCTCCAGAAACGGTCGCGACACCGCCCGCAATCGCCTCACGAATAACCGGCGTCGAAATGGGTTCGCCATCGAGGTAGATAGCGAGCGTGTTGCCAACGTTATCGCGGGTAATCTGCTCGAACAATGTTGCACCCTCAGGAGTAAAGGTCAGCAGAACGATAGGCTCGTTTGCAACTCCTGCCCCTCCCTGCGACCCGAACTGGAGATCCGCCTTCTCAAGATAGCGACCCGTGAGTTCGGTCGGCACGAAATCGATAGAGCTTGTCGCGGTTGAAGACGCGGTAGCGAGACGGAATTCAAGCGATGGTGTTGCGCCAATGGCATCAACTGCGGCCTGCACATCGGTAACACCTGGCAACTCAACGAGAAGTCGATCCTCGACCGCTCCCGCGACCGCGCTCGACTGCTCGAGCTGTACCAAAGGCTCTGCAACGCCGAAGAGATTTACGCGACGATCGATGACCTCGCGGAGTGAATTGAGCGCTCCCTGCTTATCAGTCTGTACGAGACTTGTATCGGCACGATAGATAAGCTCGGTACCACCTGCAAGATCAAGGCCAAGCTTGATCGGATGACCCGGAGAAAGCACGTACCAGCCGAGTAGGCCCGATACAAGAAGCACGAGCACCGCTGGGATATAACGCATAGTAGTGAAAGTCTACCGGCTTTTAGCCGTCCTGCAATGTCCTTTCCATAAGGAGCATCACGTTGCGAAATAAGCAGGCTACCGCGATGGGACCAATACCCCCGGGAACTGGCGTGAACACGGACGCCTTCGCTGCACACGTTGGATCCGCGTCTCCTACAATCGCGCCGTCTGATTCAGAGGTTCCGGCATCGATGAGCACCACTCCTTCCTTGATGTGATGCGGCTGAATCAAGGCTGGACTTCCGGCACCGGTGACAATCACATCTGCTTCTTCAAGGCGAGAAAGATCACCCTCTTCGCGCGTGACTACCATTACCTCAGCTCCCTGATTCACGAACCATGCCGCAGCCGGAATACCAACGAGACGTCCCTGTCCGACAACAGTAACCCCTTTCCCTGCAACAAATATCTTTGATCGCTCAAGCACTTCCGCAATACTTGCGACAACCGGCGGCAAGAGCGCTCCGTCTTCATCCGCCTTAAAGCGCGAGTATGCAAGACTTGAGAGTACATCTGCGTCGAGTCCGACAGGAATCTTATCGAGGATGACCTTGCTATCAAGATGCTCAGGGAGTGGGAGCTGCACAATCACAGCGTCAGCCCCTGGCTTCTCAATCGCTTCAATAACATCAGTATTTGTCGCAGATTCAGGAAGACGTACTACCTCAAGGTGCATACCGGCTTCTTCAGCTCTCGCTTCTTTGATCGCGAGGTATGACTCCGTTGCGGGAGACGGCATGACAACAACAGCACGCACGATTGCAGTGCGCGTACCGCGTGCTCGTACATCCTTGAGAATTTCCGAAGCAATGGTGCGTCCGTCTACAATCATGCGGCTTTAGGGCGACGCTGTTCTTCTGGCACATATACCTCGTATTCGCCATCGGTATACCGGAATGCGTCGAGGCTTGGGTACTGATATTCGTATCCGTACACCTTCGTAAGCTTCGAGCCGTCTACCGCGATTGGATAGGAATACCCTTTCCAGCTTCCCTTGGCTGTGGGGATCTTTCCGCGCGTTGCGTGCCACAAAAACGCGAACGGAAGGCGTGCCATCCACGGTTGAATGAGGAGGGCTTTCTTCCCCACTGCCTCTGCCATGTCCTTGCCGAGAACGACGTCGCCTGGCGGACAGATGTTGAATACTTCGTAGTCTCCCTTTGGCGTTGAGAATGCGAGGAGTTCGACGAGATTCACCACATCGTCCTCATGGATGAACTGTCGGACCCACTTCGGCGTAACCGGTACGAACCGCGTCATCATGGAAACGAGCCGATACACGAACGAGTCCTTAAGCTGGCCTGCGAGCGCCGCCTGAAGTCCAAAGCGGATGCGCATAAAGCGGCCGCGAGGACCCGTTATTGCCGCGGGACGAACAATGGCCGTCGGGACCTTCCGTTCTGCCTCAGCAAAAATCTCTTCCAGGTGCTCTTCGGTAATACGCTTCTCTTCCGCGTAGAGGTAGTCCGTCTTTCGGAACGGATCATTCTCAGTGAATCGATACTCGACGGTATTTGAAGGGAGTGCGCCATAGGATGCAACCGTTGAGAAGTGTATGAGCCGAGTTACGGACGGCGTGCCGTACGCAAACCTGAACACACGGTCCGATCCATCGATATTCCACTTCCAGGTAAGGGGACGGTTCCCGTATAGTTCGCGGATCTGCCAGGCAGTGTGAATGACTATTGTGGGCTTGTAGCTTGCGACCTTCTCTTCCCATCCCTCGTCAGCAGTGTTTGTTTGAATGTATACAAGCTTCGACTCGTCCCTTATAAGGTCCGGTACTGGCTCCTTGTCGAGTCCAATCACCCGCTCAACATCTTCGCGGCTCGCAAACCTACGGACGAGCATAGAACCTACATATCCTGCAGCGCCTGTTATGAGTACGGTGTGCTTCATAGAGAAAGATTACCAGCTTGAAAGCCTAAAGAACATGCGCTTGATCGTCTTGAGAGCAATAACAAGATCGAGACCAAGAGAACGGTGCTTGAGATAATAGAAATCGTAGGCGAGACGAACCTTCGTCTCCTCCACCGACTGCGGAGAAAGGTTCCCCTGCTCGTACTGCTGATTTATCTGTGCCCAACCGGTAATACCGGGCGTAACTGAATAGCGCATCGCGTAATACGGGAGCTCAGCCTCAAGACGCTTGCCGAGTCCGACAATGTCGTTACGCGGACCGATGAGCGAGATATCGCCCTTCAGAATATTCCAGAACTGCGGGAACTCGTCGAGCGAGGTCTGGCGGAGTATTGAGCCTACCTTCGTGACCCTGTTCTCGTCCTCCCCTACCCATGCCCCAGACGCCCGGTTGTGTCCTGACATGCTTCTAAACTTGTATACACGCATGCTCGTACCGTGCTTGCCGATACGATCCTGGGCAATAAAGAGTGCCCCGGGTCCTTCGATCTTAAGCGCGAGCCAGACAAACGGAACCGCAATAACCGTTACGAGACCCATGGCAAATCCACCAAGGAGATCTATAAGGCGCTTTGGGAGCGTGTACCAAAGCGGATCCTCTTCCGCGACATGCTCAATGAACCAGCCCTGATCGAGAAGCGAGAGCGGAATACGATCGAATACTTCCTCATAGAGATCCGTAAAATCGACAATATCGTAGTTACCAATCCCGTGCGGGAGATCATACAAGACCGGAAGGAGGCCGTGCGCATTGCATGCAGGAATGTCGGCCACCACCGCATCAACCTCTTCAGGTATAAGTGCACGACGTCCTTCGTCGGAAAGCGCAAGAAAGTCTGCCGGAGAAAGCATCTCAACGAACTCGAGTGGGTAGCGGGGGTTGTCGTTCACTTCTTTTTGAAGAAAGAGTGCATCGGGTCCTTCAGCGATAAGGACGGCGCGCGCGCGGGTTCCATTCACCGAGATACGGGGATACACCGCAAGACGCCAAAGGAAGATCAGTAGGAGCGAGACAACTAAGTAGATCGCGAGATTCGTTTTCGGTGCAATGCCGACGCCTGGCATAAGGAAAAAGAAGAGCGCGGCAAGCACTATGTTTGCAACCTGCGTGCGAAGCAGGGCTTGCGGCAGATGGCTCTTCAGGAGGATGGTTCCCTTCCCATAGAGACCCGACATGTAGAACACGAGTACCCAGACGAGGAACAAAAGTGCGAATGGTGCGAGATGGTCCTCGAGGAGTCTGCTCGTAGGGAGAGCGCCCGTACGGATGAAGAGCGTAATCCAGAGAGACAACGCAAAAACGGCGATATCGCCGAAAAAGAGGAGCGCCGGAGCGCGGGTACCGCCATATATCATGCTTGCAGTTATACTATAGAACATGGCTTCAAACACGGAAGTAGCGGCGAAGAACAGCCCGAAACGTATCCTGTACGTCATAACAAAGGCTAATTGGGGTGGTGCGCAGCGCTATGTCTTTGATCTTGCCAACGCAAGTACCGATGCTGGGCACGACGTACTTGTTGTATCCGGAAACGAAGGACCACTGACAGAGCGTCTGAAGGAGGCAAGCATCAAGACTCGTACGATTGCCGCCATGAAGCGCGACATCTCCATTATGGATGAGTTCCGTTCGTTCAAGACACTACTCAACATCATCGACGAATTCCGCCCTGATGTACTACATGGGAACAGCTCGAAGGCAGGAGCACTCGCGGCACTCGCAGGACGTTTGAAGGGCATCGACACAATTGTATTCACTGCACACGGATGGGCCTTCAATGAGGGGCGTCCTCGATGGCAGAAGATGATTATTGGTCTCTTCCATTACGCAACGGTTCTCCTTGCCCATAAGACGATCTGCGTCTCACGTGCGATACGCCAGGATGCAGCATGGATGCCGTTCGTCGCGAAGCGCTTTTCTGTCATTCACAATGGTGTTTCTGAAGGCACGCTCCTATCAAGAGAAGAGGCTCGTATGAAAATTGCACCGGACCTTGCACGCGGGTTCCCGAATGCACTATGGATTGGGAGCATCGCTGAACTTCATCCAACCAAAGGACTCGATACGCTCGTTGAGGCATTCGCCGCTATTGCACACGAACTTCCATCGACTGTACTCGTACTTATGGGAGATGGTAACGAATGGGCGAAACTTGAGAAACTCGTACAGATATACGATCTTCCGGATCGTGTCGTGCTTTCAGGGTTTGTGAAAGATGCGAGTACCTATCTGAACGCGCTCGATATGTTCGTCCTCCCTTCCCGAAGCGAGGCGCTCGGCTACGCACTCCTCGAAGCGGGGCTCGCGTCTCTTCCTTCTATCGGCACACGAGTAGGCGGAATTCCAGAAGTGTTAGACGACGGTGAGACCGGTCTTCTTGTTCCTCCAGGAAAGTCTATTCTTCTCTCGCAGGCACTAACCGAGCTCGTGAACGATCCAGCGCTCAGAAACCGCCTAGGTACGGCCCTCCACGAGAAAGTACGCTCCGAGTTCTCAATAGCGGCGATGACGGAGAAGACGCTTGCCCTCTACTAACCGCCGAGATATTCGTTGAGTGCCTGCTCGCGCGGCACAGAACGCGCATTCCGAGCCAAAGACGCAACGATACCGAGCGCCGCAAACTCCACGATAAGATGTGAGCCTCCGTAACTCATGAACGGAATTGTTGTACCGGTAACTGGAAGGAGACCAAGATTGATGCCGGCGTGGATGAAAATGTGCGCAAGGAACAGAAGTGCCACACCAATTGTGAAGAGCGCGTCGAAGTTCGTCGCGCTCCTGCGCGCGATTGTGAGAAGCCTTGCGAGAAGTAACCCGTACAGAACGAGGACGAGCGAGACGCCAACAAACCCCCATTCCTCAGCATACGAGGCAAAAATGAAGTCAGTCTCATACTCCGGTAAGAATCTGAGCTTGGATTGCGTACCGTAGCCGATACCCTTCCCGGTCAGCTCTCCAGACCCAACCGCAACCGTCGCCTGGTACGCGTTGTAACCCGTACCATGAATATCGGCTGCCGGATTAAGGAACGAAACGATACGGTCGCGCTGATAATCGCGAAGCGCAAATATCCAGAGGCCTGCTGCAGCAACTGCCGCAACCGTCACAATAATCGCAAGATGCTTTTTCGAGATGCCCGACACGAGAATCATACCGAACCACACAATGCTAAAGATAACCGCCGTGCCGAGGTCTGGCTCCACGAGAATAAGAAGGATGAGACCTGCTGCGTATGCACCCGAAACGATAATATGTCGGAAGTCCCCAATCTCCATGTGTCTGCGTGAGAAATACTTCGCCATAAGCGCGATGAACACGAGCTTAATGGGATCAGCCGGCTGCAGAGAGAACGCACCGAGATCGAACCAGGATTTCGCACCTTGAACCGCATGTGTCGCCACAAGAAGTGTGAGGAGGAGCACGATCGATATCGCGTAACCTACGAGAATAACGGGCGTACGTCGCATGAAGCGCATATCGAATGAGGCGCATACAAGGAATGCGACGATGCCCACACCAAGCCAAATAAGCTGACGGGGTGCGAGCGAATTCCCGTCCCCGAAGGTATGCATCGTAAGGATACCGAGAACCGTAAGTGCTACGGGAATCAGCAGAAGCGGCCACTCCGAAAGCCATGCGGAAAGAGGTTTCCGGCCAATAAGCTCACTCATGGAAGGGTCGGTACACTCGTAACCTCAACACGTGCGGCTGTTCCGATAAAAGGTTCGTTCCAGGTAAACACCGCTTGAGCGCTTCCCCGCCCTGCTATCTCGCGTACAACCGTTTGAGAGGCAGCGATAGCAACACCATCAGTATCAAACACGGTTGCAACCATAGTCCGGTTATAGACCGTCGTCGGAGAGATATTAGAAAGCATTGCGGTCACCCGTGGCTTCTCACTAAGCACAAGGTCTGCGGTGGTAACCGAGACCGCCTCTGAGGCACCTCTCGCGTTACGCCAGTTAAGACTCTCTTCAAACGAGACGAAGGCTCGCGGTGACGCGCCAATACCCAAATAGATTCCCGGAACGAAGAGTGTTACGGTCGAACGTGCTGGTAGATCTAGTGTGCCTTCCCTCTTTCCAAGAAGTGTACCCGCTTCGTCGAAGACTTCGACTTCGTAGCGAGCACTCTTTGCTTCGGCACTTTGGTTCCGGTTCTCTATGTACGCAATAACATCAGTGCGTCCATTTCCATTCGCGATAGCGCGTGCAAATGACACGCGTGGCTCCTGCACGTCATTCTTACAGAGATATGCGCATGATCCACCACAATCTATTCCTGTCTCATCTTGATTCTGTTTCCGATCCATACAAGATGGTGCCTCGTACATAACGGAAATGATGAAGGCAGCGAGGAGCACAATGCCGACCAGCGCTGCCCCGCCTATGACGTAGAGTCTCCGTTTATCTGCCCAAGTAAGCGCCATATAGATATCAGTATATAGGAAAAGCCGCCGCACCAAGAGTGCGACGGCTCGTTCACCTGTGTCGGCAGCCACGACGATGTAGCGAATGTCGAACCAGATGCTGGGATTTCCGGTACTGATGTAGGCCTCGAGAGACCAGCGGCTCCCAAATTGGACGCTCCACGGGAAGAAGTATTGGATCTGGAAGCATAGTCAATTCGGGCAGCGTATCGATCGCTCCGTAGTAATTGTTCGGCGCGACCAGAGGTACCCGTTCCAACTCGACTCTATCCTCATCGAATAGATCGTGCAGGAGATACTGGTACTCGAGCGACATGCCCGGAAAAACGATAATCACTCCCCGCTCGTAGGTTGCTCCCCCCATCGCTGTTTGCAGCAGGAGGAGAGAATATATATCAAGCATGTTCGCCTCCTCTTTCCTCACTGGTTCTACCATTGCCTGAGCACAATAGCAAAAACCGCCTTTCGGGCGGTTCTTACAATTGTGAAAGGAACATGCGCATAATGCTGGCGACAACCTACTCTCCCCTTGCGAGTACCATTGGCTCAAGAGGGCTTGACTGCCGTGTTCGGAATGAGAACGGGTATGGCCCCTCCGATGAATCACCAGCATTATGCGCACGTTTCCGTCTTCGCAGACGGACGAATATGCAAATAGGATCTACTTCAATATTGCAGACCACATTGTTAGATGTGACATACAGAGTTCCGCACAGAAGTCTGGGCATATTAGTACTTCTCGACTCAACGCATTACTGCGCTTCCATCTAAAGCCTATCAACCTAGTAATCTTCTAGGAGCCTCATAACGATTCCTAATCTTGGAGCGTGCTTCCCGCTTATATGCTTTCAGCAGTTATCACATCCCGACATAGCTACCGAGCGATGCCACTGGCGTGACAGCTCGTAGACCAGAGGTCAGTTCACCCCGGTCCTCTCGTACTAGGGGCAAGTCTCCTCAAGAATCAACGCCTGTAGTAGATAGGAGACCAACCTGTCTCACGCATTTCGTTTGCTTCCATTACTGGAAGGATCGGACTGTAATACCATCCTTTCGGATGTCTGACGTTCAGTCTCTACGGGCGGGTTTCCCCTTCCCTCGGTGTCGCCCTATCCGTGTCCGGATGTGGGGTTCCACCGATACCAGTCAGCTTCTCGTATACCCTTTCAGGTACACGCCGCCGTGTCGTGGTTGGTTCCTCTCTTTTTTAATAGACGAAAAGACATTCACTCTAATTTCGCACTTCGCACTTTTTCGAATTCTGACAACAGAAATCTCGAAGGGATTCAAACGGTGAGGAAATCGAGTATTGCTACTACAATTCCCTCACGGTTTGAACCCAGCTCGCGTACCTTTTTAAATGGCGAACAGCCATACGCTTGGGACCTTCTCCAGCCCCGCGCTAAGGTGAGCCGACATCGAGGTGCCGAACTCCGCCGTCGCTATGGACGCTTGGGCGGAACTAGCCTGTTATCCCCAGGGTAACTTTTATCCGTTAATCTCTGGCCGCATCTAAGGCGGACCATCGGTTCACTATGCTCTGCTTTCGCATCTGTGCGGGATGTACCCCTTACAGTTAAGCTGGCTTGTGCCATTACACTATCGGCACGGTTTCCATTCGCGCCTAGCCAACCTTAATAGACTCCTCCGTTACTTTTTAGGAGGATAGCGCCCCACCAAAACTACCCGCCAGGCACTGTCCCCACGTAGTTCTTACGCGGGTTAGAAGTTGCACATTGTAAGAGTGGTATTTCACTGGCGACTCCACGACCCCCAAGAGGATCGCTTCAAAGTCTCCCACCTATGCTACGCATACAACACACAACCCCAATACCAAGCTGTAGTAAAGCTCCTGGGGTCTTTTCGTCTAACTACAGGTAACCGGCATCTTCACCGGTATTGCATTTTCACCGAGCAAGTCCTCGAGACAGTTTTCCACTCATTACGCCATTCGTGCACGTCTGAACTTACCAGACAAGGAATTACGCTCTACTATTCCTCCAAGCAGGACCATATCTTCACCCCGTTTCCGGGGGCACGACGTATGGCCTCTCATTTGAGTCGTGGATTCAATAGATCTTTCGATCTAAAGAGGTAGCTTTTCATGACGTAATCTTCTCAGAACTGTTTACGGTCTCCTATAATCGTCCCAATCCGTTCCGGACAGGACGAATCCCATCCGGAACCTTAGGACGATTATAGTTATCGCCGACATTCACCGGGGCTTATAGGGCCTAGCACATCAATCGAAATCAATGTACCGTCCCTGCTTGACCTTCCGGCATTGGTCAGGCGTCACCCCCTATACATCCTCTTACGAGTTCGCAGGGAGCTGTGTTTTTGGTAAACAGTTGGCAGAAAATCTTTCGCTGCGGCCCATATTGCTATGGGCAGGCCTTATCGCTAACTTACGGCCGCTTTTTTGCCGAGTTCCTTGAGGACCTCTCACTCGTTCGTCTTAGTCTACTCGACCTGAACACCTGTGTCGGTTTCCGGTACGGTCGTTATATGCTGAAGCTTAGAAGTTTTTCTTGGAACCGCGCTCTCTATGCTCTGCCCCTCCGAAGAAGGACATTGTTTTTCCGCTCGGAGTAGTGTCTGGCGGATTTGCCTACCAGACCTCCTCACGGCACTAACCCAAATCCAATAATGGGCCATAGATACAGCAATCCGTCACTCCATCGCACATATAAACGGTCAGGGAATATTAACCCTGTGTCCATCAGGTGCGGCTTTCGCCATCCCCTAAGGCCCGACTAACCCTCAGTTGATCGTCATAGCTGAGGAAACCTCGTTCTTTCGACGTGCGGGGTTCTCACCCGCATTGTGGTTACTTGTGCCTGCATTCTCACTTCCGTACGCTCCACTATGGGTCACCCCTTTAGCTTCACAGCAGAACGGAACGCTCTCCTACCGAATGCATCTCCCGGAGGACATGCATTCCCGCAGTTTCGGTATTACGCTTAACCCCGATCATCTTCGGCGCAAGGACTCTCGATGAGTGAGCTGTTACGCTTTCTTTAAATGGTGGCTGCTTCTAAGCCAACATCCTCATTGTCAATGAATCCTCACTTCCTTAAGTTGTACTTAGCGTAAATTTAGGGACCTTAACTGGCGATCCAGGGCTCTTCCCCCTTCGACGTGTGGAGCTTCGCCCCCACCGTCTAACTGCCGCGCTCATAATCCTTGGTATTCGGAGTTTGATAGGAATGACGAGGTTTCCCCCTGTTCATCCCTTCCAGTGCTCTACCCCCAAGGGGAACACGCGACGCCAGCCCAAAAGCTGTTTCGGAGAGAACCAGCTATTACCAAGTTCGATTAGCTTTTCACTCCTTACCACAAGTCATCCCAAGACGTTGTACGATCTACGGGTTCGGACCTCCATATGTCTTTCGACAGACTTCATCCTGCTCATGGCAAGCTCACTTGGCTTCGGGTCTAATGTATGACACGGACGCGCTATTAACACTCGGTTTCCCTGTGGCTCCATCCCGTAACGGATTTAGCCGAAGCGACATACATTAACTCGCAGGCTCATTCTTCAATAGGCACGCTAGGATGGACCGGAGCCCACCCTAACCCTTTGTAAGTACACGGTTTCAGTTCTATTTCACTCCCCTCTCGGGGTTCTTTTCACCTTTCCCTCACGGTACTAGTTCACTATCGGTCCTGCGACATATTTAGCCTTACCGGTTAGTTCCGGCAGATTCATCCGAGCTATTCGTGTCTCGAACTACTCAGGAACGGAAGCGCACAAGGGTTTTACATTTCGCATACGGGACCATTACCCTCTAGGGTGAAGCTTTCCAGCTTCTTCTGCTATGTAGAACTTTTGTAACTTGTGCCATGTAAACATGGCGCTTCCGCCCTACAACCCCGAATACCGAAGTATTTGGTTTGGGCTATTCCCGTTTCGCTCGCCGCTACTTAGGGAATCACGAGAGTTGCTTTCCATCTACTCGAAGCATCGAATAGACGGAAAGCAACTCGTTGTTGTTTTCTATTCCTCCAGGTACTGAGATGTTTCACTTCCCTGGGTTCGCTCCTCTACAAAATATTGAGAGGTAACCATTACTGGCTGGGTTTCCCCATTCGGACACCTCCGGATCAAAGACTACAAATCGTCTCCCCGAAGCATTTCGCTGATTAGTCGCGTCCTTCATCGCTGTCGCAAGCCTAGGCATCCACCGTGCACCCTTCATGTCTCCTGTGCGGAAACCTGAACACCACTTTCTAACGATTGTGTGATTCTGCAATATTCATTCCGTTAAGGTGTACGCGAACGCACACGCCTAACGGCGTTGATTACCTATTTGCATATTCGTCTGTCAACGATCTCCGTGTCCCTGCAAGAAAAAAGCCCCTTGCGGGGCGGTGTGGCCAAGTCGTGAAGACCCAGTCGTTACCCGCTCCGTTTGGTTAGTAATTTCTTGGCTTTAAACACGTAAGAGGAGTATATACGGGGCCAGGATCAGTGTCAAATAGAGATGGGCACCCTTCCCTCTCCACACAAAAGGCCCCGGAAATCCGGGGCCTTTTGGCGCTCAAAAGCGAGCTTACTTGATCTCGTTCTGTACTCGCTCGATGTAGCGGGCTGCAGCTGCCTGACCACCCAAACCGAATGCGAGACCGAACGCGAGCGCGAGCGCTACGACGATACCCGTAAAGAGGGTCTGAATGAGTGGTGAGACACCGAGGCGCTCGAGGGCAACCAAGATCGCGAAGATCCAGATAGACCAGCGAGCAACCGCACCGAGAAGGTTTGCAGCACGGATGCCAGCAGCGCGTGCGGCACCAGCGACAACGCGCTGGGACGCCTCTGCGATAACCGCAGCCACGAGGAGGATAAACACCGCGACGATAACCTGCGGAAGGTAGCCGAGCACGACACCTGTGAGGAATGCCGTTACCTGCGTGAGGCCAAGGACATCAAGGGCTGCCACGAGGAAGACGATGATGAAGAACCACTTCACGAGGAAGCCGAGGAACGCACCCGAGTCGAGGGTGAATCCTGCGCGCTCAACAACGCGCTCAACACCAGCAGCGCGAAGCGCCTGGTCGACACGAAGTGAACCGACGACCTGCGCGACGAGGCGGCCGATACCAGCACCGACGAGCCAGCCGATCACGAAGATGACGAGCGCGACTACTAAGTTAGGGATGAACGCGACGAGTCCGTAGAACAAGTTCTGAAAGGACTGTGTCAGGACATCTGCCCAAGTGGTTAGAAACATAGGATGTGGGTTAGCGAATTAGCGGCATAATTCCGTTAATACAGTAAGTGTAGCAAGGTGAAGCCTTCAGGAAGGAGGGTATGTGGACAGTCCTCAAACGCAAAAGGCCGGCTCGTTAGCCGGTCTTGGTTGTTGCGAGCCCGATGCGATCGATGATCACGCGGTTCGGATAGTCGAACACATCTCGTAGAAGACGGTCATAGACGCCGAGACGATACTTAAATTGCTCCGAAGAGAAACACGCGTATCGGAGTTCGCGACCGAGCTCTGCTTCAAGTGCATGGATTGCGGTTGCGAGTGGGCGCTCCTCAAGACGATCTCCGACGATGAGTACATCGAGCTTCGATTCAAGTGCCCCGGTGAAGAGCCCTGAGAGAACGACGAGCTTTATCGTGCCCGCCTTCTTGAGAGACGAGATGATCGCCGTATCGCTCACGTCGGTCGTGGTGCGCAGGAATACACGGAGTGCGTCGTAGTGTGCGAATCGTTTGTCTACCGTATACCCTACTGGACTCTTGCCACTCTTCTTCTTAAGGATGCCTGCATTCGTGAGCGCAGTGAGTTCCTTGCGAGTTGCATCCTTTGTAAGACGTGCGCGGAATGCCGCATCAGTCGCAAGGAAGGTCAGATCATCGTTAAAGAGGAAGAGGCGGAGGAGCTTTACTCGCGCGACGGAACCAAAGAGTTTTGCGAGGGAGTCCATAAACGTTGGGGCATTGTACCTATTCTTCTGGTAAAGACGCAACCTTGACGAATAACAAGAAAAGCACCCGCAAAACGGGTGCTTTTCTGCTCGAGTTAGGAGTGTTACTTCAGGGTAACCTTTCCTCCTGCCTCTTCGATCTTTGCCTTGAGTGCATCTGCATCGTCCTTTCCAACGTTCTCCTTCACCACGGAAGGAGCACCGTCAACGAGATCCTTTGCCTCCTTGAGACCAAGTCCGAGAATTTCCTTCACGGCCTTGATAACCTGGATCTTGTTTGCACCTGCATCAGAGAGCTCAACAGTGAAGGTGCTCTTCGCATCCTCGCCGCCAGCGGCTCCTCCGGCTGCCGGACCTGCTACCGCGACAGCGGACGCCGATACGCCAAACTTCTTCTCGAATACCTTCACAAGTTCAGAGAGCTCAAGAACGGACATCTCCTCGATGGAAGCGACGATCTTCTTGAACTTCTCAGGAACCTCTACAGAAGCCTCTTCAGCTGCGGGAGCTGGAGCTGCTGCCTCCTCTGCTACAGGAGCCGCCTCTTCAACGGTCTCCTCCTGCTTTACATCTTCTTCAGCCATAAATAATACGGTTAAGTTTTAGTCTAATGGTTACGCTGCTTTCTTCTCGGCAATCTTGTCGAGTGCGATTACGAGACCCTGGATAGGGCTGTTGATCACGTTCACGAACATGCCACGGAGTACTGGTACCGGAGGGATAGTCGCGATGGCATTCATGCCAGCTGCGTCCGTAAATTTCCCATCGAAGATACCACCCAAGATCGAGAGCGCTCCCTTGTGCTTCTTGCCATGCTCAAAGATATCTCGAGCCGCCTGTGTTGCATCTTCCTGGCTCCATGCAATCGCTACCTCGCCCGGGAGTTCAGGAATCTCTCCCTGATATCCCTTGTCGGAAAGCGCCTTGCGGATAAGGGTCTTCTTCGCTACGTAGTAGCCGACCCCACCCTCGCGAAGACTCTTGCGCATAGCGCTCGTGTCTCCTACCGAGAGGCCTTTGAAGTGCACGAAGACGACCGATGCAGCATCCTTTACGGAGTCTGCGATCTTCTCGATAACTTCCTGCTTCTTTGCTTTGGTTATTGCCATGCTGTGTGTTTGGTTCGTACGAAACGGACAACGGTCCCCATATAAGGGACCGTTGTGAGGAGAGATTCGACCGGTTCACGCCTACTTAGTGTAATGGCGATCCCCTTTCGTTCCTCGGCAGGGCTTATTGGTGCCTGCTGTCTTCGGTCCGTACCTAGGCACTCTACCGTGGCTCCCTATTTTGGGCAACCTAGGCGCCTGCAAACTGCATCCCGAAGAGAGAGAGGCCGATGATGATGGAGAAGACGGCCAGAAACTTGAGGAAGTGGTAGAAGTACTCCATACGCGTACGAAGAGAATAGCATATATAGCAAAACCCCCGCACGTATGCGGGGGTTTTGCTTGCTCTAGGTTTCCCTAGACTACATCTTCACTTTTAGCTATCGAGACGTATCTCGAAGGGCTATTAGTTAGCGATGTAAACAGCGTCGGTGCGGTAATCCTCGTCGGACGAATCAACACGGAAGACAGTGTCTGCCGCAGCGTTCGTGTCGTTGAAGTTAACCTCATCGAGGCGGACACCGAAGGTGCCTGCAGCCGCTGGATCAAGCGTAACCGTGAGCGTGAAGGTCTCGGTGTCGCCCTGATCAACACGGAAGCGTGCGCCGTCGAGATCAGCAGTCGACGTAAGTACTGCGGAGATCGTACCAGTGTACGTACCACCGAAGATTACGAAGCCTGCACCCTCAGTCGTCGTGGAAGCAGCTACGTCATCAATGTATGCCTCGTCCTCAAGGGCCGTGACATCGAACTTGATTGTGTAGGTTGCGTAGGTCGAAGACGAGGTGTCACCCGGAGTCGTTACTGACTGGCTTGTCGAGACAGGCTCGAGTGCAATGCCAGTAAGAGCAACCGTGTGTGCGGACGATGTTGCAGCGCCGTCAACTACGGTGGTGTCACCGGACTCAACGCCCTCTGCATCTACGTTCGATTCGTCGACGCTGAACGTGACAGTACCGCTTGCAGCGTTAGCCTTGAGCGAAACCATGAGCTCGAACGCCATCTCGTCATCACCAGCGATCTCTACATCGATATCCTCGAAGGAGATGAGGCCAGTGTTGTTGTCGATGTCTCCATCGAACTCGTCACCATCAACAACGAGTGTTGCGCGGCGAACCATGTCGGTAAGCGCGGATACTGTCGTTGCGGTGTCGAGCGTGATGTCGGTGATGAGGGAATCTGCATCACCATCGTTCTCGATGTCGAAGACGAATACCGAGTAGTCCTCAGACTCATCGTTATCATCAGCAACGAGGATTGCAGAATCAGGGTCCTCGCTAGAAGACTTGATCTGAAGATCACCGTTGTCCTCTGCACCGAAGTCGAAGTCGACCTTGTCGGTGTCGTCACCGGTGTACTGCTGGATTCCGTCGCCGTCTACAGCGCGGATACCCTCGTCGTCAACGTAGATGTCGAAGACCTGGCCAGCGATGTCTGCGTCGTCGATAGAGTCAGCAATGTCTGCAGCGAACGTAATGGATGCCATGTCGCCCTCGTCAACATCGTAGTCAAGACCAGAGATGGTGATGACATAGACATCGTCGGTGGTCTCATCCCACTCGTCACGATCAGAAGCGTCAACGTCAGCAACCTCGTCACCATCAACCATTACGTAGATAGTGTCGAAGTACTGCCAAGGACGATCCTCAAGGCTGCTGCTGCGAGCATCGAAGGTGAGCTCAACGCGCTCAACACGAGCGTCAGCGTCGTCAACATCGAATTCTGCAGTTGCGATCTCTACACCTTCCTCTCCCTCGTCACCAGAAGAATCTTCTGCAATGAGGTCGAAGTCGTTGAGATCAGCCTCGCCACCGGAAAGGCCGCCACCATTGCTGGTGCCCGTACCTGTTCCTGTGCCGGTGCCGCCGGAAGTCGAACCACCTGCGTTTACCTTAGCGCGAGTGATCGGGCCGAAGTAACCAGCTGCTGGAGCGATTCCGTTTGCTGCCTGGTAGGAAGCGAGAGCTGCCTGCGTCTGTGCACCGAAGTATCCGGTTGCGCCAGCTGCGATAGCGAAGCCCTTGCTGATGAGCCAGTTCTGAAGCGCAGTAACATCTGCACCTGTAGAACCGATTGTAAGGTCGCGAGAGAACGTAACCGATGCTGAAGTCGTGGTGGTCGTAGTGGTCGTCGTCTGAGCGCCTGCTGCTGGAGCAAATGCTGCGAACGAAGACACAACGAGACCAGCGACAGCAAGAGCTGCGAAGATCTTCGCGATCATTGTGTTGCTAGTTGCAATCATGTTTTTGTAAGTTGTTTTTGAAGTACGTGCGCGTTGCGGCTAATAATAATTCGCTTCGCGTACGCACCTTTTATCTCTCTTTGTAATCTCCTCCCCTCCCCGAGAGGAAGGGAGTGAGTTTTCGAACGGTTCACACTATCCGACAGGGCGCACTATCGACGAGCGTCCCATCGGCTAGTTGGCGAATGATCAGTCATTCTTTCGTTCATCCATTTCTATCAAAAGCATCCGTTTCAGGCGCCCGTCTGTTCATGAAGACGGGCGTGCCTGCTGGCTCTTACGCCGCAGGACTTTGGTTCACTATTCCTTTATCAAGGATCCCTTCTTCCAGGGTCGTCTCAGCCGTTTCAGAATCCCGCGCTCCAGAACGATTCCGGACGCGCGGGCGTGTACCTAGTATACAGAGATACAGGCTGTAGACCCTGTGAAAGCGATGTGGATAACCGTTGTTTTTGGCTAAACGCAAAACAGGCCGTTTCCGGCCTTTTAGAACGTCTGGCTCCCAGCGGTTACCACGCTCAGTATAATAAGCTTAATTATGGCTTTCGTCAATGAAGCCTTCACCCTAACCTAGGCGACTTCGTAGGTAGTCCAGCGGCGGTCCCCTTTCCTTTTCACGGTGCCTTCAGCCACTAGTGCCGAGAGCTCTCGCTGTATGGTCTTCTCGCTCACATCCCGAACAATCATGGAGATATCCTTTATATAGGAAGGACCCTTCGTACGCAGCACGTCGAGGATACTTTCACGACGTTCACCATTTGAATTCTTGGTTGCTACCCTCTCAGATGCGGAAGGCGCGCCTGTGTCCTTTATATGTCCTTTAGATTGTCCTTTATGCTCAAGGGTCTCAAGCGCATCGAGTGCGGGATCATACGTGATGCGCGCAACGGACCGCAGGCCGTTTCTCTCGCGTGACTCATTCGCCACGAAGGTCTTTGCAAGTGTTGCGAGGGATGGAATCTCCTCGAACGAAAGGCGCGGCTCTTCGTAGCTCACGATCTCAGAAAGTAACTGATGTGCTTCCCTGACAATGAGATCTGCGTTCATGGTCGAGAGCATGCCACCGGTACGCGCGATCGAGAGAATACTTGAGAGAGCAAGAAGCTCACGCGAGAGTGCATCACGCGACTCACGTGGAGGAAGGATCGATGCATCAACAAGGCCGATTGAAATGCGTTCGAGTCGCTCTTTGAGAGAGAGGGATTCCGAGAACGCAGGGCTGATCAAGTGGATCGCCTTCGCGAGACGTTCGGCCTTTTTGTAAAGGTAGACACGTCGTATGTCCTTTTCAAACACACCAGAAAATATAGCTTTGTTTAGGACAAAGTCAGTAATGTCGGCATTATTTTTGTATGCCTTCATTGCGTGCGAATCACCGTTTTGTCCTTTATCGCTCATGGTGTCCTTTAGTTCGTCAAGGTCAGTATATGTCCCATAGGACGCGTCTGCAACCGTACACCAATGCATAAGCAACGACGTATCCTTTCATACGCATCCAAAGCGCTACGATGCTAGAATACGTATATGAAAAAGCGCCGGAAGCGCCGCGATGCGGACAACTATCGTGCTCTCGCTAAGTGGACGACGGGCATCGTACTCATCGCGTTCGGTCTCATCTTTGCACTCGCCTGTCTTGGTCTCGCAGGTCTCGCAGGGACCGCTATTTTTGGCTTCGGGTTCAGCGTTATCGGGATTGCAGCGTTCCTTCTTCCGGTACTCCTTATAGGAGTAGGGCTTTCCGTTATGCTCGAGCGCTCATTCCTCGCTCCCCTTACTGCCGTGGGTATCGTGCTCATCATCATCGCGACACTCACCTTCCTTGGCATCATCACTGATGCACTCGGCGGCATGGCAGGCACTTCGCTTGGACATGCGGCAGCTGAGCTCTTCGGTGTCGCGGGTGCCATCATTATTCTGCTCGCGATTATCGCGATCGGTCTTATCATCGCCACTGATGTGGTAGCCGTCTTGCGGGTTCTTAAGGAAGCTGCTGACGCCGCGAGCGCAAAGATCGCGTCGGTAAAGCTTCCACAGCTTCCGGAGAAGAAGAGTGCGGACGAGGAAGAAGAGGAAGTTGAAGAGGAGGAAGAAGAGGCTGTAGAAGACGAAGAAGAGGTTCACGAGAAGGAGCCGGTGGTGACTATGTTCAGCCAGGCGAGCTCTGTATCGACCGACCCATCCATCCCTAACTTCGACGCGGAGTACGAAGCCCCTCCCCTCTCGCTTCTTGGTGAGGACAAAGGTAAGCCAGGTGTCGGTGACATTAAGGCAAACGCGAACATCATCAAGCGCACGTTCCAGAACTTCGGTATCTCCGTTGAGATGGATGAGGTATCGGTTGGTCCAACTGTTACCCGGTATGCGATTAAGCCTGCTGAGGGTGTTCGCCTTCAGAAGATCGTCGGACTTCAGACAAACCTCGAGCTCGCTCTCGCTGCACACCCTGTTCGTATCGAAGCCCCTATCCCCGGGAAGTCCTTAGTTGGTATCGAGGTCCCGAACGCCTCCAAGGCAATGGTTGGATTGGGCGGAGTTATTGGTGCACCGGAATGGTCTGCATCGAAGAAACCGCTTCTTGCCGCGGTTGGTCGCGATATCACGGGCACACCACACTACGTGAACGTTGCGAAGATGCCACACGGCCTCATTGCGGGCGCTACCGGATCTGGAAAGTCTGTTGCCATTCATGCGGTTATCACCTCCCTTCTGTTCAGGAACGGTCCAAACCAGCTTCGGTTTATCATGATCGATCCGAAGCGTGTGGAGCTCACCCTCTATAACGGCATCCCGCATCTCCTCACGCCAGTTATTACTGACCCAAAGAAGGCCATCTTCGCACTCAAGTGGGCTGCTAAAGAGATGGACCGCCGCTACGGTATCCTCGAGGAACGTCAGGTACGCGATGTTGAGTCTTACCACACAACCATCGTTGAGCCTGCGAAAAAGCGTAAGGCAAAAGAGATCCCTGAGGCTATGCCGTACGTCGTTATTGTTATCGACGAGCTCGCCGATATCATGCAGAGCTATCCCCGCGAGCTCGAGAGCGCCATTGTTCGCCTCGCGCAGATGTCCAGAGCAGTGGGTATTCACCTTATCCTTTCAACTCAGCGTCCTTCGGTAAACGTTATTACAGGTCTTATCAAGGCAAACGTCCCTACCCGTCTTGCGCTCCAGGTAGCAAGCCAGATCGACTCTCGTACTATTCTTGATGCTTCAGGTGCAGAGCTTCTCCTTGGTGCGGGCGACATGCTCTACCAGTCAGCAGACATGCAGAAGCCCGTGCGTCTCCAAACCGCGTACATTAGCGAACAGGAAGTGAAGAAGGTGGTGAGTTTCTTGAAGACCCACAATGCAGGTTCCCTCTCGAGCCTTGATCTTGGCACCGGAACTGGAGGAACCGGTGTGCATGAGGCGAACGATGCGATTATGCTCGCTGGCGAAGACGATGATGTGGACGACGACCTATACGGACAGGCACGCGAAGCGGTAGAAGAAGCAGGTCGTGCCTCGACCTCCTACCTCCAGCGAAAACTCCGTATTGGCTATTCCCGTGCGGCACGTCTTATGGATCTTCTCGAAGAGAAGGGTGTCATTGGGCCGGCTGACGGCTCTCGTCCACGCGAAGTTCTGAGTAATAACGGAGGTTCTAGTGAAGAAGACGACATGTAAGTATGCCTACTCGCTCTATCGCGGCCCTCTTCCTGTTCGCTCTCCTTGCCTACGGCGCTGTAGCGGCGTGGCCGCTTATCGCAGGCCCTCAGCTCTCAATACACTCTCCCGAAAGCCAGGAAACCCTCGCAAACGGGCAGACCCGTATCGAAGGACGTGCGCTTCATACCGAGACCCTGTGGCTCAATGGTGCCCCCCTTCTCATGGACGAGGCAGGCAATTTCAGCGCTTCCCTCACTCTTCCTTCAGGGGGCGCTATACTATCCTTAACCGCAACCGACCGGTTCGGCCGTGAGATAACTGAAAGGCGTTCTGTGTTCGTTAATTAATTTCCCTATCATGCCTGCAAAGAAACCAGCGAAGAAAGCTCCGAAAACCCTTGCGACCGCCGAGGTTGTCGAAGGCGCGAGTGCTGCTGATACCAAGCAGCGCGCGATAGATCTAGCGATTAAGGAGATCCAGACAAAGTTCGGCGACGAATCGATCATGACGTATGGCAGCGGCAAGGTCGCTTCCATCGACTTCATTCCAACCGGTTCTTTGGGTCTTGATGCTGCACTTGGTATCGGCGGCCTTCCCCGTGGCCGCATCGTGGAGATTTTTGGTCCTGAGTCTTCCGGTAAGACTACCCTCGCCCTTCACGTTATTGCTGAAGCACAGAAGAAAGGTGGTATCTGCGCATTCGTCGACGCCGAGCATGCGCTTGATCCTGAATACGCACGTAAAATCGGCGTGAAGCTTCCTGAGCTTCTAATCTCCCAGCCAGACACCGGTGAGCAGGCGCTCGAAATCGTCGAGTCGTTGGTACGGGCAAATTCGATCGATGTGATCGTCGTGGACTCTGTCGCTGCCCTCACTCCAAAGGATGAGATTGAGGGCGATATGGGGTCCGCACAGATGGGTAAGCAGGCACGTCTCATGAGCCAGGCACTCCGAAAGCTCACCGCCATCACCGCCAAGTCGAACACCATCATCATCTTCATTAACCAGATCCGCATGCAGATCGGGGTTATGTTCGGAAATCCTGAGACCACTACTGGCGGCAAGGCGCTCAAGTTCTACACGTCTGTCCGTCTCGATATTCGTCGTATCGCGCAGATCAAGAAGGGCGAAGAAATCGTTGGCGGTCGTGTCCGCGTAAAGGTTGTGAAGAACAAGGTGGCAGCACCGTTCAAAACTACCGAGTTCGATCTTCTCTATAACGAAGGAATCTCGAGAGAGGGTGAGATCATCGCACTTGGCGAGAAGTACGACATCCTACAGAAGTCAGGTTCGAGCTATAAGTACAAAGAAAACTCTATTGGTCGTGGATACGACGCGACACGTACGTTCCTCAGGGAGAACAAACCGGTTGCAAACGAGATCCTAAAGCAGATTCGGGAGAAGCTCGCACAAGACTAAATCAGCATAGAGAAAAGGCCCGCGATACTCTCGCGGGCCTTTTCTTATGCGCGACGCACATTCATTGAGGCTCCAATTATGAGCGCGAGGCTTCGTGCAAGCCAAACAAGTGCGCCGAGTGCGAGGATTAGGAGTACCTGCACTACGAGCTCTGTATGAAGGAATGCTCCGGAGAAGAAGCTAAGCACGCCCGGCAGATCAGCGTAGGACGGCATGTTCTCAAATACCTTCGCGACCCAGACTTCCCTTCCAATGCCTCCAAGAGCAACTATGAAAAGAATGCCTGCACCAGCTATCGGTGCGTAGGTACGAATAGTATGCATGGCGCGCACGCGACGCATCACCGTACGGGAAATTGATGAATTAGGAGTCATAGGGTTTTGCATTCTGTTCAAGCGCATCTCGTAATAGTTTCTTTGCACGGTGCACCCTCGTTTTCACGGCCGGTACCGTACTTCCCTCACTCTCAGCGATCTCCTCTTGGGTCTTCCCTTCAAGGAACTGGAGTGAGAGCACACGGCGGGCGGTCTCCGGAAGCTTACAAAGCGCCATCAGTACTTCGTCCTTAATCGTTAGATCTTCAAGGAAGGTACCCTCTTCAGGGAGCCGTTCGTAGGTCTCCGGATCAAGCTCCGTAAAGCGGGCGTTTTTGCTCTTCAGCTTCTGGTACCTAGTGAACGCAAGCCGGGTGAGGATCATGTAGCCCCAGGACGAGAATGAGGCTCCCTCCATGGCTTCATACCGGTCGGCATAGAGGTAGATACGTGTAAAGGTATCCTGCACCACTTCCTCAGCGTCTTCCGGGGACCAGACAATTGCGCGAGCTTTCCTCAGGAACGCTGTCTCGTACCGAGCGACGAGTAGAGCAAAGACGTCCGGGTCCTTTCGACACTGACGCAGGATCTCTTGGTCCGAGAGCTCCGGGGGTGTGGTTGCTTCCGGCATGGTGTCCTGTATCATACCCCCTATCCGGGAGCCCGGCATTTTTTATAACGCGCCGAACGCTCCCCTCGTTACATTCCTATGGCAATCCTTTCCTACAACGAGATCACTCAGAAGAAGGTTATCGTCTATAACAATGAGCCGTATGAGGTTCTCTCTTCTCATGTGTTCCGCATGCAGCAGAGAAAGCCGGTGAATCAGACGAAACTCAAACACCTCATCTCAGGCAAAGTGCTTGAGATCTCTTTCCATCAGTCAGAGACCGTGCCTGAGGCTGACATCGGCAAGATGCAGGCAACGTACCTTTATACGAACCGTGGCGAATCATGGTTCGCAGAGTCAGGAAATCCAAAGAACCGTTTCGCCTTTCCTGAGGACGCCATACATGAGAAGGTGCAGTGGCTCGTGCAGAACGCGCCCGTTGACGTTCTTCTCTACAACGACAACCCGATGACCATCACGATCCCTATCAAGGTGGAGCTCAAGGTCAAGGAGGCGCCTCCTGCCGTTAAGGGCGACACGGCTACCGGTGGCGATAAGAAAGTTGTGCTCGAGAGCGGTGCCTCGATCACTACTCCTCTCTTCATTAACGAAGGGGACATACTTCGCATCAACACTGATACGGGCGAATACGTTGAACGCGTCGAGAAAGCCTAAGCATTGAAACCAACAACGCCCCCTTATAGAAAGGGGGCGTTTTGCGCGCATTTTGCGCGCGTATGGTCAGTGCCCTGTTAGGGGGCGCTCGACCGTGAGACGTCCGTACCCGCAATGGGAGCGGGAGACGTCTCCATAATTGTATCTGCCGCAATTGCAGCGCTGCACACAAAGGTGAGCGTGCCGGCGAAGAGGATGATGAGCTTGCGATCGAAGCTCATGCGTTTCTTATCGTTGATAGACATTAATACCCCAAAAGGAACAAGAAATGCGACGGCCCATTCCGTCGCTTATCTATATAAACACAGGATAGAACATTCTCAAAATATTCCTCATATGCGATGACCCGTCTCCAAAGAGGCGGGTCATTATCTGCAAAGGAAGGGACTAAGGACTCACGAATCTGTGCGCGCCCTCAATCGATGCAAGTTCTTCGACTCCAGGGTCGTAAAATGGGTATTCTTTCGGATCTGGTATGGACTCCGCAAGTAAGCCGAGTATGGCGATCGCGGCCGCGCACAGGAGCAGAACAATTATTCGCCTGTTTCTCCGATACACATGCCGGTTGAAGCTGGTGATACGCACTTTGTTTCCTCCCATTTTTTGAACAACTCAATGCTGCCCTTCTAGAGGCAAAATACCACAGATTTTAATAAAGAAAAGACCCGCACGTGCGGGCTTTTCTTGTCTTCCCTTTCGCTTACGCAGCGAGGTACGGGAGGAGCGCCATGTAGCGGGCGCGCTTTATCGCAAGCGCGATCTCGCGCTGACGGCTTGCCTGTACGTTGGTACGCTTCTTCGAAAGAATCTTCGCATGAGGATTCATGAACATACGGAGGTACTGTACGTCCTTGTAGTCCACGAACTTCTTGTGCTCTATCTCTTCACGTTCTGATTGATGTGCCATAGTGATTACTTAACTGAAAACTAGAATGGGATGTCCTCGGGGTTGATCTCCTCCTCTGGATACTGGATGTCTGCACCCATATCGGCTGGTGCCTGTTGTGCGGGTGTGCTCTCGGAGGCTGCAGGTCCTGCGGCATAGCCACCAGAACGCTGGCCGTCTCCCCCTGCCTGTGCGCCGAACTGGAACGTATCTACAACGATCTCGGTGCGGTACTGCTTAACCCCATCTTTGTCCCACGAGCGGGTCTGAATGCGGCCTTCGACATAGATTGGTCGTCCCTTCTTAAGGTACTGGCCCATAACCTCTGCCGTGCGTCCGAACGCAACGATGTTGTGGAACTCTGTCTGCTCCTGCTGCGCGCCTTCCTTGTTCTTGAAGGAGCGGTTGGTAGCGAGACCGAACGATGCAACCTGCTGGCCACTTGGAAGCGCTTTAAGCTCCGGGTCGCGAGTGAGGTTTCCGTAGAGAAGGACTTTGTTTAGGTACATATACGATAAGTATATACCCCTATACGCCAGCGTCCTTGAGAGCGGCATCGAGCTCGGTATCAGATACCTCGCCTTCTGCCTGCTGAACCTCGCCCATCTTCGCGTAGATCTCATGCATCTCTGCCGCATGCTTCGCGGTCTCCTTATCGGTACGGAGATCGATAAAGCGAATAAGACGACTCTCTGCCTTCGCAGCCTCGACGATTGCGTCGTGCTCTGCACTGTCCGCCTCGTAGGCGAACCATGCGAAGTACGCGGTATCGAAGTCACGACGGCCTCCTCCCTGCACCTTCTGAGAGATGGTGTATGCGAGTGGAATCTTCTGTGGCTCGCCTTCTGCGACAAGCGTAGAAGCCTTCTCACGAAGGGACTGGTACGTCTTCTTTACTTCTTCCTGCGGCAGTTCAGGATCGATATGGAAGCCGAGCTCATACACACGGGACTCGTTATATCCCGCTTCAAGCTCCTGCTCGGTGCTGCCTGCACCGTGTTCGATGTCTGTGTTCATATAACCCGCGCACTGTACCACGCGAAGCGGACAGCGGCAAGAAACCCTTGTTCTATATGGGTTTAGAGCAAGAAGAGTTTTGTAGCATTCTCAAGAACCTGTGCTCGAACCATTTCCTCCTCTTCTCCTCGAATCTGAGCGAGGGCCCCGACAACGTCAATAACCGATACCGGCTCATTCCTCTGTCCCCGAATACGAGATGGCGCCACATAGGGAGAATCTGTCTCTGTGATGATGCTTGAGAGCGGGAGGAAGCGGACTACCTCGTCATAATCGTGGGTGAAGGTGAGGACGGCCGTGAATGACATGGTGAAGCCGAGGTCCACAAAGTCGCGTGCTTCGTCGAGACCTCCGACAAAGAAGTGAATGTCGCCACGAAGGCGATCACCGTGCTCTTTCTTATACACGCGGAGAATGTCGATCATATCGCGATACGCATCCTGCGTTCCCTTCGAAGGACGCGAGTGAATCATCATCGGCTTATCCGCTTCGATTGCAAGCTCGATGTGCTTTTCAAAGACCTTCCGTTGCTCAACTTTGGCGATCTCCACGTCTGACGGTCTGAAGTTATCGAGTCCACACTCCCCTACCGCTTTCATTTTGGGGTGCCTCAAAATCGCTCGGAACGAATCCTCGTCGAAACGCTCGTCGAGTACTGCGTTTGGATGGAGACCCGCAGATGCATAAAAATTCGGCAGCTTCTCTACAAGCTGTAACGCTTTAACCGAAGAATCCAGATCGACTCCCACGACCATACCGCCGACACCCTTCTCCCGCATGGTCTCTAGTACCGTAGCGCGATCCATATCGTACGGATCGAACTGTACATGACAGTGCGCATCGAAATACTTCATAACTAACTAAGACGCGGAAACAGATTCTCGGGCTTCGTATTACTCTCTACTGCACTCAGGATCGTCTCGCTCGTTGCGGGCATCACGGGCGCGAGATGCGTACCGATAAGCGCGAGCTTGCGTACCAAGAAGGAAATATCTTCCCTTCCTTCGTTTGCGATACCGTCGTCCTGACTCTTCACCTTCTTGTATGGCTCCTTCGCCGTCATATAGGCGTCGCACTCGCCGATGATGGCGAAAATATAGTCGACTGCCTCGTTGAAGCGAAACTCGTCGAGATACGCTATGAAGGCTGGGTCGATGTCCATGTCGCCTTTCTCGAGTTGTACGGGTCCTGTAAGGTTGTCCTCCGCAAGCTTCATGACGCGCGCCACGAGGTTCCCAAGACCATTTACGAGATTAGCCAAGTACCACTCATCGAGACGCTCCCAGGTTACGTCAGAGTCCTCCGCTGGATGCACGTGACGAAGGAGGAGGTACCGCGTGGCTTCAGTGCCATACTTACCCGTGAGCTCGTAGGGACTAATCACGTTCCCAAGGGATTTGGACATTTTCTGTCCACCAGAGTTTATAAACCCGTGATAGAAAATTTGGTCCGTAGGTTTTAGCTTTGCCGACATGAGCATCGCTTGCCACATCAAAGACTGGAAACGGACTTGGTCCTTCCCTGCCAATTGCACCGTGTACCCGTTTTCCCAGAAGGTCTCGAATTTCCCTTCTGCATCGTTTGGCCAGCCTAGGGTTGAGATGTAATCAGTAAGTGCATCGAACCATACATACATCACCTGACTCTCGTCGTCCGGAACGGGAATACCCCACGACAATCGTGCCTTCTCGCGCGAAATACTGAAGTCCTCAAGACCCCCCTTTACGAAGTTCACCGCCTCGTCCCTGCGCCACGCAGGCAATACAGCATTCTCCTTTGAAAGAAGAAAGAGAAGCTTGTCTGTGTACCTCGAGAACCGGAAAAAATAGTTCTCTTCGGTTATCTCTTCGAGCGTAAGGTGTGGGTGTACGAGGCAGTGTCCGTCCTCCGTGAGGTCCTTTTCTGTCTTATACGCTTCGCAACCAACGCAGTAGAGGCCGGTATAGCTCTTCTTATAAATATCGTCCGCTGCAAGGCACCGACGCCACATCTCCTGGGCCGCTTCTAGGTGCCGCGGCTCCGTCGTACGGATAAACCCATCATTTGTGAGTGAGAGTGCTGCATTCAGTTTCTCAAACTGTCCCGCGTAATGGTCAACGTATGTCTGGACATCCTGTCCCGCTTTCTCAGCGGCCTGCAGTATCTTCTGTCCATGCTCGTCGGTACCGGTCGAGAAGAAGACGTCTTCTCCCTGAAGGCGCCATGCGCGCGCGAGTACATCCGCCTGGATGAGCTCGAGCGCAAAGCCGATGTGAGGATCGGCATTCACATACGGGAGCGTGGTGGTTATGTAGCGAGCCATGGCACTAGACCTCGGCAACGGCCTTCTGTCGCTTGTTCTTTTCGAGGTCCGAAAGGAACTCGCGGAACGCCGCAGCAAGCGGAATCGAGAGAACGACACCAAGGAACCCAGCGAGACTACCGCCAACGAGGAGCGCGAGAATAACGAGGAGCGGTGGGATACCCACTACCTTGTTCACCACGAGCGGATAGAGAAGATTTCCCTCTATCTGGTTGATGATGATGAAGAGGCCGGCAACCATAAGCGCGAGCGTAATTCCTCCAGAACCGAAAGCGACGACAGTGGCAAACACGCCGGCGATGAGCGACCCGAACACCGGCACGAGGTTCATAACGGCAGCAAGAACGGCCAAGAGGAGCGCGTACGGCACCCCCAGAATCAGGAGGCCAAGATACGTTATTGTTCCTGAGATCAAGGAAAGAAGAAGTTGCCCCTGCATCCACTGCCCTATTTTCCTCTGTGCACGGAGCCAGAGACCGGTCGCGTATGTCTCATGCTTGGCTGGGGTCATAAGACGGATGAAGTCCTCGACACCCGTAGACTGCACTGCGAAGTAGAACGAGAGAACGATAACCAAAAAGAGCGCGAAGATACCGCCGAAGAAGGTCGATACAATGCGCACTACGCCGCCTGACGTGTCAGCAAACGCGGACTGAGACGCGAAGAGCGTGTCGAAGATTGACTGGGATTGTTCTGCAGATGCCGCATTACGTGCGGTCTCTGTTAGACCGGTAATGGTCGACGGGAGATTGAGGGTATCAAGATACTGCGGTGCGGACGAAAGGAAACTCTGCGTTTCTGCGAGTATCGGTGGAAGAAAAAAGTAGACAAGCCCAAACAAGGATCCGAACACCGCGAGATACATCACGGTAACCGCCACGATCCTGTGGATGCGGCGCTTTGTGAAGAATACGACGCCTGGTTCAATCGCAGACGCAATAACGATTGCGGTCAGTACCAAAAGCGCGATATCGCGCAAAAGCCAGAGTGCGTAGGCGACCGCCCCTATCACGAGGACCATAATCATCGTGCCCGGAGTAATGGTGATGGAGACGTTCTTATTCATAGCGGAAATGGTACCACATATGCGAAAGCGGCAGCCAGATCATGACTGCCGCTCTGCGCGCCGGAGCGTGCAGTACTCTGACCTGACCCCCGGAAGGGCTACGTTGTAAGGCCCGGGCAGCGGAAATGAGCACATGAGGATCACGAACTCTGCATCCTCAGAAAGCACTGTTGCGGCCGCGTCAGCACCGGCCTTCGGAACCACAATACCCAGCCGATCGACGAAGAAGGGCATATCACCCGACTCGGCAAAGGACGGTAGAAGCCGGAATACAACCATCTCCGTCTCCGGGTCATGACTTGGGGCTATGAACTCAGGATCCCAAACCAAGGGCTTCCCGGGAGGAGTAGCACTGGTAAGTGCTTCCTGCGCCTGCAGATCCGTACTCCACGCGAGTACAAACACAACCATAAGCATCGTAAGGGCACGCATTTAGTCTCTCCTGTATGGAACACGACTTACGGGAGCATGCGCTTCCCTCTCGCTCACGTCAAGCCTACGCGAGTGCTGTGCGAATTCTCTCTGCAACGTCCTCGATTGAGAGCCGTTCCTGCTCGCCTGTGTCGCGATGGCGAAGGGTAACGGTGTCTTTCAAGTCTGGTGTCTCACCAAGCGTATCGAAATCAATCGTGATGCAAAATGGCGTACCGATCTCATCCTGGCGGCGATATCGTTTGCCAATATTTCCATTGTCGTCCCACGCAATAGCGGAATGAATCTTCTTTAAGAAGGCACGAACTTCTTTCGCTTTCTCAACAAGTTCTGGCTTGTTCTTAAGGAGTGGCGACACCATCGCCTTAATGGGTGCGATCTTCGCGGGGAGCGCGAGATACGTGCGGCTTTCCCCTCCGAGCTCGTCCTCGCGGTATGCAGACACGAGTACTGCAAGCACGTGACGTCCGAGGCCAAACGTCGGCTCAATAACGTGTGGTACGAATTTCTCGTTTGTATCGGGATCGAGATACTCAAGTGCCGTGCCGCTGTTTTCGATGTGATTCTTAAGATCGAAGTCGGTACGGTAGGCGATACCGCCGATTTCCTTGAAACCGCCTGGATACTTGAAGTAGAAATCGAGCGTTCGCTTTGAATAATGTGCGCGATCGTTTCCTTCGACTTCAACTTCTTGTATCTCTTCTGTAGAGAATCCGAGATCCTCGGTAAACCATGCGTGAGACTCTGCTCGCCAGAGCTCGAACTCTTTCTCCCAACCATGCTCATTAATGAAATATTCGAACTCCATGATCTCGAGCTCACGGACACGGAAGATGAATTCACGCGGTGCTATCTCGTTCCGGAATGCATGTCCTATTTGCGCGATGCCGAATGGAAGTCTTGGATGGTACGAATCAATAATGTTCTTAAAGTTCACGAACATACCCTGCGCCGTTTCGGGACGCATATAGATAACGGTATCGCTGCCATCAACGGACCCGACCGAGGTCTTGAACATCATGTTGAACTGCTGTGGCTCAGAAAGCTCGTTCCCTTCCGGGCTTTTGAGTCCCTTCTCTTTGATTGTTGCGCCTATAGTCTCAAGTGTCATGCCAGCAGGATCGATGCCTGCTTCCTCAAGCAAGTGATCTGCACGATAGCGCTTCTTAGTCTTCGTATCGGTCACAAGAGGATCATTAAAGGTCGTGGTGTGGCCACTTGCTTCCCAGACACGAGGATTCATGAGGATTGCTGACTCGATGCCATACATGTCATCACGAACGTCTACGAATCTCTTCCACCACAAATTCTCAATGTTCTTTTTAAGCGCTACACCGAGTGGTCCATAGTCAAAGGTGCCGGCAAGGCCGCCATAGATCTCAGAGCCTGGAAATACAAAGCCGCGCCTTTTTGCGAGGGAAACGATCTGCTCTAGAGTGACGGACATAATATATAGATGTGTTAACGGACTTCTCCTTTCCCTTGCACGTAGCTTGGGTCGGAAACGGTCTGGGTCGTGATCTCGGGGCGGGTCAGGCTGATCGGCTTCTGGGTGAAGCGGTCTGTACCCGTAACCTTTATCGAGGACATGAGTATAGGACTTGTACCGCGCTGCGACGCACTTGGCAACAGCGCAACCTGGAATGCGCTTGAATCGCTTGCCCCGGCAGCAATCTCCCCGGCTCGCCAGGTGACGGTACGGGTCGCCGCGTTATAAGAAACCGAGCCATCTGCGGGACTCGTTGCTCCAACATATCGTACATAGGATGGAAGGACGCCCGAGACAACCGTGTCAGCGACCGAGTTCACGGTATTCGTAAGATCGAGATCTATTGTGTACGTCGTCTCTTGATCAGCGACCGGCGGCCATGGACCAGTATTCTTGAACGGACCCGTGCTGTAGAGCGATTTTGCAGAAAGCGCGAGGTCAGTCCCAACCTTTATCGTGCGTGTAACCGAGGATGCAATATTCTCCGGAACGTTGCTCTCCCCTACACGACGTCCCGCAACGGAAATGGTTGCGGTAATCGTTGGGTTCCTCATAGCTGCAAGGGCTGCGGCAGGCTTTGTTCTAAAGTTGAATGTTCCGCTTCCTGTAGCACCGGGTGCAAGGTTCGCAAGACCGCTCTCTGTTTCCCGAGAGAAGATGATCGTTGTGTCCGAGGAACGGTAGTAGCCGCCGTACGCGCTCACTGACGACGAATCGAGTGCACTACCTGAAAGCTTCACTGACACCTGTCCGTCGAGTACGGGTGTCGCGAGCGTATTCACCCAAGACACGATGCCTTGTACAGCAGCGCCCGCTTCGATAACGGGAGCGTTACTTGTGTCGCGATTTAAGGACAGAGTTGTTGAAAGAAATGGCTTCGCGAGCGTCACAGATGCAAGCGCAGTCGAGTACGAGATCGCAAGCACGTTCGTTTCTTCGCCACGACGGATACCTCCCGTAAAACGGAAGACCCGCTCGTCATTATTCTCCCCGGTGAGGGTTCCAGTAACCGTAATGGTCCGCTCTTCGCCAGGCGCGAGCGTCCCCACCGGAAAGACTGGCCCCTCGCCACGACGTGCGGTAAATCCGAATGGATACTGCGCATAGACCGCAACATTCTCAAGCGGCTCTTTTGCGTTTGAACGAACCGTAACCGCAAACGTGAGCGGCTGGCCAACGGCAGCCTCAGATACCGCTTCCGCTCGAATAGAAATGGGAGACGAGGTTATCTGCACTTCGTACTCTACTTCTTTAACGAAGACGGCGTTCGATCCCTCGATACGATACTCAAACCGGATTGGAATAACGGTACGCTCACCTTCTCCTCCATAGAGCACGACGCGTACTGATCGAGTACCCGTCTCTCCAGAAAGAACATCGCCGACCGTATCTTCGTAATGAGTGAACGGCTGATCTTCATTTTCAGGAGAACGTGCGGTATCCGGGAACTCGACAGAAAGCGCCGTATTCATGATGGTTACGGGATTGCGATTCTCAACAGAGATGAGGAGCGTAACAACGTCGCCGCTACTAATGGATGTTGGACCGTCAGTGGTAATCGCTATTCGGTCAGTTGAAACCGAGCGACCCCCGAACACCAGGAAGTATGCGGCGCTCGCAACAGCGAGTACAAAAAAGAGCGCGGCAATACCAAGAAAGATCGCCGCCCATGAAACTCTCGGCTTCTTCGTGGACACCGGAGGTACAGGAGGTGCCCATCCTTGGGTTTCAGGAGTGGGAGAAACAGGAACACGCGAAAGCGTTGGCTCAGGAAAACTTTCAGGCGCTGTTGGCGCGTAGAGCTTCTGTCGCAACCGCTCGAGGGTGCTGGTGTCGTCAGGCGTATTCGGAGGCATCGCTCCTCAGTATAGCAAGCTCGCTACAGCCCAGACGCAGCGATTCCCCGGTTAACTCGCATCACAAGCTCTCGCCTCTCTTCAGGAGAAAGGGGCACGTACTGTTCTACCTGTGGAAGTACGCCACCATCGAGACCGAGTACCGCGAGAATCCGAAGCGCGGTCGTAATCTCTGCTGCGTCCTGCGCCTCTTCAGAGAGTTCTGGTAAGGCTTCAAGAAACTCTGTAAACAATACGAAAAGGGACGGGTCGTTCGCTTCCCCGTGCACCAACCTAAGGAGGAGTCCTGCCACTCGTCCCGCACGCAATCGCTCAGGACGCTTAAGCTTCTTGAACCAGCTCTCGTCAAGAATCGCACCAGAAAGGCGCCATCCTTCTTTTCCGCGTACCAAGGTAACCTCGCACCGATCCAGGGTTTGGAGCGCATGTGCGAGCTTTGCACCCGGCTTACGTAGTCCTTCTGCACGTGCACGGACCAGACCGAACTCTTCCGTAAGTAACGTAACAAGCGCAGCGGATTCCTTAAGTGGAGTCCGCGCAAGGACGAGAGCGGTTGTTACGTACTTATGCCGCATTACGAACGAGAGAGAACCGCACAGAGCCCGTAGAAAGCTCAGCGACATGCGTTCCGTCTTCCCTCTTCTCTACGGTAATCGCGTCTTTCGGCGAGAGTCCTTCGGTCTTCCGTGCTTCCGCTACCGCGCGTGCAAACGTTCGCTCATCCCCTTCGGCGATGAGACTTGGCGTAAGTTCAGTATCAAGAGCCATCTCCGGAGCATTCATGCGTATTTCCTTTACGTTCACTTCCTCTGAAAGAATCGCCGCGAGCTCGGGTGGGAGCGTGCCCTGAACGGAAAGGGACTGTAGCGGCTGACGTACAACAATGCTCTTCATTTGGCGCAGGCGGAGTGCTTCAGAGGCGAGCGAACGTACACGCTGCATATCTACAACCAGTTCGGCGTTTTTCTTCTGCTTGTTCGAGATGAGATCAAGGACGCTTTTCTTTACCGTTGGCCATGACGCAAGGTGCACGCTCTCTGGATCGGAGTCTGAACGTACGCCTTGGTATATCTCCTCTGCGATGAACGGCATGACAGGCGCTATCACTCGAGAAAAGGTGTGGAGCACTGTCCGGAGCATGGCAAGCGTACGTTGCTTATCTTCCTCATCATCTCCCTTGACGCGATCACGTGATCTTCGAACGTACCAGTTGGAAAGCTCGTCGATGAACTCACGGAATGTGCGGATACCGCGCGGCACGTCGTAACGATCAAACGATTCTGTTACATCCTTCACAAGCATATCGAGGCGCACCTGTATCCAGCGGTCGAGTGGATGGGCAACGGAAGGCAGTGCATCTGCCTTCAGATCATCCTTATAGATCTCATAGAATCCGTAGATATTACGGAGCATGTTCACGATGCGCGCATGTGCGTCCTTTACGTCGTCATCGCGGAACGTGAGGTCCTCGGCCTGCATAACAACGCTCGACATGAGTGTGTAGCGGAACGCGTCGGCACCGTATGCGTCGAAGAGAAGGTACGGGTCAGTGTAGTTATTCTTGCTCTTTGAGAGCTTAGCGCCATCAGCCGCAAGTACGTTACCGGTCGTGATCACATTCTTGAATGCGAGATGATCGAAGAGCTCAAGACTTATTGCGTGCATGTAATAGAACCAGGCACGTGTCTGTCCAATGTATTCCGATATGAAATCTCCAGGAGTACGGCGCTCGAATTCCTCCTTGTTCTCGAACGGATAATGATATTCCGCAAACGGCATAGAGCCTGACTCGACCCAGCAGTCCACAACCTCTGGAATACGAGTAAGGGGCTTCCCTTTCTCATCGAGGAGCTGGATGCGGTCTATGTACGGGAGATGGAAATCGAGTTCATAATTCTTGTTATGAGGAAGTGGGACGAATGGAAGCTCTTCCGGAGAAGCAAACGCGGGCATGAACTCCTCTGCAATACGCTTTGATTCTTCCTGGTCTGCACCCTGAATTACTGCCCGTAGTGTTTCGATACCTATGCCATGCGTGATAATCAGCACCGTCTCGTTCTCATGGCTCGTCTCTAGTTCGTATAAGAACTCTGCAAAACGTTGTTTTGCCTCCGCATAGCTTTCCCCTCCTGGTACAGCATCTTCGTATGCATGTGTTTCGCGCCAGTCGAGGAACGCCTTATGCGCACCACCATCAAAATCACCGAATGCGAATTCCTTGAGACGATCGTCAGTACTGACATTCGCTTCCTCTATTCCGAGCTCTCTCGCGACGATGGCGGCGGTCTCGCGTGTCCGTGTGAACGGCGATAGGTAGATATGGGTTATGCCGTGCTTGGCAATCTCTCTCGCTCCTCTCTCGGCCTGGGCACGACCCGTGGCGGTAAGTGACCATTGCTTTGTATCACTTGAGTCAAGCTGCGAAAGGACATTGTTCTCAGCTTCGGCGTGACGCATCACGAAATAGCGATTTCCGCTTTTCTTTGTGCGCTCCTTAAGTTCATCGAGCGATCCTATGACCGTGACGCTCCCGTCCTGCCCTTTCCATATAGGAAGCGGGCTCGCCCAGAAGCGATTACGCGAGATGGTCCAATCCGGCGCATTCTCAACGATGTGCTGGAACCGTCCGTGCTTAAGATGGGACGGAACCCAGGTTATCTTTTCATTCTCTGCGAGCATTCGCTCCTTTACCGCCTGGATATCAATAAACCAGGAAGAGACGGCGTTATAGATAAGTGGCGTGCCACACCGATAACAGTGCGGGTATGAGTGTGTATTGAGGGCCTTCGCAAACAAAAGTCCGCGGTCTTCAAGATCCTGCTTAATGTCTATCTCAGCCTTCTTTATATATTTGCCGCGTAGGAATTCTGGAGCGTCGTTATTGTAGGTCGCATTCGGATTAAGGATTGGCACCATTGGGAGTCCTTCCTTCACACCGAGTTGGTAGTCGTCTTCTCCGTATATAACAGCGGTATGCACGATACCAGTACCGTCTTCTGTATTCACAAAATCCGCAGACAGGACCGTCCACTTCTTCCCCGTATGAAGCCGAACTTTTTCTATCTCATAGAGCGGTTCGTATTCAATACCAACGAGGTTGGCACCCGCAAATGATCTCTCGACCTCGCCTTCATGCTGCGCTTTTGCGAGCACATGATATTCTCCCTCGCTCTTAACGAGTACATACTCGATATCGAGACCAACTGCTAGACCAACATTACCTGGTAGCGTCCATGGTGTTGTAGTCCATGCGAGAAGATAGGTATTTTCCGGGAGATTATGCGATGAAGGATTCTTAACTTTGAACTTTACGGTTACCGCTTCTTCGGTAACATCCTTATAGGTGTTATCCATGGCGATTTCAGCTTTCGCGAGCGGTGTCTCGCAGTGTGGGCAGTACATGAGCACCTTCCTACCCTCATAGAGACGTCCCTTGTCATGTATACGCTTCAAGCCCCACCACACAGACTCAATGAACGAATTGTCCATTGTCTTGTATGAGTTATCAAAATCTACAAACCGACCAACGCGCTCAACGTATCGTTTCCACTCATGTACATACTCAAGCACCATCGAACGCGCGGTTTCGTTAAAGGTCTCGACACCAATAGAGAGAATTTCTTTCTTATTCTTTAGGCCTAGCTTTTTCTCTACAAGGGATTCAATAGGAAGTCCGTGCGTATCCCATCCCCAACGCCGACGAACCTTATAGCCACGCATGGTCTTGTAGCGCGGGATGAGGTCTTTCGAGACCGAAGAAAGAAGGGATCCTGAGTGTGGGAGACCGGTCGCGAACGGAGGTCCGTCGTAAAAGACGAACTCGCCCTTAGGAGCAGGTTTCTCGAGCGTTTTCTTGAAGACACCATGCTCCTTCCAGAAAGCTTGTATAGCTTCCTCGCGCTTGGCGACTTCTGATTTCCCTGTCTCAGCCATGATTCATCTATCCTAGCCTCTTGCGTACTAAAAGGAAAACGGCCGACACCTTAGGGGGTGCCGGCCGTCTCGAAAAAGATGCGCGTTACACGAACAGCACGCTGGTGTCACCCCTGCGGGCGTACTCGGTCAACCAGGCCGGGGGTCTGAACCGTCCCCGTTCCCAGGAGCGAATCACTTCCTTCACGGCGCCGGCCTTGATGCGACGACCGTGGGCCGTCATCCACCACCGGGCGGCAGCTTTGGCGATCTTGTCGATCTTCTTGCGCGAGGTGCGCATGAGTTGCTTGATCGTATCCAGCGCTTGCGATTTTCCGCTCTTCTTCGACACTCGTAGTCTCCCAAAAAATAACACCGTCCCCCAAACACCGAGACAAGAGCTACCCTACCCTTCCTTAGAGAAATACGCAATACGAAACACTACATCTGTTCTGGAACCGGAATACCGAGAAGCGTGAGGCCGTTCTCCATAGTCGTAACAAACGCTTGAGCGATCGCAAGCTTGTATGCCTCATGCTCACCTCCACGAATGCGTTCTGCTGCATAGAATGAATTCCACTCTCCTGCGAGGTTCGTGAGGTACTGAGTTATCTGCTGCGGTGCCCGAAGCGCTTCTGCACGCTTCGCTACTTCGGGATACCGAATGAGGAGACGCTCGAGCGTAAAGATTGTCTCAGGCATGTCAGACGTGTCAGGTTTCAACTCAGACTGTGCAAGTACAGACTTCGCACGCACAAGAGCGTACTGGAGATAGGGACCTGAGTCTCCATCCAACGAGAGAGAGGTGTCCGGATCAAAGACGATGTCGCCACCCGGAGCCTGACGTAGAATCATGTACTTGATAGCACCAATCGCGACCGCTTTTGCGATGAGCGGGTCCTCGTTTTTCTCCATAGCCTTTGCGATCACCTCCTCGATGAGGCCAGCAGCTGTTACCACGTTCCCGTCGCGGGATGACATTTTGCCAGTCGTGAGTCTCAGGAATCCGTGTGGCATGTGGACGGTCTTCCGTGCGAGTTCCGGTGCGATGTCTTCAAGTGCCGCAAGAAATACCGCGAAGTGGCCGCTCTGCTCGCTCGCGGTCGTTATATAGGAATGGTCGAGTGGGCCGAGACGTTCTTCCTTTAGGAACGCAAGGCCGAGTTCCTTCGCCTCATAGGTCGGGTTACCGCGGGACGTGAGAAACACGAGTGTATGCAGACCCTTCTTCTCGCCATCGTAGATAACAGCGCCTTCGCTCTCCGTAAACACGCCGCGCGCGAGTCCTTTACTAACGATCTCCTTCCCTATTGGTGTGGTCTCACTCTCATGGAGGACATAGTCGAACGTGGTTCCAAGCGCATCCCATACCGCATGATTGGCATCGAGCGACACATCGCGACCGTGACGCCACATCTCAAGCACTAGACGCTCTTCTTCGTTGCGATCGTCCTCTGGCTTTGCGAGCGTGACATAGAGCATTGTGTTGAGAGCGTCGATCTCAGCCTTCGCCTCCTCACTCTCCTCATACGCTCGACTTCCGCTCGCGTACGCATCACCAATCTCACTCGCTGTTGCAGGTTCAGTGATTCCTTTTCTCTTCAATGCCCACAGGGTCTTTGCAACGTGCGGACCGACGTCGCCGCCGTACGTATCACGCAGTACACGGGCGCCCTGATTCTCTAGAAGTCTGGCCCCTGCCTCGCCGATGACCGTACTCATGAGATGTCCTACGTGCATCTCCTTAAACGGATTCGGACAGGAGTACTCGAACGCGACACGTTCTCCTGTACGAACGTCGCTCTTTCCCCACAAGGATGAGGAGGCCTCTCGAAGAACTCTCGCGATAGCATCGTGTGCAAGGGTGATGTTCACAAACCCCGGTCCGGCCGCTTCTATCGTGGCAACATCGTCCCCGAGGGAATCTTTGAGCTTTGTAACGAGCTCGTCCGCAATCTCACGCGGAGAACGTCCGAGTGTCTTGCTTGCCGCGAGTGCGGCATTGGTTGCAAAGTCCCCGTGCGCGAGGTCTGCTGGCCATTCAACCACGAACAGAACATCTTCGGCACCTAGAGTAAGGAGCGCCTCGCGTATTGCCTTTCTTAGGGTCTCTTCCATGAAGCGGATAGTAACAGAAAACGGCCTGCTCCGTGAGAAGCAAGCCGTTATTCTGATAGGAAAACTATCTAGCGATTGTCGTCCTTACCCTTGAACCAATTGAAGATGGGAAGCTTCTTCCACTCCTCCCACCGATTCTTTACCTCAACCTTAGCTTCGGCGCGAGCCTCAGCACGGATGTGGTCCTTGTCGTCATCGCTATCGAGCGACCAATTCTTAACCGCATCGGCGTCAATGGTGAAAGCGTTCTCTGACTCGTCTATCTGACCAGAGAAGCTTACGTAGTCTCCAGTCGATATGTCGTTAAGATCAGAGCCCGATCCACTCTTCGATACGAAGTCAGTGTCGTTTGTCGTGTTAACGGTCCACGTGAGTACCGTTGCACCCCATACGGTACGTGCACGAATCGTGTCGCCAGAGATTTCCGTAACCTCAGCGCCACGCACGATGACACGGCCATTGTCGCTTATCGCTACCTCAAGCTTTGAGCCAACCGCATGCGGTCCGCTGTTCTTCGCTTCGGCATTCTGCACGAAGGCGAACATAAGCATGCCGGTAACCGCGAGGCCTGCTACCAGTACGGCAAGCGAAGCGAGTAAAGATTTCGTCGTTCTATTCATAGGAATGTGCGTGCTATGGATAAGCGTCACTGGTATATAGACGTTCTGAACAGAAACACCTTACACACAAAAGCCGCGCAGAACTGCGCGGCTTTTCATGTACTCCTCATCCTCCTACGCACCGTATAGGACTGTATTCTGCGAGAACGCGTACAACATGAATCCGATGATCGAGAGGCCGACAGCGAGTACCGCTGCTGATTCAAGAAGGGTCTTTCCAAGAGTGTTCATAGCTGATGCGGTTAGGTGTCCCTCTACTAATAGAGGAATCTAATCACACCGAACCTGAAGCATCCGTGATGCTAGACGAACGATTCTGGAACCGGATGTGCAAGCGCCATCGTGCGTACGCGCTCCTTCGCATTCGTAACCGTCTGGTCGTCTCGCTTGTTGAGAACCTCAAGCATGATGGATGCGATTGCGCGTGAATCATCTTCGGTAAGTCCGCGTGTTGTCATCGCAGGCGTGCCAAAGCGGATACCCGACGGATCAAACGGCTTTCGTGTGTCGTTCGCGATTGAGTTCTTGTTAAGGGTCATGCCAGCACGATCAAGAAGTAGTTCTGCCTCTCCCCCACTAATGCCAAGTGAGCCGTACACGTCGGCAAGGATGAGGTGGTTGTCCGTACCACCAGTGATAAGACGCACGCCGGCATTCGTGAACACCTCGGCCATAGCCTGCGCATTCCTAATAACCTGATGTGCATACGCCTTGAACGCCGGGGTTGAAGCCTCCTTGAACGCAATCGCTTTAGCGGCGATCTGATGCATGTGCGGTCCTCCCTGGAATCCAGGGAACACACTGCGATCGATAAGGGTTGGGAGATTTTCGATCGTCTTCTCGGGCGCCTTGAGTGGCGTTGAGACTGTACCTTTCGACAAAATCATCGCACCACGCGGACCGCGAAGCGTCTTATGCGTGGTTGTCGTCATTATATGGAACCCGTGGTCGAGTGGGTTCTCGAGTGCACCACCTGCGATAAGTCCTGCGATGTGCGCAACATCTGCCATCGCCACTGCGTCTACTTCGTTTGCAATATCTGCAATTCGCTTCCAATCAAGAGAGCGTGGGTACCCAGAGAAGCCGGCCAACACAATCTTTGGACGTTCGCGCTTTGCGGTCTCGAGCATCAGGTCGTAATCGATCTCTCCAGTATCCGCATCCTTCATACCGTAGCGCACGAAGTTGTAGAGCTTCGTCATGTAGGTCACGGGAGAGCCGTGCGTGAGGTGCCCCCCATGCGCGAGGTCCATGCCGAGGACCGTATCCCCCGGTTCAAGCCACGAGAAGTATGCGGCAATATTCGCGGCGGCACCCCCAAGAGGCTGCACATTCGCATGATCTGCACGGAACAAAGTCTTCGCGCGCTCGATAGCGAGCGTCTCTACCTGGTCGGTGAATTCCTGGCCGCCATAGTAGCGCTTGCCTGGATACCCTTCCGAGTATTTGTTCGTGAACACGCTGCCCATCGCTTCGCGGACAGCAGCGGATACATAGTTCTCCGAAGGGATAAGCTCGAGTCCCTCGGCTTCACGCATTTCTTCGCCCGTTATGGCATTGAAGACGTCCTGATCTTCATTCTTGATATGGTCGTAAGGATTCATAGGTCGGTTCCGTGTAGTAGTAAATGCGTGCTCGCCAGTGACCTTATCTCATACGCGTTAGGGATTTTCCCTATAGTACCGCAGCTACGGAAAAAAGAACGACCCGCTTGCGCAGGTCGTTCAGGTCGGATCACGAGGCCTCGAGAATGCCACGAATAGCAGACACGATGCTCTGGTGCACAGTTTCTTGGGAGGGGTTCCCGTCGATGACGATCGTCGAAGGATGAAGGGTCTCCTTGTGGTGAAGAAGACCTCTTCGTACCTCTTCGTGGAACTCAAGTGGACGCAGATCGAAATGATTCTGATCGCCCTGCTTATACTTACGCGCAGCAAGGCGTTCCATCGCTACTTCTGGCTTCACATCGAGAAGAAGGATATGGAGCGGAAAATCGCCGAGCATATCCAGAACGACGCTACGATGCTCGGTATAGAGCCCCCGTAGAGAGTCAGCCTTCTGTCCGACGATCTGGTACGCATACGAAGACGCTTCGAACCGATCAGTGACAACCGAACGGCCCGCGTCGAGGTTTGGTCGGATAAACTTCCCGACATGCTCGAACCGCGATGCAATCATCATCGAGAGCATCGTTGCCGGCTCAGCATCCTTAGATTCCGGGTGGTTAAGTGCAAGCTCTCGGAGATCCTTCGAAAGTTTCGGTCCTCCCCCGGGTTCCTTTGTGAAGACGAAGGAGTGGTCCGGGAAAAGCGTCTCCCAGCGCTCCTGGAGGAGCGTTATCTGGTCAGTCTTCCCGCTGCCGTCCCCGCCTTCAATAGCAAAGAAGGCAGCCTTTTTTGATAACTCAGTCATGTTTTCTCTGCCTTTTTGAACAATAATCTCAGCATACCCTAGCATGGGGTTATCCCCGCTCTCCCCACCCTGCGGGTCTTAAAGTCACCCTTGTATACTGAGCTTATGGAACAGGCCTACCTCGACGCCCTCAGGAACATCATGGAGAACGGTGTCGACCGGGACGATCGAACTGGCACGGGCACCAGAGCACTCTTCGGCCTCCAAATGCGCTTCCGTATGAGCGACGGCTTCCCGGCCCTCACGACCAAGAAGCTTGCGTTCAAGGCCGTCAAAAGTGAACTCCTGTGGATCCTTGAAGGATCGGGGGATGACAACCGCCTCAAGGAGCTGAACGGGTCCGAGAAGACTATCTGGACCGCAAACGCTGAAGCCGACTACTGGAAGCCGAAGGCCGCCTTCCCCGGCGACCTCGGCCGCGTGTACGGGGTGCAGTGGCGGAAGTGGCAGAAGCCTGACGGTACTACCGTGGACCAGATCGCGGACGTGATCGAGATGATTAAGAAGGACCCGAACAGCCGCCGGCTCATCGTCACCGCCTGGAACCCGGGCGAGCTCGACCAGATGGCACTCCCTCCCTGCCACATGTTCTTCCAGTTCTTTGTCGCAGACGGGAAACTTTCCTTGCTCATGCATCAACGATCGTGCGACATGTTCCTCGGCGTCCCGTTCAACATCGCGTCGTACTCCCTCCTTCTGCATATGGTAGCGCAATCAACCGGCCTTGAAGCGCACGAGTTCGTGCATTCCTTGGGCGACGCACATATCTACAAGAATCATTTCGATGCCGTGAACGAACAGCTCACGCGCGACCCGTTCCCTTCTCCAACGCTTTGGCTCAATCCCGAAGTGAGGGATATCGATTCCTTCACGATGGACGACATCAAGCTCGAGAATTACCAGTCTCACGAGACCATCAAGGCACCGATGGCGGTTTAGCAGAGTTACCAGTACACTCTTTCAATCATGGCACTTTCAGACCGCAAAATTCTCGAGGAGATGAAGAAGGGCGATATTGTTATCTCCCCATTCAATGACGAGCAGCTCGCGACCTCAAGCTACGATGTGACACTTGGCGAGTGGTTCTATCGCGAGCAGCCGCCTAAGTACAATCACAGTCTCTACAACATCTGGAGCGAGGAGCATACGCGTCATGTGTGGGGTGCGGACGACGTACAGCGCGCCGTCGTCGCAAAGGAGGCCTTCAAGAAATACAACTTCAACTGGGACGGAGGTATCCACCCGGACGACAAGGTTATTGTGCTACGCCCAGGTGAGACGATCCTCGCGCACACGCAGGAGTTCATCGGCGGGAAGGACCACATCACCACCATGATGAAGGCCAGGTCCTCTACCGGTCGTCAGTTCATCGAGGTCTGTAAGTGCGCTGGCTGGGGTGACGTCGGCTACGTGAACCGCTGGACCATGGAGATTACAAACAACTCCAAGAACTACATCATCCCGCTCGTTGTAGGGCGCCGCATCGCACAGATCATCTTCTTCGAGACCGGGCCGATCCGCGAGCGCGACTATTCGAAGTCCGGCAAGTATGCTTCTTCCACAAATCTTTCCGAACTCAAGAAGACCTGGAAGCCCGAGATGATGCTGCCGAAGCTCTGGGCAGACCGCGACATTAAGAAAGTACAGACATGGCACAAGAAGCCGAAAAAATAAGCATCGCCGTTGCGATCGGTCGAGATCGCCAGCATAACCACGTCATAGGTTGCAAAGGAGACCTGCTCTGGCACATACCTGACGACCTGAAGCGATTTAAGTCGCTCACTCTCGGGCACCCCGTCATCATGGGTCGCCGCACTTGGGAATCCCTCCCTGAGAACGTGAGGCCATTGCCCGGCCGCACGAACATAGTCGTGACCCGTGATGGTGACTACAGCGCTCCCGGCGCCCTGATTGCACATTCGTTCCCAGAAGCCGTATCGCTTGCACGTAATGCGGAAGGCGCTAATGAAATCTTTGTTGCAGGAGGCACTGAGATCTATCAGTGCGCACTTCCCTTCGCAACGAACCTCTATCTCACACTTATCGACGACGAGAAAGAAGGCGATGCGTTCTTCCCTCGGTATGAAGATCAGTTTACGAAAGAGGTCACGCGCGAAGAGCGTGACTGGGAGGGTCTCAAGTATATGTGGGTCGACCTAGAACGTGCCTAGCACCCTCCCCTTTTCCATTCTCCTCTCCAAATAAGTGGTGCGAAGAGATCATCCTCAGGCGTAACGATGAGTTGGTCAGCATCGTGAGAGCGGTTCTCGAACCTCACATTTTTTGCGTCGCGAATAACCGCGATGGGCGTCTGTTCGTTTCCCTCGCCCATCTCAAACACCGCTGCCGCTGCCAGCGAGTCTACGAGATTTGCCATCTCTATCTCGATAGTCCGACCGAACAGGTCCTTTGTGCCACGATAATCGCGCAGCGGATCGATACCGTCCCATGCCAGAGCAAACCCGACGGCGCCTCGTCGTAACGGTACGCTCGTAGAGTCGGTGATTATGACCGCAAGCTTCGCGATACCGTATTCCTCCATACACCAGGCTCGTAAGTCTCTAGCGCTTCTGAAGGGATCTTCCGGGAATAGTATGTAGTGCCCGCTAGCATTACTCTCATCGATACCAGAAGATCCGATGAGCGCGCCGCGCGCGATTGTGAACATCCGTCTCCAGCGCGAGACCTCAGGCTTTAGGTACCAGTCGGCCTCGCCTATTACGAGCGACTCCTTGTCCGCAGAGTCCACCGGACGGCAGCGTCCTTCCCCAATAGACACAACCTTTGATGAGACGACAAAGATATCGCCCTCCTCGAGGACGAGTGCGGATTCCAGAATCGCATCCTTAAGAGAATCCTGTGGAGGCACGAGGGCGCGGAGACGATAGGAGGTGACGAGCATGTGCTGACTGTAAACGAAAAGACCGCCGGAGGAAACCGACGGTCTTTTCTCGTATATACGACCTTACTTGATCGCGATGCCCATCGAGCGAGCGGTTCCTTCAACCATGCGCTCTGCAGCTTCGAGGGAACCTGCGTTCAGGTCCGGCATCTTGGTCTCTGCAATCTCGCGGACCTGATCCTTCGTAATGGAACCTGCCTTCGACATCGGAGTCTTGCCGGAGCCCTTCTCGACGCCTGCAGCCTTAAGAATAAGACGAGACATCGGGGACACCTTGAGAACGAACGTGAAGGTACGGTCGTCGTAGACGGTCATCTCCACTGGGATGATGACGCCCATCTGATCGCGAGTCTGCTCGTTGAACTTGCTGACGAAGTCACCAATGTTAACGCCAGCCGGACCGAGCACGGTACCCACCGGAGGAGCCGGGGTTGCCTTGCCTCCTGCGATCTGGAGTTTGATCTTCTTAATTGCCTTTGCCATATGAATTGCTTAGAGACTCTACGTTATAGCTTCCTTATCTGCAAGAAATCGAGCTCGACGGGGGTTTCGCGACCGAACATGGCCACCATCACCTTCACCTTGCCGCGTTCCTCATCTATCTCCCCCACCTTGCCCTCAAGGTCCTTGAACGGTCCGTCTGCGATGACAACAGGATCGTCCTTCATGAGGTCAATACGATGCTTTGGTGCTTCCTGGCCCATGCGCTTCATGAGTGTATTCACCTCGTTCTCGTCCATAGGGACCGGAGTGTTACCGGCGCCAACGAATCCTGTTACACGCGGCGTGTTACGAACGACGAACCACGAGTCCTCGTCTACAACCATGCGAACTAAGATATAACCCGGGTAGATTTTCTCCTCCTCAACAAGACGCTTGCCTCCCTTCACACGAATCTTCTTTTCGGTTGGAACAACCACCTCGAAGATCTTGTTCTCCATGCCAAGAGACTCGATGCGCTGCTTAAGGTTGCGCTCGACGGCGTTCTCGTAGCCGGCGTAGGTATGAATAGTGTACCAACGTGGAGTCTGGTCTGCGGCATCTTCGTTAAACTGGGGAGCAGTTTTAATGTCCATAATGAGTGAGGCTTAGAAAGGGACTAATAGCCCGTGATAAGACGATTCACAACGCCGGTGAAGACGTAGTCGAGACCAGAAAGATAGATCGCAACCGCAGCCGAGATAAGAATGATGAGCACGGTGTGCACCATGGCCTGCTTTCGGTCTGGCCATACGACGTGACCGAGCTCGCCGCGAACGTTCCTGAGGTAGGTGAAGAGTGATTTCATGGTCATCTAAATAAAAAAGCCCCGCGGGCCTTGTATGTATGCATGATAGTACGGCCTCAATACTGTGTCAAACGAACACAGCCCCGCGAGTGCGGGGCTGTGTTTCAGAGAATTCTGACTAGCGAATCTCGTAGGTGATCATGACCGTGATCTCGGTCTCGTTCTCCCCTACAGGAAGGCTTGGGGGTCGACTCATAGCGGCTTCTTGTATCATCATGTCGCCACCTTTGCCGTAGCCATAGTAACCACCGACAGGACCTTCCGAGAAGGACACGACCTTCCCAAGGCGCACATTGAGTTCTTTAGCGAGCTCCTTAGCCTTCGCGCGTGCCTCTTCGATAGCCTCAGCGCGAGCTTCTGCAGTTACGGCGCTCTCATCGTCAACAACGAACTCAGGGCCTGAGATGTTCTGGACACCAAGGCCGCCGAGTGCAGCGAGGACATCCCCTGCCTTTGCAGTGTCGCGTACCTTCACCTCTACCGTCTGCGATACGTCGTATCCAACAATGCGCGGAGTACCAGTTGGGCAGATCATGCCGGGGTAGCAGGGCTGTTGGCTGTACTCGTACTTCGGAGACACGTTGTACGAGACAGTCTTCACATCACGCTCCTCGATATCCAGCTCCTTGAGAGACGCGAGAGCATCGTCGGTGCGCTTGGTGGCGGCATCCTGTGCGGCGCCCACTTCTGCTGCCGACTCCATGACGGTGAACGTGATGCGTGCGGTATCAGGGACCATAGCAGCCTTACCGGTACCCTCTACCGTGATGGTGTTGTACGGATCGTTGATATCGCGTCCGAAAGCCATGTCCCAGGTCTTAACCAAGAGGAACAGAGCAAGGAGTGCGAGAACCGCGACCGCAGCGATGCGAGCTGCGCGATTACTGGTAAGTTCATTCACGAGCTGATTCATGATGGTTCTATTAGGCTAGTGGCACTATGGTAGCACGACGTACGAACGAGCCTTTACTTACGGGGTGGTCTGAAGCGTACGTAAAACCTGCATAAATGCAGCGTGCTCGGGGAGCGCTCGGATCGTGAGCGTAGGTTCCATCCAACCGAGAACATCATGTTCGATGATGTCGAACCTGAGGACGTCTCCTTCGCGTACGAAGTAGTATGCAGTATGTACCTGCGCTTCAAAGCGCTCGATCGTTGTCTCACGGAATGTCTTCCCATTTACCGCGAGGTCACGAAATTGAGAGAAGTCCGCTGCCTGCATATCAGCCGGCTGGTAGCGCGTATGCTCAAGGATCACATCGCTCGCAGTCTTCCCTTCTGGAATCTGGTAGCGGTACACAATAATCGTGTGTTCAGGGTTACCTGAAAGAGATTGCTTTACGAATGTGGCAAGGAGGCGTGGGTCCGCACCGTACGCGTTCTCGTCTGCGGTATATCCCGCAGGAACTGCGAAGCTGATACCTGCATCCGGAATTTCAACATTCGGAAAAAGGCATGGCGTGAATTCGCACGAAGGCCCCGTACGCCCAACGCTCGTGCCGTCCGGACAGATCTTCGCTTCGAGTGTGCATTCAGGCATGGCTGCCGTTATGCCAGGACGCTCAACGGTGTTGCGGTACAGAAACGATGCGATACCAACTACGAAGAGGATAACGACACCTGCAAGAAGCTGCTTCATACGTACCTAGGACTTAAGCGCATCTCGAATCTCCTCAAGGACCATGAGTTCGGGGCTTTTTTCAGATGGTGGAGTGTTTCCTGCTTCCTGTTCCCTCCGCGCGAGCATCGTGAGGTGATTGATGAGCTTTACGAGGAGGAAGAGCGCGAACGCGGTGATAACAAACGCGATCACCGCCTGGATGAAGAGGCCGTACTGGATCGAGGCATCAGTCGTCGGAATCGCGAACGCGAGGTCGGCGAAGTTAATACCACGCGTAAGCAAGGACAGGGGCGGCGTGATGATATTCGTCACAAGTGAGTTCGTGATCGCGGTGAACGCAGCACCGATAACCACACCGATCGCGAGATCAATCGCGTTTCCGCGGAGGGCAAACTTCTTAAATTCAGCAAAGAAAGATTTCATACCGGAACAATATACTACAGAAAAAGGCGGGGATGCTTCTGCATCGCCCGCCCCTGTCTCACGAATCTACCCCGCCCCGCAAAGGCATTTTCCAATGCGGCACCCACAGATCGGCCTGTTTTTTGTACAGAATGAGCATGTCGAGCGTACCCCGCCGCCACTTCCCGGTATCCGAGCACAGATCGAATGCGCGCTTGAACTGTTTCGGGGTCATGTCGACATTGACGAGCGTGACGTGGGGCGTCTTTCCGTCGAGTTCGCCGCGCGATATGCCGTGATCCTCCAAGACGGCGAGTATCTGCTCGATCGTGTCCCGCAGGACCGCGCCGTCGAGTGGGTGGTGGATACAGGTTTTGTCGAAGTCTGAGACCGGCCGAATATGAACCTCGAAAGGACATTCGTATTTGGCAATGGACTCGAGGCTCTTGATCAGCGACTCGACCGCCGGCTCATCGAGCTCGAATGGCGACTTTACCGTGAGATGCAGCGGCTGGTGCCCAGTCGGGTGCCTGCCGTCGAGGTACCGCGTGAGTGTCGGTACATTGTGGTGCTGGTGCAAATGAACGAGGCGCTGTGGCGCCTCGAAACCGATGAATACTCTCATGAACAATCTCCCTTTCTGGAGGGAGAATACGTTCATCGTTATATCTGCGCAACTTTTTAAGGGCGACCTATGGGGCTCGAACCCATGACCGTCGGTACCACAAACCGATGCTCTACCAGCTGAGCTAAGGCCGCCATGTAGATGGGTTATAGCACGTTTAGGACAAAAAGATGAACCGCAGCTCACGCTACGGTTCATCGATCGGTGCCCAGGAGAGGACTTGAACCTCCACGCCTTGCGGCACATCCACCTCAAGGATGCTTGTCTACCAATTTCAACACCTGGGCAGGTATCGCTCTCCTAACAGGAAAGCCCGCTTACTATAGCGGGCCTTGCTGGTATTTACAAATTCTCTTACGCTTCCTCGTTCTTCTTCTCTTCGCGGGACTCTTCAGCTGCTACTTCCTCAGGAGTAACCTCGCCGGTGTCGCCCTCAGGAACCGTGTCTACCTCAACAACGGTCTCCTCTGCTGGCTGTGCATCGACTGCCTCATCAACCTCGTCTGCGATCTCCTCTGGCTTCTCTTCCTCCTTGAAGTCGGTGGTGGAGAGATTAACCATGCGCATGTTGCGGAGCTGGCGGCGTACCTCGCGGGCAACCTTCTCGCGGATGAAGTAGAGCTTCGCGCGACGGACCTTTGAGCGACGGGTGATCTCGATCTTATCGATAACCGGGCTGTAGAGTGGGAAAATCTTTTCAACGCCGATACCGGACATAGTGGCGCGGACCGTGAAGGTCGCACCTGCCTCGGTGCCGTGCTTTACCGCAAGCACGAGGCCCTCGAATACCTGGAGACGGGTCTTACCCTTCTCAACCACCTTCTGGTGGACACGGACGGTGTCGCCCGGACGAATGCCGAGCTTGGTGCGCTCATCCTGAGCGACGGGAGTGTGTACTGCGTTCATAAGCCTGCGCACTGTACCACAGCCGTTTCTACGGAGCAACGAAGGTCTCGCTTCCGGGAAACCTGGAGACCGCTTCGATCATATCGGGAGGCAGCGGTGCGGTTATAAGAGTCCGGCCAGTGGCAAGCGGAAGCTCAAGCGAATAGGCATGGAGACCAAGCCGTGAAAGACCAAGATCACAGGGTCGTCCGGGGGCGTAGAGTGGGTCGCAAACGATAGGGTGATGGACGGCCTTGAGATGAACCCTGATCTGATGGGTACGCCCGGTCTCAGGCATAAGACGCACCAGAGAATGTGTCTCGATGTCCCCTACAACCCAGAAGCGCGTAAGCGCCTCGCGCATAAGACCCTTCGCTTTTGGCTGCGCACTCCGAAGCCTGAAGTCCTTGCGGCTGCGGCCTATGGCGAAATCAATCACACCCTTCTCTTCCTTCAGCGTGCCGTACACAATCGCGAGGTACGTCTTTTTGGCCTGCTTGTTTTGAAACGCGAGCTTGAGGCGCGCATGCGCGTCAGGGGTCTTCGCGAAGACGAGGACGCCCGAGGTATCGCGATCAAGGCGATGCACCACACCTGGACGTGCGATCTCCGTCCCGTCTTTAAGACGCTGGGTCTCCCCAACGTCAGCGGACGCAGGATACTGACGCGCGAACCAGTCGCTCGCCGTCTCGTCCGTTGTGTGCCCGTCCGGATGCGTCATGACGCCGGCCGGCTTCGCTATGGCGACGATCTCGTCGTCTTCGTATATAACCGGGAGTTCCATGGAGACACCCTAGCACGCATCGCTATTTCCCGTGCCTCCGCTCACGTTCCTGGTATTCGAGAAGCACCGCGTCGAACTCCTCTTTTGTAAGGTCTGGCCACTTCGTATCGGTAAAAAAGAGCTCACTGTATATCGACTGCCACGGGAGAAAATTCGAGAGTCTGCGTTCCCCTCCCGTCCGAAGTATGAGATCGGGATCAAGAAGTCCTGCACTCCATAGAGCATCCGAGAACCCTGCCTCATCCACACTTTCCTTTCCTTCTTTAAGAAGATTATTTACCGCCGCAAGAATCTCGGGACGTCCCCCGTACGAAAATGCGAAAGCAAGTGTTCCGTGGGTGCCAGTCTTGGTTTCCTCCTCGGCGTTCTTTATGACGTTCTGAATGCGATCGCTCGCGCGTGAGAGATCTCCGATAAACCTGAGTCGTACTCCGGCATCCTTAAATCTCAAAAGCTCTCGTGTAAAAAGTTCTTCGGCTAGACGCATCAAGTACCCAACCTCCTCTTCTGCCCGATTCCAGTTCTCTGTTGAGAATGCGTAGAGAATTACTTCCTCGACCCCTGCAGCGTTGACCCACTGTGCGAGTTCGAATATCTTCTCGGCACCGGCCTTGTGTCCTTCGAGCGTCTGGAGTCCGCGCTCCTTCGCCCACCGGCGATTGCCGTCCATGATGATGCCGATGGATCGGGGTGCACTCATGCTAGTAAACGATATTGAATCCTCGGAATCCGCCGATCGCAGGCAACCAAAGAGGTGTAACGTTTTCAACCTGTGCTAGGAGTGGTCCTCCTTTAAGTCGTGTGAGGTACTGCTCAAGCACGTCACGCGGACCTTCGGCAATAACACGCACCGTTCCATTCGAAAGATTCTCGACAGAACCCACGAGTTTTAGCCGTCGCGCCTTTCGTTGAGCAAAATCTCGGTACATAACCATCTGGACTCTTCCAGAGACAATGGCTTCGAGTCGCTCATGCATATAGATAAGAACGTAGCACGCCGAACTTAGGTTACTTCAAAATATCTGCGTTATGCGCTACTCTAGGCGCTACGGGCGATTAGCTCAGTTGGTTAGAGCAACCCGTTTACACCGGGTAGGCCGGGGGTTCGAGTCCTCCATCGCCCACATTATGAAAAGAGCCAGCGTACTGCTGGCTCTTTTCTATTCCTTGCAACTTCTTCTCTCCTAGGCAATGATGCCGACAGATGAATCCTCATGAGGGAGGCTTAGATGTTTACCGTTACTGATCATGAGTTAGAACGCGTGGTGCTCTTCAAAGGAAGAGACTTCTCGAGCTTCGGTCATGTAGTGAGCACTATCAGCACACTGCTTGATCGGAAAGCGAGAAGTAACGGGGTAACCCGGCATCTCGCAAGTACCCTGAAATACACGGGTGAATGCACCTACACCTATCCGAAGCGTCATCCAGGCAATCTGCTTGGGTTCACGTGCAAGGTCGTTCCGAACGAGCAGGCCTATCGCCTCTGGATCGCCGGTTCTTCGCAGGATACGAAAATGCTCGTAACCAGGCTCAATGCCCGGGAGAGCCTCTGCATCGCGATACGGAAGAGCCAAGAACGTGCAGCGCAAACACGCGGCACGCACCGAAAGCCCGAGCATGCACCGGCAGTAGCTGGCGCGAACGGACGGCTGAAACGACACTTCCGTAACAGCAGCATTCGTCTCGATATGGCAGCAAGCGCGATCGCCTATGCTTTATCGCTCACGAAGGTGGCTGTCCATAGCGAACTACTCGAGTCACTTGCTGAAAACACCTCCGGTGTCGCCACGTTTCGGCGAGGACGGTTCGTGTTCCGGATCGAGTTTCCGGTGTACGGACGTGGGCTCTTCGATGTCAGTGGGGACCTGCTCTTCTATTCGACCAATGACAACGGGCATCGAGCGTACCGTCGTGTCCGTTGCTTCCTGAGAAAGCGCCTGAACCAAAACCGTAAAGTGGATCAGGAGCGCCGAGACATGGTGCTGGCTTCTCGTCGCCAACGCCGTTACGTCGAAGCTTTGTTCAGGAAACGTGCGTAGCCTTTCGGCCCGGATGCCATCAAAGCATCCGGGCCGATTTTGTGCGCACGAGAGGACTTGAACCTCCAAGGATTGCTCCATACGCTTCTGAGACGTACGCGTATACCAGTTCCGCCACGTGCGCAGTTCTCTGCTTGTGCCCCCACCTGGAATCGAACCAAGATCGACGGCTTAGAAGTCCGCAGCTTTATCCATTAAGCTATGGGGGCTTTAGTACAGTAGCGGTCCTAGAGGGACGGGTCAACGAAACGATACTCCTGGCGATAGCGGAGTTGCTCGTTACGTCTCTCCTCAAAGACCGCCCGCACCGACTCAATCGGTGCCTCGTCGAAGGACTCAATCTGAACATTCTCGTCTCCTATCGTCCCTCCCTGCTCCACGCTTCGTAAAAGCCACACGTTCCAGCCGATCGAGACAGCGATGAGGAGTGTCATTGCCATGAGTAAGTAGAACCAGTCGCGTGCAGGGTGCACTTGATTTCCGTACGAAAACTTTTGAAGGAATGGTCCGAGATTGAGTGAGGTCTTCATACTTATGGTGTGTCGGTTTGCGTACCGAGCGTAAAGGTTGCTACAGCAGTCCACGACGCAGCGGCACCCGCTTCCGCAGGCACGGTATCGAATGTCACTGACTGAATCGCACTATCATACGGTCCATACTCGATGGCACCGAGAGTGCGTAGCACTGCATCGAACGATCCTGTTATTTTTAGTGACAGCTGTATCTGACTCCTATTGTCTTTGCGTTCCGTAGAAACGGAAACAACCTCAACGTTCGCACCAAGAGACGTACCTGTCTGTTCGAGCGTCCCCAAGAACGGCACGATGTCTTGCTCGCGAACCAGGTATGCGCGCATCGCAGCTTCGTCTTCCGAAAGAGACTCGAGTGCTACTTTCGCGGCTGCTACGCGTGCAGAGTCTTGGCTCTTTGTACGGATTGCCTCCGAGAGCGTAGCAGCCTCAACGCTCGACTTGCCCACGGACGCGTACCAAAACGCATATACACCAATAACTCCTGCGAGGAGCATGAGAGCAACAGCGAGTTGGATTAGAGCGCTCCGTTTCATAAGGCAAAGGGTCCCGTAAGACTAATAGTGAACGGTATGTCACGTTCCTTGGCGTATGCACTTATCGGAAGATCTGCTGACGTTATATACGGTTCGTCAGCCAAGGATTGCTCGAACGTTCGCAATGCCTCGCGCGTTGTCGCGATTCCGGAAAGAGACATGACCGCCTCCCCTTCCTCCTTGGGAGCGAACGAGAAGCCAGTCAGTCTGATGCCAGGACGTGGGAGTGCAGTGACTGCACGCACGGCAGCCGACGCTTTTGGCACTGAAGAGAGGCGAGCAAGATGTGCGGAGTCTTCTGCAAGTGCAGCAACACGTACACTTATCTCTTTCTCCTCGCTTCCAGCGAGTGTCGTAGTGAGTGCGGCAAGTGCTGCAGTGCGCTCTCCTACTTGATTCCTAAGATAGAGGTATGAGGGGAGGAGAAGGACGCCATGCACAACGGTCACCCCAGCCAGAAGAAGAACACCGACGACGGCAAGTCGCATGAAATACACCTGTCGCAACGAGCGAACACGGTCTTCAGGAAGTAAGTTGGTAAGTTCAAGCGCCATATTCTCGTAGAGCAAGGCCAATAGCAGTCGCATACGCGAGCGATTCAAGATAATCGAGTGGCGGGAGCCATGCGTCGCGTGGTGCGAGATTCACGAACACATCCCCAAGTTCAACCGGAATCTTGAGCGCGGTCTCAAGGTACTCTGGCAGCCCACGCACGGTAGCGTTCCCGCCAGCGAGGATTGCACGCGTAACTGGCTCATGGGTACTCCCTGCCGCCGAACGGGACTGCCAGTAGTCGAGCCTCCGCACAATCTCCTCACGAATCACTGAAACTGTCGAAAGCATCGCCTCGATATATCCCTGGTCCGCTTCTGTACTCACGAGACCATGCTCGGCCTTCACGCGCTTTGCTTCTTCTTCCGTCACGCCAAAGTGCTTCTGCACCGCAAGGGTCAATGCGTGCCCGCCCACATCAAGGGTCGTTGCAAACCGTGGCACCCTACGCGATACAATCGCGAGCTTTGTCGTTGTCTTACCAATATCGATGAGGAGTACGGTCTCTTGATCACCCGCCGGTAAGAGCGCACGTGGCATAGAGAACATCTCGTTCTCAACAGCACGCACCGTGACATTCGCTTCATCGAACGCAGAAAGAGACTCTTCAATGACACGACGGGCATATCCCACGCCAAGTACCTGTGCCTGGTCCCCTACCATTCCTGACGAAACGAGATCGAACGCAACCTCGGACGGCGGAAGTGGCACATACTCATCGAGACGCTGCTCTACGGCAGTGCGCCATTCCTTACGGTCTTTCCCCGTCGCCTGCGCATCAAATAGATAGCTACGTGACTCTGAGAGCGCAATATTGGCAAAACGTACGTGGTGTTTCTTTGCAAGAGTGTGTACTGCAGCAACAATCGCTGCACGATCGGTCATCTCGCCGCCAGAGACTGCACCAAGGGGGAGACGCTCCTCGCCGAACGCTACGAGCTCAAGACCATGGAGCTTCTCCTCGAACACCGCAAGCTTCACACCACTTGCGGACACATCGATACCAGCCGTCGGAAACGCGAGGTACCGAGGTGGTGCAAATTCTATGCGCGTAAGACGAGCGAGTGCGTTCTTTGCCATGCGTAGGTATGCAGAGTATACCGCGCACGCAATGATGAAGAGTGCTTAATGCGCACTAGTGCCGGGAGGAACTTCTCTATCCGGCGTAAGGAATGCGAATGTGTCATCCTGACCCACGGCGAATAGCATGCCGTTCGACTCAAGTCCTTTGATTTTCCTTGGTGCGAGGTTTGTTACGAATGCTAGCTGACGTCCTACAAGATCTTCTGGCTCCTCTACATACGCACGAATGCCTGAGACGATCTGCCGAGGACCTTCCTCTTCATTAAAATCAACCACGAGACGGAGAAGCTTGTCAGTGTCGGGCACTGACTCAGCGCTCTTTACCGTGCCAACCTTCACTTCAATCTTTGCGAACTCGTCTATGGAAATGCGGGTGTCGTCAGGCATGGGTACGGGTGAGATAGCTGGTAAGGATAAGGGCCGCTGCAGAGGAATCGACATCAGGACTCCCTGGCATGCGTACTCCCTCGAAATCGCGACGTGCCTCCTGGGTGGTGTACATCTCGGGCTCGAAGAACACCTCGATTCCGGAACGTCGTTCAAGAAGCATGGCGAATTCTTTCGCGAGCTTATGCACCTTGTTCTCGTTGCCATCCATGCCCATCGACTCCCCTATTACAATCGCCTCGACATTCTTACGCTCGATGAGCGAGAGCATTTCGTCGATCAACCGCCCGTCGTTCGGGATGATGCAGTGGGGGAATCCCATAGTGCCCGCTTCGTCCGAGAGGGCGATGCCTATTTTCTTCGTGCCGAAATCGATGCCCATGTAACGCATACGAGCATCCTACAGCTGACTGGCGGTCTATGCTACACTCCGCATCGTGCCTCTGGAGGAGTGCGTGAGTGGTCGAAACGAACTGTCTTGAAAACAGTCAGATCGAAAGGTCTCGTGGGTTCGAATCCCACCTCCTCCGCTAAAAAGTCCCGTTGTGCCTAAGAGTGAGTGCTATCATTCGTATATCTATGGCACGCGCTGTGTTCTTCGAATGGGAAGCAAACGGATATATCTTCGAAGAGAAGAGTGCTGACTGGTATTGGGCACTCGGTATCGTCGCAGTAGCAGCGGCCGTCGCGAGCATCCTCTTTGGGAACGTGATCCTCGCGCTTCTTATTATTGTTGCGTCAGGCACGCTCGCCCTCACAACGATGAAACGTCCGCAGCAGCATCGCTTCCGCATCACGGACGAGGGCGTAATGATAGACGAGAACCTATATGAGTATGAGAAGATCATTTCGTTCTCAGTACTGGAATATATTGACCCCTCGCGCCCTGCTGCCCTCTCGATTCGCACCCACTATCTTCTCGCTCCCCACCTTCTTATTCCAATCGTCGGACATGATCCAGTGGAGATTTACGAGTTCTTCGCAGATCACGTCGAGGAGGGGCGTCATGACGAATCGATCGTGGATCGTATCATCGATCTCCTCCGTCTTTGATTTAGTGGGCCTGGTGCGGTAGAGTCCTCATACGCTCTTGTCGTTCAATGGATAGGACGCAACTTTGCGGAAGTTGTAATGATGGTTCGATTCCATCCAAGAGCACCGAAGCAGGAAAAGGCGGGACTAGGTCCCGCCTTTTTCGCATCAGTCTTCCGACATTTGCATAAGTCTCCGGAAGATCTGATACGCGCATTCTGCGCCACCCATTGCCCGATGCGGGAGCGCTTCTTCCGGTAAGCCGAGATGGTTCGCGAGCATCGCGAGCTTGAATTCGGTGAGTTCAGACCCACGGAGAAGCGTGAACGCGACAGAGAACAGGTCGATCCGATGGTAGTCGAGCTGGTCGATCACGTCGGTTTTCTTGAAGCCGGCCCGCATGAACGCCCAGTCGGTCGCCATGTTGTGCGCGAGAAAAACTCCGCCTCTCGTAATATCGCTGTAGATCTCGAGCGCTTCGCGAAGCGGGACAGCATCACGCCATTCCTCTTCTTTATAGCCGTTGATCTCGAGCGCTTTCGGGCTGGCGGTCTCGATGTCTTCCGGAATCACCTTAGTGTCGTACCGCTCGATAGGTTCGAACGTTATCGGATCGATCAGTACGAGGCCAATCTCGATGATCTCGTGTATATCTGGATCGAGTCCGGTCAGTTCGGTATCGGTGACCGCAATGGGCCGGTCTAGGAATCTCATATTCGCCTCCAGAGACAGTGAAAAGGTTCAGACTCTCCTCCTTATAGGTAACCTAAGGAGTGCTGTCAACGAACTCCTTGCATGCGAGATAACCTTGGTCATGCTTCAATACAGCCTCAGCTCCTGTCGTTCAATGGATAGGATAGTTCCCTCCGAAGGAATAGATGCAGGTTCGATTCCTGCCAGGAGCACTAAATAAGGAAAAGGCCCGAGAATATCGGGCCTTTTCCTTGATTCTCGTTACGCTTTCGCGCGTCCGATCGCTTTTGCGAGGCGGGACTTCTTGCGAGACGCCGCATTCTTCTTGATAACGCCGGTCTTCGCTGCCTTGTCGATTGCCTTGTAGGCTGCCGAGAGAGACTTTTCAGCCTCTTTTACATCGGTTCCGATCGCCTTGCGGACTACCTTGACGGTGTCAGCGAGGGTGCGCTTCCGGCGCACGTTGAAAACGTGCTTCTTGAGAGAGGCGCGATGTGCCTTCTTTGCGTTTTTCGTGATTGCCATTGTAGACCGGATAGTACGGCATTCCGGGAATATGCGCAAGAAATGCTACGATACGCTCATGATTCGACAGGTACGAGGAACAGTAGTGGGGACCGAGGCCGGTGGCATCGTCCTCGATATTGCCGGCTGGGGAGCACTCGTCCACGTGGCGAACCCGGACACCTACCCTGAAGGTGGAGATATAACTCTCAAGACCTATCTTGCTGTGAAGCAAGATGGTATGGACCTCTACGGCTTCCCGGACGAAGAAGAGCGACGTTTCTTCGAACTTCTAGTCGGTGTACCGGGAGTCGGCCCGAAGACTGCTCTCTCCATCCTTAAGAGAGCGCCGCGCGAAGCACTTGAGGGTGCTATCGGTAAGCGCGATCTCGACTACCTCACACGCGTTGTCGGTCTTGGAAAGAAAGCAGCGGAGAAACTTATGGTTGAGCTTTCGGAAAAAGTGGGTCAAGGACAGGCACCGGGTGCTGACGACTCTGAGGTCTTTGATACGTTGGTTGCGCTTGGCTATACCGAACGCGAAGCACGAAGCGCGCTCGGAAAGATTCCCGCGAGTGTCGTCGGTAAAGACGCGAGACTTAAGGCAGCCCTCAGCGGCACATAGCATGTACGAACTTTTAAACCAAACTATTAGCATTCTGAAGCGTGTCCTTCCGGTCACTCTCGTACGCCCGCTTCTCCCCTTCTATCACCGGGTGATGGCATTCGTTCTTGCAGCAAGCTATGGGTTCCCGGCTAAACACATGACCGTTATTGGCGTTACAGGAACCAAGGGAAAGTCATCGGTCTCCGACATGCTCTTTACGGTGCTACATCATGCAGGCTACCCAGCAGCGGTTGCGGGTACGATCCGCTTTGCGATTAAAGATACCTCGGAACCGAATCTCTTCAAGATGACGATGCCGGGACGCGGATTCATCCATGCGTTTCTTGCGCGTGCACGAAAAGCCGGCGTCACCCATGCGGTGGTCGAGATCACGTCAGAGAGTGTCCGCCAACATAGACATCGCTATCTCTTCCTCGACGGTCTCGTATTCACGAACTTGCAAAAAGAGCATATCGAGTCTCATGGCTCCTTTGAAAACTATGCGGCAGCAAAGCTTGAGATCGGTAAGGAGCTTGCGCGTTCGCCAAAGCGTCCACGCGCGATGATCGCAAACGCAGACGACGAGAGGAGTGCACCGTATCTCCAGCTTCCGGTCGAAGAGAAGCTCCCCTTCTCATATACCGACGCATCCGACGTCGTGCACGGTCCCGGTACTGTTGCGTTTACCTACGAAGGCGTTCGCTTTTCTTTGAAACTTCCCGGCAGTTTTAGCGTTATGAACGCACTCGCTGTTATTCGCAGTGCGCGATTCCTTGGTGTTCCTCTCACCGATATTGCAGACGCACTCGCTGCACTTGAACGGATCCCGGGACGAACCGAACGTATCGAGGAGGGTCAGGACTTCCAGGCAATTGTTGATTACGCACATACGCCCGATTCATTAAAAGCTCTCTATGAAGCGTATCCTGTCCGAAAGATCTGTGTGCTCGGGAATACGGGTGGCGGACGCGACACCTGGAAGCGGCCTGAGATGGGCCTAATCGCTGAGACCTATTGCGACGAGGTCATCCTGACGAATGAGGATCCGTACGAGGAAGATCCCCGTGCAATCGTCGACGCGATGGCAGCTCCCATGCACAAGAAGCCGACCATCATCATGGACCGCCGCGAAGCGATCAGGCATGCGCTCTCGCACGCACGCACCGGCGACGCTGTTCTCATCACCGGCAAAGGCACTGATCCCTACATCATGGAAGCGAACGATACACGAACACCCTGGAGCGATGCGCAGGTAGTGCGCGAAGAACTTACGAAACTGAAGTAGGGCTTGGTACTATACGTGCATGAAAGGCGACGGACTCTTCTTCCTCGGCATACTCGCATTCTTCTTTATCCTCTGGTTCGCCACCGGCGGACCGTCGAAGCCGATATCGTTTGCGGGCCCCTACATCACCCCGATAACGGATGTTGATTCTGTGCAGGAAGGATATGGCGACACTCCTGCTGCCGACTTTGGGTCTGGAAGCATCTGGTCCGACATCATCGGCGGCAGCTTCTCAGGCGGCACGAATCTTGGTGCGGTGCATAACCCATCCCCCTATCGTGGACAGGTGCGTGTCTCAGGTACCGGAGGCACTAGTAGCGAAGATCCAGACCTTGAGTACGTCACGCTCCGCGCGTCTGGAAACGAGAGTGTCGACATAACGGGATGGCGCGTAGTCTCCGGGGCGTCCGGGCGTGGTGCACGGATTCCGGAAGGTGCAGCACTTCCCCGTTCGGGACGCGTAAATGACACGGGGCGCATCGTACTGAATCCAGGCGACGAGGCGATCATAGTGACGGGTGAGGCACCAACTGGCGTCTCGTTCAAAGAGAACATGTGCACCGGCTACTTCATGAGTCGCCAAGATTTCTATCCAAGCCTTGGGAACCAGTGCCCGAGTGCGTATGAAGAATTTCAGACGCACTATACTGGCAACGAGCTTCGAGACGACAAGTGCTACACCCTGGTACGTAGCACCCCATCCTGCCGCACCCCGAGCGACCGTGGCGTCTCGAATGCGTGCGTCGCCCTTATTGACGATTACCTCACCTATAACGGTTGTGTCGAACACCATCGCAACGATGCGGACTTTGCTGGAGATACGTGGCGCATATACCTCGAGTATGAGAATTCACGTGGCAGGTCAGACGAGCTTTGGAAGCCAACGCGGGATGCTGTTAAGTTGCTTGATAATGAGGGTCGAACGGTAGACCTCTATACGTATTAGCGGTATAACCCTTACATCGTCCCTGACGACAACATGCGCCCGTAGCTCAGTCGGTAGAGCAGCTCCCTTTTAAGGAGACGGTCCCTGGTTCGAGCCCAGGCGGGCGCACATTATGGAAATACGCGTAGATAGTTCCCTCACCTTCGACGAAGCGATCGCCGGAACTACTGCGCCTCAAGAGATTGTCGACACGCTCGCACTTGTTGATGTAGAACATCTGTCTTTCGACGGGTACGTGCACCGCGGCCAACTTCTCGTACACCAGGATCTTGCGGAGGAAACTGTGCAGATATTTTCGGAACTTCTTCTCCTGTCTTTCCCTATTCTGAAAGTCATTCCAATTGTTTCGTTCTCCTGGGACGACAATGCATCCATGGCTGCCAACAACAGTTCTGCGTTCAATTATAGAAAAGTATTCGGCACGGATACCCTCTCGAATCATTCATATGGACGTGCGATAGATATTAATCCCTTCTTTAACCCGTATGAGCAATCAGACGGACGCATCGTTCCAGAAGGATCAGTGCATGACCTTTCACGCCCCGGCACATTCGTTCCTGAGGGCGATGCAGTTCGCGTCTTCACATCACACGGATGGGATTGGGGCGGCTTCTGGACTCGAAAAGATTGGCAACACTTTGCGAAACCGGCTCGGAATTAATCTTGGAAAATTGCGTCACGAAGTTTCTTTAATGCTTTTTTGCGCATCGCTACTTCAGCCTGCTCGTCGTCTGACATCTCCGCATACGTTTTCGTCTTCCCGTCGGGAACAATGATAGATGCCCAGCCGAAGCTACGTGTTCCACGTGGCGTCTCTACAACGGTTCCTGGCATCGAGCCTTCAAAGACTTCTATCATCTCTCCATTATGGAATGCATATCGAGCAGTTGCGACGCATGTTCGATCTTTCCCATCAAGCAGCCGGCAGAGACCTTCTTGTCCGAGCTCTTGTTCAAAGTATTTTATAAACGTACCCGGAAGCCGGCCAAGGGCGGTGAATGTTACGGACACATCCTCAACAAGGAGCGGGACTTTGAGTATTGAAAACGCCGCGGCGGCTTTCGCTCGCACTACCACTTCTGGATCTACGGATTGAAGTTCATCGAGGTCGAGCGATTCATGTCGAATAGGAATCGGAAGAAAGCGTCGTACTTCCTCTACTTTTCCTGGGTTCCCTGTAACGAATACGATCTCTTTCATAGCTATTTCAACGAGAGGGCGAACCTCTCAAGCGATGGTCCGAGCGGAAGATCTCCAGAACGCGCGTCCGAGAGAAGCTCGATAAGCGAGACAGATAGTGCACGTGCCCCATCCTTTCCCCACTTCGTATTCCCCTTCTGCATCATGTCACGCGCTTTCCAATGAAGCAGGCCGTGCGTGATTTCCGGCACGTCTCCAAGGCGTTCTGCTTTCATAAGTTCCTTCCAGAGCGCTTTCCCATCTTTTGCTCCAAGTGCGTTCACCAAGGCACTATTGAATCCTCGATCACGCTTCGGCACCGAATCTTCCTTGAAGACTTTTGTCGCAACTTCTTCGAGTTTCTTCGCGCGCGCAGCAAGAAGCTTTGGCGCGAGGATACCTACCGGATTCTCAGACGCAGCGAGCACATCGAGCATTGAGAGTAAGGTTTCTCCTGCGTCTGCGTCCGCAAACGGATCGTCAAGAAGGATCAAGGACTTCGCGAAGAACAATCCTTGCGCACTGATCGCATCGCGGAGCGCTTCTTCGGTTATCTGACTTCCTTGAAGCCTTATGTAGGCGGCATCGGGTGCTTTTGTACGGGCAGCTGCGATCCAGGTAAACGCTTTAGCGCGCACCTTTCCGGTATCCGTTCCGTGGAAGAGGTAGATCATAGTGGCTGCATATCGCCCCAGTTGGGCCCCGACTTTGCGTCTGCGAGTATAGGTACACCATTGGTATGCTCGTTCGGGAACGCCTGCTCCATAACCTTCTTTATGCGGAAACCGAGCTCCTGGACGCGCTCGGTGCGAATCTCGTACACGAGCTCGTCATGTACCTGAAGAAGGAGGTGTGCGTCCTCGCGGTCGCCACTCTCACGGAGTGAGCGATCAACCTCAACCATTGCACGCTTAATGAGGTCCGCCTGTGTACCCTGGATAGGCGCATTGATGGCCATGCGTTCCGCTTGAGCGCGAACGTAGGGGAGTGACGATTTCATCTCGGGGAACTGTCTCCGACGACCAAAGAGGGTTTCTGTGTAGCCATGCTTGCGCGCGTATCCGCGTGTCGACTCGAGATACTTCGCGAGGGTGTCGAACGTCGCGAAGTAATCGTCATAAAACGTGTGTGCTTCTGCGAGCGAGGTGCCGAGTTGTGTCTTGAGCGCATTCACGCCCATGCCGTAGAGAATACCGAAATTAATGATCTTCGCGCGGCGGCGCATCTCACGATCTACGTCCTTCGCCGGAACTTTGAACACGGCCGCAGCTACCTCGGTATGTACATCGCGACCACTCTTGAATATAGCCATTAGCTTCTCATCCTTTGAGAGGATGGCCGCGATGCGCAGCTCGACCTGCGAGTAATCAATGCCGACGAGCGTATACCCGTCGCGCGGGATGAATGCCGTCCTGATGGCCCGGCCCTTGTCCGTGCGTATCGGGATGTTCTGCAGGTTCGGGTTCTGGCTCGCCATACGTCCCGTGACGGCCCCGGTCTGCAGGAACTGCGCGTGGAGGCGGTTGCCTTCGTCGAGAAGTGGCGGGAGTGCCTCTATATAGGTAGAGAGAAGTTTCTGAAGGCCACGGAACTCGAGCACGTCCGAGACAATCGGGTGCAGGTCCTTGATTTTCTCAAGCTCTGATTCTTTGGTTGAACGCTGGCCCGTTGCGGTCTTCTTCTGCCCTTTTGCCGTGAGCTCCATCTCGTCGAAGAGCACGTCGCCGAGCTGCTTCGGCGAACTTATGTTGAACTCGTGCCCTGCAGCTGTATAGATACGCTTCTCTATAGTCTCGAGCTCTTTGCGGTAGGTTTTCCGAAGGGTTTCGAGTACCTTGGTATCGATACGTACCCCACACTCTTCCATAGCATCAAGTATTGGTATGAGGGGCTTCTCTATGGTGTCGTAAAGCTCCTTGAGGCGTCCCGTCTCGGCAATGCCCTTCTCAAGGGCCACGTATGCCTCATCGAAATTCTTGGCTTTCGTATACGCGAGGATGTCGTCGAGTGTCGGATTTGTGAAATCAGAGTAAAGGAGCCAGAGCATTGCCTTTGCCTCTGTGAGACGTCCTTTTGGAATTGAGTCTTCGCTTTCTCCTTCCTCACCCTCTTCTTCCTCTTCAGAGTCGTCGCCCCCGCCAAGAAGCGTACGGACTCGCGGCTTCAGTGAACGGAAGCCGAGCTCGTCAAAAAGCGCGAGCAGCTTCTCTGTTGAGATGGTTTCCTTCCAGACCTTCGCAGGCATGGCGAAGGTTATCGGCGCATCAAGCCGGATCGTCGCGAGCGACTTCGAGAAGAGCGCATCCTCTTCATACTCCTTAAGGAGGTTCACGATGCGGGGTTTTATGCCGCTCGCGATAACCGCAGCTTCGTCCTTCTTTATTGCCTTGTAGATATCTTCGATACTTCCAAACTTTTGGATGAGCTCAGTGCCCGTCTTCTCACCAATGCCCGGTACACCCTTAATGTTGTCTGAAGGATCGCCGCGAAGTCCTTTGTAGTCAGCGATGAGTGCCGGCGGGAATCCGTAGCGTTCCTCTACTGCCTTCTCATCGTAGAGAATAGTGTCATTCAGCCCTTTCTTCAGGGTATAGACCTGCACCTTCGTACCAGTAATGAGCTGCATCGTATCCATATCGCCAGACGCGATGATGATCTCAATGGATGGATCATCCTTTAGTTTCTCAACGATAGTGCCGAGAATATCGTCCGCCTCAAATCCTGCCTTCTCGTAAATCGGGACAGAGAACGCCTTGAATACATTACGGGAGGTGTTGAGTTGTGTGATGAGTGAGTCGTCTATCGACGAACGGGTGCCCTTGTACTCCGCATACGCCTCGTGACGTACGGTGGGTCCCGCGAGGTCATAGCACGCAGCGATGTAATCGGGTTTCAGATCGGTTGCGATTCGAAGCAACATAGACGAGAGCCCGTAGAGTGCACCGGACGGTTGGCCGTCTGGCGCGGTGAAGTCAGGGAGTGCGTGATACGCGCGATGGATGATCGCATGTGCATCAAGAAGCACGAGCCGGGTGGTATCAGGTTTCTTAGGCATAGGAAATGTCGCGTGTGTTCTCTCCAGAAACTTTCAGGGTTATAGCGACATCCGCTTTCGGCAATCCGTCCTGAACTATTTCCGGCCATTCAAGCATGATGAGTGTTCTCGAGTCTTCGAGTGTGTGAGCGAAGTCGAGTGCACCAAGGTCTTTCCCTTCCGTAAGGCGATACGCGTCGATGTGCACGAGCTTAGCGAATTCTTGTCCGGACAGGTCGTAGGATTTAGCAAGCACAAACGTTGGACTCGTCAGTGGCTCACGGATGCCGAGTGCACGTGCGGCAGCCTGCGTAAACGATGTCTTCCCGCTTCCTAAGTCTCCCGAGAGCGTGACTAGAGTTGCTGCGTCCTGTTTAGGATGAAGCATGGATACAAACTCTCTAGCCTCCGCCTCAAGTTCCTCGAGATTACCAATAGTTCGCGCTGGTCTCATGCCCGTAATTGTACCAAGTGGCATAGGAACGTGCTTAGAGGCGCGCTATTATGATGCTAATGCCTGCACATTTTGATACTGACGCTGAAGACGCCAAGCTCGCGTCCGTGCGCGAACAAGAAGAGGAGGATCTCGCGCGCGTACTGTCTGAGAAGTACGGACTCACCTATACCGACCTCACCATCATGCCACTCGACGTGGATGCACTTAGGCTTATTCCTGAGAAAGAGGCGCGCGAGGCTGAAGTGGTCGCGTTTGAGAAGACTGGAAAACACCTTTCAATCGCACTCCGTAATCCGAGCAACATATCGCTCGCACAGATCGAGCACGCACTTGAAGCTCAAGGATTTATCCTTTCCCGCTTCTTGGTCTCAAAGAAATCCCTCGAGAAAGCATATGCACGCTACACCGAGCTCTCCTTAGCAAGCGAATCGAAAGCGGGTGTTTTCGATATTCGTGGCGAGGAACTCCATGAACTGCGCGGAACGCTCACGAGCTTAGCAGCGTTACGCAGCCAGCTCGACGAGACTCTTAAGGCAGGGGCTCGGGCACAAGTGTCGCGAGTACTCGAGTTCATCCTCGCTACCGCGTTCGCGCTCAAAGCCTCAGACATTCATATCGAGCCCGAGGAAACAGGCATTAGGTTGAGACTTCGTGTGGACGGTTCCCTTATAGACGCATACACCTTCGACGCACATACCTACAACCTGTTCGCGTCGCGCATTAAGCTCCTCTCGGGACTCAAGATAAACATCCGGGACCGAGCACAGGACGGCCGCTTTACGGTTCCGGTTGGCGAGAGTGAGGTGGAGATCCGTACCTCTCTCATTCCGGGTGCGTATGGCGAATCTTTCGTTATGCGTATTCTCGATCCGGGTATTCTCGGTGTCTCCTTCGAGAAACTTGGTATCCGAGAGAATCTTCTTGAGCGCTTAAAGGGCGAGATAACTCGTCCCACCGGCATGCTTCTTGTTACGGGACCAACAGGATCCGGAAAGACAACAACTCTGTATGCATTCCTCCGTCATATTCATACACCTGAAATAAAGATTGTGACGATTGAGGATCCGGTGGAATACCACCTCCCCGGCATCGTGCAAACGCAGACTGATGGCAAGCAGTACACTTTTGCGTCAGGACTCCGTTCCGTCCTTCGCCAAGACCCTGACGTGATCATGGTCGGTGAGATTAGAGATGCAGAAGTCGCGGAGACCGCAGTCCAAGCAGCACTTACCGGACACTTCGTTTTCTCAACGCTCCATACAAACAATGCCGCCGGCACCTTCCCTCGACTGGTTGATCTTGGCGTTGACCCTAAGACATTCGCGTCTGCAATTTCGGTCGCCATGGCCCAGCGCCTCGTGCGTAATCTTGATCCTGAGGCAAAGAAGCAGGTCCCTGCTACAGACGAGCAGAAACAACTCATGGAACGGATTCTTTCGACCGTTGAGGACAAGAGCCTCCTCCCTGCTTCCCTTGATATGGTCTGGGTACCAGATCCAAAGAGCGACGAAGAGACTGGGTACCGTGGTCGCACCGGCGTCCACGAGGCGATATTTATGGATGACGAGCTTGGGAATTTCCTCCGAGATAACCCCAGTGAGGGCGACATCGCAAAGCATGTACGACGCCAAGGCTTCCTTACTATGGCGCAGGACGGTGTCCTAAAAGCGCTTTCGGGCCAAACCTCGCTCGACGAAGTGCTCCGCGTCGTTGATTTGCCACGCGAGTAACGCAAAACGCACGCCGTAGCGTGCGTGTTGTTCCTGCGTATTCTCGCGCGATCCTACACAGTACCCTCCAGGCACTCCTTTCCGCAATGGAAAGGCGGACGAGTCGCCTGAGGATGCATCCAGCGAGCCGCGAACAAGCGCGGTACCAAATGGTCCTTGGGGAAACGCCCTGAAGCCGTCAAGCCTTGCCTAGAGGGTGCTATGTGCGATCTAAAAAGAAATTCGGCCCTTATGAAGGAGCCGGTGTGTTAGAATACTAGCATAGTGCAACTTTATGTCAAGTCCTTCTGACCTTCCGAAACTAAGAGATCAGGCGCTCGATAGCGCACTCAGGCCGTCTACCTGGGACGATTATGTAGGCCAGGGCCACGTAAAAGCCAATGTTTCCGTCGTTTTAGAGGCTGCGCGCATGCGTGGCGACATGCCAGAACATATTCTCTTTTATGGTCCACCGGGCGTTGGTAAGACCACGCTCGCACACCTGGTAGCTGCGTCTTTGGACGCTCCCTTGAAGTCCACCTCGGGGGTGGCTATTGAGCGCGCCGCTGACCTGGCCTCTATCCTCACGAATCTCGAGCCGGGGACCGTCCTTTTCATCGATGAAATCCATCAGCTCTCTTCTAAAGTTGAGGAGCTCCTCTATCCTGCTCTCGAATCGGGGTCTTTAGACATCATTCTTGGGAAAGGGCCGTCCGCACGTACGGTTGAGCTCGCACTTCCTCCGTTTACCCTCGTTGGCGCTACAACCAGAGTTGCACAGCTCTCTTCCCCGCTCCGTTCACGCTTCGGCGGCGGCGTGTATCAACTCGATTTCTATACCGACGACGATCTGCGTCGTATCATTCGCCGCTCGGCAGACGTACTTGGTCTCGATGCACCCGACGAAGTTATCGAACGCGTGGCTTCCCGGAGTCGTGCAACTCCACGCGTTGCAAATGCACTCTTAAAGCGTGTTCGCGATTATTCGCAGGTGGAGAACAAACCACTTTCCGCTGAAGTTGCTGATCTTGCGTGTGAACTGTTTGGCATCGACACCTTAGGCCTCACCAAAGACGACCGTCGCTATCTCATGACGCTCCGCGATTCTTTTAAGGGAGGTCCAGCAGGTATCCGTGCGCTCGCGTCCGCACTCCATGAGGATCCGGATACGGTTGAGAACGTGTACGAACCATATCTACTACGTCTTGGATTTGTTGAACGCTCTCCACGTGGCCGTATCCTTACGCAGAAAGGAAAAGAGTATTTGAGTTCGTAGATTCCGTGGAGGAGTCTGGGGCGATGTTGAATCTTTCTGCAACAGACCTGCCCATAACTGCGGCATATCGAAGGTACCTTTACTTTTCCTGATTTAAATATATATTCACGAAGGAAACAATTTGCGGGAGAAACGCAATGTACGTCAAAAGTAGCTTCATGATCTGGATGCCGCTTCTCATGGTGGTGTCCGGGCTCCTCTTCGGGTTCTATCCGCCCGTGGCTGAGCCAGTCGCCGCCTGGCCCTTCACACCTGTCTTCTTCGTGTTCGTGCTGCTCTGGATCCTGCTGGTCTGGTATGTGGGCTTGCAGCGCTCGAAGGGTGGTGTGCTGGGATTGGTGTTCGCCCTCTTCCCTGTTCTCAGTCTGAGGATGGCTCTGGAGGATGAGACGCCAGCGCTCCTCGCCCTTCAGCTGAATGTCGGCTCTCTGGCGATCTGCGGAGCAGCCTTCCTTCTGATGTATGGTCTCGGCTACGGCAGGAGGCCCATCGAAAAAGTGGTCGGTCTCAAGCAGACCTCATATCGTCAATAGTCCGGCCGCCCACAGAAGTCGTTCGACTCTGTTGGGCGGCTTTTGCTTTGCTACTGGGAGACTAGGGATCGAACCAGCAAACGAGGTTTGATATAGTGCTTATATGTCAGGACACAGCAAATGGTCACAAATCAAGAGACAGAAAGGCGTCACGGACGCTGCGCGATCAAAGACATTCTCTCGCTTTGCAAAACTGATTGCTATTGAAGCAAAGAAGGCCGGTGGCAACCTCTCCTCTCCGGGTCTCGCATCCGCCATCGAGCGCGCGAAAGCTGCGAATATGCCTAAGGACAATATCGAGCGTGCTGTAACCAAGGGCTCGTCCAAGGAAGCGAGTGATCTTTCACAGGTAGTATATGAATGGTACGGCCCAGGTGGCACCGCCATCATCATTGATGCCCTTACGGACAATACCAACCGCACTACCCAAGAAATAAAGCACCTCATCTCGAAGAACGGATTCGAGCTCGGTTCTCCAGGGAGCGCAGCCTGGGCATTCCGCAAGTCCCCGGACGGCAGGTTCACACCGAACGAACCCTTGATGGATTTGTCAGAAGCGGACGAAGAATCACTCGGAAAGATCTTTGATCAGATTGACGAGAACGACGATGTACAGCGCGTATTCACGAACGCCCGCGGATACGAGAGCAACGAGAGTGAATAAAATAATGAGAATCCTGGCCATCGATCCCGGATACGATCGCATGGGTCTCGCTGTCCTTGAGGGCGATCCCTCACGCCCTATCCATATATGGAGCGAGTGCATCCTTCCTCCGAAGGGTGCGACAGAAGAGCGGCTTGCCCATATCCACGAAGCCGTAGCAATCGCAATCGCAGAATACCGGCCGGGCCGGGTCGCAATAGAGAGTTTATTCTGGAGCACAAATAACAAGCGAAGCGCCTTGGGTGTAGCAGAAGCGAGGGGTGCTGCGCTTTCCGCTGCCGCTGAAGCAGGACTCTCGGTATCCGAGCATTCCCCACAACAGGTAAAACTTGCGGTTACAGGATACGGCAACGCTGATAAAAAAGCGGTAGCGAGTATGATCCCTCGCCTTATTTCGCTTCCAGCAAAGAAGCGGCTGGACGACGAGCTCGATGCAATCGCTTTGGCTATCTGTGCACTGTCCACACGTGTCTAGATATACCCGTTTGCAATCTCGATACGGTTTGTTCAAATAGAGGAGCTTCGCACCGCGCGGCATACTAGACGTAATAGATGCATCCATGATGTTTGATGACGAGAAGTTCGATACTGACGAAGACCTAGAGGATGGTGCCCTTCTTCCTCTCGAAGAGGATGAGGAGGAAGATGAGCTCGAGGACGAGGACGACGAGTCCGAAGACGACGCTCTTCTCTAAACGAACGGCCCCCAACGGGGCCGTTCTTCGTGATAGCATAGGAAAATCATGCCGAAACGACCCCGCAAGAAGCTCGATGTGCGTGCACACCTCGAGAATCCTCATCCCGCACTACGTATTATCTTTATCGCTGTTGGAGGCCTTATGCTTCTGGCCGGCGCCGGCATCCTTTGGGCTGCCCTTACTCCAATACCAGATCTCAATTCCTTCGATTCTCGGAAGGTGGCACAGTCAACAAAGATCTATGACCGTACCGGAAAGACCGTTCTTTACGATCTCAATCATGATGTACGTCGAAATGTTGTCCCTCTAACGGAAATCTCGCCAAACCTTCAAAAAGCAGCAATCGCGATCGAGGATTCCGAGTTCTATAACCATAGCGGCGTATCGTTGAAGGCCGTTGCACGTGCCATCATCGTTGATATTCAGACGCTCTCGTTCGCACAGGGCGGTTCTACTATCACTCAGCAGGTGGTGAAGAATACAATTCTTTCCGGAAAGAAGAGTCCTATTCGTAAATTCCAGGAATGGATCCTCGCCTGGAAACTCGAGCAGCGCTACACCAAAGATCAGATTCTTGAGTTCTATTTCAATGTGACCCCGTACGGCGGTACGCTATATGGTGCTGAAGTGGCGAGTCGCGCCTTCTATGGAAAGAGTGCGAATGACCTTTCGGTTGCCGAGGCTGCATACCTCGCTGCTATCCCGCAGCTGCCTACCTACTACTCTCCGTACGGTAACAACCGTGACGAGCTCGATAAACGTAAGGACTATGTGATCGATCGCATGGAGTATCTCGGGTATCTCACAACCGAAGAAGCTGCATCTGCGAAGCGCGAACTCGTAGTGTTTAGTCGTCAGCAGAATAACTCTATCCTTGCCCCGCACTTCGTCTTCTATATAGAAGGTATTCTCGAACAGAAGTACGGGCCAGATGTTGTAACTCAAGGACTCTCTGTTATCACAACTTTAGACGCTGAGATGCAGAATGCTGCGCAATCCATCGTAAAGGAGTACGCACTCTCAAATGCCGCAAAGTTTAATGCCTCTAACGCGGCGCTAGTTGCTATCGATCCTAAAACGGGACAGATCCTCTCAATGGTTGGTTCACGTGATTATTTCGATGAGATCATTCCGGGTAATTACAACGTTGCGGTAGCGCCACGCCAGCCGGGTTCCGCGTTCAAGCCGTTCGTGTATGCGACCGCTATCGAAAAGGGATATACCCCGGAGACGGTTATCTTCGACGTTCCAACACAGTTCTCAACGGCCTGCTCGCCTTCGGACACCGGTAACAGCGAGCCTCCCTGCTACGCACCTCAGAACTATGATCTCAAGTTCCGCGGCCCGATGACCTTCCGTACCGCACTCGCACAATCAATCAACATTCCGGCTGTTAAGGTCCTGTACCTTGCTGGTATCGATAACGTGATAAACCTCGCAACGCGAATGGGTATCACCACACTCGGCACCGCTAAGGATTATGGACTTTCCTTCGCACTCGGAGCTGCTGAAGTCTCTCCACTCCAAATGGCAAGTGCTATGGGGGTATTTGCAAACGATGGTATTCGAAATCCACCCACTGGTATCCTCGAAATTCGCGATATGAAGGGACGGGTTATCGAGAAGTTCACACCGGCACCAGAACAGGCGATTGATTCCGCTGTTGCCCGACAGATGGCCGATATCATGTCGGACAACCAGGCGCGTATTCCATCCTACAACCCGGTTAACCCACTCGCCTTCTCCGACTACGATGTCGCTGCAAAAACAGGTACCACGAACGAATCACGCGATGCATGGACAGTTGGGTACTCGCCAAATCTCGCGGTTGCCGCATGGGCTGGAAACAACGACAACACCCCGATGGTGAAAGAGATTGCGGGATACATTGTGGCTCCTATGTGGCGTGAGTTCATGGATGTTGCACTCACAAAAGTACCAAAGGATTACTTCAACGAGCCCCCTGCCATTCCTGAGAGCGCTCCACCCGTCCTTCGCGGCCAGGTTGTCTATCACTCTCTTCTTCTCCTTACGAACAAGGACAACCCGCAGGGTCCTCCACCAGCGAACCCGTACGCAGATCCACAACTCGCATACTGGGAGACACCAATCCAGATGTGGACTGGCATGATGCAGCAAGCAACTACCACTCCTTCGGAGCCTGCGCCAGAATTAACAGAGCAGGAACAGCGTGATCTTGATCGCGAAGAGCGTAGGAGAGAGCGGGAAGAGAATAATTAATATTTGAAAACCACGTTTCTTCATGAAGAAGTCACGTGGTTTTGCTTATATTTCTACTGGTACTTAATTTAAACCACCACTCTTGATTGATATGGCTACTATCGTAAATAACCCTAGCGGAGGTAATGGCAATGGAGGCTCAGCAGGATGGATTGTTGCCATTGTGGCGATTATTGTTCTTCTTCTAGTTGCCTTCTTCGCATTTGGAAATAATGCTAACGAAGCGAACAACACTGAACAGAATGTTCCTGAGCAGGTAGATACTCGTGGACAGAATAACGATATCCCTACTACCTTCAATAGCACCACAACTTCCACTACGACCACAACCAATCCTTAATAAGAATTGGTATAACCAAAGGCCCCGAATCATTCGGGGCCTTTGACATTTATTTCTGGCCCTCTGGGACGATGTTGGAACCTCTTGTAATGCATGGTAGCTTCTGTCTAGGTCACAGCATAAACCTAAGGAGGATAAAGTGGCTGGTGAAGAAAGTGGAGAAGAACTTCATGCCGAATTAAATACTCGGCTTAAGGCCACAATCGCTGCATACGCAGAGGAACATGGCCTTACGACAGAAGACGTGACGCGTTCCGTGCGTGAGCTACTCCGGGAGAAGCAATCTCCGGAAACCAGTGGTTGAACCCCGTGAAGAAGTCCTGCACTTCTCGCGGGGCTTTTTCCTTTCTGTTGCTGGCAGATTAAGAATCGAACCTATTGGTTCATCGGCATCACAAGATACAAAAATGATGTATCACCAGCCCCACGCATAACCATAGCCCTACCGATACCGCTCGCAGAAAGAGAAATACTCTCTGTCGCGATTGTTGAGATAGGCGCTGAGAGGTATCGGTGGTTGAACGAGAGTTCAACAGCATCTCCTGAGATTGCTGCAGGAATCGATTCGGCAGAATCCCCTACATCCGCGTTCTGTGCAGAGAGTGCAATTGCTTTGGCCCCAGTATCGAGACCAAGGCGTACCTTCTGGAAGGTGTCTGAGAATATAGCGGTGCGTTTCAGTGCTGCCTCGAAGTCCTTTTTAAGGACCGTCGCCTCAGACACAAAGGATTTGGGGATAATCTGGGTGTAATCAGGATAGTTTGCGGTTACGAGACGCGTCGTAAGGACACCTTTCTTCCAGTAGAACGCACACTGGTGCTCGTCGACGGCAATCTCAATCGTCTCGTCAGGTAGGGTCTGCATGATATCTATCGCATTCTTTGCGGGAATGAGCATAGAAAATGCATCAATAGAGTTTGAGAGTGATACTTTCTTTTCAGCGAGACGGAAAGAGTCAGTTGCAACCGCCTTAAGTGAACTCCCCTCTCCAGCAATAAGCACGGAGGCGAGTTCAGGACGAACCGTTGATGTCGACGCATAAGACACCACAGACATAACAAGTGCCTTTAGAAGACTTCCTGGAAGCTCGAATTTCGCCCGTGGGGAGTCTGGGAGCGGAAGCGTAGGGAAATCCTCGAATGGAAGGGTCTTGAGCGTACTGCGACCGTTTCCCGTCGATACAAGGACCGTATCACCTGAGTGCTCGAGCGTAAGGGTGCCGGTTCCAGAAAGTGAAGACGCAATATCGCGAAGGGTTGCCGCTGGAAGCGCCACAACACCATCACTCTTGATCGTCCCTTCGACCTTAAGGTCGACACCGGTCTCGAGGTTGGTGGCACGAAGCTTGATGCCATCGTCCCCGGCAATGATCGCAATACCGGCGAGTACGGGGAGCGTACCGCTTCGTCTCTCTGCGAAGCGTGCAACGCTCTGCACTCCCTCTGAGAATTCTTTCTTATCTAAAGTGATGATCATAGACCTATTATTAGGGGTGTGGACACGGGGGACAACCCCTTACATCGCACAGATTGGCTCTCTTTGCGCGCTTCACCCGGAAACAACCTGTTGAGGACGGCCTCGGTTGAACGAGATGTTCTGGGGATAAGGAATTGTTATCCTTCCAAAAACCCTTCTTTCCCCTGCATATCCCCGTAGTTCTTCGAAGGTTATCCATAGGTTCTCCCCAGCTATACCAGCAGGCTTCTAATATCCTGAATCTCTTTTGCAAGATCCGGATCGACAAGTACCTCCCTCTTTACCTTCTCACAGGAGTGAATGACGGTTGTGTGGTCCCTACCTCCAAGCTTTGAACCAATCGTTGGATATGAGACGCTGAAATCCTCGCGAAGGATGTACATGATGACCTGACGAGGGCGTACCACCTCTCGTCTGCGAGTCTTCTCGTAGATACTCTCCTCATCAATGCCGTAGAACTCGGCAACTTTCGATACCACATGCTTCACGGAGACCGTTTTCTGCGGCCGCGCGAAGGAACGAAGCGAATGACGCACTTCCGCGAGGTCCGGCGGCACACCTTTTACCTGGGTATGGCAAACAACACTGTTAATGACGCCCTCGAGCTCACGGATAGAGCCTGAGATAGAGGTCGCGATGTGCTCGATAACCTCGTCAGAGAGGTAGACCCCGTGCGACGCAGCCTTCTTCCGGACAATCGCCATGCGGCTCTCGGTATCAGGCTCGCCAATATCAATCGACATGCCGGCGGCAAAGCGGCCACGAAGTCTATCCGCAATGTCAGGGATTGCCGCTGGTGCTCTATCAGACGAGAACAGAATCTGCTTATTGTTGTCGTAGAGCGCGTTGAAGAGATGGAAGAGTTCCTCTTGTGTCTTGTCCTTCTTCGAGAAGAACTGAATATCGTCCATGATCAAGAGGTCGTACTGGCGGTACTTCTCCTTGAATCGGTTCGTGTTTCCGGCCTGTATAGAGTTTGTGTAGTCCTGGCCGAACGTCTCTGCGGTTAAGTAGTACACCTTCCGTCCGGGATAGAGTTTCTTGAACTGGTTGCCGATCGCCTGAATCAAGTGAGTCTTCCCTCTCCCGGTATCCCCGTAGATAAAGAGAGGGTTATACATGATCCCCGGACGCTTCAATGCTGCTTGTGCCGCGGTATGGGCGAGTTCATTGAAGGAACCCACGACGAATGTGTCGAAAGTATAGCGAGGATTTAGGCCATCACTTTTGTTTATATAGAACTCATCAAGTGGCATCTCAACAGTAGCCTGCGCGGTTCGGCGAGGCTCCTTTGGACGGCGTCTATCATCCTTCACAATCATGTACTCGATATTGCGGTACTCGTGAGACACCCCACGAATGATCTTCAGAAGAAGCATGTTGAACTTCTTCAGATACCAATCACGGAAAAATTGGCTTGGTACGCCGACGTACACAATCCCCTCTTCGATCTTTACGATCGAGCTATCTCTAAACCACGTGTTGAAGTTAGCGGGTGAAATGGAGAGCTCCACCTGCGTGAGGGTGTATTCCCAGAGTTCCCGCGCATCAAGCTTGTTCATCGTGTGGATAAGTATACGGACGTTTCAAAAATGCGCGACCACGACACCCGTAAGGCAGTTGCTTGCTACTCTCCCGTCAACCTGTTAGTATCCTGTGCATATGCCAAAGCGCACCTATCAGCCGAAAAAGCGTAAGCGCGCGCGTACCCACGGCTTCCGTGCAAGGACTGCAACCCCTACCGGACGTGCCGTTCTCCTTCGCCGCCGCCGCAAGGGACGCTCGAAGCTCACTGTCTAATGATTTCACGTAAACTGCGCCTCTCTCGGGCGCATTTTGCGCCTACTGGACCTGAAAAAAGGCTTGCTTCAAGCCATTTTTCCCTTTCTATACGTGAAAACCAGGATCAGGGGGGATGTGCCGTGGTGGTATCAAAAAAGGTCTCCAGACTCTCCGTCGGGCGCCATCTTCTGAAGCGCCGGGTCCTCTCGGTAATAAAGCCTTGGTGTCTCCCAACCCGTGCCCTTATCGTCTATGCGCGCCCCGGGAGCCAGACCCTCCCCTTTCCCGTTCTTAAGACAGAGCTCGAGGAGCTTCTCGCTCGCGCCTTCCCTGAAGTGCGGTAGACTGAACTCCCATGATGTCCTTCTTCCACACAGTTCTCTATACGCCGATCTACAATCTCCTCATGTTCCTCACCGATATTCTGCCAGGGCAGGATATTGGTCTTGCGGTGGTAGCGGCAACCTTGATCGTAAAATTCATCCTTATGCCGCTCTCGTTCGCCGCACTCCGGACCCAGCGCGCGATAAAGCAGATGGAACCTGAGATGAAAAAGGTTCGCGAAGAGCTAAAGGACGATAAAGAGGCACAGGCGAAAGAGATGTTCGCGCTCTACAAGAAGTACGGGGTGAATCCGTTCGCTGGAATCCTCACCCTACTTATACAGCTTCCAATCATCATTTCCTTGTACTGGGTGTTCAATAACAAGACACTTCTTTCTGTCGACACCTCGATCCTTTACTCGTTCGTTCCCGCTCCCCTCGCGATCTCCCCCCTCTTCCTCGGCATCTTCGCAGTTACCGGTGCAAGTATCACGCTTGCACTTCTCGCGGCACTTACGCAGTTTGTGTACGGCTGGTACGCAATTCCTGTTCCCGAGAAGAGTACAAAGAAGCCAGGGACCGATATGCAGGCAGACTTTGGCCGTGCACTTGCGATGCAGATGCGGTACATCCTGCCAGTCTTCATCGGTATTGCTGCGTACTACACCTCGGTTGCGATCGCCCTCTACTTCATAACAAGTAACCTCGTCGGCATTCTGCAAGAGTTCATCATTCGGAGGAAGAAAACCACTCCTGTTTCTTAATAGTGTATGCGAAAAAGAGCTCGTATATACGGGCTCTTTTTCTTTCCTCACAGGTTAAAGGTCGTATACCCAGAGAGTACCATCCTTCTTATTCGTAAAGACAAGGGTGTCACTTTCAGAATCAATCGTGAGTGCTACCGCATCAATCGCTACATTCGCTACTTGGCCAGGATCAACAACAAGCGTTGCAAGACGTGTATCAAGATCAATGCGCCAGATACGATCTGAGAACGTTCGTGCACCTTGGTACCACTCATCCGGCACGTTACCCGCGAGTGCTGTTGGTACACCGCAGTACACCGCCCTCCCTCCTGGTTCCCATACACACTTCTCAGCGAGTGTGACCAGTGGAAGCGCGATTGCTGTTCTCGAGGCGAGATCAAGTACTTGAAGGTAGGTACGATTTGCATCTGCGTAGCTATAGAGCACGGAGGTTCCTTCTGCATTCGGAAGTGTCGCAAGACCACGCAAAGGACCAAGGATACGCGTAAACGATCCACCAGCATTCACGAGAAAGGCATACCCGTCGAGTCCACTCGACGCTTTCGTGGTCGCAATAATATCAGTACCTGAGAATCCAGCGCGAAGCCGCGAAAGCGGTGATGTGAACAGGGTTCGCACATTCGTGCCGTCTGGAGCGGAAAGCGAGCCAATGGACCCAGTACTGCTTGGAAGGAGTGAGAACACCGTACTTGTGGCACGCACGGCTACCTGCTCGAGATCCTGTTCAAGGAAGTACCCTTCCCCGCCGTCTGCTGGAAGTGCGTAGGTATCGACATGCTCAGTGCCATCGATGGCGCGTGTAAGGTAGCGCACAAACGCTCGCGCACCATCGGTGGTCCATACAGCTTCTTGGACGCCCGGGAGCGTTCGGTTCGAGATACGCGTCAGAACCCGATCATGGACCCTAAAGGCATAGATATTGCCGCTCTGGCGCTCGATAAAGCGTATCTCAACATCGGCTGGCACTTCAGGTGTGGTTGAGGAAACTGCGGGCACTGGGGGAATATAGAGGGCGACAGCACCCTTCGCGACCGGTGCATCGCTGATGCGGATAAGACGAGGTGCGACCACCGTTCCAGCCCCTTGAATCGGCTGGCCATCTGGACCAAGGAGCTCAGTTGCTGGACGGTCGCCACTTGAGCCAAAAGGATTGGTAGGTACCCCCACAGACAGAGTCGGTCCGTTAAAAAAGAGAAAGTATGCGCCAACTAAAAGTCCGAGAACAACGACGATGCTAGCGACGATAATGAGAATGCGGCGATTCATACTATGGTTTCGGTTTTCCGCAGCATACCGCGCCTGCTGCCGCTCCACTACAGCACCCCTTCAGAATCGGAGTGTATCCACCCGCTGCGTTGCATGATCCTCCTGCCCCTATAGCTGTTATGTTCGTGTACTGCTCAGTACAGGATGTGGTATTTGTAGGAACATTTCCGGTTGCTCTACACACCGTTATCCCGTCTTCTCCTGCAGCACACGCTTCGGTAATGGGAACAACTCGCGCCTCTCCGCTCCCAGGAACCTGACACGTAAAGGATGCGACACCTCCATCGGTTTCGCATCGTGCCTTTGCCGTACTTCTACTATTTGTTGTGTCAGTCCAGAGAACCCGATCAGCGCCTTCGAAAGCTGGTGCGAGCTTCTCAATATTTCCTATTTTCAGGCTCAATATTTCTGGATTAATAACCGAGAAAACCACGACAGGTGAGAGTACGAGAATAAGGCCGCCGATTGAGAGCGCGATAAGGTTCTTTGCCTCTTTCTTCTCAGCGAATCCGCTATCGCTACCCATATACATGATGCCCGCCCGCATAATCTGTAAGACAGCAACAACGGCAGCAATACCAATACTGATGCGATAGAGACCGTTCAGGAAGGTTTCAAGACTGAATGCATTTCCGGTTTCCGTAAGGAATGGAACATTCGTAAGCGGCACAAATCCCGTTCCAGGATCAGTAGTGGTCTGTCCGAACACAAGAAGTGGAAGGCCAAGGAGTAGTACGAGAAAGGCAAGATATTTCATAGAGTTATAGGCCAAAGAAACCGAAGCCAGTAGTTTTACCGAAGTCGACAATAACAGCGGTATCAGCAGTTCGGCGTGCAGCTGCCTCGGTTGTCGTGAGACCAAGTCTTGCTGTGCCCTGTCCGTTTCCGGTTGCACGTACGGTTATATCCTTGTCAGTACCATTCGTTGCATTATTCACGGTCCATGCGAAGGTTGGTGGAACTGCAAAGAAGTATCCAACCGCACGGAATGTTGCCTCGGTATCAGGCATAGAGAAGCGGTCGGTAAGGGCTACATCAAAATTCGGACCAAGGAGAGGATCGTTCCGGTATATGCGAGCTATCGGATCAACAGCAGACACGAGCGTGCGCGCTTCTCCAACCAGAGTATTGTCCGGGCTCGTAACCGTTACGGAAATATCCGCGTTTCGATACCGAACGGGAGCTGTTGCTACGAATGTAGACTTCCCGATACCTGATGCATCGGTGAGCACACGGCTCCCAAGACGCCAGGTATACACAAGAGATGAGCTGGGGAGGCGAGTACCAGGGGCGGTCCGTAGATCAGCAACGGCGATAAGACGCACCCGTCCCTCGGATGCAACGAGTCCCCCGCCCTGATAGAACGGGTGTGCCGTCGATGCCGGCTCAAGTACCAAAGACACTTCTGCCGGACGAAGCACCTGCTGCTTTGTGTAGACACGGCCGGAAGGGTCCGTAACCGAGACGATGATGGTCGTGCGTTCGCCAAGCGCCCCTGCCCGCACACTCATAGACTGAGTGCCGCTTCCCTCATACACATTGGTTCCATTAACCGAAACACGAACCGTACTTGCGGACAGATCGATCAAGGTGCTTCGCGGAGACACGGTAACCGTCTGGAATGGGCGCGGATATTGCGGGAATATAGAGACAGATACTGGCTCGGTACCCCCTGGAATACCTTGGGCGTTTGCGACGCTCGCGACGGAGCTCAGGAGAATGAGGATGAGAAGCACGGCGCGTATCATACGCACAGTATATACCGAAGCGATACTGAACCTGCTCCTAAAACGGGGGTATCTTATGCTGCCTCCCGCGTAGCATTACTTTATCGAATTGTCATTTGCGGGCGTGTGCCGTGCCTGCTGTACCTCTTCTCTACCTTCACGTGCACTATCCATACGTGCAGCACGTGCTTGGTTCATTTTCTGAAGTCGTGCGTAGGCCATGGCTGTGCGGGGTGTTACCTTGCCTCCTGCAGCAGCACGTGCATCCTCAATGCGTGTCTGGACGATGATTCCAATAACAGCAGCCGTAAGTCCCGGGAGACCGTTTATAAATGGAGGGATTTCAATCGCCGTTGCTCCAAGCATAGTGAGTAGATTCTTTCCATTCGCAGGATTGAATTTCACACCACACAGAGCGAACCATAGAAAAAATATACCCAGCCCGAGAAATGTGAAGAATAGAGAAAGCGGAAGGAGTAGAACCGTAAGGGTCAACAATCCTTGTATGATGTCGATAAGCGCCGCCACCGCGATCATCATGCCGGCGGTTACGTTTCCGATCTTGTGCTTCTTTTCCATGCGCTAGGCTACGAGCCCTCCTGCGTCATTTCTTGCCTTCTCTTGCTTGATTTGAAGGAGCTGGGACGGGTCTGACGTTATGATCTGGTCTTCGGTATAGGATGAAACGATCTTGATCGCGACATGCTTAAGTCCCGCAAAGAAGAGTCCCTCCCCTACTCCGGACTCAAGAAGCAGGAACTTCTCCTCGTCTGTGAGATTGAAGGTCTCCTTAAGTACGTTAATAGTTGTTGGCGACTGTTTCAGAAGAAGCTGCATTGAGGAGTTTGTGAGAATTGGTCGACCATACGGACTCTTCAAGAAGTCCTCGACATCCTGGGTGATGGTTGCGACGCCGAGATAGTACTTACGTCCACGCTTAGCGACACTGTAGAGGAAGGAGGCCGTGTCGTCGGATTTCATCATCCACCATGCCTCGTCGATAACGAGAAGGCGCTTCTTGAGCTCATGACGTACGGCATTCCAGATGAAGTGCGTGATGATATACATCGCCACTGGCTTTAGCTCGTCCTCCATGTCGCGTACCGAGAAGACAATAAACTGCTTATTAATATCAATGTTCGTCGGCTGATTAATGAATCCGGACCAGGTACCGTGGGTGTACTTCGAAAGACGTATCACGAGAGATTCGGAGCCCTCCATACCGGAGAGCACATTCTCGAAGTCTGAAAGGAGTGGTGGTTCGATACCGGTGAAATCGGCATCTCCTGTAATATCTTTGAGCGCATAAGTCTCCGTGATGGCGCGATCAATAATTGCGTCCTCTTCAGGAGTTAGTCCTCCAAGCATGATGCGGAAGAGTCCTACAAGGTTAATTATGTTCGAACGCAAGATGTCTGAAGGCTCCTCGTCTTCTTTAACAGGAGGAAGATCAAACGGGTTGATGTGATGCTCGGAAGAAAGCGAGATGTTGAAGGTGCGGCCCCCAGTTGCAGACGCGAGATTCTCGTACTCACGCTCTGGATCGATAACGATCACGTCCGTACCGAACATGAGGGAGCGAAGGATTTCGAGCTTCACCGCATACGACTTACCCGAACCGGACTTCGCGAACACTACCGAGTTGTAGTTCTCAAGCGAGAAGCGGTCGAAGAGAATCAAAGACGCGTTGTGGCGATTGATACCGTAAAGGATGCCGCGGTCGCTTGTGAGATCGAAGGAAACGAATGGGAATATCGAGGAAAGTGGCGAGGAATTAAGCTTGCTCGTCACCATAAGCTCATCGCTTGCGATTGGCAGGGTCGAACGGAATCCCTGCTCTTGCTGGAAGAGCGCTGGCTTCGTATACACGAGCTTCGCGTCAAGAATGCCCCGTACATCGCCCTCGATCTTGTCGAGATCTTCCTTCGAATTCCCGTAGAGCGTTATATACAGACCCACTTCGAAGATATGTTCCTCAGCCTGCTGGAGCTGGTCGCGAAGCTGCTCAAGGTCCCGGTATGCGGTGTCGAGCATAGGATCGCGCACCAACCCCTTCTCTTCCCTGTCGGAGATCTGACTCTCGATCTCCGCAACCTTCTTCTGGAAGCCACGCAGCGCGGAACCCGTCTCCACCGGATGAATGAAGATAGATACGTCAAACACCTTATCGAGGTTGATGATTGGTGTGAACCAGCTATCAACCAGGAAACGAGGATACGAGATCGTATAAAAGGATCGGGACACTTTCTCCCCAAGCTCAAGCTCACGGGCACCAACCTTGAGAGCTGCGGGTGCGATAGCGTCGGCAAGCTTGAGCTCCCCTTCCGCATAGATATCTTTTGGAAGTACCGGCGTCACTGACGGAGTCTCGTTGTTCTTATTCTTTCCGAGGAAGTCGAGGAGTGCCATACGCTATGCGGAAAGATGAATAGGATTCTCAAGTTCGGAGAGGTTGAACGAACGGTACAAAAGCTCGATGATTTCTTCCGTACCGAGTGGCACAGCACGTACCCCGCTTGAGGCGAGTCCTTGTACAACGAGTGCCATGCGCTGCTCGAGCTGCACACGATGCTCTTCGAAATTATCTCCCCCGGTATCTTTTGGTGTCGGACGTCCTCCAAGAAACGGTGCTGCACTTTTCACGAGTCCCCCGCCCCCTGCTGAATACGGCACTACGACGTAGAACATCTTTGTCATGATGTCGCTTGAGTCGATGAAGTTCCGGATAAACTGCACATACTCTCGCAACTGCAATCGCATAAGCTCGCTTGTCTGATCCTGCATACGTGTCTCAAGCAAGGCAAGATACGGTCTGATATCTGTTTTACGTGAATGTACGACAATCTGTATCGTGAAATCGAGTGTGTTCAGGAGACTCTGGAATCCTCCAATAATAGCGCGCTGCTCATCCTCTCCCTTAAGGGCAAAATTGATCGACGAGCACATGAGCACACCGCGGTATCCATCATCCTTAAGAACAATGACCCCATTGCGAACTTCTTTCACCGGCACGAACGATTGCGTGGTCTTGGTTGATGCCATAACTAAGCGTTGGTATCGCGATCCTTAATATCGAGAGACCAAGCAAGATCCTTGAGCTTGCTCTGCGTAAGGCCGAGTTTTACAGGATCTGCCGGCTTCACTGCTATCGGTGCCTCAGCCGATACGTTCCGGTCCTTCTTCCAGAGGTAGAGTCGGTCGCCGATATAGTAATTGAAAGCCGCCTCCATGATCTCAACAAATGGTTTGTTGTTGATCTTGTAGAACGCAAGTGCCAGGGTGAGTGCTCCGACAGGAAGCGCGATGATAATGCCCAACCAGAGCGGGAGATACAAGAGGACGATCGCACAGAGTCCGACACCCCCTGCGACATAGATGAACTGCTTAAGGGTGAACGGTCCGAAGATTTTATCCTCAACCTCAATGAACTGTGGTACTTGGTACTCCATTAGTATCCAGTATACCCGATACTGAATGTGCACTCAGTAGTTCCCTACTGAATAGGCTCGCGATACGGGTCAGATCCAAATTCCTTTTTAATTACAGGGACTACGGGCGTAGGAATTGCCGGAGGTGGGAGCGACTGTGACTGTCTTTCCATAGGAGCAGCAGATACTGGCGCAGCGGGCTCTGGTGCGTGAACGTATGTCGGGGTTACTTCAGGAGGTTGCTGGAGGGGAGCATTCTGCGGGTGTTGTGCACCGTGGGTCGGCACAAATATATGGACAGCGGCAGCTGGGTGCCACCCAGACTGAGCCTGTGCACCGGGCATAGGATGCACAAAATGTTGCTGAGGGATAATGTGCTGAGAAACGGGAGATACCTCCAGCATTGTGGGTTCCAAGGGAGCGGGGGGAGGAGTTGGCATTGGTGCCGCTATAGGCGAGCCCGGAAGCGTTGGTGCCGCCGCCGGCTGATAATCAAGCGCCGGAGGAGGGAGAGGTGCAGGTTTTTGAGGGGCATTAGGTGCAGATGAAGGGGTATTTCGTTCGGCATCACGCAATCGCATGAACACGCGAGTGTTAAGATCGGCAGCCAGTCCATTAACTACATCCTGCGTGAGCCCTGCTTGTGTCAGGGTCGTCACAAACTCCTCTGGACGCATAACGCCGAGAAGCATCAGGATAAACGATCGCTCGAACTCCCCTGCCTGGTCTATATGGAGTTGATACTTTTCTGATAACTCGCGCACAACAGCGTCTCGTTCATCGCTTTTGAGGAAATCCTGCACTGGCTTAGGCAAATCACGCATAGCCGCACCCACTTCCTGGCTTATGTCGGCATCGTCAAATTCTTCTTCAGGATTCATTTGAATATTGTACTAGTGATGGCCACCTCCATCATCCTTCTTGTGTCCACTATCGCCTCCACCGCTCGGCTTCTCTTCTTTACCGTGACCGCCGTCCTCCTCTTTATCCTCCTTAGCGTTTTCTTTTATGGCATCGACCAACTTGTCACGCTTGCTTCTCTTGAGCTTCTTAATAATCTCCGCAGAAGCCTCCGCATTAATATGATGTCCGAGAGTAAGAGGAAGGCCATGGTTCCTGCCGAGAGCTTCTCCGTATTCACGCTGAGCAGACTCCTTTGAAAGACCCTTGTTCCAAGTAATGTTACCCGTGCTATCAATGGATTCGTATCCGCTGATCGTTCTGTCGATCTCCTTCGATCGATTGTCATAGTCCTTAAGGATCTTCCCGAAGCGATCCTTGCGATCCGAGACCCGCTTCTGGCGAGAAGCAATATCCGCTGCTTCAATCTCTGATGCCTGCTGATGCTGCTCTTCGAGCTCCGCAAGCACCGCTTTCTGATTGTCGAGATCTTCTCCCCACACTCCATCAGCTTCCAGCTTCGCCACAGCCTGCTTCTGTGCAGTAACCTTGCTAAGACGCTCCGCGGCAACCTCAGCGTACTTCTCTTTCTGGGACTTGAGTGCCGCTTCTTCTGACTCATTCTCGCGGTCTCCCTGCTCTTTCGCTGCTTCCTTATACAGCTTAATCCTCTCCTTCTCATCCTTGAGGCTCTTTTCGCGCGCCTGTTCTGCCGGTGTCTGAGCAAGTGTCTTCTCTGCAAATTCCTTACGCTTCTTAACCTCCGCTTCCTCGATACCATGAAGACCATGTGCCACGTTCTTACCTGCATTTCCTATATCCAACCCGGCTCCTTTCGTAAGGTTGTTTATTCCCGTGCGGGCACTAAAGCTTGAGGTTGCGCCCTTATTGGCGAGATTGTACGCAAAACGGCTGCCGAACCCATCGTTACGAGCATAGCTAGACGAGGCAATTCTTTTAGCAATATTACCGGAGGCTGCCCCAATAGTTCTTCGCCCCGCAAAACCAGCAAAACCGACCGTTGTTCCGGCTACTGCTTGTGTCGCGAACTTCGCACCTATCGCACCCATTTTCGATGCAGCGATCAAGGAGCCAATCATGAATCCAATAACCACCATGAACACCATGACAACCTGCATATTTCCAGCCACAGTCGTCCCTTGGTTCGCGATAAGCGCATTTGCAAGTGTTGCCTCCCCCTCCATAAGACCCTCGGTCAGCTTGATGCTGATGAATATGAGAAGAAGGTAGACAGGAGCGAAGAACGCCTGAGACATAAGCTTGCTCCACCACATGCTCGCAAGCCCTTGAAGCTTTGGTATCGCCATCCCCGCAAATCCTATCGGCGACGTCACCATAAGAAGCGAAAGGACTACTACTCTAAAAATGAGCATGATGGAGCCCGCGAGCAGTACTAGAGCGGTTATGAGTACAAAAATGGAAAGCATTATCAGCGAAACGGCATAGCTATAGGGACGATCAACCAGGTTCGTCATAGCGGTCTGAATATCACGACTCTCTGAATCCCAGATAGACGTAAGGCCTGCCACCTTCAGAATTTGTCCCGCAATTCCCACATTCGAACACTCTTCATTCGTAACATCTGCAGCAGAGGTTGTTCCGGTAGATGTTTTTGGTGAGCAGCTTTCTCCTGCAAGCGTTGCGAAGCTTGAACTGAATGCGTTGGCAACATCGATAACTGCCTGCGAAGCGAAAAGGCTAAAGTTTAGGAGAACGGCAAAGATGATGAGACGTGGAATAGCCTTCTTCGCACTCATGCCCCCGCCATGTCCATGTCCCCCACTATCAACGTTCAAGATAAGGAGTACGCCCATGAAGATGAACCCGAACAAGAGGCCAATGTTTGCGATATCACGCATCACGCCCCAGGCGATGAGCATTCCTTCGTTCGTGCCAAAGTATGTACCGAACTGGAATACGGTGCGTATGACCACCCAGTTGAACACGGTGCCTGCCAGGAACAGGATCATTCCTGACAGGGTCAAAAAGATGAAGGCGATCCCGGTAAAGAGCATTCCCGGCAATGCTCTAATACAGGCACCGAAGTCACCAAGACTACAGGTGCTTGAATTATCCCGTGCCGGAATGGCTTGCTGTGTAATTGTCCCATCCGGATTCTGGGTACTTGAAATGCCCCCACCGCCGATAGGGTTTACTACGGTCGTCGTAGTACCAGCACCATTATTAACCTGTGTACACACAAGACGAGTAATGCCTCCTTCAGCACCACCGACGTTTACCAGCGAACAGGTACACGTTCCGTTCGCCATACACGCGCTCTGCTCAGGATTCGGCTCAGTCTGTGCCGAAACGTGTTGAGGAGAAAACGCCGCGGCTCCTCCAAGTACGACGACAGAAACAAGAAGCAGCGTTCTGAGATGGAGAACGAATCGACTTGTATTGTTGCCTGCTGCAGTCATGACGGTTAGTCTCCCGACGAATTGCACGTTCCGTTCGCACGTCGGTTCATCTGGCTATAGAGAGATCCCGGCTCAACATCTCCAGTATCCTGAGATTCAATCTGAGCCTCCGCGATTTCCTCACTGGTCGGAATTGTCGTAGAACGATTGAGTTGAGTGAAATCATTGACGATACCTGAGATAACGAGACTCTGGTTACCGGCAGTTGCATTTGCAACTGCAATGCGCTCCTCAAGATCGCGATAGGCAGCGATACCGTTTGCTGCCTTAACAAGCGCATCTTGTGCGCGAGTAATAATCGCATCGGGATTAGGCTCTCCATCTGAACCGCATCGAGAGCGGGCAGCCTCCGCTGCGTTACGAATCTTTTGCCAGTTGGCCTGGTACGTCTCGAGAATCTCGCGTTGATCAGTAATCGTTGCCGCGAACGCAGCACCGGTATTCGCGCTGTTGCCTGGATTCTGTGTTGGATCTGTGGAGCGATCGATAAAGGAAGAACCGCCACCAGTTGACGGACGAGATACACCACGGAGACCCGAGCTGTTGCCTCCAAGTACCTGTCCGACGAGCTGATTCAGAAGTGCACTGATGATCTCGTTGAAGTCATCAGCAACGATAAGACGTTCCTGACCTGCATCAAGTGCTTTATTAAGTCGATTTTCAATTACAGAACCTGGCGTGAGAATTTCACGATCAATACACGGCTCTTCGCTTGCAAGGTCAAAGGGAGAGATACCTCCACCCGGCGTATCACTTGCCTCAGGGTTCGGTGCCGTCGCAATACAGTCGCCCCGCCACGAGAGGAAACCTTTGCTCCAATCGAGCTCTTGAGTGCGAATCTGAATGGCGCCACCAACAGCATTCTCAAGCTGTTCGTTCAAGAGCATATTCATGCCAAACGGGTTGTTCTCCGGATACATAACGGTTGCAAACCATGCATTGAAACCGCCCTGACTAAAGTCTCCACGTAGGAACGCCCGGTCGTCTGCACTTACCTGGTCAAGGGTGTAAGGGTAGCGCACATAGAAGGATTCAGGACTTGTACGGAGGTAGTATGCGAGACGAACGGAATCGAGAACGGGATCTTGGAATGGAGATCGGCCGAACTCCTGCTCTGAGAGTTCGTCAAAGAAACGCCCCGCGATAGTGTCGGCAACACCGCGCATATTCTGTCTGAGGTCAGTAACGAACGCTGGAGACCCTTGGAATCCGGAGTTGATCCAGTTCACGGTGCTCTTCGTCATAGATTCAATAGCGAGATTCGCGACATCCCACGCAAGTCCGTTGAGCACGTAGTTGAGTGTTTTATCAGCGGCGGTGCTAACGGAGGTAACTAATGAGTTGAATACCTGAAGCGGACTGTCGTAGTCGGCAGCATGCGCGGTCTGCGGTACGGCCGCAAACGATGAGACAAGGAGAACTGCTCCGAGAAGAAGCGTGATGGGAGCGTTGTTCCGAATAGTCGTCATGTTATTGGGCAGCTAGCTCGCTGGTATTGAAGAATTCGTACCCTGGCTGCCCTTCCGTAAGAGAGACCCCTCTCGCTGAGAAGACGCCGTTCAGGTTCGCAAAGCCCGACTTCATGCTCGTCGCATATTTTCCATAGAGGCCGATACCGAGAAGCGCCCGGAGCGGATCCTCCTTAAGTGCTGCCATGTCAGCGGTCATGCTGCTCAGATGCATGGTTGCGTTCACGATAGCGAGATGCGCCTGGCGTGCTTCTTGTGGAACCTGCATGCGGATAAGCGCATCAGCCATTGCTGCGTATGCCTTGCTATACGCGGTTACCTTCGCTAGGGCTGCATCGTCGCCCCGAATTGCATCTTGGAAGTAGGCGAGCTCGTTGCGTGCGCTAATGGAACTCGAGACCGTGTTTGCGGCGATCGCCGCCTCTGCTTCTGCCGCGTATGCCACAAGTGCAGCTGCCCCAGATGCTCCTGAGACACGCACATCGTTTAGGGTGTAGTGGTCGGGTTCGCTAGCGTCTGCAGAAAGCTCCGCAACACCGCTCTGTACGAACGCTACAATCTCCTCTTGGGTTGGCGGCGTGCCAGTACGATTAAGCAGGTACTGCTTAAGGAGCGTTTGTGCGAAGCGGTCTGTTAGCGACGATGGTGCAGCAGCGATGCCAGGAATAGAGTCCGGATCTATCGCTTCTTCCTCTGGACGCACCATGACTTTCGGCTCAACGAGTCCCTGTGCAACCGCTTCCCCGTCCTTGATCCCTGCTCTGAACGACTCTGGGTTTAACGGATCAGTATTGTAGAGAGATTCCTGCCAATCAGGAAGCCCGTCAGTGTCGCTATCCTTGGCAGCGTATTCGCGAAGGAGCTCTTCGGAAGACTGTGCACCGGCGATGCGAGTCATGCCGAAGAATGGATTTGGCCCGGTTGCGAGGTATGTACCCCCAACCATGAGAACGGCGAGTAATGAAGCGCCTGCAATGCGAAGGGTACGGGTAGAATGAGCCATAATTCAGTAAGGAAATAATAGCACGCAGGCTCATTCACCCTTCATCTACCTATAGAGGTACGTGTGCATTAGTGCACGCTCCTTTATGAAGACTTCAGCTCTCTCGTGAGGGTCTTCCACTCTTCGAGTGCAAGGTCTTCGGCACGTGCGTTCTCCCCGAGTCCTACAACTTTGAATGCCGCCGACACCGCCTCTCGTTCCCATCGTTCCTCGAGATTCTTCGCAAGGCGTTTTCTCTTGTGTGCGAATCCAGTCCGTATAACCTCAAAGAAGCGCTCCTCCTCTTTCACATCCTTGAATCCTGCACGGCTTATGTTCCCAATACGCAGTACCGCAGAGTCGACGTTCGGCGCGGGCTTGAACGCACCTCGCGGGACGGTGAAGCAGTAGGTTGGCGCCCCGTATACCTTTACGGATAACGACAGAAGACTTTCCTTCTTCTCTCGGGCGATGCGTATTGCCACTTCCTTCTGCACAAGAAGCGTCATTGAGCTCGGCTGGTTAGGCGCCGTTAAGAACTGTCGAATGATCTCGCCTGTTATGTAATACGGAATATTCGCAACAAGATGGTACGCACCCTTGATGCTCGTTGTATCGAAACTTCGAATGTCTCCGTTTTTGAGTGTGAGTGTTCCCTCCCTCACTTCGTTCGCGAATGTCGACTCGAGTTCAGGGATGAGCGCATGGTCCGCTTCAACGGCGATAACACGCATGCCGGCAGCAAGAAGTTCGCGCGTGAGCATGCCGGTGCCAGGACCGATCTCGAGCACCAGCGCATTCTCTGGAAGCAAGGCGGCACCAACAATACGCTCGGCATTTTGCCGATGCATGAGAAAGTTCTGCCCGAGGGATTTCTTGGCGAACATACTAAAGGTATATCGTACGCTCTCCGTACAATTCGTCCCCTTCCGAGAAACTGATAAGTCCTTCGTCTATGTCCCGGATAAACATGGAGGGCTCTGAAGCGAAATCAGTACCATAGATACGGCGAATGGTTGCGAGTGTGAGATTAAGTCTCCGCTTTGCGCGGGTAACTGCCACATAGAATAAGCGTCGCTCCTCTTCCTCGTCGCGCTTCTCCCCTTCCCTCGCCTCGTGCGGGAATAAACCCTGCTCCATACCGGAGACAAATACGGTATCGAACTCAAGACCCTTTGCAGCGTGCACCGTCATAAGCGTAATGCCGGTGGTGCCTGGTGCGTCGAGCTCGTCTTGGTCGCTCGCGAGCGCAGACTCTGCTAAAAAGGCTGCAATTCCCTCTTCCCCAGGCATGCCGTCGTAGCGGCTGGCGAGGGTAGCGAGCTCCTTCGCGTTCTCAAGTCGCTCGACGTCCTCTTCCCCACCCTTTCGAAGGGCGTCAGCAAGTCCCGAGCGCTCAATGACGAGCTTCACAAATTCAGAAGGAACCGCGACTTTCGAGAGTTCATTCAGTTCCATAACAATCGCCTCAAATGCCGCTACCTTCGCCTTCTCTGCAGGCTTTAAGAGATCGCGCTTTCCATCGATGAGCTTGCCGAGCGTTACCTTCCCTATGCCACGCGTCGGTGCCTGCACCGCGCGGATGCGATCAACTTCTCGCTCAGGATCAAGGGCAAGTCTGACCCAGGCAAGTACATCCTTTACTTCCTTGCGGTCAAGGAAGCGAGTGCCGAGCACTTTGTACGGCAGACCTTCTGAGAGAAATGCCTCTTCGAGCGCACGCGATTGGAAGTTCGTGCGGAACAAGACGGCAATCTCTTCTGGAGGAATTCCTTCGCGGAGCGTTTTTCTCGCCTCCTGGGCAATCCACCTCGCTTCGCTCTCAGCGTTACGCGCGATGTGCAGCCTGATAGGTTCTCCGTCCGGGTTGTCGGTCACTGCATGTTTATCCTTTCGGTTCTGATTCTTCTCGATAATCTGGTTGCCTGCAGCAACGATAGTTTTTGTTGATCGATAGTTATGCGCGAGCACGATAGTCTTCGCATTCTCGTACTGCTCCTCAAACTTGAGTAGGTTCTCGATAGTCGCACCGCGCCACGTGTAGATAGTCTGATCGATGTCCCCCACCACGAACAAATTGTTATGAACCGCCGAGAGATACCCCGCGAGTTTGCCCTGCAGCTCGTTGGTGTCTTGGAACTCGTCTACATGCACATGGCTATACAGCTGTTCCGCTTCCTTACGAATATCCTCATGGTCTCTGAGGAGTCGTACCGGCAGAGAAATAAGATCGTCAAAGTCGAGCGCCTTCTCCTTACGAACAATTGCCTCATATCGCGGCCAGACTTCCGCAATAACTCTCGACTGAAAGCTCTTCTGTGCGTACTTTTCGCGGAAGGCTTCTGGGGTTGAGCCTTCACCCTTCTCTTTCGAGATGCGAGACAGGACGAAGTTCGGGTTCATCTCCTTTGGATCGATATCCATGTCCTTAAGGACCTTCTTAATAGCGGACTTCGAGTCCTCCCTGTCGAATATCGTGAAATAGCGCGGAATACCGATTCGCGTGCCGTATCGCTGGAGAATCTCCCGGCCAAGCCCATGGAACGTAGCGACAAACGGGAGCGGGCTGTCGCCGAGTCTGTGTGCGAGACGCTCACGCATCTCTCTCGCAGCCTTATTGGTGAAGGTTACAGCAAGAATTCGCTCCGCGGGCACACCTTCCTTGATGAGGTGATAGATCCGGGTAGTCAAAACCCTGGTTTTCCCGGATCCGGCCCCGGCAAGAACGGAGACGGGCCCCTCGGTAGCCAGGACAGCTTCCCGTTGCGCGTCATTGAGGCCTTCGAGGTGCTGCATGCTCCCCCAACTATACCCGAAATCCGCTCTCAACACCCTCTTTTTGGACGGGTTGACCCCTCCTGAGGAGCGTTTATACTACCTTCATCGAATGATTGTCTGAAACTCAAGAGATGGCTTACCTAGGCCGTTTTTGTATTCTGAAGAAACGCTGAAGATCCCCTGTTTTCCCTATAATTGAACCCAACAAACCTTTCGGTCCCACAGCACTGGCTGCAGACCAAAACGCATACTGGATTTCTGGCGCTCTAATCGCCGCAAGCCTCCTTCTGGGGATAGGAATCATACTCATGCCACGCGCTGCAGGCGCATTCTGGCCATTTTCCGTAACCCGAGCATCGGACGGCACTTCGACCGTACCTATGGTCCATGACAGTAGCCTCGACCTCCTCGACGCAGCCGTAAACACAGACCCGAACCCTGCTAAAGGCCGTGGAGGCATTTCAACGACGGGTGGATCGGCACTTATCGCCTATACGGGTCCCGACGGCACGATTGCCGATATCGACCGTACGGCCTCGTCTGGTCGCATTTCTACCTATACGGTTCGCGAGGGCGATTCCCTCTCCGGTATTGCGGACATGTTCGATGTTTCCATGAATACGATCCTCTGGGCAAACAATCTTTCAGATAAGGGTGCCGTTCGCCCAGGCATGACGCTTGTTATCCTTCCCGTCTCTGGTATTCGCCATAAGGTAGCGTCGGGCGACACACTCGCCACACTCGCCAAGCGTTACGGCTCAGATGCCGACGAAATTGCGTCCTTCAATGGTATTTCACGCTCGGGCAGTCTTACGGCAGGTGACACCGTTATTATTCCTGGTGGCGAGATTGCAACCGCAAAGGCTCCTGCAAAGAAGACAGTCGCAAAGACTACTTCGAAGATTAAGACGGGTGGCAGTCTTGGTGCGGTTATTGGTACGGGAAACACCTCAAGTGCCGTGTCAGGCGGATTTGCAAATCCTGCTCCATCTGGACGTCTCTCGCAGGGTATCCATGGCTGGAACGGTGTCGACCTCGCAGCGCCCCAGGGCTCTCCGGTTAACGCAGCAGCAGCGGGTACCGTTATTGTCTCGCGTGTCGGCGGCTGGAATGGTGGGTACGGAAACTACGTGGTTATTGATCACGGTAACGGTGTCCAGACACTCTATGCCCACATGAGTACGGATGCAGTGTCGGTTGGTGACACGGTGGTGCGTGGCCAGAACATTGGTACGGTTGGAAACACCGGGCAGTCTACCGGGTACCACCTCCACTTCGAGGTTCGCGGCGCGAAGAATCCATTTGGATCCTAAGAGATCTATTCTAAAGAAAAACACCCCGGACTAACCGGGGTGTTTTTCTTTACGTTTTCTTATGCGGCGACCTCTACTTGAGCGGGTTCTTCTGTAGGTGCTCCCTGCCCTTTCAGAGCGCGGTATGCATGTACCGTAGCCATGAATGAAACAGGAATCGTTACAAAGAGACCAACGAGGAGTGCAAGGAGTCCGAGAATGTTCAGCAGAAGAAGTGCAAGGGCAAGCTGGAAGAGCTTCCAACGGTTTCCTTTCGTAAGTGCCATGCTGCGCTTGATCGCATCAACTGGACCGAGCTTCTCCTCGATAACCACGTATCCGACGAACATGAGCATCACACCGAGAATGATGCCAGGCACGATAAGTAGGATGAACCCTACGAGGATCATGAGGCCAGAGAGTACCGACACTCCGGCAAACTTCCAGAATGGGTGTGGGTGCCAAAGGTCCTTGAAGGACACAGTAGCCGTGTCGTCATGTGCCCGAAGAAAGAATGCGGTTTCTCCCATACTGATGAGAAAGGACGTACCGATACCGATCACCATGGAGATAAGTCCAAAGATGATAGCGGGTATGCTCCCTTCTGCACCGCCCATGTACTCGAGTACGGACTGCACGAGACTTATCGCAGCGTTTATTAGGAACAACAGAATTCCTACCTGTACGAATATCCACGGGCGAGACTTGAACGTGTTCCAGCCGTGCGTGAGCGACTCCTTAACAGTGAGGGTAGTCATACTTGGCCGTTCATGTGTGCCTTGCAGGTTGCTGCGGCAGGATCTGCCTCAAGACGATCTTCCTCAATAGACTCGTCTCCTACGATGCAGGTGCCGTACATACCGTCTTCGATTCTTCCAAGGGCCGCGACGACATCGCTATAGCGACGTTCGAGATCCGTGAGGATAGCGTGGTTGTTGCCAAACTCTTCCATCTGGTCTGCGCGATCGTTCGGATCAGCCTCAAGACCGGTCTCCTCAGGAGTCGCCTCCCAATCATTCGGGTTGCTTGGATTCTTTCGGCCAACGGTAGCGAGCTCGGCTTCAAGCGTCGCTTTCTCTTCGGTTAAGCGGGTGCGGGATTGTTCGATGTTCATGGCCGCTACTGTACCACGAAAACGGTGTCCCCTATTCTGCCTTCAGCCGTGCAAGGAGGGCTTCAAATGCAGCCTCATCTCGGACAATAAGGAGCGTTCGCTTGTCGGCATAGCCGTAGAGGATAAGAGAGCGACCTTCGGTGTCTCGAAGAACCCGTACGTCATGGTTGGCAACGATAGCATCCTCAAAGCGGGTACGGGCCGGGGCCTCGGTAGTAAATCGTGGCGTCGGGGTGCTTGTGGCGACCGTTGTTGTTGCGGTGCTTGTCGCTACTGTGTCGTCAACGATAGGTTCTACGGGATAGAGCGGGTACAGCAGAGCAAGATCTCGCTGCATAAGTGGCTCCCACGTAAGGATGCCCGCGTAGGTCCGCTCGTATGAGTCGACACGAAGTGCGAAGAACGGTTTCGTGTCCCCTCCCGCGTTTACGACTCCTGTGGTGCTTTCTTCTGCGATGTTGCGAAGCAAGATATCCGGAGCCGGAACCTGGAGTGCGCGAATGAAGGCTGCTCCCCCGGCGGGGCTTTTAAGAACCGTCCCGTCTTCCCCGTTCGAGTCGGTGAGTATGTAGGTAACGAGGACGTTACCAGGAACGAGGGCTCCATTGGCAGCTGAGGCGAACGCGGTCATGAGCTCGTAGCTAGTACCGGAGAGCTCACGGTATTCGTCTGCAAACACAATTGATGGGACCGTAAGAGACGCGATTGGTGTATTGCGCATCGTCATCACGAACTGATAGGTCGCAAAAATACCGCCTCCCGCGAGCGCGAGGAGGAGTATGCCCGTTGCAACCGCAACAATCGTCTTCACGGGACTCTTCTTTGGTACGGAAAGCGCTGGAGCGGTACGGGTACGGGAATCTTGCTCTGCCGCAAGTACCGAGAATGTTGAGGCGCTCTTCGTATCAATGCGGTCAGAGAAGTCGCTTGAGTAGGTGTGCAGAGGTTCGGGGCCTACGGGTGCTATGGGGCGTGGTGGCGCGACCTCTTCAATGGGTTCGCGATAACTCTCCTTCCCTACAGGAGGCAGGCGAGATGGTACGGGTTCAGCAAGGGGTGCGAAGTCAGGTGCCGGAGCCGGAATGTTAGACCATGCAGATTTTGGTTTCTCTTCTTTAAAGGTCTCTGGGACAGGAATGGAACGAAGCTCAGGTACCGGAGTAGGTGCGACTGGTGCGGTAAAGCTTGGAGGAGGCGTTGGAATATCTGGCCACGTTCGTTCAGGCGTTGGCGCTGCAGGAATAGGTGAAATTGGCGCAGGAGATTCTTGGATAGACATCTGCGCGCTCTCCCCTACTTTCTGGCGCAAGCGTTCAAGTACTGCAGCGCGTTCCGCTGCACGTACCTCAACAGGATTTGGTTCAGGCTCAACAATTGGTGCGGCGCCCTGTATCGGCGGAAGAGCGACAGGTTCTACGGCTGCAGCGGCAGGCTCTGGCTTCTCAAAGAATGGCCGCTCTTTAATGGTGGTGGTTACACCCGCGATAGTCTCTTCGCGTGCCGGTTCCCTTTTTGTGGGTGGGGGTACGGGAGCGGGTGGATTATTTGAAAGCGACGCCATGTCCTTGGCCATGGTGCGGATGTACTTCGAGCGATCCTCAAGTGCCGCAGACATATTCGCGGCCGTAACAGCAGGGGACGTCGGTGCCGCTGGCTGTCCAGGCTCCTTCTTTGGATCGTTAAGTGTCGGCATGGGGTTCCTTCGATTATACCCGGGAGCCGCTCCATGAAGAGTCTCTTACGTGTATAGAAAAAGCCGCGCTGTGTAGCGCGGCTTTTCTTTGTCTCTAGCGATGTCCAATGATGAACTTCTTGGGGTCGTCACACATATCAGTAAACGCATGTGCAGCTTCCTTCAGTTTCTGTGAGGAGGATTTCCCAAAAGAGATAACCTCAACCTGACAGCCTTCGTTCATGTCCAAGTACTCAATGAGGGGCACGAAGTCGCCGTCACCCGATGCAATGATAATCGTATCGAGCTTTGGAGCGAGTTTAACTGCGTCGATAGCGAGCCCTACGTCCCAGTCGGCTTTCTTTGCGCCGTCTGAGAAGATCTGGAGACCCTTTACCTTGGTCTCGATACCAATCTTGGTGAGGGCGTCGAAGAAGGCACTCTCGTCGCCGCCTTCGGTTGAAATAACGTAGGCAATAGCACGTACGAGAACGCGATCCCCCACGGCCTCTTCGAGGACCTTGGCGAAGTTAACGCGTGACTTATAAAGATGTTTGGCGCTGTGGTAGAGGTTCTGTGTGTCTATGAAAACTCCTACACGTTGCGCCGGATGCTTGATAACAGGCATAACGGTTCTGTATTAAAACGGTGTAATGGGCTCAGAGGAGCCGTACTCTAATTCTAGCACCTGCCTACAACGAGAAACGCGGGCCTCTGCCCGCGGTTTCTTACTTCTTCAAACCGAGCTTCTTCACAACCGCGCTGTAGCGGCGCTTGTCGTTCTTCTCAAGGTATCGAAGATGGGTGCGACGATCAGCAACCATCTGAAGAAGACCACGGCGGGAATGGAAATCTTTCTTGTTCTTCTTGAGATGGCTTGTAAGCTCATCAATCTTGCGGCTCAAAATAGCAACCTGGACGTCGGCAGAGCCGGTATCCTCTGGGTGGCGTGCTATATCCTTGATAACCGCGGTCTTCACTCGTTTCGTAAGCATTACATGCACCTTACCACACCTTGATTAAAAGCGCAAGTGTTTCCTAGTGAGCGCCTAGGGCTTCTGGAAGCCTTCCAGGGCTTTCAGGATCTCGAGAGGTACAGCGAATACCACGGTATTCGACTTGTCTGAGGAGATATCGTTGATGGATTGCAGGGTACGAAGATGGAGTGCGCCTGGTACCGCTGAGAGCATTTTCGCTGCATTTGCCATATTTTCGGCTGCCGCGACCTCGCCTTCGGAAGTAATGATGACCGCACGCTTCTCGCGCTCTGCTTCGGCCTGCTTCCCTATCGTACGTTCCATGTCTGGAGGCAGACTTACGTCCTTAAGTTCGACATTCTGTACTTTGAGACCCCACGCGTCTGTTTCCTTGTCGACGATCTCGCGAATACGGTCCGCAATCTGATCTCTACTCGAAAGAAGTTCATCGAGTGTCACCTCCCCGACGATATTGCGCATGGTTGTCTGCGCGTACTGGGAGATAGCGAATCGGAAGTCCTCGACCTCGATAATGGCCTTTTCGGCGTCAGAAACCTTGTAGTATATGACCGCATTAACACGGACTGACACGTTATCGCGTGTAATGGCATTCTGATCCGGAACATCCACTGCTTTTGTGCGCATATCAACCTTTTGGAAGCTTTGGAAGACTGGGATGATAATGCGCCATCCTGGCTCCATGATTCCCGAGAACCGTCCCATGGTGAAGCGGACGCCACGCTCGTACTGATTTACCTGCTTGATGAACGCGATGAGCACCGCGAGTGCGACAACAGCGAGGACGATCAGTGAGATAAGTTCCATATAGTTTCAGTATACCGCTTGCACATGAAGGCTTGAAGAATATTGTACGAAGTACGTGCTACCCTTTTTGTATGGAAGCGGTCCAGATGAAACGTCAGTTCCTCGAGTATCTTGAGATTGAACGGGGCCGCGCGGTCAAAACCATCGAGAACTATGATCATTACCTCTCTCGATTCTTTGAATACGCCACGATCAAGGATACAAGCGAGATAACGGAGGAGAAGGTCCGTGAATTCAGGCTTTGGCTGAACCGTCAGCCAGGCACGAATAAGGACTCCATGAAGCGCAGGACTCAGAACTACTACCTCATAGCGCTCAGGGCATACCTCAAGTTTCTTAGAAAGCGTGATATTCCTTCACTTTCTCCTGAAAAGATTGAGCTTGCGAAGGTTCCGGAGCGTCATTTGGACCTTATCTCTTCAGTTGAGCTTGATCGGTTGCTTAAGGCTACTGACGGAGAAGGAGAGAAAGCACTTCGCGACAAAGCGATTCTCGAGATGCTGTTCTCGACGGGACTCCGCGTCTCTGAGCTTTGTTCGCTTGATTCTGATATTGATCTCTCGCGTGACGACTTCCCTATTCGTGGAAAGGGCGACAAGGTGCGCGTGGTGTTTCTTTCTGACGCGGCAAAAGAAGCTACGAGAGCTTACCTAAAGGCTCGTACTGACATGGAGCCCGCACTATTCGTAAGTACCGCCCGAAGTACTGAAACCAAGAAGCGTATCCCTACCCGCCTTACGCCTCGCTCCATCGAACTACTTATCAAAACCTATGCAACTAAAGCTGGTATTACGAAGAAAGTAACACCCCACGTTATGCGGCACTCATTTGCTACTGACCTCCTTTCAAATGGTGCCGATATACGCTCGGTTCAGGCACTTCTTGGCCATGCGTCTATTAATACGACGCAGATCTATACACACGTGACGGACTCGCACCTACGGGAGGTGCATAAGAAATTCCATTCGAAGCGGGGGTAGTCCAGATACTGAGACGATACTGGAACGGTATTATTGAACGCTTAATCTCCAGCCCACGTTATGGAGGTTCTCTATAACAATTTTACTTCCTGCTACAGCGTCTATCTTTTTCTTGATTCGGTTTAATACCACGTCAAGCGTCCCGCTTCCTGAGGGAGTATTCTCCTTCTCTGCCAGATCTTCGTAGAGAAATCCTTCCATTTCTGATCTTGAAAGCACGGCACCCTGCGCGCGTACTAGTAACCAAAGTATTTGGTACTCTTGGGCACTCAAGTTTTTAAACTTGTTTGTGTTGATCGACCGGACGGTCTTGCTCTCCAAATCTAAAGTAATAGGACCGAAGGTTGGTTCCCTTAACACCCCTGCTTCTAGCTTCTCGTTGAGTTTCGGGAGTCCTTCCATGTATGTGGATTATGTCATACGAATGTAAGCCAGGAGACTAGGGATCGAACCTTCTCGCGGTATACAATACCTGCATGAGAATCGTTTCTTGGAACGTAAATGGTATCCGTGCCGTCCACAAGAAGGGCCTATTTGAGCCATTCATTAAGCAACTGAAGCCAGACATTATTTGTCTCCAGGAGACCAAGGCTGAACAACACCAGTCCCCTGTCGATCTCATGGGATATGAGGAGTATTGGCATTCCGCTAAGAATAAGAAGGGGTACAGCGGCACCGCCATATTTACAAAACAGGTCCCTGAAGACGTACTCTTCGGTATGCCAGAGGATATAGCCAACGAATACGGGCTTTCCGACGACGGATACGGCGATCCGAACGAGGAGGGTCGCATCATCGCAGCCGATATGGGGCCGTTCTGGGTTGTGTCGGTCTACACCCCGAACTCGAAGGAAGACCTTTCAAGACTCAGTCTGCGCCACGATAAATGGGACCCAGCATTCCTTACGTATTTGAAGCGCCTTGAAGAAGAGAAACCCGTTATTTTCTGCGGGGATTTGAACGTGGCACACACACCAGACGACCTTGCGAATCCCAAGGCAAATGAAGGCGGTCACGGATACACGAAGGAAGAACGAGCAGGAATTGATCAGATTATAGCCTCAGGATTCGTGGATACTTTCCGCCAGTTCACCCAAGGAAATGGGCACTATTCTTGGTGGAGCCCGTTTCGTATGGCGCGCGATCGCAATGTCGGATGGCGAATCGATTATATTTTCGTATCAAAGAAACTTGCCGGAAAAGTTAAGGGTGCAGACATTCATGCAGACATCTATGGCTCCGATCACTGCCCTGTGTCCATTACGTTGTAAAGGACATCTTAAAAGACACGATATCCCCTCTATCCACAGAGTTGTCCTTTACTCTGTCCTTTAGGAGAGTATTATCTATAAAGACCTGAGGGGGTCCCGGTTGAGCTCGCGAGAGACACGCCGCCCCTCCAGGGTGGCGATGTTCTTTGCGAGCTCTTTGTTCCCTATCAGGTGCAAGTAGCGCGGCTTGTCAGCTGTCCAACGAAAGGGCGTACCCCCTCTATACCAACTGGGTCCGGCTCGACTTAGTTCCACGTGAAAAGCACATCATCAGTTCGTTCGCCTGTTATCTGTCCATACTCTATTGGCGGGACTATCCCACAGCCCCCTTCCCCAACCTTTCCCGCCGCTCTTGGACGCATTACAAAAGAAACCGCCTTCCGAGGCGGTTTTCTGTTTATTTCACATGAAACGCGATAAAAACCTGTATTTACAGGATTTTATCCTAGAACTGACCAGTTCCACGTGAAAGCCTACCCAACGTGGTGCTTTTCAAGTATTTCCTGTATTTCCCGTTCCTCCTCCTCTTCCCTCCTCTTTTTGCCCGATTCTCCGAGAGCCTTCAGATCCTTCTCTGGAAGTGCTAAGAGTTCCAGAGTCCTCTGATCAAGGTATTCTTCGGTATTCCGCTTAGGATCCTCAAGAACCTCTTCTAGGAGCGCATGGAGAGTGAAGCCTATCTTAGGCCCAGGTTGCACGTGGAACTTCTCCATTATCCGGGAACCGTCTGTCTTAAGCATTCCTACGGATATCGGATCGCGGAGCGCTTCCTCAACCATAGCCTTATATCTCCGGAAGCGGAACGGCTGTTCCTTCGGTCTGCCGGTCCCTATGCGATCGCAGATGCGAAGATTGAGAAGATCATAGATATTCTCCTCTCCAACGTTCCGAATCATGCGACGAACCGCTGAGAGGGTAATCTGATCAGGATCAGAGAAGAACATGTGCCAGCGCACCAACTTGCTTACCCTTTCGATAGTTTCACGTGAAAATTTAAGATCCTCAAGGGCTTTGCGGGTTACACGTGAACCAACCACTTCATGTCCATGGAAGGTCCAATCCTTTTTCTCATCAGACCAGCGGCGAGTTTCTGGCTTAGATACGTCATGAAATACGGCCGCAAGACGTATATCCTCGCTCCAGCCCTTATCAGCGGCGTGCTGGAGCGCGCGCATGAGATGCCCGAATACGTCGTAGCTGTGGGCTTGGTTCTGGTCAATACCGACGCCACGGGTGAGGTCAGGAGCGATATAGCTAAGTATTTCAAGCTGCTGAGCCAATACTAGCGCCATCATAGGCTGGTTGGAGTTCAGGATACGCACAAACTCGTCACGGATCCTTTCACGTGAAATGTGTGCCAGGTTAGGACCTTTCTCCTTTATGGCTGCCGCGGTGTCAGTATCAAGAGCGAACTCGAGCTCTGCTACGAGGCGTACGGCACGCATGAGCCTCAAGGCATCCTCTTCAAACCGTTCAGCAGGTACGCCAACTGTCCTTAAGACCTTCGCTCCTATGTCCTTTTGTCCTTTATAGGGGTCAATAAGCTGTCCTTTAGAAGGGTCAAGGGCAATTGCATTGATGGTGAAGTCGCGACGCGCGAGATCCTCCTCCAAGTTATCCCCAAACGAAACAGCGTCTGGGCGGCGCTTGTCAGAATAGCCGGTCTCAGTCCGGTAGGGAGTTACCTCAATAATGGCGAGTCTCGGGTCTTCACTCCCGGTCTTAACACCAACGGTTCCGAAATCGTTCTCGTAAAAGGATTCAGGGAAGACGGCCTGAATCTGCTCGGGCTTTGCGTTCGTGGTTACGTCCCAGTCCTTGGGAGTGCGGTTTAGAAGGAGATCGCGCACACACCCACCGACGAGATATGCCTCATATCCAGCGTCTTGGAGACTAGTAGTGACGCGAGAAACCTCAAGAGGAACAGGGAACTTCATTAGGAAAATACTAGTACGCTGATGGCCATTCTCCTAGCTTCCAGGTAGTATCACTAGGACGCTCCTGTAGTGAAATGGATATCACAACAGTCTTCGGAACTGTCGTTCCAGGTTCGAGTCCTGGCGGGAGCACATTATGAAAAAGGGAAGAGACGTATTGCTAAAGGCAGCACAGACATACGGAACCCCGGTCTATGTCTATGAGCAGACAGTCATAGAAGCGCAGTGTCAGAAACTGAGGCGCCATTTCCCGAACGTTGCGTTTCACTACGCAATGAAGGCGAACAGCAACCCCGTTATTCTCAAGGTCATACGCAAGCAGGGAATAGGGGCAGAGGCTGTGAGTCTTGGGGAACTAGCACTCGCAAAGAAGACGGGGTTCAAGGCTACGGAGACGAGCTTCACGTGCGCGAGCCTCACGGAGGATGAGCTTTCATCAGCTGCAGCGTCAGGCGCACGTGTACATCTTGATTCGCTTACGCAGCTTGAGACGTGGGGAAGACGAGCGCTAGGCAGAGAAGTATCTGTACGACTCAACCAGGGCATCGGGGCAGGGCACCATGCGCACGTAATAACAGGAGGACCGCACAGCAAGTTTGGTATTACGCTCGAGGATATTCCGGAGGCTCTGCGCATAGCAGACACATACGGCCTCGCTATAACAGGCATACAGCAACACATCGGTTCGAACGTTCTCGATGCGAAGGTCTTTCTTACATCAGTGCGCGTGCTCCTTAAGACCGCACAAAGATTTCCTGATCTTTCACATATAGATTTTGGTGGCGGACTCGGCATTCCTTACGCACCTGGAGAAAATCAACTCGACCTCAAGAGGGTGGGGAAGGAGTTTAAGATTCTCACAAGCGCATTCCGGAAATCTATCGGACGGCAAGTGTCCTTTGCGATGGAACCAGGCCGATTCATCGTTGCCGAGAGCGGATCACTTCTTGTGTCAGTGGTTGATCTAAAGAAGACGAGCGCGCACCTGTTCGCGGGCGTGAATTCGGGATTCAATCAGCTGATTAGACACGCAATGTACGGCTCCTATCACTCGATCGAGAACCTCATGCGTACACGTGGCACAAAGGTTTCCGTAAGTATCGCTGGGAATGTCTGCGAGTCTGGAGATCTATTCGCAGTAGATCGTCCAATGATTCGTCCGGAGATCGGTGACATACTCGCTATACGGAACGCTGGCGCGTATGGTTTTTCCATGGCTAGTACGTTCAATATGCATGCTCTCCCGCGTGAACTACTCGTATCCGGAAGCGGACAATTGAAGGACATATCTTTTAATCCAACCGAGTACGCCCGCTAAAATACTGGAAAGCTCGGCACGCTCTGTGCTATGATGCCCCACGTAGCGGATATGGTTTAGTGGTAAAACGCGTCCTTGCCAAGGACGAGTCGGGAGTTCGATTCTCCCTATCCGCACTAAAGAATGCAACGCAAAAGACAGCCCAAGCGGCTGTCTTTTGCGTTGGGACACCTGGGGACAAACCTGTTAACACTGGGGATAAAGGACATAGGACAAAAGTGAGGAATTCTACATAGTCCTAAAAATACCTTTATGTTCACTACGTTTCTTAAAAGTCTGTGTCAAAGACCTTGTGTTTGAGAGACATGAAGATGTACGACATGTATCACAGCATCTATGGAGAGAGAGGACTGATACGAGGGTTCTCTCGCTCCCTGCCGCAAATCCTGTAAATCTGTTAGGATAGCGAAGACAGGAGATGTGTGAGAAGGTACTTCTGTCGGGATGTGCTCGCGCACGTCCCATCGCTCGCTCGGGGTGTCGTATACCGGTAGTACGCTACTTTTGGGAAGTAGTTGACGGAGTTCGATTCTCCGCACCCCGACCAGGAAGGAGACAGCAGGTAAGGGAATATGGTATTCTCGAGCCGAAGCGGGATTAGTTTAATGGTAGAACATCAGTTTTCCAAACTGAGAGCAGGAGTCCGATTCTCCTATCCCGCACCAAAAGAAAAGAGCGCCTCTTAGCGCTCTTTTCTGTCTCTTCGTCACACGTTCCTCAGATAGGTGCGTGGTATCTTTACTACATACGATCGTACACAGCGTACGAACGCGGAACGTTTATCCATGACCTTAGTACCTATGAACATACCTACTATCCAGAAGAGCGCCGCGACATTCCTCGTGCTCGGCATGATGCTTGTCGGAAGTGCTCTCCTGCTTCCATCGCAGGCACGTGCAGCAACCTGCACCTTTACAAGCAATCTTGAGATCGGTGTTGAGAGCGAAGCGGTACGCTGCCTTCAACAGTATCTGAATGCAAATGGCTTCACAGTCTCAGCATCAGGTGTCGGTTCGAAGGGATACGAGACAACGCAGTACCAGGCAAAAACGGCTGCAGCGGTGCAGAAGTGGCAGATCGCCAACGGCATAAGCCCTGCAACCGGCACGTTCGGTCCGGTGTCACGTGCGAAGTACATCGTGCTGACGTCTGCTACACCGGCAATTCCCGCTAAGCCCGCAACACCAACGACTCCTGCAATTCCAGCAACGCCGGCCGTACCGGCACAGCCATCTTCCTCATCGGCAGAGACAAGCGCCCGCAATGCGATTCTCGATGCTCGTGACGCATACGAGGACGCGATGGATGACTATGAGAACGCAAAGGATGATGGCGACAACGTTGGAAGCGCGAAAACCCTTCTCGCTGACGCCGATGAGGCTCTCACCGATGCACTTTATGCATTCGTTGATGAGGATTATGGCGATGCAACAGACTTTGCAAATGACGCTGAAGACCTTATCGACGAAGCCCTCGACGAGATCGATGGCGGAGGAAGCAATAATAGTGACGGCGACGAGGGAGATGCAGAGGACGCTATAGATGACGCGAACGATGCTCTCGACGACGCAAAGGACGAAGTTGATGCAGCATACGAAGACGGTGAGGACACTGACGAAGCAGATGATCTTCTCGATGAGGCAGAAGACCTCATTAACGAGGCAGAGGATGCACTCGATGACGAGGACTACGAGGATGCGATTGATCTTGCCGAAGAAGCAATGGATCTCATTGACGAGGCACTCGACGAGATTGGTTCAAACAACAATAGTGGCGATGATGAGTCCGATGCAGAAGATGCAATTCAGGACGCTGAGGACGCTATTAACGACGCGAAGGACGAGATAGACGAAGCATATGACGATGGAGAGGACACTGACGAAGCAGACGATCTCATCGACGAAGCTGAGGACGCTCTCGCTGACGCGGAGGATGCCTTCGACGACGAAGACTATGACGACGCCATAGACTTCGCTGAGGAGGCTATGGATCTTGTAGACGAAGCACTCGACTCGCTCTAAAAGAAACAAAACGTTCGACAGAAAACGCGGCCAGGAGGCCGCGTTTTCTTGTTCATGCATCAAACAGGAAACGAGAGTAGGATACGTCCATGGAGCCTCTCGCAAATCGCCTACGTCCAACGACTCTCGATGAGGTTGTGGGCCAGGAACACTTGGTTGGTGAAGGGAAGCCGCTCCGGGTAGCTATCGAAAAGAAGCATCTCTTCTCGTTCATTCTCTGGGGACCGCCAGGAACCGGAAAGACAACCATTGCACGTATCTATGCGCGTGCACTCGACGCCGAGCTTCACGAGCTTTCAGCGGTATCCGCAGGCAAGGATGATATCCGAAAGATTGTGGGAACGGTAGGGCAGGGGAGGACGCTGAATCTTCGCCCCAAGGTACTGTTCCTTGATGAGATTCACCGGTTCAATAAGAGTCAGCAGGACTTTCTTCTCCCGTATGTCGAGAGCGGGGAATTGACGCTTATCGGTGCAACCACAGAAAATCCGTCTTTTGAAATCATTCCTGCGCTCCTCTCAAGGAGTCGAGTGTTCGTGCTTGAGCCTATATCTGAGGAAGCACTCCGCGTTATAACCAAACGAGCAGGCGTAACCCTCGGTAAGGACGCGTTCGAATGGGTCATGGGATACGCCAACGGAGACGCAAGGAGAGCCCTCACGCTCCTTGATGGCGCACTCGCGCTCTACGGCAAGAAAATAACGGTGGCGAACCTGAATAAGGCACTTGAGGACCCACATCTGCGCTATGACAAGAAAGGGGATGAGCACTACGACACTATATCTGCATTTATTAAGAGTATGCGCGCCTCACAGCCTGATGCAGCTATGTACTATCTCGCGCGCATGGTTCAAGCAGGGGAGGATCCGCTTTTTATCGCGCGTAGGATGGTTATTTTCGCGTCTGAAGATATCGGTCTCGCACAACCAACGGCACTTGTCGTTGCGAACGCGGTATTTAGGGCCTGTGAGACCATTGGGTACCCTGAATGTGCTATAACCCTCGCGCATGGCGTCGCGTACCTTTCATACTCAAAGAAGACAAAGTCAGCATACGAGGCACTACGTGAGGCACAAGCGGACGTAAAGAAGTTTGGGAATCTTCCAGTACCAAAGAAAATACGGAATGCACCAACGAAGCTCATGAAAGACCTTGAGTACGGGAAGGGATATGAGCGATACGATGACGAAAGCTATATGCCGGACAAACTCAAGAAGAAACGCTATTTCCCTGAGGCATAAAGAAAAACCCCGCGAGATGCGGGGCTTTTCCGTAACAAACGTCTACCTACTTAACCGCGTCCTTGAGCGCCTTAGCTGCGCGGAACTTTGGTGTGCGGGTAGCTGCGATCTTGATGGTCTCGCCGGTGCGTGGGTTGCGGCCGGTGCGTGCTGGACGAGCCTTCGCGCTGAAGATGCCGAGGCCAGCGATGGATACCTCGTCGCCTGCCTTGAGGCCGTCAGTGATGCTCGAGATAACGGTCTCGACTGCGCGCTCTGCATCAGCCTTCGTGCCGCCGAGCACCTCCTGCACCTTTGCTGCGATTTCTGCTTTGTTCATGATCGTAATTAGGGTTATTCCCTGGTAGGGCTTTGGTAAAGCCCTACGGAAGGGCTACCTGAGAAGTATAGGAAATGAGCCATTTAACGCAATAGGGCTTGAAAAATGGCGGGGATAAGGTGAAATCCCATCGCCTCGAGTGAAGCGACGGGATTTCTGTGTGAGTTTTACCGTGCAAACTCAACGACGCGGTTCTCTCGGATCACATTCACCTTAATTTCTCCTGGATATTTCAGTTCCTGCTGCACTCGTTCGGCAATATCGCGTGCCATACGATGCATCGCAAGATCTGAGACCTTTCCTGGGTTAACGAAGATGCGGATCTCGCGTCCGGCCGAGATAGCGTAGACCTTCTCGACGCCCTCGTACCCGCGTGCAATGCGCTCCAGATCGCCTAAACGCTCAAGATAACGCTCTACGGTGTCGCGACGCGCTCCCGGGCGGCCTGCAGAGATAGCGTCCGCCACCTGTACGATCATGGACTCAGTTGTTTCGTACGGATACTCCTCGTGATGCGACTGCATCGCCTGGATAATAGTCTTATCTACACCAAACTTCTCAAGAATGCGGCGTCCGATCTCGACGTGGGTGCCCTCGAGTTCATGATCCACTGCTTTTCCGATGTCATGCAGGAGCGCACCAGCCTTGGCGGTGTCGACGTTTGCACCGAGCTCTGAGGCGAGCATGCCGGCGATGTGTGCCATCTCAATAGAGTGCTGCAACACATTCTGCCCGTAGCTTGTACGGAAGTTAAGACGGCCAAGAAGGGCAATAAGGCGCGGATCAAGACCGATAACACCTACTTCGTACGCTGCTTCTTCACCTTTCTGCTTCACCATGTCTGCAATCTCTGCCTTAGCCTTTTCAACGGCCTCTTCAATCTTCGCGGGTTGGATGCGACCGTCTGCGATGAGGTTTTCAAGCGCGAGCTTCGCAGTATGACGACGAAGTGGATCGAATGACGAGAGCGTAATCTTATCGGGTGCGTCGTCGATGATCACGTCGACACCGGTTGCGCGCTCAAACGCCTTGATATTACGTCCCTCCTTACCGATGATCTTTCCCTTCACCTCTTCCGAAGGAATGGTAACGGAAAGCGTCATAACCTCGCTGTTAACCGCTGAGCTCATGCGATGGATAACAGAAAGAAGTATCGAACGGCCCTTTGCCTCGAGTTGTTCGCGGCCATGGGTCTCGAGCTTCTGAAGACGGGCGAGTACGCTTTCTTCATGGCTATCCTCAAGATCCTTAAGAAGCATCGCCTTTGCATCCTTCTCTGAGAGGTGAGAGACCCGTGCAAGCTCCTGCCGACGCTCGTCACGAAGCCTCTCTGCGTCACGCTTCAGGTTCGCCACTTCGTTTTCGCGATTCTTTACATCTTCAGCGTCGTTCGCAAGTGCTCGCTCGCGCTCGTCAAGGAATTCCTCACGCTTATTAATACGGTCGGTCGCCTTAGCAAGCTTCTCTTCCTGTTCCTTGAGAGGGAGTATGCGCTCCTGTTCGAGCTTCTTGGCGCGATCTTCAGCATCCTCGAGCACGCGATTCGCGCGCTCCTTCGCTTCAAGCATCTTCTGCTTCACCTCAAGCTCCAAAGAGCCGCGCTGGCCGAGCGCGATAAGGAGACGGAGCACATAGCCGAGCACGATACCGGCGAGACCCGAGAGGGCGAGGAGGCTCAATACTATCTTTATGGACATACCGGGTTGATGGGTCTCTCCGTGCGTACACAGAGAGGGTTGCAAGCAAATTAGGTTCGGGGAAGCAGCAATTCAGCCGTTTCTGCGTATAAGAATCCCCTGGAACCCTTATAAAATAACACTTTTTATGAGTTTCGCAAATCGAAATGGCCGCCTGATTGGGCGGCCATTTCGTCACTACGTTAAGCGCTATTTGCTCTTGTAGACCTGATCGACGAGTCCGTACTTCTTCGCATCTTCTGCCATCATGAAGTAGTCGCGATCGACATCCTTCTCGATCTTCGCAAGTGGCTGTCCGGTCGATTTTGCAAGAATCTTGTTCAAGCGATCCCGGGTGAGGAGGATGTGCTTGGCAGTGATCTCGATATCAGTCGCCTGACCCTGCGCGCCGCCCCATGGCTGGTGGATCATCACCTCTGCGTTCGGGAGGGCATAACGCTTACCCTTGGCACCTGCGGCGAGGATAACGGCTGCTGCAGACGCTGCCATACCAACACAGACCGTGGAGACGTCCGGCTTCACGTGGTTCATGGTATCGAGAATCGCAAGACCGGCCGTTACCGAGCCGCCAGGGCTATTCACATAGAGTGAGATGTCTTTCTTCGGATCCTCAGACTCAAGAAAGAGGAGCTGGGCGATGATAAGGTTCGCCATATCGTCATCGATGCCGCCACCGAGGAATACGATGCGGTCCTTAAGAAGGCGAGAGTAGATATCGTAGCCGCGCTCACCAAACTGCGTCTTTTCCACGACCATCGGCACGAGCATCGCACGGGGGTTTGTAGTTCGGTGTTCCATAGTTAGGTCATAGTACCAAAGCCGGAGAGATAAGAGAAAGCGCTCCGTTTTCGGAGCGCTTTCTCTACAGAATAGATACTACTGAGGCTGCGGGCCTTCCGCTCCTGCGTCGACACTCGTGTCTCCCTCAACACTTGGCATAGAGCCGTCCGGAAGCATCTCGCCGCGGACGCCAGTCTGCACAGGCATTGCTTCGTCTGCTTCATCGAGACGATCGTTCCATACGTAGAACGCACCGGCGACCAAAATTGCGACAATAAGTACGATGCCGAGGACAGAGCCGTATGCGGCGCCTTTCTTCGGTTCCTCGCTCGGAGTCATCGGAGCGACGGGTTCCATGTTCTGGTCTGGTGCTTGTTCCATAGGTGATTGATTAGCTGTGTCTTAAGTATAGAGGACGAGGAGGGAAGACGTACAGGTGATGGGGATACGTACAAGCCCGGGTCTCGTGAAGGAGACCCGGGCTTGTACGTCTGTTACTTACGCAGTCTTCTTGTTCTGATACATCTCTACGGCGCGATCGAATGCGCTTTGTGCGTCTGCCTTGTCCTTGAACTCGCCGAGCGAGACTTCTTTGTTCTGGAGCTTCTTGTAGGTTTCGAAGAAGTGAGCGATCTCTTTAAGGGTGTGCTTATTGAGATGACTCAGATTCTGGATGTCTGCGAAGCGAGGATCATCAGCGGGAACCGCGATAACCTTCTCATCCGCCTCACCACCGTCAACCATCGGAAGGATGGCGACAGGGCGTGCACGTACGAGGATGCCAGGAAGAAGCGGGTAGGTCGTAAGAAGTACAACATCGAGCGCGTCGCCGTCGTCCCAGAGGGTTTGCGGCACGAAGCCGTAGTCGAATGGGTATGCCTGCGCGGTGTGAAGTACGCGATCAAGCGCAATCATGCCGGTCTTCTTGTCGATCTCGTACTTGTTTTGTGATCCTCGAGGAATCTCGATGATCACATTCATCTCATCACGGGAGCCTGGATTGATGTCGTGGAGAAGGTTCATAGAAGGGAAGATTACGCCTGGTCTTTATCCTGGCTGTCGCGATCATCCGGATTTGCGGGTGTGCCGTCGTCCGAGAGCGCAGTCTCCTCGCCAACGGTGAGTGCGCCGTCAGCCTGATCGTCCTCGGTGATAACGGACTCAGTCTCCGTCGGGTCGATACCAGCGGCGACGGCAGGATCCATATCCTCCTGGTTCTCAAGAGCGGCAACTGACTCGTCCGATGCGCCTTCTACAGGCTCGACAGGTGCCTCAGTCTCAGCGACGCTCGTGCCACCTACTGCCATGATGTCGATATTCCAGCCGGTGAGCTTTGCCGCAAGACGAACATTCTGGCCACCGCGTCCAATCGCAAGGGACTGCTGGTCTTCAGTAACGGTAACGCTTGCACGATGACCTTCCTCGTCGAGGACAACGTCAATGATGGTTGCTGGAGAAAGAGATTCCTTAATGTAGGCTGCCTGATCTTCCGACCACTCGATGATGTCGATGCGTTCGCCACCAAGGGCTGCCATCACGGTCGACACGCGAACACCACGCTGTCCCACGAGTGAGCCAACTGGGTCGACATGAGGGTCGTTCGAAGCGATAGCGATCTTGGTACGGCTACCCGGTTCACGGGCAAGACCCTTGATCTCAATAGCGCCTGCAGCGAGCTCCGGCACCTCCATCTCGAAGAGACGGGTGAGGAAACGCGGATGGCTGCGCGAGAGGCGGAGGTATACGCCACGGAATCCTTCGTCTACAGCGTAGAGGTACGCGCTAATGCGCTCTCCTGGACGGTAGCGCTCACCGGGAATCTGTTCCTCGTAAGGAATGATACCGGTCGCGCGTCCGAGATCGACGAAGATCGCGCCGCGCTCAGCGCGCTGCACGATACCGGTAACGATCTCACCCTTCTTGTGGCCGAACTCGTCGAGGATCGAAAGCTTCTCAGCTTCGCGGATCTTCTGAATCACCACCTGCTTCGCAGTCTGGGCGGCAATACGACCGAAGTCGTCTTGCGGCTCAAGGGGGAAGACAATCTCCTCGCCAAGTTCTGCGGTGCGCTTGATACGCTTCGCGTCCTCGAGAAGGATGTGCTTCTCCGCGTCGTAGCGGGGGAGCTCGCCCTCAGCGACCTCTTCCTCGCGATCGAAGTGCGGATGATGCGCCGGGAGCTCGTGTTCTTCTTCGCCCTCCTCTGGGAAACGAACCATCGTGTCGTCCACGATAGTCTTCACTTGCTCGAAGGTAACGGTACCCGAGTTCATGTCGAGCATGCCGCGTACTACCTGGCCGCGCTTCCCGTACTCCTTCTTATAGGCAGTTGCCATAGCCTGTTCGATGGCGTCCACCATAGTCTCCTTGGTGATGCCACGCTCCTCGAACTCTCCGAGCACTGAATTGATTGTCTTGAGATCCAACATAGGTCCTGTATTTAGTTGTTCGCCCTTCTATTATTCTATTTTCGCACGTATCTCTGGATTCCTTAAAAATAAATGTCCGCGGGTGCGGACATTCCAGATAGGGAGAAGATACCATATATAGGTGTTGCGTCAATGGAGGTCGGGTAGTAGGGTGCAGGCAGAACAGAGGAGAAGACTCTAATGAAACAGGTATTTGTGAGCTGGGTGTCGCATATCAAGGGTGAGATGCCCGGGTTCCATGACGGTGTTTTCGAAATGGAAGAGGTGCCGAAAAGCAAATCAGATATCGACCAGTTGCGGATCATGCTTGCAGACAAGAATTTCGGAGGCGGATACCCAATTATCCTCAGCTTCCAGGAACTCTGACTCTTTCCCCGCTACGGACCATATACGCGCCGCGATTCACTTCGCGGCGCGCTATACTTTCATTACAAACGGCATGCAGGTCTCTGAAAGCGAACTCAAAGAATTCATTCTCGACTCCGGGCTCGTATCCCGGAAGGATGTCGATGCGGCAGACGAGGAAGCGAAACGAAAGAAGCAGTCCGTTGGCGACATCTTGATTGCGCAGGGACTTCTTTCGAGCGACAGTCTCCGCCGCATCAAGGCATATGTGCTCGGCATCCCCTTCGTTAACCTGAAGGACAAGAAGATCGACCTTAATGTTCTCTCGCTTATTCCGGAACCGATCGCACGCACGCACTCCATCGTCGCGTTCAAAAAGGAGGGGGATTCGCTTGAGGTGGCGATGCTTGATACCGAGGATCTTCCCGCTATCGACTCGGTCCGAAAGACAACCGGATTGAAGATTCTTCCGCGCCTCACGGACGATGAGTCTCTAAAGAACGTACTCCTTCAGTACCAGAAGTCTTTGAAGGAAGAGTTCGGCGATCTCATCACGACCGAAGCCGGCCGCATCAACCTTATAAAGGACGGGCAGCCGGGAGACGATGCATCTGGCGAGGACCTGAAGAAGATGGCCGAGGACCTTCCGATCGTCCGCATCGTTGATACGCTCCTTCGCCACGCGATCATTCAGAAGGCATCCGACATCCATATCGAGCCTATGGAACAGGAAGTGCTCGTTCGGTATCGCATCGACGGTGTACTGCACGACGCAATGACACTCCCGCGCACCGCAGCTCCCGGCATCACCGCCCGTATCAAAGTGCTCGCCAACCTAAAGCTCGACGAGAAGCGTCTTCCACAGGACGGTCGCTTTAAAATGGAGACCGAGGCGGACAAAGTGTCGTTTCGTGTGTCGCTTCTCCCGACCTACTTCGGCGAAAAGATCGTTATGCGTCTTTTGCGCGAGACGGGCGAAGGATTCACCCTCGATGTGCTCGGGTTCCATGGCTCTGGGCTTGAGCGTGTGCATCAGTCTATGAAACAAACAACGGGAATCATTTTGATTTCGGGTCCGACTGGTTCCGGAAAGACCACGACCCTCTATACGATTCTCGATATCTTGAATACGCCGGACGTAAACATCTCTACGGTAGAGGATCCGATCGAATACCAGATGAAGCGCGTGAATCAAACACAGGTGAACCCGGCTATAGGGTTTACGTTCGCGAACGGACTGCGCGCACTCCTCCGTCAGGACCCGAACATCATCATGGTGGGAGAGATTCGTGATGCTGAGACCGCATCACTTGCAATTAATGCGGCACTCACGGGACACCTCGTGCTCTCGACCATTCACACGAACTCAGCAGCCGGTGCTATCCCGCGCCTCATGGACATGGGTGTGGAACCATTCCTCTTGGTCTCAACGCTTCGCATGGTTATGGGTCAGCGTCTCGTTCGTCGTCTCTGCGACGGGAAGGAGCAGTACGCACTCGATGCTGTGGAACGTGGGAAGATCGCAAGCGAAGACAAGTTCGACAATGTACTCAAGGCACTCATCGAAGAGAAGCTCGTAAAGGAAGGAACGACGATAGATAGTGTTCCGTTCTATAAGCCGGTGCCCTCAGCGCAGTGCGAGGACGGCTACTCAGGCCGTATCGGTATCCATGAGGTATTGATGCTTTCACCGGCGCTTCGCGAATTGATTCTCCACAACGCAGCACCAGATGCGATTGAAGCGCAGGCTCGCAAAGAGGGTATGCTCACTATGCTTGAGGACGGACTCTACAAGTCCACGCGCGGTATTACCTCGGTTGAGGAGGTGCTCCGCGCTGTTTCTGAATAGTTGCTTTTTCATACGTCGGGCGTATAACCAGGACAGAGACACGTCCCACTTGCTGGATTCCCAGCATCCGTGTCCGGGGAGTACCTACAATGCATCGCGATAAATGGGCATTTTGTGCAGCGGTCGTCAGTGGCATCGCTGCCTACATCGTTCTGGGGTTAGTGGGAGATGCTGCTCCCGGCTGGCTGATGGCGATGGGACTCACAGTCCTCGCGGCCGCGTATTCCGCCGCCCTGGTCTCCTGGTTCGGCTGGAAACGGAGTCTGGGTCTCGCCGTGTTGTGGCTCGCCGCCTATTACTGGGCTACCCACGGCGGGGGATATGAGCCGCTCGTGTTGCTCATGCTGGTGGCGTCGTGCATCGCCTTCCTGTTCGGCCTGTTCATCAACCATCCCAAGACGGCGTCGACTGCGTAGCGTCGGCCTCTCGGGCCGGATTTCCGAAAGGAGATCCGGCCCGGTTTGTTTTGCATGCTACGATTCTTCTATGAAATTTCGTGTCACTTCGAAGAGTCCTGAAGGCGAAGAGCTGAAGCGTGTCATAGAGGCACCATCCCGGTTCGCAGTGTACGAGCAGGTAGAGAAGGAGGGTGGCGTCGTGATGGCAGTGCTCGAGGGAAGCGGGACTATGATGCCCGCATGGACACAGATGACAATCGGCACGGGCGTGAAGACGGACGAGAAGATCACCTTCACGAAGAATCTCGCCGCCATGATCGCCGCTGGCCTCACGCTCACTCGCGCGCTCTCGGTTATCGAGCGTCAGACGAAGAACAAGGCACTCAAAAAGATCGTGATGGATCTCGAGGAAGAGGTGAAGAAGGGATCCTCGTTCCACGAAGCACTGGCACGTCATCGGAAAGTATTCTCTGACCTGTTTATCGCCATGAGTAAGGCAGGGGAGGAGTCAGGTACGCTTGCCGACGCGCTCGCAGTAGTCGCGCGTCAGATGGACAAAGCCAATGCACTCCAGAAGAAGGTGAAGGGTGCCATGATCTATCCGGCGATCATTCTTGTGGCGATCATCGTCATCGGTATTCTCATGATGATCTTCGTAGTACCGACGCTCTCGAATACATTCAAGGAACTCAACGTCGAACTCCCGACAGCAACTAAGGTCATCATCGGTGCGTCAGACTTCATGGCAGCGAATGCGATTCTTGTGTTCGTCATGCTCGTTGTATTCATAACGGGATTTATGTTCTTCCTTAAGTCGAAAGTAGGAGGTCGCGTTACGCTATTCCTTTCGCTCCGTATTCCCGTTATCGGAGAGCTCGTGCGTGAGACGATGAGTGCACGCGCAGCACGCGCAATGTCATCGCTCCTCTCGTCTGGCGTTGAGATGCTTTCAGCGCTTAAGATCGCCGGGGAAGTAGTAGGCGATAATTCGTTCGGAAAGGTTGTGCGCGAAGCAGAGGAGCGAGTACGCAAGGGCGAGCCACTCTCGGTCTCGTTTACGGACCACTCAAAACTCTACCCGGTATTCGTGGGCGACATGATCGCGGTGGGCGAGGAGACCGGAAAGGTTGCCGACATGCTTGGCCAGGTCGCGCAGTACTACGAGAACGATGTCGAAGAGCGTACGAAGGATCTCTCCACGATCATCGAACCGTTACTCATGCTCTTCATTGGTGGCGCTGTGGGTGTGTTCGCGATGGCAATGATCACGCCAATCTACTCGCTCTCAGACAAGATCTAGTGCGAGGTATGGCATTAGGCAAAGTAGTAACAAATCGGTTTAGAAACGAGAAAGGAAACGATATTTATATACGTGCGAGTGAGGAACCAATAGGGGGAGTACCAGGCATCGTTCTCTATATAGCGGGTCCTGATTCGGATACTGAGATGCACGTGACACGACAAGAAGGACTGGAGCTGCTCACGCTTTTATCGAAACTCCTGAAGCCTGGACGTAGAAGTAGCTAGGGAGCATGTACTGGTGCGCTATCATACGAGTATGAAAGCGCCGCGCGGGATGTCACTCATGGACGTGATTGTCGGCGTCGCACTCGTGCTCATCGTATTCCTTGCGCTCTTCGGTCTCTTGCGTGCCTCACTGCTTATCTCGTCATCCGCGAAAGCGAAAGCGGGTGCAACGGCAGTTGCAACAACCCAAATGGAGTACACGCGCTCATTGCCGTACAACTCGGTAGGTACCGTGGGAGGTATCCCGGCAGGACCCGTCGCGCAGTACGCAACGACAACGTTAAATGGGATTCCCTATAGCGTACGTACTCTTGTTGAGTACGTTGACGACGCTAAAGACGGAAGCGGATCAAGTGATTCGAATGGGATTACGACCGACTACAAGCGTGTGCGCATTGCGACGACCTATATGTTTCGTGCTGAAGAGCGTGAGGTAGCGATCGTATCGAACATTGCGCCACCATCAATAGAGACCACAACAGGCGGCGGCACACTTCGCATTAACGTAGTGGACGCCACGGGTGTGGCGGTGGCAGGTGCTTCGGTTCGCATACAGAATCCAAGCGTCTCACCCTCGGTCGACTTCACGACCTTCTCTGATATTGCCGGAAGCGTCTCTCTCCCGGGAGCTCCCACTTCCACCGACTACCGCATCACGGTCTCAAAGGATGGCTATTCAACGGCGCAGACCTATGCGCGTGACGCGACGAATCAGAACCCGACGCCAGGCTACCTGACCGTAGCGCTGAATCAGACAACTACGAGTACGTTCGCAATAGACCGTCTTTCGACACTCACCCTCCGTACCTTCTCGCCGATACGCACAGCAACGTCGAGCGATACCTTCAGTTCAGCGTCGGGTATTGCTGACTCTGTATCAACCCAGGTCACTGGAGGCGCAATTACACTCTCCGGTGCTCCTGGCAGCTACGCGCTTTCTGGATACGCGCGCGCAACGAGTACGGCACCAACGTACCTTTCAGAGTGGACGAGCGCTTCAGTAAGTAGGTCGGTTCCAGCAGGTACGGCACTCGCGATTCAGGTTACCGATGGAGCAGGCGGTATTCTTCCAGATAGTGTCCTTCCGGGGAACAGTGTTGGCTTCACAACCTCCCCCATTGATCTCACCGCAGTCTCAACAACGACCTATACGTCTCTTGCACTTCGTGCGAATCTTTCTGGCGACACACTCGCGACGCCACAGGTTCTCGACTGGCAGATCATCTATAAGGAAGGACCGATACCGCTCCCGAACGTGGCGTATACGCTTACGGGCGCGAAGAAGAAGGGAACTACTGGATCGGGCGGCGCTATCTACAAGACCATTGTCGCGAGTACCACAGGCGCTCTCGGTGTAAGCACGTTGTCGCTTGAATGGGACGTCTACGCACTCGTGCTTACCGGGTATGCTGTAGTGACCGCCTCTTCGTCTCCGCCGTTCACGCTTGAGCCGGCAGAGATTCTGGAATCAATCCTCATCCTCCAATGATTCGTATGACACACATTACAGCCTCCCGTGGATTCACCTTGACTGAGATGCTTGTCGTCGTCGCACTCACCGGTCTCGTCGGTGTCGGTGTCCTTTCTATGATCGCGTATTTCTATCGCTCGAATGCATTCCTTCTTGAGGCGACAACCGCAACGGATAGCGCATCCCGTGGACTCAACGAATCACTCGCGGCACTTCGCGAAGCGTCCTATGGTGAGGATGGTTCGTACCCGATTCTAGCCGCAGCAACCTCAAGCGTGACCTTTTATGGAGATCTTGATGTCGATAACTCAGTCGAGCGTGTCCGACTCTATGTGACAAATGGCACCTTGTATCGAGGAGTGACCGATGCGACTGGAAATCCGCCGTCCTACTCGGGGCAGCCTGAGGTGACGTCGACGATCGCGACTTGGGTCAAGAACGCACCCTCGACACCAGTGTTTAAATATTACGACGAAGATGGTGTTCAGCTCACGGGTACTATCGATATTGCGAGCGTCCGCTCAGTACGCACGAGGCTTGATGTAGACATTAACCCATACCGCGCACCGAACATTCTTATACTTGAGGGAGCTGCAACCCTTCGTAATCTCCATAGCGAATAACATATGAAGCGACCCACACCTGTTCGTGGCTATCTCATGCTCCTCGCGATTGTATTTGGAGCGGTGTTCATTACGGTGCTCGGCGCGCTCTCCGCGTTTGTGCTCACCGAGAACAGGGCACAGACTGCGGCCACAGCCTCAACGCGTGCAACCGCCATCGCCGAAGCAGGGCTCGAGTACTATCGCTGGTTTCTAGCGCACTATCCGACCGACCTTAAGAATGGCACCGGTGTGAATGGTCCGTACATCATTCCGTATAACGATCCAGAAGGCGGACAGACCGGAACCATTGAGCTTGAGATTAGTGGGAACTCGTCGTGTGGGACCATAACCTCGATCGATATTAGTTCGACCGGTACTCCCGTTGAAGCACCGAACCTATCAAAGACTATCCATGCACGTTATGCGCAGCCAACGGTTGCGCGGTACTCTTACGTCCTTAATAGCACGGTTTGGGCAGGTTCAGACCGCATCATTCTCGGTCCCTATCACAGCAACGGTGGTGTACGCATGGACGGAACAGCGAACTCTCCTGTAACAAGCTCTCTTTCGTCGTGGCTCTGCACGAGCTCTTTCGGATGTTCATGGAGTCAGACGAAACCTGGAGTGTGGGGCGCGGGTCCCAATCAGACCTTGTGGGACTATCCAGTGCCGCAGGTAGACTTTGCGGGCATTGCGGCAGACTTCGGAAGTCTTAAGACGAAGGCGATCGCAAGTGGACGATACCTCGGACGGTACAGCAGTGGATCGAACCAGAGTCAGGCGAATTACTGGCGCGGATACCACCTCATCTTTAACGGCAACAGTACTGTTACCGTACGCCAAGTGTCCGCGACTACGCAGCTCAGTTCAACTGCTATAAACACAGGCGAGGAAGAAGATGGGACTCCTGATCGTACGCTCATCGCTACAGAGAATTTCCATAGCACGCTCACTCTGCCGAGCGATTGCGGTCTCATCTACGTAGAGGACAATGTGTGGATCGAAGGCGTTGTTGATAGCAAGGTGACGGTTGTTGCAGCGAATACGGTGAATACCGGCATCGCACCGAATGTCATGCTTCCGAATAATCTGACCTACGCAGCGACAGATGGTTCGGACGGTCTTACGGTGATTGCAGAGAACAACATACTCATTACACCGAATTCTCCTCAGAACATGACCTTAAACGGCATCTTTGTCGCGCAGGACGGTGCCTTCGGTAGAAATAACTATGCCTGCCCAAGTAGCTATGAGCCCCGCGGCACACTAACGATACTCGGCACAACCGTATCGAATCTGCGTACCGGTACGAAATGGGTAAATGGCGGATGTGGATCGGTTGATGATGGCGGGTACCAAAACCGTATCGATGCGTATGATCGTAATCTCTCTACTGATCCGCCGCCGTTCACGCCACAGACGTCCAGCGATTACGAGTTCCTGGACTGGAGGGAGGAATAGGGTAGAGAGCAGTCGTGCTACGATTTAGTCATGCTCATCGTCGGAAACTGGAAAGCCTACGTAGAATCGAAGACGAAGGCTAAAGCGCTCTGTGTAAGCGCAAAGCGTCTCGCTCTAAAAGGAGAGCATGAGATCGTCATTGCTCCTGCGGCTCCGCATATAGGTCTGCTTGCACCAGCAAAGCCAACAAAGGGAGGTCTTATGCTTGGTGCCCAGGACGTATCTATAACCGTTGGAGGTGCCGAGACCGGAGAGGTGGCCGCAGGACTCCTTAAAGAACTTGGTGTCTCGTATGTGATTGTTGGACATTCGGAACGGCGCGCGCGCGGCGAGTCGGATGAGATCGTAACGGAAAAGGCACGTCACGCACTTGCTCACGGAATGACCCCCATCCTCTGTATCGGGGAAGCGTACCGTGATACAGAAGCACAGTACCTGAAGCAGGTTCGCAGACAATTAAGTGCGGTCATGGCGTCACTCTCTGCAAAGGAACGTCTTTCCATTGTTATTGCATACGAACCTATCTGGGCTATCGGTAAGTCGGAACTCGAAGCAATCACCCCGAATGATCTCTCAGAGATGATTCTCTATATACGTAAAGTTCTCACCGACTTCATGCCGGGACGGGCAAATCAAAAAGTACGTATTCTCTATGGAGGTTCAGTTGATAGTAGTAATGCGCGCTCGCTTGCGGCCGGTACTGGCATCGATGGATTTCTCGTAGGGCGCGCATCGACTGACGTCGCTGGATTCTCATCTCTCGTGAAAGCAGTCTCCTAACGAGCGCTTCATACGAGAGTTTGTACTGTCAGTGCTTCACTACTCTCTTGATGCGTACCTCACTTTTCATACTCGGCGGCTTAGCGCTCTTACTGCTCGCATACTGGGGTATAAAGTTCTATCTCACGGTTCAGGTCTCGAAGAAACTTATCCACGCAACGACAGCTTTTGAGAAGGCGGGAGAAGATTCAGGGAATTCAATACTCGTGCTCGGGGACAGCACCGCGGTTGGTATCGGAGCGGACCGACCAGAAGAGAGTGTGGCCGGACGGGTAAGTGCGTACCTGAATGCTGACTCCGTAGAAAACTATGCTGTCTCAGGTGCTGTTACGAAGGATTTGAATGAACAACGAGCACAGGCATCACTACCAAAATATCGACTCATTCTCATCCAAATAGGAGGGAATGACATTATTCGCTTTACGCCTGCGGACAAGACAGGAGAGGAGTTGAGATCAGCACTACGAAATCTCCCTGAGGCGGATACCGTCGTTATTATCTCTGCTGGAGATGTGGGTGGAGCTACGCTGTTTCCGTGGCCGGTGCGCCCGTTCCATACACGTTTGAACAATAGGTACCACGAGACATTCGCACGCATTGCAGCAGAAGAAGACGTTACGTATGTAAACTTTGGAAACTCGCCGGCAACAAAAAAGATTAACGAGAAGCCGGAACTATACCTTGCGGCAGACGGACTCCACCCATCCTCTGAAGGATATCGGCTCTGGTTCGAGGAAATACAGTCGAGTCTGTAGCGCTTCTCCTCTATACTGAAGCGATGCGAAGCGTCCGCAGTATTAAAGTGCTCGAGAACATTCCTGTACTCGTACGGTGCGCACTTAACGTACCGATCCAAGGAGGAGACGTGGCAGGAAGTTTTAGGCTACGTCGAGCATTGCCGACGATTGAATATCTGAGGAAGCGACATGCGCGTGTTGTCCTTATAGGACACATCGGAGACAAGGGTACAGAAACACTCGAACCTGTATATAGAGCCATGAAGGAGTTCATTCCTGACCTCCAGTTTTGTCCGGTTACAACAGGAGCACGAGCACGCGATGCGGTTCGACAACTTCACCCAGGCGGTGTGCTTATGCTCGAGAACCTGCGACGGGATACAGGAGAGCAGGCGAATAAGCGAGAGTTTGCTGCAAGCCTTGCAGACCTCGCTGACCTGTTCGTTCAGGACTCGTTCGATGTATGTCATCGTACGCATGCCTCGGTGGTGGGAGTCCCTGAGTTCCTTCCTTCGTATGGAGGCCTTCTTGTTGAGGAAGAAGTACTGGAATTGACGAAAGCACTCAAGCCCGGGAAGCCCTCACTCGCGATAATTGGAGGAGCGAAGTTCTCGACTAAAGAACCTGTGTTGAAAAAGCTCCTTACGTCCTACGAGCGTGTGTTTGTCGGGGGCGCGCTCGCGAATGATTTTATGCAGGCAAGTGGACGACCTGTTGGGAAGTCTTTGGTATCAGGCGCAGATAAAACCGAACTGAAAGCGCTTATCGGGAACCGAAAGCTTTTGTTGCCGGTTGATTATGTCGTCGCACCAGCCGGGGGGAAGGTTGACGTCAGCAGAGTAACCGAGATCCAAGATGTAGAACCTACTGAAGCGATTCTCGATGATGGTCCGAAGACAATCGCATCTCTCGCTATACATGCAGAGAAAGCAAAGACTATTCTCTGGAATGGTCCTTTGGGAAATTATGAAAATGGGTTTGTAGAGGGAACCGAAGCGATTGCGCGTGTTATCGCTTCGTCTAAGGCTCGCTCGATTGTTGGGGGTGGCGATACTGTAGCAGCGATAGAGAAGCTTGGAATCTCAGACTATTTCTCATTCATTTCAACGGGAGGGGGAGCGATGCTCGATTTCCTCGCGAAGGGAACACTGCCGGGACTCGACGTGCTTCGTTAAGAGAGTTGTGCACGTATACGCTGCGCGACATCTTCTCGCTCCTCGTCAGACGGAGAAAGACGAGGCCAACAGAAGTCGAACGATTCACGGCTTACGCGCGGGATGATATGGATGTGGAGGTGAAAGACCTCCTGGCCGGCCTCTGGCTCGTGATTGGAATTGATATGCACGCCCTTGGCACCTACCGCGTCTCGTACTGCCGGCGCGATTGTGCGTGCCGTGCGCATGACAGCCTGCCATGCCGTCTCGTCTATATCGAAGACATTACGATATGGCTGCTTTGGTATGACAAGGGTGTGCCCTGGTGCGTTCGCTCCGGTTGAAAGGAAGGCAAGTGTGTCTTCGTCTTCATAGACGATATGCGCAGGCACCTCGCGCTTGACGATCTTCATGAACAAGCCGTTCTCGCCTCCAAGTTCCATAATAAAGAGGATACCCTGAGGACCGACTTTGATACAATGCACGGACCTATGTTCCTGCTCCATGATCCAATAGATGAAAGTATCCGAAAGGAACTCGCTGCGTATGACGACATTACCGCAGCGCTTCTCGCGCGCCGCGGTATTACAACCGCTAGTGGTGCAGAAGCCTTCCTCTCTCCGTCGTACGACGAGCACATCCATAATCCGATGCTTATGCTCGATATGCCGAAGGCGGCAGAGCGTCTTGCGCGTGCGATAGCGGAAAGCGAGAAAATTGCGGTCTGGAGTGACTATGACTGCGACGGTATCCCGGGCGGCGTACTCTTGCACGATTTCCTCAAGAAGGCGGGTGCAAACTTTGTGAATTATATTCCGCACCGCCATAACGAAGGGTACGGCGTGAATATTTCCGGTCTTGAGAAACTGGCGAAGGAGGGAGTGACGCTTGTTGTAACCGTCGACTCTGGCATTACGGACGTTGAAGCGGTTGCGCGCGCGAACGAGCTCGGTATGGAAGTGATTGTCACCGATCACCATCTTCCAGCAGAAGCACTTCCGCCTGCGTTCGCAATTCTTAATCCGAATGCACGTCCTGAAGAGACCTATCCGTACAAGAGTCTCTGTGGTGCGGGTGTGGCATGGAAACTCGTGTGTGCAACTCTGGCTACCGGCTTCCCAGGACGCGATCTTATTCCAGAAGGTTGGGAGAAGTGGCTGCTTGATATGGCGGGCCTCTCGACGATTGCGGACATGGTGCCACTCACGGGTGAGAACCGTGTCATCGCGACCTACGGCCTTATGGTCATGCGGAAATCTCCGAGAATTGGTTTCATAAAGCTCTGCAAAGCGGCTCGCGTAAATCAAACGAAGATTGAGGAAGGGGACGTGGGGTTCATGATTGCGCCGCGTATCAATGCTGCGTCCAGGATGGGTGATCCGCGTGACGCGTTCTTGCTCCTGTCGACGACAAACGAGAGCGAAGCAGATATGCTCGCGAAGAAGCTCGAGGCGTTGAATCGATCGCGTCGCGCTTCAGCCGGTGCTATTACGCGCGCGGTGCATGAGCGTCTTCTTGAACGAAAAATGGAAGGAAAGGAACTCCCAGCAGTTATTGCGATGGGTGATCCAGACTGGCGTCCAGGACTCCTCGGACTTGTTGCGAACGGCATTGCTGAAGAGTATGGCCGCCCAGTATTTTTGTGGGGACGCGAAGGAAACAACACGACTAAGGGATCGTGCCGTTCGGGACCTGGGAACGCGAACATGGTTGAGCTTATGCGTGCTGCAGGTGATACGTTTCTTGGATTTGGGGGACACAAGGCGTCGGGAGGTTTCTCGGTAGCACCAGCGGCAGTGTTTGATCTTGAGGAACGTCTCTCGTCGACCCTTGCGTCCCTTCCAAAGGAAGACGAACGAGAAGCGGTACTCGCCGATGCCGTTCTGACTCCTGAGAATGTATCGAAGGAATTCTTGAAGAAACTTCAGGCACTTGCCCCGTTTGGGATGGGGAATGCAAAACCCTCCATCGCGTTCCACGATGTACGCCTTGAGCATGTGTCATGGTTTGGTAAGAGTGAAGAGCACCTGCGTCTTGCTATCGGGCGTGGGCACGAAGAATTCCCGGAAACACCGCTTGAGGCGATGACATTTTACGCAAAGCGTCAGCTTGGTGAGGCCTGCGCACGACTCGAGAAGGGACAGCGCATCTCGCTGCTCGCGCATTTAGAAGAAGATACGTTTACACGCGGACAACCGATACGATTACGCATTATTGCTATAGGGTAGGGGTTCTGCTAGGGTTATCTCTTGTTCTGTTACATGGGAGGAAATAATGAATTCATTGGGCGCACTGATCCCTGAATGGGTTGGAGATGTGGATGCTCTGATCAAGCAGATGCTAGAAGGGCTTCCTGAGCCGCGTCCGCACGAGTATAGTCTCGACGACGCGCCGCGGCTGCTCCTTGAGTGCATGATGCTGACGCGGGTTTTGAACGATGTCGGACACAGAAAAGGACTGACGAAGCAACAGCGACGCACAGGAGTCCTCGTTCTCGCCGCCGCCGTCTCACTCAAGGCTGCGGAGATGGATCGACTGTCCAGACTGTACACGGATATTCGAAAAGGCATTACATGTACGCATGTACGCAACGATGGACGAATCTGGAGTCGACCAATAACGCTGTCACCTTAAATCAGCACAAGAGCCGGGAATCCTTAGAACAAGGACCCCGGCTTTCGCTTTTGCAATTGGTATACTCAATCGATGCGTTTCACTATCTATGGCGACGGAGGGTCGCGCGGGAACCCCGGACCAGCCGGCAGTGGGGCAATCATTAGGAACGAAGCGGGTGAGACGGTCGCTACTGTTTCCGAGTTCCTCGGCATCACCACGAATAACGTTGCTGAGTACACGGCAATCCTCCGTGCGCTTGAAACGTTGGCAGCGATGCTTGAGTCAAAGACGAAAGACGCCGAGGTTCATGTACGTTTGGATAGCATGCTTGTGGTGAAGCAGATGACGGGGGAATGGAAGTTAAAGCATCCCGGACTAAAACCCCTTGCGGCTCGTGTGGGAGAACTTGTGCGCCTCTTCAAGTCAGTTTCGTTCGAGCATGTGTATCGAGATTTTAATAAGGATGCTGACCGTCTTGCAAACGAAGCAATGGACAGAGGAAGTTAGTTTCACGAAGTTAAAAGAAAAGAGCACCGATACAATCGGTGCTCTTTTCTACACGGGTTTTATGCAGTGAATCGTGCTTCTACCACGGTCCAGTTCACGTTTTCAAGAAAGGCCTCGACGTAGGTCTTCTTCTCGGCCGGTTTGTAATCGACCATGTACGCGTGCTCCCAAAGATCAACTGCAAGCAAGATAGGAAGGCCGACGAGCTGGCCAAGCTCATGATCGTTTACAAAAGCGGTGTGGAGCGTTGCAGCTTTTGGATCGCTGTAGACCACGACCCACCCGATCCCGCGTGTGCCGGCAACTTCTTTAACATGGGTGAGGAATCCTTCCCAGCTTCCGTACTTTTCGCTCACGGCACTTACGAGAGTATCTCCGCTCGGTGCTTGTGCGCCGCCTTCGAATTGCTCGAAGTAATACTCATGCATACGCATGCCATCGAACTCGAATCCAAGTCTGCGCCTGAGTTCGTTAATTACGAATGCATTCCCGTCCGCGTCTTCAGTTCGGAGTTTCTGTATGGTGTCGAGGATAAGGTTGGTGTGCTTCACGTAACCCTCGTAGAGGGAAAGGTGTGCGGCTATCTGCTCGGGCGAGAGACCTTTGAGCTCAGGGAGAGAGAAGGTGCGTGCGGTGTAGGACATAAGATTCCGGGTTAGATGTGCGAGCAGTATATCGCGTACGTGCGATTATGAGGATATGAAGACCAGGATCTCACGTCCCGCGCTCATTCTTGCACTCCTCGTACTGGTGCTCTTGAATGGTTTTGTATTTACGGAGTTGTACCGCGTTCCGAAGACCGAACTCACAGTCTCGTTTCTTGATGTGGGACAAGGCGATGCGATTCTCGTTGAAGGGCCGACCGGTATCGAGATGCTCATCGACGGTGGTAAGGATCGGTCAGTTTTGCTTGAGCTTCCGCGTGTTATGGGACCACTCGACCGAAGTATCGATGTGTTGGTAGCGACCCATCCCGATGCCGATCATATCGGCGGGTTACCAGGAGTCTTGAAGAGATATTCTATTGCGCGATTCTTCGAGCCTGCCAAGGAAGGAGATACAAGTACCTACGAAAGTCTCGAGGTGGCGGTCGATCAGGAGCGAGGAATTACGGAAGGAGTGCTGCGTACTGGTATGCGTATTCATCTGGGAGGTGGGGCATATGCAGATATTCTCCATCCGGAAGATAATGTTGCACAACTGCGTGAGACCAACGATGCCTCAATTATGATGCGTCTCGTCTATGGCGAGACTGAGTTCATGTTAACGGGTGATGCGCCGTCGTGGGCGGAGGATCGAGTCGTTGCCAGATACGGAGAGTCACTGAAGAGCGATGTGTTGAAAGCTGGACATCATGGTTCGAAGACCTCGACCGGTCCTTTGTTCCTTGCGGCAGTTGATCCGGAGATCGTGGTTGTGTCAGCGGGGAAGGATAACTCGTACGGGCATCCAAATGTGGATGTTGTTGCACGGATACTCGAGTCTGGTGCGGCTCTCGTCTCTACGATCGACCAGGGAACGATTACATTCGTGAGTGACGGCGTTACGGTAAAAGAAAAGAGCCGGTGATTCCGGCTCGTTCTTATTTGATATTGATGACCCCTGCCTTCTTCAGTGTGGCGAAGGCGCCATTCTTCTTGATGTGGCGCATGCCCTTGGTTGAAATATCAACGAGGAGCATCTGGCCGAGCTCCGCGACGAAAATGCGACGCTTCTGGAGGTTCGCCTTGCGACGTACCTTTCCGGTTGGGTTGAACTGAGTCGCACGGGTACGGTTAGAGTACCGCCCGCCGATCTGGGTCGTTTTTCCGGTTACTGCGCATTCGCGTGCCATAGTCCCCGCATGCTAGCATACGGGCACGTAGTTAGGCAACGCGTGTATGGAAACCACCATTTTTACCGTCATCGTTCTGGTCATCTCGGTCATCATTCATGAGGTGGCGCATGGCTGGGCAGCGAACGCTCTGGGCGACCCCACGGCCAAATTGCAGGGCAGATTGTCCCTGAATCCTATACGACATATCGATCCGATTGGTTCGGTGCTCATTCCCGCGGTCCTCGTCCTTACAAACTCGAGCTTTCTTTTTGGTTGGGCCAAGCCAGTGCCGTATAACCCGTACAACCTGAAGAACCAACGCTGGGGCGAAGCGATTGTTGGCATTGCGGGTGTCGCGGTGAATCTTTTCCTTGCAGTGCTTTTTGCTCTGATCGCACGCTTTGCGTTCGATGCGGGCATGGTGGAGTTCGGTACGCTCGCGTCGTTGGTGACGCTCGTCAATCTTTCACTCGGTATCTTCAACCTGCTTCCGATTCCGCCTCTCGACGGATTCACCGTGCTTCGCGGCATTCTCCCGTTTAAGGCTTCGATGAAGATGCGTGAGATAGAGGATCGTATCCAGGCTGGTGGCATTCTTTCACTCGTCCTTATTCTCTTTCTCTTCTCGTACTTTCTCTCCGCGCCATTTGGGCTTTTAATCCGTTCCGTATTCCGATTCCTTGTTGGTATCTAGTGCTATGCAGAAGCCTGAACTCACTCCCGAAGCCATTCAGGCCATTATCGATCTCGGAAAGCTTGTTCTCACATTCGGAACGGTTAATCGAGTTACGTGCCATCCGGATGGGGTAACTCCGGAATCAGATACCGACCACACAGTGATGCTTGGTCTCGTTGCCTGCGCATTCGCAGAACGATTCGCACCCGAGCTTGATCGAGGAAGGATTGCTGAGTTTGCGCTCGTCCATGATCTTGTTGAAGTGTATGCCGGAGACACTGCTACGGCGCGCATCATGACAGATACGGACCATGCGGATAAAGAGGAACGCGAGATGGCCGCTCTAGCGCGCATCAAGCAAGAGTTTGATACGCAATTGCCATGGATTGGAGAGACTATCGCTGCCTATGAGAGGCGCGATACGTCTGAAGCACGATTTGTGAAGGTTGTTGATAAGGCGCTCCCAAAGATAGCAAACATTCTGAACGGCGGCGTCACGTTTAAAGGACAAAAGCATGATGCATCGAGCGGCAGAGAGTTTCTCATTCATCAGCGAGAAAAACTCGCAGTAACGTACGGACACGACCAACCAGAGGCGATAGCGCTACTCACGGCGCTCGGAGATGAAATGCTTGATTCGATATTTGAATAATTCTATGGAAAGGAAATATAAGATTGTCGTGTACGTCCCTGAGTCTCATGGTGATGTGCTGCGTGATGCTATGGGTAATGCCGGTGCGGGAGTGATAGGGAACTACACGCACTGCATGTTTACGCTCAAGGGAACAGGCCAGTTCAAGCCGGGTGAAGGCTCAGATCCGTATGTGGGTGAGGTAGGAAACCTTAAGAAGGTTGATGAAGAACGTGTCGAGACTGTGTGTGAGGCGGATAAGCTTCCGGGAATCATAGAGGCAATTCGTACCACCCACCCCTATGAGGAGCCGGCATTCGACGTCTATCCTATTGAGCTCATAACCTAGGGTATAAAAAGTTGTATCCGAACGTTTGTTCGAATACACTTAGGGAATGAACAACGGCAGGGAGTCGGTTGAAGCAAGGCGTGGGAAACTCATCTCCTTTTACAGGAGGAACCGGCGCATGCCGAGCATCTCGGAACTGATGAAGCTGTTCGGACTCTCAAGTCGCAGTTCCGCTTTCTATGTCTCGGAACGCTTTATTGAGGAAGGGTATGTAACAAAAGATAAGACGGGGAAGCTTATTCCTGCCCCGGGACTTTTTTCTCTACCCCTCTTAGGACATGTGCGTGCCGGATTTGCGGCTCCTGCAGAAGAAGAACTCGCCGACACGGTATCGATCGGGGAGTACCTAGTTGGAAATCCGAACGCGAGTTACTTGCTCACGGTCGAAGGAGACTCTATGCAGGATGCCGGCATCCAGAGTGGAGACATGGTTATCTTCGAACGTACGCAAGACTATAAGCCAGGCGATATCGTTGTGGCGCTTACGGAGGATGGCTATACGCTCAAGTACCTGCGCAAGAGAGGGAAGACGTTTTATCTTGAGGCGGCGAATGATCGGTATCCCGATATCTATCCAAAAGAGGGAGAGATTGTTGGAAAGGTTAGCTCGACGTTCCGTACCTATTCATAGCTATGGACAGAAACAGCTCGTATCCTCGGGCGATCGTGCACTTCGACGGCGATTCGTTCTTTGCGTCGGTAGAACAAGCGAAGGACTGGCGACTTAGAGGAAAGCCGGTGGTTACGGGAGGAGAGCGTGGCGCCGTGACCTCGCTCTCGAAAGAAGCGAAAAAGCTTGGCGCGCATCGCGGCATGCCGATGCAGGAGATACGGCGGACATGCCCAGGCGTGATCGTACTCGCGGGAGACTACACCGCGTACTCGATCTATGCACGCAGAATGTATGCGATCGCGAAGACGTTTACCACAAAGGTTGAGGAGTACAGCATCGACGAATGCTTCGCGGACATCACAGGTCTCGATGAGAGTCGGAATCAATCATATGAGGAAATTGCCGTGGCGATACATGAGAAGCTCGAGCAAAGTCTTGGTATTACATTTGGCGTCGGGCTCGCGCCTTCGAAGACCTTAGCCAAAGTCGCGTCGAAACGGAATAAGCCTGCCGGCTTCACAGCACTACCGAAAAGCGACATTGAACGAGTGCTCGCTGACACCGAGATTTACGACATTTGGGGACTCGGGGGAGCACTCTCTACTCGCTTACGCGGACTCGGTGTTATAACGGCGCTCGACTTCATACAGAAACCAGATGCCTGGCTCAAGGAGCATGGGTTTGGGAAACCGGTACGCGATACGTGGCTCGAGCTGCAAGGGTATCCGGTACTCGATCTATCTGTCGGCGCACACGGGAAGCCGCACTCTGTCATGATGACGCGCACGTTCACACCTCCATCTACGGATCGTGATTTTATATTTTCTCAACTCTCGAAGAATGTCGAAGGTGCGTGCGCAAAGGTGCGGCGTGCAGGCATGAAAGCACACGCACTCAGTTTTTATCTGAAGACACAGGAGTTTACCTACCATGGTGTGTCGCTCGACTTGCCGGCAGCATTCGACGCGCCACCCGAAATGCTCAAGACTATTCGTGAACGGTTCGACGAAGTGTACGCGGAAGGTATTCCGTATCGCGCGTCCGGCGTCACGCTCCGTAGTCTTCGAAGTGAGGCCACGGTAACGCCCGACCTCTTCGGCGCGTACGAACAGGGACGTGAGAAGGAGGGTGCATTTCGTGCACAGGACTCGGTTAATCGGAAGTACGGACGGAACACTATATATCTTGGTTCGAGCATGGAAGCGCTCACACGTCCGGAAGCGAACCATCGGAAGATTGCTACGCGAGGATTTGTGCCTGCGAGTAGGGACGGGAAGAAGTCGCTCGATATTCCACACCTCGGTACTGCACACTAACTATGTTGCAATTTATGCATTTTATTGCATTATGATACGCATCATGAATGTCCCGGATCCAATCCAGAAAGGTCTACCTGTCGCGGGCCTCATTGTGCTTGTTGGAGGCGTACTGGTGCTCGCTATCGTTACGGCACCACTCCTTGAGTCTCCGCAGAATCAGGCGGCGGTGAGTACGAGCGAGATTGCGATGCTCACTAATAATGAGCGTCGCGAAAAGGACATCCCTGCGTTGCAGCGCAACGCGCTTCTTGATCAAGCAGCAGAGATGAAGGCGAAGGACATGGCAGCGAATGGCTACTATGCGCACGTGTCTCCTGACGGCGTTACGCCGATGCACTGGGTTGAGAAGGCAGGGTACAAGTACCTCATTATCGGCGAGAATCTCGTTGTGAACCGGACGGATGCCGAGCAGGTCGTCGACGCGTTCATGGGTTCACCTGGTCATCGTGCGAATATTCTCCGCACCGATTTCACGGAGATTGGCATTGGTGTGGCGAACGGAACCTATAAAGGAAAGGATGCAACCTTCGCGGTTCAGATCTTCGCTGCACCGTATCCGCAGCAGACGTCTCCAACGAAAGAGGTGGCGAAAGTGGCAGTGAAACCAGTGTCGACAGCAACGAAGGCTGACCCTGCTCCAAAGCCGGCAGCTTCCGTTTCTGTTCCACGCACGCCAGTAGCGGTAGCGACCACAACCAATGTTGCGACCACGACACGCCCATCCGAAGCTCTTGAGAAGGAAGTGATCCGGCTGATATCACCAATTGTTTCCTCGATACAGAACGCGTCTACCTCAAACGCGACGACGACCGCCACTACCACTCTCGAACGCCCATCGTTCTTCTTGGAAACTTCTGCTCCTATCGAACTCGCTGGCGTTTCCCAGTTAGAAGCACAGTCGCTTCCCGCACCCCTTGGTGCGAGCTGGACTATGGAGTTCCGTGCATTTGTGGACTCAATGTATGAGAGGACAAGGAATCTTTTTAGAATGTTCGACTCCTAAGCGGACAGTCAACTTGAGGTAGCACGAGACGCTTACGAGCCTTGATGGCTCGAAGCGCATCGTTTAGCAAATTCGCTGGAAGCGATATAATTAAAGAATGGATGCTGGCCTCAAACAAAAGCTTATATCTATAGCTGAAGAGCGGCAAACTGAAGAAGATCCGTCGCACGATATTCAGCATGTGAAGCGTGTCTGCAATATGGCGATTCAAATCGCAGAATCAGTAAATGCAGATCTTGAAGTAGTCATTCCGGCAGCACTTTTCCATGACATTGTAGTGTATCCAAAGAATTCACCGCAAACGGAGTTTGAGAACGAAGAGAGTGCAGAATTGGCAGAACAGATACTATTAGGGATCGAAGATTTTCCTAAAGAGAAAATACCTACTGTAAAAGCTTGTATTGTTGAATGTTCGTTCTCAAAAGGAACTCAACCAAATTCGCTTGAGTCTTCGGTACTGCAAGATGCTGACCGCCTTGATGCTTGTGGCGCTATTTCCATTCTTCGCACCGCATCATCTGGAGGACAGATGAAACGAAAACTTTATGATCCAGAAGATCCTTTCTGTGTACAAGGCGCCATCAAAGGCCGTTCCAATCTTGACCTCTTCTACAGGCGTCTATTGATTGTTGGCGAGCGCATGCATACGGACTATGCGAGGAAAATTGCGAAACGGAGAACTGACTTTCTTCATGCGTTCCTTGCAGAACTGAAAGAAGACCTGAGAGAGTCGAAGATCATTGAATAGTCATGACAAATCCTGAACTAGAAGGCTGGGATGATATAAATCAGAATGGAAGCACGATAGGTACCGGCATTAACCGCGCGATCCATAGACTTACTATTGGAATATTTAATTCTGGTTCTAAGACTTCTACTCAAATTAGTTACCTTGGAAACAAGATCGAGACGTTAAATGCGAATCTTGAAAAGGCAAACCAGTCCTCAGACAAACTCACAGAGGCTCTCAATCGAATTACTCTCGCAGGAGTCCTTATTGCTGGAATCGGAGTATTGGTAGCAGTAGGGAATTTTGTACTAGATTTATTAAATTATTTGAAATAGTAGTCCGTCCGAGATGGGTTGTTTTAGTTCCTGAAAACTCTGCAAACAGACTAAGTCCTACTTGACCGAAGTTGATTCAAACCTGAGACGGTCAGCCAATCAAATCTTAAAACCTGAAACTTATCTCATCCCAAAGAGAACGAGATTCGCTTGCAGTGGAGAAGTTTTATCCCTTCTAAAAGAGAAATATTCCTCGTTATGATACGTACAATCTGGATTAACCTCGATGCTGTTTTCAGAGATTCCTGCTCTAAGTAATTGTTTTGCTGCTATTTGTTTCAAGTCGATGAATATTTTGCCGTCTCTTATTTGAATCTCGCTCTTGTACTCTACAAACCTGTCAGCAACATCTTGTTGAACTTCAAAGTGACACACACCAATTCCAGCTCCTATACCTACCATCAGATCAGTTCCAAGAGTGCCGTATTCCGCATGCATGCGTTCTATTGTCTTCGCTATGGTTCCAAGCTCAAGACCCTTCCATCCGGCATGAATAAGAGCAATAACTCCATGTTTCGAGTCGTATAGAAATACAGAGAGACAGTCAGCAGTTGTAATAGCAAGAAAGACGCCCTTGTCCTTGGTGATAAGACTATCGGTGTCATGGATAATGCTTCCTCTGTCATCTTTCGAAACAACCGCTACAGTGTCTCCCTGGGCCAATTTCGCCGTAACAACGTCCTTATCAGAAATACCTAACTGAAGTACAAATTCCTGCCTATTTTGGAGTGTTTCGGCATCGTAATCCATTTCGTAGCGGATTTTCATCCCGCCATCTTTTTTGCTTGAAGTGGCCACAAGTAGGGAAGGTAGCCTAGAAAAGCTCTCTAATTCAGATTTCATTCGCAAAGTATACGCCTAAGGTTGCCATGGTCGAATTCATCTAATTGCTCAATGAGGTTCGAATTTCGTCCCAGACGGCCAGGAAGAGCTTGTACCTATTAATAGATAAGATTGCGAGTAGATCAGACTGGGGTTTGCATTTAAAGGCGAGCTCTTATATAGTGCTTTTGACTCCCCCGGGGAGTTTTTACTTCACACATGTCGACCATCAACCAGCTCACGAAGAAGGCCCGCAAGACCACCAGTCGCAAGACGAAGGTTGTGGCTCTTGGTCGTGGTTTCAACACCCTCAAGAACCGTCCGACCTTCTATCCGGCGCCGTTTAAGCGTGGTGTATGTGTGAAAGTAACAACAAAGACTCCCCGCAAGCCAAACTCGGCTATTCGTAAGATCGCCCGCGTGAAGCTCACCAACCAGATGGAGGTTACTGCCTACATCCCAGGAGAGGGACACAACCTCCAGGAGCACTCGGTGGTTATGCTCCGTGGTGGCCGCGTGAAGGACATCGGTGTCCAGTACACCATCGTTCGTGGACGCCTCGATACCGCTGGCCTCGACAAGCGCCGCCGTGGTCGCTCGAAGTACGGTGCTAAGAAGCCAAAGGCATAGTTTTCATTCTCAATCATGCGACACCCTGTAAAGAACAAGTATCCTCGCCGCCCGGACCTCGTGTACGGTTCTGACGCGATCTCTCGCTTCATCAACACCGTTATGTGGGACGGTAAGAAGGATACTGCTCGTAAGCTCGTCTACGGAGCCCTCGATATCATCAAGGCTCAGGAGATGGACCCGCTCGAGACGTTCGAGACTGCAATTCGTAACGTTGCTCCTCTCATGGAGGTCCGTTCACGTCGCGTTGGTGGCGCTAACTACCAGGTTCCTCGCGAGGTACCGCAGCAGCGCCGTGTCGCACTCGCATACCGCTGGCTCATCAACGCTGCGCGTGCCCAGAAGGGTAAGCCAATGGCAGAGCGCCTCGCCTCGGAGATCCTCATGGCTGCTAAGAACGAAGGTTCTGCAATCAAGAAGAAGGACGACATGCACCGCATGGCAGACGCGAACAAGGCCTTCGCCCACTTCGCCTGGTAATCCAGAGTTTTGTAGAAAGAGAGCCCGCAGATGCGGGCTCTCTTCTTTTGTTTCTCAAAGTTCCTCTTTCCTGTATTCTTCCTTTTAGATGCCGTTTTGGCACCAAGGAGCATACCAATGCCCTCACTGATCGTTGATAGTGACTTCAGGTCCCTGCACGATGCAGTGCGGGGACTCGACTTCCCGGATGAAATCCGGAAAACCCTCGCACTTGTAGATGTGGAGTATCTCTCTTATGACGAGCTGCTCCATCAGGGTCAGATTGTGATTCATGAAGACCTTGTTGATGATGTACGGAGCCTGTTCAACTCGTTTCTTGAGACCAAGTTCCTGGTGTATCAGGTAGCACCCGTTGCCGCATACGGATGGAACGACGAGGCGTCGATGGCTGCAAACAATAGTTCGACCTTCAATTACCGCTTAATCTTAGGTACCGATCGCCTCTCGAACCATTCGTTCGGACGAGCTCTCGATCTCAACCCTGCTCAAAATCCCTACTTCGCAAGAGACGGGAAGGTGTATCCGGAGGGTGCGGCTTACGACCCGGCAGTTCCGGGAACTATTACTCCTGAAGTGGTGAAACTCTTCAAAGAGAAAGGATGGTTCTGGGGAGGTGACTGGACAGTGCCTGTCGACTACCAGCACTTCGAGAAGTCAATCACATAGAAAGAGCAAAAGCGCGGATCCTGAGATCTGCGCTTTTCCTTTACCTCTCTAGATACAGGCGTATACTCCTGCCCAGACCAGGGCCACCCCGGCCGTGTTCTTAAGGGAGAGTGTTATGGCCAAGAAAGATGAACCGACCCGGGCTTCCGGGATCAGCAAGCGAGGATTCGCCTCCATGAATCCCGACCGTCAGCGCGAGATCGCCAGGAAGGGCGGCGCCTCCGTGCCGAGCGAGAAACGTTCGTTCAGTCAGGATCGCAGTCTTGCTGCTCAGGCGGGACGTAAGGGCGGGGAAGCCAGTCACGCGAACCGCACGAATAGCGCGCCGCTCCCGGGTCAGGGATCGCTCCTCGACTGACATCGTCCGCCGCATGAGTTCTGAAAGCGCGCAGCACAGAAGGAGGGCGGCATCGATTGATGCCGCCCTTTCTCAATTCAAGACCCGCGGAGGTTCGTCTTCGTCGAACGTGAGTTCGGTAAAGCCGAGATCAGAAAGATCGATCACACCCTCAGCCGCCCACAGAATCAAGTTTTCGTCGTAGGCGAAGGTGATATGGAGCTCCAGAAGTGTGATGCAAAGGAATGCCGGCGCGAGACTCGAGGTGAACCGATCGTCCAGGCTATCCTTCACTCCCTCCTCTTCCCAGGTATCGAATCCGCGACGGGTGAGTTCCGCCGCGTAGACACTGTCACAACGGTGCATAGGTAACTCTCCTGTTCCAATCTCGCGGCACTATAACGCCTGGTTTGCGTTTTGTCGCCATTTTCCGTATCTTGAAGAGAACAGCCCCAAGCGGCTTTTATTTATCTATACCTCTTATGAATCGCGATTATCCTCTCGAGAAAGTGCGCAACTTCGGTATCATCGCCCACGTCGATGCCGGCAAGACCACCACGTCTGAACGCGTGCTCTTCTACACGGGCTCCCAGCACAAGATCGGTGAGGTGCACGAGGGCGAGACCACGACCGACTGGATGGAGCAGGAGCGCGAGCGCGGCATCACCATCACGGCTGCTGCTATCACCTGTTTCTGGACCCGCTCTTCGGAACCAGATAAGAAAGATCTCACGAAGAAGTATCGCTTCAACGTGATTGATACCCCGGGACACATCGACTTCACCGCTGAGGTGAAGCGTTCCATGCGTGTCTTGGACGGCGCGGTTGTCGTGTTCGACGGCGTTGCGGGTGTTGAGCCGCAATCAGAGACTAACTGGCGCTACGCTGACGAAGCTGGTGTGCCACGCGTCTGTTTCATCAACAAGCTCGATCGTACCGGAGCTAACTTCGAGACCTCGTACCAGTCCATCCTCGACCGCTTGTCTAAGAAGGCTGTCCGCGCACACCTTCCGATGGGTGCTGAGGGAGACTTCGAGGGTGTCGTCGACCTTCTTTCAATGAAGGCATACACCTTCTCGGGCGCTATGGGCGAGAATGTTATCGAAGGTGAGGTTCCTGAGAAGTATGTTGAAGAGGCAAAGAAGTACCGCGCAGAGTTCGTTGAGCGCATCGTTGAGCACGACGAGGCTGCTATGAACGCATTCTTCGAGGGTAATGAGCCGTCTCTTGAGGAACTCAAAGCGATTCTCCGCAAGGCAGTTATCGCGAACGAGATCTTCCCGGTATACGCAGGTTCAGCACTCAAGAACAAGGGCGTGCAGCTCGTGCTCGATGCCGTTGTTGACTACCTCCCGTCCCCACTCGACCTTCCTCCAGTGAAGGGAACACACCCAAAGACAGGTGAGGAGATAGAGCGTAAGGCAGACGATTCCGAGCCGTTCACGGCGCTTGCGTTCAAGCTCCAGACCGACCCGTTCGTGGGAGCACTCACGTTCTTCCGTGTCTATGCGGGTACTGTGTCTGCAGGTTCCTATATTTACAACGCAAACACCGGTACGAAGGAGCGCGTCGGCCGCATCGTGCGTCTTCAGGCAGATAAGCGCGAGGAAGTTGAGAAGGTGTTTACCGGAGAGATCGCATCGTTCGTTGGTCTTAAGGATACGAAGACTTCGCACACGCTCTGCGACGAGGCGAATCCAATTCTCCTTGAGGAGATCAAGTTCCCTGAGCCGGTGGTATCGCTTCGCATTGAGCCGAAGACCAAGGCAGACCAGGAGAAGATGGGTATGGCGCTCCGCAAGCTCTCTGACGAGGACCCAACCTTCAAGATCAATACGGACGAAGAGACTGGTGAGACCATCATGGCAGGTATGGGTGAGCTTCACCTTGAGATTCTTGTCGACCGCATGAAGCGCGAATTCAATGTTGAGGCGAACGTCGGTAAGCCACAGGTGGCATACCGCGAGACCATCATGGGAACTGCTGACGTCGATAATAAGTACATCAAGCAGACGGGCGGTAAGGGTCAGTACGGTCACGTAAAGATCAAGGTTAAGCACATGGAACCCGTTGCTGATCCTGAAGCGAAGGTCGCAAAGAACGTTACGCGCGAGGATCACTTCGAGTTCATCAACAACATCAAGGGAGGTGTTATTCCGTCCGAGTACTTCAATCCAATTGAGAAGGGTATTCGCGAGGCTATGAACCGTGGTGTGCTCGCTGGCTTCCAGATGGTGGACGTGTCCGTTGATCTCTATGACGGATCCTTCCATGATGTGGACTCCTCAGAAATTGCCTTCAAGATCGCCGCATCCCAGGCCTTCCAGGAGGCAGCCCAGAAGGCAAAGCCCGTTATCCTCGAGCCGATCATGAACGTTGAGGTGGTTATCCCTGAGCAGTTCATGGGTGACATCACTGGAAACCTCTCCGGAAAGCGCGGTGCTATCGAGAGCATGGAGGATCGCGGTATGAATAAGGCGGTTCACGCCAAGGTGCCGCTTTCCGAGATGTTCGGCTACACCACGACACTTCGTTCCATGACCGAAGGTCGCGGATCGATGACCATGGAGTTCGATCACTACGAGGTCGTGCCTGCGAACGTCGCCGCGGACATCATCGCGAGCCGCAAGTAAGACACACAAGTTTGTGCACAGAGCCGCCCTTCACGGGGCGGCTTTCGTGCTACGGTTCGTTTATATGATCACCAAAAGAACAAAGATAATGCTCGCTGTGCTCGTCGCTGTTGCACTCGGTGCGTATGCCTACCTCTGGTGGTGGGGCAGTACGGAAGATCACGGCTACCTTGATTCGGTGCCAGGACTCCGTGATGCTTCGCAGGGAGCATCTGACGCGGTTATCCGTCCAAAGCCAGTAGTACCGGGTACTCCAGGAGAGCCAGGTTCTCAGGTACCTCCTGCATCGCAGACGTACCGCACGTACGAGAATACCGAGTTCGGATTCAGTTTCTCGTATCCAGACAACTGGAGCGTATCGTCCACCTCTGTTGATCCATCAACCGAGGTCTGTCTCAAGGTTGAGGGTGCTACCGGTGACTGCCTCGTTACTATCGTGTACGAGAAGGAAAGCGTGAACATGAACGCCGATAAGGCACTGGATAGGCTTCGTGACGAGCTTCGTAAGGGTCGCATCGCTGAGTCTACTCGCACTATCGCTGGCGAGGAGGCAAAGCAGCTCAAGGTCTCTAACTACCCAGCAGGGGAAGAGAACGATACACGCGCTGCGGTCTTCGTCCATGACATGCAGGTCTACTCGATCAGCAGTGCTATGGGTCAGGAAGCGGTATATGACCGCATTACCTCGTCCTTTAAGTTCCAGGACTAGGACTTCAAAGGTTTGAAGCGAAAATACCCCTCCTTTAGGAGGGGTGTTTCGTATAGTTGCTTGACCATAGCTCCTCCCTCCGGTACTTTAGGAAGTAACGCGAAATACGGCGCTCTTTTCAATGTTCCTCTCCTAACGGAGGCCGGGATGGCTGAAAGGCGTTGCGCGGGTTAGTCCGACCTTCGCCTTGGTCGCCTGTCTTCAAACAGGCAGGCGCGGCGGCAAAAATTTATTTTTAGCTACCAGTAATCCTACCAATCGTATGGCAGCAGAAGCATTCGACCGAAGCAAGCCGCACATGAACGTGGGTACCATCGGTCACGTGGATCACGGAAAGACCACGCTCACCGCCGGTATTCTCAATGTGCTCAACCTCAACCAAGCTGCAGGCTACAAGGCCCGCGCGGAGAACGTCGATAACATCGACAACGCTCCTGAGGAGAAGGCTCGTGGTATCACGATCGCCCTTCACCACTCTGAGTATGAGTCGCCAAACCGCCACTACGCGCACATCGACGCGCCGGGCCACGCCGACTACATCAAGAACATGATCACCGGTGCTGCCCAGATGGACGGCGCAGTACTCGTGGTTGCCGCGACCGACGGCGCAATGCCGCAGACCCGCGAGCACATCCTCCTTGCAAAGCAGGTTGGTGTTCCAAAGCTCATCATCTTCCTCAACAAAGTTGATATGGTTGATGACGCTGACATGCTCGACCTCGTCGAGGAAGAGATCCGCGAACTCCTCACCAAGCAGGGCTTCGACGGCGCTACAACCCCCGTTATCCGCGGTTCCGGTTTGAAGGCTCTTGAGGCAACCTCTGCTGATGATCCTTGGGCACTCAAGGTTAAGGAGCTCGTGGACACGATGGACACGTACTTCCCACAGCCTGAGCGCGAGCTCGACAAGCCGTTCCTTATGCCAATCGAGGACATCTTCTCGATCGAAGGACGCGGTACGGTTATCACCGGTCGCATTGAGCGCGGTGTAATCAAGGTCGGCGAGGAAATTGAGATCGTTGGTCTCAAGGACACCGCGAAGACTACCGTTACCGGTATCGAGATGTTCAACAAGCAGCTCCAGGAGGGACAGGCTGGCGACAACGCTGGTATTCTTCTCCGCGGAACGAAGAAGGAGGACGTCCATCGCGGACAGGTGCTTGCGAAGGTTGGTTCCGTGAAGCCACACACCGAGTTCGAGGCAGAGGTCTACATCCTCTCCAAGGACGAGGGAGGCCGTCACACGCCATTCTTCTCCGGCTACAAGCCTCAGTTCTACGTTCGTACAACTGACGTTACCGGTGAGGTAACCCTTCCGGAAGGAAAGGAGATGGTTATGCCGGGCGACACTGTTACCTTCAAGGTAAAGCTCACAGCGCCAATCGCGCTTGAGGACAACTTCCGCTTCTCAGTTCGCGAGGGTGGCAAGACGGTGGGCGCAGGTGTGGTCACGAAGATCGTCGCCTAACCCGATCTACTTCTTACTCGTATGGCTACAACCGCGAAGAAGACCGTAAAGAAGGAGGCAGCTCCTGCTAGCGAGCCGAAGCTCCGGATCCGCGTTCGTGCCTACGAGCACAAGATCCTGGATCTCTCGGTAAAGCAGATCATGGACACGGCAAACCGCTTCGACGCACAGATCGTCGGCCCGGTGCCGCTTCCAACAGAGATCAAGCGCTGGACCGTGAACCGCTCAACCTTCGTCCACAAGGACGCACGCGAGCAGTTCGAGATGCGCATCCACAAGCGTTTGATCGACATCCTGTCGCCGAATCCGAAGGTTATCGAGGCTCTCACGAACCTCACCCTTCCGTCCGGCGTCACGATCGACGTGAAGATGGTCTAACCCCGAGAGGGGAAGAAGCACAGCCGCCCGAAAGGGCGGTTTTGCTTTTTATGCTAGAGTATCGGTCCGACAGTTCTTTGGATTCAAGGAGATACGAATGGTAGACGGAATCAAGACCGTCCCGACCGCAGACCGGAAGCGTAAGTACGAGAAGGCTCGGGGCGCCTGGCAAGCGCTCATCCCAGATCCGCAGGTCCACCTCGAGCGCAAGCTCGAAGAGCCCCTCAAGCTCGACACGGAAGGGCTACTCCTTTCTCCCAACAAGGAGAATTGGAGGAAGAGAATCCGGAAGGACGGCACCCGACCCGAAGGGATCGAGTACGTCATGGTACGGCGGTGCCCGGTCACCGGCCGACTTACCAAGGGATCGAGAAGTATCCTTGGAAAGAAGAAGAGGCGTCCTGCGTAGCAGGGCGCTTTTCTTTTTCCCTGTATGAGAGTAGCCTCAACCTCAGAAAGGGAGGCGACCCATGACCATCCATGCTCTTATTGCGCGCTACCGCGAGTGGCGCGACCGGCGGCTCCAGTACAAGCTCGTGCTCGCGAACGAGATTCTCGAACGGACTGCGTCCCATATACTCGTGACGAGGAACCGCATGTCGGCGGCCGGATACTATGCGGCGACCGGTATCTACCATTCCCTGCGCCGGGACTTCAAGTACTACGAATCCCTCGATCGAAGGTGGCGCACAAAGCGCAGGACCTTTCTCAGGAAGCTCGGCCTGTCCGAAATCGAGGGCAGGACGTACACCTGGCACCGGTTCCTCAATCTTTCCGAAGGGACGGCCCTCAAGGAGCTTCTGGTCTTCGATTTGAAACACCTGCATCTGCAACCCTGACTCAAAAGCCCCCGTCGCATGCGCCGGGGGCTTTCTCATCAGATGATGAAGTGTCTACGCAGGAGATCGGCGCGTGCGCGCCGCTGTCCTCGTTCCATCTCCTCGATTTCTCTCTGTGCTTCTGGCGAGAGAGGCCAGTCGAAGAGGAATTCGTTATCCTCGTTCCGTTCGATTGGGCGGCTTGAGGCCTCGACGGGGAACTGGTGCAGGGTTGCGCTGGGCATGGTGTGTCTCCTTCTACAAGGACAGTACCAAATAGGTAGGCCCGGCGCGATAGTCTGCGCCGGGCCCTGGTAGGACATGAGGAGCTTGCGCTGCCTCACGAGACAAGGTTGATCACCTCCTCATGCGGTGCGCAGGACAATCCCCGCGCACGCCCTGCTTGCCGCAGGCAGGCATTGAAAAATATGTCGCATGAGTCACCTCCACCACCAAGCCGAATGCTTGGCTTCTTTAGTGTACAGACACTGACCCCGTTTCTCCTAGAGAGGTTGTGTATAGGAAAAGGCCCGGCGCGAGTGCGCGCCGGGCCTCCGGGAGACGCCGTCCGGGTGTTCAGTCGTCCTTGATGGGGTAGCAGGTCTTGGACCCACCGTCGCCGTCTCCGACGATTTCGCCGACCGGCCACTTGTCCCCATCGGGGAAACAATTCATGAAGATCACCTCCTTCCAAAGGCACTCTAGCACAGGATTTGCATCCCGAAAGGGAATCAGGTATAGTCCTTTTGTTGCTATGTACGGCGTCTTCGGACCCCGGACCAATGGCCGGGAAGTCCCACTGGGGCCGAACGCGCTATTGCAGGCGCGCTTTATTTTTACCCATGAAATTCATCCTCGCTCGCAAAGGACGCATGACCCAGGTCTTCAATGACAAGGGCGAAGTGTTCGCCGGTACCGTGGTTAATGCGGGACCGGTCGTTGTCACGCAGGTGAAGACTGTGGATGGTGCTGACAAGTACTCGGCCGTACAGGTCGCGTACCAGGATCAGAAGGAAGCGCGCGTGAACAAGGCTCAGCTCGGACACTTGAAGGGCAAGGCCTACAAGGTTATGAAGGAGTTCCGCGTTGATTCGACCGACCTTGAGGTTGGTTCTGAGATCACCGCGGACACTTTCGCTGAGGGCGATGTGGTCGTCGTCGCGTCTACCTCGAAGGGCAAGGGCTTCGCAGGCGTGGTGAAGCGCCATGGCTTCCATGGAGGCCGCCGCTCGCACGGTCAGAAGCACTCGGAGCGCGAAGCAGGTTCGATTGGTGGTGGAGGTCGTGCTGGAGGCCGCGTTGCCAAGGGCATGCGCATGGCCGGCCGCATGGGGTCTGACCGTGTTACGGTTGAGAACCTCAAGGTGTTGAAGGTAAACGCTGCTACCGGCGAGATGATTATCTCCGGTGCTATCCCAGGAGCTCCTGGCGCACTCGTCGAGATCCGTTCGATGTAATTTTAGTACTATGGCTACCCCCGCAAAGAAAACTGTCGCAAAGAAAGCTCCTGCTAAGAAGGTGGCAGCGAGCCCTATGCCAAAGAGCGCTCTTAAGGAGGTGTCTCTTGATGCAACCGTCTGGTCCGTAAAGGGCGAGAAAGCAGGCTCTGTCTCTCTTCCTGCTGAGCTCTTCGGGGTTAAGTGGAACTCTGATCTCGTGCATCAGGTCGTCGTTGGTATGCAGGCAAACGCTCGCCCAACAACCGCACACACGAAGTTCCGTGGCGAAGTTTCCGGTGGTGGTAAGAAGCCGTGGAAGCAGAAGGGAACCGGACGCGCCCGTCATGGCTCAACTCGCTCTCCAATCTGGAGGGGTGGAGGTGTCACGCACGGTCCACGCGCAGAAAAGGACTACACCGTTAAGATCAACCGCAAGATGCGTGCGGCTGCACTCGCAACCGTGCTCTCCCGCAAGCACCGCGATGGCCAGGTTCTCTTTGTTGATTCCTTCGCATTCGCAACCCCTAAGACCGCAGACGCAAAGGCTATGATCGTAGCGCTCGCAAAGGGTGCAGGTATGCCTGAGCTCGCAACCAAGCGCAAGAACGCTGCCGTCTTCGCCTTCGCAAAGAAGGACCTCACGTCCGAGAAGTCCTACCGCAACATCGGTAGTCTTACGCTCGAGGAAGTGCGCAATTTGAACCCGGTCGATCTCGTGAACAAGAAGTTTCTTGTGATCGAGAACCCGTCTGAGTCCCTTCCGATTCTTGCGGCTCGCCTAACGAAGAAGGCATAACACTACTTGTATGGCACTTTTCTCTAACGACAAGAAGACGACGAAGGCTAAGAAGGCCAAGTCCGAGACCCGTAACTGGGGTCGCGGTATCCTTCCCGCTGACGATGCGCGTCTCGCAAACATCCTTAAGCGCCCATGGTTCTCTGAGAAGGCACTCATCTCTTCTGAGAATGGCGTGTATGTCTTCGAAGTCTCGCCGTCGGCGACCAAGATCGATGTTGCAAACGCGATTATTGCAGCCTACAAGGTGACGCCGATGAAGGTCCGTATGGTGAACCTTCCGGCGAAAAAGGTATCGCTCCGCACGCGTCGCGGTGTCGGAACTCGCGCACGCCGCCACAAGGCCTACGTGTACCTGAAGGCAGGGGACACCATCACCTTCGCATAACCTGATTACTATGAAGTCTTTCAAGCCAACATCCGCATCTCGCCGCAGCATGACCGTCGTCACGTACCGTGGCGTGCTTACGCCTGGCGTGAAGCCACACAAGGCACTCCTCTCTTCAAAGAAGAATCAGGCAGGTCGCAACAATGCAGGTCGCATCACCACGCGTCACCAAGGTGGCGGTCATAAGAAGCGCCTTCGCGATGTCGACTTTAAGTACAACAAGCACGACATCCCAGCGCGCGTCGAGACCATCGAGTACGATCCATACCGCACCGCATTCATCGCACTCGTCGTGTTCGCTGATGGCGAGCGCCGCTACGTCACGGTCCCGAAGGACATGAAGGTTGGCGACACGTTTATCGTTAGCGAGAAGGCACCGATTAAGACCGGTAACCGCCTCCCGCTTGGCAAGATTCCTTCCGGAACCTTCATCTACAACGTCGAGCTTCGTCCGGGTGCTGGTGCACGTATCGCACGTTCCGCAGGTAACTACGCTGAGATCGTTGCGCATGACGCTGGCTACGCGCAGATCAAGATGCCGTCGTCTGAGATTCGTAAGGTTATCGAATCTGCTTGGGCATCCGTTGGCGCCGTTGGTAACGAGGAGCAGCGCCTTCAGAACTACGGAAAGGCCGGTAAGAGCCGCTGGAAGGGTATCCGTCCAACCGTTCGCGGTACGGCGATGAACCCAGTTGATCACCCACACGGAGGTGGTGAAGGTAAACAGGGACGCGGACTCCGTCGCGCGAAGTCCATGTGGGGCAAGCCAACCGGCAAGGGACAGAAGACCCGTACGCCGAAGAAGTACTCAAACAAGTTCATCGTCTCTCGTCGAAAGGTTGGGAAGAAGCGATAAGAAAAGCCCCGCACCTGCGGGGCTTTTCTTTTTGATGCTAGGCTAGAGGGTATGAAGCTCTATATCCTCATTCCTCTTATCGGTGCTGCGTTTCTTGCAGTGTGTATCGGCATCGTGTTCTTCGTTGGACAGAAGGAACCGGCGGAAGAAGTAGCACTCGTTACTGATACGGTTGCAACAACGTCCGTGTCCGTAGAGGAGACAACCGCGGTTTTTACGGAAGAGGGTAGGCATCCATCGGTTGCCGCTAATGCGCTTGCGAGTGCGCCTGAGTGCGATCGTGGTGTTGCGGATCGTACGGCAGACGAGGAACAGATGAAGAGGGGCGAGATCTCTGCCTATACAAAAGAATCCATCATCCAAGCAATCCTCCGCAGGAACACACTCTTTAAGACTGCATCAGCTAGCTGCATCAGGACGTACTTCCGCACTGGCATGCTGCACACCGAGAAAGATCGGAAGGAGCTCGAAGCGATGTCCGACGAGCGGCTTGAGACCATGGCGCGGTTCATGGCCGTCATAAGTATGGAGGACGGCGAGACGAATACTGAATTCCGGGAGCGCATGCTCGGAAACGACGCACAATGGATGTACGAAGGTCCAGAAATGAAAGTTGGCTTCGAAGAGAAGATGGAGAGCGGAAGTGTCATTACCTATCAGACTGCTTCGTTTGTTAACGGATATTGGTACTAGACTAGTGCCTTACGAATTTCGTCTGCTACTTCTTTAAGCTCCTCTTCTGTACTTTTCGGACGTTTTTCTGCTGACAGAGTGCGGTAAAGGAAGTCGCGTGGCTCGTATCCATATATTCCAGAGTCACCCTTCTTGCGTGGAAGAATGTGAAGGTGAAAGTGAGGTACGCTCTGACCGCCGATCTCCTCCTCGTTCCAAGCGTAATTAAATCCTTCAGCACCAAAGATTCGTTTAAGTCCGTCATGAAGCTTCATGCGAAGATCTTCGATCGCTTCCTTCTCTTCAGAACTTAGCTGATCGTAATACTGGACGTGACGTTTCGGAGCAATAAGTACATGTCCAGGAACTATCGGTGTAAATGTAGGGAACGCTATTACAAGCCCGGTATCTAATATAGTTCGGGCCTCTATTTCAGGATTGCTGCAGAAAGCGCACATCATACCTATGGTCTGTACTCGGACTTCAAGATGTCGACGAGCTGAGAAAGAGGAATCACCACGGACTGCGATCCTGCAGCGTAGGGCGCTACCTGATACGGCGGGAACATGAGGACGAGTGTGTCTGCGTCTATAACGAAATTCTGGTAGTTCAGAGGCTCAGGACCTGTCCCTTGAGCGATATATTCCACATCTGCGAAATCGCCGAGCGATTTTGCGAGTTCGAACTGAGAAATTGCGGAGAGGCGGCGGAGATAATCAGAGCGGGGAAGGAAGAGGCTCGCGATGTCGAGTTCCTCGCCGGTGGCGAGATTGAAGGTGAAGGTTCGGTAGAAGGTGTTCGGGTGTGCACCAAGGGTGTCTACGAACAGTGTGAACGCGTACGAAGCGGTATGGAGTCCCCATTCTTCCTCGTAGGTGATGGTGATGCTCTCCTTCCGGTCTTCGGAGAGCCCCATAATCTGGACGTCTTCAGCGGTGAGGTTCTCGAAGTTTCCTTGCTTCTTGAATTCGCGCACAGAGTCTTCAACGAAGTCTTGCATGAGACTAACTGCCTCTTGGTCCGCATCGGCTCCTAGAGAGGCCTTGAGAGCGGTTTGAGCAGGGTAGGAGACCTCGATGTCGTAGTACTGTCCGTGTTCCTCGATAATTTTAGGAGGAAGCGCTTCAGGGGTGGTTGTCGCAACCTCTGGAATGCCCGCGTATGGCTCTGGAGCCTTGTGGGTAGCCATGTACCAGAGCGTGAAGGCGAGTACGAGTCCTACAAGAATAACGACGCCAAGGATCTCCATCCGGCGGGCGTTTGGGGTGGTGAAGTCGATCATGGAAATAGTATAGCGTGCAAAAAGAAAGGGCCCGGCGTTTCCGCAGGGCCCAGATTGAACGACGATGTCATGCAGATACAGATTTGAGGATTCCTGCCCGACGCATGATGCGCCTGGTGCGGATATTACGTATCATCCGCCCAATCCACACTTTCCGCCTCTCTTCTCCCGGGGAGGGGACTCCGGGAAGCACGAGAGCCCTGCGAATGATGAGCGGCGATTCACGGACCCCTTGCTCCCAGGCAGTGTTGAGCAACCTGCTCGTCACCCAAGGCTTCCGGGCTGAGTTCTCATGCGCCAGGAAGCCGTGGGCCATGAGCCACGGTCTCTCGAGCCTGAGATGGTTCGCAACCCGCGCATAGGTTACGTCCCAGAAGATACCCCCGCACATAGTCTTTTCCGACCTGAACCCGAGCGCGAGGGGGCATTCATTGTTGTACTCGTCCCGGGCCCAGAACCGGCCGTTTTCGGTGTAAAAGGACTTCCACCAGTCATACGGCCGGACAGTGTTGAGCCACCGGATCCCTCGCTCGACGCGACGTTTTGCGATTAAGGCGGCTAAGCCTTCCGGGTTAGTCGTTCTCATTGATAACAGATGCATGTGGGCACCTCCTTTTCCAGAGAAACCCTAGCACGCACGCCCTTAATTTGACACTTCCTCCCGTTTCCTATAGATTCTATCTATCCCGCTTGGCGGGCTTTCCATTGTCTATCTATGTCCCGCTCCCTTAAGAAAGGCCCATACGTCGATATCAAGCTCCTGAAGAAAGTTCAGGACAAGAAGCCGAGTTCAACACCGGCTATTAAGACGTGGGCACGGGCAAGCCAGATCGCTCCTGAGTTCGTTGGGTTCACCTTCGGTGTCCATAACGGCCAGAAGCACGTAGATGTCCTCGTTACCGAGGAGATGGTAGGTCACCGCCTTGGTGAGTTCTCCGCAACCAAGAAGTTCACTCGTCACGGAGGAAAGATGCAGAAGCAGCTCGAGCAGAAGAAGCAGCAGGCTGAGATCGCCGCAGCTAAAGCTGCAAAGGCAGCTCCTGCAGCGCCTAAGAAGAAATAATCATGGCCTCTACCGGAACTCACAAGCAGCCAGCTGCACTTCGCAAGGAGGAAGCAAAGAAGGCTATTCGCGCGTCTATCGACACGTACAACCAGTCGCCCCGCAAGGTGCGCCTCGTGACGGAGCTTGTGAAGGGAAAGAAGGTTTCGGAGGCCGTTGCCGCACTCACATTCCTCCCGAAGCGCGCTGCGCTTCCTATAAAGAAGCTCATCGAGTCTGCAGCCGCTACCGCAAAGGCTCGCGGCGAAGACATGGACACCCTCAAGGTTGCCGAGATCCGCGTGGACTCTGCAGGCATGATCGTCCGCGCTATGCCGCGCGCTATGGGCCGTTCGGCTCCTATCCGCCGCCGCCGTTCTCAGGTTTTCGTACGTCTTTCATCTGACACCAAGTAATTACCATGACTCACACCGTCCATCCGTACGCGCATCGCCTTGGCATCATCCGTGACTGGAAGAGCCGCTGGTTTGCTGGCGACAAGAAGTCCTACCGCGAGAACATTGCGGTGGATGCTGCTATCCGTGGCTATTTCAAGAAGCGCGCGAAGGCTATGCACATCGCGGACATGGAGATCGAGCGTTCGCAGGGCGAGGTCCGCGTCATTCTTCACACCGCACGTCCTGGTATCGTTATCGGTCGCTCGGGCGAGAACGCTACCAAGCTCCGCAACGAGATCACCGCACTCATCAATGCGAAGGCAACCGGCGCTAAGCGTGCCGTAAAGCTCGACATCATGGAGATCCGCCAGCCGGAGACCTCCGCATCGGTTGTCGGCTACATGGTTGCCGAAGGACTCGAGAAGCGCATGCCATTCCGCCGTGTCCTCAAGCAGACGGTTGAGAAGGTTATGGCGGTTCGCGAGGTTATCGGTGTTCGCATCGTCCTTTCCGGACGCCTCGGTGGCGCTGACATGTCCCGCACCGAGCAAATTAAGCGCGGTCGTATCCCGCTTCAGACCTTCCGCGCGAACATCGACTACGCACACGTCGAAGCACTCCTTCCGTACGGTCTCCTTGGCATCAAGGTGTGGATCTACCTCGGCGAGACCTTCAACGCAGAGTCTGGTACTCGTCCTGCTTCTGAGCGCCCAACCACTAACGGCCCGCGCCGCTAATACCCACTACCATGCTATTCCCTAAGAAAGTTAAGCACCGCAAGTGGCAGACCGGACGAAAGTCCCCGGAGCGTCTTGCGCGTCCTGACACCCGCGGCATCACGGTTGCGTTTGGTTCCTATGGTCTACGCGCGACGACCCCGTCTCGCGTCACCTCTAACCAGATTGAGGCGGCACGTAAGGTGCTTACCCGCGTTACCGGAAAGGGAGGTAAGCTCTGGATCCGCATCTTCCCGGATCGTCCCATCACGAACAAGCCGGCTGAGGTGGGCATGGGTAAGGGTAAGGGAGATCCGAAGCACTTCGTGTTCGAGGTACGTCCAGGACGCATCCTGTTTGAGCTCGATGGCGTCGACGATGCGAAGGCTCGTGATGCACTTCGCCGTGCAGGGTCGAAGCTTCCGTTGAAGACAACCGTCATCACCCGCTAGTATCATGGCTAAGAAACTTTCATTCAAGGGCAAGAAGCCAGAGGAGATCGTAAAGCTTCTCAGTGAGAAGCGCGAAGAGCTCCGCTCCCTTCGTTTCTCCGCAGCCGGTGGCCGCGCGAAAGATGCCTCTCAGGGCGCTAAGGTCCGCAAGGACATCGCACGCCTCCTCACCGAGCAGACGGCGCAGAAGAACGCAGACAACGCATAACTTTATGGAAACTACACCAACCACCGCTAAGCCCCAGTCCTTCAAAGGAACCGTCGTAAAGACGGCCATGCAGGACACGATCACCGTTGCGGTCTCTCGCTACGTGAAGCATCCGAAGTACAAGAAGTACCAGACCCGCACCAAGAAGTTCCTCGTGCATGACGAGGGCAACACTGCCAAGGTAGGGGATCAGGTCACGATCGTTGCGGTTGCACCGATGTCGAAGCGTAAGTCCTTCACGCTCGTAAAGTAATCTCTTATTTATGGTACAGCCACAGTCAATCGTAGCAGTCACAGATAACTCCGGCGGTAAAGTCGCGCGCGTCTTCAAGGTGCTCGGCGGCTCAAAGCGCCGTTATGCTGAGATCGGCGACGTGGTGGTTGTATCCATCCAGTCGGCTGAGCCTCGCAAGGCCGTGAAGAAGAAGGATATCTACAAGGCCGTTGTGGTCCGTCAGCGCAAGGCCTTCCGCCGCGCGTCGGGCATCTACGTTCGCTTCGACGACAACGCCGTTGTCCTCATTGAGAAGCAGGGTAAGGAGATGGGTCCTAAGGGTAACCGTGTGTTCGGCCCAGTTCCGCGCGACCTCGTTGATAAGGGCTGGCAGAACATCGCGTCTATCGCGCCTGAAGTCGTCTAACCTAATTACGTATGTCTAAGGCAACCCAAGGAAAGCAGACCGCAAAGTTTAAGTTGAAGAAAGGCGACACCGTTGTCGTTATCTCCGGCAAGGACAAGGGCAAGACCGGTACCGTTGAGCGGATTCTTCGCGAAGACGCAAAGATTGTCGTCGAGGGCATCGGCCTCGTGAAGCGCCACAACCGTGGTGTGCGTGGTCAGACCGGACGCATCGTTGAGAAGCCTGCGGCTATCGCGATCTCAAACGTCATGTTCTATGACCCCAAGGAGAAGAAGGGTACTCGTGTAAAGCGCGAGACCAACAAGGACGGCAAGAACGTACGCATCGCGGTAAAGAGCGGTACCACCCTCGCATAACGATTTCAGTATGATCACCAAAGAAAAGCAGGCATCCGCATTCGAGACTCTCAAGGAGAAGTTCGGCTACACGAACGTTAATGCGTCCCCAAAGCTCCTCAAGATTACGGTCTCGTCCGGCGTTGGAAAGGCAGACAAGGCGAAGAAGGCACTCGTTGAGAGCCGTCTTGCACGCATCACGGGCCAGAAGGCATCCGCACGTCCTGCGAAGCAGTCCATCGCACAGTTCAAGATGCGCGAAGGCGACATCGTGGGCTACCAGGTGACGCTTCGTGGCGCGCGCATGAATGAGTTTCTCGAGAAGCTCATCCACATCACGCTTCCTCGTACGCGCGACTTCCGCGGCCTCAACGCCACCGCCATCGACGAGATGGGCAACCTCACCATCGGTATCAAGGATCACACGATCTTCCCAGAGACCGCTGAAGAGGACCTTAAGGACGTGTTCGGTCTTGCGATTACCCTCGTGACGACCGCAAAGACCAAGGAGGAGGCAGATGCATTCTTCCGTCACCTCGGGATTCCGTTCAAGAAAGACGCTGAGTAATCTACTTTCTCTAATAAACAAAGGCCCGCATAAGCGGGCCTTTGTTTATTCCGAGATTCTTTGACTGAACCTGAGCACTAGTGCACTGTGCTTGTGGATACTGTATTCCACCGGATAGTCACGTTTCAGGTATCCACGTGAGGGTATCCGGGGAGGGTTTGAAAATGCGAACTATAGATGTATTTGAACTCGAGGATTTAGAGATTCCCGATACGGAATCAGCTGACCGAATTTCCGCAGCCTTGGGCAGTCGCCGAGACAATAGCGAGAACCTTCATCTCACTGCGACTGTATTAGTTTGGGACGGTGGACGTCAAAAAGGGAAACCTACCCTGGCGATTCTGGAGTTCACAAACACCGAGCTGTTTCGGCGTTTCGGTTTGCTCTGGCATTGGGAGCAACGCTTTCTAGTTAGCGCAATCCTCAAAAAGCTGGGCTACCCTGATGAGACAGTGCTCGATCGACGCATTGAGGTAGGTATTCCCTGGAGTGGCAAGAACCGTCGCCGCATCTCGGTCAATATGACTGGAGCTCAGCGAATTGGCGAGGATACCGACCCTCGCTTTGGATATATTCTGAGCGTTGGGCTTGTCTAAGCCCAGGACCCCGCCGATCAATCGGCGGGGTCCTTTCATTGGTTTGACAGCCTACTTCCTAGCTGATAGATTGTCTTTACGGCTCCCCGGAGCTATTTTTTCTTATGGCCAAAGCATCCCAACTCGCCCGCAATGAAAAGCGCATTAAGCTCGTCGCACAGTATGCTGACAAGCGCGCTGCTCTTAAGGCTGCGGGTGATTGGGAGGGCCTTCAGAAGCTCCCAAAGAACTCGAGCCCTACCCGCGTGAAGAACCGCTGTGCGGTAACCGGACGTGGACGCGGCTACATGCGCCCGTTCGGTCTCTCTCGCATCATGTTCCGCGAGCTCGCCCGCGAGGGTAAGATCCCGGGCGTTAAGAAGGCTTCCTGGTAATTTTCGTATGGTATCTGACCGCGTAGGAGATTTCATCATCCGCCTCAAGAATGCAGGCGCAATTAACAAGCCGACGGTGTCGGTCCCGTTCTCGAAGCATGTTGAGGAGATTGCGAATAAGTTGAAGTCCCTTGGCTACGTCGCGGGCGTTGAGAAGGGCAAGAAGCCGTACGAGTTCGAGGTCACCCTCGCGTACGATGAGCGTGGACGCCATAAGATCAATGGTGTGAAGCGTGTCTCGAAGCCAGGTCGCCGCCTCTACACGCCGTCTGCAGAAGCGCACAGCGTTAAGAATGGTATGGGCTCCCGCCTCATCTCAACCCCGCGTGGTGTCCTTACGGACTCCGAGGCTCGCAAGGTTCGTGTCGGCGGCGAGAATCTCTTCGAGATCTGGTAATTCTATTTACGTACTATGTCCCGCCTCGCAAAGAAGCCAATCGCTATCCCTTCCAAGGTCACCGTCTCAACCGACGGGGGAGTCCTTTCGGTGAAGGGTCCGAACGCAACACTTGCGATGCCAATCCACTCGGCAATCACTATGGACATGACGCCTGAGGGCATCCAGATCGCACCAGCAAACTCAACAAAGCTTGCACGCGCGCTCACCGGAACCTTTGCAGCGCACCTTCGCGCTATGATGTCGGGCGTCGAGACGCCCTTCAAGAAGGTCCTCATCATGAAGGGTGTGGGATACAAAGTAGAGCTCCGTGGTCGCGATCTCGTCTTTAACGTCGGATTCTCGCACCAGGTTATCGTGCCAATCCCTGAGGGAATTGAGGCGAAGGTTGAGAAGCTCACCATCACCATCGAAGGCGCTGACAAGCAGAAGGTCGGCCAGTTCGCTGCAGAAGTTCGCGCGATCAAGCCACCAGAGCCATACCTCGGAAAGGGCATCGCCTACGACAACGAGGTTATTCGTCGCAAGCAGGGCAAGAAGGCCGTCTAATAATTACGTATGGCTACTCCAACGAAGAAAGAGCTCCGCGATCGCCGCCATAACCGCGTGCGTGCGAAGATTAATGGCACTGCGGCGCGTCCTCGCCTCGCGGTCTATAAGTCGAACAAGTTCATCTCCGCGCAGGTCATTGATGACGAAGCAGAGAAGACACTTGCTGCAGCACATGGACGCTCCTTCCCAGGTTCTCTCTCCGTGCAGGCGGTAGCGGTTGGTAAGGCAGTCGCGGATGCAGCGAAGAAGGCAGGCATTGATACGGTTGTCTTCGATCGTGGTGGCTTCGAGTACGGCGGCCAGATCAAGATGGTTGCAGACGCTGCACGCGAGAACGGGCTTACTTTCTAATACATGACTGATACTACCCTCGACACGAATACCGACGCACCAGCAGTTGCCCCAGAGGCAGCGGTTGAGACACAGGCTCCTGCCGCAGAGGCACAAGCTGCTCCTGCGCGTGGCGGATTCCGCAGCGGTCCACAGCGTGGACGCGGAGGACCTGGCGGCGGACGCCGCGATTCCCGTGGCCCTCGCGCTCCTCGCGAGCGCTCCGAGTTCGAGCAGGCAACCCTCGAGGTTCGCCGTGTGGCTCGTGTTATGGCCGGTGGTCGTCGTTTCTCCTTCTCGGTAACGGTTGTTATCGGCGACAAGAAGGGACGCGTTGGTGTGGGTCTCGGCAAAGGTGCTGATACCGCGCTCGCTATCGACAAGGCAGTTCGTGACGCGAAGAAGCATCTCGTTACCGTAAAGCGCACGCCTGAGAACTCGATCGCGCATGACGTGTCAGTGAAGTACTCGTCTTCGATTGTTACTATCATCCCGTCTCCAGGTCGCGGTGTGGTTGCAGGATCCGCTATGCGTACTGTGCTCGAGCACGCGGGTGTCACCAACGTGATCGCGAAGATCCTCACCCGTACCAAGAACAAGCTCACCATCGCACGTGCAACCGTCGCTGCGCTTGCTATGGCTGGTTCCCGCTAACCCTTATTTCTATGCAGTCCAACACTCTCGCTCCGAAGACCGCTCGCATAACAACGCCTCGCGTTGGTCGTGGTGGCAAGCGCGGCAAGACCTCGGGTCGCGGTACGAAGGGACAGAATGCACGTGCAGGACACAAGAAGCGTCCTGAGATGCGCGATCTCTTGAAGAAGCTCCCGAAGCGCCGTGGACACGGAAAGAACCGTGCACGTACTGTTCGCGCAAAGCGCCATGAGTACGAGCCAATCAACCTCTCGACTCTCGAGGCTGCGTTTGATGCCGGTGACACTGTAAATCCAGAGACCCTCTACAAGAAGGGACTTATCACCGCACGCGGTGGCAAGGTAGCCTACGTGAAAATCCTCGGCACGGGCACCCTCTCGAAGAAGCTCTCAATCTCTGCGTGTTCGGTCTCTGAAGCTGCGAAGGCTGCTATCGAAGGTGCGGGCGGTTCAATACTCTCCTAGGCCTATGTTCGGTAAGGCGATTCACAAGGTAAAAGTCATCTTCTCGGATCGGGTTATAAGGAACCGGATACTCTTCATCCTGGGTGCCTTTGCCGTGTTCCGGTTCCTTGCTGCGGTGCCGATCCCGGGCGTCGACCGCATCGCGCTCGAGCAGTTCTTCACGAACAACCAGTTCCTCGGACTCTTGAACATCTTCTCGGGTGGCGGTCTCTCGAATCTTTCCATAGTGATGCTCGGTGTGGGTCCGTACATCACAGCCTCCATTATCATGCAGCTCGCAACGGTGCTTATTCCGCAGGTGAAGGCGATGTACAGCGAGGAAGGGGAGGCAGGACGCACTAAGTTCACTTCGATCTCTCGTGCCCTTACGATCCCGCTCGCGGTTCTCCAGGGTGTTGCCTTCCTCTCTCTTCTTGAGAGCCAGGGTATCGTTCGCACCATCACGCCATTTGATTTCGCGGTTAACGTATTCCTCATCGCTGCAGGCTCGATGCTCCTCATGTGGATCGGCGAGCTCATCACTGAGTTCGGTATCGGGAATGGTGTCTCGCTCATTATCTTCGCGGGTATCGTGGCGGCGCTCCCAGCCGGTCTCTCGCAGCTTCTCTTCACTGCGACGGCCGCGAACATCCCGGCATACCTCGGCTTCATTGTCCTCGGTCTTCTCGTTATCTTTGCGGTGGTGCTCGTCTCCGAAGCTGAGCGCTCGATTCCGATTCATTACGCCCGGGCAACCCGCGGAACTGGCGGTACCGCTCCAACCTATCTTCCAATTCGCCTCCTGCAGGCTGGTGTGATGCCGATTATCTTCGCGCTCTCACTCCTTCTTCTTCCGCAGATGATTCTTACGGGCCTTTCAGCGATTGGTGTTGCTGGTATGGCTGGAGCACTCGCTGGGTACACCGCGTTCACGGCGAATCCATTCGCCTATGGCGCGCTCTACTTCGTGCTTGTGGTTATGTTCACGTATTTCTACACCTCGATTACCTTCGAGCCGAAGCGTGTCGCCGACAATCTCCAGAAGTCTGGCGCGTTCGTTCCGGGAGTCCGTCCAGGCCGTGAGACCGAGAACTTCATTGGTACGGTGGTGAACCGTGTGACGCTTCCAGGTGCCGTCTTCCTTGGCCTCGTTGCAGTCATTCCGTTCATCATCCAGGGCCTCACCGGCATCACGGCGATCCTCATCGGCGGTACTGCGCTCCTCATTGTGGTGAACGTTGTTCTCGATCTCATCCGCAAGATCGACGCTCAGGCTTCGCTCCGCGAGTATTAAAGACATGGGGTTTCTACCCCGTGATACAGTGGCTTTCATGACTGCCAAGCATCGAGGGAAGTTCGTGCCGGTTGTCGCACCTACCGGAAGCGGAAAGGATACGCTCATTACGTACGCGAAGTCGGTATTCCCTGATATCGTGCTTTCTGTGTCGTGCACGACCCGTCGTCCGCGCGAAGGAGAGGAACACGGGAAGGATTATTTCTTCCTCACCCGAGAGGAGTTCGAGACAAAGATAGCAGACGGTGCGCTTCTTGAATGGGCGGAGTACGGCGGGAACTATTACGGTACTCCGAAAGCCGAGATCGAGCGGCACCTCGCCGACGGTGCTCTCATCATGGGAGACATCGAGGTGCAGGGTGTGCGATTGATTCGTGATCTACTTCCTCCTCGTGAATTCGGGACCATCTATATTGATGCCGGATCCTGGGAGGTGCTTGAGAAGCGTGCGCTTCTACGTGCTCCTATGAGCGAGGAGGAACTCAGGAAGCGCAAGGAGCGGTATGAGGACGAGTCTTCGTTCATGGCTGAAGCGACCTATGTGGTCTCGAATCCAGAAGGGATGCTCGACGACGCAAAACGAGATTTTGTTGCTGCGGTCGCCAAGTTCCGCGAGGAGATCGGTCGTGGGGAGTAGAACAGGGCTTTTATTACTGATACATTTTCTATACATGGAACAATCGAAAATACTTACCGTTATTCTTACTGGCCGTCCTGGCTCAGGGAAGGGTACTCAGGCGAAGCGTCTCGCTGAGAAGTTCGGATGGGTCCATTTCTCTACCGGAGACCGCTTCAAGGCGCTTCGTGAGGGCGAAGGGCCACTTGCGACGCATGTACGCGAGGCGTATGACGCTGGCGAGCTCCTCCCGGACTGGTTCGCAAATCATCTCTTCGAGGGTGCAGTGCTCGCGCTCTCGCCAGACCAGGGCATCGTGTGTGACGGCTATCCACGCACCCGCGCGCAGGCAGAGCGTTTCGCAAGCGTTATGGATTGGGTCGAGCGTCCCTATATCGCCCTCGATCTTGAGGTCTCCGAGGAGGAGGTTATGGCGCGCATGCTCGCTCGTGCCAAGGAGGAGCATCGTCCGGATAGTGCTACCGAAGAGCAAATTAGCGCTCGCCTTGCTGTGTATGACGCGCATACCGCTCCGGTGCTCGACTACTTCCGCGAGAAGAATCTTCTTAGAGTTCTTAACGGTACGGGCACGCTTGAGGAGGTAGAAGCGTCCATACACGCGGCGCTTACATAATTATGATCGTACGCACCCCCGAAGAGCGAATCACTATCATCGAGTCAGGACGTCGTCTGGCTGCGATCCTCGAAGTGCTTGAGGGCATGGTTGCTCCGGGTGTGTCTACGCAAGAACTTGAGGATGTCGCGCTCAGGATGATCCTCGAGGGGGGCGACAAGCCAGCATTTAAGGGCTATACCCCCGAGGGCGCGCAGCGTCCATTTCCGGCCGCACTTTGCGTGTCTGTGAACGAAGAGGTGGTGCATGGTATCCCGAACGAGAAGCCACGCATTCTTAAAATCGGTGACATCGTCTCACTCGACTTCGGTATCGTGCATAACGGACTCATCACGGACTCCGCTGTCACGGTTCCTGTAGGGAAGGTCTCAAAGGAGGCCCAGTCACTCATTGCAGCTACCGAAGAGGCCCTTGAGGCAGGTATCAAGGCTGCGCGTCCCGGTGCGCGTATCGGTGATATCTCGAACGCTATAGAGAGCGTATTCAAGCAGACGAAGTTTTCTATAGTGAAGGTGCTGGGAGGACACGCGGTCGGGCATCGAGTGCATGAGGAGCCGTATATCTCGAACTTTGGGCATGCTGGGACTGGCGAAGAAATTAAGCACGGCATGGTGCTCGCACTCGAGCCTATCGCAAACGCCGGGAAGGGCTCAATTCTCTTGGCCCCTGACGGCTATACGTATCGTTCACGGGACGGGTCCATCTCGTCTCATTCCGAGCATACGATCCTCATTGAAGACGAGGGGACGATTGTAGTCACAAGGCGTGCAAATGAGCACCGGTAGCGGAAAGGTTCTCGCTGCGTTATAGTCTGTATATAAACGCCTCAGGGCGATTTTTACTATCAAGAAATCATCTATGTCCACCCCGCACCCAAGCACCGAGCGTACGCTCGTCATTGTGAAGCCAGACGGCGTTCAGCGTGGCCTCATCGGCGAGGTTATTAAGCGCTATGAGCAGGTAGGCCTCAAGCTCGTCGGTATCAAGATCGGCGTCGCTGACGCTGAGAAGATCGAGCAGCACTACACACTTGATCCTGAGTGGCGCCGCATCACGGGCGAGAAAACGATCGAGAGCTACCGCAAGAAGGATATGACTCCGCCATCGGAGGATCCGCTCGAGATCACTGCCGTGATTCTTGCTAACCTTAAGACGTACATGACCGCCGGCCCGGTTGTCTTCATGGTCTGGCAGGGAGCGCACGCCGTGAAGATCGTTCGCAAGATTACAGGTGGTACTGAGCCTCTTACCTCAGACGTCGGTACCATTCGCGGTGACTACGTGCTCGATTCGTACCAGATGTCTGATACGGATAACCGCGCAGTCCGTAACGTTATTCACGCTTCAGGTTCACCTGAGGAGGCTGAGGCTGAGATTAAGCACTGGTTCATCCCGAGTGAGCTCGTTGACTATCGTCTCGTGAATGAGCAGATCATTTACGACGCGAATCTCGACGGTATTCTCGACTAAGAGGTCATAAAAACAAAGAGCCGTCCAAGGGACGGCTCTTTGTTTTTGCCTCGGTATACGAGGAGCGATATACTGCTCTTAGAGCCGCTCCTAAAACGCAACTTGATTCTATCTCGGGAGCCTTATATCCCGCGTTTCTGCAGCGTCCTCGGACGCTCAATGTCGCGCGATGCGGGCACCCACGTGGCTTCAAAAAGTTGCCACGACGGGGCGGTTCTATACAAAAACTCTCGCATGCGCGAGGGTTTTTGCATGCTACAGTTGGGACATTATGCGACTCTATTGGCTCCTTGCGGCACTCATCCTTGCGGGTCTGCTCGCGTATCTGCAGCATACGGCGCTCGACCAGCTTTTATACTGGCGCTACCTTTGGTTTGATACGCTCATGCACTTCCTTGGAGGCCTTACCATGGCCGTCTTTGGTATCGCGCTTCTTGCGAAGCGACGTGCATTCATATTCCTTGGTGCTATGTTCGCGATTGCTGCAGGATGGGAACTCTTCGAGCTTGCTATTAATGCGCAGCGCGAGGCGAACTTCGCTTTCGACACGTCGCTCGACCTCCTCATGGACGCGTGCGGCATGTCGCTCGCGTATGTAGCGGCACGACTTTCTATATGGCGGTACGCGTAACCTTTCATGGTGGAGCGGGGGCCGTTACTGGCTCGAACTTTCTTATAGAGGGAACGAAAGGAAAGATCCTTATCGATGCAGGGCTCGAACAAGGGCAGGACTTCTGCATGAAGTGCATGTACGAGCCATTTCCGTACGACGTTTCATCTATCGACGCGCTCGTTATTACGCATGCGCATCTCGACCACATAGGACGAGCGCCGAAGCTCGTGCGCGAGGGTTTCAAAGGAAAAGCGTATATGACGGAAGCGACGCGCGACCTCATGGCGCTGATGCTCAAGGACAGTGTGAGCCTCCTAACCCAGGAAGCGAAGCGCTACAATCAGGAACCGCTCTACGCTGAAGCGGACGTAGAACGTCTCTTGTCACTTGTCGAGACTATTCCGTACCACGAGGAGCGTGAGGTAGCGCCCGGGCTCTCTATCTACCTCAGAGATACCGGACATATACTCGGCGCTGCCTCAGTTCGCATAAAAGACACAGGAGATGGTACGAGTGTCGTCTTTACGGGAGATATCGGCAATTCACCAAACCCCTACCTTAACGACGCTGAGATGGTGCCGGACGCTGATGCCGTTATTATGGAAGCCGTATACGGAGACCGGGTGCACGAGCACGTGGATCAGAGAGTGCCGCAGCTCCGGGATACGTTGAAGCGTGCGCTTGCACGGGGAGGCACTATCCTAATGCCGGCATTCTCCATGGAGCGTACGCAGCTCATGCTGTACGAGATCTCGAACCTCATGGCGTCCGACGAGCTCCCGGAGTTTCCGGTATTCCTCGATTCACCCTTGGCCATCGGCGTCACGGATATCTATGAGAAGCACGCAGGAGAGTATTTCAATCCGGCGGCCCAAGCGGAGACCAAGAAGGAGGGAAGTATCTTTAGGTTTCCGTTTCTGACCATGACACAGTCCAGAGAAGACTCTGAGACCATCGCTGGCGAGCCGTCTCCAAAGCTCATCATTGCGGGAGCTGGTATGAGTCATGGGGGAAGGATTGGGAAGTGGGAGGCGAAGTATCTTCCAGATCCAACTACCACGCTCCTTATCGTTGGATATCAGGCGCCAGGCTCTCCAGGACGCTTGCTTCAGGACGGCGCACCGAAAGTGAAGCTCGACGGACGCGAGATAAAAGTAAAGGCTAAGGTAGAGAATCTTACGAGTTGGTCCGCACACGCAGATCGCGAGGGACTGCTTAAGTTCGCACAAGGTACGCTTCCTCGCGCCAAGGCGATCTTTGTTTCGATAGGGGAGCCAAGCGCGCAGCGGTTTCTCGCACAGAGGATCCATGACTTCTTGGGTGCCAAAGCCATCGTCCCGTCACAGGGCGAAGTGTGGACGATAACAAAGGAAGGAGTTCATAAAGAGAAATAAGAAACACCCCGCTCGAGCGGGGTGTTTCTCTTGTGAAAGGTGGGCTTAACCCTGAATCTTAGCGGCGACGCGCGCGAATACCTCAGGCTCGGTTGCGGCGAGCGTTGCGAGGACCTTGCGATCGAGGTCAACACCAGCCTTCGCCTTAGCAGCGATGAAGGTGCTGTAGGACTTGTAGCCGAGGTCGCGGATAGCGGCGTTCAAGCGAACGATCCAAAGCTGACGGAAGTCCGTCTTCTTGTCGCGGCGGTGGTTGAACGCGTTCTTTCCTGCGTGAACGAGGGACTCCTTCGCGAGGCGAACCTTCGTCGAACGGCCATGGCGATAGCCCTTGGCGCGCACCAATATGTTGCGGCGGCGCTTTGCCGATGCGACTCCTCCTTTTACTCGTGCCATAGATTAATGATTACTGAAATTATGCGCTCTTCTTCGAGAGGAACTGGCGGACGATGCGCTTTGGAACCTTGAGGATGTTTGCGCGTCCCTTGAGGCCCTTTGTGCGGCCACGCTCCTTCGCGTTGAAGTGGTCCTGACCCGGCTTACGCGCAACAAGCGTCCCATTCTTGGTTACGCGGATACGCTTCGTGTATGACTTGTTGGTTTTCATGCTGGGGTTGTTTCTGTTTCAGGACTTTCTGGCTTTTTTGCGGGAGCCGCCGCTTTTGCGTCACGCTCGATGATGGCGGCGAATCCTTTCGGCGCGCGCGTCACAGGCTCGGCGATCTTGTAAGCATACGGGATCATGAGCATGAACTTCTCGAGGCGAGTCTTGAGGAATGCCTCGTCCATGCCCTTGTATCGGCCCTTAAGGAAGAGTTCCATGCGAACTCGGTGTCCGTCAGCAAGCCATTCGGCCGCTTTCTTCGCCTTGAGACGCATATCGTTCTCTCCGGTGCCTACTTTGATCTGGACCTCCTTGGTCTCAGAGACCTTTACCTTGCTGCGCGCGGCACTTTCTTTCTTGCTTCGCTCGTACTCGAATTTACCATAATCCATGATTTTCGCAACGGGAGGCACCGCGTTTGGCGAGATCTCAATGAGGTCCAGACCGAGGTTCTGGGCCACTTTAAGGGCCTCGTCCGTGTCGAGGACGCCGAGGTTCTCTCCCTCAGCGCCTATAACTCGGAGTTTCGGAGCCCTAATCTCCCGGTTTATGCGGATTCTATCGGTGTTCGTGCTCAAGGTTTCTGGTGGTAGCCTTATTCTAGCACGTAAATAGGCCGTAAACAAGCCAAAAGAGGGGAAGTTTGCGGGTGTATGGTGCTATGCTGGCGGAATTATGTCCCTTGTCGAGATCCTAATCCTAGCCGTAAGTCTTTCTCTTGATGCTGTAGTCGTTGCGGTAGGTGCTGGAGCGCTCGCCCGGATTACTCTCGGGACAGCATTTAAGATCGCGTTCACGTTTGGCGCATTCCAGGGACTCATGCCACTCCTCGGTCTTCTTTTGGGTTCCGCGTTCAGCGTGTACCTCCTCGCATACGGCCATATCGTAGGATTCATTCTCTTGCTCTTGGTGGGTGGGGAGATGCTCTACGAAGCCTTTGATAGGGAGGACACCGAGAGAGAGCGGGATATCACCCATCTCTCGACTTTGCTCATCCTTGCAGTTGCGACGAGTATCGACGCATTCGTGGTTGGTATTACCTTTGGTTTCGTGCCGGTCCATGTGCCAACGGCGGTACTCACTATCGGTATCGTCACGTTCCTCCTTGCGCTCCTCGGGGTCTATCTCGGACGCACGAGCAAGCATCTCCTCGGGACACGTATTGAAATTGTTGGAGCGATCGTCATCATCCTGCTCGCGTTCAAGATCTTACTCGGCATATAAGTTAATAGCCTCCCCAGGAAGGGGAGGCTATACATAGAGTGGGATATCTTCCATGTAAGAGGGTAGAAGATATCCTCGACCGCTTACACTAAGATCGAACACGATAACACCGTCAACGAGTTCCTCTGCTCTCGTATCCTCAACGAATACGAAGGATTTAATATCCAGCCTCATAGTCTTCCAGTCACGCGCGGTTGTGTCCCATGTCATGACGCATGCGTCGGTAACGATGAAGCGAAGCACTTTCTCATGCTTAACCGTCTTCACGAAAGCGCGTGTAAAACCATCATCATCCTGTACTAGTTGTTTCCCTTCGACCTTGCCTTGCTTGTGGAGCATAAGGAGGGTCGGTTTCTCTTGGTCGCCCATATCTACCTCCAAGGTTCGGTCCTGAGAAAGTATAGGCTTAGAAGAAAGAGAAATAAACCGTTTCCAACCTTAATGAAGCGTTCATACACTTAGGAGTACGTTGCACTAGTAATTCCTAATTGAATCCATACATGGCAACCATCGTAAACAATCCTAATTCAGGTAATGACGGAGGTTCGGGCGGCTGGATCATCGCCGGCGTCCTCATCATCGCTATCGTGCTCATTGCGATCTTCGTCTGGCCCGGTTTCGGGAACGGTGGGGGAACACCCGCTCCTACGCAGGTAAACGTTGAGATTCCAACGCCTGATATGGGAGGAGAAGAAGGAGCACAGTAATAGTGCTTTAGCACAAAAGAAGCATGGCCCGGATATCCGGGCCATGCTTCTTTATTATGAGTAGCGCGTCTATTCTCCTTCGGTCTCGACACGAACGTCAGCAGAGAACCGTCCGATAAGGCGTGCGAGGACGTCGAGAAAGTTGCTCGTTCCTGTGCGTGCCGATTCTTCGAATGAATCGAAATCAGCGCTGATCTCTGTCCATTCCTCTGCAGCCGCACCTTCTGCATTTTCGTACGCTCCAGCGAGGTTGGTGCGTACTTCAGCGAACTCATCCTTGAGCGACTCATAAGTCTCTCCCGCAACAACACGGGCCTGAAGGGCGGTGAGTTCGGTTGCGGCCTCTGCGCGTGCGGCTGTACGGTCCATCGCCTGGGCAGTGGTAGTTGCGGTCTGGTCCATAGACTCGTCCACCTCAGCCGGGCTCTTAAAGGCGAGAACTAAGAGGACTCCGAGTACAAGAAGTCCGAGAACAATCCACATTGAAGCTACTCTATTCATAGGTATTGATTATTGCTTGTGTGCAGGCACCATACGCTCACCCGTCTGAGGCTTTCATGAAGACTTCGTATCAATAGGGCCGGCGTTGCGTGCTAAATTACTCTTATTAGTCATTAGTTGCGCCTATGACAGATCTTCACTACACAACGCAGATTAATGCTCCTCGCGAGAAGGTATGGAACGTTATGCTCAGTGACGTTACGTATCGTGAATGGGCTTCGGTGTTTATGCCAGGCTCGTACTATCAGGGTGATTGGAGCGAGGGATCGAAGATGCTCTTCCTCGGTCCGGGTGCAGAAGGGGAGAAAGAAGGCGGAATGGCGGCGATCGTAAAAGAGAACCGCCCACAGGAATTCATGTCTCTGGAGTATCACGCTGAAATACGGAACGGGATCGAGGTACCGATGGCAGGCAATGGTTTTGAGAACTATACGCTGCAGGATAAGGATGGCGGTACGGAGGTGTCCGTCGACTTGCTCAACCTTCCTGACGAGTACGTTGATATGTTTAACGAGTCTTGGCCGAAAGCGCTCGAGAAGCTTAAAGAGCTTGCAGAGAAATAGTAGACAACCAGATGTAGCTAGGTCCTTGAGAGGTGTGATTCAGGAAAGTTGGTTTACGGTGCGAGAGTTCCTATTAAAAGCATTTGAGTAGCTACATTTAGTATCATGAATACCAATATGAAACTCATCTTTGTCGGTCTACTAGGTCTTCTTGTCGGTATTGGCGGTACGTCTCTAGTTTGGCAGGAAAGAAATGGTGGCGATGACGGATATCGCATGACAGATAAGTCTATGATGCACAGCACCTCTATGGGAATGGAGGGAGCTATGGACGATATGATGCGGGGTCTTGAGGGGAAGACCGGCGATGATTTCGACAAGGCATTTCTCTCAGAGATGATCATGCATCACCAAGGAGCCGTTGAGATGGCGAACGCTGCACTTACAAATGCCAAGCATGAAGAGATAAAGACTATGGCGAATGCCATCATCTCAGCGCAGACAACGGAGATTCAGCAGATGCAGGATTGGCAGAAGACGTGGTACGGACGGTAAGTCACTGGCTCTGTCATTAGCAGTAGAAAACCGCCCAATCAAGGGCGGTTTTCTACTGCTCTATATCGGTGGAGCTGGCTACATGAGTTAAGAACCTCTCTCTTGTTAAGCCGCTCCTCAACATTTCTACATTTGGTTGATTCTTGGTAGGGAACCGCTGGCTCACGAGGTAAGGAATTTATTACACTCGATGAATTTAGTGTTGCAGACTGCTCTCGTCGTTAGAACCTGCCCACCAGTTTCCTTAAATGGTTTCAAAACGTTAACAATGTTAACCACCTTAATGTAGGTAATGCACGACATTAACTTTAAAAGATTTCTTCTTCTATATCCGTCTTGCAAGCGGTTCGAATCCTACTCTGCCAACACGACAGTGCGGCCTGCAATGCAGACCGCCCGGCATCAAAAGTGCCGATGTGCAGTTCATGACCGACAGGCCCAAAGCCCACGAAAGGCGCGAGAAATCGCGCCTTTCGTGTTGAGTGGATCGAAACTTACTTCCCCAGCCAAATCGTGCTAGGTTATCGCGCTCGAGACGCGTCGATACTGGTATACTTATATTTAGGAAGGTTGCCTTGACTACCCTTATTCTCTCCTAACTATAAAATATGAAACTATCTAAATTAATGCATGTGATTAGTGTCGTAACAGGTTTCGCAGGAGTCATTACGTTTATTGCTATCGGCTTCGCTTCATTCGGTAAAGGCGAGGAGCTTGTATTTGGCGTTACGAAAATAGATGCCCTGCTTTGTGTCGTGGTTCTTCTACTTATCGCAACCTGGCTCCAGATCGCAACCATTCATCACATGATGCTTGAAAAGAAAGGGGAACTTGTCTAAGTGATAAACGTGCCCCGTTTCTATAAATAATATGTGCTTTTCAGCAACCGCGAGTTTTGTGGCAGGAGCGGCCTTAACTGGTACGGGTGTCCTAACTATCAAAAAGGCAGAAACTAAAGCGGAAATACCTTTCGCCAGTATTCCGCTCTTGTTTGGAATCCAACAACTTATTGAAGGCGTGGTGTGGTTGTCTTTCGGAAATGCTGCCGTCAACATTTTGGCCACCTACTCTTTCTCGTTGTTTTCTCACGTACTCTGGCCGATACTCGTACCGTTCTCTGTCCTGCTACTGGAGACTAATCCCATACGGAAGAAAATCCTATGGATTTTCTCTATAATCGGATTAACCGTTGGACTGTACCTCTTGTACTTCATAGTTACCGAACCAATTACATCTGAGATTGTAAACAGAAGCATTGCCTACAATTCTCCGCATCTTTTCTTGTATCCAATGCTGCTCTTCTACTTCCTAGCCACCTGCGTGAGCTGTTTCTTCTCAAGCCATAAAATCATTAACCTATTCGGTATGGTCGCACTTGCTTCTGCCGCAATTGCCGCGTGGTTCTTTACCGAAAACTTCCTGTCTGTATGGTGTTTCTTTGCCGCAATTCTAAGTGTGCTCGTGTATTGGTTCTTTAAAAAGAAACCTACTAGAGTCTCTTGAGAATCTCATTCATCTGGTCTATTTCCTGTTGCTGGCCTTCAATGATGCCTTGGCAGAGCTGCTGAATTTCAGGATCAGTGATGTTCGCTTTCTCGCACATAAGAACAGCACCTGAGTGATGGGGAATCATAGACTGAAGGAAACCCTTATCTCCCACAAAAGTCTGATACCGAATCATCAGGAAGGACACCACGAGAACAATGATTCCGATAAGAATCACAAGCTTGTTAAGTTTTTTGTCCTTGTACATCATGCCCATGAGCATCATTTCTAAAATGAGCATCGGCGCGGACATCATAAAGCCCATGTACAGGAAATTGATATTCGGAACGGCGTTTGCAAACGTGTTTACCATGGCGAACATAAGGACGAACATGGCGACAACATGGAGTCCGGCCATGAGAGCTAGTAGCTGGTATGGTGAGTGTTTCATATTCATAAGTATACCCCGGCCATTTTTATAGAGTACAATTTTCGTATGCTCAGCATACTTTTCTTAAAGATGGGTCTCGGGGTAACTTTTGTGCTTACAGGTTTACTTATATTAAGTAGTAAAGATCGGTGGGTACATATGTTGCCAGCGTGGTTCGCTAGTCGTTTGTCTTCTACGCGTGGTTTTATGATAGTGACTGCCATTACCGACATTACTCTTGGGGTGTGGCTCTTAACTGGAATCTTTACAGCCGTTGCGGCAATTCTTGCTGCCATACATCTTCTGGCCGTTCTTATAATTTCAGGGAAACATGAATTCCATGAGGTCTATCGTGACATAGGGCTCTTATTTGCTGCTGTGGCCTTGGTATTTTCGATGTAAATGACTAGAGCAGTCTAGCTACCAGAACTCTCTTGATTAGGTATACCCCTCAGGGGTATACTAAACTTATGAAGTTAGAAACTAAGAAGCCAATACAGAATCGTCTTCGCCGCATCGAAGGCCAGATTCGAGGTCTCCAAAAGATGGTTGAGGAAGATACGTACTGCATCGACGTCATCACGCAGACCTCCGCCATCAAAAGCGCTCTTTCAAGCGTCGAAGACCTGCTGCTTGAAAACCATCTAGATACCTGCGCTTCTGACCAAATGAAATCTGGGAACGTTACTAAGGCAAAACAGGAGATTCTTACGGTATATCGGCTTAAGCGTAAATAGACTATGAGCAACCATCAGACGTACCGCATTAAAGGAATGCACTGCGCCTCCTGCGCAGGAATTATCGAACGCACCGTTAGAAAGGTTGAGGGCGTGGAACATATCGAAGTGAACTATGGTACCGAAACCGCAAAGATAGCTTTTGATCCAGCAAAGACTGATCCCGAGCAGCTTTCAGGTCATATCAAGCCACTTGGCTATACGCTCGTCGTACCAACAGCTGAATCAATGAGCATGTCTGCGGACGAACACGCCTCTCATACAGGCCTGAACCAATCGAAGACAGAAAAGCTAGCTGAACTTAAAGAGATGCGATGGAAGATTCTTTCAGTTATACCCCTGGCAGTTTTCAGCATATTCGTGATGGGTTGGGAAATTCTTGCGCAATTTGGCGTGACAGGAGCTATCCCTGAAATCCTCTACGAGTTCTTCCATCACCTACTCCCAATCTTTGCTACCTATACACTCATTATAGTCGGACAGCCTTACCTCCTCGGCTTCTATCGTTTCCTTCGCTACGGCAAGGCGAATATGGATACTCTGATCGGTATCGGTACCTCCGTTGCCTTCGTGTACAGCTTTATACTCACTGCGTTTGAAGAACCGCTCCGAGGACTCCTTAATGTCGACCAGACCTACTACGACGTAACCATCGTCGTTATCGTGTTCATCGCGCTCGGCAAATATTTAGAAGCTCAGTCAAAACTTAGAACCGGAGACGCAATTGAAAAGCTGCTCGGTCTTCAAGCAAAGACCGCTCTTGTGATGAGAGACGGCAAGGAAGTCGAGGTGCCTATTGACCAAGTTACCCATGGGGACCTTATCGTTGTCAAGCCAGGCGGAAAGATTCCGGTTGACGGTGTTATTGTCGAGGGCAACTCGTACATCGACGAATCTATGGTTACGGGAGAGCTCATGGCTGTTGAGAAGAAGACTGGAGACAATGTGGTTGCGGGAACCCTCAATACAAAGGGTCACTTTGTATTCAAAACTACGAAAGTCGGCTCCGAAACGCTCCTCGCAAGCATTATTAGAATGGTCGGCGAAGCTCAAGGGAGCAAGGCACCAATTCAAGGACTTGCCGATAAGATATCTAGTGTCTTCGTACCAGCCGTTCTTGTCTTTGCCGTACTCGTCTTTATGGCGTGGCTCGTACTTGGCATTCCAACTCTCGGCCTCGCACAAGCACTCTCTCTCGGCCTCACGTCTTTCGTAGGTATTCTCGTTATTGCATGCCCATGCGCGCTCGGGCTTGCCACGCCTATTGCCGTTATTGTGGGTGTTGGAAAAGGAGCGCAGGAAGGGATTCTCATTAAGGACGCTGCAACGCTTCAAAAACTCCGGAGCGTAAATACCATTGTCGTAGACAAGACGGGTACGATTACGAAAGGAAAGCCCGAAGTGATTGAGGTACAGACCTTTCAAGGAAAATCAGAACAGGAGGTCATACAACTTCTCGCGTCTCTTGAGAGCAAATCGGAACACCCGCTCGCAAGCGCGATACTCGCCTATGCAGAGACGAACTCTATTCGGTTAATCGCCTCAGAGCAGTTTGAGATAATCGAAGGAAAGGGACTCAAGGGAACGATAGATGGGATCGAATACTTCGCAGGCAACGCAAAACTTATTAAGGATTTGGGTATCCCGTTTGATACTGAGGTTCTCGTATCTCATACAAGCGAAGGAAGAACACCGATCTTCCTTACTACTCGTAAGGAAGTCCTCGGACTAGTATTCGTCGCCGATGCTATAAAACCTGAAGCAGTTGATGCTGTTAAGAGACTTCACGAAATGGGCATCAAGACCGTCATGCTTACCGGTGACAACCGTCAGGCTGCAGAAGCAATTGCGAGGCAGGTTGGTATAGACGAGGTTGTGGCAGAAGTCTTACCTGGAGAGAAGCTCGACAAGATTAAAGAACTCCAGATGGAGGGACGTATTGTGGCTATGGCAGGTGACGGCGTGAACGATGCACCTGCACTTGCTCAAGCTGATGTGGGTATCGCTATGGGAACAGGAACGGACGTCGCCATCGAAACGGCTGGCATAACGCTTCTTGGGGGAGATATCGGTAAACTGGTGAAAGCGATACGACTTTCACGATTCACGATGAACGGGATCAAGCAAAACCTGTTCTGGGCATTTGCTTACAACATCATCGGTATTCCGATTGCAGCAGGAATACTCTACCCATTCTTCGGGTTGCTCCTGTCACCGGTTATTGCGGGACTCGCCATGGCTCTTTCAAGTGTTTCGGTGGTGCTCAACTCGCTTCGCCTAAAAGCAGTAAAGCTGTAATCCATGGAAACCTACACTTTTCACGTCCAGGGAATGCACTGCAAGTCATGCCCTCTGCTTACGGAAGGGGAACTTATGGACTTGCCTGAGGTTACACACGCGGAGGCCTCGCTCAAGAGTCATACGGTTGATGTTACGGGTGAGTTTGGTGGACGTACGCAGGGTGAGATCGCGGCGTATCTCACTGAATCGCTTAAAAGGCATGGCTACAGTCTGCATCTCGAGAAACAAGCGCATAAAGTTAGGTGGACAGACTTTACCTACGCCATACCCGTAGCTGCAGTCTTCATCGCGCTGTTCATCGTTCTACAAAAGCTCGGCATCGTTAATCTGGCTGGTTCTGGGGAAATGACCTATGCAACCGCGTTTGTCATTGGACTCGTCGCTTCAGTATCGACCTGCATGGCAGTAGTTGGCGGGCTCGTACTCTCCATGTCAGCGAGCTATGCAAAGGAAGGGCAAGGAGCGCGACCGCAAATACTATTCCATGTTGGCCGTCTCGTATCCTTCTTCGTTCTCGGCGGTGTGATCGGCGCTCTTGGCTCGGCTTTTCAGCTTGGAGGTGCCGGCACATTTGTCCTTAGTTTTATAGTCGCCGTGATCCTGCTCATACTCGGACTTAACCTGCTTGACGTGTTCCCATGGACGAAGAAATTGCTACCAACCCTTCCAGCTTCGTTCAGTAAGCGTGTCAGTCGTATTAAAGGAGCTAATAGCACGATCACCCCCTTCCTTATAGGTGCAGCGACATTCATACTTCCATGCGGCTTCACCCAGTCGATGCAGCTCTACACTCTCACTACGGGTAGCTTCCTTGAAGGGGCTCTGACGATGACGATCTTCGCTCTCGGAACGCTTCCGGTACTCGCACTCCTCAGCTTCAGCTCGCTCAGCATCAAGAAGTTGCAGACGGGCGTGTTCTATAAGACGGCCGGGCTCGTGGTGATATTCTTCGGTTTCTTTAACCTTATGAATAGTTTGGTCGCCGTCGGCCTAATTCCGCCATTATTTAGCTTCTGACGTATACTATTCTTATGAAGAAATTACCTATTGTCGCTTCAGTGCTCCTCGCTGCTCTAATCATTGGCGGGGCAATAGCCTTTGGTGGAAAGTCCGATGCGCCTAACCAGGTAGTTCAGAATGTCTCGATGGAGGGAGAGAAGCAAATAATCGAGATCGATGCGAAAGGGGGCTATTCTCCCCAACTAACAACCGCAAAGGCAGGAGTACCCACTGTCCTTCGCCTGAAAACGAATGGAACCTATGATTGCTCTTCCGGACTGTCAATTCCAGCGCTCGGATACCAGAAGACTCTAGAAGCAACAGGTGTCACCGATATCGAAGTGTCTCCGCAACTGGCCCAGGGAATTCTCGAGGGTTTTTGCTCCATGGGAATGTATAACTTCACGGTGAAATTTATCTAGTAAAGATAGTATGCGTTCTCAATCGGTTATAACTCGAGGAACAGAACCACGATTGCAAACTGCATTCAAGAAGTTCGGCGCAATATTGATTGGAAGTTTTCTTACGATTGGGATATTGCTTTGCGTTAGTTTTGTATCAGGCATTTCAAATCATTCCGTCACTGAAGTGCCTGGCCATTCCTGCACTTCTTCTGAGGAATCAAGTTCATGTACCTCAGTCAGTGAACATATCTCATACTGGCAAGCTGTTTCAACGGCAGTTTTAACTGACAATTTTCTTCTACTTTTAGTCGGTGTCTTGTTACTGTTTTTATGGACTTCTAAACACTACAGGTTTACACAAAGAAGCTACGGCATGTTCTATTTGACCAAACTAAGCATAATGCTTGGTCTAATACTTCCTCGAAACTCCCTTCAAGAGGCATTTGCATCTGGCACTATTCACGGCAAGGCTTTTTAATTTCGATTAGCTTTATTAACGTTAATTTAGCTAACTTATGGACACTAAGACGAATACTAAAATATTAATTTCAACGGTCGTAGGCATAATTCTCGGTGCCGGAGGTGTAATGGCCTTTTCTCAAAATAATGAGACTGCCATGCCATCAGTATCGAATGACACAGCGACCCCTCATAGCATGCAACAAGATCCTATGATGTCAGCCCTTCAAGGAAAGAAAGGAGAAAGCTTTGATCGTGAATTCATTATTCAGATGATTGCGCATCATCAAGGAGCAATTCAGATGGCTGAACTTGCTCTTCAAACATCAAAGCGATCAGAAATTAAGGGCCTCTCAATAGAAATTATCGCTGCCCAGAAGCTGGAAATTCAGCAAATGCAGGAATGGCATCAGACATGGTTTGGCTCATTAGTACCAGTGAACACAATGGGACAATAATTGTAATTAAAATATATGGAAACTGATACTAAGCCCTCGGTAGCCGTAGCTCTCGAGAAATATTCCACGCCAATCGCGGTACTTGTAGGAGCGGTCATCATCGCTTTCGCGCTTACTTATGCGAAACCACCAGATCAAGGAGTGGTGGCTAATCCGGGCCAGCCTCAGCCAGACGCTGCGGCACTTCAAAAGCAATTAGATAATATTGCACCCATTACTGCTGAAGACCACATTCGCGGGAATCCAGATGCGCCTGTAAAAATCGTTGAGTACTCCGATACTGAGTGCCCATTCTGCAAGCGATTTCACCCTACGATGCAACAAGTAATGAGTGAATATGGTGCAGACGGTAAGGTTGCATGGGTATATCGGCATTTTCCTCTCGATCAGCTTCATGCGAAAGCAAGGAAAGAAGCAGTTGCGCTTGAGTGTGCCGGAGACCAGGGTGGCGATGATGCTTTCTGGAAGTATACGGATCGTCTCTACGAAGTAACGCCATCAAATGATGGTCTTGATCCATCAGAGCTTCCCAAGATCGCTGGTGAGGTTGGACTTGATGTTGCTACATTCAACACTTGTCTTACAAGTGGAAAGTTCGATGCGCATGTTGAAGCAGACGCGCAAAATGCTATTGCAACCGGTGGTAGTGGTACCCCTTGGAGCGTAGTTATCGGAAAGGATGGCAAGAAATACCCGCTTTCAGGCGCGCAACCCTATGAATCCATAAAGCAATTAGTCGATATTGCACTACAAGGCAAATAAAGATGCTATTCCAAGCATTACCAAAAGTTTTTGGGAATCCGGCATATGTGCTGATTGCGGGAGGGGTAAGTCTGACGGTCTTTGCACTTGCCGTACTTCTTCCGAACGCGAGCCTAATTGGTATCGTCGTCGCCTCACCCGACATACCTCTTTCCCAAAAACTTGGAATACCGCTTAGTTTGTTAGGCTCTATTATCACAAACTTCACTGCACTTTCTGCTCTCTCGACAATTGCTATTGCAATACTCTTCGGAATTAATATTGCTATGATGGTCTATTTCCTGAGGCGAAAAATCAGCGAAGTAAAAAAGATGGGAATTACTACCGGGTTCTTGGGTGTTACCAGTGGGATTGTCGGCATGGGATGTGCCGCTTGCGGGTCATTTCTCCTTACAAGCGCACTCTCTTTGTTCGGTGCGTCAGGCATACTTGCGTTCCTACCCCTTGCTGGCGGTGAATTTGGCATCATTGGCATCATCTTACTCGTGATATCTGCTCACAGTATAGCCAACCAAATCCAGCATCCTGCAATCTGTAAAATTTAACTCAACTATATGGAAAATAGTCAGCCTAATGAATATGTAAGTAGCAAAGAACGGAGAGAACGTAAGCAGCAAGCAAAATTGGAAGCAAAAAATTCAGTGCTTCTAAAGCGGCGCGCAGCAAAAGTTATCCGATGGATCGGTTGGAGTTTGGTTGGCGCGGCGATTATTGGAAGTTTAGTGTGGTTCGTACTATCCCAGCCTAAGACCTCTGATTCTGAAATCATCTCTCGCACTGGTATCCATTGGCACCCCACGCTTGAGATCTATGTGAAGGGAGAAAAAATGGAATTTCCCGCCAATATAGGCATTGGAGTAGCGCATCAGCCTGTCCATACTCACGAAGATGCTATAGAAGGAGTTGTACATCTTGAATTCGAAGGACTAGTTCGTAAAAGCGACACTACGCTAGGACAGTTCTTTAAGAGCTGGGGCAAAGATATTCGCTCACTTGGAGCTAACGTAAAGATGACTGTCAATGGTCAGGAAAATATCGACCTTGAGAATTATCAAATGCAAGACAAGGATCAAATTGTATTGAGATATGAGTAATACGGAACGACGATGCTCTCGTACTCCACTGAGTATCAAAACGCTAACAGCTTAAGAATATGAAACTGAAAAAGATAGCTTTGATTGGGCTCTTTGTTGTGCTGGTAGGAATTACAGGACTCATGCTTTTACAAGGCACGAAAAGTACCTTGGGAACGCAAACAGAATCTCAAACAGAAGATGAGACTGTACTGGAAGTACCTGCACAGATAGTCGATCAAGAAGTCCTAATTGACCGAGTTACTATGCCCAGTAATGGTTGGGTGGTGGCACGGGGTATTGAAGACGGAAAACTCGGTCAGGTTATAGAGATAAGCCCGTTTCTTGAAAAAGGTGAGCATAAGAAAGTAACTATTCCCCTTGGGGAATTCTATAACGGCGAAGAACTCATTGCCGTTATTTATGAGGATCAAGATAGTGACGGCATCTTCAATGGTCTCGATCTCCCTAAATTAGATTCAAACGGTCTAATGATAGCTCGCAGTGTAAAGACCGGAGAAGAAGTCGAAGGTCTTTCTGAGGCAGGTATGAGTGGGATGCTCCACAATATGCCTGGAATGGCAGGTATGATCCAGATACGGTATACGAATGATGGTTTTGTTCCCAAGAATATTGAGGTACCTGCAGGCTCTCTCGTTGAATTCATTAATGAAAGCGACCGGGAAATGTGGGTAGCATCCGATACTCATCCAACCCATGAACGACTCGCAACGTTCGACCAGTTTAGATCCTACCCTAAAGGCGGAGTGTATCGATATCTTTTTGATAAGCCGGGAACCTGGCCGTATCACGATCACATCAGTCCAGCAGATGAGGGGATAATCACCGTACGCTAATACGCCACGATAATACTTGACTTTATTACTATATATGATAAAGTGCAATTCAACCAGGATTCTAAGTTATGATTTCCGCACTGAAAACAGTAGGATTCTTTGTCCTAACCGCCCTTATCTTCTTACTGTCTTTTGCAGTGCTATTTGCATTTGATTTGGTTCCAGAGAGCAAATCCGAACTTACAGCGAGTGCTCAAAAAGTGGTGGACGTTCCAGCTGTAGTTGAAAGGGTTGAAGAACCTGCTCGTATTGTTGCTACAGACATTGGGTTAGACGCTTCTATCGTCAACCCGACAAGCAAAGATATAGCCGTGCTGGATAAAGCACTCCTCTCAGGAGCGGTGCGCTACCCTGGAACGGCGCTTTTGGGAGAAGCTGGGACAGCACTTCTGTTTGGGCACTCCAGCTATCTGCCTTTAGTACAAAACAAGAACTATCAAATCTTTAACGATGTTCAAGAGCTTGAGAAAGGCAATATTGTGAGCGTGTACTCAGGCACGCGCGAGTATCGCTACGAGGTGGTGAGTGTTGAGCAAGCGAAAGCAACAGCTGATCGTATCGATCTCGAACAGAATGGTCGCTTTCTGAAGCTAGTTACATGTAACACCTTCGGTGCGAAAGAAGATCGGTTTGTCGTGACCGCCAAGTTCGTTGGAGTATATGAAACACAAAGCTCTTAACTTTTAAGATATATCTGTGGCGTCGGCAGGTCGGTTCCAAGGCGGAATCAACTTTGCATATTGAGTTATTAGCTTCTAAAGCAAATAACTAACTCCAGGACGTGTGATACTTTTAGTACGTAATCTATGAACAGACACTCCCACGACAGTCAGGGAAATATAAAGATTGCGCTCTTTCTCAATATTGGCTTCACGATAATTGAGCTTATCGGAGGTCTGCTTACGAACAGTCTCGCTATACTCTCGGACGCGCTTCATGACTTTGGAGACACTATTGTTCTCTCGCTCGCGTGGTATGCCGAGAAGAAATCAAAGCAGGGTCCAGACGAGAAGCGCACCTACGGGTATGCCCGACTTTCCGTATTCTCCGCACTTGTTTCAGGTGCTGTCCTAATCGGTGGTTCTCTTTTCATCATCTCTCAAGCCATTCCGCGTCTCTTAAACCCTGAAGCAGTGAATGCGCCAGGCATGATGATCCTGGCTGTCATTGGAATTATCTTTAACGGCATTGGTGCTTTTCGCTTGAAGAAAGGGGAGGGCATAAGCGAGAGAGTACTTTCCTGGCATCTATTCGAGGACGTGTTTGGATGGACTGCCATACTAATTGGGGGCGGATTAATCTATCTTTTCGATCTACCCATCCTTGACCCTGTACTCACTATTGGCTTCACGCTCTTTATCCTGTGGGGTGTTATCCGCTCGATGGGAGAAGTGAGCAACATACTGCTTGAAGGAGTACCTCAGCAGGTAAATCTTAAAGCGCTTAAGAGCGATATTCTCCAATTCGAAGGTGTGCTAGGTCTCCACGATGTCCATGTATGGTCTCTAGAAGGCAAAACCAACGTATTAAGCGGGCATGTCATCATCAAACCTCAGAGCGTTGATGAGGGACGAACTATTCAACAGAACGTAAAAGCGATGCTCAAGGAGAAACATGATATTGAGCATGCAACGATAGAATTGGAGACCGATGGAAGTTGCGAAGAGAAGAATTGCTAAGTGCTATTTATAGGCCGTACTTAAGACATATTCTAGTCCACATTTCTTCATAAAAGCATCATTGACCCGCACTTCTCCCACGCTATACTAGTGGAACTGGTTAGATACGGTTGTACTCAAGAAAAGCCTATACAGGCTTTTTTGTTTTATGAAGAAACGCTGAACGTCCCTTTGTTTTCCTATTTTGCCTTCCAAGTTTTCCACCCGTTCTATAGCTAACGCTAAGAAGAGGGGTACATACAAAGTTTATGGTTCGGTAGCAGCGGTATTCGCTCTATCTCTTTTCATCCATACAGTGTCGCCACAATCCGTGGACGGCATCTTTCCTTTTCCACACACAGCGCACGCTCAATCTGAGGGCGAAGGTGGCATGATCCATGACCCAAGTATTGATCTCCTCGAAGGCGTAAGGGACCCGAGTGTTCTTAATGAGCATGAAATGGAGGTTGCTGGAGGTATGGCCCTTATGGCTCATGGAGACCTTCCTGAAGGCGAGGTTGAGGTTTCAAGCTCTAAAGCTTCTAAGCCTAAGAAAACAGGCATTGCCATCTACACCGTTAAGGAAGGTGACTCGCTCTCAGAAATTGCGGAAGAGCATGGTGTTTCCGCCAAAACTATCCTTTGGGCAAATGACATTCGTGATGCAAGTACTATTCGCATTGGAGACGACCTCATTATCCTTCCGGTCTCAGGTCTACAGCACAAGGTAGCGAGTGGCGAGACGCTCCAATCAATCGCCAAGAAGTACGGATCTGATGTTTCTGATATTGCTCTCTATAACGGCATAAGCGAGACCAAGGGACTTATTGCAGGTTCTGAAATCATTGTCCCGGGCGGCGCATTTCCATCTGCTTCTTCAAAGAGTGTCGCAAGCTCAGGTTCTACAAAGAAGAGTACTGCCTCAGCAAAATCTTCAAGCACCTCCTCTTCATCAGGTAAGTTTGGGAATCCGCTTCCAGGCGGAGCAATCACGCAGGCAAACCACGGATATAACGCGGTAGATATAGACGGAGAAACTGGAGACCCGATTTACGCGTCAGCCGGAGGTTCGGTCATTATTGCCAAGGGAGGCGGTGGTTACAACGGCGGCTATGGGAATTACATCGTTATTGATAATGGAGGCGGTGTTCAGACCCTGTACGCCCATATGTCTTCTCTTGCTGTCTCAGGCGGATCAATAGATAAGGGAGAAGTTATTGGATATGTAGGGAATACTGGTAAATCAACTGGTTCACACCTCCATTTTGAAGTTCGAGGTGCAACAAATCCTCTTTAAGAAATCAGCGCGATTTCCTTATCTTCAAGAGTTGTTTTACTTTTCAAACACCTAAGCGTTCTCGCTTCTTTACGTTCGATCTCTCTCTTGATATATGTACTTCCGACCCGTCGTGGATGTACAAAGAAGATACCTTCCGCTAGGTAGCTACAGGGCGATTCTTATAGGTTCTCCCTCAAGTAATTGACTGTTGAAGGACTCTTGTTCAAGAGCGTGTTCTGGAAATTATGATCTTATTTAATTCAGACTCGCGAATTAGTTGCTATACTGGCACCTATGGACGAGATCTTTGATGAGGAAAAGCTCAAAATAAAGTTTGAGGGACAGACTCATCAAATTGATGTTAAGACTCTGACAAGCTCACTGGTCGTCTTTTCTGAAGCGCTAAAAGAGATTAATTCTGAACTTGGAACAGGCAAGAGTGTAGACATAAAGATTGAAGCACTAAGGCCGGGAAGCTTCGAAGTGCACGCTATAGTTTCGGCAATAAATAGCAACGATCTACTAGGTGCTATCTCTACGGCGGGAAGCGTGGCAACTCTCGCGATAGGTACAATCGTGGGTACCTATAGTGGAATAGTTAAACTACGCACCTGGCTTAAAAAAGAAGGCGAGGGAGAGGTGGAGGAAGTCGTGGAAGAAGGTGGAACGACAACTATAAAGACAAAGAACGGGGGCATATATATCTGCTCAAATGTTATATACAACATTTACAATACGAGCCAACCCGTTAACGATATTATTTCAGACCAGTTTAGAATTCTCGAAGAAGACCCAGCTATTGACGGGCTAACGGTTTCGTCTAAAGAAGATTCGTTCTCGATTGAAAAGCAAGATTTTTCAATCTTGGCACAGAAGGTGGATGTTGATACAGAGAGCAAGAGAAAAGAGTTTAAGGAAGATGAAACTGTCATAATTGTTAAGCCCGTATTTGAAAAGAGCATAACAAGAAGATGGGAATTCATTTGGCGGGGAAACAAGATTAGCGCAAATATTGTCGATGCGGACTTCCTAGAGAAGGTGGAGAGAGGAGAGTTAAGATTTGGAACTGGCGATACGCTGAAAATCAACCTACAAATCAATCAGGCGTTAAATCCAATTTACAATGCTTGGCTGAACGAAAGCTATCAAATTACTTTGATACACGAGCACGTTGCGCGAACTATACCAACCAATCATAAAATCGATTTTAGTTAGACGCGCTTGTCGTCAATTACTTCAAGAAATATCCCACGGCTTTACCATAAAGCTTTGCAAACTGGTTCAGTTCCACAACACCTACCCGTAATTCGCCAGCTTCAACTTTTGAAATATATGGTTGGCCACGCTTGAGTTTCTTTGCAGCTTCAGCCTGAGTCAGTCCTGCTTCGTTTCGAGCCTTCTTTAATCGCTCAATAAACGAGGCTTGCTCCTTGGTATGAATAGACTTCATACCTTCAGGTTCTATTCCTATAGAGAATATTCCAAAATGGAATATTAGTATATATTCATCCACATAGCCCTAAGACGGCTAATTAACCCCCTTACTCGTTAGCCTCTTAAATTATGACAGACACCACTACACCTGAACCGAAGAAAAAACATCGGATAGGGAAAATTATTCTTATAACAGTTGCAATCCTCATCTTCCTTGGATTCCTCGGAAGCATGGGCGATTCGTCATCTACTTCCAGTGCTTCGGCACCAACAGGAGCAGACAAGCTCGAACTCATTAGCTATCGTTGCTACAAGGAGTACGGTTATTTCCACATCACTGGTCAGGTAAAGAACATCAGTGATAAGTCCATTGAGAACGTCACGGCAGTTGGTACTACTCTCACGGAGGACGGACAGTTCGTGAATTCCTCGGAAGCTCTCACTGAGTACAACCCGATTATGGCTGGTCAGACATCTCCCTTCACGGTCATGATGACTCTCAATCCAGTCATGTCGAAATGCCAGGTTGAGTTCAAGGAACTCATGGGAGGGACACTTAAGACCAAAGTGGCTCCTACGGAATAGGTATACAGCCTCTCGTGGGTCCCTACGTTCCTCTCTACGACACATTTAGGGGTACACCAATGGTTTCTTATGGCCTTACGGAATAGGCACCTCACGAGAGGTGCTTTTTTCGTATGTAGCAACCAAACCCTCTATAATGGAAGCATGATAAAAGAGTTCGCAACTTCCTCGTATTTGGGTGATGTAGAGATGACTTGGGGAGACCATGTCGCCCGAATGCTTGAGAAACTTTTCTTCGATAAAACATTTATTGATGAGGTAGAGAAGTTTCGAATTCAACAGAAAATTCCAGTGTTTGGATTCAGAACGGTCGAATCATACGACCGTTACATTAAGAAGCATCAAGAGCAAAAGAAAGTCTTTGAGAAAAAAGGAAACGAGATGGCAAGGGAAAGAAAGCTTCCGGGTGTCTACGCGTACTGGATAGAAGCATTCCTTTGGATTGATTTTATGTGTGCTCTGTATATCGGTGGTCTCGATGGTCGCATGATACCTGGACACGGCTATGCGATCGCACGGAGCACTAATCCCAAAGATGATTACGTCGAGTTTCGCATATATCGGGGCGCATCAATAAAAGGCTTCCTTCGTTTCATCAAGCAGTTCTCCTTTATAGTTGAAGACTCCTATCATCACCCGAAGGGTATCGAGACTTTTAAATTACCGCAGGTGCGTAAGACCAACAATGCTCGGAACTCCGAAATATTCAAACTCTATAAGGAGGGCAAGGTGGATATGGATGGTGTATGGCATGAACGAGATGCACATAGTAAGGAGGATAGGCCAAAGTGCATTCGAGGGCTCAGTGCCGATTCAATCAGAAAGATTGTTATCGAAGAAAGAAGGAAGGAGAAGATAATCTACCGTCACGAAAAATCCAAATAACGGCACCCCTTTATTTGGTGGTTAGGAAATACCCGAAAAATTGCAATCTGTCTTTATGGCAGATTTTTCGTTTCCACGCACAAGTCTCGATGACTTCCGCACTGCATACATGCAGGAGTACGGAGAGTCGTTGAGCGAGAATGACCTGGAACGAAAGGCTAGGTTCCTACTGAACCTGTATCGAACCATTTATCGGAGTCCAGTCGAGGCCATTCGACAGGACGAAATTAATCACGCAATCGCATGAATCAAGAATTATTAGAAGCAGCGAAGGGGTACTTGGCTCAAGGACTCAACGTCATCCCAACCATAGGGAAGGTTCCAGCCTTGAAGACATGGAGTGAGTTTCAGACTCGATTCGCAACCAATCAAGACCTTCATGGTTGGCAATATGCCGCTAATGCCACTGGCCTTGCGGTTGTTACGGGCAAGCTGTCTGGTGTCGTTGTCGTAGATATCGACGACTTGAACAAGCTCCATGAATTCGAGTGGCCAGAAACCGTAAAGGCACGAACGGGCAGAGGCATACACCTCTACTTCGCTTATCCCGATGTCGAACACATCAAGAGCATGAGCGGTCTTGTATCAGGTGTAGATGTGAAAGCAGATGGTGGACTTGCCACCTTGCCTCCAAGCGAACACTTCGCAACAGGGAAGAAGTACGAGTGGGTGGTTCCGTTCTCACGTTATGGCCTCGCACCACTGCCAGAGTGGATTATTGAGGAATTGAGTGAGAAGCCTCGACCTGTAGTCGAGCGTAAACAGGCAACCGTTGGTGGAATCAAAATGCACAAGCGCGTTGGCAACCCTCTCTCCAAGAACTACGTCCCACATCGAATGATAGAGGAAGCACGCCTCTTCCCAATAGATGAACTCGCGGAAGATTTCATGGACCTAAAGAGAGGAGGGAATAACCGCCTCGTTGGTCTCTGTCCTCTCCATGACGAGAAGACAGCCTCCTTCACTCTCTACTTGAACAGCAACAGCTTCTATTGCTTTGGCTGCAACAAGCACGGAGATGTCATTTCGCTCCTCCAGGAATTATCAGACTTCTCATTCGGAGAAGCAGTAAGAAACCTCTATGAAAGAGACTAAGAAAGAAGCACCCGGAGGGAAGAGCGAGGAGGATAGGTCAGCTCCCAAACCAAAAGGGGCGTTGTCTCACATTCTGCCTGACGGACGATTGGTTGAGATGATTTGGAATCCAGAAATGGAGATGAGCGGCTACCTCGTAGGAAACGATAAGGACGTCGAGTACTTTTCAGAAGTCTACCTGGATGCAAAGGGCAATCATGTAATCGACCCAGCCCAGGCAACCAGAGTTCTCCTGCCGCTTCAGGCAGATAGGGGACTCGTAGGTTCGGAGATGCTCAAGTTCGCATCAGGTGCTGAGGATTACGAATCTCCGCGTGAGCTGTTCGATGAAATAAAGGCTTACATCAAGAAGTACATGATTCTGGATGATGAGTTCTACGACATCGCAGCACTCTACGCCATGATGACGTGGGTATACGATCGCTTCCACGCTCTGCCGTACCTCCGTGTTATCGGCAACTACGGAACAGGAAAGAGCCGCTTCGTAGAAGTCATTGGCACAATCTCACACAGAGCACTCATGGCTGGTTCGTCTATTACACCAGCAGCACTCTACAGAACCGTTGACCTCATTAGAGGCACACTCGCGTATGACGAAGCTGACCTTCGTTTCTCAGACATGTCCGCTGACATAGTGAAAGTACTCAACGGTGGCCACCGCAAGGGTTCGCCTGTTATCAGAATGGAAGGCGAGGGAATGAATATGAAGCCGAGACCTTTCAACGTTTTCGGTCCAAAGATTCTTGGCTCACGAGAACCGTTCTCTGACCTGGCTCTAGAGAGCCGCTGCCTCACGCAGAGACTCTTCCCAATGAAGAGAGTAAACGTTCCGGTGCATATCCCAGAACTGTTTAATGACGAGGCAGCTCTTCTCAGAAACAAGCTCCTCAAGTTCCGTTTTGAGCACTTCATCAATATTAAGGATGATGAGACATCGCTCGGAGACTTGGAGTTCCCGCGACTCAGACAGACAGTACTCGCGATAACATCGCTTGCTAAGTATGTGGACGAATCGATGCTTCCAGCTCTTCTCGTGTACCTGGTGAGATACGAGGAACAGCTTAGGAAAGCTGAGTCTACAGATCTCGTAGCAGACGTAATGCTCTGCATTGCGCGTTTGGTTGAGTTCGACGAGGCAGTAGGCAAGACCGGCAAGCTCTACATGCTCAACATCTCCAAAGCATTCAACGATCGCTTTTACGATGATTATAAGGAGCGCGAAACACGGGAGCTCGATACGCGAGATGGACCTCTCGTCGTTAAGGGCCAAGAAGTGTCTGCAAGGAAGATAGGCACTCTGGTTGATAAGCTCGGACTAAACAAAGACCGAGACGGTGATGGAATCTTCGTTGATATTCGCCTTAACGGGAAGAAGATCGAATCACTATCTGACCGATTTGGAATCACTGCTCTTATTGAAATCGAGAAGGCAGCTAAGGTTGAGCGTGAAAAAGCACGCAAGCCTTTGTATCGCAGAGATGCTGTGGAGGTCATTCCAGACTTCGAGGAAGACATAGACGCTAGTGAGTCATCAGCATCAGCAAATTAATAACCATAACAACATTAACGTTCGGAGGTAGACCTACAGCACGGGATGTGAACATTGATACCTAGAATTACCTATACATTTGAGACGCGCCTATTAATATTGACAAATATGGAAATACTTGTCATGTATGGAGCGCAAAGGTAAGAAACTAATCGTATCAAGTTCCATGCTCGGAGATGTTCCGGCTAAATTCGAGCCAGTCTGGCACGCTAACCTTCTAATGCTCAAGAGTGAGTTCGAAGAAGGAAAGGTGGCCTATGTGAAGTATTCGGGAGGGAAGCTTTCTATCACGGTGGGCAAACAGCCAAAGAAACGCCATGGATAGAACAACTTTCACTGAAGCTTTATTGGCTGACTATATCGCAAGGGCACATATGCTCTCACGCGAAGAATTAATACAGGAAGTCATCGAGTTGAAACATCGCGTGCTTGAGTCTGCCTCCGATGGGGAACTAACAGGCATCGCTTATGAACAACGAAATACTGAATAAGGAATTGAAGTATGTGCTCTATGCAAGACGTTCGATAGTCGCTACCCAGAGTGAAGAAGACAAAGGAGTACCTTCAATCGATTCTCAAAAATTAGAAGTACGCGAGCTCGCAGCAGAAAAGGGAATAACCATAGTTAAGGAGTTCTCCGAGACAATGTCGGCTAGCAAGCCGTACCAGAGACCAAAGTTTACGGAGATGATGGAATTTATCGAAGCGGGAAAGGCTAACGCCATCATTTGCTTTAAGATGGATCGTCTTACTCGCAACCCGATAGACGAAGGGTTGCTGAAGCACTACCTGGAAACTGAGGTAATCAAAAACATTAAGTCTACAGATAGGGACTGGTATCCAGACGACAACTCGCTACTGTCTTCAATTGAATTCGCTATGGCCCGTCAGTATTCACGAGACCTTAAGAAGCATATCCGCAGAGGACAGAGGGACTCGCTTCGTAGAGGGTTTAGGCCAACTCTGGCTCCGGTCGGATACATGAATACTAGGTATCGCGAAAAGGGAAAACTAGAGACATGCGAGCCTGACCCTGAGACCTGGCCGATTATAAAGAAACTCTTCGATACTGTACTATCGCGCCAGTACACTCCGCATCAGGTGTTCGAGATAGCTACTAAGCAGTGGGGACTTAGAGCACGTAAGACAACACGATACGCGAAGGGACGACCTCTCTCGATCCATAGCTTCTATAACATCCTGAACAATCCTTTTTATTATGGAGAGTTCCAGTGGCCGCTCTCCAAGGGAGACTGGTATAAGGGTTCTCATAAACCGATGATAACGAGGGCCCAGTACGATGAGATACAGGGAATTCTTGGTCGCGGAAACGCAAAGAACCAACTACATGAACACGCCTATACAGGCCTCCTGCGTTGCATATGTGGTGCTCGCATTACTTGTGAGAAGAAGTTCAAGACACAGAAGAATGGAAATAAGCATGTCTATTCTTACTATCACTGCACGGGTCATGTGCGCCCATGTAAGGGGCAGAAATCCATTCGTGTAGAGAAGCTGGAAGAATTGATAGTGGAGTACCTTTCTTCACTTCGTATTGCACCTGCATTTCATCAATGGGCACTGACTGAACTGAGGAACGAGTTTGAGAGGGAGTCTGGAGATAAGACTAATATCTTGTATACACAACGTAAGGCACTCGCTCTCATTGAGAGGAAATTGGAGAATCTATTTGAAATGAGGATGAATGGGGAAATAGATACTGACCTCTATAAGGAGAACAGAGAAGCTAATGAAGAGGAGAGTAGGCGATTAAAGGGTGAGATTGAAGCAATAGAGCAACGCTTCAAAACCTGGATAGATGACGCAGAACGCCTCCTAACGTTTTCAGAGAGAGCAGAAGAGGAGTTTCTCAATGGTGGATTACAAAAGCGTCGTGCAATCGTTTCAGCGTTGGGTAGCGAGCACCTACTCGACCAAGGTGTGCTGACTATAAAAGCAGAAAAACCACTTCTCCTTATGAGAGAAATGGCTTCTGCGGAAAACTTCCCTGAAAGTTCGTTAGAACCTGCAAAAGATAAAGGAATCAAAGGCCCAGAGGACTTTTCTGACCCCGAGTTTTCCCGGAGGTGGAGGTGCGGAGAGTTGAACTCCGGTCCGAATCCTGCTTTAAGAGCGAGTCTACGACGCGTAGCTAACGTTGAAGGTTCAGCAGAAGCATAGGAACGTTAGCCAAAACGCTCCTGCCTAGTCCCATCTTTTAAGCCGAGGGTAGGGAGGCCCTCGATACCGATCTCGTAGAGAATTCCGCCCATACTTCTAGCTACGAGAACCTAGAGGTATGAACGTCGCTTAGGCGAAAGCGCGAAGCTTTTACGCGTAAGCGAACGCAAAATCGGACTTACCGAAGTAAGGCGACTTTACGCTTGCAAGAGTGTTCTTGGCAAGTTTGATTGAATACGTTTTTAGGTGGTCAGTATCCTTCCACCGCGTCGCACGTCTCTCAAAGTACAGGACCGTCAAAGCCGGTCACCCCCGTTCTGGAACCAGTCAGGAGAATGGTTCCAGAACGGGACTGATCGAATTATTTCTGACGCATCGCTCTATCTGCCTCTTTCTTCGCTTCCATGCGCTTTAGATCTTCGCGCTTGTCGGCTTTTCCTTTTCCGCGGACGATAGCGATACGTGCCTTCAAATATCTCCCCGCATTATACATTTCTAAAGGCACTAGTGTCAAGCCTTTCTTCGCTTCTGCTTCAAGGAGCTCAATGATTTCGGACCGCTTCAAGAGGAGCTTCCGCGGGCGCTCAGGATCATAGGTCTTGGGCGCGTTTGCGAGCTGGTAGGGAGGTATAGTCATGCCCACGATGAAGGCCTCACCGCCTCGGACAATAACCCGAGATCCGTCCAATGAGCCGAGCTTGGCTCGGATAGATTTAACCTCGTACCCGTGGAGCTCTACCCCTGCCTGGAAGGTCTCGAGCACCTCGAAGCGGAGGGTAGCTTTCTTATTTGCAATGAGTGTAGTCATGGATATCTAAAAGGTAGCAGGATTTTAGGGAAAACGCCTGTTCCTTCGCGCTTCATCTGGCTCTGGCGTATACTCAATCTATTATGGCACCTACCAAAAAACCGGCCGGAAAACCCGCGCTCCCGAAGAACCCTATTAAAAAAGTCCCTGGAAAGGGACGCATTCCCATGCCTGGGGGAGGGGGCGGCTTTACGGTGAATCTCATATCCACCGTCCTCGTCCTCATCATCCTTACAAGTCTCTATTCGTTTATAACGGGACAAGGCGATAAGCAGGAGCCCCTCTCTCTGTCGCAGGTAGCAGGGGACGTGAAGGCAGGCACCGTGTCCGAGATTCACATCAATGGTAACGAGCTCTCACTCACGTATACCGATGGAGCAGAGAAGAAGGCCATGAAGGATCCCGAGGCAGCGCTCCCGGAAACCTTAGCTGCGTACGGCGTTACGCCTGAGCAGCTCACCGCCGTGAACGTTACGGTCGAAAGCGAGTCTGGATTCAAGTACTGGTTCTTCAACCTCGCACCAATCCTCCTCCCGATCCTGTTCCTCGGTATCCTCTTTTGGTTTTTGACGCGCCAGGTGCGCGGAGCGGGCATGCAGGCGTTCTCCTTTGGACAGTCGAAGGCACGTATGATCGATCCGGCTGATACAAATCAGCGTGTGATGTTCTCGGACGTCGCGGGTGCCAAGGAAGCAAAAGAAGAACTTCTTGAGATCGTAGACTTCTTGAAGAATCCGAAGAAGTTCCTCGACATCGGTGCACGCATTCCTAAAGGTATTCTTCTTATGGGTGCACCAGGAACGGGAAAGACGCTCCTTGCGCGCGCGGTTGCCGGCGAGGCGGGTGTGCCGTTCTTCTCAATCTCAGGATCAGAATTCGTTGAGATGTTCGTGGGTGTAGGCGCCTCAAGAGTGCGCGATCTTTTCCTTATGGCAAAGCGTGCCTCGCCATCCATTATCTTCGTTGACGAAATCGACGCTGTGGGACGAGTGCGCGGTACGGGTGTGGGTGGTGGCAACGACGAACGTGAGCAGACTCTGAACCAGATCCTCGTTGAGATGGATGGGTTCGATCCAACTGAGAAGGTGATCGTTATGGCTGCTACGAACCGTCCTGACGTGCTCGACCCGGCCCTTCTTCGTCCAGGACGGTTTGATCGTCGTGTGACCATTGATCTCCCGGATCGTAAGGATCGTCTTGAGATTCTTTCGGTGCATGCTCGGAAGAAGCCATTTGGTCCTGATGTCGCGCTTGAGGTTATCGCAGAGCGCACCCCGGGATTCTCGGGAGCAGAGCTCTACTCACTCATGAATGAGGGCGCAATTCTCGCGGCCCGTGAGAATCGCAAGGAGATCACACAGTACGACCTCATCCGTTCCATTGAGAAGGTGATGCTTGGCCCCGAACGGAAAAGCCATCTCCTCGGAAAGAAGGAGAAGCGTCTCACGGCATATCACGAGGCAGGGCATGCACTCGTTGGTTCCGTACTCGAGCATTCCGATCCGATCCACAAGATCTCTATCATCAGCCGTGGTCGCGCTGCAGGCTACACACTCAAGCTTCCGTTTGACGATAAGCGCATGCAGTCTCGAAAAACCTTCCTCGACGATATTGCAACGACCCTCGGTGGCTACGTCGCAGAGGAGATGATCTATGGTGACCTTACGACCGGTCCATCAAATGATCTTGCGGTTATCGCAGCCTTAGCGCGCGACATGGTGTCTCGGTACGGCATGAGCGATACCTTGGGACCGGTCGCATACGCCGGAGATCGTGCGTACGGCGATGCAACCTACTCGCAGGAGATTGCTTCAAAGATTGACGCTGAGGTAGCACGCATCATCGACGACGCGAAGGGCCGTGCCCGTGCCGTGCTCGAGGAGCACCGTAAGGCGCTCGATGCTATTGCGGATCGACTTGTTGAGGTTGAGACGCTCGAGCGCGAGGAGTTCGAGACGATCCTCATCGCGAACGGTATTACACCAAAGAAGAAGGAAGAGGAGGACGTATCGATCTAGCGAAGATCACATACAAGGAAAACGGCGGCACAGGGTGCCGCCGTTTTGCTGTGCTAGACAGCTTCGTCCTCAAAGTCCTTGATACCTGCGCGAGCACGGAAGAAGCGGCATGTGCCACTGCCGAGTTCGAAGTTTCGGCAGGTAGAAGGACGATGCTCGTAGTCCTTACATTGCTTGGTTTCCATGTCGAAGAGAATGCAGTGACCGTTAACTATCTTCAGATATGTCCGACCGTCTATGTTCTCGTAATTATCCGGGTGTACGAGAAGGAGGTCTTGCAATCTCAGTTTTACGCGTGTGCCAATGCAGCACGCGCCGCAATTGGTGCAGTCCATGCTGTCTCCTTGTGTGCGAAAGAGCGGAAAGGAAGATTCCTTTCCGCTCTTTATAACAAAACCTGTGAATTTGTGCGCCCTCTTGGATTCGAACCAAGGACCGCGGAGGTATAAGCTCCGTGCTCTAACCAACTGAGCTAAGGGCGCCCTTGTACTGTAGCGCATGAGGTTTCGTGGTGCACGCACAGAGAAAGTCGCGGCGCTTGCACGCCGCGACTCATCCTTTTGGTACAAATTCTACCTGTGTTGCAGTCCTTCCATTTCCTCCGCAACCTCATCCTCGTCTGGGAACGTACCGCTCCAGAACAGACTTGTTGCGAATTCATTCAGAGAGTAGTGCACTTTCCACGCATGCTCCCTCTCGCTCGTATCCTTGTCGATACCTGTGGTGACTCGTGTGAGATGCTCGATCAGTAATCCAAGGCGCTTTGCTTGTTCGATGATTTGAATATCGTCATCGTTCGCGCTGCCGTCCTTGTATGCGTTGAGCGCCTTATATAACCGCTGCCACTTCCTTTCGGCCGCCTTCCTATTTCGGGAATTGATCCAGAAAAAGGCTAACGGCGCGAGAAGGACAAGGATGCCGAACAGCACCAGTGCCACGTCTCCCATGTCTAATCCCTTTCAATTGCTCCAGGAACCTGCGAAGCTTCTGGAGAAAACAGTACCAGTCTTCTACTCCGGATGCACCTCTTCGTCCGCTTCTTTGGCGAGCGCCGCTAGAAGAGGATGCTTCTTGAGTTCCGGATCCTTTTTAATTAACTCCTGCGCCTCGTTTCTTGCTGCCTCTACCATCTTTATATTCTTCAGTGCTTCCATGGCGATATCCGATACGCCCCACTGGCGTGCACCATAGAGTTCGCCCGCGCCGCGAAGTGCGAGATCGTACTCAGCAAGCTCAAAGCCGTTCTTTGCGGTAGTGAGAGCGGTGAGTCGTTCTTTGGTTGCGGGTCCATACGACTCCGGGAGTGCAAAACAATACGCCTGGTTCGAGGAACGGATAACACGGCCGCGGAGCTGGTGGAGCTGTGCGAGTCCGAAGCGTTCTGCGCCTTCGATGAGGATGACGGTCGCGTTTGGTACATTCACTCCGACCTCAACGACGGACGTGGCAACGAGAATATCGACACTGCCGTTCTCAAATCGCTTCATCACCTCCTCTTTATCCTTCGGTGTCATCTTGCTGTGCAGGATGTCGATCGTGGCGTCAGGGAATACATTTAGTTTCAATCGCTCTGCCTCCGCTTTCACTGACTTCGCCTGAACGGCGAATTCTTTTTGAGGATCAGGTTCGTTAATGCGTGGACATATCACATATGCCTGGTGTCCGAGTGCGAGCTCTGTTCTTACGCGCTCATATGCTTCCTCACGTTTTTCAGGACCGAGCACTTCCGTGATGATAGGTTTCCGACCGAGCGGCATTTGATCAAGAAGCGAGAGATCAAGATCACCATAGATAGAAAGGGCAAGGGTGCGCGGGATTGGTGTTGCCGTCATTGAGAGAAGGTGCGGCGACAGAGCCCCATCCTTCTTCGTGAGTTTCTGACGATGTGCTTTTCCGAAGCGATGCTGCTCGTCGATGATTGCGTACGCGAGATTCTGAAATGCGAGGGATTTGTAGACAAGCGCATGGGTACCAATAACGATCGGAATCTCTCCATTTGCTACCCACTTCGCGAACTGTGCACGCGATACCTTTGCGGACTCCTCATAGCTAACTTTAGAGGGGAACTTGCGACACTCATTGCCGGTTATAAGCCCGATGGGAATCGGATGGTCCTTGAAGTACGAGACGAACGTCGAGAAGTGCTGTTTGGCGAGGATCTCTGTCGGACACATGTATGCGACCTGGAGTGTGCCAGCGACACGGCCAGGCGGCCTTGAAGTCGCCACCATGTACGCCGTGGCAGCTGCTACGGCGGTCTTCCCGCTTCCGACGTCTCCCTCAAGAAGCCTCCGCATTGGATGCGGCTTCTCGAAGTCGGCCACAATGCTTTCAATGGAGCGTGCCTGGGCTTCGGTAGGAGGAAAGGGGAACGAGTCCATAAATGCAGATAATGCTGTCCGATCTGCATGGACGGGAAGCGCTCGTTCTTTCGTTGCCTCGAGACGTCTGCGTTGCGTCGTTAATTGAATAGCGAGGACTTCCTGGAACGCGAATCGCTTCCTCGCCGCCTGAGAATCAGGAAGTTTTCGTGGCGCATGCATCCATATAAGCGCGGTAGCTAAGGTCGGGAGGCTATACCGGTCGAGTATCTCTTTTGGAATCGGATCAGCGAGTCGTTCGTGCACACCTGCTTCAAATACACGCTTCAGTGCGTGAAGGAACCACAGCGACGACACCCCTTTCGATTCCGGATAAATCGCATAGAGAGTGTCCTCAATGAGCGCCCCTCCGAGGTCCTCGGCATTGGTGAAGAGGGAATCATGAATCTCGTCAGGTCCTATCGGCGAGCGGTCTATTTCAGGATTCGCGAGATAGATCTTGTCGCCGGTGCCGGTTATCTTGCCGCTCGCTTTCACCACCATGCCGTCTTTCAAAGACTTGGCTATGTAGGGCTGCGAGAACCATCGAAGTTTCATGCGTCCTGACGCATCCTCAAGCCACGCTTCCCCCATAGGACGCTTAGTGGTCCAGGATTTCTTAGCCTCAGGTTTTCTGATCGTTCCGTAGAGTGTCACATCACTTCCGGATGTCGCACTGCCGATAGTGCCCGTTGGGCCTGCCGCCTCGTAGCGAGCAGGGAAGTGATACAAGAGGTCTTGTATCGTGTGTATCCCGAGGCGGTCGAGTGCCTTCTTTTGGTCAGGCTTAAGACGGGTGAAATGGGCGGAGACGAGATCCTCGGGCTTCATAGAGTCAGTATACCGTTCGGTTCATGAAGACAGACTCTAGTGTTTATGTAGCAATTGTGGTCTCATACCTTTATATGACTACCCGACGCATTTTTCTCGCATTTTCTATTCTTTTCCTGAGTCTATGTATGGCAGCGCCATCAGCGCATGCTGCAAGCTTTGATCTTAAAGTTGCGAACATAACCATGGTGCCGCTCCCGCCCACCTGCGAGGCACGAGCAACCAAGCGCGTTATTCGCTCAGGCGGGACCGTCGACATTGTGTGGAAGAGTAACGCCGAGAAGATGATTGGTCTTACGAATGGAGACACTGAATGGGCAGCAGACGGACGGCAGCGTGTCGCTATTGCAGTGCTTGGCAAGCATGTCTTCCCCATGACCTTCATCGGAAAGAACGGCGCAACGCGCGTGTGTAGCGCAACGGTGTTCGTTCACGCGAAGCGGTAAGAGACACTTCACGCGCACGTCACCTCCTATAGCAGACACTGGGGATATTGTCCTTATGCTACGGTAGGTATATGCGTACTTCTCTTTCATTTCTTCTCACAACGACGCTCATTTTGAGTATTGCCTTTATCTCGTTTGCACCGCACCTTGAAGCCGCGACGAAACGATCCTCGAAAGTCACCTTCGAAGAGACGGTAAGCGTTGACGACCTAAAAACAGCGTATGCAGAAGCTCTTGCGGGTGGTGAGAAGGTGCGCATCCTCATCATGCCCGGACATGAACCAAACTTCGGGGGAGCCGAGTTCCAGGGGTACTACGAGCGTGAGCTTGTGGTTGATATCGCAGACAAGCTTGCGACGGAACTCCGCACCGACGGGAACTTCGAGGTGTTCGTTGCGCGCGGTAACGAAGGATGGAACGACGATTTTACGTATTACTTTGACAAGCAGGGCCGCAAGATCGAACGCTTCGTTGACGACCACAAGGAAGTCATGGAGAAGCTCGAGAAGCGGAACAAGCTCAAAGAGAACGATGCGCAGGCCGCACACAACGAAGCAAGAACAGATGTCGCGCTTCGCCTGTACGGCATAAATAAATGGGCGGGAGAGAATGACATTGATCTTGTACTTCACCTCCACTTGAATGACGAGACAGGACACGGACCGAACACGCCGGGTGCCTACTCAGGGAGCGCTATTTATGTGCCCGATAACATCTACGGGAATGCAAAAGCGTCGAAAGAAATTGCGGAACCTATACTCGAGCGTCTAAACGCAACGAACGCAACCTCAAACTTTGGACTTGAGACGAGCGGTATCGTCGAAGACCGAGAACTCATCGCGATCGGTGCGAACAATACAAGCAAGGTACCGAGCCTTCTCATTGAGTACGGGTATATCTATGAGCCACGCATAACCGGTACTGGCGCACGTACAGAAGTCCTCACAGATTTCGCGTTCCAGACCGCCAACGGTGTAAAAGATTTCTTTGGCTCAGCAGGACGCTCGCAAGCTGCAACACGCGTTCTTCCGTATCAGTTTACTGACGATGTACTAGCAACGAGTACCGCAAGTACCACCCCTCAAGACGCGCGTAGTATCTATGCGCTTCAAGCGGCGCTTCGTTCGCTCGGCTTCTATCCTGGTACTGAAGCATCGCTCTCAGTGTGCCCTGTCTCAGGCATCACAAACGAATGTATAACCACTGCCATACAAGCATTCCAAGCAGCCAAGGGTCTCGAACAAACAGGAACGCTCGGCCCTTCAACACGGATAGCGCTTAATAGTGCATTCGGTCTCTCGACGCCGGTACAGGTTGCGAGTGCACCTGCTGTCCAAACGCCAACGCCGGTAGCGGCACCTACATCGTGTGTTGCTTTCTCAGGAACCCTTGCTGAAGACGCGGTAGATGCAGACACTAATGGGGAAGTAACGAGACTCCAAACAATTCTTGCGAAAGACCCCGCAATTTATCCGGAAGCAAAGGTAACAGGCTATTTTGGCCCAGCAACGATGGCCGCCATAAAGCGCTTCCAAATTAAGAAAGGACTCGCGACGGAGGGATCAGCAGGATACGGACTCGTAGGACCTGCAACCCGTGCAGCGCTTCTTGCAACCTGTTCGACAGCGAGGAGCTAGGCGTGGGATACTGCTCGGGCTATGCCAACCCCTAAGAGGACTCCTGCACAGATACTTGCCGCGTTCAAAAAGACCGGAGCAAGGATTGAGACTAAGGGGCGGGTATCCCTTACGACGAAGAGTGACTTCGCTCTCTACTACACGCCAGGCGTCGGCGTTGCGTCAACGCATCTTGCGAAGCATCCGGAGGATGCACGGAAGCTTTCCATAAAGAAGAATAGCGTTGCGGTGATAAGCGACGGATCGGCCGTGCTCGGTCTCGGCAACATAGGTCCCTACGGCGCACTCCCGGTGATGGAAGGGAAGGCCCTTATCTTTAAAGAACTCGCAGGGATCGATGCGTGGCCTATCGTGCTTGATACCCAAGATCCGGATGAGATCGTACGAACCATCACACATATAGCCCCGGGATTTGGCGGTATAAACCTCGAGGACTTTAAGGCACCCGAGTGCTTTGAGATAGAGAAGCGCCTCATTGCTGCTCTGAATATTCCTGTGATGCATGACGACCAGCACGGTACCGCTATCGTGGTACTCGCAGGACTCATGAATGCGGCGACGGTTGTTGCTAAACCCTTTAAGAAACTGAAGGTCGTGATATCAGGAGCCGGTGCTGCAGGAAGTGCGGTTGCGAAACTACTTTGTGCTGCAGGCATCACTGACATCATCGTGCTTGATCGTGGCGGCGCTATTTATGAAGGACGTTCTGACCTTAATCACAGCAAGCAGGAGCTCGCGGTCTTAACCAATCCTCGTAAAGCATCCGGTCACCTTTCAACAGTCCTTGAAGGAAGCGATGTATTCATTGGGGTTTCAGGACCAAATCTCCTTACGGCTAAAGATGTAAAGACTATGGCAGACGACGCAATTATCTTTGCACTCTCAAATCCCATTCCTGAGATCATGCCCGAGGAAACAAAGAAGGGAGGTGCTCGCGTCGTCGCAACTGGACGCTCTGATTTCCCGAATCAGATCAACAATGCACTTGTATTCCCAGGAGTATTCCGTGGCGCACTCGATCGCGGGGTTACCGAGATAACGCAGACGATGAAACTTAAGGCAGCGAAGGCACTTGCGGCACTCGTAGTAAAACCTACAGCGGAGAAAATCATTCCTGACGTGCTTGATAAGCGCGTTGTACCCGCGATTGCCAAAGCGATTCGTTAATAAGAAAGACCCGCAACTGCGGGCCTTTCTTTAATCTCGCTGAATAGCGTGTCTCACGCGTTCGAAGACGGTGGTGAACCACGCTTTGTCCTTCGGGTGTGTAAGTGTCGTGATAATGCGCGGAAGCGCTACCCACTCTGCCTCTGCAATTTCCATGGTAGGAACGAGAGCAGTATTAGGCTGCGCAGCGAACAGGTACAGATGGATATCCTTGAGCTCCGAGGTATCATCATCGGTCCCGTTTGGACCAATGCGGAAGCGCTCATAATGACCAAGGTCGTCGATAAGCTCTAGATCGGTGAGACCTGTCTCCTCCATGATTTCGCGACGCGCAGCTTCCTCATCCGATTCTCCCTCGTCAATGTGGCCCTTTGGAAAGGTCCATCCGGCACCCTTGTTCGTGCGAACAAGGGCGAGCGTACCACGGTCTCCAAGTACAATGCCACCCGCACAACGAGTTTTATCCATGCTTATGCTTGTTGACGAGCGCGAGGGATAAGGCTGCAAGTGCGATCGAGATGTCACGGAAGAGGATAGGGAACTGGCCTGGGTTAGCGATAACTACTGCTATGAGTGCTACGGCCATAATAGTGCTTGGGATATAGACCCTAACTCCGAAGAGTACCCAGAGTGCGAGTGCAATCTCAAGAAGGCCCCACCCATGCAAGAGGAACTCAGTATTGCTTCCTGCGAGATCGAGTACAAAGCCTGGGAAATAGCCAATCCATGAATCCGGGTCAAACCATGCAGATATGGCGGGATAGATGAATGCGAAGGCCACCGCTACACGCATTAGGAGTCCGGGCACGGGAAGGCGAAGAGGATTCACCATACTAATGAACGACAACCGTACCGGTGTTCGATGCTCCTACGTGATTATGGAAGCTGAAGGTACCGCTTTTGGTAAAGGTGTAGTCCCAGTAATCTCCCTTTTCAACGGACGCACACTGGTCAAAGGAGGTACCCGTGTTTACATCATTCGCACAGTGTTCGCGGGTAGACGTTCCGTCATATTCGGTGTGAGTAGGATGCTCGTCAGTTGCAACCCACATACCGCGCGATGACTCATTAATGAAGCGTACGGTCTCGCCACGAGCGATAGATACAGACGCAGGAGAAAAGCCACTATCAGTAAGCGTTACAACAGTGAACGCAGGTCCGCCGTCTTCTTCATTCTCAGAGGCATTTCCTGTCCCCGTTTCAGTATTCACGGGTGCGCTCTGGTCTCCTGACAGGCCGTCCGACGGTGCAATGGCACGGTTCATTGAAAATGCGTATGCACCAAGAGCAATAAGTACGATCACAAGGATAGCAATCAGAACGTTTTTTGTAGTCATACGTAGGTGAAGGGATTACGCCGTTAGGGCTCCCTCTAGTCTACCGCGCTTCCTCTAGGCGGTCGCAAGAGGTGGAAGCGATGCCCAGAGCGATTGTCGTTCACCTGTCTTTGCAGCGCGTACCCACGCACGGGCGACATATCCCACAACTGGGACATGATTCAAGCGCTTTGCTACGGGATGCGAGTCCTCAGCGTGATTCTTTCGGGAAAGAGATGCTTCGATACTTGGTGCATTCATACTCACAGAGCATACAAAGGTATGTATGAGCTCTGTATGAAGGGTTACCGAGGGAATGAATCGGTGAGTTCGTTCGAACGATAGAACTCGCCGCCGAGTGTACCGAATGTATACGCACGTCCACCAACCGTAATCAGTGCACCCCCTGCTTGAGGATTTGGATGAGGATGAGAGTTCTCGAAACCAATATTAAAGAGTGTTACAAGCGCATCGGTGTCGTTAGAAATATCGAACCCAGCATTCTTCCATTGCGCCATGATTTCTTTGAGATAGATCGCGGTATAGAGGTAGGAGTAATAGTGATCTTTGTCGTCGGTAAGACGATTGTAGAGTTCCGCGTCTTGGTCGATCGGATCGGTATACGCAAGGAGACGAGCAGCGTCGGGTCCCGGGTAGAACGGAGAAGAAGGGTCCTTCGCATACTTCTCAACGTTCCGTGCGGTCTCCTGCTTTATGCCGGAAACGCCAAGTGAGAACTGGGAGAGGGATCCGAGGATCTTAAGTGGCTCGAAGTATCGCTTGAACACCTCGCGCTCTGAGGTAAAGAAACGAATCTGTTCTGGGATCACAACCGCTGCGATGAGACGTGCGTCCACACCCGTTTCGCCAGAGACGCGCGAAATAAGCGCGGCATCCTTTGCAAGGCCACCCGCGACAACATCCCACTCCGGGGTCTCGTTCCAGATGCAGGAATCCAAATTTGTGTCCACGCATGGCTGCGACGCTATCACCGCTGCGGGCTGGGAACCGGCGTCCGTAAAGAAGCTATTACGCTCCATGATCGAACCACGAACATTAAGGAGGCCAAATTGCATCGCAACAAAAACGCCTGAGAACAGGAGACCAATGCCGGCAAATATGATGAGAAGCGCAAAAAGCGCGATTTTGAGTCTTTTATCCATTCCTTTGTGTATACCAGGTATTACCCGTGAAGACGAATCAGGACGCCATATCTGTTAGTCGGTACTCGTTCATGGTGTTGTGTGCGGCGCGCGTGGGTTCGGGAAGACGATGCTTCCGTACACACTGCATAACGATCCGTATCGAATCCTCAAGTGTTATGAGGTGTCCCGGAGAGATGAACATAGGTTTTACGTTTGTTTTGGTACGAAGTGCTGCACCAATACGCTCGTTGGTTTTGAGATCAATGAGATAGGAGAAATCTCCTGGGTTGTTGCCGGGCTCTTCATACGTACCAGTAAGGACGCTTTTAGCGCAGCCAATGGTTGGAAGTGCAAGAATGAGACCGAGATGCGTTGCGATACCAAGCCTTCGGGGATGCGCAATGCCGATACCGTCAACAAGCAGTACATCGGGCTTCTTTGTAAGGGTCTCCCACGCTTTCATGAGCATCGGTATCTCGCGGAAGGAGAGAAGACCCGGGATGTACGGAAATGGAATTATATCTTTGACGACTGCGTGATCGACCATTTCGAGTTCTGGATACGACAACGTTACAAAACCTGCGAATCCTTCTTTTGCAAAGCGATTCATCGATACATCGCATCCACCAATACGTTCTGGCTCTTTTGTAAGCGGTACAAGATGTACCTGCTCTCGCAGTTCCTTCTGAAGCGCAATGGCGTCTTTGGGTGAGAGATTCCAAGCGTGCATGGCTTCAGTATAGAAGTGTGTGGTGAGTAACAGCTGAAGCCCTGCACGAGGCAGGGCTTCTATGGCGGAGACGGCGGGATTCGAACCCGCGGAGCCTTTTACAGCTCGCCTCGTTAGCAGTGAGGTACTTTCGACCACTCAGCCACGTCTCCTTCCGTACTACCGTATCATTTTGGCCTTAATGCGCCAATGCAATCCCGAGAACCTGGCCATTCTCTCGAGTGAATGCGGAAAGGGCAGCTGTAAGGGTGGCTCCCGTCGTAAGGACGTCGTCGAGTACTATATAGGTATAACTCGGATCAAGAGGTCCCGAGAGAGCGAACGCTCCTCCTACATTGGTACGACGCTTAATTCTTCCAAGACTCGTCTGAGGAAGGGTATTGCGGACGCGAATCAAGATATCAGTGTCGAGGTATACCTCAGGAAGACGTTTTGCGGCGAGTCGGGCGATACGCTCGCTCTGGTTGTATCCTCGCTCTTTAAAGCGTGTTGAAGAAAGTGGAACCGGCACAAGCACAAGAGGGCCAGCGGCAAACGGCGAGTAGCTTGCACTCCATTCGTTGAGGTAATCAACGAGCACGCTTGCGAGAAGATGTTGCGCTTTTTCGTTGTCTTTGAACTTCGCTTCGACAACGCATGCGCGTACAAGAGGCTGCCGATAGGGGAAGAGTGCAACGAGATCCTTCTCAATAACGGTAGGGCGCACGTGAACACCGAGGGATTCGATCGTCGCGTCCTCAACAAGCGCCTGAAAGCTAGTCGTTGGGAACAAAAGGTCGAGGATAAATCGAAGGAGCTGCATGCCCGCATGATACAATCCCCGCAATGGGCTTTCTGTCTAAACTCTTTGGCGGCACGAGCAAATCGAAGAGCGTCATTGGCGTTGACATCGGTTCGTCCTCGTTGAAAGTGGTGCAACTGCGCCGTGAAGGCGGCACTGCTGTGCTCGAGACGTATGGCGAACTCGCGCTCGGCCCGTACGCAGGCGTTGAAGTAGGGCAGGCGACGAACCTGCCTGCAACAAAGATTGCAGAAACACTGAACGATCTGTTGCGTGAGGCGAATGTAACCACTAAAGACGCCGGTATCTCCATCCCGTTCTCTCGTTCTTTGCTGACCCTCGTTGAGTTGCCACGTCGCGACAATCCAGCTGAGCAGAAGACTGTAATCGAACTTGAAGCACGTAAGTACATTCCTGTGCCGGTGTCCGAAGTACAACTCGATTGGTTCATCATTCCCGAGGCGATACCGGAAGGAGCCGCACCCTCTCCGAAGGTGCAGGTGTTACTTGTTGCCGTGCATAACGATGAGCTCACCCTTCTTGAAGGCGTGATACGCGAATCCCAGCTTGCGGCAACCTTCTATGAGATCGAGATCTTCAGCACCATTCGTTCCGTTGTTGACGAGCCCGTGAAGCCAGTCTTGGTGCTTGATATTGGCGCATCCGCAACGAAGGTGTACGTCGTTGAGCATGGGGTAGTTGCGCTCTCTCATAACATTCCCCGTGGCGGGCAAGACGTAACGCGTACTATCGCAACCTCACAGGGCATTACGGTCGGTAACGCAGAGATTATGAAGAAGGAGCATGGCTTTGCTCAGGAAGAGGGAACCTATGACCCTCGCTCTATCGAGCTCGTATTCTCTCGTATCTTTGAAGAAGCGAAGCGCGCTCTCGCGCAGTACGAGAACGCAAAGGGCAAACAGGTGGCGTGTCTCGTCCTCACGGGCGGCGGCGGTGTTACCAAAGAGCTCGCCGCGTACGCAAAGACCTTCTTCTCCGTTGAGGTGCGCATCGCAGATCCATTTGGCAAAACCCAGGCACCAGCGTTCATGCGCCCAGTACTTGAGGCAATTGGCCCGGAGTTCGCTGTTGCTGTTGGTCTCGCACTCAGAAAACTGGAAGAAGAAGGGTAGGTCGTGCTCTGTGCATAAGAGCAGTAATTTCTTTACACGTTCCCGTATACTCTAAAGTACTGTGGCCCTTCCTCCGACCATTCCAACCTCGTTTGTACCGAAGCAGCCGGTCGCGACCTCGTCGCGTAAGCAACAGAGCGGTACGAACCTCTTTTTCATCATTGCCGGTACGATTGCGATTATCTCTCTTGTACTCGCTGCCGGTGTGTTCGGGTACGAGCTCTACCTCAAGAACGCTCGTGACCAGAAGTCCGCGAATCTCGCAGAAGCGCAGAAGGCGGTGAATCTCGACACCGTCGAGGAGTTTATACGACTGAAGAATCGTCTTAGCACTGTTGAGACATTGCTCAACCAGCATGTCGCCCTCTCGGAGTTCTTCGATACGCTCGAATCAAGGACCCTTCAGACAGTTCGATTCAGTGCGCTCTCGATAGCTGTCGAGGATGATCGTTCTGCAGAGATCCAGATGGAGGGTGTTGCACGTAGTTTCAATGCACTCGCGGCTCAGAGTTCTGCAATTGCGGCAGAGAAGCGCATTAAGCGCGCCATCTTCTCCGATATCGCGGTAAAGGCGAACGGCACGGTTGGGTTCACGCTCACGGCGACTGTCGATCCCCGCCTCATTACCTCAGGAGAAGTGCTTCCGGGCATTCCTGACGTACCGGCGACGCTGCCGACAGCTCCGCGTCCTGCAGCAACGTCGTCCCCGGTATCGACGCCGGCTGCGACAACAACGCGTGCGGCGACCACCACCCCTATACAGCCATGATATTCTCCCGCATCATTCCACTACTTCTCGTGATCGGCGCTGTCGGCCTTTTCATCGGCTATACTCAGCCAACCTACGGCGGTTCGGTTGCTGCGCTCAAGGATGAGATTACGAACCTTGATAACGCGCTTAATGCCGCTCAACAGTTCAAGCAAAAGGAAGCACAGCTGACCCAGCAGCGTAATGCATTGTCGGGTGAGCAACTCGATCGTCTCGAGGCGTTCCTTCCGGATAGCGTCGATAACGTTCAGCTCATCGTTGATCTGAACTCGCTCGCAGCACGTTCAGGTGTGCAGCTCTCAGAGTTTAATATTGAAACAGGAACAACTAATAGCGCCGCAAGTGCAACTTCAGGTGCCGCACCGCTCACACCCTCTACACCTGGCGGGGGAGTGGCACCACTCCAGCCACAATCAAGCACCCTTGCACTTCAAAGTTCTGAGCCGACTGAATCACTCGAACTCTCAGTATCTGCAACCGGAAGCTATGCCGCGTTCCGTACCTTCCTCGCAGGAGTCGAGCAAAGCCTCCGCCCTCTCGATGTTATTGAGTTGTCCGTACAGGATTCTGCAACCGGCGTCTACACGTATGACATAACATTCCGTCTTTACTGGCTCCGCTAACGATATACGCTATGGCACTCTCAAAGAAAAAAACCATCATCATCGCAGCGGCAATCGTGGTGCTCGGCGTTGTTGCGTACTTCCTGTGGCTTCGCCCACAGCCCGATGAGAATGTCTCGATTGTAGGATTCGGTCCAACCGGCGAAGCGCAGGCAACATTCCTGACGCTTGCTGCTCAGCTCCAGCCAATTGCGTTTGACGCGAGCGTGCTTGACGATCCTCGCTTCCTGTCGCTTGTCGATATTCAGACCATCATTGTGCCAGAAGCATCGGGACGTACTGATCCTTTTGCGCCACTCCCTGGTGTGCGTGACGAGTAATTCCCCAGACGCGTCACGTAGAGCGCTCGATGTCGTAGTACACTTCTAGGAGTGTTATCGGCTGCGCGTATTATCGATCGTTTCATAATCTAAGAGGCTCGTGCCTCACCACCCCGGGATGAACCTCGTTGCCCTTCTTAAGGAAAAAGGATTGCTCTCTCCAGAAGACGCTCTAAGCGTTGAAGAAGAGGCGCGTACCACCGGCTTTCCGGTTGACTCACTCCTTGAGAAGCGAGGCATATCAACCGAGAAAGCGTATGCCGTTGTATCGGAGAAATACGGTATCCCGTATCGCGCACTCCCGGCCGAGCTCGCAGACCAGCGCGCGCTCTCCTATATACCGGAGGAATCCGCTCGCCACTATGAGTTCGTACCAATTGAGGTTGCTGATGGCGCGCTTGCCGTTGGTATTCTCGATCCCGATAACATCGAGGCGCTCGATGCACTCCAGTTCATCTCCTCGAGAGTCGGCATGCCGTACAAGCTGTTCCTTATTTCACGGAACGATTTCGATAAGGTGCTTAAAGAATACGAGAACCTCTCCGGGGAAGTGGGCGAGGCATTGTCTGAGATCGAAGGGACAACCGTGCCGCTCGATGATGTTAAAGGAAAGGCTGCACCCGAGGAATCCGCTGATACGAACATAAAGGCTGATGCACCGGTAACAAAGATTGTTGCTACGATCCTTCGCTATGCGGTGGAGGGCGGTGCGTCCGACATTCATGTTGAACCGACTCCCGAGAAGACGCGTGTCCGGTTCCGTATGGATGGTGAGCTCCACACGTCGCTCGAGCTTCCGGCTAAAGTACATCCTGCGGTTGTTGCACGCATTAAAATCCTTTCCCAAATGCGTCTTGATGAGAAGCGTAAGCCGCAGGACGGTCGTTTCTCGGCAACGGTTGAGGGACGTCGCATCGACTTCCGTGTTTCAACATTCCCGACCCAAGGAGGGGAGAAGGTAGTGATGCGTATTCTTGATAGTGCGAAGTCGGTTGCGACGCTTGAGACTATCGGGCTCTCGGCTGCAGACCTCGTACAAGTACGCGACATCATCAAGCAGCCGTACGGCATCATCCTGATTGCCGGACCAACGGGTTCCGGAAAGTCGACAACCCTGTTCTCGATGCTTACCGAGCTCGACCGCGAAGCGTCGAACGTGGTGTCGGTTGAGGATCCGGTGGAGTACGAGATCGCTGGCGTTGCGCAGTCGCAGGTGCGTCCTGAGATCGGCTACACCTTCGCGTCGGGTCTCCGATCCATTCTTCGTCAGGATCCGGACATTATTATGGTGGGAGAGATCCGCGATAAGGAGACTGCACAGCTTGCGATTCAGGCGGCACTCACCGGACACTTGGTGTTTTCAACCATTCACACGAACACGGCTGCCGGCGTTATACCTCGTTTGGTTGATATGGGTGTCGATCCGTACTTGATTGCGCCAACCCTTATCGCAGCCATCGGTCAGCGCCTTGTGCGCAGGCTCTGTCCCGGAGCCGGAAAGCCGTTCCCGCTCTCAGAAAGTATGCAGGGACTCCTCACTCGTGAATTCTCAGATCTCCCTGAGCAGTACCGAAAGAATCTGCCAGCCTTTGATACGTTCTACCGCGCAGAACCGACACCGGACTGTCCAAACGGAACCCGCGGACGTCTCGCGGTGTTCGAGTTCCTGCGTATGGATAAAGAACTCGAGCATGTAGTCCTTACGAATCCTGTGGAAGAAGCGGTATATGCCGCTGCTCGCCAGAAGGGCATGTTCACGATGCGCGAGGATGCTATCATGAAAGCGTTAGCAGGACAGATCCCATTCGAGGAAGTAAACGCACTTGGCGGCCAGACTATCCTCGAAGAAGAGGAACTGCCTAAATAGATTCCTATGCCTACCTCTCCCTATCGTTTGTATCTCGTTGATGATGACCGGTTTCTCCTTGATATGTACGCCGTGAAGTTTAAAGCGGCAGGACACACTGTAACGGCATTCTCCAGCGGCGAGGAAGTGCTCGAAGCACTCCGCAAGGAACCCGCTCCTGACGCACTCCTCTTGGATATCGTTATGCCAGGACTTAATGGCTTCGAGATCCTTGAAGCGGTAAAGCGTGAGAACCTCGCACAAACGGCGAAAGTAATCGTGCTCTCAAATCAGGGTCAGGAGTCTGATATCTCAAAGGCTCGTGAGCTTGGTGCTGACGGATACATCATCAAAGCATCCGCCATTCCGTCCGAAGTGTTCTCAGAGACGATGAAGATAATCGAAGCGAAGGCATGAACGAAGCTGTCGACGCTTCACTTAAGGCACTGTTCGATACGGTAGTCGCCGAGGGTGCATCAGATTTGCACCTCTCAGCAGGGAATAATCCGATTCTTCGTATTTCAGGGTCACTCGTGCCTCTTCTGCAGCATCCGGTACTTACGCCGGAGATGACACTTAATTACTTGAAGAGCATCGCACCAAGCCACCGTTTTGAGCGTTTCGCCTCTGAACAGGCTATCGATTTCTCGTACGCCCACACCACGAAGGCTCGTTTCCGTGTGAACGGGTACACCGTACAGGGCGCCGCAGCAATCGCGATGCGTCTCATTCCGCATGAGATCCGTACGTTCGAGTCTTTGAACTTGCCGCCGATTCTTGAAGTGTTCAGCCAGCGGTCTCAAGGATTCTTTCTTGTTGTAGGGCCGGTGGGGCAGGGTAAGTCGACTACGCTTGCGACTATCATCGACCGCATCAACGAGACGCGCGCTGAGCACATCGTTACCATCGAGGATCCGGTGGAGTACATCTTTGAACAGAAAAAGTCCCTGATCCATCAGCGCGAAGTCCATATCGATACACCCGACTTCCATTCCGCACTCAACTCTGCGTTCCGCGAGGACGTAAACGTGATCATGGTGGGCGAGATGCGTAATCAGGAGACAATCTCAAGCGCGGTTACTGCGGCTGAGACTGGACACCTTGTGCTCTCGACTCTGCACACCAACAATGCAGCACAGACTATCGACCGTATCATCGATATGTTCCCGCCGAACCAGCAGGACCAGGTTCGTGTGCAGCTTGCAGGGTCTCTTGCAGGTATCTTCTCGCAGCGTCTTATCCCGCGTATCTCGGGCGGCCAGCTTCCGGCGTATGAGCTTCTCATAAACAACAGCGCCGTCTCAAACCTCATCCGCGAAGGGCGCACGCACGAGATCACGACGGTGATTCAGACCTCAAGCCAAGAGGGCATGATCGACATGGATCGCTCGCTGGCCGAGCTTGTGCGGCGTGGCGAGGTCACCATCGAGCATGCGTACGAACGCGCGAACGATCCGAAGACCTTCGAACGCTATCTATAGACCTCTATGCTTTTCTCGTATCACGCACTTGATAAGGATGGCCATGAGCGGGCAGGAACCGTTGAGGCTCTTTCCGTTGATGTTGCGGTCTCAACATTGCAACGTCGCGGTCTCATTGTTTCTTCGATAGAGCCGGTCTCAAAGAAGTCGGTTCTCAATATTGAGATTGGCCTCTTCAAGCGTGTATCGAACAAGGAGATTGTTATCCTCTCGCGTCAGATCGCGACTTTGTTCGAGGCGCAGGTGTCGGCACTCCGCATCTTCCGTCTCTTGGCGGCTGAAGTAGACAACAAGTATCTCGCCGAGATCATGACGCAGATTGCGGACGATCTTCAGGGCGGAAGTCCTATCTCAAAGGCGCTCGCACGTCATCCAAAGGTATTCTCAAACTTCTACGTAAACATGGTGCGCTCGGGCGAAGAGTCAGGACGCCTGTCTGAGACTTTTGGGTATCTTGCTGACTATCTCGACCGTACGTATGAGGTAATGAACAAAGCGCAGAACGCGCTCATCTACCCAGCCTTCGTCATTGGCGTCTTCTTCATCGTTATGGCGCTCATGCTTACGATGGTGATCCCGCGTATCGCGGGCATCCTTAAGGATTCCGGACAGGAGATACCGCTCTATACGCAGATCGTCATTAGTGTGTCTGATTTCCTCGTGCATTACGGATTCCTATTCCTTATCGCACTAGGTATCGGTGCATTCTTCGCATGGCGTTCGCTGCAGACGGGATCAGGAAGACTTTTCTTCGACAAGCTGAAGCTTGATGTGCCGTACGTCGGCGACCTCTACCAGAAGCTCTACCTCTCGAGAATTGCAGACAACTTCGCGACAATGCTTGTTTCGGGCGTCCCGGTGGTTGAAGCTGTTGAAATCACGGCATCGGTGGTAGGTAGTCCGACCTACGAAGGGATTCTTAAGGACGTGGCCGAGTCTGTGAAAGGAGGCGCGTCTATTTCAGATGCGCTCTCCAAACATGCGGAGATACCAGGCATTATGACCGCCATGGTTCGTGTCGGTGAGGAGACCGGAGAGCTCGGCAACATCCTCACCACCCTCGCGAAGTTCTATCAGCGCGAGGTGACCACGGCAGTCGACACCCTTGTTGATCTCATCGAGCCAATGATGATCGTCTTGCTCGGTCTCGGCGTTGGAACGCTTCTTGCGTCCGTACTCATCCCTATCTACAACCTCGCCGGCTCTATTTCGTAGCGCCGAGAAGGGTTATCCCCATTAGGGGAGGATGAAGAAGTGAGGTGCCGTACAATACAAGGAAGCGGATAGTTACCCATTCTGCGCATTAAACACATTTATAGACACTATGACTCTAGGACATATCAAAGCAGATCGCGGCTTCACGCTCATCGAGCTCCTCGTCGTGATCGCTATCATCGGTATCCTCTCCTCCGTTGTGCTCGCGTCCCTCAACACGGCGCGTACACGCGGTAACGCAGCATCGGTAAAGTCCAACATGGCTACTATCTCGGTGCAGTCGGAACTTAACTACGACACCAACGGTCAGTATGTTGCTGCTGCAGTTTCTGGCACGTGCCCTACGGCCGTCGTCGCAAACTCGATGTGGGACACCACCACCGTACAGGCTATCGCTGCTGCTGAGGCAGTGAACGGTACTGGTACTGGCATGGTCTGCCACGCATCGACCGGTGCTTCAGGTGCATGGTCCATCTCGTCTCCAGTTCCTGGAGGAACAGGTGGCACTGCCTACTGGTGCATCGACTCCACGGGTGCAAAGCGTGCAACAACTGCAGCTACCTCAGGTACTGCGTGCCCAGCTTCGTAATCGAGTTGCGTAGTGAAAGGCCCTCGCGTATGCGGGGGCTTTTCGTTTTTAGCCGGTGCTATACTTTTCCTACGATATTTGCATGCTCACTCTCTTGCTCCTCATAGGATTCTTCTTCCTCGGCGCGATAGTCGCGAGCTTCATGGCTGTTATCGCGGAGCGTCTTAACACCGGACAGTCCTGGATACATGGACGCTCTGCCTGCAATTCCTGCAGCAGAGAACTCAACACACTCGACCTTGTTCCTGTATGTTCTTGGCTTGTGTGGAGAGGCCGCTGCCGTACCTGTAAAGCAAAGGTACCCGTTGCCTATGCGATAGGGGAGGGTACGCTCGGCATACTCTTCGTGCTCAGCTATCTCACACTTGGGGTATCGCTTGCGTTGTTCGCGCTCCTCGCCAGCTTCTCTGTGCTCGCATTCATTGTTATGTACGACCTCAGGCATACGGTGGTACCGACAACCGCATCGACACTTCTCATAGTTTTTTCGCTAACCTATGCGCTCCTCTCCTCTGGAGGGTACGAGCAGTTTGGTCAGACACTCATTGTTGCAGGCGTGATTGGGCTCCTGTTTTTCCTGATCCACCTCTTCTCTCGTGGCCGCGCTATGGGACTTGGCGATAGTCCTGTTGCGCTTGCGCTTGCGCTTATTACGGGAGGTTCGCTAGCTATCGCCGGCCTCTTATTCTCGTTCTGGATCGGTGCGGTTATTGGCATCGGTATATTGGTCGCAAGTCCTAAAGGCCATAGAATGGGTATTGAGGTCCCGTTCGTGCCATTTCTCGCGGCAGGATACGTTCTCGCTTACTTCACCCAATGGAACCCGCTCCTCTTAACCCTATGACGAGTCCGCAACGAGGATTCACACTCGTAGAGATGATCGTGGTACTCGCGATCATTGTTATCGTGACAACTATCGCGCTTTTGGGTCAGTCTTCGTTTAATCGATCCATGGTGCTCACCGATACGGCCTACACCATCGCATTCTCTGTACGCGAAGCACAGTCCCTCGGTATCTCAAGCCGAGCGTTTGCTGGTACTCAGGATGCCGGGTACGGTCTCCATTTTGCGAACGGCGCACCAACTACCTATAAGCTCTTTGCAGATATCTCTCCGGCAGCACCGGGAGATACGCAGTACACGTTAATCTGCCCGGGACACCCGAATGTTGCAGCATCCAATCCTGAAGCAAAGCCTGGAGATTGTATTCAGACACTCGAGAGCGAGGTTGTCCGTACCTATAGTCTTAACAATGGATTCCGCATTAGTTCGTTCTGCGGCAGACAGAGCAACGGCGTGCAGCTCTGTAACGGGAGCTCGCTCGATGCACTGGATATTATTTATCTCCGCCCCAATACCCAGTCTGTAATTACAGGAGTAAACGGAGGAATCAGAACAGCACTCGTCGATGCCACCATCCGTGTCACCTCGCCCGATGGATCGACCTCACGTTGCATTTATGTGTCGAAAGTTGGCCAGGTGTCAGTAGTGCAGCAGGGAGATACGGAATGCCCATGAGTACACGACGATTACAAGGTGGTTACACACTTCTCGAGCTCATCGTATCGCTCGGTATCTTTAGTATGGTCATCCTGGTTGTGATGGGTGCCTACATCACTCTCATAAGTCTTGATCGTCAGGCGCGCGCGAATAATCAGCTCGCCGCCTCACTCTCGTTCGCGGTCGAAAGTATGGCACGTTCGATGCGTACCGGTTCAGCGTACGCCTGTAATGCGAATACCTCGTCACCAAATTGCTCCAGCGGAGGTACGAGCATCTCATTCCTTGATACCCAGAATCAGACCATTACCTATCGATTGAAGAATGACGGCAGTATCGGACAGTGCACAGGCTCTCCGTGTACAGACTCAACCGCAATTTCTCTCACGGACCATCGTATCGACATTACTTCCTTGCGATTCTATGTACGTGGCGTTGGGATAGGAGACGTAACACAGCCGAACGTTACGTTCGTAGTTGCAGGAACCATGACAACCGAGGGTGGGGAAGTCTCAACATTCTCTATCCAGACTGGTGCGACGCAGCGCCTCATAGAGCTATGATGAATACCACTTCTATGCGCGGCTTTACTCTCGTTGAGACTCTTGTTGCTATCACCGTCGTTGTCACGGCGATGGTAGGTCCTTTATATGCGGTGCAGCAAGCACTGAATGCCTCCCGAAGTGCACGCGACCAACTCATCGCGTCCTCGCTCGCTCAAGAGGGGATCGAATACGTTCGAGGTATGCGTGACAGCAACTATCTGTATGTCCTCGCAAACGTAGGTTCGGGACGGTCATGGCTCTATGGTGTCGACGGGACCGGAGGATCGGTGAACTGTATAACGGCTGCATGTGTTGTTGACCCGACGCAGAATACCGTAAGTCGCACGGTAGCTCCTCTGTACTTAAGCTCGACGAATCTCTATAACCAAGCAGGAAGCGGCACGCCGACTTTATATACGCGTACCGTCCAACTCTCCACGGTTTCAGGAAGTGTGACGGAAATGATTGTTACCGTAACGGTAACTTGGACATCCAAGAACCAAACGCGCAACGTGACCATACGCGAGCGCCTCCATAACTGGCTATGAGTATGCATACACAACCTCGTGGATTTACGCTTCTCATTGCCGTTGTGTTAACCTCGGTACTCCTTTCGGTTGGGCTCGCGCTCCTTGATATCGCGCTCAAACAGGTAACCCTGTCTTCGACGTCGCGACAGTCGCAGTACGCATTTTATGCGGCAGACTCAGCCATGGAATGTGCTTTGTATTGGGATCAGCAGCAGAACGCATTTAGTTATACCAGTCCGCTTACGACCGTTCGGTGCGGCGCGATCGACATGGCACTCACGACCAGTGTTTCCGGTGCTACCCGAACAACCTCGTTCACACTTCCGTGCCCGGACGGAACGGGAGTTTCAGCAACGATAACGGCGTATAAAACGAACGGCTCGGTAACCTGTAATGCAGGTACCGCCACGAGCTGCATTTATGCCAGCGGCTATAACGTTTGTAGCGCCACGGATCCGAGACGTATTGAGCGCGGTCTCAAGGTCTTCTATTAATAGTGGGCACCTGCTTGCCCCTGGGGTACAGTAAGGACATGAAGCGGACGGACACAGCTCCCCAGGAAGCGAGCGAGCGAGCACACAAGCTTCGTATCGCTATCGCTGCTTATCGTGCGGAATATCATGAGCGCGATGAGTCCTCTATCTCACCTGAGGCGCTCGATTCTTTAAAGCATGAACTGTCACTTCTTGAGGCGAAGTACCCGTCCTTAAAGACGTCAGAGTCTCCATCGAGCACGATCGCGGGCAAAGCACTTCCGGGACTCAAGAAGGTGACGCATGAAGTATCGCAATGGTCACTTGATGATGCGTTTGACGAGAGCGAAGCGCGTGCTTTTGATGAGAGGGTTATGCGTGGGCTCGGCAAGATAGGAACCACGACCGGTGCTGTTGCCTATAGTACTGAACTTAAAATAGACGGCCTTCATATCGTGCTTACGTATAAGAAGGGTAGTCTTGTGCTCGCTGCCACACGGGGAGACGGTGTAATAGGAGAGGATGTTACTCATAATGTCCGGACTATTAAAGCTGTACCACAGACACTCACACGTCCCATCGATCTTATCGTTGAGGGCGAAGTATTCATGTCGAAGAAAGGATTCGAGGAGATGAACAAGGCTCAAGAGAAGGCAGGGAAGCCACTCTTCGCGAATCCGCGCAATGCAGCAGCAGGCTCCATGCGTCAGATCGATCCTTCCATGGCCGCCCTCCGGCCGTTATCGGCGTTTCTGTATGATATTGATCGCTCAAGCGAGACGTTACCGAAGACGCAGAGTGAGTCGCTTGTCTACCTCCGTGCACTTGGGCTCCCGGTTAATCCGCACAGTATTCGTGCGGTATCTATCGATGAAGCAATTGCGTTTTGGAAAACATGGGAAGGAAAGAAGCGCGAGAAGGAAGACTATCTCATCGACGGCGTTGTGCTAAAGGTTGATGAGCGTACTCACCAGGAAGCTCTTGGTTATACCGGGAAGGGTCCGCGCTTTGCGATTGCGCTCAAGTTTGCGGCAGAACAGGTAACAACGGTCGTTGAGGACATTAGTCTGCAGGTTGGACGTACTGGTGTGCTAACGCCTGTTGCGCACTTGAAGCCTACCGCGGTTGCAGGCACTACGGTTGCGCGTGCAACGCTCCATAACGAGGATTTCATACAGGAAAAGGATATTCGTATCGGTGACACTGTAATCATGCAGAAGGCGGGGGACATCATCCCAGAGATTGTTGAGGTTTTGAAGGAATTCCGGACAGGGAAAGAAAAGAAATGGAAGTTTCCGGCTACCTCTCCGTTGTGCGGCGGAGACGGTGCTATTGAGCGAGTACCCGGAACGAGTGCCCGTAGGTGTAAGGTTGCCGGATCATTCGATCAGCAGCTTCGAAAGCTTACGCACTTTGCAGGAAGGAGCGCACTCGATATAGAGGGGCTGGGCGCGAAGACCGTGCAGCTCCTTATGGAGCATGAACTCGTGGCGAATCCAGATGACTTTTTCGATCTCACGAAAGACGAACTCCTTAAGCTCCCTGGATTCAAGGAGAAGTCAGCATCGAATCTCATCGAGTCGCTCGAGAATAAGAAGCGCATACCCCTCGACCGGTTACTTGTCGGTCTTTCAATTCCGCATGTCGGCGAAGAGACGGCTCGGCTTATTGCCATTCATTTCGGTACGCTCGCAAAGCTTATCGATGCGAGTCGAGAGGATTTCTCAGACATACACGGCATCGGGGAAGTTGTTGCAAACGCCGTCTCTGATTGGTTTGAAGACGGAGAGAACGCCGCACTTATCGAGCGCTTGAATGAGCACCTCTCTGTGTCCACGGTTACGAAGGAGCGAGGAAGCGGAGCACTTGAGGGTGTGTCTGTGGTTATAACAGGATCCTTTGAAGGATTCTCACGCGAAGAGGCGGAAGCTATGGTGCGAAAGGCAGGTGGTCGGCCTGGAAGCTCTGTCTCAAGGAAGACAGGATTTGTGGTTACTGGCGAGAAACCAGGGTCGAAACTAAAAGCTGCGGAAGCGCTCGGTATTCCCGTTATAGACGAGGCTGAGTTCGTGAGGAGGCTTAAGCCATGATAGATTGCCTGTATCTATGAGTGACGCGAAAGCAAGCCCAGAAGACGTGAAGCGCTTAGCAGCGCTTGCGCGCGTTACCGTTGCTGAGAGCGACCTTGCGCGATTTGCGACCGAATTCGATAGCATTCTCGCGTATGTTGGGAAGCTCGACGAGCTCACGCTCCCGAAGAATGAAAGAAATCTCTCCGAGGTACGTAATGTTCTGCGAGCTGATGAAGGTGTGTATACGCCAGGCACCTGGACCGAGCGTATCGTTGGCCAGTTCCCTGCAAAGGAAGGGGATAGTCTTTCGGTGAAGAAGATCATCAGTCATGACTAAACCCTTGAACGAGCTCACGATTATTGAAGCGGCGCGCGGACTTCGTGCGAAGGACTTTTCCGTACGCGATCTCTGGGATGCATGCGCAACCGCAGCGAAAGAAAGGAATCCTGAGCTCAACGCATTCCTTGAACTTTTCGATGCAGACGAAGAAGCGATTAAAGAGGCGCAGGCGCGTATCGATATAGAAGGGAGCGACGCACCACTCCTCTGCGGTATTCCGATTGCGATGAAAGACAATATCTTAATAGAGGGAAAGATTGCGAGTGCATCGTCGAAGATGCTTGCGAACTATCGTGCGACATATGATGCGACGGTAACAAGAAAGCTTACGGAAGCTGGTGCGCTCTTTGTCGGTCGTACCAACATGGACGAGTTTGCCATGGGCTCATCAACCGAGCACTCAGCCTATGGTTCAACGAAGAACCCACTTGATACTTCGCGTGTTCCAGGCGGCTCCTCAGGCGGCTCCTCTGCGGCAGTCGCAGCACACCTCGCCCTTGCGGCGCTTGGCACTGACACAGGAGGATCTATTCGCCAGCCAGCAGCGCATACAGGGCTTGTGGGTATGAAGCCAACCTACGGTGCTATTTCAAGAAGTGGTCTCATTGCGCTTGGCTCCTCGTTGGATCAGGCAGGTCCTTTAACCAAGTCTGTTGCCGATGCGAAACTGCTCTACGACGCACTGAAGGGAAATGATCCGCTCGATGCAACGACCTTCTCAGAGGGAATGTATGAGAAGAAGGAAGTCGGAACAACGCTTCGCATCGGTGTACCTCGTCACTTGCTTGCCGACGGTATTGATGCGGACGTACTCGCGCATTTCGAAGAGACACTTGCACAGCTTGCCGCAGACGGCCACGAGGTCGTTGATGTAGAACTCCCAACGAGCGGGTACGCCTTGCCTGTGTACTACGTCATCATGCCAGCAGAAGCATCAGCGAATCTCGCGCGCTTCGACGGAATACGCTATGGATTGGCCGAGCGGGGGGAGAACTTACTTGAGGACTACGTGAAGAGTAGAACAGCGGGATTTGGTACCGAGACCATCCGTCGCATACTACTCGGTACCTTCGTACTCTCTTCCGGCTATATCGATGCGTACTATCGGAAGGCAGACCAGGTACGCAGTGTCCTTCGTGCTGAGTATGACGCAGCATTTGCAGCGTGTGATGTAATTGCATTCCCAACAACACCGTCACCTGCGTTTAAGTTTGGTGAGAAATCGGACCCGGTTTCCATGTATCTTGAGGATATTTTCACCGTAACTGCGAACCTCACCGGCATGCCTGCCATTTCCGTACCGATGGGCTCTGTTGAGCGCGATGACGTATCACTTCCGACCGGTATTCATTTCACGGCACCGCTCGGCAACGATGACCTATTGTTTAAAATCGGTGCACTCGTCACCAAGGAGACGCTATAATCCTAGGAATGGGAACAACTACGGAACCGTCCGTCCATTTTCTTAACGTCGAGTATTTTTTCAGACTTCTCTACGAGCTCATTACGCAGTCTCGTGGCATGTCATTTCAGTCAGATCTCCTGGCTCTTGCAAGCCAGGTCTGGCTCGTCGTTACAGGACTCTCGATTCTTGTGACTATAGCGTTGCTTGCGGTGTTCATTAACTCAACAATTCGCTATCACCAGACAAGGCGCGAGGAAACGGTGAAGTATGCAACCGAGCACGCAGCCCATGCAGAAGAAGAGCGTGACCACTCTCGCTGGGCGCATGTACGCGAGCTCGTTGAGCGTCCTCATGAGAGTGATTGGCGCCAGGCTATTATCGAGGCGGACATCATGCTCGACGATCTCTTGTCTCAGCTCGGGTATCCAGGCCAGTCAGTAGGGGAGAAACTCAAGGCAGTTAATCCTGCTAAGTTCACAACACTCCAGCTCGCGTGGGAAGCACACAAAGTGAGAAACCAAATCGCTCACAGTGGGTCTTCGTTTGAACTTACCGAGCATCTCGCGCATCGCACGATCGCTATGTATGAGATGGTTATGCGTGAGCACGGAGAGATTTAAACTTGCAAATCCCCTGAAGTGGCGTATTGTATAGGTATAGCGGGGTAGAGGAGAGGTACCTCGGGAGGCTCATAACCTCCAGACGCCGGTTCGATTCCGGCCCCCGCAACACGCTTTGAGAAAACCTGACCTACGTCAGGTTTTCTCTTATCTTCATGAAGACCGTGCATAATTTTTATGTAAGGGGGATATAGAATATACGTCTATAGTGTGTACCGTAATCTCTAATTTACATCATGCAATCACGAATCATACGCTCAGGTGGAGCGCTGTTCCTTCTCGTCGCGCTCATCATGAGTCCGATACTCGCATCGTCTGCTGAGGCGCAGACACGCTCGTATCGCGACTGGGGTTCCTACTACCGTACTACCTCAGAAGGGAGTTCAGATGAACAGGCAGAAGAACAAGCGACCATGCGACGTGGAACCTCGTCCTCGGTGCAGAAGAAAATTAACGCTCTAGATGACGATCCTGTTGAAGAGATTCCCATTCCTATATTGCTCGGCGTTTCTCTGAACCAAATAACGTCCGACTTCGGCGATCCACGTGGCGGCGGCACGCGTGAGCATGAGGGCCAGGACATCCTCGCGCCGCGTGGTGCGTATATCGTCTCTCCGACGGATGCTGTTGTCTTGCGCACCGGGAACGGGGAAAGCTCGGGCAAGTATGTCTATACCGCGAATCCAGGTGACGAGACCTTCGTCTATATGCATCTCGACGATATCGCTGATGGCATCAAGGCCGGCGTTGTACTCAAGCCCGGCGACCTTATCGGTTATGTAGGTGACACCGGAAACGCAAAGGGTGGAGTGACACATCTGCACTTTGAAATCCGTGAAGGACGCAAGGCGACCGATCCGTATGAGCGTCTCGAAGGCGAATTTTCCCTCAAGGATCGTATGGAGGCTCTTACCGAAATCCTCAAGGATTCTGACGATGAGGAAGATGAGGCAGAGGCACTCGTGCAGACCCATCGCGGGCTATTCGTCGCTGCCGTCGCGCAGGGAATCGATATTCCTGAAGCTATAGAAGATGCGCTTGGTACCGCAGGTACTATTGGTGCAGCCGCAACCGGGTTCCTTCGTGACCTTACCCTCGGTTCTCAGGGACAGGATGTGGTAGCGCTTCAAGCGTTTCTTATTGCTGAGGATAAGGGAGCAAGAGCCGATGCGCTTGCAACTGCCGGTGCAACGGGCTACTTCGGCGCCATGACACAGGCAGCCCTTGTTGAATATCAGCTCGCGGTCGGCATTGGTCCGGCGTCTGGATACTTCGGCCCGCTTACGCGCGCCCACATTGCCGCAGGGAAGTAAGGCGTAGAAAAAGACACGAGCAGGATCCTTGCTCGTGTCTTTTGTGTTAACCCTCGAGCGCGAGAAGCGAGGTCATTGCAGCGACGCCAATCACTATAGCCACGACCTGGATTATTCCTTGTACTGCTCGCTTGTTCTTGTGGAGTTCAGGAATGAGATCCGAAAGCGCAACATAGATAAATCCACCACCGGCGATCGGTAGAAGCCAGAGCGCAAACTGCTCTGTGATGGTGCCGAGCATGAGTGCGACGGCAGCACCAGCTATCGCGGTAAGTGCGGAAAGGAAGTTGAACCATAGGGCCTTTGCGCGTGAGTACCCGGCATGGAGAAGTACACCGAAGTTGCCGATCTCTTGAGGAATCTCATGCAGAACAACGGCGACGGTCGTTGCGATACCCACCTCAATCGAGACCATATAGCCTGCCGCAATGATGAGACCGTCTATGAAGTTATGAACGCCATCAGATACGAGAAGTAATCGACCGATGGGATGTGCGTGTTCTTCTGCATGATCCGAAGTGTGATGGTGGTGCCAGTGGAGCGCTTTCTCAAGGATGAAGAATATGAGAATACCCGCAATGATCGCAAGCGAGACGAGTGTCGGGTTCCCAATTTCTTCATATGCTTCGGGGATGATATGCACGAAGACATCGCCAAGAAGGGCACCAACAGCAAGGGACACAAGAATAAATATGCTCTTGTGGAGCAGGGTCTTGTTAAGAACGAGCGTCACGACGCCTACAAAGGATATGAGGCTGATGAGTGCGACGCTGCCGAAGGTAAGAAAGGTAATCATAGGGTTATGGGTTACGCACAGCTGGTACAAGTGCCGAAGAATTCAAGCGCATAGGAGTCGATCGTCGTGAACTTCTTTGCAGCGTGCTCCGCATCTTTCTCAGGCTTGGCCGCGTGGGGGACTTCAATATCTTCGATTAGTCCACAGGAACGGCAGACCGCGTGATGATGATGAGGCCTACCGGCGATAAGTTCGTAATGTGCGTGGCCATGCTGTAGATCGGTGCGATCAACGAGTCCTGCTGCTTTGAGCGCCTCGAGCGTGCGATAGAGGGTAACCGTATCGAGGCTCGATGAAAGTTTCTCCTTTATGTGGTCAACGGTAACGGGATGCTTCTCCTTAGCGAGAATCTTGAGCACCTGTATACGTCCGGGTGTCGCGCGCAGACTGTTCTCGCGAAGAAGGGCAGGAAAATCCATACCAGCAACGGTACTACAAATGCAAAATAGTTGCAACTACTTTTCTGTGTGGGTGTGAGAATGAAGTCCTGATCTCTGTGCTCCCTTGAGCATATAGGTAGCGATAAGGGTCGTTATGGGAACTGCGAGGATAATACCAATTGAGCTCATGAGGATGCGAATAATTTCTGTCGCAAATATCTCGCTATTAAGAAGATAGAACGGACTTGCCGTGGACTGCTTTAGAAGAAGAAGGAGGGGAAGTGATGCACCTACATACGCGATAGCGAGCGTATTCACAAGCGCGCCGATATGTTCGCGGCCGATACGCAGTCCGCGAAGGTAGACCTGCTTGCGAGTGTAGTTTGCGCTCGCGCGAAAGAGTTCCTCAACTGCGACCGCCTGGCCGATAGCACTGTCATAGAGGACACCGAGGAGACCAATCATGATTCCGCCGAATAGGAGGCCAACCATGTCAATGCGTCCATCGGTATTGAAGTTGAGATAGACATTCTCGTCTGAGGTGAAGCCGGAGAGCTGCGCGAGATCAATAGCAAAATAGGTCGCAATACCGGTTATCACGATGGTTGCGACCATGCCGAGCATGGCGGCAGTTGTTGTGCGATTAAATCCGTGTGTTATGTAGGAGCCTACGAGGATAATGAGCGACGCTACGCCAAGTGACACCAGAATAGGAGAGATACCAGTATGGATACTTGGTAGAAGTAGATAGAAAATGAGAACAAGGCTTCCTGCAAGAGACGCGATACCGCGGATGCCCTGGAGTCCACCGAAGAAGAACACAAGCACTAAGAAGGCAATGCCGATCCAAAGAAGGATGTCGAGTCGGTACGGATCAGAGACTGCCCACGTTTCAAGATCGAATCCGCCGACAATGTGACGCACATAGAATACGTCTCCTTTTTGAAGTTGTGTGAAATCGTTTTCGAACGCTACGATCTGTCCTCGTCTCTCCCCCTCAAGCACTTCAATGGAGAGGGTCTGTGTTTGGGTCGTTACGCTTGTGCCTTCTACAACCCGTTCTGAAGAAGGAGAAGCCTCGAGCACACGGGCCTTGAGGAGCTCCTGTTGTTCGACCGTGGGGAATACGTCTGCCTCCTCCTCCTGTGCCAGCGCGGTGGATGGCAAAAGCGCGCAAACCCCTAAAAGAAGCGCGAAAGCGGTATTCCTATAATTCATACTACTGCATAGTAGCGCACCGCCTTCTATAGGACAGGTCCTCAGGCATACCTATCTATCTACAGTATTTCTAAAGGACATAGGAAGTAGGCGGAAGTGAATCAAATTCCACATGATATCACCATGAATTATTTTCCTTGACAATCGATTTGAGAAGCATAGGGTGAACCTATTACTGGGGCAGGGAGCATTGGTTTCCTGGGGTAATGCGGGCTCTTACTCAATAGCAACGCTTATGACTACATTCATTAACAAACTAGCGAGCACCTTCACGGTACTCGCGCTCGTCGCGTCATTCTCGCCGATGGCTGCAGTTGCAGCGCCTGGCGATACAGTGCCGCCTTCAGCACCATCAGCGGTATTCCCGGCTGACAATCAGACCCTGCCGAGCGCAGACCTTACGATGATCCAGTGGAGCGACGCTGCTGATGCAGCGAGCTACACGTACGAAGTGTCATTCACTGACACTGCGGACGGAGACTTCGTGAACGCGGTGTACACCCAGTCGGGTATCACTGCCTCCGAGCTCGCAACCGGTCCTAATCCGGACGGCGTCTACTACTGGCACGTAAAGACCAAAGACGAAGAGAATCTGGAGAGCGCATGGAGCGAAACCTTCATGTTCACGCTTGCGCCGGCAACGACCGCAAACGTCGACTCCGAAGCTGAGCTCGCAGCAGCACTCGATGACACGAACATCACGACTATCACGCTCGATGACAGCTTCAGTGTTAACGCAACGGTAGACGTTGACCGTGCTGTTACGATCAACGGAAACGGGAAGACGATCACGGCTGCACCTGGCGTGACCGGCTCCGGTGTCCTTGTTACTGGAAGCGGTGCGGTACGCATCAATAATCTTACGGTTAACGGAGGTGGAAACTACATTCAGGGCATCCAGGCTTATGTCGCATCCGATGTAGAGCTTTCATCTGTTACGTCCATGAATAACGGCAAGTCCGGCATCATGATAAACGGCTCAACCGTTAAGGTTACGGACGTATCGACGTCCGGCAACACCTGGCACGGCATCAACGTTGACCAGGGATCTGGAGTCACTTCAGCAGCAGCCCTTACGGTAGAGGGAACCAGTACTCATTCTGAGGCAGGTCCTGATATCTACGTCGACAACACTACCAAGACTGTATCAGTCAGTGGTGCCGTAGCGCAGTACGCGCTCGTGCACCCTACCGCTACATCTGATGCATACTTCCTTAACTCAGCGACCGTATCGAACGAGGCTGAGCTTACGGCAGCACTTGCTGATACGTATGTAGCAACGATCACGCTTGATGACTCCTTCGACGTTTCGGCAACGGTTCAGGTGAATCGCGCTGTCACAATCGACGGAAGCGATGAGACGATTACGGCCGGCGGAGCAATCAGTCATGTCGTTCTCATCACCGCATCGAATGTCCTCATCAAAGACCTTACGGTAGATGGAGACAACAACATGGTGCATGGCGTGCAGGCGTATGTCGTAACCGGCATCACGCTCGACAAGATCACCTCGATTAACAACGGGAAGTCCGGCATCCTCGTGAACGGTTCGACCGTTGCGGTTACTGACGTCACCACCTCTGGAAACGGATGGCATGCCATCAACGTCGACCAGGGATCGGGCGTCACTACCGTAGCAGCGCTTACCATCAACGGTACGAGCGCGCACGCCGAGACGGTCCCAGCTATCTGGGTAGACAACAAGGCAAAGAACGTATCGGTCACTGACACGGACGCTCAGTACACTGCTACCGACGTAACGTACACGAGCGGAGCATCGACCGTAACAGGTACGCAGTACTTCCTTACGCCAGATCCTGTCGTTGAGGACGACGACGATAATAATGGTGGTGGCTCCGGCCGCAGTGGCTCTGGACGTCGCAACGTGAACACCAACTCGAACGCGAACGATAATGCGAGCGTTACGGGCCAGGTGAACAGTACGACTCCAGGCCAGGGCCAGGTTCTCGGTGCGTCGCCCTACAACTTCACGGTCGACCTCTCGTACGGCTCGACCGGACCTGATGTGGTCGCACTTCAGCAGATGCTTATCGATGCAGGCCTTCTCAAGATCGCTGCACCGACAGGCTGGTTCGGCCCGATGACGCGTGCAGCGCTTGCCCAGTGGCAGGCTGCGCATGGCGTAGCGCCAGCAGTAGGTTACTTCGGTCCGATCACGCGCGCAGCGATCCTCGCTGCGAACGCAGCATCGGCGCCGGCAGCAGCTGAGTAGTTGCTCGAAGAAGCAAAGCAAGAGCAACCCCCGTTCTAGGACGGGGGTTGCTCTTTTTCATATCCGTCGTATGCTTTAAGACATGGCAAAGAAGCTCCGCTCGCATCTCCACGATCACCTCATCCCTCACCAGGGAAACGGCTTCAAACCGCTCCTATTCACCGCTACAGGCGTCGGAGCGGTCATCGTAGTACTTTTGCTGGTCCAGGCGGCATACTTCGTCCAGACGAAGATCGTCTTCACGCAGACCGACTTCCTGGCGAGCGTGCTCCCAGGGGTGCTCGCCACCCTCACGAACAAGGACAGAGCAGCGAACGGCATCCCGAGCCTCACGCTCGACGGGCACCTCTCGCAGGCAGCACAGATGAAAGCAGACGACATGGCAGCGAAGGGATACTTCGCGCACGTGGACCCGGACGGAAATCAGCCATGGTACTGGTTCCAGAAGGCTGGGTACGACTATGCCTATGCCGGCGAAAATCTCGCCGTGAACTTCACGGACTCCGAGGACGTTGAGGAGGCATGGATGAATTCGCCGACGCACCATGCGAACATCATGAAGGCGCAGTACACCCGCATCGGCATTGGCGTAGCGCAGGGAACCTATCAGGGGAAGGAGACGACCTTCGTCGTGCAGTTCTTTGCGACGCCGCGCGCGGCAGCTGAGCCAGCGAAAGCGGTCGCAGTAGTGCCTGTAACGGAAGAAGTGGCGACTCGGACCGAAGAGACGCCAGCAGCAGAGGACGAGCCGGCCGATAGCCAGGTCCTCGGTATTGAGGTTGGTACGGTCATGCCCGATGAACCAGGTGAGGAGTCGATACTCGAAACGGAGTACGAGGCGCAGCAGACAGGACAGGTAGAGGGCGCATCAGTCGCACCTGCGCTAAGTTTCTTCGCGCAGGTAGCCGCGTCTCCGAATCATACCGTTATCTACATACTCTCAGGCCTTGCTGCAGTGATCGCGGTCCTCCTCCTCGTCGCTATCGGCGTGCATATCAAGGTGCAGTATCTCGAAGTAGTGGGAGGTGGCCTTATCCTTCTCCTCGTCGCGCTGAGCCTCCTTGTGTTCAATGCGACGAACGATTCAGAGGTGCTCGTTCCAGGCGAGCAGCAGTCCGCATCTGCCATACAGGCGATCTAATACCTCCATGCAAGCCGTCATACTCGCCGCCGGAAAAGGCACGCGCATGAAGGAACTGACCCAGTCAGTGCCGAAGCCGATGCTCAGAGTTAACGGGAGGACCTTGATTGAACACAAGCTGGACGTACTTCCTCCTGAGGTTACGGAAGTGATCCTTATAATCGGGTATCAGGGAGATGTTATTCGCGACTACTTCAAAGAGGAATTCAACGGACGGGTCATTCGCTATGTCGAACAAGAAAACCTGAACGGGACCGCCGGCGCGCTCTGGCTCGCGAGACCGCTCCTCACTGATCGTTTCATCGTCATGATGGGAGATGATCTTTACGCACGCGAGGACGTCGACGCTTGCTTCGCGTCTCTTGAATGGAGTGTGCTGGTTGAAGATACACAGACGATGGCATCGGGTGGGCGCATGGTTATGGACGAGCGTGGCCACATCGTTGATATCGAGGAAGGGGATCATACGGGAAAGCCGGGTCTCATGAACACGAACATGCTTGCACTCGACCCACGGCTCTTCGAATACCCTATGATTCCCAAGTCAGTGGGAAGCGATGAGTACGGCCTGCCGCAAACTGTAGTTGCTGCCTCGAAGGCGTCTGGCATCGCGCTTGCGGCTGTGCGTTCGACCTTCTGGATACAGGTAACGGCACCCGAGGATCTTACGAAGGCAGAAGCGGCGCTTGAAGCGCGCGGGCGTTGAACCAAGACGGTCCCTATAGTACTGTGCGTAGACGCTGGTGTAGCTCAGGTAGTTAGAGCATAGGACTCATAAACCTAAGGTCGGAGGTGCAAGTCCTCCCACCAGCACTCGAAGGGTAGGCTTGCGAGGCCGCCCAAAACCATATAAAGTGCTTCATATCCGCGGTTGCGGATGTTTATTTGCGGTCGTAGCTCAACTGGTTAGAGCACCCGCCTGTCACGCGGGAGGTTGCGAGTTCAAGTCTCGTCGACCGCGCAAATCACAAAACCGTCCGTATGGGCGGTTTTGTGTTACCTATTCTTGGAGTGTAGGATTTGCCTATGAACATTTGGAAACACGGCCGATTCGTAGATCTCTGGTCCGTGGTGCATCTGACGTCGGGAATGGCTCTTGCCTTTGCATGTCTCCTCGTAGGCAACGGCCTTTGGGCATCGTTCTTGATTACTGCCGGACTGCTTATCGGGTGGGAAGTATTCGAATGGATAATAGATATTATCGAACCATCGTTGAACGTCACTATAGATCTCGTACTCGGAGCACTCGGCTTCATTCTTGGAAGCGCTGTGTTCTACGCATTCGAGACTGGACTCAGTGTCATAGGACTTGGTGCTTCTTCTATCACGGCACTTGTCCTCTCAGTTTGGGGATTCATTGATTTTCGCGTCAAAGGGTACCACTAAGCATACGTCGGCTAGTCAGGGCGTATAGTTCTGAACTCTTGCAAAAGGGTATAGATAGACCGGAGCGTCAGAGAGAACCAAATAAGGAAGGATGCCAGCCCGACAGCGAATAGTGTCATCAGTATCTGAAAGTACACAGGAGGAACGCTGTCCTCTCCGAGCCAGATGAATGTCACAAACATGCTTGCGCAGAGTACGAGACAGAAAAGAAACAGACGAAGTGCGGTGCGGGTGATCATACGTTCTAGAACCCATGCCACGATACCGGGGTTTCATTTGCTATAGTTTCCTCATGAAGAAATTCAAGAAGATAGTTCTCGACTCCATTCCGATCCTCCTCATGATCGGGCTCATCCCGCTCGTACAGAATGACTACGTTCTTACGGGTCTCTTTATCGTCATCATCATTCTCGCGTTCCTCATCCACCCGCGGAAGTACGACCGTCTCGCATTTGTGGTCGGATTCTTCCTTATGACTCTCGCAGAGTATCTGTTCATACGCACGGGCGTGGAGGTCTTCCTCCGGAACTCGCTCTTTGGAGTAATGCCGCTCTGGCTCCCGTTCCTATGGGGCTACGGATTCGTATCCATGAAGCACATCGTACAGATCATCACGCGCAAAGACTAAGTAAAGCGTTTGCTATCATGGACGTATGAACCTCAAGGAAGCTGCCCACACGCTTCTCAAGGCGAATCGCCGCGTAACGAGGGATGGCCACCAGTACACGGTCCCAAGCCCTTCTACCTATCCGTATCAGTGGCTCTGGGACTCCTGCTTCCATAGCATCGTCTTAGCCAAGCTCGAGCCAGATGCAGCTATCGCAGAACTGAAATCACTTCTTTCGCGGCAGCAGAAAGACGGCATGCTGCCGCATATGATTTTTTGGCGGCCCCGCATCACGCGTCCCTACCATATGTGGTGGGAGAAGGGTGTGAGCTCTATCACACAGCCACCTATGATTGCGTACGCAGCATGGGAGATATATGAGCAAACCGGGAAGACTGACTTCCTGAAGGAGATGTTTCCGCAGATGCATGCGTTCTATCGGTATCTGATCGAGCAGCGTGACCCGCATGATCACCATCTTGTAAGTATCATTAATCCTGACGAGTCCGGGGAGGATAACTCGCCACGTTTCGATCTTGCCATGCGCGTGAAGTCGAACATCTCCTTCTTCGGACATATGTATCGGCGCCATCAGCTCGTGGCCATGAATCGTACCTGCGGATTCGATCCGCTCACCTGCATGCATGAGCGTTTCTGGGTCAAGGATGTTCCGTTCAATGCGATTCTTATTAAGAATCTGGAGCGTCTCGCGCAGATTGCCGAGTTGCTCGGCGAGACGGAAGCAAAGAAATTCGCGACGCTCCATCACGACCTCATAAAGTTCACGATGCGCGAGTATCTTATGGCGGAAGGAGTATTCTGGTCTGCGATCGGGCTCGAGCACGGACACTTAAAAGTTGCGACCTGGGCACACTTTGCTCCTTTGTTCGCGGGACTCTATACGCCAGAAGAAGCAAAGGATCTGATCCAGAATCATTTCAATAATACGGAGACCTTCCGGTCAGAGTTCGGTATCCGTACCGTCTCGAAAAAGGAAGCGTCCTATCGCCCAAACGGGTTCTGGCGCGGTCCCGTATGGTTTGCACCGCACTGGTTCATCTACAAAGGACTTAAGGACTATGGCTTCAACGAAGAAGCGCAGTGGATACGGGAGGTAAGTGTCTCCTTGATCGAGAAGCATGGGTTCCGGGAGTACTTTGATCCGGAGACCGGAAAAGCGTATGGGGCGCATAACTTCACGTGGGGTGCCCTTGTCCTTGATATGCTTGAGTCATGAACGACCTCCTTGCCGCACAGTCTGGTTACGAGCCTAGGGTAGAAGGGAAGACCGTTAGCGCTCCCGTGTTCGTGTGTGGTGGTATGGGAGGCTCGTCCTTCCCGGTCCGCATTGCGCGCTTCCTTGGTGCGACGCCGTACTTGATTACGCATCAGGATTATGGACTCCCGACACATGTGCCTGATGGTGCTCACTATGTTGCGATCTCCTACTCGGGGGAGACCGCAGAAACCGTGTCGTTCGCAGAAGAAGCGTTGAAGAACGGACTACCACTCTCGATTATTGCCGGAGGCGGCGCACTCCTTGCACTTGCAAAGAAACATATCCTTACCCACGTCGAGGTACCAACGGGCACGGTGCCGCGGGAAGCAATCGTGGTGATGACAAAGGCGTTACTTGCGCTCATCGGTGAAGAGAAGCTTTTTGTTATGAACGAATTCTCATTTGATGCGAATGACGCTGAGCAAAAAGGAGAAGAGTTGAGCACTCTTCTCGCAGATTCTATTCCCGTGTTCTATGCGTCCGATCGTAACAAGGTCCTGCCAGAGCTTATGAAGATACTCTGCAACGAAACTGCAAAGATTCCGGCGTACGCTAATGTTGTTCCCGAAATGAACCATAACGAGATGCAGGGGTTTGGTTCCGGAGAAAAAGCAAAGAGTCTCGCACAGTCGGTGGTAGCGGTGTTTCTCGAGGACGCGACGGATGATGAGCGTGTTGCACGACGTATGCGTCTTACGAAACAATTGGTGAGTATGCAGGGAGTTCGTACGACGTCACTTACCATTCCAGGCACACTGCGCACCGAAGCATTTCTGTATGCATGGTGGACTGCGCGCACTATGTGTTTGAGTCTCGCATCTCGCTATAAGGTAGATCCAAATGCCACGCCGCTCATCGATTCGTTTAAAGAAATGTTATGAGTCGTCTTGTCTTTGATATTGGGGGGACTAATATGCGTATGGCACTCGCAGAAGAGGGGACCGTCCATTCTTTAGAGAAAATACCGACGCCTTCACATCCAGAAGAAGCCGTTACACAGCTTGATGCGTTTCTTGCATCGGTGCAGGCATCTCCCGTTGATATCGTTGGAGGAATAGCAGGCATCATTACACAGGGAACTGTTAGTGATTCGCCAAACCTTCCTGCATGGAATGGATTCGGTTTCGGTACAGCATTAGCTAAATTGATTGGTGTGCCTGTGCAGGTACGGAACGATGCGGAGATCGCAGCATTTGGAGAAGCCGTACGAGGCGCTGGTCGCGAGTATGAGCGGGTTGGGTACCTTACGGTTGGAACGGGCGTTGGTGGTGCACTTATTGTGCACAAGACCCTTCCCTCGGAAGACGAGGTCTATGAACCAGGGAGATTGATTCTCGATACCAAGAACAATCGAAGCTTTGAACGTTTCGTTGGAGGTGCCGCACTCGCAGCTGAGTTCGGCATGGCTGCGCGAGACCTGCCACGCTCACTGTATGCAGAGCGCACGGCGTATCTTGCGACAGGGATTTCGCGCGTTATCGACCTCTGGTCTCCTGACGTCCTAATCTTAAATGGTTCGCTTATAGACGATGACACGGGATACCGAATTGCAGATCTACTCGATGCGGTACACGAGAAGAAAGGAGACGATCATGTACCTCCAATCGTGCGCGCATCGCTTGGTGACCTCAGTGCACTTGAAGGAGCCGCGGCTCTCTAACGCTAAGTGCGCTCTACTTCAACGATAAGGGGGAGGTGATCAGAGAACCGGGCACCATCAGGTACCGACGCCTTCACAAGAGAAAAGTGACGTGAAAGAAAAAGCACTTGCAGCGCATAACGTGGTTTCCACGATGGATAGCCTGCAACGGACACAGGCGTTAATCCAACCTTCTTAAGGAATCTGAAAGATCGATGATCTCGTTCATTAAAGTCTCCGCCAAGTACAAGCGGTCCTTCGATGTCTTTCACATACTGTGCGATCTCTGCGAGTTGCACTTCGCGTGGCTTTGATCCAAGCGCTAAGTGTGCAACGAGTGCTGACATGGAACTTCCGTCAGGGAGTAGGAGTGTTGTCTGTCCGAGGGTTCGTGGGTTTACGCGACTTGCGAGTGGATATGTCCTCTCAGCGGTTATGGGGAAACGAGACAGGATGGCATTCCCCTCGTTTATGGATGTACCCATGATCCGAGTCGGGAAGAAACGCGCATGGGCAAGTCCTGATCCCTCTACCATAGAGTCTATTTGGGAGGCATGCCGGGACCGTCTCGAGCCAGCGTCGACTTCGGTAAGAAGTGCGATGTCAGCGTCTTCAGCCTTAAGAAAGGTACCAGCGTCCATAGCGCCGCGACTATCGTGCGGGAAGAGGTACCGCCAGCCGCTCGTCACATACTGCCGGTATCCTTTCGTTACGCCGATTCCAGACTGAATGTTCGCAACGACGATACGGATCCGCATAATGTAGGTATCCTACACCTCTTCCCAAGAATGGATGATGAAGGTGGGCGGGATTGAAAACCTTTAAGAAATGCCGTACTCTGCATCAGTCCGCTTCACGCCGACATGCCGATGTAGCTCAGGGGTAGAGCAACTCCATGGTAAGGAGTAGGTCGGCAGTTCAATTCTGCCCATCGGCTCCACAGAGAAGACAAAGACGTGGTTTGTCCCGCGCCTTTGTCTTTATGAAGTCTTCATAGGGGTTTCTGGTATGGTACGGGGAATGACCACTTCAATACTGCGCACCATTCGCGAGAACCTCTCGCTATCGCGTCTCCTCATACTCGGATTCACCATTGTATACACCCTTGCCGCTGGGTTCTATTTCGCATCGATCGGGAACACGGAGTTCCTTGGCTACATAGCCGTCATTATCTTCCTTCTTGTGCTCGGCGGCTGTGTACTCACGCACCAGTGCGTACCAAGCTGGCTTCTCATGATGCTGTCACTTGTTGGCCTTTTTCATCTTCTTGGTGCGGCAGTACTCGTGCACGGCGACATTCTGTATAACTACGTGCCGTTTCCGATAGAGAACCCGAGCGGCCTCACCTTCATTAAGTTTGATCAGATCGTACACACGTACGGCACAATGGTTGCAGCACTTTTAATGTATTACTTCCTAAGACGTGACACCTCGTTCCATTGGCTTGGCATAATGGTGTTCTCCATACTGGGCGCGTCTGGGATCGGCGCACTCAACGAGATCATCGAATTCTTGGCTAAGATGAACGTCCCGAATACGGATGTTGGAGGATACTACAACACCGCAGTGGATCTATGTGTGAATCTGTTCGGTGCTTGCCTGGGTACCCTTGCCGGCTTCATGTTCTGGAAGCGAGCCTGAACTTGATAGGGAGGGGGTTTCCGGCTATTGTAGCCAGGACCGCCGAAGTAGCTCAGTTGGTAGAGCATTTCACTCGTAACGAAAAGGTCGCCGGTTCAATCCCGGCCTTCGGCTCCAAAGAGATCGCCCCCAGAAGTCATGCTTCTGGGGGCGGATTGCGGGAAAGGATCCAAGGGAGTTCGAAGGTTTCCATCGCACTGCCTGGCTTGAGAGAGATGCGCAGATCACCTGAATTTTTCTCTGTCCTGAGAAAGAACCTCTTTTCAAGGTACGTTGAAGGAACCTTGAATACGCGCAGCACTCCTTCTTCTTCGATGTCGACGAGGAGGATATGCGCTTTCACAGAGTCAAACGTTGAGCGTCTGAAATTGCAGTTCGGCTCGCCCCGATGTCGTCGTGTCAGGTGATGAACCTCACACAGCTCGTCATCGATTAGGAGACGAAGTCGAGAGAATCTCCGTGACTTCACGCTGACGGGCGAGACCATATGGCCCGCGCCCTGCGCCCCGTCACGGACGATGCGCAGGTCGTCAGCTCGGAATAGGCGTTCCAGCGCTTTGGCGTACCGGGTTGGTTTCGGTGCTGGCGGTACCCTTGCAACAGGCTTGTTTAAGGATCCGTTCGCACGGAGAGTCAGAAATATTGCCGCTAATTCTGCGTTGCCTGGCATTAGTCACATCCTTTATGGTGAAGAGAACAGGTCGTATGTATTCTACAATATATTCTGTACAACACAAGTATTCCGTCCATCGTTTACACTCTTCTTATGAATGACGAGCGTATACAGGAACTTGAGACCCTCATGGCATCACCCGAGTTCTGGAAGGATCCCGTAGAGGCTCAAAGAAGAATCGCGGAGTACCAGAGCCTTAAAGATGGTGGATCCGGAGACGGGCATGATGCAGGACCTGCAACCCTCGCTATTCTTGCAGGGGCAGGTGGAGACGATGCCGAAGACTTTGTGCGCATGCTTCGGCGTATGTATGAAGGCTATGCAGCAAGCAAGGGATGGAATGCGTGGGAACTTCATGCAAACGAAAACGATCAGGGTGGCTTCCGGAACGTCCTGCTTGATATAGGAGGGAAGGGTGCTTATGGACGGTTAAAGAACGAAGCGGGCGTGCATCGCCTAGTACGCATTTCGCCCTTCAACTCAAACGCGAAGCGCCAAACCTCATTCGCACTCGTTGAGGTATTGCCAAAACTCGCCGGGAACGAAGAGATCGAACTCAGGCCAGATGATCTTGATATTCAGTTCGCGCGCTCAGGAGGTGCCGGCGGTCAGAACGTGAATAAACGAGAGACGGCGGTACGTATCGTGCATACCCCGTCGGGGGTTTCTGCTCATGTCTCAAGCGAACGGAGCCAATTGGCGAACCGAGAGAAGGCTATGGAGCTTGTGAAGGCGAAGCTGTTCCGTATTGAGGAGGATAAGCGCTTAGCGGAAGCGAAAGGGCGCTCTGTAGCGACCACAACCGCTAACGAATGGGGGAGTCAGATGCGTTCCTATGTCCTTCATCCATACAAATTGGTGAAAGATCACGTAACAGGCCACGAATCTCATGACCCAGAGGGTGTTCTTGAAGGAAACCTGGATAGCTTCATAGACGCGTCGCTGGAGCCTGGGGTATAATGGCCTTCGTTATATGATCTATTTCGACAAAGTATCGAAAATCCATCGCGACGGCACACCGGGCCTCGAGGACGTGACTATCGCTATCGCGCCGAAAGAGTTCGTCTCCATCGTTGGACACTCCGGTGCTGGCAAGACTACGCTTTTGAAAATGCTTCTCGCTGAGGACCGTCCTACCGAAGGAACGGTCTTCTTTGAATCCACCGATGTGCACGCGCTCCCGAAGAGCCAGCTGCATCACTACCGTCGCAAGATCGGCATGGTATTCCAGGATTTCCGCCTTATTCCAAACAAGACCGCATACGAAAACATTGCGTTCGCCATGGAGGCCGCAGGACGACCCCAAGATGAGATTGAATCTGACGTGCCACACATCCTTGATCTCGTTGATCTCGGAAGCAAAGCACACCACTTCCCGAGCCAGCTCTCAGGTGGCGAGCAGCAGCGCGTAGCAATTGGTCGCGCCATCATCAACCAGCCTGACGTGATTGTCGCGGATGAGCCGACCGGAAACCTTGATCCCGTGAATACCTACGAGATCATGGATATCTTAAAGAAGATTAACGAACTCGGTACGACCGTGCTCATCACCACACACAACAAGGGTGTCGTTGATGCGATGAGCCGCCGAGTAATCACTATGGATCGAGGACGCGTTATCCGAGACGACATGCAGGGCCAGTACATTCTCTAATCAATTTTCTTACTATGTGGACGACGATCAAGCGAGTGTTTACGGGAGGCGCGAAGAACTTCGTCCGTAGTGGTGCTGTATCGTTCGCAACCGTACTCATTATGACGGTGACGCTTGTCATCGTCGGATCCTTGATCTTCTTATCTGCAATCCTTTCAAACACTCTCGCGTCGCTTCAGGACAAGGTGGATGTGAATGTGTACTTCGTTACGGAGGCTGATGAGCGCGACATCATCGCGATTCAGGATCGTCTCGAAACTCTTCCAGAGGTAGCAAGCGTCGCCTACACCTCGCGCGAGGAGCGTCTCGAAGAATTCCGCACCCGCTACGAAAATGATCAGCTCACGCTTCAGGCGCTCGATGAGCTCGGGAATAACCCGCTCGGTGCCTCTCTTTCTATAAAGGCGAAGGATCCTTCCCAGTACGCAGGTATTGTGGAGTTCCTCTCTGACGATCCTTCAATTTCTCCTGAAGGTGGTCCGATTATCGATAGCATCAACTACTTCCAGAACAAGGCTGTTATTGACCGTCTGACGTCTGCAATCAACGCGACCGAGAAGGCAGGGCTCGCTATCGTCATCCTCTTTGCGCTTGCCTCGACCATCATTGCCCTCGCTACCGTGCGTCTTGCCATCTACACCTCGCGTGATGAGATCGCGGTTATGCGCCTTGTGGGTGCTAATAACGCCTACATCCGTGGTCCGTTCATTGTAGCTGGCGTCATCTCAGGACTCGTAGCAGCGGTTATTGCGCTCGTGCTCTTCTACCCGGCTACGTGGTACGCAGGTAATGCGCTCGCAAACTGGCTTGGTGGCTTTAACCTCTTCACCTACTACCTCTCTAATTTCCCAATGATATTCGGCATTCTCGCGGGAACCGGTGTCCTCGTTGGAGCTCTCGCCTCGTGGCTCGCGGTGCGTAGGTATCTCCGGGTCTAGGGCGGTATGGCACTCGACGGACACAAATACATATTCGTCCTCGGCGGGGTAATGTCGGGCGTCGGTAAGGGCATCGCGTCCTCGTCGATGGGACTTATTCTCCAGCAGCGCGGATACGGAGTGAATCTGGTTAAGGTTGATCCCTATCTGAACGTCGACGCGGGCACCATGAATCCAACCGAACATGGCGAAGTGTTCGTGTTGAACTCAGGGCTTGAGACCGACCAGGATATGGGCAACTACGAACGGTTCTTGAACCGCGACCTCGGTCCTGAGGATTACATGACCTCAGGTATGGTGTATCAGTCTGTTGTCAATCGCGAGCGAGCGCTTGAGTATGGAGGGAAGTGTATCGAAGCTATTCCGCATGTGCGTGACGAGATCTTGTTGCGTATCGAAGCTGCGGCCGCGCATAACGGCAGCCGAATCTCCGTTATTGAGATCGGGGGCACGGTAGGGGACTTCCAGAACGCTCTCTTTATCGAGGCTGCGCGTGTCATGAAGCTCAAGCGCCCAGACGACGTGATCTTCGTGATGGTCTCGTACCTGCCAGTGCCAGGAACGTTGGGTGAGATGAAGACTAAGCCAACACAGACTGCGGTCCGTGAGCTGAATTCCTATGGGGTACAACCTGACTTCATCATCGCGCGCTCGAAGGAGTCCATGGACGAGAAGCGCAAAGAGAAGCTCGCTATCTGGTGCAATGTTCGTCCTGACCGTATTATCTCGGCACCTGACGTCGAGAGCATTTATGATGTTCCGTTAAATCTCGAGAAAGATTCCATTGGTGACTCGCTCCTCGATGCACTTAAGCTTTCGAAGGAGACACCGGCTGACCTTTCGGCATGGGAAGGATTTGTTGATCGCATTAAGAATGCAACAAAGCCCGTGAAGATCGGCATCGTAGGAAAGTATTTCGATACAGGTGATTTCGTACTCTCCGATGCCTATCTTTCTGTTATCGAGGCATTGAAGTTTTCAGCTGCCGAAGTGGGTGTGAAGGCGGAGATCGAATGGCTGAACGCGAAGACCTTTGAGAATGGGGGAGATACACGCGTGCTCGCGAAGTACGACGGCATCCTCGTTCCGGGCGGGTTTGGCCAGACGGGTATCGAAGGGAAGATCGAGGCAATCAAGTTCGCACGTGAGAACAAAATTCCGTACTTTGGTCTCTGCTACGGCATGCAACTCATGGTTGTTGAATATGCCCGGAACGTCCTTGGCCTTACGGGCGCAAATACCGCAGAGATTGATCCGAACGCAGAGCATCTTGTTGTTGACGTTATGCTTGAGCAGAAGGCGCTCATTGCAGCCGGCAAGTACGGCGGCACCATGCGCCTCGGTACCTACGAGGAGATCATCAAGGACGGCACCATCGCACGCGAGGCATACGGCGCTGAGAAGGTTGAGGAGCGGCACCGCCATCGGTATGAGATTAATCCAGCCTACGTGCCTCAGATAGAAGAAGCAGGACTCGTGTTCTCAGGAAAGAGTCCGGACGGCGTGCTTATGGAAGTTGCTGAGCTTCCAAAGGATGTGCACCCCTTCTTCCTCGGCACTCAGGCCCATCCGGAATTGAAGGCGCGTCCACTCGCACCGCACCCTCTCTTCACAGCGTTTCTCAAAGCTGCCAGCGAATCTCGGTAGAGTTGTATTTTATATATATAATGTTATAATAATTCTAGACGTACAATCGCGTACGATTCTTGAATCATTGAAGGGGTTTGCCAATGGCAGACGATATCAACCTCCATCTCGGCCGACGTCTTCGTCAAAAGCGTAGAATTCTCGGTCTCTCGCAGCAGCAATTGGCAGGTCGACTGAGTATTCGGCCCCAGCAGATCCAAAAGTATGAATGCGGGACGAACAAGATGTCTGCCGAACGTCTTTGGCAAATAGCTGAAGAATTGCGGGTGCCTATCAGCTATTTCTACGATGGGATTGAAAGCCCTAAAGAAGAGGAAGAAAGGGAAGATGTATTGTCCCGTCGAGAAACCATCGAGCTGCTCCAGGTTTACTGTCAGCTTGCCGATGAACCGCGACAACGGCTTCTCGATCTTGTGAAGACGATGTTCAGAGAATATGGTCGAACCTAGTTCTCTATCAGATATGGGAAGGGCCGGCGAGTAATCGCCGGCCTTTTGTTATGCAATGCCGCCGATCTACATCGTTATTGGGAGCGTATACTTAAGATATATCCGTTAGTTAGCAATCCGTACGTATGGAAGTAGAGATTAATTACTTAGCTGTGCTTCTCTCGACGCTTGCGTCGGTTATTCTTGGATCTCTCTGGTTCGGTCCACTTTTTGGAAAGCAGTGGATGCGGCTTTCGGGCATCCAGATGCCTGGAGAGATCACTAAGGCCATGAAGAGGAGCATGATGCGCTCTTACGCACTTGTCGCGATTACAAGCTTCGTTATGGCAGCGGTGCTCGCGCATATCCTCTTCTATGTTACTGAGTTCTCGGATGTGTTCGGCGTTGATACTGCTGTTACCACCGCGCTCTGGTGCTGGCTCGGGTTCGTTGTTCCTGCAACCCTTGGGTCCGTGCTCTGGGAAGACCGTCCGTGGAAGTACTGGTTCATAACGGCAGGCTTCTGGCTCGTTGCGCTTGTTGTTGCAGCCGCTATCCTCGCCGTCTGGCGCTAGGATTGAAATAGGGGAGTGTTTTAGGTATTGTACGTAGACCGGGAGCGGGTTCGCCCGCTTTTGGTATTGCGGGATCGTCTAATGGTAGGACAGCGCTCTCTGGAGGCGTTTATCTAGGTTCGAGTCCTAGTCCCGCAGCACATTAAGAAAAGGCACCTCAACCGAGGTGCCTTTTCTTAATCTAGAATTGCGATATTAGTTCGCGATGTAGATTGGGTTTGTGCGGTAGTCGCTGTCGTTTGCAACGGTGTAGGTCGTGCTGCCTGCAAGATCTGCTCCATCATTGAAGCGGATCGTATCGAGGCGAACATCGTAGGTACCTGCAGTCGTTGGATCAAGCGTTACCGTGAGTGTGAAGGTTTCGGTCCTTCCCTCGCGGACGAGGTAGAAGCCGTTCTCCATGCGAGCGGTAGAAGTGAGAGATGTACTCTCCGTACCATCGAAGGCGTTACCGCCGATCGAGTAGAGTACGCCTACCGTTCCCGTCGCTGCTGAGGTAGATGCAATGTATGAATCTTCCTCGAGCGCGGTCACCTCGAACTTGATGGTGTAAGTTCCATACGTCGATGCTGCATTGTCTCCAGGTGTTACGACCGCCTGAGAGGTCGAAACTGGCTCAACTACGATGCCGGTGAAGGCGATAGTGTGAGTCTCGCTGGATGCGGATCCGCTAACGGAAGCGCTGTTGCCGCTCTGTACCCCCTCAGCCTCGATTCCTGCATTTGCAAGAGAGAAGGCGATTGGAGTGGTAGTTGCGTTGCGTGCAAGACGGATGGTAAGCACCGCTGTAACTTCGTCATCGCCATCGATCTCAGCGTCCATGTCCTCGAACTCAATTGTAGATGCGTTTACATCTCCATTGAACGAGTCGCGACCAATCTCGAGTGTTGCGCGACGAACGACGTCCGAGGCGAGTACACCTGAGTTCAGGTCGGTAACATTGATGGTGAGATCAGTAATGAGCGATTCAACATCGTCACGGTTCTCAAGGTCGAACACGAAGACTTCATACTCGCCAGACTCACGATCTTCGTCAGCGACGAGAATCGATGCGTCTGGGTTGTCGCTGTTTGGGGAGATGCGAAGATCGCCATTCTCCTCTGCACCGAAGCCGAACGATACAGTCTCAGAGTCTTCTCCAACATACTGCTGGATCTTCTCAGCATCAACGGCGCGGATGCCGCGATCAGTGATGCTAAAGGTGAAGGTCTGTGCGAGATCGTTTGAATCAATGTTTCCAGCGATATCAGCGACGATCGTGAGCTCAGCTGTATCGCCCTCGCGAACGATATGGTTGAGTCCTGTAAGCGAGAGACGGTATCCAGTACCAGACTTGCTCCAGTCGGAACGTGAGTCAGTGTCCTGGTCTGCGATCTCATCGCCATCAACGAAGATAGCTACGCGATCGAAGTAGCGCCATGGCTGCATGTTAAGGGATGTGTTCGATCCCTCAACACGTAGGTCCATGCGCTCAACGCGCACATCACCACCGTCGACATCGAATTCAGCGGTTGCAATTTCTACACCCTCTTCTCCCTCGTTACCGGAAGACTGTTCGCGAACGAGATCAAAACCTGAAAGGTTTGCCTCATCACCACGAAGTTCACCGGAACCATTGCCTGGATTCGTTGGAGTTGGAGGAGTGACGACCGTACCACCAGCCGCATTTACATGCGCGCGAGTGACAGGACCGAAATAGCCGGCCGCAGGTGCAATGCCGTTAGCCGCCTGATAGCGAGCAAGAGCTGCCTGCGTCTGTGCACCGAAGTAGCCCGTTGCTCCAGCAGGAATGCCGAAGCCCTTCCCGATAAGAAGGTTCTGAAGTGCTGTAACAGCAACTCCCATTGATCCGATCGTAAGATCCTGCGAGAACGTCGCGGTAGTCGACGTGGTTGTCGTGGTCGTGGTCTGAGCGCCTGCTGTTGGAGCAAATGCTGAAACCGACGATACGACGAGACCAGCGACAGCGAGTGCTGCGAAGATCTTCGCGATCATTGTGTTGTTTGTAATAGTCATAGATCCATTAAATGTATTAATCTGGTAGGATTCTTGGTAATGCACGGTTTTAGCGACATTTCCGTCCCGCGTGGCATACCGTGCGCAACCGGGGACACATATAGGACAGGACAGGACCGGAAATGTTACCGGCTCACGCGTGTAAGAAAATGCCGGCTCACCGGTCCTACTCATGGGTAAGATTACCGAAGCAGCCTTTATAAAGGCCTATGACGAGTATGCGGACGAGATCTTCCGGTTCTGTGCCTTCCGGGTCTATGACCGAGAACGAGCTCGGGATGTAATGCAGGACACGTTCACGCGAACCTGGGCCTATGTGATTGCAGGAAACGAGATTGAGAACCTAAGGGCTTTTCTCTACAAGACAGCGCGCAATCTTTGTGTGAATGAGCTCGTCCGAGGGAAGACCTTTTCGCTCGATGAGATGCAGGAGGTAGCTGGTTTTGATCCTGAAGACGATCAACTCGATACGCCTGAGCGATCAACAGAAGCCGCGCTCCTGATGCAGCACATAACCACACTCGACGAAGCCTCACAGGAAGTAATAACGCTCCGCTATATGAACGGCCTTGCCGTGAACGAGATAGGGGAGATACTGGGGGAAGCCCCGAACACTAACTCGGTCCGCATCCACCGAGCCCTACAAGAACTGAAGAAACGGATGCATGTATAACCCTATGAATACCAACGAACCTCTCGAAGCAAAACTAGAACGCCTCTCTGAGACGGTGTCTTTGCGTGCCGACGAGAAGGATCTCCACCGAGAGAATCTCAGGATTTTTATGGCGAAGTCGCGCCAGCCAGTACGGTCTCCCTATGTCCAGTTCATGCGTCACGGCATGCGCTATGCGACTGCGTTCATGCTTCTACTAGTTGTGACAGGTACCGGTATGGTATCTGCGGCTGAGGGATCCGGTCCTGGAGACCCGCTTTATGTCATGAAGCTTAAGGTTACAGAGCCAGTTCGTTCAGCTTTCATATTTGACCCTGAAGAAAAAACAGAGTTCGAAGTCGAACGGGCGGACCGTCGTCTGAAAGAGTTCGCACTCCTTTCGAGCTCTGAGAATCCAGACCCTGAAACAACTGAGCTCATTGCAGCATCACTTTCTGAAAGTATTGCCGAGATCAATCAGGACGTTACCGAACTCACAGCAGAAGGTGAAGCAGATGAGGCTCTTGAGACCAATGCAGATCTGCAATCACTTCTTTCTGCTCATCAGCAGATTCTCGCGCTAGTTGAGGAACGACACCCAGATCTTAGCGAAGACTTTGATGAGGTTTCTGATTCCATAGATACCAGCATCGCGAATACTGAGAATGTTGAACAAGCCATCGAGGATTCGCTTGAGTCGAGCGTAACTGAAGATCAGTCAGTTCGAGAGCAGGCGGAAGAAACACAGACCTCTCTTTTGGAACTACGCCAGCAGCTCCAGGAAGACGCGGCAGTCCTCGATGCTTCTGACCAGAGTATCGTTACGGAAGCCTTTTCTGAGATAGATGAAATTCTAAGCGAGGCTAGAGTTGCACAGACAGAAGGGAACAATAAGGAAGCATACCTGCTCTTTACTGAAGCTGACCAGCGACTCAACGAGCTCAAGACATTGATTGAGGCAGACCGAGACTTGGGTATCGGGATAATCGATACCGATTCAGGGGAATAAGACTTTCGTTCGAATATCGTCCCAGACGGCCAGCTGCTATAGAAGGTCTTAGGTATGAGGTTTTATAGGGAGGAGTATTGGGCGTTAGAACCTGCTACACTTTCTTCATGACATTTAATGGTCCGCCTGCACCAACTCAGGAGAAACCGAATAGGGATATTGAAACTCCAGAATACTGGAAAGATAATCCTCCACTTAAATCTCCAAAGAAGTATTTCGAACTTCAATTTGAATTTGCAAAGCTCATGGCAGAGCGAACCGGTATGCCCCTGTCCGAAGCCGTAGAGAACTATGCGCCCATAATCCAAAAGTCCATCCATGAGCTTGATGCAAAAGGAAAGGAACTCGGACCAATCGAAGGCCTCACGGATGAGAATATGTTTGAAGCTGGATATGCAATGGCGCAGGAGCGCCGCAGACAAGCTAAGGAAGAAGGCGAAACTATTCCATATCGCGATGAGAAAGGAGAGAGGTTCGGTTGTTCGTCCTATGATTATGAAGAAGATACGAAAACGGTCCGGGTACATTTTTTCAACGCTGAAGCTGATGAGGAATTTGTAGATGGTAAAGATATTTCGAAAGGACCGCTAAGTGAGGAGAAGCTCGATCGCCGCAAGTCCGAACTTGCGCAGATGTTCCGTCACATCAAGGAGAAGTATCCTGATGCTCTGTACGTGCGCGGATGCTCAAATCTCTACAACCTGGAATCTTACAGGCGTCTGTATCCAGATAGCTATAAGGTTGGAGAGATCGACTATGACCCGAAGCGCTGGAAGATGGGTATGGCAATTTGGGGGCAGTTTCTTGGAGGCAAAGATAAGGTACCGGGAGAGTATGGATATAAGGAAGATCTTGCCAGTTCCTTCCTTGAAAAGGCCGAGAGCGTTCCGGTGGATAGACTGGCGGATGCGCTTCCGTACCCACCTCGTAGAGCGCATGGGAATATCCAAGATTTTTACGATTTCTACGGAATTAAATAATCAAACTTGTTCGAATACCGTCCCAGCCAGTAATAAAAGTAAAAATATTATCATCCGAGAGTTATACACCGTAACCCATGTTAGGGCCTGAAACCCTGCGACAATAGTTGTATTAACTAACCTTAATACCATTTATGGATATCACCGTATTTCTCGCACAGATCTGGGGCCCTATCATGCTCGCTATCGGAGCGGGTATCTTCGTAAGTCGCAGCTACTACTTAAAACTCTACCGGGATCTCGAAAAAGAGATGCTCGCCGTACTCGTATTCGGTCTGACCGCCATGACGCTCGGTATCATGCAGATTGGTGTCCATAACGCTTGGAACACACTTCCTCAGATTGTAGTGAGCCTGCTCGGCTGGGGACTTCTCCTTAAGGGAACCGTCTTTATTATCTCTCCGCGCTTCGTAGATCGTGGAGGAGATTGGGAAGCGAAATCCGGACTCCTTCCGCTCGTCGCAACGGTGCTCCTCGTGCTAGGAGCGTATCTCGCCTGGGTCGGATACGCATCCTAGGTTCATGAAAACGTCACCTACTATTTCTTAGTATGACGGACGTACAAGCCTAATAATTCCTTTCATGGGTATCATTCTTTGGATCGTGTTCGGTGCGATTGTCGGTTGGCTCGCGTCTCTTATCATGAAGACTAACGGCCAGCAGAACCTGCTTCTCGACATCGTTGTCGGTATCGTAGGTGCGGTGCTCGGCGGCTGGATCATGAGCCTGCTTGGTCAGGGAGGAGTAGAAGGCTTCAACCTCTACAGCTTCATCGTGGCTTTGATCGGCGCAGTCGTGCTGCTCGCTATCGTGAAGATGGTTCGCAGGGCATAGGAAGAGTTACGCAAAAAGCACCCGGCTTCATTTGAAGCCGGGTGCTTTTTAGTGCGAGGAATGAGTCTTCCGGTACCGAACGTAAAAAAGGAGTGCGAGCGCAATACCAACTCCACAGACAATCGCTATCTGGAGGAATGACTCAACCGTAGAGAATCGTGCGAGCAGATCTTCTGCATACGGGAGTCCCTTATATCCAAGGTACAGAAAGAAGGAATCTCGAAGAATAGAACCGATGATAGTCGCAACAATAAACAATCGAAGACGAACCTTAAGTGCACCCGCGCCAAACGAGATGATAACGCTCGGAATAAAAGGGAGTGTGCGAAGGATAGTCAGTAGCACGTAATCCCTCCATCCGTTTCCGAGACGCGCGCCAAAGGACTCTATCTGTGCGTGAGTGATGCCAAAGAACTTTGCAAACCTTCCTGCAAGTACGTCTTCTGTCTTGTCCGCAACCACATAGACAACGAGAGCGCCCGCAAGCTTTCCTGCCGTTGCGGCAAGCGAGAGCGCGAAGAGCATCCAGAGGCTGTACCCCTGAACACTTGCTAGCGTACCCATGACGAGCATAACGGGTCCCGAAGGTATAGGAGCAATAATCTCTTCGGCAAACGAGGAAAGTGCCGCAAATAGGGGAAGGGGTATGACGGTAGCGAACGAGAGAATGAGTGTCTCGAGGTAATCAAACATGTCTTAGGTATAGCATGCAAAATCGCCACCCCACAGTCTTCATGAGGCCTTAATGCCTCTCATGCGATTCTCACTATATGCGGCGAGGCCGCTTATTCCTTATACAAAAGACTTTATGATGAAATATGCCAGTCTCGCGCTCCTTCTTAGTCTCACTCTCGCTGGGGGAAGCGCTCATGCACAGATCCTTAATGGAAGTGCCGGCCTTACAGGAAGCGCCTCTACGACAGGGAACGACACGAGCGTGTCGACTGACGTGAGCGCTGACGTCGATGCATCGACATCTGATTCAGATGCTGTGGACGAAACAGGGAACGATGCATCAGTATCCGGACAGGTAGGATCAAGTGTTGGACTGTTTAATTTTGTCCGAAGCGATATGGGTGACGACAGCACCAATTATGCTGTGACCGAAGCAGATTCCGTTCGCACGTCGGCAAGTCTTGAATCCTATGCAGCCGCTACCGTCCGTAGTGACGAGCGTCTCAAGTCTCTTGAGATGACCGAGAACGGTATGGAGATGGTGTATCGCAAGGCAGCTAAATTTCTCTGGATCTTCCCTGCGAGCCTTACGGCACGCGTAACGGTTGATCAGCAGGGAGACGTAGAGGTCCGCTACCCATGGTATGCGTTCCTCATGTCGACCGACGAGAGCAAGGCAGCCCTTGAAGCCGAGATACGAGACGAGGTCAATGCCATTGATGACTCTATTGAGGCAGCGGGAGATGCTGAGGTCACAGTCACGGCGTCTTCAGGCATCCAGGCCGATCCTATGATTCGCCGCTGGGCTCGCATCATTGAAGCTGCATACATTGCCGTATCAGGTGATGCTCGTGTCGGTGCGAACGTTCAGGCATCTTCGTAAGGGCGACAACGTATACAAAAAGGCCCGCATGTTGCGGACCTTTTTGCTAGTGAGATTCTGTATGCGTGTAGCGTTCCTTCACGGCCTTGCCTGGCCAGCGGTGATAGAGAACCGGTACGAGCACGAGCGTGAGAATCATAGACCACGCAAGACCGAACATAATAGAGAACGCGAGCGGACCCCACATGCCAGCGGCAAGTGAGAGTGGCACCATACCGATCACGGTCGTAACGGTCGTAAGCACGATCGGACGGAAGCGAGATGATGCTGCCTCCACGACCACATCGGTAAGATCCTTGTCACCGTGTTCCTTTCCAATACGCGCGATCGAATCCATCAGGATGATGGCGTGATTAATAATCACACCGGCGAGCGCAATAACACCAAGCATCGATGGGAAGGAAAGAGGGGATCCTGTAATCATGAGTCCGAAGAACACACCCACCAGTGAGAGCGGGATAATGGAAAGGAGATAGAGTGAGTGGCGGAACGAGTTGAACTCAAGCACGAGGATGGCGAGCATAAGAGCCGCTCCCGCGAGAAGAGCGATACCCATCTCTGCGAATGACTTGTTCACGTCCTCGCTCTCGCCCCCAATCTTTATTGAGACACCCTCAGGAAGGGTTACGCTTTCCATACGCTTGTCGAAGTCCGCAGCAATCTGAACAGGGTTTCCACCTTTAGCCGCGTCTGCGGTTAGGGTCGCGATGCGTGTGCCGTCCTCGTGACGAATAGATGCGTTCGCAGGCTCATAGGTGATGGTTGCTACCGTGGAGAGCGGTATAGGACCGTTCCTTCCCTGTACGGAGAGACTGCGTACCGCATCGATGGTCGCGTTCGCGGTTTCTGATGGATCGCGATAACCCGGGTTGAGGTCGAGCTTAGTGCGAACCTCGATATCGGTTGCGCCTTCACGAATGTCGGTCGCCTTAACCCCAAAGAGGGCACTGCGAAGAGTATCAGCAACAGCGAGAGGGGACACGCCGAGTTCTGCTGCACGCGCCGAATCGAGACGTACAACGAACTCAGCACCATCGTCCTTCATAGAGGTTTCGATGTTCGCCGTACCTGGTACCTCTGACAGCACACGGGCTCCCTGATCAACTGCGGTACCAAGATCAGCAAGATCTTCACCGACGAACGTTACGGAGATGGCAGCGCCGGTTGGCGGACCTCCTGCAGGCTCAGAGACAGTAATACGTGCAGAGGCAATACCGGAGAGCTCCTCGCGCAGGCTCGAAACGATTTCGGCACTTGATTCCTTACGTCCCTCAGCCAGGTTAACCGTAATGTTGCCGATGTTGCTTCCGGACGCGCCCGTGCCGCTGAAGGCGCTACCAACACCAACATCAGAGACGAATGATTCAATACGATCGTCCCCATAGAGCATTTCCTCAACTTCGCGGACAGCGAGATCAGTGTCCGTGAGCGCTGAGCCAAGGGGTTTCTCGATCTCGACATAGACGAAGTCCATGTCTTCGGCCGGGAAGAAGACAACCTTCACAAGCCCTGTAATTGGGAGGAGAAGCGAGATTACGAAGAGACCGATCATAGTCCAGAGGAAACGATTCTCCTTCTTACGGTTTCCGAGAATGCCCCGGAGGTACGTTTCGTACCATTCCTTCGCGCGCTCGTTGTATTGCTCCTGGATCTTTTCGATGCGGGATGGCTCCTTACGAATGAGGAAGATTGCAAGAAGCGGAACAAGGCCAAGCGCCACGAATATGGATGCGAGAAGCACGAAGATAACTGTGAACGGAATCGACGCGATGAACTTACCGACGATGCCCGAAAGGAAGAAGAGTGGTACGAACACGGCAACCGTGGTCATCGTTCCAGCGATAAGGGGCCATGCATACTCTTTGATCGCGAGGATTGCTGCAGCACGTTTGCCCGCAGTTTTCGCAAGTCTGGTATGGATAGCCTCTACCACCACGATGCCCGAGTCGACGAGAATACCAATCGCGAGGATGAGCGAGAACAGCGATATGAAGTTGATGGTATTACCGGATGCGGCAAGACCGATGAATGCGATCAAGAATGAGAGTGGGATTGACGCAGCAGCGACCAATGATTCACGCCATCCGAGCGTGAGGAAGAGAAGAATCATCACGAGGACGATAGTCTCAAGTCCGACGCGTGAAAGCTCAACGAGGTCGTGTGCGATATCGTCAGCGGCGTCGTAGGTAATGACGGTCTTGGTTCCTGAGAGGGAGCCCTCCTCAAGTTTCTTGAGTGTCTCCTTTACATCGCTTCCGGTCTCAAGAATGTTTCCGCCACGGCTCTTGAATACAGAAAGCGTGAGCGCGGGCGCTGATGGCTCGCTTTCAACGGATACGCGTGAGAAGGTCGAGGCATCAGCCAATCCGTCAACGACGTCAGCAACGTCGCCGATGCGAATGGAGCTGCCGCCAGGGCCGGCGAGCGCGATAGCGCGAACCTGATCGGTGTCGGTTAGACCGGCTTCAAGACGCACCGCGTAGCGGATGCCGTCGACGGTGATGCTGCCGGCAGGAGAGGCAACACCTGACGCACGAAGTGCATTCGTCACATCGCTCATAGAAAGTCCGTACTGACGGAGCTTCGCTTGTTCAACGATGACCTGCACCTGACGCTCGCGGACACCAGATAGAGAAACTGACGAGACACCACGCACACGCTCAAGCTCATCCTTCACTTCTTCGCCGAGTACGGTGAGTTCCGCTGGCGCGAGGTCGCCCGCAATAGAAATGATGAGAATCGGCTGATCAGCGAAATTGATATCGCTTACGATTGGGTCGTTCGCTTCCTCAGGAAGTTCGGGACGTGCCGTATCCACTTCGTCCTTAAGAAGCTGAATCGACTTGTCGAGGTCAGCGTTAGCGGAGAATTCAACGGTAACCGACGAGATCCCATCACCAGAGCTCGACGTTACCTTCGTAACGTTTTCAATACCAATAACGCGATCCTCGATCTTATCAGTGATAAGCGACTCAACGTCTTCTGCGGACGCTCCGGGAAGAACGGTGGTAACGATACCCATTGGAATCTGCACCTCAGGCGCCGACTCCTTAGGAATAACCGCGACAGCATAAAAACCGCCGAGGATGAGCACGATCGAAAGGAGGATCGTGAAATGGTGCTTATCGATGAAGAACGTCCAGAACTTTGCCATACAGGATTACTGAATGTCAGCAGCTGACGCGATCTGTACCTGCTCGCCTTCAGAGAGTCCGCGGGCGTCAGCAACAATACGGAGTTCCTTCGGGAGAGGGGAGAGAATCTCAATGCGATCTCCGCGAACCTCGCCAACCTCTACGGCGTTCGCAACAAGACGGTTGTCCTCACCAACCGAGAAGACGATACGATCTCCTGCACGAAGTTTTACGCTTGCGAGAGGAAGAAGAATTGGACCCTCTACAGCTTCTACTGTCTCTTCGCGAGGAGCGAGATCTGGTAGGGCAATGTGTACGGACTGGCCGTTCACAAGCTCGCTCGCGCCTGTAACGGCGACGTGGACTTCAATCTGTTTGGTCGTTGGATCGAGAGCGGGCGCGACAGAGGTAATAACTCCCTCGTACTTAGCGTCTACAATTACGCGGCCGCCGGCAACGAGAAGATCACGATTGTCTTCGGAGACATACGCCACGATCTCAAGAGCGCCGTTCTGCGCGACCGTTGCAACGTGCTGGAGACCGGTGACGTAATCGCCAACCCGAATCGGGAGGAAGTTAACCTGGCCGCCGATCGGCGCACGAACAACGGTCTTCTCAAGAGCTGCCTGAGCTCCACGAAGAGCACCGAGAGCCTGCTTGATGGATGCGTCTGCTCCTGCGGTTACCGAGACGGTACCGGAACGGAGCGATGCGCGTGCTGCAGCGAGTGAAGTAAGAACGCCGTTCACATCCACGCGGGCTGATGCGAGCGCTGCGGTCTGGGCAGCCGTTACACGTGAGTCACGCTGATTTGCTGCGTCAGCGAGCTGATTCACAAATGTTTGTACCTGGCGTGTAATTGACTCAGCTTCGTCGAGAAGCGCCTGAGGGCTGCGTGAGTTTGCTGTTGCGAGGTTCGCTTCGAAGCTCGTCATGAGTGTATTGATGCGCGCACGTTCACGAGAAAGACGATTTGCTTCGTCTGCATCAGGATAGATAAGAAGGTCCGGTCCGATTGGCGTTGGTCCTCCAAAGAAGGTATCAACATCGTTCTCAAGCGTAGTATCGAGTGTCGTGAACGCAGTGCGGTAGGCGTCGCGTGCTGATTCCTGGGTATCAGGAAGAGACTGTGCGCTTCGCGCAGCCACCGCTGCGTCGTACGCACCCTCTGCTTGAAGGACAACCGCACGCTCAGCAGCGTTCTCAAGCTCTGCGATGATGTATCCGGCAGGCACGGTAGCGCCAAGGCGCGTTCGTACGGAACGCACCGTACCTCCGTTTTGTGCGAGGATATTTGCTTCAGTTACCGAACGAACGGTACCGATAAGGTCAACGCTACCTCCAGTACCCGAAAGCTCGCCAACCGTTGCTAGTGTCACGATGCGACCTGCAGACATTTCCTCTTCCTTTGATCCGCTGTTTGCGAGTACGATGCCTCCTATAAGAAGGGCTGCAAGAAGAAGAGCACCGACAATTTGCTGCCAGCGGGGAAGGGTGCGATATCGCTTCCATACAGCGCGACTACGCGAAGGGATATCACTCATAAAACGACGGACACGAGAAAGCAGCGTAGAGAAAGACATAAGACTATATTATAACATACCTAAACAACTGGTCAATGCAGGCTCACTGCAAGGAATAGATTAAGTATACGTTAGGTATTGAAAGGGCGGAATGATAGAAATGGTATCCTATATATATGAAGATCCACGAACACGTCTCATCGCACCATTCATTCATGTACCTTTGGATAGTTGGTGCAATTCTTGTGCTTGGCGGTCTCGTATATTCATACGTCGGTACTCACCCTGCTGGCATCATTGATGGTTCGCACGAGGGAGATGTCCGCACTACCGTTGCGCAGTTTGGTAATCAACTGAACTCAGTCTCGCTCCTCTCGCCGACGGCTACTGAAGAGATCCGAAGTTCGTACGGCCCGTATGTTGCACCCGAACTTCTTGCATCGTGGATCGCGAACCCATCTTCGGCACCGGGGCGTCAGACATCGAGTCCGTGGCCAGATCATATTGAAGTTGATACGGTCGTGAAGAACGAAACAGGGACCTATGACGTCATGGGACGTATCATTCTTAAAACAAGCACCGACGATGCGGGCATCATTCCGGTCTCCCTTACCGTAACGAATGTGAACGGGAGTTTTCTTATCACTACGTATGAAGAGAATCCTGATGTAGAAGAAGAAACCACGGTGACGGTTACCGCCGTGCTTAACGAGAGCGTGTCAGCACTCGGAGTCTCACTCACACCTCTTGAGGTTGAAGAGGATAGTCGCTGTCCTTCTGATGTTGTGTGTATCCAGGCCGGGCAGGTACGTCTCAGTCTTAGGACGGTTGATGGTATGGGTACGAGCACGATGTCTATAACGCTTGGTGCGACAGAGCCGAGTACGACCGAGACTGCTTCAATCTGGCTCACGGACGTAACTCCGTACCCGAAAGCGAGTGTGCCTACCGAAGAGGAGTCGTACGTGTTCACGTTCCGTGTCGAGAAGCGCTAGTATCTTTGCCGATGACTCAATCCGACGCGCTTTCAATATTACGGACAGGCGCGAACGTCTTTCTTACGGGTGAACCTGGAAGCGGGAAGACGCATACCGTGAACGCGTACATCGCGTGGCTACGCTCGCATGGCATCGAGCCCTCTATTACTGCCTCGACTGGTATCGCCGCAACACACGTTGGTGGTATGACGCTTCATGCCTGGAGCGGCATTGGTATTGCGGACCGCATGACGCCGGAGCTCCTTGATACCATCGCGAACAAGGAGCATGTTGTGAAGCGTCTTCAAAAGGCAAAGGTATTAATCATCGATGAGGTATCGATGCTCTCAGCAAATGTGCTTTCTATGGTAGATGAGGTTGTACGGGAGGTACGACATACGCCTGATCGTGCGTTTGGTGGACTTCAGGTCGTTCTTGTCGGAGACTTTTTTCAGTTGCCCCCGGTATCACGTACAAAAGTAGAGTTTGCGTTCGAGTCGCCCGTATGGGGAAAGCTCAATCCACTCGTGTGCTACCTAACCGAACAGCATCGCCAGGATGACGGACAATTTCTTTCTGTGCTCGGTGCCATCCGTGCGGGAGACTGGGATCATACGCATGTCTCACTCATAACCGCACGAGAAGCTGAGTACGACAGCATTGAAGAGGGAGTGCCACAGCTTTTCACACACAACGCTGATGTTGATCGCATAAACAGTGAACAGCTCGCAAAGCTTCCAGGAACACAAAAGACATTCGCGATGTCAGCCTCTGGCTCTGCCGCACTTGCGGAAGCCTTGAAGCGCGGCTGTCTTTCGCCGGAAACGCTTGTCCTTAAAGAAGGGGCGGTGGTGATGGCGACAAAGAACAATCCTGCCGCAGGGTATGCGAATGGAACACTTGGTATTGTTATCGGTTTTGAGCGCGGGACCGGACACCCGATTGTTGAGACCAGAGATGGTCGGGAACTCACGATTGCACCGGCGGAGTGGGCAGTTGAAGAAGGCGGCAAGGTGAAAGCGAAGCTCACACAGATACCCTTAAAGCTCGCGTGGGCTATAACCATCCATAAGAGTCAGGGGCAGAGTCTCGACGCAGCGGCTATGGATCTCTCGCGATCCTTCGAATACGGTCAAGGGTACGTCGCGCTTTCTCGGGTACGCAGTCTCTCGGGTGTCCATCTTCTTGGATGGAGTGAGAATGCCCTTATGGTGCATCCGCAGGTTGCAGCGCTCGATAAGGAGCTTCGTGCGTCCTCGGATGCCGCCGCGAGGACCTTCGAAGCACTCGACCAAACGAACGAGCGTGAAGTACTCGAGCAGAATTTTATAAAGGCCTGCGGCGGTTCGCTCGACGTACTTGTTGTCGGAGAACCACTTGAAAAGCGTACGACGTTTGACGAAACCTTCATGCTGTTAGAGGCAGGGAAGACGCTTGCGGAGATTGCCAAAGAGCGGAAGCTCACACTTGGTACTATTGCTGATCACGTAACGAAGCTCGCATCCTCGGGACGTATAACGAAGGAGATGGTTGAAGCACGCATTCCGCAAAGGCTCAAAGGTGCCTTGCCGGCGATCAACAAAGCGTTTGATGCAAACGGTACGGAGAAACTGACCCCAGTCCATGCGTTTCTTAAGGCGCGCTACTCATTCGACGAATTAAAACTTGCACGCATTCTCTACACAGACGACGCATACGGAGGGTAGGGTACAATAGGGAGGTCCATGCAGTCTGCGTTCCTCGAGACCATTCGTAGACGTCGCCCCTCGCGACGTCATCTCATCCTCCTCGGCATTACGGGTATCGTTCTCCTATTCGGGTTCGTGCTTCTCTACGCTCGCTATTTTGGTCCGGCAACGCCAGCAACTGTTCCTGCGACGGAGTTCATTGTTGCGCCTGACAGCGAATTCGAGACGATCGCACAAGAACTGAAAGCGGGCGGCTACATTAAGAGTATGACGGCGTTTCGTATCGCATACGGAACACGGGGCGGTATACGCGAGATTCGCGAGGGCGGGTACATGCTATCTCCGTCCATGGATGCATGGACCATAGCAGAGCTCCTTAGCCGTCCGCCGTATTTGGCTTGGATTACCTTCCCCCCAGGTTGGCGCAAGGAGCAGATTGCGGAGTATCTTGCCGACAAGCTTGCCTGGACCGACGAGCAGAAGACACAGTTTATTGACGTTGATACCGCACCGACATTCGAGCAGATCGAAGGTGTGTATTTTGGCGACACGTATCTCATTCCTTCAGACCAAGCACCGGCACAAGTAGCAGCGAGATTGCGTGATCGGTTCGAAGAAGCATTCGCGCCCTATGCTGCAGAGACCGTTGAGAAGAATGTGACCTGGACCGAAACGTTAATTATGGCGTCTCTCATTGAGCGCGAGGCTGCGAAGAATGACAAGCACCTTGTCGCGGGTATCCTCTGGAACCGCATTAATGATGGTATGCGTTTGCAGGTAGATGCGACGCTTCAATATATTCGCGGGCAAGAAGGAAACTGGTGGCCGCAACCACGTTCGGAAGATAAGGATCTCGAGTCACCGTTTAATACGTACAAGAACGCGGGACTTCCGCCGCATCCTATCGCGAACCCGTCTCTCGATTCTATCGAAGCAGCCCTTAATCCTGAGGATACGGACTGTCTCTACTATCTCCATGATTCGGAAGGACAGATACACTGCTCTGCAAGCTATGCGGGGCATCGGGCGAATGTTGATCGGTATCTCCGCTAGGTTCTTTACAATCTAGTGAGTGAGGAGTAGGTTTCCCTTATCGAACCGGTCGGCGGTTCATGTACAAAGGACAGACAGGAGCAAGACATGGAAGATCCAATAGAGATCGCTGCTGCAGCAGCTTTTCGAAGGGTCAGTGACCTTATCGAGGAGGCCGACTGCATGGACCCTACGAACCCTACCACTGTTCACATGGTTATAATGGAAGGTGAAAGCTTCTGGGATTGTTGGCTCGGACCCAATCCTTACAACAACGCAAGCCTGGTCAGGAAGTATTCTCAGCTGAAAGCCGAGATTTCGCTTCGGACTGGCAAGTCCGTTAACGATGTTCTTCGGAATTTTCCATCGCTGCTGCTTCCACATGAGCAGGAGCTTCGCAGCGACCAAGCAGGCCACAAGCTCCATGCCGGAGGTGTTCCTGTGTCCGACAGTGCATTCGGGATCTCAGGTTCAGTCGGTGTGGCTGGCGCAGGTCGTGGACTCGACTGCTACTTCGCCAAAATCGGAGCTTCCGAATATCTGAATGTTCGGAAACGTCTCGCAGAAGGCAAAGCCGCCTGATATCTATCAGTTAGTGAGTCTTTCAAATCGCCCGCAGCGCAAGTTGTGGGCGATTTTCCTTTACATACATTGACGCATCACCTATATAAAGGTATTTTATGACTATCTAAGCCCTGGGGGCATTTTTATTTTATCGACTATGGAAATCAGGAATATCGCCATCATCGCGCACGTGGACCACGGCAAGACCACACTGACCGACGCCATCATGAAGCAGACTGGAGCCGCCGCTGAAGGCGTCTCTATGGACTCCAACGCGCTTGAGCACGAGCGTGGTATCACCATTTACTCGAAGAACACCTCTATCGAGTACAAGGGAACCAAGATCAACATCGTGGATACCCCAGGCCACTCCGACTTCGGTTCCGAGGTTGAGCGCGTACTTCGCTCGATTGACTCCGTGCTCCTTATCGTTGACGCGCAGGAGGGACCAATGCCGCAGACTCGCTTCGTTCTTAAGAAGTCTCTTGAGCTTGGTCTTAAGCCAATCGTGGTTCTGAACAAGATCGATAAGCCAGCGGCAGACCCAGCACGTGCAGAGGATCAGGTACTAGAACTCTTCCTTGAGCTTGGCGCATCCGACGAGCAGTCTGACTTCACGACCGTCTACGCAATTGGCCGCGAAGGCGTTGCTATGAAGAAGCTCGACGACGAGCGTAAGGATCTTACGCCGCTTCTCGACGTGATTCTTGAGCAGGTACAGCCAACCTCGAGCGATGAGAGTGCCGCAAAGCCTCTTAAGCTCCAGACCTTCAATCTTGCGTACGACAATTTCCTCGGACGCCTCGCTATTGCTCGCATCTATGAGGGCGTCGCAAAGGCGGGCCAGACCGTTATCGTAAAGAAGCCGGACGGCACGAGCCGCAACGCAAAAATTACAAAGCTCTTCACTTTCAAGGGTCTTGAGCGCGTGGATGTACCTGAGGCAGTAGCGGGCGACATTGTTATTGTTGCTGGAATTGATGACGCCTATATCGGCGAGACCATCACAACGGATGCTTCTATCGAGGCGATGCCTGCCATTGCGATCGACGAGCCAACTATCACGGTTAACTTCCTCGTTAACAACTCTCCATTCGCAGGACGCGAAGGGAAGTACGTCACGAGCCGTCAGCTCCGCGAATACCTCGAGCGCGAGCTTGAAGTGAACGTGGGTCTTAAGGTGGACTTCGTTTCCCCTGACGCCTTTAAGGTTTCCGGTCGTGGAGAACTCCACATCGCGATTCTTCTTGAGAACATGCGCCGTGCAGGCTACGAGATGCAGGTCTCTCAGCCACAGGTCATCATTAGGGAGGAGGAAGGCCAGAAACTCGAGCCATATGAGGAGGTCACCATCGACACCCCAACCGAGTTCCAAGGCTCCATCATTGAACGTCTTGGTACCCGTGCTTTCGTACTCCAGAATCTTGTGCAGGACGGCGACACCGTACGACTTACGCTCGAAGGTCCAACTCGTGGTCTTCTCGGGTACCGCAATCAGTTCGTCGTCGACACAAAGGGAGAGGGCATCCTCTCAACACGCGTGATTGGCTTCAAGCCATACGCTGGTGAGATCAAGAAGCGCCAGGTTGGTTCCATGATCTCCATGGCAACAGGTAAGGCACTCGGCTATGCACTCTGGAGTATGCAGGAGCGCGGTGTGCTCTACATCGTTCCCGCTACAGAAGTATATGAAGGCATGGTGGTGGGTAACACCTCGAAAGGCGAGGAGATGGTGGTAAACCCAACGAAGGGTAAGAACCAGTCCAACGTCCGCTCTTCGGGTATGGACGAAGCGATCAACCTCGTGCCAGCGTTCACACTCACGATTGAGCGCGGTCTCGAAGTTATGTCTGACGACGAGTACCTCGAGATCACACCACTCTCAGTGCGTCTCAGGAAGCAAGGACTTACGGAGTCTGATCGCGCGAGGAGCAAGCGATCCTAAGAACGATTGATAAATAAGAAAGCACCGCAGTAATGCGGTGCTTTCTTCATACATCCTCTAGATAGCTTTATATACGCTGTAGACTTACCTGATTCAATTTATATTCATGCTGTATACCATTGCTGCAATTCTTCTCGTTCTCTGGCTTCTCGGCCTCGTGACGTCCTATACGCTTGGCGGATTCGTGCATCTCCTTCTTGTTATCGCCATCATCGTAGTGCTTGTTCGCCTCATTCAGGGCAAGAAGCCTATATAGCCCCACACTTCTCGTATGCCACGCGGTGACAAGAGCGCTTATACGGAGAAACAAAAGCGCCAAGCAGAGCACATAGAAGAAGGATACGAAAAGCGCGGCGTCTCTGAAAAGGAAGCAGAGGCTCGTGCGTGGGCAACGGTTAATAAGATGTCTGGTGGTGGAAAGAAATCCGGAAGCGGACGAGGAAAGAAAGAGAACAACGCACCTGCTAAGAAGGGTGGGAAGAAGGGAGGAGAGGCGTCAGCAAAGCGTTCCGCTGCCGCAAAGAGTGCTTCAGCTAAGAAAGCCGCAAAAACCAGAGCCAAGAAAGCAGCCAAGTAGTGCACAAAAGACCCTGCAAATGCAGGGTCTTTTGCTATCTACACTGCTAAAACACTTGCTAAAAACCACAGTTCTGCTATACTAGACCCACAACGGTTACTCCACGGTTTGGCGTCTTGAAGAGTCATTCAAGACCAGGCATCGCGCGAAAGCGCACGGCTTGAAACTCTCGAGAACGGTTGAGTCAGAATCCTGACTACTTACACAAACCGCACGCTCACCCGTGCACTAGCATTTCACTCATATGAATTCAAAGAATGACACGCGTTCAAGCGGGCCTCGCCGCTCCTCGAATGCTCCTCGCGGACGCTCCGGCGGCCGTCCCCCAGCAATGAGCTCGGCATACGAAGCCGGCATGAAGTTCGCACTCGATAACGGCTTTAAGCGCCCGGCAACGGCAGCGGTAGAGTTTAAGCGTTCCCGCTCTGGCGGCTCGTCTTCTCGTGGTCCACGTCGCGATGCGGGACCGTCTCGCGGTGGCGCTGGCTCCCGTGGCGGTTTCTCTCGTCCTTCTTCGGGCGGATCTCGCAGTGGTAGCGGACGCTCCGGCGGACGCAACTTCCAGGAGATGAATGTCGATCTCTCGAAGCTCGTGAACAAGGCGACAGCCCCTGCAGAAGTAGAGGTATACGTTCCAACACACACCTTTGCAGACTTCGCGGTCGACGAGCGTTTGAAGACAAACATCGCTAACAAGGGTTACGTCACCCCAACTCCGATTCAGGACCAGTCTATCCTTCCGATGCTTGCAGGGAAGGACGTTGTTGGTATTGCAAATACGGGAACCGGTAAGACCGCTGCATTCCTTATTCCACTTATCGATAAGGTACTTAAGTTCCGTGCACTCGGCGTAGACGAGCGCGTACTCGTTATGGTGCCAACTCGCGAACTCGCTATTCAGATCGAGGATGAATTCTTTGGCTTCGCTAAGGGTCTTGGCGTCAATTCCGTCACCTGCGTTGGTGGCGCGAATATCGTTCCGCAGATTCGTGTCCTTAAGCGCAACCCAGCGTTTGTTATCGGTACACCAGGACGCCTCAAGGATCTTATGGAGCGCCGAGAGCTCGATCTCTCGAAGTTCAGCACCGTGGTACTCGACGAGGCAGATCGCATGCTCGACATGGGATTCATCGACGACATGCGTTTCATCATGTCGAAGATGCGTTCCGAGCGTCACACGCTCTTCTTCTCGGCGACCATGTCCCGCGATATCCAGGCCCTTATCGGCGCCTTCTTGAAGGATCCGGTCCACGTCTCGGTTAAGACACGCGAGACATCACACACTATTGATCAGGATGTGATCAGGGTTCATCACTCACAGAAGTTCGACAAGCTCGTTGAGCTTCTCAAAGAGGAGAGCTTCGACAAGGTGCTCGTCTTCGGACGCACTAAGCATGGTGTTGAGCGTCTCGCGAAGGACCTTCGCTCGGTTGGTGTCAAAGCTGATTCGATCCACGGAAACAAGACACACTCGGCTCGCCAGAAGGCACTCATCGCCTTTAAGCGTGGCGACGCACGTGTTCTCACCGCAACGGACGTTGCAGCACGTGGTCTTGATATCTCGGGCGTCTCGCACGTGATTAACTACGACCTTCCGTCGACCTACGAGGACTACACGCACCGCATCGGCCGTACTGGCCGTGCGGGGAAGGCGGGTATGGCCCTCACCTTCATTCCGTAAGGAATATAAGGCGCAAATCCCCCAGGGCTCTTGGCCCTGGGGGATTTGCTATACTTAGAGGCATAGCATTTAAGGGCATATATATTCGTATGGATACCAAAGCACAGGGAGCAAGTAGCTTCTTCGAGAAATACGGCACCGCGCTTGCGGTACTTGTGGGCGCACTTATCATCGGCGGCGCATTCGCGTTCGGTCAGGGAGGAGATCGTGCAAACACGCCACCAGAACCAGTAGCGGTTGATATCAAGGATGTGAAGACGGACACCAGTCCGTACATTGGTTCGAAGAGTGCACCCGTAACGATTGCGGTCTGGTTTGATTACCAGTGCCCATTCTGCAAGCAGCTTGAGCTCGGTGCGATCAGCGAGATCAACGAGGCATACGTGAAGGATGGAAAGGTACGCATTGTCTTTAAGGACTTCCAGTTCCTCGGTCCCGATTCCGAGGCTGCTGCACTCTATTCACGCGCGGTCTGGGATGCATATCCTGACCTGTGGTACGGATGGTACCGTGCCATGGCTGAGAATCAGGATGACGAGCATGCTGGCTTCGGAGACCTCGAATCCATCACTACTATGACTAAGGGACTCGGCGGTATCGATACCGACCGTATCGCGAAGCTCATGGCAGATAAGGGAGACGAGTACCGTGCAGCAATCGATGCTGACCGTGCAGAAGGAAGTAGCTTTGGTATCAACGGCACGCCAAGCGTGATCGTTGGCACAACGATGCTCTCGGGCGCACAGCCGTATGCGTCCTTCAAGACGCTCATCGACGCTGAGCTCGCGAAGTAAGGGAGAGATAGAAGATAGCAAAGACCGCCTTCACGGGCGGTCTTTGCTATCATACGGACATGACGCCCAAAGAAGTTGTAGTGAATGATCTCATGCAGACGAACTATCGCTATCTGCGCACTGAGTCTATGGGAAAGAATTTTGACCCTGCGTTCACACCGGATCTTACTCCACAGGAAATGCTCGCACTTGGATCCTTTGGTGGAAAGTACATGACGGACTGTAAGAAAGAATTTCCGAAACGCTGGTATCGCAATGTTGCGCTTTGCCATGAGCGACACGACCCAGCGCTCAATTATTTCGGTGTGAATGCATCACAGCCTCTCTCAGTTTGGAGAAAGAAAGGATGGATCTATCACGAAGATCCACGAGGCTGGTTTCAGTGGTACTGCCGCTACTATACCGGGCGGAGGCTTCCCGAAGAGGACCAAAGACAAATCAAGCGCTGGAAACAGATGAAGCGGCACGTGGCACAAGTAACGTCTGCCTGTAGGAAGGGGGATACTACTTGTCATCCACGACAACGACAAGCGCTCTTACATTGGGCATACGATAGTAGGATCCTATGAACAAGACCTGGATCAGCATCGCTGGTATTTCGGGAAGTGCCTTTCTGGCACTCGCGCTTGTACAACGGTTCGTACCGGAACTGGTACGAGGACTCGATATCTTTGTTGCACAGAGTATCGAGCCATATCAAACACTCGCCTGGATACAAAGATCTCTCGCGATAACGGCACTCGGTGATGTAGCGGCTATCATCGCCCTTGCAGTCGGTGGAGCTATTCTTTTACGACGTCATCCAAGCCTTATACAGCGACTCATCATCGCCCTTGTCGGGAGCACTATCAGTACAAACCTTGTAAAGGCTCTTATCTCACGAGCACGTCCAGAGACGCTTGTCTGGCTCAATCCCTTCCTCTCATTTTCGTTCCCAAGCGGACATGCTACTGCAAGCATGACGCTCTTTGGATTCTTCGCGGTTGCTGCAACGCACCTTCTGCCTCTGGGTATCAAACGTAGGGTTGTGATCACTCTGTGTGTGGTCGTTATCGCACTCGTGGGTATGAGTCGGCTGGTACTTGGCGCTCATTTCCTTTCCGATGTCGTCGGCGGCTGGTTACTTGGACTGTTCTGGATAGCGCTCGCGTTTTCGATTAAGCGTGGGTAAGGTAGAACTATGAGCGAACAGGAATTCGAGCAGATTGCAATCGCTGAATGGGAACGGGTCCCGGAGCGTTTTAAACAGAAGATAACGAATGTCGCGCTGCTTATTGAAGACGATGTTGACGACGAGGTACGTAAAGAGGAAGGGCTTGAGGAAGGAGAGACTCTCCTTGGTCTCTATCACGGAATTCCGCTACCTGAACGAGGAAGCGAGTATGGCGTTGGGATAACGATGCCTGATACGATAACCCTCTACCGGCTTCCGATTCTTGAAGAGGCACGCGAGATGGATCGCGCATTCCGGGATGCAGTACGCATCGTTATCCGGGAGACGCTCTGGCACGAGGTAGGCCATTACTTCGGTCTTCCTGAACACGGAGTGAATGAACGGGAAGAGGAGGGAACGAATCGGTTCGATCCCTAGGTTACTAACATAAAATACAAAACCGGACCCCCCAAGAGTCCGGCTCGTGTATACCGCTAGCGTGGTTCAGGGCGTGTCTCAGGGACACGAGGGAGGGCAAACGGTTCGTTGTTGAATCGTATATGCCCGGCACTTGCAGCAAGGTCGGTAGCGACACCTGCGGAGACTTGAGCGCCCTGAAGGAACGCGATGGCGGTATGTTCTATCTCGGAAAGGACTCCGGGAAGCAAAATCTTGAGGACGACAATAGCTATCCCGAGTCCAATGGCTTTAGTGAATGCCATACGATAGACGTGAATGGATAAAGGGAATGTGAGGCGCTCTGGAGCGTCTCATACCTGTCGTCTTTCAAAGTTCTGTTCCCCTCTATCCCTAAGAACACCGGGTTTCTCTATAAAGTTTCATAGAGAAGGCCTGGGAGTACCAGGCCTTCTCTTCTTTATGTGTCAAGCGATTGAGATTCTTCGTTCGCACGGTCAGCAGCCTCTGCGACTTCTTTGACGTTTCTTTCATTCTCCTCTGCTTTTCTTTGATTCTCCTCCGCTTCTCTAACCTTGTCCTCCGCTTCGTTAAGCATTTCCTCGGTATCAGCCATACGATATTTCTTTTAGGATAACGCTATTACGGTTAGATAGTACCTATTCACGCATGGAGGCTTCATGAAGGGTTCTTATCCCTCTTCTCGAAATCAAGCGCGATAGAGTTAATGCAGTAGCGCTTTCCGCCAGCTTCAACAGGACCGTCATCAAACAGATGCCCGAGATGGCTGCCACAATTCTTGCAGAACACCTCCGTCCGTTCCATACCGAGACTGGTATCGATCCGGGTACCGATGTTCTCTACAACAGCGGGGTCCGTAAAAGATGGCCACCCGCTTCCAGAATCGAACTTCGTAGCAGAGCTGAAGAGAATCGCATGGCAGGCACGACACCGGTAGGTGCCATCCGTATGATTCTCTACATATTTCCCCCTAAAGGGCGCTTCAGTGCCTCCCTCACGCAGGACATGATATTCCTCACTGTTCAGCATCGCCTTCCATTCTTCTTCGGTGCGCTGTTCCATAGAGAGCATGATACTACTCGAACATGAAGGTTGCTGGTGTATGGAGGGCAGGGTAGGATTGAGATCATGAACCGCAGCCTTCTTATAGCGCTCATCCTCGCGCTCTCGTTCCTCGGCATCGCGGACTCCTGGTATCTCTACCAAAGTGCCGTAACAGATACTGCGCTCTCATGCGATCTCGGTAGTGGTCTTGATGGCTGTAATATCGTTGCGCAAAGCCCATACTCGCAACTCTTTGATATACCACTTGCGCTTTACGGGGTAGGGTTCTTCGCGCTCATGTTCGTACTTGCTGCACTTCTTTATGTTGTCCCTGCCCGCCGGCTCTATCAAGCACTTCTCACGTTCTCATTGGTAGGCGTCGTAGCGTCCGCAATCTTTGTGGGTATTCAAATCTTCCTTATTAAGGCGCTGTGTATCTACTGCATTGCATCGGCAGGCATAGCGTTTATCCTGCTCGGGCTTGTGTGGACACTCTGGAAGCGCTTCGCGCCCGTACAGCTCGTTACGGTCCTCTAATCTTGACTGGGAAGGGATTATGCTATGATGGCGGCATCATGGCCAGCCTTCGCATCTTTGCGGTCATTCTCCTTGCAGCGGTAGTGCTTCCGCTTACAGCCTCTGCAGCTACCTTTGTCAGTGCCCGAACACTCGTCATTTCAGAGTCGCCGCTCGACAACGCATACCTCGCAGGAACCGACGTGACTGTTGCGGCGGCGTTGCCTGCGGATGTACTCGCTGCAGGCGGCACCATTTCCATTGCCGCACCCGTTACGGGCGACGCAACTCTCGCAGGCGGGACCATTGCAGTTAGCCGCCCTGTCGAGGGCGATCTGCGTGCGGTTGGAGCGCAGATCATTGTAAGTGCTCCGGTTACCGGTGATCTAACGCTTGCCGGAGGTACAGTCACCGCTTCCTCCACTGCTGCTGATACGAGGATCGTTGGTGGTACGGTGCGAGTGACCGGAAGTGGCGGTAAGGCCGTCATATACGGTGCCGAGGTATATCTCTCAGGTACCTTTGAAGGAGATGTTGAAGTCACGGCGTCCGATCGCCTCACGCTCCTTGAGGGGACGATCATCAACGGTTCGCTTCGCTATGACGCACCGCAAGAGGCCCTTATCCCGGCGTCCGCAACCATACTCGATGGCGTAACCTATACGGGCGCTTCCTCGTATCTTCCTACGATTGAACAGGCAAAGACTTTCGCGATTGCGGGTGCGAGTGTGTTTCTCCTCGTTCGTATTCTTGCGGTGCTCATCGCTGCAGCCCTCCTTACTGGTCTCTTCCCAGTATTTGCGCAAGAAGTAGCAGATCGAGCGCTCTCACGGTCGCCAGGTAGGTTTGCACTCCTCGTACTTCTTGGCTTCGCGGTTCTCTTTGCAACTCCGGTGTTCATTTTCATACTGCTTATATCGTTCGTGGGTATGGGTGTCGCGTTTCTTCTGTTGACTGCCTATCTTCTTCTTCTCATGCTCGGGTACCTGTATGCAGGTGTACTCGCAGGAGCGGCGCTTGGACGCGGCCTTATGAAGCGTGAGATTGTTACGTGGAAGCTCGCTATCCTCGGTATGCTTGTTCTCTACCTCGTTGGTATCGTTCCGATTATCGGTGGCATTCTCACGTTCATTCTTTTCCTTGCGGCAACCGGTACTATTGTCTTGCTCGCCCATCGCTTCGCATTCGGCAAGGCGTCTGAAGACCCGCTCGCCATCGACTAGCCTATGATCCCTGCTGTTGGCACGCTTGCACCTGACTTCACCCTCCTTGATCAGGATGGCATTCCTCACACACTTTCAGCACACCGGGGAAGTAGAGTACTCCTTTATTTCTACCCAAAAGACGATACTCCCGGCTGTACCAAGCAGGCATGTATGCTGCGTGATGCGATGCCGGATCTGACGAAGCTCGATGCTATTGTATTTGGTATTTCAGCAGACTCCGTGAAGAGCCATAAGAAGTTCGCAGAGAAGTATGGACTCCCATTTATGCTGCTTGCTGACGAGAATAAGGAGGTCGTGAATGCCTATGGAATCTGGGGAAAGAAGAAGATGATGGGAAGGGAATATGACGGTATATTCCGAACCTCATTTCTTATTGCTCCTGACGGCACGGTCGAGAAAGTGTACGAGAACGTAAAGCCTGAAACACATGCGGAGGACGTGTTAAAGGACTTGAAGCGTCATGCCTAAGGCGCACGCCGTCTCAACTCCTGAAGAACGGAAAGTACGGGCACGGAAGATAGTTTCGTACTTAAAGAAAGCCTACCCGGTTCCTGAAACTGAACTCGTCTTCACGACGCCGATACAACTTGTCGTAGCCGTTATGCTGTCAGCACAGTCAACCGATAAACGGGTGAACCTGGTAACGAGTACGCTCTACAAGCGGTACAAGACGGTCAACGATTTCGCTAATGCAGATCTTACGGTATTCACAGAAGAAATTTCTTCGATCACGTTCTATAAGAACAAAGCGAAGCATATCAAGGCTGCGGCAATGATGATTCGAGATGAGTTCAAGGGAACGGTACCAAAGACTGAGGCAGAGTTAGTACGGCTTCCGGGCGTTGCGTATAAGACGGCTCACGTCATTCTTGGCGAGCTCCATGATATCTGGGAAGGTATACCTACCGATACTCATGTACGTCGGTTTGCGCTTCGCTTCGACCTCACATCAAATACGGAACTTACGAAGATATCAAAGGATCTCGAAGCTCTTATTCCAAAGAAAGACTGGAAATACGTAAATAATGGATTCGTGCTCTATGGGCGCTATGTCTGTAATGCACTCCCACATCCATGCGAGGATCATCCACTGACCAAGATATGGCCGCCTGCGGCAGAGAGGTGGCCGAAGGCTAAATAAATACACCATAGAAATCCATTGCAGGATTCTTTGAATGACGTATAGTGCGATCTGAGTTCTTGGTTCCTTGCGAGCGGGACAAGCCCCTTTCGAGGGAAAGCTATTGTGGCTCTGGGTGGAGCGGAAACGGTGATGTACTTGTTGCCGGTATTCGTTACTAAGGAATGACGCCCTTCCAAAAGGCGTTGCTGCATGGCCTAATACTACCCGTTGAGCCCGCTCACACGTGAACCAAGAACTCAACCGACGCCTCACTGGGGCGTCTTTTTCTATCCTTTACGCACTTTGCTATACTTCGTGTATGGAAAAGAAACTTACCCGCAGCAGAGACAAGCGTATACTCGCCGGTGTCATGGGAGGTCTTGGAGAGTTCTTCGGTATTGATCCAACGTTGCTCCGTCTTGGATACGTCATTCTCACCGTATTCTCTGGATTCTTCCCGGGCATCATTGGCTACGTGCTCGCTGTTCTCATTGTGCCTGAAGAGGCAACTGTTGCGCACGTAGTGACGGATGACACCGACCCGGTTTAGAAATCTCGTCCTCACGCATTACAAAACGCACGGACGACACGATCTTCCGTGGCGGAAGACACGCGATCCGTATCGGATTCTTGTGTCTGAAGTGATGCTGCAACAGACGCAGGTAGAGCGAGTCATCCCGTTCTATGAAGCGTTTCTTACAGAATTCCCAACTATCGAGGCGCTCTCAAAGGCGCCACTCTCTCGCGTACTTATTCTCTGGCAAGGACTTGGCTATAACCGTCGGGCAAAGATGCTCCACGAGGCAGCGAACGCGGTACAGCGCGATCACGGAGGAGTAATGCCAAAAGCAGTTGAGGTTCTCGAGACTCTTCCCGGAGTTGGGCACTACACTGCTCGCGCAGTAGCAGCATTCGCTTATAACGAAGATGTCGTGTTTGTAGAAACGAATCTCCGCACTGCCGTCATCCATCATTTCTTTCCGAACGAAGAAAGCGTACGTGACAACGATGTGATCGCCGTACTTGAGAAGGCCTTTCAAAAGGGTAGCGCACGCGAATGGTATTCCGCGCTTATGGATTACGGAGCGTTCTTGAAGCGCTCAGGCATCCGGATAAATGCAAAGAGTACGACCTACGCGAAGCAGTCAGCGTTTGTAGGCTCCGGTAGAGAAGTGCGCGGCGCCATTTTAAGAGCTCTCACGAAAGGAAAGAAGACTGAGTCCTATCTTCTCAGTATGCTCGGACCAGAGCGTACCGCACAGGTTCGCCTGCAGCTTACGAAGCTCGCAAACGAAGGTCTTATTGAAAAGAAGCGAGCGCACTATACTCTTGCCACCTAGCGGATGTCACGAAGCGGGATCGTCGCGATGATGCCAAGTGCCACGATAAGCGCGCCGGAGATCATAAAGAACGCGAGATAGTTTCCAAAAATAAGAAGAATGCTTGCGAACAGAGGAGCAATGAGTGCGCCAACCGGGCGCATCATGCGAAACACGCTGATAGTATTCGCGTCACGTTCAGAGACTCTCCGGAAGAAATGACTTTCAACCATCGCCTCAGAAAGCGCTCCGCCGATACGAGACACAAAGAGTATTGCGGCGATAACGATAAGCGGAGTGGTCGCGGTAATGAAGCCGATAGCGGCAAACGCGACGCCCATGATGATAAAGCCTGCAATGAGAAGTTCCTTGTCTCCAAGCCAGCGGTCCGCGACCCATCCAGCTGGATACTCGATGAAAACGAACGGAAGGAGCATAACGGCGAATACCCATCCAAGATCGCTCCATGGGAAGCCAAGCACGGTATGGAGATAGAGCGGGATGTAGAGAGGCGCAAGATGGAAGAAGAACTGGAGAACGCCGTTTCCAAGCGCAGCTGCACGAAGGTCAGGATCAGACCAAAGACAGAAACAGGTCGATCGTACCGCGGCGAGATGAGGCGGCTCGCCTTCAGGGAGTTTTTCGAAGAGGAGAAGAGTAATAAACGGCGTGAGGGAAAGAGACGCCGCCAGGAAGACACGCCAGTAGGCTTCAGTACCATCGAGCAGGAATCCAATGAGAAGAGGTGCGAGGATGAGCGCAAGGTTGCCGCCGGTGATGAACAGGGTGCGGGTTCGTCCGGTGGATCTTTCTTCGGTTGTGGCGGCTTCAAGAAGAAGATCAAGCTGGTACGCAACCAGCGGTGATGTCGCGCAGACGATAGCGATACAGATGATCGCGAACACCATGCTCGGCGAGAGCGCGAGTACCGATACGGTTACGGCTTGCAAGAATGCGAGCCCTATAGCCATTTTCTTCGCACCGAACATACGCACCAAGCGGGGTATAAACGGGAATACTGCGAGCGTCATGAGCGCGCCTAAGGAAACCACAAGACCCGTCTGCGCTTCTGGCATAAAGAGCGCAAGGTACGGCGCGATAACGTACACCACCAAGAAGAAGTGTCCGGCACCGAAGAAGTTGCCGACGGAAAGAACAAGGCGAGGATGCATTGAGAGAATAGTAGCACCCACCTAACGAGAAATGCCGCCCTTTGAGACGGCATTTCCTGGACACTTAGGTGTCGTTAGACGCCGATGAGAACTGGAATAACCATTGGTGCCTTGTTCGTGCGAGTGAACAAGTATCCGGCCATAGTGTCTGAGAGTGCATTCTTCACAAAGTCGAGGTCAACGGGGTTCATTCCTTCAGTAGAGTCCTCAACAGTCTTCTTGATGAGAAGTCGTGCCTGGTTCAGCATGTCCTGGTTCTCACGCAGGTACACGAAGCCGCGAGAAATGATGTCCGGAGACTTACGGAGCTTACCGGTCTTAAGATTAACCGTCGCGATGATGACGAACATGCCGTCTTTAGCGAGCATCTGGCGATCGCGGATGACTACCTCCTGAAGATCACCAATCGAGAAGCCGTCCACGACAAGCGGGGTAGAAGGAACCTTCTGCTTGTGGATGTTCAGCGTCTCGCCACCGTTCTCAATATCGATAACGGTACCGTTGTCAGCGACGATAATCGATTCGCGTGGACGTCCTGCCTGCTCAACCGCCTTCGCGTGCGATGCGGTCATTGAGTAGTAGCCATAGGCTGGCATGAAGTACTTCGCGTTCACCTGCTGATTGATCCAGATGAGCTCACCGGTGTTTCCGTGCCCGGTTGAGTGCACATCCGAGGAGCGGTAGTGGATAAGGGTAATGCCGCTACGGTAGAGATTGTCTTTCAAGCGCTGCACAGAGATCTCGTTACCTGGAATAACCGAGGATGAGAGGACTACGGTATCGCGCGGGGTAAGGGTGATTGATTTGTGTTGCTTGGTCGCAATGCGCATGAGTGCCGCGAACTCCTCACCCTGAGCACCGGTTGAAAGGATAACGACCTTGTCTGGAGGATAGTCACTAATCTCTGCTGACGTAATAATCGTTTCTTTCTTAACCTTAAGAAGGCCGGTCTTCTGTGCGATCTCAAGGTTGGTCTTGATCGAACGGCCTTCGGTCACAACCTTCTTGCCGAGCGATTCTGCGATCTCGATGATGCGAACCATACGCTCGAACTGCGAGGCAAACGTACCGATGATAAGACGGCCCTTCACAGTCTTAATAATCTCTTCGAGAGTCTCATGGACTTTACGCTCAGGGACGGAGAATCCGTCACGTTCAGCGTTGGTTGAGTCTGCAATGAAGAAGAGATTCTTCTGAGCACCAAGCGCACCCCACTTCTTGGCTTCGGCGGGTGTTGGGATACCGTTCTCATGGTCGAGCTTAAGGTCTCCGGTTGCAATCACGTTGCCGTATGGTGTCTCAACGGCAATACCCATGGAATCCGGGATCGAGTGGGTAACCGGGAAGAACTGGACCTTGGTCGAGCCGATGGTCATGGTGGAGCCTGGTTCAACGGTGACCACGTTCAGTTCGGGTTGGTCAGGATATTCCTCCTGACGCTTCTTGATCATGACGGCAGAGAGATTCTGCGTATAGATAGGAGGATTGCCCATGCGCTCCATCAAAAACGGGATGCCGCCGATGTGGTCGAGGTGACCGTGTGTGATGAAGATACCGCGAATGCGATCCTTGTTTACCTCAAGATACTTGGTGTTTGGAAGGACATAATCGACGCCCGGCTGCGTATCTTCCGACACGAACTGGAAGCCAACGTCGAAGACGAAGATGTCTCCATTGGTTTCAACGGTGAACATGTTGCGTCCCACTTCCTCGACACCACCCAAAGGAACGATACGGACAACGTCTTTGCCCGGAGCGGCAGGGAGGTACTCCGCGACTTTCTTCTCGGTGCGTTCGCCGCTTTGGGATGCGCCACCAGGGCGTCCGAGCGAACGACGGATCTGGTCGCTTGCGGTACCGGGACGTCCCGCATTAGAACGGCCGCGTCCACGACCACGTCCTCCGCGCGGGGGACGTGCGTCGCCTTCGTTTCGTGGCGCGCGTGGTGCCGGGGTCTCTGGCGATTGGTTTGAGCGAGGGCTTGGCGCCGGAGCCGGCGCAGGTGCTGCTGACATAATAGTTAGTAGTTGTTAGGAAAAATAATTGGGTGCACACCAGATGTCGTTATGGTAACGATCGGGTCAGTGCGCAGTAGGCAGCCGAGAGGAGAACACGCTCCAGGCTATCGACTGATCACTCTCCCGCGAATATTGGCCATACCTCTTCGGTATTCCGATACCAGGTGGCAACGGTCGCGAACCGGTCCGACGGTGAGGCTATCTGGGGAAGGCGTACACCGTGGACGCTGTTAGGGATAGCATACAGGAAGTCAGGCGCATGCGTAAAGGCGGCTGGATAGTCGCTCGCGATGAGGTCAGAGACCTCTGCAAGGTCTTCTCGCGCGATCTCCGAATCCTGTTCTTCGCGGATCCGCTCAAGGAGTAGATCAACGGCACGATTCGCATAGGCTGCGATGTTGAGTCCCGGATCACTTCGTTCCCCAGAATCCCAGAACGCGAAGAGATCGCGATCGCGGCCGATAACCATACCAAACAAGAGAACTTCGTAGGCGCGCGGGCGAATCACGGTTGCGGCGAGATCTCCCGGTTCGTAGAGCTCAACCTCGGTAGGAACTCCGAGTCGCTCCCAGTCTGCTTCAATTGATGCAGCGATCGCCTTGAGTTCCGGCACGTTCGACGTCTTAAGAGTCACCTGCGGAAGCGAAAGCTTCTCGTCCTCGTTCTCCCAAACTCCAGTCTCTTCATTGCGCGCCCAGCCTTCATCTGTAAGGAGGTCGGTTGCGAGGAGAGCACCGTCACCCTCAGGCAGTACAAATGCCTCTATGCCGCTACCAGGAGGTACGGGTCCCGTGAGTGGCGTTGCATATCCACCCAGGACGTCGGTGACGATTCGGTTGCGATCAACCGCAAGTGAAAGTGCCTCACGAACTTCAAGGCGTGCGAATACAGGATTCTCATCACTGTTGAAGAATGCTCCGAATACTCTTGAGTACGGAGCGCGAAGTGCACCGTCTACGGGAATACCGTAGGCGCTCTGGATGCTCTTGCGTTCATACGCATCAGCAAGCTTCGTAACGTCGTCATAGAACTTCACATAGATCACGTCGAGATAGGGACGCCCAAGCGCATAGGTGTCCGATGCACGGAGCTCGTACCCGGTGACACTGCCATCGCTATCACGCGTAACGCGTGCAACTTTGAACGGCCCTGCACCAATAGGATTGGTCATGAGAGGAGAGAACGAGAACTCGTCCACGGGAACGTTGCGCCACTTGTCGGCAGGCAAGATACCGAGCGTTGTATCAACGAGGAATGGCGCATAGGGTTTTGGAAGCGTGAATACAACGGTCCTTGAATCAAGTGCCTCGGCACGGATGTTTGCCCAGTTCGCGAGCTCAGGAGAGCGGAGGGCCGGGTCCTGCGCTTTCTCAACCGTGAACACCACGTCATCTGCCGTTACGGGTGTCCCGTCTGAGAACTTTGCATCTTCTCGAAGTGAGAACGTGTATTCCTGGCCGTCTTCAGAGACTCGATAGCGTTCAGCTAGAACCGGAATGAGATTTCCTTCTCCATCAAGACCCATAAGGCCTGCGTAGGTGAGTGCCGTAAGGTCGCGATCAGCGTCGGTGAGTGCGAGAAGGGGATTCACGAATCGAGGCGATCCTACGATGCCTTCTGTAAGACTTCCACCTTTAGCAGGTACGGTTACGAGAAACGAGCGTTGAAGTGCGAGGAGTCCTGCGAGTGAGGTACCAATAACAAGGAGTCCGAGCACGGACGCAATGAACCGGTCTCCCGGAGAGAGCTTCGTAAAGAAGGGAAGTAAGCGAGTGAGGGGTGAGCCGTAATGACTATCCATACGTACGTAAATGGGACGGCCCGAATGAGCCGAGACGAAAGGTCTTAGAGGAAGAACCCAGCGACCGCTGAAAGCACGAAGAGGATCGCGATAACGATCGTTGCATTGAACAGGAACTTCTCTGCGCCACGACGCTTGTAGAAGGTCGAAGCGAAGTTGTCGCCTCCGAACGCGCCTCCTAAGGATGCTCCCCGGTTCTGGAGAACGATTCCTGCGATGAGGAGTAGGGAGAGGGCTATCTGAATGTAGGGCAATCCTGCCAAAAGAGTCTCCATCTGTGCCCTGGATTATAGCAAAAAGGGCAAGGAAAAGCAAAACCCCCGGTTCCTTTCGGTTCCGGGGGCGGGGGTGCGTCATTCTGACGCGAGTTGCTGGGATTCAGCCGTTGGCAGCCTTGGGGGGTGTCATTGGGAGAACATCGGCAGTTGTCGTAGCCCCATCCTCTTTTTCGGCAGCGATTTCTTCCTTGCGGGATTGCGCTGTGTCGAAGTTCTCCTTGGTCTCGAACAGAATCAGGCTGAACCAGATCAGGCTGATGAGGCCAACGATGATCAGGTACGGCCCATTCGGAACGACGCTGCCGGTATAGATGGTTGTGCCGACGATCAGCGTGAAGGTGAGAATGTAGATGGCGTGAATCAGGAACCGGCGACGATGGGAGGTGAGACGATCTACTTCGGCGACTCCTCCGCTCGAGCGATCCCTCCTTTTCACGAGTTTCTTGTCGGCGCGCCAATATGAATTGAGCCACCGGCCCACGGTGGTCAAAATGGCCAGGCCAGCGACGGTGATAGCGACGGAAAGCGGATCAAGCGACATGGGACTCTTCCTTCAATTCCTAGGGATTGTTGACGGGGAACACGGTATTCTGAGAAAACAATAACATAAACTAAGACACGATGTCAATAGTTAGAGTGTCATAATGTCCAATGCAATAAATGAAATCCTTCAAGGCTACGTTCGAGAATTTGACGCCCCGTACGCGCGCTCTATACTGTGGATAACTCGGCAAGGCATCATTTCAGCCTTCCGAATGGGGAATACATCGTTCTTCGTTTATCACCGCATTAAGCGAACTATTTTCCTATGGCTACATCAGAGAAGAAGCTTTCTATTCAGCCGCTTAACGACCGTATCGTCGTGAAGCCTCTCGCGAAGGAAGAAAAGACCGCGATGGGTATCATCATTCCGGACTCGGCGAAACAAGAAGCGCCGAGCAAGGGAACCGTGGTCGCAGTCGGTACAGGACGCTACGAGGACGGCGACCTCATCCCTATGACCGTAAAAGTTGGTGATCAGGTCCTCTTCTCGAAGTACGGCTTCGACGAAGTAAAGATTGATGGCGAGGAGTACTACATCCTTTCCGAGTCGAGCGTACTTGCTGTTCTGAAGTAAGGTTACTTCCCTCTTTACTCCCCTTTCATAATTCCCTTTCAACTATGGCAAAACAAATTCTATTCGGTGAGGACGCACGTAAGTCCATTCATAGTGGTCTTCAGAAGGCCGCACAGGCCGTAAAGGTCACCCTCGGTCCCCGTGGCCGCAATGTCGTGCTCGAAAAGAGCTACGGCGGTCCGCGCATCACGAATGACGGTGTCACTATCGCGAAGGAGATCTCCTTCAAGGACAAGTTCGAGAACATGGGTGCGGAGATGGTGAAGGAAGTCGCAAACAAGAGTAACGATGTTGCTGGAGACGGCACCACAACAACGGTAGTGCTTCTCGAAGCCCTCGTTAATGAGGGACTCAAGTCTTTGACTAAGGGTGCGAATGCTATGGCGGTTCGTTCCGGTATGGAGCAGGCGAAGGATGCCGCGGTTGCTGAGCTCAAGAAGATGGCGAAGCCTGTTGAAGGACGCCGCGATATCGAGCAAGTAGCCTCGATCTCTGCTGAGTCCGAAGAGCTTGGTCGCATTATCGCCGAGACCGTTGAGAAGGTGGGCAAGAACGGAGTCGTTACCGTAGAAGAGAGCCAGGGCATGGAGCTTTCGTACGAAGTTGTGGAAGGTCTCCAGATCGACAAGGGGTATGTGTCCGCCTACATGGTTACGAACCCTGAGCGCATGGAAGCTGAGATGCGTGACGCACACATCCTTGTTACGGATCGTAAGATTAGTTCTGTCCAGGAGATTCTTCCCCTTCTCGAGAAGATCGCAGCATCGGGTCGCAAGGAACTTGTTATTGTTGCAGACGATGTAGAAGGCGAGGCACTCACGACCTTCGTTCTTAATAAGCTCCGCGGTACGTTCTCGGTGCTCGCCGTGAAGGCGCCAGGATTTGGCGATCGCAAGAAGGAGATGCTTGCAGACATTGCCGCTGTTGTTGGTGCTGACGTGGTCTCCGCAGACCTTGGCATGACGTTCGAGTCAACGGAGCTCTCTGCGCTCGGCAAGGCAACTCGCGTTGTCGCCGGCAAGGACACCACCGTGTTCGTCGCTGGAAAGGGAAAGAAGGCGGACATCGAGTCCCGTATCACCCAGCTTCAGACGCTCGTGTCTCAGACAACCTCGAAGTTCGACAAAGAGAAGCTCGAGGAGCGCATTGCGAAACTCTCGGGTGGTGTCGCGGTTATCCGGGTGGGTGCCGCAACGGAAACTGAGATGAAATATCTTAAGGACAAGATTGATGACGCGGTGAAGGCAACGAAGGCCTCGATTGAGGAAGGTATCGTGCCGGGTGGCGGCACGGCCCTCGCTAAGGTCTCGCGCATGCTCAAGGTTGAAGACTGGGAATTCGACACCAAAGATGAGGAGCTTGGCTTCGCAATCGTTGGGAAAGCACTCGAGGCTCCCCTTCGCCAGATTCTTCTAAACGCTGGCAAGGACGACGGCTCAGCTATCGTTGAGCGCGTGCAGAACGGCAAGGGCTTCGGAGGATACGATGCGCTTAAGGGTGAAGAGGTCGCGGATATGGCTGAGGCCGGCATCATCGACCCAGTGAAGGTGACGAGAAGTGCGGTTGAGAACGCGGTATCGTCTGCAGCGATTCTTCTCACCACCGAAGCAGCTATCGCAGAGATTCCAGAACCGAAGCCTCAAATGCCTGAAGGTATGGGCGGAGGGATGGATTTCTAATCAAGACAGGGAACAGAAAAGCGCCGCGGTCCCGAGGGGACTGCGGCGCTTTCGTCATCACTAGGATTTCTTGCGTGACGTTCTCTGGCTCGTATCATAGCCGTTCGTTCCGAAGACCTGTCCGAGGAAATAGTCCCCGATTTCGAAGAAGCTGGAACCGATACGCCAGAGCACAGGGCTAAGAGCGGCCACGATCGCCAGAAGAACGAGCAGAACTACCGTGCCTAGCTGCGGAATTTCCCACAGTGGCCACAGATTGTTCCACCAGACTTCTGCTCCCTGCAGCAGGCGGTCAACTGGATTATTCATGGTCAGATACCTCCCTTTTCCGTTCCTGACCATACGCTCTTACGGGAGCGAAGGCAATGAAGGGAAGGTGAATTACGCTTTTTCCGGTTCCTTGCGTTTGTCTCTCCAGAACCTACAATAGTGATATGACTACCCTATATATCGTGCTCGGCGTACTCGCCCTCCTCGTGCTGTGGGTTGTGCTTAGTTACAACGGATTTGTCTCGTTGCGTAACCGCGCAAAGGAGGCATGGTCCGATATCGAAGTGCAGATGAAGCGTCGTTATGACCTCATCCCAAACCTTATTGAAACGGTGAAGGGATATGCGGCACACGAGAGCCAGACGCTTCAGAGTGTTACGGAAGCTCGCACGGCTGCTATGGGTGCACAGACCGTTGAACAGCATGCGGCGGCTGAGAACATGCTCACCGGCGCACTCAAGTCGCTGTTTGCGGTCTCTGAAAGTTATCCTGACCTCAAGGCGAATACGAACTTCCTTGAGCTTCAGCGCGAGCTCTCTGACACAGAGAATAAGATCATGGCATCTCGTCGGTTCTACAACTCAACTGTACAGAGTCTCAACACCGCGATTGAACAGTTTCCAGGTGCCCTCATCGCATCTCCTTTTGGATTCAAGCAGATGGATCTCTTCGAGCTTTCAGAAGCAGAGTCTGCCGCTCGTGAGCCTGTAAAGGTCTCCTTCTAACTCTATGGAGACGCCAACTCCGGTTCATAACGAGCTTCATCGCATCGCAACGACCGGTATCATCTGGCGCAAAGACGCGGATGCTCGTCGGTATCTCATCACAAAGCGCGCACCCCATAAGAAGGTATGGCCGGGCAAGTGGACCGTACCCGGAGGAGGTCTTGAGGTCACTGACTACATCAACGCGGACGCAACCTATCAGAACTCAGAGAGTCCTCAGTGGTACAACGTACTCGAACGGGCGCTTGCAAGAGAAATCAAAGAAGAAGTAGGTGTTGCCGTAGGAAGCGGGACCTTGCTTCAGGACGTTGCGTTCATTCGCCCGGACGGCATTGCCGTTATCGTCTTCAGCTTCTACTGCGAATACAAGGGCGGGGAGGTCGCGCTCGACGAAGACGCGACCGAGCATGCGTGGGTAACGGCTAGTGAGGCGCAAGGGTACGACTTCATTCAGGGTATCGAGAAGGAAATAATGGCTACCGAAGAACGTCTAACTACTGAAGGCTAATGGCAACAAATCTCTACCAGCAGCGATCACACAACGTATTCAAGACCTGGGCCCTTATGGCTGGGTTCCTTCTCATTGTCATGGCGATTGGGTGGGCCGTGTCCTGGTATTACGGTTCACCCGCTATTCTTTATGGAGCGGTTATCTTCGCGCTCCTTATGAACGTGGGAAGCTACTGGTTCTCCGATAAGATTGCCCTTTCCATGAACGGTGCGAAGCCGGCATCAAGGCAGGAATACTTTGATCTCTATACCGTTACCGAGAATCTCGCGATAACGGCAGGGCTCCCCATGCCACGTCTCTTTGTTATTCAAGACCCTGCTCCAAATGCGTTTGCAACCGGTAGAGATGAGAAACATGCTGTGGTTGCGGTGACAACAGGCCTCCTCTCGATACTTGATCGTACCGAGCTTGAAGGGGTGATAGCCCACGAACTCTCGCACATCCAGAACAAAGACATGCTCGTGATGACGGTTGCCGTCGTGCTTGCAGGCTTTGTCGCTATCATCGCTGATATATTCCTCCGAATGTCATTGTTTGGTGGGGGCTCGCGCGATAACGATAGCAAGGCGGGTATGCTGTTCGCGGTGCTCGCAATTGTTGCGATTATCCTCGCGCCTATCGCAGCTCAGCTTATACAGCTTGCGATCTCGCGCCGCAGAGAGTTCCTCGCAGACTCGTCTGGCGCGCTGCTTACGCGCTATCCAGAAGGACTCGCATCAGCGCTCAGAAAGATTGCTGGAGATGGCCGTCCGATGCGTCACGCTAATCATGCAACTGCACACCTTTTCATTGGAAATCCGTTCGGAGGCGATGCAGGGAAGTTCGTAAACAAGTTGTTTGCAACCCATCCGCCAGTTGAGGCAAGAGTCGCGGCTCTGCTTGGTCCAGCGGCATAACAGGGAGTTTCGTGGTATAAAAGCCACGCACGGAGGCGTCGCATAGCGGTCTAGTGCACCATCTTGGAAAGGTGGCGTACCGAAAGGTACCGAGAGTTCGAATCTCTCCGCCTCCGCATCATGAGTATAAGATCAGCCATCGTATCTATCATTCTCGCGATTGCGATACTTGGTCTCGCGCTCTTTCTCTACATTCGACAGAGCACTGAATCAAATCCAGAGTCTTTTGAACAGACTGCGTTTCGTTTTGAAATCGCTGACACAGACGCTGAACGTGTACAAGGACTTTCCGGTCGTAGAGAAGTACCTCCCGGGTACGGACTTTTGTTTATCTTCGATCGTAAAGAGCGCTACGGATTTTGGATGAAGGATATGCATGTCTCTATTGATATTATTTGGCTCGCTGACGATGGGACCGTGCTCGCGATAGACGAGAACGTTTCGCCCAATACATTTCCTACGCCGTTCTACCCGCCAGAGCCCGTTAGTCGTGTGCTCGAGACACGTGCAGGAGAAGCGAAAGTGCAGGGATGGGGTGTGGGAAGCAAGATTGCGCTTCCACAGTAGACATGAAAGAACCCGCTTTCGCGGGTTCTTTCATTGTATGGGACCGGGTCATAAGCCGAATTCTGTCATGGACGACCATCTATCTGGGACGTACGTTACCGTACGCCTCGAGCGGCGCTCCCATTTGCATGGGCACGGCCTTGCACAGGGGTAAGGATTTAGCCGTTTCAGTCTGACGTTGCCGTCAGCCCATCCTCGAAGAGGATCCCTAATCTTTCGATATCAGGCGTTTCTGTTCGCACCTCGCGCATCACTGCGGACGGGCGTTACCCGCTACCGTGCTGCTCCGGAGAGCCTGTGTTCGGACTTTCCTCCCTAACCCTCGAAAGGGTAGAGCGGTCGTCAGGCCCGGTCCGTATATATCATACAACGAACATACAGAATCGCAATATACCGCCTCTTTGTCCACGCACGGTGCGGAAAGATAGAGCGTGCACGAGCTATACTAGTAAGTATTAGAAGGGCCGTTTTTATCTTTACCTATGCAAGAGAACCACTCGGGGCCTAAGCCAGTACGCGCGAAGCGTTTCTCATTCGATATCGCGACAAACTGGGCTGTTGTCCTCACATTCGCGCTCGCCATTATTACGTTCATTCCCGTCGTAACGGTTCCGTACCTGTACACGAAGGTAACGGTGCTTGCTCTTGGCGCACTTGCAACCTTGGTGCTCTTCATTCTTGCGCGTCTTACGCGTGGCAATGCGATCATTCCACCGCTCCCGCTTCTTGGCGCTCTCTGGATTGTGCCTACGGCATACCTCTTGTCCTCACTCTTCTCGGGTGCCGGTATTGCCTCGTCGTTCTTCGGCACCGAACTTGAAAGCGATACCTTTGGATTCATACTTCTCCTCTCGGTATTCGCCACTCTAACGGCAGTTGCATTCCGCCGTACGGGTAGCTATCGCATGTTCTTCTCTGCGGGCGCTATCGTCACGGCCCTCGTACTCGCGATCCAACTTCTCATCGTCATCACGTCGCGCGTCGCCCCAACATTCATCGCACCCACAACGAACTTGGTTGGTTCGTTCCTTGATCTCGGCATGTTCCTTGGTCTCGGTATTGCGATCGGCCTTCTCGCCCTCAGGCTCCTCACGCTCTCTGGAAAGACCCGCATCATGCTTCTCGTTGGAGGAGGTGTTGCGCTCTTTATGCTCGCACTCGTGAACTCTGTCCTTATTTGGACTCTTGTCGCTCTTGTTGCGCTCGCGCTCTTTATCGAAGCGATCATGCGTCATCGCTCGTCTGGAGACCAGGCTGATCTTGATGGTGTAGCACTCCTCCTTGCAGAGGAGACGGACGAGCCTGTGCAGTCTTCTCGTTCTCTTGCTGCTCCTCTCGCAACACTTGCGATCGCACTCTTCTTCCTTATCGGAGGCGGTACCATCGGCAACGCGCTTGCCACCGGTCTTGGTGTTGACGTGATTGATGTTCGTCCATCGTGGCAGTCCACGTTTGATGTGGGTAGCCATACCTACGCCTCGTCACCGCTCTTTGGCTCAGGTCCTGGCACGTTCGATACCCAGTGGGTTCAGTTCCGCGATCGTAGCTTGAACGACACGCTCTTCTGGAACGTCGACTTTGTATCCGGTATCGGCAGCATCCCGACGTCGTTCGTAACGACTGGCCTTGTTGGTGCACTGGCCTGGATTGCGTTCATCGCACTCTTCCTTGTCTTCGGTCTTCGTGCACTCGTTCTTCGACTGCCACAGGATCCATTCGTCCGGTTCGTATCCGTCGCATCATTTACCGGCGCTCTCTACGTCCTTGCACTCGCGGTCTTTACCGTCCCAGGACCGATTGTGCTTCTTGCAGGCTTCCTCTTGCTCGGTATATTCATCTCAAGTCTTCGTTACGGCACCAATGCACGGGAACTCGGTATCATCTTCGCGCGTAGCCCGAAGATTGGATTCATCATTGTCTTCGCACTTACGCTCCTCTTGCTTGCGTCGATCCTAGCAGCCTACGTTGTTATCGAGCGCTATCTTGCCGGTGTCGCGTACACGGAGTCCGCTGCCGCGCTCTCCGCGGGAGATCTTGAGGCAGCAGCACGTGCGGCTGATCGCTCCGTACTGTTCTCTCCGAGCGATCGTGCGTACCAGCTTATTGCAGGTATCGGTATCTCTCGCATGAATCAGATTGCTGCAAACACGGAACTCTCGCAGGCAGATGCACAGTCTCAGTTCCAGACAGCACTTTCGGGATCTATTGAGGCAGCACTCGCCGCTACCCAGCTTGGCCCGAATAACTACCAAAATTGGGCGATGCTCGGCAATGTGTACCAGACCGTAGTACCACTCAAGATTGAAGGTGCGTACGACAATGCAAAGACTGCGTACGATCAAGCGATCGCACTCAATCCAACAAGTCCGACACTTCCGTTCGTTATTGCGCAGCTTGAGATCGCTAACGAGAATCCAGCTGCAGCGAGCGAAGCATTGATGCAAGCTATCAATCTGAAGCGTGACTACACTCAGGCAATCTTCCTACTCTCCCAGCTTGAGGTTGAGCAGGGTAGAGCACGCGAGGCACTTGAGGCAGCGGAAGCAGCAGCGTACTTCGCGCCGAACGACCCTACGGTTCTCTTCCAGGTTGGTATCCTTCGTTCTGCGAATGGAAACAACCCAGGGGCAATCCAGGCACTGTCTCGCTCGGTTGAAATTAATCCGCAGTATGCGAACGCTCGCTTCTTCCTTGGTGTTATGTACGCGATTAGCGGCCAGTATCCAGAAGCTACACGTGAGCTTGAACAGGTTGCGGCTCTCTCTCCGGAGAACGCCCAGGCTGTAGCTAGCGACCTCGCAGCAGTTCGTGCAGGACGCAACCCGTTCCCGCCGACTCGTCTTGGAGCTCTCGGTATACCCCAGGCTCCGCTCGGAGAGACCAATACACCCGCCCGCTAGTTCTCTTAAGGGCGCATGGTACGCAAGATACTCACTTCGCTCACGGCACCCGTACGCGGCCTTCATCAGGCCGCGTACGTGCTTGCCGGCCTAACGCTCGCTAGCCAAGCACTCGCTCTCCTTCGGGATCGACTGTTTGCGCATAGCTTTGGTGCAGGCGACGTGCTCGATCTCTACTACGCAGCCTTTAAGGTTCCTGACCTCGTGTTTGCACTCGTTGCATCCTTGGTGTCTGCGTACGTGCTTATTCCACGCATTGCAGGAGGATCGCGTAAAGAATCGCAGGAACTTATATCACAGACCGCATCATTCCTCTTTATCGGAGGGGGGGCACTCTGCCTGGTACTCGCACTCTTCGCGCCGACACTCCTCTTCACCTTGTTCCCGGCTGCGGAAAGTTCTCCGAATGCTGAAGGGTTTGTGCTGCTCGCACGTATCCTCCTGATTCAACCAATACTGCTTGGACTCTCCGGGATCGTTACGAGCGTTACGCAAGTCCGTCGCCGATTCTTCTTGTTTGCACTCTCGCCAGTTCTCTACAATCTGGGCATTATCGCCGGTACGGTACTCCTGTACCCGCTCTACGGTCTCCCGGGTATCGGTATTGGGGTACTTGCAGGAGCGCTCGCACACCTCCTTATCCATATACCCGTGCTTATCGGAGAGAAGATGTTTCCCCGGCTCGTTATTCCGTCTCCGAAGGTACTGTGGAGTGTTATGAGCGACTCAGTGCCACGCTCCCTGGCACTTGCCATGGGATCGGTGACGGCACTCATCCTCACGATCCTTGCGGCGCGTACCGGAGAGGGAAGTATTGCCGTGTTCTCGCTTGCACAAAACCTTCAAGCGGTACCACTCTCGCTTATCGCAGCGTCCTATGCGACCGCCGCGTTCCCGGTTCTTGCTGAGAGTATGGAAGCGAAGCGATATGACGCATTCAAAGCGACGCTATCTGCGGCAGCGCGGCATATCGTCTTCTGGTCTGCGATCCTCTCAGTACTCATACTCGTGCTGCGCGCACATATTGTTCGTATCGTGCTCGGTACAGGTGCTTTTGACTGGGAGGCAACACGCCTCACGGCCGCTATTCTCGCACTGCTCGTTATTGGTCTTATGGCACAGGGTATTGTGCTGCTTGCGTCTCGTGCGTTCTATGCTGCCAAGAAGTCCTGGAACCCGCTCCTTATCCAGATTGGGGGACTTGTCGTATCCGTTCTTTCGGCAGGAGGACTCCTCACACTCTCGGCGCAGTTTCCCGAGACCCGTTACTTCATTGAAGCACTGCTGCGTGTTGAGGATGTTCCTGGGACCGATATTCTCCTTATCGCGGTTGGCAGCATGCTAGGATCGGTAGCGACAGGAGCGCTTGCACTCATAACACTTAGGACTGTTGCACCTGGAGTTGCCCGCTCCTTGCTCCGACCGGTGTTCGAGGGAGCAGCGTCCGCGATCCTTGGCGGGTCAGCTGCCTACGGCGTACTCTCGTTCCTTGGAAACCTCGCGCCAGCCACCACACTCTTCGTTGTCTTCACCGAGGCCTTCATTGCTGGTATGGTGGGCCTTATGGTGGCAGCAGCGGTGCTCGCCCTTCTGGCGAACCGCGAATTCAAGGATCTTGTCGATTCCCTGCGCCGGATGAAGCCATCGACCGCTCTCAAGCCTTCCGGACCGGTCCTTTCTGACCGTTCGGATGCTTAGCATGCCGAATGAACATACGTAATTTCTCGATAATCGCCCATATTGACCATGGAAAGTCGACCCTCGCGGATCGGCTTCTTGAGCGTACCGGTACCATCGAAGCGCGAAAGATGAGGGATCAGGTCCTCGACAAGATGGACCTTGAGCGCGAGCGCGGCATCACCATCAAGATGCAGCCAGCTCGCATGAAGTACAAAGGGAAGGATGGGAACGAGTACGTTCTGAACCTTATCGATACCCCAGGGCACATTGATTTTGCGTACGAGGTATCACGCGCATTGTCCGCCGTTGAAGGTGTCATTCTCCTCGTTGATTCGACACAGGGTATTCAGGCACAGACGCTTACCACGCTCCAGATGGCAAAGGACGCAGGATGTGTGATTATCCCGGTTATCTCAAAGATCGACTCACCAGCGGCGCGCCCGGACGACGTGTCGCTTGAGCTCGCAGAACTTCTTTCGGTTGACCCTGATAGCGTGCTTGCGGTCTCAGGACGCACCGGTGAGGGCGTCGAGGATCTTCTTGAGGCGGTTATCGCAAACGTACCCGCGCCGCGTCCGAGCGCAGGAGGACCGCGTGCGCTTATCTTCGACTTCTCCTACTCAACACACCGTGGCATCACGGTTTTCATGCGCGTGTTCGATGGGGAGTTTAAGAAGGGTGATGTGCTCAGGTTTGCGGCAGCGGGCGAGCGCTTCACCGCACTGGAGACGGGTATTTTTATGCCTGACGAGCTAGCGACCGAGTCTTTGTCCGCCGGCGAGATCGGCTATCTCGTGACTGGTGTGAAGCAAGCAGGTGTCGTGAACGTGGGAGACACCGTCATTACGAACGCAGGATCAACGATGGGGCTCGAAGGCTTTGAGCGTCCTCGTCCTGTAGTGTGGGCGTCGGTCTACCCTGAAAGCCAAGACGATCTTACCGAGCTCAGACAATCTCTTGAACGTCTTCGTCTTTCTGACTCGTCACTTACCTTTGAGGAAGAGTCTTCCGGTATGCTTGGCCGCGGCTTCAGGTGTGGTTTCCTTGGCATGCTTCACCTTGAGATTATTGTTGAGCGGTTAAAACGAGAGTTCAATCTCGAGCTTATCGTTACGATTCCAACGATCGCGTACGTAGTCACGGATAAGCGCGGGAAGCGGGAGACTGTCTATACGCCGTCCAAGTTTCCTGCGTTCGGTGAGACTGAAGCGATTGAAGAACCATGGGTGAAGGTGGTACTCATTACACCTGCTGACTCACTCTCAAACATGATTCAGCTCTTCCATGATCATGAAGGGAACGTGCTTGAGACCGAGACGCACCTCGATGGGCGCATTGAACTTGCCGTTGAGATGCCGCTTAGAGAGCTGATGCGCGGGTTCTTCGACAAAGTAAAGAATGCATCGTCTGGCTATGCGTCTCTCTCCTACGAGTTCCTTGATGAGCGCCCGGCAGATGTTGTGAAGCTTGAGATCTATGTAGCGGAAGAGCCAGTCCCGGCCTTCGCACGTGTCGTATCGCGCAGACGCGTCGTTGAGGAAGGCGAGCGCATGGTAGAGAAGCTCCATGAGATTCTTCCGCGTCAAATGTTTGTACTTAAGATACAAGCGCATGCGCTCGGTCGCATCGTCGCGTCACGTTCCATTTCCGCACTCCGCAAGGATGTTACCGGATACCTCTATGGAGGCGACATCACTCGAAAGATGAAGCTTCTTGAGAAGCAGAAAAAGGGAAAGAAGCGCCGTGGTGAACACGCGAAGATGGATATCCCGCAGGACGTTTTTATGAAGATGGTGCAGGATTCAGAACGCTAGTGAAGTTGGTATACTAGAGGCTCATGCCTCGGAAATCGAACAGACAGCATGCGAAGCGTGCCGGCGAATACCTCCTCGCAGGCGGTCTTTCCATTGTGGTGCTGGTCCTTGTGTGGGCAGTGTGGGGCATTGCGCGCAAGGAAGAGATAGCACGAAGCGCTGTCGACGACCGCAAGGCCGAACTCGCGGTTCTCAAAGAGCGAAAAGCGGTGTTTGAACAGAATCTCGCAGAGCTCTCAACAGAACGCGGCCAGGAGGCAACGCTGCGCCAGAATCATGGCGTTGCACGCGCTGGAGAAGAGGTTATTATCGTGGTGCCGCCAAAAGAGGATGAACTCGACCCTCACATGCCGTGGTACAAGCGGCTCCTTGGCTGGTTCGGTATTTGGTAAGAGCGGGTATAGTTCAGTGGTAGAATGCGACCTTCCCAAGGTTGAGATCGGGGTCCGATTCCCCGTACCCGCACTCCTTTGGTATACTGTGAGCACCTAAACCAATACTTATGGATCAAAAGAATGTCACCATTTATACGACCCCAACCTGTCACTTCTGCCAGATGAGCAAGGAGTTCTTCAAAGAGAACAATGTTTCCTACACGGAATACAACGTTGCAAATGATATGGAGAAGCGTCAGGAGATGATCGATAAGAGCGGACAGATGGGTGTTCCGGTTGTATTCATCGGAGACGATATGATTGTCGGATTCGATAAGAAGCGCTTCGTGGAGCTCCTCGGTCTTGAGGACGCTGCACCTGCTGCATAAGTGTTGAAGCATACAACCCGCGTCCTGTATGGGCGCGGGTTTTATGCTACTCTCTCGGTACGCCTCCGTAGTTCAATGGATAGAACATCTCACTCCTAACGAGACGATGTAGGTTCGATTCCTGCCGGAGGCATGCAAATGATATAATTGGCCAACTGTATGCCCCCGATCGAAGGAGATCATAGCGAGCTAAAGAAGCTTCTCGAAGAGAACCTCGCCGTGGCGAAGGACAACAACCGTCTCCTTCGCGAGATGCGCCGCAACGCGATCCTTGGGCTCATTGCAAAGATCGTGATCTGGCTCGTTATTCTCGGCGTACCGCTCTTCCTCCTCAGCTCGTACCTTGGTCCCCTCATAGATGCCCTTGCGGGTCAGGGAGGCGTCCCATCAGCACTCTTCGGGGTGCCGTCTGAAGATCAGATACAGCGTCTCATCGAGCAGTATCAGGGCACAGGCGAGTAGGGAAACGAAGGTGGAATCTATGGGCCGGTATGCTAGAATCGGCCTACTGCTTGGATAGCTCAGTTGGTAGAGCGCGCCCCTGAAGAGGGTGAGGTCCCCGGTTCGAGCCCGGGTCCAAGCACCAGAATCGAGCGTTCGATGGCGTATAGTGAAGGCATGCTGCGAAACCTTCTTGCCTGGGCTCAGCGTAACGAACGTCATCTCGGGGCGATCGTCTTTGTGTGGGGATTCATCACGGACATCATTACGTTCGTGTTTCTTGATATCTCACTCGTGAATCTAGTCTTCGCGGTGTATCTCGGGTTAGCAGCGTTTGCGATATTCTTCGGGCACTTCCTCTCTGCGCATCCTCCCGAGAAGCCGTCGATTCGCTACAAGAGTGCGATCGTCTTACTCCCCCTTGTAGCGCAGTACCTGATTGGAAACCTCCTCTCAGGATTTCTTATTTTCTATACAAAGAGTTCCGTACTTGGTGCGTCCTGGCCGTTCCTCATACTTATAGCGATTATATTCGTCGGAAACGAATGGTTTCGACGATATAAGGATCGCATCACATTTATGGCAGTCTTGCTGTTCTTTACTACCTACGCGTATGCCATCTTCGCGCTACCGCTCTATGTACGTTCCTTAGGAGCGCTCGTATTCATTGAGAGCACGGTGCTCGCACTCGTTACGTTCGGTCTATTCCTGCTTCTTTTATATCGTGCAGGACGCATGAAGCTGTCGCAAAGCGTACTCCCGATTATTGGCTCATGCCTCCTTATTACAGTCCTCGTCTCAAGTGCATACTTCTCAGGACTCATTCCACCAATACCCCTCACCCTTAAGGAAGGTGGTATCTATCACCATGTCGAGCGCCAAGGAGGGCAGTACCTCGTAGAGGGCGAGGGAAGTCGCCCATGGTACGACCTGCGCCCACAGGTACTCCATACCGTTCCTGGAGAGTCTTTGAGTGCCTTTACAGCCGTATTCGCGCCGATACGCTTCGGCACGGTTGTTGTCCATCGCTGGCAACGCTACAACGAGGAGAAGGGTGCCTGGGTCACGCAGAACAAGATAGCGTTTCCCATTGCTGGAGGACGTGCTGAAGGATATCGCGGGTACTCAGAGTCTACGAATCCGTTACCTGGAGAATGGCGGGTCCGGGTTGAGACTGAGAACGGGCAGGTGATTGGACAGATGCGATTCAGGCTTGAGCGAGTGCAAACACCACCCGTCCTTCACAAAGACGTACGATAAAAGAAACACCCCGGAATGTTCCGGGGTGTTTCTTAGAGAGCACTAACCCGCCTTAACGCGTAACTTCGTCTGACGAGCCTTATCGAGCTTTGGTAGAATAAGAGAAAGAAGTCCGTCCTTAGCACCTGCCGAGGAATTATCGACGTCCACTTCCTGAGGAAGAAGGATCGTACGCGAGAAAGAGCCCCAGAAGAGCTCACGGGTGAAGTAGTCTGAGTCAGTGACCGAATCGCGCTCGTCACGAGATCCTTCAATTACCACCATGTCACGACTAATAGACACATTAAGCTCATCCGGACGTACGCCAGCAACGAATGCGCGGATAACAATTTCGTTCGGTGTTTGATACACATCAACGGGAAGTTGACCTTCGCTCTGGTCTTCGTCGATCACGCTCGCGTAGGTGCGAGTCTGGGGAGCACTCATAGGAACAGGTGTCTGCATGCCACCCTGCATGGGAAGGAGGTCGTCATCGAACGCGTCATAGTGATCGTCCATCGGGGCGGAGCCGGAGAGGCGGTCGAAGAAGGATCGTTTTTTCATACGCGTATTAGATTTCGCAGGTATTGGTTGGTAACGTTCGGTAACGGAGATATTTCAAGACTTCAAAGAGAGCGAAGAGAACGACGGCGCCGCTCCATACCATGAAGAAGGCCAGGAGCGTGAACGAACCGCTTCCATCAATTATAAGGAAGTTGAAAAGCGCATGCAATGCGATTGCAAGGATAAGTCCGATAGTTGCGCAGATTGTGCGTACCCAGCGGCTCTTTCGGAATGAGAATGCAAGTGAGAATCCAATCACCGCAGACGCAACAACATGAAGAAGTGTTGAACCGATGAAGCGAAGGTTTCCGGTGAGGAGTCCTTCGATCATGTTGCCGCCAGAGAACGGTGCGATGAGGAAGAGCGCGTTCTCGAGTGCAGCGAACCCGAGCGCGACCGTGATCATGTACATCACGAGATCAATCGACTCGTTGACGGAGCGACGCCAGAGAACGATGACCGCAGCGAGTAGATACTTCACCGTCTCCTCAATAGCTGCCCAGCCAATAATCACGGGGATACCGGCAGGAAGGGTAAGAACCGCAAAGCGCTCTAGGGGGAGTACGAGAGCGACCGAGAGCATGCCCGCCACAACGGCAAGTGCAATCATGGGGCGCGGCTCAGGGCAGCGTCTATCTTCCTTCAAAAGGAAGTACAGCCACACCATGGCAGGCAAGATGCCTCCGAGGAAGGCGAAGAAAAGGGTCTCGAAGGATAGCATCCCCTCTATTCTACACTGCCGAAGAAGGCCACGTCTCCACCATAAGCAGAGTATCGCCGGTGCGGACGCTCTTCCAGATCTCTTCGGTTACGAAGGGCATGAATGGGTGGAGGACCTTCAAGAGATCGCTGAGCAGGGAGTGTAAGAGTGTTTTTCGCGAGGCTTTGGCTGTGTCATCGTCTCCCGCGAATATCGCCTTGGACTCTTCGATAAGCTCGTCTGCAAGACGGTGCCATGCGTAGTGGTAGACCTTCTCAGCAGCGAGGTAAATGCGGTGTTCGTTAATATCAGTTGTGATGTCAGTGATGAGCGCATCAAATTCTGCACGAATAGTATGGTCTGCTTCGGTTAGTGCACCTCGCAGATCTGCACCTTCGCTTTCGGTTAAGACGTACCGGGTAATATTCCAGAGCTTGTTCGCAAAGTTCTTGTATCCCTTGATCTTGTCCTCACTGATACGAGTATCTGTACCCGGTGTGTTACCGACGATGAGTGCCATGCGCGCGGCATCTGCACCGAACTTGCTAGCGATCTCGAGCGGATCGAGATTATTGCCGAGAGACTTCGACATCTTGCGTCCCTGCGCATCACGAACGAGCCCGTGGAGATAGACCGTCTTGAAGGGGATGTCGTCGAGTGCAAAACCGGTCATAAGGATCATGCGCGCAACCCAGAAGAACAAAATATCGTATCCCGTTTCAAGGAGAGCGGTCGGATGGTACGCCTCAAGGTCCTTTGTTTTTTCAGGCCATCCGAGCGTCGAGAACGTCCAGAGTCCCGAGGAAAACCACGTGTCGAGGGTATCCTCGTCCTGAGTCCATCCTTCTCCCTCAGGGGCCTCGCCTACCGCAATCTCATCACCCTTGTACCACACAGGAACCCGGTGTCCGTACCAGATTTGTCTGCTGATGCACCAATCACGGAGATTCTCGATCCAATGAAAGTACGTCTTATCAAAATGCTCAGGAAGAATCGTAATGCGTCCATCACGGACCGGATCGAGCATGAGTTCTTTGAGGGACTTGCCACGACCAGGAATCTCCTTGTTTACGTCAATAAACCACTGGAGTTTTGGTAAGGGCTCGATAACACCGCTCGTGCGCTCGGCGAGCGAGATGTTCTGAGTAATGTCTTCTTCCTTCTCAAGAAGTCCTTCCTCGCGGAGCCACTCAATAACCATGTCACGAGCCTCGGACGTCTTCTTGCCGTTCAAGCGGCCGTCGACCATCATTTTTGCGTATTCGTTTATAACCTGCGTGCGTGGAAGGTCATGACGGTCTGCAATATCCCAGTCAATCTGACTGTGCGCAGGGGTTACACCGAGTGCGCCTGTACCGAACGCCGGGTCTACCTCTACATCCGCAACGATACGAATTGCTATTGGTACATCGCAGAAGACCGCTTCATAGGTTTTTCCAACGAAGTCTTTGTAGCGAGGATCGTCCGGATGAACGGCGACGGCCACGTCTCCAACTTTAGTCTCTGGGCGAGTCGTTGAGATGCTAATAGGGAAGTCCTTTGCATACTTAAAGGTATAGAGTTTCGCCTTACGCTCTTCATGTACGATCTCATCATCTGAAATTGTTGTTTGACCCTTCGGGTCCCAGTTCACAATGCGATTGCCGCGATAGATAAGTCCTGCGTCGTACATCTGCTTGAAAACGGTGCGAACGGCACGGGTGCGTGTCTCGTCGAGAGTAAACGCTTCGCGTGACCAGTCTAACGATGCGCCCATCACTTTAAGCTGATTCACGATGGTGTCATGGCTTTCCTCGGCAAATGCACCAATGCGCTTCAACAGTTCCTCACGTCCAAGATCATGGCGACTCTTTCCTTCCTTTTTACTAATCTCTTTTTCAACGACGGACTGTGTGGCGATTGCCGCGTGATCGGTGCCAGGAATCCAAAGAGTTCGATATCCCTGCATGCGCTTTGCACGAACGAATACGTCCTCAACGGCGAGCATAAGCGCATGTCCCATATGGAGGCGTCCGGTGACGTTTGGAGGAGGAAGGACGATGGAATACGCCTTTGCGTCGGGTTTTGTGAGTCCGTCCGCGATCATCCGGTCTGGGTTGAAATACCCACTCTCCTCCCATTCCTGATAGATACGGGATTCAGTAGCTGTAGGGTCGTAGGGCTTCAGAAATTTATCGTCCATTTACTATGGAATATAGCAAATAAAACCCTTTTTCTGTATCCTTACCGAGGGCCAGCATCTGAAAGGGGAAGGCATGAGCCACAAGGCTGCACATTGGAGGAAACTGATACATGCTGCGAAGGCTACGGTATGTGAGAAGCTCTCATCGCTTTCGCAACGGAGTCGCGTGTATCGACGGAAGCGATCGAAATACGAGAGCACGTTCGTGCGCATGAACACGCACACACGCTGAGACAACGCCCGCGGGACATAGTCCTGCGGGTGTTCGCTTATGTAAGAGAGAGATTGCCGTTTGCGCGCATCTCGTCCGGCCTTGTGTATTCTTTCTTGAGCGCTCGATAGTAACCGGCTATCGCAATCATAATCGCATTGTCGGTGGTGAAGCGTGCTTCCGGAATGCGTAGTGATACGTCCGGATGCTCAATTGCAATCTTCTCTGTGAACACACGCCTAATGTGCGTGTTAGCGGATACCCCACCACCGAGTACAAGTGTCTTTGCACTGGTTTCTTGGAGCGCGCGTGACGCTTTTAAAAACAGCACATCACTTACCGCATCCTCAAATGCATGGGCAAGTTCTTCCTTTTCAATAGCAGAGAGCACTCGATCCTTCACCATATACAGCACCGCGGTCTTAAGCCCTGAGAATGAAAAGTCACAGGTGGTATCACGCATCATGGGGCGTGGAAGTGTAGGTAAAGTTTCATTTCCGCGTAGGCGAGCCGCTTCGGCGAGTTTCGAGATTTCAGGTCCTCCTGGATAGGGAAGAGCGAGCATGCGAGCGACCTTGTCGAAGGCCTCGCCAACCGCATCGTCTTTGGTCTGGCCAATGAGACGGTACGAGAGCCACTCATCCATAGACACGAGCTCGGTATGGCCTCCTGAAATAAGAAGTCCGAGTACAGGAAGGGTAACGTCACGTATTTCAAACGTACCGTCTTCGTTTGGTGTGGTAAGTGCGGAGAGCAGATGTCCCTCCATGTGGTTTACACCTATAAGTGGCTTCTTCCAGACCATCGCTAAGGCGCGGGCAAGATTAACCCCTACCCAAAGTGCAGGCTCAAGTCCGGGTCCATGGGTTACAGCGATAGCATCGATGTCAGGAACCTCCGCCTCGTCGAGGAAGGCGAAAAGTGCTTCTGCAAGCTCTGGTTCACGAGTAAGGAGGGTCCCGATCTCTGTTCGTATATCGTCCGGGAGAACCTGCCGGTCTTCATGTAATAGTTCTGCTTCCTCAAGTGACGCTGCGAGGACGGGGACGAGGTTCTTCGCATGTTCGCGCTTAGCGACGGCAGGGAACACCCCACCGAATTCTCGGTGTATGTCTATCTGCGAAAGAAGTGCGTTACCAAGAACGTTGAATGTAGCGGCATGCTCATCTCCCGTACATTCAAGTATCGAGATAGCCGTCTCGTCGCACGAGGTTTCAATTGCGAGTATCTTCATCAGGTTCTACGAGTGTCCACGGCATCGGACCTCCTGCAGGGATAAGAAATCCGGACGAGCTCTTATGTCCATTACCTCCATATTTTCGTGCGATCAAAGAAACATCGACAGACCCGTCTCCACGGATGGAAACCCCGAATCCTTTCGGATGTGCGGCCACAACGAGCGAGAATGGTCCCTGCTTCTTTGCAAGCAAGTTTCCAACGAGCGACTTCATCGGCTTGAACGGGTGTGCGGTTGCGAAATACACCTGGTGTCCTTCAAATTCAACGAGCTTTGCGTGGTCAACCGCGTGGGCGGCAAGTATCTCGAAGTATTCTCCATAGGTTCTGATCTTCTCAAGGAACGCTTCGCCTTTTTCTGGGTCGTCCAGTGTTGTAGCAAGCTCGTCCCAGGACTCAAACGTATAAGGCTTTACAGCGACGTAGGAGATAATCGCGCGAGTGTCCGGCAACGTGAACAAAAAAAGATCATCGTCCTCAACATAGGAGAGGAGTTTCGGCGTTAGTTCCTCCGGATGGAAATAGTGCCAAGCGAGTGTCGCGCCTGAGCGGTTGTTATCAAAAATGGATCCTGGGAACGATTCAGTAACCTCCTGTACTCCTGCATGGTGGTCGAGTATGACGAGACTGTTTGCGTCTTTTGCGATCGCATCCATCTGTTCCTTGTCATACACAAAGTCTATAAAGTAGAGGTCGGCTCCCGTAACGTCCGGCATAGGGTCGTCCCCACGGGTAAGAGGGACGTACTCCGCAGTGTCGCCGAACTTTTTCCAGGCCGCATAGGCGCCCCCGAAACCGTCGGGGCAGCTGCCGTGGTAGAAGACGATGGTGCGATTTGCCATATACGTATGGTTATAGCCTATTTAAGCCGAATGCGGAACCTGAGAGTCTAAATTGGTTTACGGTATACTGGTACACTATGCGAGATATTTGGCGGGATGATGTTCCGCAAACAACGAACCCATTAAGGTTCTTCCTTTTCGCCTCGAAGCCGCACGCACGTGCCGCGCTCCTCGCGACGCTCTTCGTTGCGGTAGCAAGTGTGCTGCAGGCTTTCATTCCATATATCTATAAGCTCATTGTCGACGCGGCGACGAATATACAAGCAGCGTCTTTTGATCCTCTTTGGCACGCGGTTATCCTCTTCATAGTCATCAGCCTTACGAAGAGTCTCTTGTTCCGTTGCAGTGGCTTCGCTGGTGCTCAGTGGGCGACTGGCATACGAGCCACCGGGCGAGCAGCGCTCACGTCATACCTCACCCTTCATAGCCATCAGTATTTCTCGGATCGATTTGCTGGCTCCTTATCAAATAAAATCAAGCAAGCCGCAGATGGGGCAAAGGACATCGCCGAAGCATACCTATGGCAATTCCTTGGTTTCTTTGTCTCCGTGATCGCGGGGTTTACGATTGTATTTTCGACCAGCCCCTTGATCGGCTGCATGTTGTTCGCGCTCTTCGTTACGATTACTCCGCTCAACGTATACATCGCACGCAAGCGCATTCCTATATCAATTGCTGGCCAGGAAGCTGAAACGAGGCTAAATGGTGCGTCGGTCGACATGATCACGAATATGACTGCTGTGCATGAGTATGCACAGCGTCCGTATGAGATGTCGCGTATCAAGGAACTCGTAAAGGAACGCAGAATACGTGGACTTAAGAATTGGCACTTCAGTGAGTGGACGTTAGTCGGTAATAACCTCATACAGGCTGTCTTCACAGCAAGTATGTTGCTTACCGCAGTCTATCTTGCTACGCAGGGCATTCTTTCTCCTGGAGATGTTGTCTTGTTCCTTGCCATGATTGGAGTATTCGAAGGCCAACTAACCTTTATTGGCAGTCAGCTCAATAATTTTGCAGAGACATGGGGTACGGTTAAGGAGAGTCTGACCGAGATAACAGCCACCTATGATGTCGCAGATGCACAAGAAGCAGAGCCGCTTCCTGTTACGGATGGAGCGCTTTTGCTCGACAACATCACGTTCGCCTATGCAGGTTCGTATGTATTTAAGAATCTTTCACTCGCGATTCCAGCTGGTCAGAAGGTCGGGTTCATAGGAAGGAGCGGTGCAGGAAAGTCGACGCTTATGAAGCTGTTGCTCCGTCACTATGACATCGAGAGCGGTGCGATTTTCATCGACGGGAACGATATAACCAAGGCTACAAAGGAAAGCGTGCGTATGGCAATTGCCGTTGTGCCACAAGAACCAGCACTGTTCCATAGAACAATTCGGGAGAACATTGCGTACGGAAAGCCGGAAGCTTCGGAGGAAGAGATTATTCGTGCTGCACAACAGGCTCAGGCCCATGAGTTCATAGAAGCCCTACCTAAGGGATATGAGACTATGGTCGGCGAGCGCGGCGTAAAGCTGTCAGGTGGACAGCGTCAGCGTGTCGCTATCGCCCGAGCACTTCTGAAGGATTCACGAGTACTTCTCTTAGACGAGGCGACGAGTGCGCTCGATAGCGAGAGTGAGGTACTCGTGCAGAAGGCACTCTTAACGCTCATGGAGGGGCGTACGGTTATTGCCATCGCGCACCGTCTCTCTACGCTTCGTGCCATGGACCGCCTCGTGATATTCGATCGCGGCATGATCGTCGAGGACGGGACGCACGACGAGCTTATCCAAAAGGGAGGACTCTATGCCGATCTCTGGAATCACCAGGCGGGAGGCTTCCTTGAAGACTAGAAAGGCTTAGTGACCGCCCTCAACGAGGGCGGTCACGCGTGTCTCTCCTGTCGCTGGAGAAAAAAGGAACAATCACTGCGACAGCAATGAATCCAACAATGAGACCAACGGTCAACGTATCGTTGTGAACAATCGCACTAGTTACAGTAGCAAGGAGCGCTTTAATCTTCTCCATGATGGCACCTCTTTCCATCACAAATAATAGCAACGGAGCACGCACAGAGTCCGGCCGTAGGGCCGGACTCTGGATAACTTTAGTGCGCGCTGAGGAATTCGAATCCCCGACCTTCTCAACGTCAATGAGACGCTCTAACCAACTGAGCTAAGCGCGCATGTGTTCGCACGATACCGTATTTGGCGATACCATTCAACCTATGGAGATACTCCGTCTAAGCGAGGTTGGTATTGAGCATGCTGCACAGAAAGCGGCTCAGGTTCTCAAGAAAGGAGGACTGGTGTTATTCCCAACAGACACGATCTATGGTCTTGCTGCGGACGCAACGAATCCAAAAGCTCTTGCAAAACTTCGCGAGCTTAAGGGCAGGGAAAAGAAGAAGCCAATCTCCGTTATCGTCCCAGATGTCGCTTCCATAGAGACGTACGCTGTCCTAAACGATGTATCACGCTCACTTGCCGAGCGGTTCCTTCCTGGAGCACTCACGCTCGTGATGCACGCTACGAAGAACATTCCTGAAGAACTTCAGTTGAATGGTGCAATTGGTATTCGTATTCCAAATGACCCATTCTGTATTGCCCTTGCACGTATCTTTGGAAAACCCTATACCGCAACCAGCGCAAACAAGTCAGGACGAGAGACACCAGTATCAGTCAGAGAGGTGCTCACGCAGTTTGGTCACGAAGTGAACACTATTGCGCTCGCCATAGACGATGGAGATCGCAATAGTAAAAAGCCATCGACCGTCGTCACGACGGTCGATGGTGTGCCCTATGTGCTGCGAGAGGGCGTACTCTCACGAGAGGAACTAGGACTTTAAGAATGAAAGGTAAACGACCCCGCCAGAAGAGGCGGGGTCGAGAAGCAGTGTTCAGAGGTAGAGCTCTTCGCAAGGATTGGTGTTGTGGTAGCAGACCTGGCCGTACGGCGTGTTCCTGACGCACGCCGTGATCGCGAGTCGCCGGGCGGTAACCCAGTTCTGATGCTGGCCGTACCAGGTCTGGCCGAGGGTGTTGTAGGTCCAGCAGCGATACACGAGTACAGCCGCAGCAGCGGCCGTGCTCGACTCAGTAGCGGCGGACGGCGAAATCGCCGGTGCTGCGCTAGCAGCCCCCGTGAGGACCGCGAGCGCCAGAACCGGCGCAAGAAGAATCTTTTTCACTCGAACTCTCCGTTGAAAAATTGAAAAGGTACGCGGTACTCCTTCGACCCTACCGCGTAATGTATACGTTCGTCAAACTGCCTACGATACCGGGAACCAGCCGGTAGCCTTGCGGCTTGTCGCAACCGAGTGGGTAAGGGGCTCTCCACGTCCGGTCTCACAAACAAGTTTCAGGCTCTGGAGCGCCTTTTCCCACTGATATCCGTTGATACGGTAAAACTCGGTAATCTCACTCCAGCCAGTTTGGCTGAATTTAACGAGCGTCCCGCGGCCGCCGCTCTCCGAAAGATCGATACGGATGGTCGTAGGGAACTCAGCCGGGTTCTTTGAGAACGTGCTCTTCAACACGGTCCATATGAGCATCTTGTTTTTTCGGTAGTCAGCGACGGCAACATGCGTCGCCTGTTCTTCGCCGAAGCCAAGCTTTAGTTCGCCACCTTTCTTGGGATCACCCGTGATATCGCGAGAATACCAACTGCGGAGTCCGCCGAGGGTAGTCATGATCTCATACACGCTGCTCATAGGCATCGCTATCTCGACATCAAAGGTGATTTTTTCCATACCGAAGAAGGGTAGAAACGCGAAAGCGCCCCGAAGGGCGCTTTTCGGTTAGACCTTGCTGACCTTGATCGCGTTCTGTCCCTTAGGACCTTCAGCGATTTCGAATTCGAGCGTGTCTCCCTCGCGAAGATCGTCAAAGTTGACGTTCACGAGCTCGTTGGAGTGGAAGAAAAGATCCTTCGCTGCTCCTTCGATGCGGATAAAGCCGAACCCCTTATCGGTAAGTCCTGCAATTGTTCCCTGCTGCATATGCGATGTTTTTGTGAGAGCACCTAAGTAAGTATCAATGAGGCTGGATATCGAAACTACGATTTCCGTACTACTTACTCAGCGCTACGTTGATACAATCAGATTACTACAATCGTATTATTTTGTCAACTCATTCTCCGTTGGCGTTGCTTCTGCATAACGAGCCGAAAGCTGTTTGTAGTATTTCGAGTTGAACGCGATGATCGTCATTAAGAGACCGAGAATACCTCCCGTAATGAAGACGAGCGCGATGCCTCGGTCAGGTCCCGTACCAAACCAATCGCCGATAAGCGCGACACCAGCACCAGTCGTCATGAAAGGAATAAAGATGAACTGTGTCAGAGGCCCAATAAGGAATGCAGTAACGGGGGAGGCAGACTGCTCGATGCTCTGCGCGAATCCGAAGACACGGCCTTGTCGTTCGAACGGTACTACCTTCTGCAAGGTTGTATGTTCTGCGGCTTCAGCGTAGGGGCCGAGCAACATCCATACAAAGAAGCCGATAGACAAGAGGACAATGGACGGCTGTATCGTGAAGAAGATACAGACGGTCCAGGTGATCAAGTTTACGAGAAGCAAGGTACGCAGCGGGTTCTTCCCGAGGCCGGTCTTAGCGATGATGATGCCACTTAGGATGAACGCAGTAGAGAGCACCCCGATCAACACGCCCCACGTTTGCACTGAGACGAGCGAGAGTCCATAGGCATCCATAAGTGCCATGAACATACCACCAATAAAGTTGTTGAACGTGCTGAAGAAGATAAGTGCGAAGAGTCCAGGCACTGCAGCGACAATGCGGATCGTGCCGCGGATATCCATACGCCTTTTCTCCTTAGGAGTGCCTTGCACATGCTCAGGGCGCTTCTCAGGGATCGTAACGAATAGGAGATGCAAGAAGGCGAGAGTCGTTAAAACAAGCGCGAAGACATGAACATAGAAGATGCCACCCCACGCAACCAAGAATCCACTAATGATCGAGGTAGTTAGGAATCCGATGCCGGTCACCATACCGACGAGTCCGTTCGCCCTATCTCTTCCGTCTTCTGGGATGAGCAGGGTAACCGTTGTTGGAAGGGTAATGGTACGAAGATTGCCCGCGGTCACACCGAACATAAGAAGGAGCACAAGCGTCCAGAGAGCGAAGCCCGATACGTCACGGAACGCTTCTTCGGGAGTCGCGATAAGGAATAAAAAGGATGCTGCGTAGAAGAGGAATGAGACCACGCTCGATCCGAGCATCACGTATTTCTTACGATGGTGATCAACGATGCTTCCGAACCAGAAACCGGATCCAGCGGTGAGTACAAGATAGGTACCGGCAAGGAGTCCTGTTGCGAATACGGACTGTGTCTCAAGGTATATCCAGAAGGTCAGGGCGAACCAGACCGTGAAATTCACGATCGAGGCTACGGCGGTGTTCACGAGGATACTGTAGAAAGTTTTCATAGGAAATGTAATGTGTCAGATACTAGCACCTTTGAGGGTGTGCTGGCGATGAAGCGTCTGACTATGCAAAAACGCACTTCATATAGAAAGGTGAACCAGTGACTCGTTACTGGTGTCTCATTATATTTGTGACCCAAACGGGAAATAATTGGAACCAGCTCGTGCAGGAGCTTAATTCTTGGATGATATTTGGCCGTTCTCTCAGAAGCTACGACTTAAAGTCACAGGCTCAGTAGAGGGGAGGAATTAGCCGTCCTCCCAATTCGGCGTGCTCAGAAATACTTTCTACGTAAGAGCACGATACGTAGGCGGACGCCGCTAAGGAAATAGTAGTTAATTACGTCCCAACAGTGTCGCCACCAGAACTTCCGAAATAGATGTACGTCAGACAGCATGACAAGCTGTCGACGCTCCCACTCAGACTGCTCTTTGTCGCATTCGGTACATAGAAAGGTTTTCAGGCTTTCTGTCCGTGCTCCGCAGTGACAGCGATTCGTGTTCTCACATCTCTCGCAGAGGTTCTGGAACTTACCTACGGGGACATCACACTCCAAGCAGGTGAACTCATATGTATCTGACCAATCTTCGTATTCGTCGAATTGTTCGTCCTGTTCGTGTTCCATGTCGCTTCTCCTTGTGTGGTGTATTCCACAAAAGAAGACCACTACCGCTTTTCTCCACGAGGGAGTGGGATAAGGTGTGGATCGTACTTCCTTCCTCTTGCACTCTGATTAACCCAAACGAGTGAGAAGGTGGCTGAATTGCCATTTCCGATTAGCAAAGTAAATCCGTAGTCCTAAAAGATAATAGAACAAAAGCTTATAAAAGTCAATACGTGACCCACGTTAGTGAGAATTGGAATCAATTAGTACAGGAGCTCAATGCTTGGCTTGTGTTTGGAAGGTCTCTAGATAGGGAGGTACTTAAACTACAAAACCCCGCACCATCTGGTTACGGGGTTCCCGGGACTAATCGGGCTAAGTCTCTGCTCAGGTTTTGAAAGTGAATCCTCGACGCTCGAGCATTCTCCTGAGTCCTGTAATCATGTAGTTGCTCAGACCGCTCTCTTTCAATTCTGCTTCAGAATGGTTCACGAGATCACCAAATGTTGTGATTCCGATCGCGCGCAATTTGTTCAATGTGGCGGTTGGCGTATACATTCCTTCCAGATTGCCAATTAGTGTTGAAAGCAGTAGTTCCTTGGCGTTTGGATCCGGAAGGACCTCAGTTGCTTCGGAAAGAAGTGTCTCATACTTTTCCATGGCTTCAGAAGTCATGGAATTGCGTAGGTGGGTGAGCACCTGGCACGAAGTGCATGGCTGGGTAGGTGAGCACCCAGGCCTGTGGTCAAGAATCAAAGCCCGCATGTCTTGTCTCCCAAAAGCGAGTTCTGGGTTCAATATACTGAAATTTGTGGATATGTCAATAAATACTCACGATTCATACACCCCACCGTATAAAGTGGTTCGACTGATTACAGCGGTGCTTACGTATCGCCCTGTAAAATAAGGCTGAAAATTCTGTGATCCCACGGGGAATCGAACCCCGATTTCCTGCGTGAAAGGCGGGCGTCCTAACCGTTAGACGATGGGACCTTTCTCTGTTTGTCGCACGTATGTATCCTACATTTTTGAGCCCGGAAATGCTAGGATGCAGGAGTTCCAAGCCACGGAGAGGTGCGTGAGTGGTTGAAACGACCGGTTTCGAAAACCGGCATGCCGAAAGGTATCGGGAGTTCGAATCTCCCCCTCTCCGCCAAAGAAAAGGGCGCCTGCTTTCGCGGGCGCCCTTGGTCACTTATAGCGTATCCTCAAGGAAAGCTTTTACAGAATCGCTCCCGGCCTTTCCTTCGTACGCGAGGTTACCATTTACGAATGTCCGCGTGTCGTTCATAGGTTCGAGGAACCTATAAATGCCATTGCGGTTGGTTTCGCGCAAGCGGCGCGCGATCCCCCTCGTTCTGTTCCCCGCGAACGGAGCTCCAAACAACTCGTTGCCGAAGGTGAAGTGCGGGGTGAGCCGCGAAGCACCTTCGAGCAGGAAGCGAAAGTCCCGGACTTCGGGCAGGCAACTGAGCATGCTCATGTCCGTAAACGTATCGCCGGCTATTCTGATAGACAGGCTCGAAACGTCCCGTCCAGCAGCTTTCGCTGCACGACGGATTAGCCAATCTACACAGCGTCCTTTAGAAGCGAGACGAGGAACGATGTATGTCGTATAGCGTTCCTTTGCGGGATTGCTCTCGTCATACATACGGAAGTTACGTGGCCTGCCGAAAAGAAGACGCGATGTATATATGCGTTCACGGATTTCGCACATCTCCTCGTATGCTCGTCGACCTCTGAAATCGAGCTGGATACGGAATCGAAGTCGTTGTACATCAGCAATACCGAGATCAAAATTTCGCTCGTCTTCAAGAACAGAGAGCGCATTGTGAATCTTGAAATCGGCGTCGAGCTCTTGTAGTGCCCGTCGCAGCGTCCAGTACCAGTCATCCATGCCCGGGAGAGCGAGGTAAGAAAGGTCAGGTGCATATCCACCGCTCTCTTGAAGCAGTTGCGGTACGCCCCCGAAAGGACACATCGCATCCGCATCGAGCTGGCCGCGATAATTTACAAGCGACTTATGCGAACGAGGTCTCGAGAACCCATGCCGTTTAACCGATAGGTCATACTGCACTGGTGACATAAGCAACTCTTCAGACCGTGCGCTCGCATGGATAAGCGCGCTTCCCATACGAGCAAATGTATCGGTAGTTATCCGAGATTCCTCCGTACCGTCGCTCGTTCCATCAAGGTCGAGGACGTTAATGACGCCTGTGTCGGCAATCTTGCCGACCAGGACGCTGTTCTTGAATGGATCAAATGTGTTCCCATCCATCTGTAGTCCCCCTGAATGTGAATGAACAGTCCCGCGGACTATACACTACATTTTCTGAAGCGTTCATGAACCCTCTAGAAGAGCCTAGATACGCTATACTAGGCAAATCATGCCGATATCCCTTCCAAAACCAAAGGAATGCGTTGACTGTGGGGACGGCGCCATCTTCCACAAGGTTACCTATATGAGCATCGTTGTAGACGAGCTCATGGCTCCGTTGTCGCAGCCCAATCCATTCCTGCGAGGCTTTGTTCGCTTTGTGTATGGCATTGAGCGGAAGCTCACTCCAAGAATCCTTAACCAGATGATGCGGTGGGGTTGGGCAACGAGAGTAACGGAACCGGATGACGATACGCAGCTCCTCGCACTCATGCTTTGGAACGAAGCAAAAGAACGGGACATAACTGTTTCCGAATTTAGGCTCTTCGGTCTGCCGCGTAACATCTTTGTGGCGACATACCCTGATGGTCGTCAGATTGCGTACGAGGGCATCCCAATGCCAGGCAATGCGGATCTTGAGCGTGTGCCTTGGATGGATAACAAAGCAGTCCTAAAGCAGAAGTTCCGGAAACTTGGACTCCCGGTTGCGAAGGGTGGTGCGGTATCAACTCTTAAGGATGCGAAGAAGCTCTTCAAAACACTCACGCCGCCCGTTATTGCAAAGCCGTTCTCAGGCTCTGCATCACGACATACCGTACTTCATATAACGAATGAGGAAGAACTTGCACGAGGATTTAGTATTGCGAAGGAGATCGCACCGAAGGTAGTTATCGAAGAAGAACTCGTGGGTAGCGTATATCGCGCAACAGTTGTTGACGGAACGTTCGCTGCAGCACTTCGCCGTGATCAACCCCATGTAGTCGGTGACGGAACGAGCACCATAGCGGAACTTGTTGCGAAGGCGAACGAACATCCAGGACGCCAAGGCCCATACTTCCATCACATGAAGCTTGATGAGTATGCAAAGGAAGAACTCGTATGGCAGGGGCTTACGTTCGAGAGTGTCCTACCGGAAGGGGAGCGCGCAATCCTGCATCAGAAAATCAACTGGAGCGTAGGAGGGACAACCTGTGATGTCACGGATGAGACGCACCCAGACAACATCGCACTTTTCGAAGAGGTGGCGAGAGCACTTAATACGAAGATGGTAGGTCTCGACTTTATCATTGGCGACATGACCAGGTCCTGGAAGGAGCAGGAACGGTGCGGCATCCTCGAGTGCAACAGTATGCCGTTCTTCGACAACCACCACCTTCCGTTCGAAGGAAAGCCGAGAAACGTGGCTGCCCTTATCTGGGACATGAACGAAGGCTAGTCGTTCATTTCCTTTTCACCTACCCCTCTGTTAAACTTCATATATAGGTCGAATTGCCAGCCAATATATATTGGATGGCTTTGTTTTCGGCCTTTTGGGCCTTAGACAGAGTCGTTCACCAAACAACAACATGACTGATGACACACAGATGGACCCTATGGTCGGTGGCGAGGAGGAGGTAGCTCCTGTCGCACCAACCGAGGAGGGCATGGAGGAGGCGCCTTCCGAGGCTGCTCCCGAGGCTGGCGAGGAGGAGGCTGCATAAGCCCCTTTCGCAAAGAAAAACCGCATCCTTGGATGCGGTTTTTCTTTATCTTAAGAGTGCTTCATCAACCACTGATAGATATCCTCGAGCGCTTTCACCGCGTCACCCGCCGCAATGTTGTTCTGGTGATAGAGCTCGTCCGTGCAGTCTCCTGCGGCCCATACGCCGTCTACCGAGGTGTGTTGGTTCTTTGGGTCGGTCACAACACGCCCTACCTCGTCGAGCTCGACAAGTCCTCTTGCGTACTCAGTATTCGGAATCACACCGATCTCGACGAAGACACCAGTAACCGGAAGTTCGGTAACAACACCAGTATCCCGATCCTTAACGATAAGTCCCGATACGAACTTGTCGCCAAGGACCTCAACCGGCTCCGCGTTTAGTACGGTCTTCATATTCGGATGTGCGAGTACCTTCTCAACGGTTATGGCGTCTCCCTTAAATGACGCGTGGCGGTGAATGAGAGTTACAGACTTCGCGTAGGCAAGGAGCTGGGCTGCGGTCTCAAGTCCTGCGTTTCCGCCACCTACAACCGCAACGTCCTGTCCTGAGAACATCGGGCCGTCGCAAGACGCGCAGTAGGTAACACCCATGTTCTCGAATTTCTCAGCACCAGGCACCATAAGCTTCTTCCTTCCGGCTCCTGACGCAAGGAGGACCGAGCGTCCTGTGTATGTCTTCCCGTCACGCGTCGTTGCCATGAACACGCCCTCAGCCTTCGTAAGGCTCTCAACACGGTCTCCCTCAACAATCTCAAGTACATCTTGTTTGTAGGCCTCAAGATGCGCCTTAAAAGACTTCTTAAGGTCTTCTCCCTTAATGTTCACAGTACCTATCCAGTTCTCGATGCCATCTGAGACTGTGGACTGCCCACCAATCTCTTCTGCGATGAGTACAGCCTTAAGGCGTTTACGAGCGGCGTAGACGCCTGCGGCGACACCTGCAGGGCCGCCACCGATGATGATGAGATCGTTCATACGTCCAGTATAGCAAAATCCCCTGGAGAGAGCTCCAGGGGATTTCGTCAGTACCTCTTACTTCTTGTGCCTTCGAAGGAAGGAGGGGATTGCGCCCCATGCTTCATCCTCGTCATCGCTCGCGTTCTGTGCAGACGGTGGCGTGACGGTCTTCTCTATCTTTGGCTCCTCACGGCGCTGAGGCTGTGCGGTTACGAGAGGCTCCTCACGGCGCTTCTCAACTTTTGGCTCCTCGACAACCGGTTCTGGAAGCGGTGCTGGCTCCTCGCGGCGGCCCATGTCGTTGTAGATCTTGCCGCGGGTCTCTTCCTGCTCGGCAGGTGCCATCGCGAAGAGGGAGCGTTCGATGCCACCCTGGCTTCCGTCGCCACTATCACCCTCTGGGAAGCCGGTTGCGATAACGATGATGCGGATCTGGCCCTTCTTAAGCTTCTCGTCACGCATGATACCGAAGATGACCTTCGCAGAAGGATCAACCGAATCAGACACAACCTTCGCTGCCTCCTGAACCTCGAGAATACCGAGATCGTCAGCACCGGCGACAACGAAGAGAACACCCTTCGCGCCGGTGATGGAGACGTCAAGAAGTGGGGAGTTAACGGCCTGCGCCGCGGCATCCTGTGCACGCCTGTCGCCGTCGGCGATGCCGATGCCCATGAGCGCAGGACCCGCACCCTCCATGATTGCCTTGATGTCGTTGAAGTCGGTGTTGATCTCTCCTGGCGTCGTGATGATGTCAGAAACACCCTCAACGGCCTGGCGAAGGATCTCGTCGGCCATAGCGAATGCGGACTTCGCGCTGGTCTGTGCCTCAACAATAGCGAGGAGTTTGTCGTTCGGGATAACGATGAATGCATCTACCTCCTTCTTAAGCTCCATAAGACCGCGCTCCGCGAGCTCCTTGCGGTGCATACCCTCGAACATAAATGGGCGGGTAACAACGGCAACTGTGAGTGCACCGATTTCTTTGGCAATCCTCGCTACTACAGGAGCTGCTCCGGTGCCGGTGCCGCCTCCCATACCGCAGGTGATGAAGACCATGTCGGAGCCCTGGAGCGCCTCCTGGATCTCCTGGCGGGTCTCCTCAGCCGCGCGCTTGCCGAGTTCCGGATTCATACCGGTACCAAGGCCGCGGGTAAGGTTCTTGCCGATGTGGATCTTCCGCTTCGCGAGGGAGCGGTGAAGATCCTGCGCATCAGAGTTAACGGCAATGAATTCCACGCCCTTAACCTTGGAATTAACCATGTGATTCACGGCATTGCAGCCGGAGCCGCCGACGCCTACGACACGTATCCTGGCGAACGTCTCGACTTCTGGTTCTACACGCTTTGACATATGGAGCTGTTAAATGGTCCCCTAATAAGTTCTGCCTCATCATACCAGGCAAATGCAGCATGCAAATACTGACAAAAGACATAAACGTGCTGTAAAAAACAGCACAAAACACGGTTTTTCTTTGCCTATGGAAGGAACTGTTTCAAAAACTTCTGCACCGTTGTTGCGAATTCGCCCATAGCAACGCCACTTTTCTTCTTCGGTGTCTCGGTGTCGCCGGTAAGACCCCAGAGTGCGAGGCCATAGGCCACGGCCCAGGTAGCATCCTTTACTTTTGTGTCACTTGAAACCTTAAGGTCAGCAATACGGGATGGAAGATTGAGTGCGCCCTTTGCGATGTCGCTGATTGAACCTTGTCCTGAGGCTCCGCCTGAGATGATGATACCGGCAGGGAGGTTGCCACGACGCCCAAGCATCTTTAAGTGCTTGTCGATAAGTTCGAACATGGCACGGAAGCGTGTCGTAACGATCTCGTCCACTTTCTTGCGTGGATACATAGCACCTCCAAGGCGTCCGAGCTTCAAACGCTCTGCGTCTTCAAGAGAGACCTTGAATCCAAGGGCGAGGTCGTCGGTTATGTTGGTCGAACCAATCGGGAATACCTTTACAGAAATTGGAAGGCCTTCGTCGTAGACAACGATCGATACGGTCTCCGCACCAATGTTAGCGAGGACACAACCCTTCATTTTCTGGTCCTTTGTAAGGGTGACATAGGAGCCCGCAAGCGGAGAGGCCATGCGGTCGATAACCTCAATGTTCGCCGCCTCGGTCGTCGCGGTGAGGACCTCGGCATGCTGGGTGAGGCAGGTGATGAAAAGATAGTCCGCGGTGAGGCGTGTACCCTTGAGACCGATAGGTTCGCCAAGTGACTTCGCACCGTCGACCCTGAACTCTATCGGAATCTCATGGAGGACTGTCCGGTTCAAGAAGCTCGGACGTGCTGCTTCACGTGCGGTCTCAAGCACTTTCTCGAGATCGAGGTCCGTGATCTCCTGGTCCGCGCGCGAGATAATGGTCTCGCCGGTCGCTCTGATCTCGTCGAGTGAGACCCCGCCAATAGCGAGGAAGCCTTTGCGGATAGGGACTCGTGCCGCGTGCTCTGCCTGGGCACGAGCCTGGCGTACGCTCTCCGCGGCATCCTCAGCGTCCACCACATAGCCATGGCGCATACCGCGACTCTCGGCGATACCCGTTCCGATGATATGAAGCTCAGGTCCCGACTCAAGCTGCACCTCTTCGACCACCACGACTTTCGTCTGGTGTGTGCCGATGTCGATGCCGGTAGCGATTCGTCGGGACATTTAAGAAGAGCGTTTTTTAGACTCGCTAGTAAACCGCTTGAGAAGCAAGCGTTCCTTACGTTCCATTGTAGCCCCGTGCTGCTCTCCCTTCAAATGAAGACATCCGTGGATAAAGAGAAAACCTACGAAGTCGGTGTACGTCATGTCGTAGTCAGGTGCTTCTTTCTTTGCAACCTCAAGACAGATAACGATTTCTCCGGACTTTGTTCCTGATTCGTACGAAAGCACATTCGGTACGTAGTCCTTCCCACGCAGCCGCATGTTCATAGACTGCGCACGGGTAGATCCGGCGAATACAAGTGACATATCCCAACCGGGAAGAGTAGCGGCAAGTGCGTCCTTGTAGGGGAACTTTGGAATAGGGGACCTCGTAAAGTTTCGAGTGTCGAGCGTTGTAGGCATTCCTATAGGATATAGCAAAAAGCGCCCGAAGGCGCTTGTTGTTCTACTTACGGCCGCGGGTCTTTCGGGCTGCGGGGTCAATCTTGCCGAGCTTCACCTGCTCGTTGTACTCCGCGATGCGCTCTCCACGGATCATGGCGCGAGCGTGGTCCACGTTCTTGGACTTCTGGCGAACGTAGTAGCGGCGCTTGCGAAGTGCACGAACGAGACCGAGGCCCTGGCCACGGCGGGAGAAACGGCGAATAAGAGAAGCCGAGCTCTCGTTCTTAGCGCGGCGGACCTCTACGCGTACGGCGTTTTGCATACCAGAAACATAGCATACTGAGGTATTTCCTGTCTAGGAAGGGTATGGAAACGCCCGCCGAGTCCGAAGACTGGCGGGCGCTACCTCAGAGAATAAGGCGTAATGGAGGACGTCTCGGTTTCCAGTCCGAGTGGGCATCTGACCATCTTCTGGCGAAAGTGAGACAGATAATCCCGCCTATGCAGATAATGACGGCCAGCGGCTTCCCGGGTTGGATGATACCGACGATGAGCGCTAATGCTATAGCTTGAGCGGCCATAAACGCTCCTATGAACAAGAGAAGGTACTTCCTGGGTCTCCTAAGAAATGCCGGTCGGGGCACGGGCGACTGATTTTGGGACGTGGTCTCGTTCAAATGAATCACTTTGTCTTCGTGCGTCCGCGGGAATGATCCTCGTCCACGGACTGTCAGATAAGGCATGTCATGACCTCCGTGCTTGAATGTTGTGCTTCTTTCCTCATATCATCAGAAACGCACAGGTAAGTCAAAGCCCTGGTGATACAGGGCTTTGAGCTATCTGGTTTATGCAACAACCTTCAGTCTCTCAATAAGAGATGCTAATGGAATGAACGTCTCGGTATGAGTGGAGCGCTCCCGAAGAATCACATTGCCCTCGAGCGCCTCCTTGCGCCCCATAATGAGGAGATACTGCGGGTTCGAGACCTCAGCGAGACGCATCTGCTCAGACAAAGATGCAATGCCCATAGCCTGCGTCATAGGAATGCGAGCACGGCGGAGATCGTCAGCCATCTTCATGCTCTCGCGCTTTGCCTCGTCTCCAATGTGTACAAACACGAACCGAGGAGCGCCACGCTCCTTAACCGGAGTAATTGGTTCGCGGTTCGACGTATTGATGCGGATAACAGCACCCACCGAGTGCACGGCAGACTTGAAGAATGGGCGAGCGAGCTCGTTATACCTAGAGCCCCACGCATGCACATCACCGTTGCCATTCGGTACAGAAAGATCGAAGCAGGTCTCTGCCCATGAGGATCCATGCGAGAGAAGGTCTGGTGCGAGCTCATACGGCGTGTCAGTTGTCTCGAGGTATTCGAGCACGCCCTCAAAATGCTTGCGGCTTGCTTCTGAAAGATGATCAGTTGGAGATGGGAGGTGCTCGGAATCTTCCTTCGAGCGCGCAAGCATCTGCGCTGCTTCGAGAATGTCGCCATCCTTTGCGCAGTTCACGCATTCCTCGGGAAGGACGGGCCCATGCTTTCTAAAGAACTGCGTAAGCTCACGTGCAAATCGACTTCGCGTCTCTTTGTCGCCCATGCTGTTCAGCTTCAGATGAGGATCAGTCTTTGTGAGGTCCTGCATAAGGGCACGAACCGCGCGGATAAGCACCGCGTCACCAATTGCGTGCTCAACACCGAGCACATGGAACTGGATCACGATCTGCTTTGGTGCGGGACGACCAGCAGCAGCGTTTGAGTGCCAGAAGAAAAGAGGCTGAAGGGCAGACGGGGTAATGCCTGAGTCACGTACCTGTTTTAAAAGCGCGACCACTTCCTTTGCGGACGGATCAAGAGAATCAAGTGCGAACCCATCTGGGTAGGGGGCTTTTACATTCTGACCGCGGCGAGCATGCGTAAGCGTTGAGAGGGGTGCGAATCCGTAGTAGGTACCTATCGCGTGGGCACGCTTGAGAACATCGGAAGGAAGAAGCGTGGTAGGCATGATGTTTTATTGAGCCTCTGATACAGCACCCGGCAGCACCTCTATGGCATCGACAGGGAGGAGCCGTACATACGCGCGTCCCATAAGGTCGCGATCTGGAAGTGCTCCCCAGGTGCGTGAGTCAGAGCTCTTCGGGCGGTTGTCGCCCATAACGAAGTATTCTTCGGGGCCAAGAGAGCGATCGAGCGTGTAGGTTGCGTCCTCAGAGACGACATAGGACTCATCGAGCTCGATTCTGGTGCCGTCTGTCTTTGTAATAAAGGTTTTTCCTTGCTCGATATGGACGGTCTCACCTGGAAGACCGATGAGACGCTTAATGTAGAACACGGATTCGTCGTTTGGATACCGGAATACCACGACGTCGCCGCGCTTTGGGTCACCCAGACGGTAGGAGAGCTGATCGACGATTAGATAATCGCCACTATCAAAGGTTGGATACATGCTTTCGCCCTCAACAACGAATGGTTGTGCGACGAAGAGACGGATGGGGACGACGATGACAACAGCAAGGACAACGAAAGTGATGATCTCACGAAACGCGGTCCCAAGAACGTTCATGGGGGCATTGTATTCCTATGAAATCGCACGTCAACTTTTTCATATATCTCATGCACGTTCGCGTCTGCTACACTTGGCGTCAATGGCACACGTGATCATCGGTCTCGGCAATCCTGGAGGGGAATATGCGAACACCAGGCACAATGCGGGACGCATGGCAGCAGAACTCTTTGCAAAGCAAGAAGGTCTTTCTGATTTCACACTGAAGAAGACAGCACAAGCACTCATGGCAGATGGTTCTGTAGACGGAAATAAAGTGCAGGTAGCACTTCCCGAGGTCTACATGAATCTCTCAGGCAAGAGTGCGCTCGCATTAGTGAAGAGCAAGCCCGCTGCAAAGAAGCTCCTCGTTATTCGTGACGATCTCGATCTGCCGCTTGGTGTCATTAAGATGACCACCTATGGGCGTGGCGCGGGAGGACACAAGGGTGCGGAGAGCATCATGCGCGCTTTGAAGACCAAGGACTTCGCACAGATGAAGATCGGCATCGCGGGGCAGACACCCAAAGGAAAACTGAAGAAAGTCTCGGGTGAGGAAAAGGTAATTAAGCACGTCATTGGAAAGTTCAAGCCGGCAGAAGAGGCACTCCTCAAGAAGACCCTGAAAAAAGCAGCGGACGCCGCACATCTCTTTGTTACGGATGGTATCGAGAAGGCGATGCTCGTTGCGAATACGCGCTAATTGCTCTTAGCGACATTAGGCCGCATACTCCGGCCAGGATTGTTCCAGATATTTGGGGGATATACGTGACCAACAAAAGAAGCAAGAAGCGGATCCCTTCGGGAGTCTGTAAGGTGAAGAACCTTAAGTCGCTCCGCAGACTGCTCAAGCGCCATGGCGTGAACTTTGCAGAGTGGGGTACTGGATACACGAAAACGCTCCAGGACTTGATGAAGGAGATCAGACTAGGGGAATCTGTCCTCGTGGTGAAGCGCGGAAAGCTCGTGCGCCAGGTGCGTCATGCTCAGGTGGATATCACCTGCATAATCGACGGAGTCCTTCATCGACTCATCGAGGATCGCCAGGAATTCTCGAATGGTGCGCTACGTCCTCGCGAGGGCGATCGTAGCGTAAGCGAGAAGATTCAGTCAGGTGAGTCACCAAAGGCGGCAGCTAAACGAGGCATTGGGGAGGAGCTCGGCCTCGATACCTTTACCGGAGAGGGTTTGAAACCTGATCCCAATCGCCCACGTCCGCGCAGGCGATACAAGGAGTCTGCAGTCTCGTACCCAGGACTCCCGGTGGAACATATCGAGTTCCTGTTCCTCTGGCTTATGTGCATGTTGAGCGAATACTTCAGCCGTGAAGGGTATGTTGAACGTCAAAAGCGTAAGACAACCTATTTCGTCTGGAGGATAGCCTAGATGAAGAAAACGCCCGGAACGAAAATTCCGGGCGTCCTCATTTTCTTTCTTACTTCTTCGCTCCTTTCTTCGCACCTTCGTAGGAGAGCGTCATGCGCTGATCCTTCGGCTCGAAGAGAGTAATGGAGAATGGGTAGGTCTTGCCGAGCTCAAGAGACTCGCGAAGCTCCACAGGGGAGGCGAACTCTGAGATGTGGACGAGACCAGCAACACCTTCCTCGATTGAGGCGAGTGCACCATGCTTGTTGTACTTGATGATGACACCAGATACCTCCATACCCTTCTTGTAGCGGTCCTGCGCGGTCTTCCATGGGTTCTCCTTGAGGGCCTTCACGGAAAGGGAGACCTTGCCGTCCTTCACCTCGATAACCTTCACGGATACCTTGTCGCCAACCTTGAAGAGGGAACGGGGATCCTCAACGAGACCCCAGTCGAGCTCACTGATGTGTACGAGACCCTCGAGACCCTGCTCGAGCTTCACGAACACGCCGAAGTCAACGGCGCCCGTGACCTCGCCCTCAACAACATCGCCAACCTGGTACTTGTCGATGAGCGATGCCTTCTCGTTCTCCTCGTCACCTGCGCGCTCAGAGAAGATGAGCTTGCCCTCCTTTGCGTCGGCGGTAATGATGCGGACCGAGAGCATCTGGCCGGTAAGCTTCTGAAGCTCGCCGAAGATCTTGTCCTTGTCGCCCTCAGGAACACGTGGGTAGTGCTCCTTCGTAAGCTGGGACGCCGGGAGGAATCCCTGAATGCCCTGCCACGAGAGGATGAGTCCGCCCTTGTTGGCTTCGTCAACGGTAAGGGTGTAAATGGTCTGTGCGGCGATAGCCTGCTCAGCCTCGCTCCAGATAGCGGCTTGGCGAGCCTCCTTAAGGGAGAGCTCGATGTAGCCATCGAGGCCAGCGGCGTCGACAACCTTAGCGGAGATAGTGTCGCCCGGATTCGCCTTGCGGAGAACGTCAGCGGCGTTCAAATACTCACGACCGTAGATGATACCGGTACCGAATGGAGGGAGGTCTACATAGAGACGTCCGCGGACGAGCTCGATAATGGTTCCCTCAACAAGATCGCCAACGCGCGGCGGGGTAGCAATAGCGTCGAGCATCCCCTCCATTGGATGGCCGGGTTCTACAGTGACGGTCGAGACGACAGGGGGAGCTTTACGCTCCTCAGTCGCCTGGATTTCTTCAGGCATGATTAGTGTACGAGGCGCTCATATGTGACGGGTACTAGCTGCCTTACGGTATGCCAGGGATAGCCCGCTCACGGCTTGTATACGCGCTCGCGATAGGAAAAACCTATCATATATATAGGAAAGCGAAAACCCCTCCTGACGATAGTCTGTCAGAAGGGGCTTTGAGGAAGTGGTCCAGCGGTGGTGCGCTCGCGACCTATGTCCTCGCTGTGTCTGTGAAGATCACATGGGTGATTTGCCTCACCCTAGGGGACCGTTACCGGTCATTTTCAGGGTGCCTACGACGTTCGACCCGAAGGTCGTACGTCATAGGCGCCGCCCGCCGAATTACTGGGCGCCGATGACGGGCCAGTCGTCGAAGACGTGGCCGGTGGCGCGCAGCAGCTGGTTGTCGGGCATGGCGGCCGCGGCCGAGATGAACTCGGTGTCGGCGCCGGCCGGCTGCAGGGCGGTGTTGTGCACGGTCATCTCCAGGGCCTGGATGGCGCCGCCCGGGGGCTGCGCGGTCAGGTCGATGGTGGCGGTGACGTCGGAACTCAAGGCGCCCAGCATGGGCCCGCGGTCGATCAGGGTCGGAACGTAGGTCATGGCCATGGCGGGCGCGGACGCGCCGGCCAGAGCGACGGCGGCCAACAGGCCGGCGGCGGCGAAGCGGAAAAGGGACATGTTCGACGGTCGCTGCATTGGATCCTCCTTCAGGATGCAGGTTTGAACTTGAGAAGTTTACCACACCCTAAACTATTGTCAATAGCCCTGGGATATGGCGTAATAAAAGAAAAAGCTCGGACCGAGTGGGTCCGAGCCTGCCTCTTGAGAGGACTTACAAAGGTTCTTACTTTTTCTTGTGCGACTTGCCTTTGAGGGACATGTCGGCCGAGGAACCCCGGCGGACTTGTCGTTCGGCTTGGTCACGCTGCGAGCGCGCGGCCAGCTTGGCTTTGCGTGCAGGCGGCGGACCTTTGGACCGATTAGCCGGCACCGTCGACAACGAGGTGCTCGTCGCTTCGTTGACCGTCCCGCGCTTCGCGCAGGTGATCTTGAAGCGCAGAGCGTAGTCCGGCCGGTGCTGCAGAACGTCGAGAACGTGCTGCTGCACGCCCCGGCCCAGCAGGCCGCGGTCGCCGTCGTCTTCGAGGAGTTTGTAGACCGCCTCGAAGACCGCGGACGAACGTTTGCCGCCGATGGCCAGCACGGCGACGAGCTCGTGGTAGAGCTTGTCCTCCGCACGGGTGCGCCGATCACCCTTCAGCTCCTCGCGCAGGCGCGCTTGGGACTGACGGATGTACAGGATGCGGATGTCAGCCACATCCTCGGTGCTGAGGTTCTTGACCTCGAGCGTGCCGCCGGCGTTCACCAGGCTGCGAACGTTGCCGTCCGCGTACAGGATGTCGATGGACTCGCCGTCGGTGAGGCCGATCAGCATCTCGTCCTGGTAATTGGAGCTGGTCACGACGCTGCCGTCGGTGACGATCTTCGAGGAGAACGCCTCCTTGAACGTCGTACCCTTCGTGCGTGTGAACCGAGTGTCCACATGCACGAGCAGGGAATCGTCGGTGCTCATGCGCTGCCGGAGCAGCGGAAGCTGGTTGTCCTTGCCGGCCCAGCGGATGCTGGCGGCCCGGACGATGTGGGCTTCGTTGATCGCGCAGGGATGCTGCGAATCAACCATGATGTAACGCTTGCCGATGAACAGCGGCGGCTGCGTCTGCATCGAGGAATTGACGTTGAGAAGGAGACCCTCCTCGAGAACGCCTTCCAGGAAGCGGAAGCAGTTGGTGGCCGACGGGGCGATGCCCAGTTGCGGCGCCTTCAGTCCTTGAAGGGACTGGGCCGGGTGGGCAGCGACGAAGTCGATGTGGCCTTCGGTGTTTTCGCAGGTCATGGAACAGTGCCTTTCAAGAATCTGAAGGATGCAAAAGCGCATACCTTATCCTCTACAATCCTATCACATAATATACATATTGTCAATAATATGGTCATAACAAAACCTGCCCGAAAAGGCAGGTGAGAGGGGAAAGAGCTGATCTTCCGGTACCGGACCCCGGACTAATACCCGATATCATGATCCGAAAGATCAGCTCCCCGCGCGGCAACCGAGGCGCGCTACATAGAACGTAGCACTAGGTATCTGAATCTGGACCATACTGCCTGTGCATAGCCCTGCCTTCCCTACCTACTCATTGTCGTTTGCGGTATAATGAAGAGAACATGGTCATCACCCACCACGGCGGGCAGTGCTTCAAGATCACCCAAGGCGACCTCACGATCGTCTTCGATCCTATATCGAAAGGAGGTACGCTTCCGGCGGTTCGTTTTGGTGCTGATATCGCGCTCGTCTCAAGAAAGCACGCCGACATGAACGGCATCGACGAAGTATCGTTCGGCGGGAAAGAGCCATTCGTTATAGACGGACCCGGCGAGTACGAACACTCAGGAGTGCGCATTCAAGGGTTCCTCACAAAGAGCCAGTACCTTCCTATGAAAGGATCGTTGGACGCGACTAACACCGTGTATGCCGTTACGCTCGACGGCATGACTCTTGTGCATCTTGGTGCGCTCTCTGACCCGATGCTCTCGCATGACGCCAGGGAAGCTATTGATGAGATCGATATTCTGTTTGTACCAGTTGGAGGCGCCGGGGTGCTTTCACCCGCTGAGGCGTCAAAGCTTGCCGTTACCCTCCAGCCGAGAATCATTATCCCAATGCATTGGTCGGGGATGGGTGAAGCGAAATCGCTTGAAACCTTCCTCGGAGACGGCGGCAAGGATGTCGAGAAGGTGGATAAGCTTACCCTTAAGAAGAAGGACACGGCAGACAAGGACGGTGCTATCATCGTGATAACCCCATAACCCTATGGCTACTGACCGCATCATCGAGCATATCGACCGCCTCCGAGAGAAGCCAGAGCATGTACGGCATCGTATCGCGGTACTTACAGCAGCGGGCATCACAGGACTCGTAGCGGTTACGTGGATGGGCGCACTCGCCACCTCAGGAGCACTCGCCCTTAAGACGGATGCAGAAACAGAAACGAGGACTGGTTCCGGAGACGATATGGCCGTTGCACTCAACGAGTCCACCTCTGCATTCAGTAATCTCATGGGTGCCGCAGGAGCAGCTTTCGGTGCTACCAGCACCGAAGCCGCACTTCAGATCATCGAGACACGCACCTCTTCGACGCTTGATACGAACGTTGGTCCTGCCAACAACACGAATAAGACCGTTATTCCTTTTTAGTACATGGCAAAGAAAGCAGTCGTTCCTGAAGAGCCAATCGTACCGCGTGTGAACGTGGTTGATCAGTCGATTGTAGGCGAGATGCGTACGTCGTATCTCGATTACGCGATGTCCGTGATCACAAGTCGCGCGTTGCCTGACGTTCGGGACGGACTGAAGCCGGTACACCGCAGAATCCTCTACGCAATGCGCATGACAGGCCTCACGCCGTCTGCAAAGTTCCGAAAGTCGGCAACGGTGGTGGGAGAGGTGCTCGGTTCGTATCACCCGCACGGTGACTCGTCTGTGTACGACGCTATGGTCAAGCTCGCGCAGGACTTCGCAACGCGCTATCCGCTTGTACAGGGACAGGGAAACTTCGGTTCGATTGACGGCGATCCTGCCGCGGCATACCGCTATACCGAAGCGAAGATGTCACGTCTTGCTGACGAGATGCTCAAGGACCTTGAGAAGGAGACTATCGAATGGTCGCCAAACTTCGATGGCTCGAAGCAAGAGCCATCGGTGCTACCGGCAGCAGTTCCGAATCTTCTCCTTAACGGCACGCTCGGCATCGCCGTTGGTATGGCAACGAACATTCCGCCGCACAATCTGCGTGAGGTTGTTGCTGCAACAACGCATCTTATTGATGATCCCGATGCAACCGTCGACGATCTTCTTCAGCACGTAAAGGGACCTGACTTCCCGCTCGGTGCTGTTGCGTTCAATCAGGCTGATATCAAGCATGCCTACACAACCGGGCGTGGTGGCGTGGTCGTGCGTGGGGAAGCTGACATTGTTGAGGAGAAGAAGGGTACGTCAATCATCATCACCTCGATTCCCTATCGCGTGAACAAGGCGGACCTCATCACACGCATCGCTGACCTTGTACGCGACAAGAAGCTCGAAGGCGTGAAGGATCTTCGTGACGAGTCCACTACGGACATTCGTATCAACGTAGAGTTAAAGGGTAGCGCACATCCCCAGGCCGTGTTGAATAACCTCTACAAGCATACGGAGCTTGAGAGTACCTTCCACTACAACATGCTTGCGCTTGTCGACGGTGTGCCGGAGACCCTTTCTTTGAAGGGTATGCTCGAAAGCTTCATTAGCCACCGCAAGGAGGTAGTGAAGCGTCGTACCGAGTACGAACTCCGTAAAGCAGAAGAACGGGAGCACATCCTGCTTGGCCTCTCAAAGGCTCTCGATCACATCGACGAGGTCATCGCGACCATCAAGAAAGCGAAAGACGTACCAGACGCGTCGGTTCAGCTCCAGAAGAAGTTCGGCTTCTCCATCATTCAGGCGGCGGCTATTCTCGACATGCGTCTCCAGAAGCTCGCGGGTCTTGAGCGTAAGAAGATCGAGGATGAACTCAAGGAAGTACAGGACCTCATCAAGAACTTGAAGAAGATCCTTTCTTCTGCAAAGAACATCCTTGCGGTTGTTCGTGAAGAGCTTCAGGCCATCTCCGAGAAGTATGGAGACGATCGTCGTACGAAGATCGTGAAGGGCGGCGTGAAGAACATTTCTATGGAAGACCTCGTGGCAGACGAGGAGTCGGTTCTTGTCTTAACCCAGGGCGGGTACGTAAAACGTACGAACCCCGAGGAGTACAAAGTACAGAAGCGTGGCGGCGTGGGCGTTATCGATATGTCTACCAAGGAAGAAGATGTCGTGACGCACTTCCTGGCAACCACCGCCCATGCGGATCTCCTCTTCTTCACAGACTTCGGTAAGGCATATCAGCTCAAGATGTACGAGCTTCCGGAAGGAAAGAAGGCAACGAAGGGCAAGAGCATTATGAACTTCCTCCAGCTTTCGGGCGAAGAGAAGGTGACAAGTGTGCTTGCAATGCCAAAGGTTGAGAAAGGCAGCGGGGCACGTGACGCACTTTCTGTGTTCCTCGTTACCGAGGGAGGCACCATCAAGAAAGTGGAAGCGAAATCATTCGCCGATGTGCGCCGTTCTGGCATAATCGCGATTGCCCTTAAGGGCGGCGACAAGCTTGTGTCCGCCCATCTCGCAGCACCCGGAGACTCTGTCTCGATCGTGACCGCAGAAGGTCAGTCGATCCGCTTCGATGAGAGCGAGACACGCGCTATGGGACGTACGGCAGCAGGCGTCCGCGGTATGACGGTTAAGAAGGGAGATCGTATCGTGTCTGCGGAAGTGGTGCCGGGAGAAGCTGGAAACAACGGCTCGCTTCTCGTGATCATGGACAAGGGATATGGAAAGAAGACGCCTCTTTCTGAGTACAAGATTCAGGGTCGCGGCGGTTCAGGTATCAAGACCGCTGACGTAACGGCAAAGACCGGCAAGATCATCGGTGCGAAGGTGCTTATCGCAGACGAAGCAAAGGATGAGGAACTCGTGGTTATCTCAAAGAAGGGTCAGGTCATCCGATGCTCAGTAGGAGAGATCTCGACGTTGTCACGCGCGACGCAAGGCGTACGTATCATGAAGATGCGTGAAGGAGACTCGATCGCGTCGATGGTAGCGCTATAATTTTATGACTATGGAACGAATGCATCAGCCGCAGCCAGAACGTGATCTAGAAAGCCAACTACATCGTGAGACACCTGAAGAGGCTACACGGTTGGAAATGATGGCTGCAATCGATCGAACACTTTCAGACGATGAGCGGAATCTTTTCTACTCGATTGGTCAGCCAGGGATTTCTGAGGAAGAGCGCTTGGCACGAAAGCAGACCTTTAATGAATTACGCGCGGGTACACCTGACGCTGAGGAAGTTATAGAAGGAAGGAGTCATGAGAATGTGCACATAAATATTGCAGGCACGATCATCTCAGTCTCAAGGGATGATCGCGGTAGGTTCAGTGTCGCCTAGTGCGGAAATAAATGTTGATTGCGAGCCGCTTTATGCGGCTCGCTTGCTATACTCTCTGTATGAATTTTAGTAATCCGCAGAGCAACGTGCTCCAGCTTGGCCTGCGTGAAGGCATGAAGGTAGCAGACCTCGGTGCAGGGTCGGGGCACTACGCAGTCTCAGCTGGGTCAATCGTGGGACCTGAGGGCCGTGTGTACGCGGTTGATATTCAAGAAGATATCCTGAAGCACGTGAAAGACCACGCGGAGAGTAAGGGGCTCCGGAGCGTTGAGACCCTGTGGGGCAACTTCGAAAAGCTTGGCGGTACGAAACTACGGGATGGTGCCGTTGATGCGGTTATTCTCTCGAATACGTTGTTTCAGCTTGATCATAGAGAAGGCGCCGTTGCAGAGATTAAGCGAATTCTCAAGAGCGGGGGCAGGCTTCTCGTTGTTGACTGGGCAGGTGCGTACGGAGGCATGGGCCCGCTTCCGCATCGCGTAGTGTCTGAGCATGTCGCAGAAGAGCTCTTCATCGGGGCAGGCTTCCATAAGGTGAAGGATTTCCGTGCAGGGCCGCATCATTACTCCATAGTCTTTACCGCACCGTAGTATGGGAAATCTTAAACCGTTCCAGGTGATCATCATGGGAATCTTCGGATTCATCGCGCTCCTCGGGTTGTTCCTGTTTGCGAACTTCCAGGGATTCTCAAGTGGCGCCGCACAAGTTGGGACCGTATCCATCTGGGGTACGCTCCCGGCAGAGAGTATGAACAGTGCGCTTAACGCGTTCCGTGAGGCACACCAGGAGTACGCAAAGGTAACGTATACGGAGCGTCCTCAGGAGACGTTTGATGCGGATGTTGCCGAGGCGATTGCAACAGGCCGTGGCCCTGACCTCCTTATTATTTCGCAGGAAGATCTGCTCGCTGCTGAAGCAAAGCTCTCTCCGATTCCTTCCTCATCCATCTCTGAACGCGACTTCCGGGACAACTACCTCCCGATTCACGAGCTGTATCTCATCCAGGGCGGTACCTATGGGGTTCCGTTCCTGGTTGATCCACTGGTTCTCTATTACAACCGCCCGATCCTCGCCTCTTCTGGAGCAGCTCGACCACCTTCAACGTGGGAAGCGGTGACAGGACTCGTCGCGACCGTGAACCGACAGACCGATACTCAGACCGTGACAAGGAGTCTTATCGCGCTTGGTACCTATGAAAACGTCGAGAACGCACGCGCCATACTCTCGCTCCTTTTCCTTCAGGCTGGGTACGATATTAGCGAGCGCACTGCAACGGGTGTTCGCTCGAGCCTCGCCGACCCTGTGGACGACGTTTTTGGTATGACCCCATCCGAGAGCGCGCTCAATTTCTACACGGAGTTCGCAAATCCCGGAAAGACGGTTTACTCCTGGAATCGGTCTCTTCCAGAGAGCCGCCAGGCATTCATTTCGGGCGACCTCGCTCTGTACTTAGGCTATGCCTCTGAACGTGCGCAGCTTGCAGTAGCGAACCCGAACCTCGACTTCGATATGAGTGCGGCACCAACACCCGGCACCAACACGGCACGTACCACGTACGGTCGTGCCTATGCATTCGCAATACCCCGGGCGAGTCAGAATGCAGATGGAGCCCTTAGAGTAGCTCTCACGCTCTCAGGGCGCGATTCAGTACCACTCTTCGCTCGTGCGTTTGGTATGGCACCGGCGCATCGTGGAGCACTCGCACCACTTGCGGGCGATTTGTATGAACCGGTCTACTATCCTGAGGCCTTGATTGCACGCGGCTGGCTCTCCCCAGCACCTGAGGAGACGGACCGCATCTTTGCTACCATGGTAAATAACGTGCTGTCCGGAAGGGAAGGTATCAGCAATGCCATCACAACCGCGAACCAGTCCCTTAACGCCGCATTCAAATAATTATGACGAGTATGAAAAAGAGTCTCTGGATCGGCGTTGGTGCATTGCTTGCCTTCGTACAGCCACTATCGGTTTTTGCTCAGCTTACGCCACCTAATACGCCACCTAACACTGGAACAGGAGTAAGCAATGGTCTCGTTAATCCTCTTAATGGGGTAGACTCCCTTCCTGAGTTCCTAAGAGCGATTCTTGGTGGCGTTATACAGATTGGCACCATCATTCTCATCATGATGCTCGTCTATGTCGGCTTCCTATTTGTCGCAGCACGCGGAAACGCAGAGAAGCTGCAAAGTGCAAAAAGTGCACTCGTCTGGACCGTTATCGGTGGGCTCATTCTTCTTGGTGCGGAAGCGATACAGCTTGTTATCGAAGGAACCGTTAATTCGCTTCGTTAAATATGCATAAGGCTATTCTCGCCCTCCTGACGGTTCTTCTGATCCCTCTGACTGCGCATGCCGCAAGTCTCAAGGAGCTGCAGGAGAAGATTGTTGAGTTCGTAAATGCATCCATCATCCCACTCTTCTATACGCTTGCGTTCCTACTCTTTGTTATTGGTATGGTCCGATTCTTCTTCCTTGGCGGCGAGGAGGGAAGAGAGAAGGGTCGCCAGTTCATGCTCTGGGGAATCATTGGATTTGTGGTGATGTTCTCGGTGTGGGGCATTGTGCGGCTTCTCCTGGCAACCTTCGGGGTGTCCGGTGTATAAGGCCTTGCGCACCCGTGAGGGCCTGCTACGCTTCCAGTATGAAACCATTTGCTTTTACAGCCGCCCTCGGCGCGCTCATGTTACCGGTCCTTGTACAGGCGCAGACATTTAACGGGGAGGTTCTCGGAGGATATCTTGCGAACATTATAATCTTCATCAATCGGTCCCTCATCCCGTTCATCTGGGCAATCGCGTTCATCGTCTTCATTTGGGGCGTCTATACCTACTTCATCGCTGGCGGTGCTGACGAGGAGAAGCGCTCCCAAGGAAAGCAGCTTGTTATGTGGTCGGTTATTGCCTTTGTGGTTATGACGAGCATCTGGGGTCTCGTGAACCTCATCACGAACACCTTTGGTTTTGGAAATGAGAATGCTCCTAAGCCACCTACCTTCAATCCTCCAACGTCCCAGGCTGCTCCGCACGTCTCTTCAGACGTGAGAATGCTCTAAAGCGTTTTCCACACGGAATTCCTAGCTCTATTGACGCACCCTCATTACCGTCTATCCTGTAGCTATACGCTTAGCGTTACCCGTAATCAAACATTATGAAGAAATTCGGTTATCTCAGTGCAGCACTCGCGCTCTCGTTCCCACTCTTTGTGTCCGCACAGGTGAATGCGACGAACGTGCAGAACCTCGGCCAGGGCATCATTGGTCTTATCAACAACGTCGCGGTACCGCTTCTTTTCGCGATCGCGTTTATCGTCTTCATCTGGGGCGTGTTCCAGTACTTTATTGCTGGAGGACACGACGAGGAGAAGCGTGAGACCGGAAAGAGCCTCATGCTCTGGGGAATCATCGGATTCTTCATCATGGTCTCGGTATGGGGTCTTGTGAACATCCTTCGCGGAACGTTCAACTTCGACGACCGCATCGATTACGGACAGCCGCTCCCTCCGAGCCGCTAAACGCTCTCTCCACACAAAAGCCCACGCGCAAGCGTGGGCTTTTGCTATGATGCACATATGAGCCCCTTCCAGACATTCATTGGGAAAGTGCAGGAACAGATCCTCACACCCATCATTACACTTCTCTCGCTCGCCGCGTTCCTCTTATTCCTCTGGGGCATTGTTGAGTTCATTGCGGGCGCCGAGGATGAGGAGAAGCGCCGGAGCGGCCAGCAGCACATGATTTGGGGCATTATCGGCCTCGTTATCATCTTTGGTGCGAATGCCATCGTCTCGTTGATTAAAGCAACCGTTGGAGCGTCGTAGCGCATAGAAAAAGCCGACCCCGGAGGGCCGACTTTGAGATGCGTCGAGACGCAAGATGCTTTACACAGGTGAGAACACGAAGGTGTACGTGAGCTCTACAGGATTACCCCCTTTCGACTCGGGGCGGCAGGCGTTCACAGCCTGGTCGCCGCTTGTATCAAGGGGGAGTTCAGTAGTGCGTGTGCGCGTGGTGCACAAGACCCTGAACCGAGTATCTGCAAAGCTCGTTGCCGTGCACTCCGGATCCTGCTTTTTATCGCAGAACCAGATACGGTGGCAGTCGGGGATAGGAATCATCCTCGACTTCTCACCCTTTGTCTTCGGCAGAGCAGTGATACTCTGCCACTCGACAGGTTCTGGGGTGCAGGTTGCGTACGCGGGCGTAGCCCGTGCGGCAACCAGTTGGGTATGGCGATTAAGCCTCTCCACGTGCGTGAGTCCGGGCTTTTGGCCCGCTCCCATGCCCACCAGAAGCCACCAAAGGAAAATCCCAACGATTGTAGCCGCAGCAATGGCGAGCGACCACGTGAGGACCTGCTTTGAGAGGGGTGTCGAGTGATGGTCGTCGTGCCCATGATCTCCACCACTCGCGTGGTGAGGATCGTGAGAACGTTTGACTGGCTCAGGAGCCTTCTTTGGTTCCTTATGCGCTTTGTCGTGCTTAGAACGCGGCTTGATCATGGTCAATACCCCGAAGAGTATGAAGATAACCAAGACAATGCCGAGCACGATAAGCACGTACGTGCCCAATAACCAGTCAATGCCGCCAAGGACGGCCTGGAGCACTACAGAGACTGCATTGAAGAATTTTTCCAATGTCGCCTCCTATGACGTCAGTTTATCGATGACCTTAGCGACTGACGACATGTCAACCGCGATCACCTTACCCGCCCCTGGCGATTTGAGCGCGTCGTTTCGGAGATGGATTTCCGCCATTGCGGGTTGCTTGGCGAGGGCGTCGAGCAGCATTGCTGTTGCCTCCGCACTCGCTTTGCCAAGGTCACGGATGCCATCGGCTGTCGCGCTGTTGACGTTACGCAGCGACGTTGCTTTCGCTTCGGACGCCCTGATCTCCACCACCGCAGCTTGATCAGCCTGATAGGCTGCGATACTGAGCTTCTCGTTCTCGACGGCATGAGAGCCGGAAAGGACAATTTTCTCGAGGTTCGCTGAGCCGATCGTGATGCCGATTGTGCCTTTCGTGCCCTGAGCGCTGGCTTCTTCCTCATCAGGAAGCCGGAGCGTGAGCTCCCGCATTCTTTTTGAGAAGTCTTCCTTCGCAGCCAGAGCAACATCGTCCGTTTCCGAACGAAGTTGGTCGTAGGTGAATGAGCCGATGAAGCTCCGTGCTTGGCGATCGATGTATGCCTCCAACTGGACAAGCCAGTCGTCGGAGTCGATGAGCGCCTTCTTCGGATTCGTCATACGGACGATAGTGACGAACTCGGCCCGGACCGTCAGATTGTCGGCGGTCTTAGCGTCGGTCAGCACCATCACGTAGGAGAAGTCATTCACCTTGAAGATGCTGGTGACTTCTTTACGCGGCCTGATGACCAGGTCGCCATCTCCCACCTGCTGGCGTTGGTACTCGTTCCACGAAAAGTTGTAGGAACGAATCTGACGCATTTTCGGAAGTCCGACCCAGAACAGGCCGAATTCCCGCAGAAGCCACGGACGGTTGTCGTAGTTGTTGGCGGGGTAGGACGGATGCTTCGGCAAGAGTTTCTTGGGTAGCCAGGGCTTGCAGAGGTACGACACGCCCGGCTCATTCTTGAGGACTTCCCACCGTGGTTCGTTTTCATCGAACCATGGCTTCGTCGGGTCGTTGAGGTGGTGATCCTCGAACGACATGATGACCCGGTGGAAGGAGTCACCTTTGTTGATGATCTTTCCGGTGCCGTCTTCGACTTTCGTGAAGAGGTAGTCTTGGTCTGCCCATCCGCTGAATACGAATGGGGAGGCGATGGCCGTACCCGCAAGAAGCGCAGTTGCTGCAGTCGCTGCAATGAACGCGGTAATCATTTTGTAACCCTCGTATTCGTGTTGATGTGTTTCAGCACCTTGCTGTCAAGGAGCTGGTTTCTGTGTATAGTATACCACTAAAATTGACAGAAAGTCAATAGATGGTTTGGTTATTGTGCTGGAGAGAGGACTCGAACCTCCACCCCCGAAGGGACCTGCTCCTAAGGCAGGCGTGTCTACCATTTCACCACTCCAGCGTCCTCCTATCCTACCAGGAAATAGGAAAGGGCGGGAATCATAGAGTTCCGCCCTTTCCTCATGTGCACCTGCCTGGGCTCGAACCAGGGACCATCTCCTTAAGAGGGAGTTGCTCTACCAACTGAGCTACAGGTGCAAGCAATACCGAAGTACTCCTAGATACTAATAGATATAGCTCTCTAATTCAACTACACGACCGTCCGGTATAGGTGCGTGGGGATATGAGCCAGAATGACGTATGGTGTGGTGCCACTCAGGCGAGCCATAGAGAGGATAGAGTTTGGATCGCGAGGTTCATTACTTATGAGTGTGACGATGTCGCCACGTTTCGCATCTGTATCCGTTACATCGAGCGACAGCATATTCATCGAAACACGCCCGGCAATAGGGCAGAAAGTTTCGCCTACATGCACAGACCCAATATTTGAAAGTCCGCGATCGATACCTTCGTAGTAGCCGGCAGGGACCGTTGCGATTCGTGAAGGACGAGTTGCACGGAATGAAGTGCTGTAGCCAACTGCATCACCCTCCTGAATCTCTCGAATAGATGTAATACATGAGCGCATCGAAAGTACTGGCTTCAGAGGAAGGGTAGTTCCTGGAGATGTATCGTATCCATAAAGCCCCATACCAATACGCACCACATTCATAGAGTGGGTCTTGCTTGCCCGGGCACCTTTCGTTGCGACTGCGTGACGATATTCGATTGATGGGAATGCCTTAGAAAGAGTCTTTTCGCTCGCGTCCCAGAGTGCAAGCTGTTTGTTGGTGAATGAGGTATCGGTGTTGTCCGCATCTGCGAGATGGGTCGCAATGCCAACAACCGAAAGATGAGCATTCGAACGCACGAGTGTTATCGCTTCCTCAAGCTCACCGGGCATAAGACCTTGCCTATGCATACCCGTGTCGATCTTCAGATGAAGCCGTACAGGTTTCTTCGCATCTCTAGCAGCAATCCGCAGTTGCTCAATATCAACAACGGCAAAATCAATAGCAGGAAGTTTGTTCTCTACGATTGCCTCGGGCCGTACATACCCCATAACAACAATTCGGGATCGTATGCCAGCCTTCCGAAGAACGAGTGCCTCGTAGAGGGAATCAACCATAAAGAACGCGATGTCTTCGCGGTCGAGAAGCTCCGCAATAACGGCAAGCCCGTGCCCGTAGGCATTGCTCTTAAGAACCGGTGCGATTGCTTGGTTTGGGTACGCCTCCGTATAAGTACGGAGATTATGTAAAAGATTCTCTTTTGAAATCGATATCGTTATAAGAGGTTCTTGGCGTCGCCATAGACGACGTAACCTTCTCGCCAAAGGACGGATATTCATAGTACCGGGGGCGGGACTCGAACCCGCACGGCATCGCTGCCTGAGGTGTTTAAGACCTCTATGTCTACCATTCCATCACCCCGGCGTGGTACTCACCTATCTTCTCACTTGGAGGCCCAGACGGAAATCGCATCCGTGCATAGCGGGTTTGCAATCCGCCGTGTTTCTACTTCACCACTGGGCCGTACCGCAATACTAGCGCGGGTACGCCGTGAACGCTACGCGTTCTCCTCTTCCTCGCTCTGGGGCACTACAAGGCCGCGGGTAGCGTCCTCAAATGCCTGGCGAGCGCGCTCGCCCTTGTCTATCTCGAACCAAATGAAGGGAAGACGGGCGAAACGAGTCGTCTTCTTAAGCTCGTTACGGAAAAGGTCCTTATGGCGCATTAAGAAATCGATCGCCTTGCCCTCCTGTGCCTCAGGATACACGCTCACATAGATCGTTGCGTTCTTACGATCCTTCGAGAAGGTAGCCCGCATGGGGGTAATTAAAGTGCCACGTCCCGCCTCGCGGCTGATGTAGCGTCCTATGTTCTCAAGGAGTATGGAAACTGCTCGTTCGTCTCGTGCGCTCATATTATTTGGTGTCAGTCATACGGAACGCAATAAGGGTGTCTCCAGCAGCTGCTTCGTACTTGCTCTCAATTTGGAGACCGAACTCTCCCTCAACCTTGATTTCATTCACGTCAGCGCGCGCAACCTGGAGGTTGGTGAGCTTTGCGTTTCCGATATGGAGGCCACGGCGATCAATCTTCACCTGGTCGCCAACGGTGAGTACGCCAGAGATCCAGCGAGCGCCGAGAACCTGTTTTACACCAGCGGTGCTAAACGCTTTAAGGATTTTCGCCTCACCAAGGATTTCCTCAACGGTGATGCGAGGTGCACGCTCGGTGACAAGTTCCTCAATACGCTCCTTCAGGTTGTAGATAATCGAGAACGTATCGATAGAGACATGCATACGCTCTGCGGAATCGCGCGCTGCGGAGTCGGTACCGACATTGAACGCAATAACGTAGCCGTTTCCAGCTGCCGCTGCTTTTACATCATTCTCAGAGACTGCACCGATGCCTTCCATAACAATCTTAATAGTCACGCGCTCATGCTCAATTTTGGCGAGCTCGTGCTTAATCGCGAGGATGCTGCCCGTCACGTCTGCCTTAAGGATGAGCGGGAGGATGGTCTTGCCGTCAGCTTCTCCGCGTTCTTGAGTGTGGGCCGGATTCGCTTCAACGCCCAAAAGCGCGAGCTTCTCAGCATCTTTCTTGTTCGTTGTTGAGGAGAAGGGGGTTCCTGCAGGCGGAAGGCTTGTCCAGCCGCTAATGCGAATTGGCTGAGAGGGAAGCGCTTCCTTGATACGTGCACCGGTGAAGTCCTCGATGAAGCGAACAGGTGCGAATGCCGCCCCTGCAATTGCAAAAGAGCCAACCGACAACGTGCCGTCCTTCATGATGAGCGTCGCCGAGAGACCGCGCTTTGGATCCTGGGAGGACTCGAGCACGAAGCCCTCTGCGGGTGCGTCAGGGTCAGCGGTGAGTTCCGCAAGGTCTGCGGTAAGAAGAACGAGATCAAGGAGTTCCGGTACGCCCTCGCCAGACTTCGAGGAGACGCCGGTGAAGGGAATCGTGCCACCAAGACCCTCGAGATAGATACCGTTCTCGAGTGCCGAAATACGTGCCTTCTCAATATCAGCACCAGGCTTATCGATCTTTGTGAACGCGACCACAAACGGAATACCTGCTTCAGTGATGGCTTCGAATGCTTCAAGTGTCTGTGGCTTTACACCTTCTTCAGCGGCGATGACCAAGATCGCGATGTCAGCAGCAGCAGCACCGCGGGCACGAAGTGCGCGGAAGGCTTCGTGTCCTGGAGTATCAAGGAACGTGATACGGCGACTCGTTCCCTCATGCTCGTGTTCAGCCTCATAGGCCGAGACATGCTGGGTAATGCCACCCGCTTCGCCTGCCGTTACGTTTGCCTTACGGATGTAGTCCAGCAAGGAGGACTTGCCGTGATCAATGTGTCCCATGACGGCCACGATTGGTGGTCGGGTGCTGCGTGCCATAATGCGACTGATTATCTCATAAAATAAGGCTTTTACAACTCCTCTCCCGATATCGTGGGGGATGGGCGTACAATACGTGTATGCGACGGAAGCGAATCTATCTCGACTGGGCAGCAGCAGCACCGGTCTTGCGCACGGCGAGTCGAGCCTTCACACACGCTCTATCGACGTTCGGTAATCCCTCCTCGCCGCACGCAGAAGGCAGGGAAGCCTCGGTGCTTCTCACGGATGCAAGAGTACGCATCGCGCGCCTTGCAGGCGTGAAGCAGGACGCCGTTATCTTTACAAGTGGCGCAACGGAAGCGAATGCGCTCGCTATTCTTGGTCAGGTGCGCACACACAAGAAGAACACTAAGAACGTCCATGTCCTCTATCTCCCTAGTGCACACGCTTCTACCAGAGGGTGCATGGAGCAGTTGCAGGAGGAGGGAGTTCACGTTGAACCGCTGAGGGTGCTCAATGGGGTTATAGACCTCGAAGGACTTAAGGAACAGGTGCGACCCGAAACTGCACTCATTGTCCTTGATGTGGTGTGCGGAGAAACGGGTACCCGCCTTGATACGCGTGGTGTACGTCAGGTACTCGATCACGCACGCAAGGATGGGGGATCGAGGATTCGAATACATGCAGACGCGAGCCAGCTTCCACTCGTTGAATCATTCGAGCTGACACGTATTGCGTCTGACACGCTAACGCTCGATGCGCAGAAGGTGGGTGGGGTACGGGGAATCGGCGTTCTTTTGGCACCGAGACAGATTGAACTCCTTCCCCTCGTGCGTGGCGGAGGACAGGAACGAGGACTACGTCCTGGAACTGAGTCGGCAGGGCTTGCTGCAGCGTTTGCGAGTGCCCTTGAGAAGGCACATGATACCCATGCATCCTTTGCTCTCAAGGCGCACGGCATGCGTGATCGCCTTCAGAAGCGCATCATGGATGCCATTCCTGCAGTCGAGGTGAATGGCGGAAAGAATCATGCTCCACATATCCTCAACATCTCACTTATAGGTCGCGATACCGACTATATCGCGACGCTTCTCGACGACGCAGGGTTCGCAGTTTCAACCCGAAGTGCGTGCGCTACCGACGAGGAAGGGTCGGTGGCGGTCCTCGCGTTCACGAACGATCCGGTACGAGCGAGCGCAACGCTCCGTATCTCCTGGGGACCCCTGACTAAAGAACGGCATCTGGAACAGTTCGCACACGCGCTTCGTACGGCAGTTCGATTCGTAGACACGAACACGGTATAATTTCTCTATATGAACATCGAGGACCTCACCAAGACGCAGCTTCTTCTTCTCACGATCCTGGTTAACTTCGTAACCGCGATCGCAACCGGCATCATGACGGTGTCTTTGCTCGATCAAGCGCCACCGACGGTTACGCAGACGGTGAATCGTATTGTTGAGCGTACGGTTGAGACAGCGGCGCAGGCCCCGCTCCCAACGATTCCTGGCATTGCCGCTCCTGCAAAGGAGACAATTGTTATCAGGGATGAGGACCTGCTTTCAGCGGCAATCCGGGCGGACGCAGGACGCCGTGTCACCATCCATAAGGGCGCAACCTCAACCCCGGCTCTTGCGGTTGGTACCTATCTTCCGGATAAGCGTGCGGTGGTGACCGCGACAGGAGCCGCGTTACCGAAGGAGGCGACTATCGTATTTGCTAATGGGATGACTGCAGAAGCATCGCTCTCACGTGCGGGCGCGACTCTTACTATCTTCGGCTTCTCGGATACGGCCACGCTTCCTGCGGCGACAACGCCGGATCTCATCGCAGCTGCAACCCTTAAGCAAGGTCAGACCCTGGTCTCGCTTACTCGCGAGCTTGCGGCGGTATCGGGCATCATCTCCATCGTCGACGAGACTGGAATCCGGGCGAATGTTACTGGCGTACCACCAGGTGCCGCTGCGGTGAACATTTCAGGCGATATTATCGGCATCGCTACCGCCGTACCTGGCGTGTTCGCTCCGGCTGATCGCATTAACGTGCTTCTTTCCGAAGCCCCGTAATCAAGGTCTCACTTGTTCGTCATTAGTAGTATAAGATTCCCTCTGCTATGCCCCCATTCAAGAATTTCACCGCAAAGGCTAAAGAAGCCATCAGAAAGGCACACGAGCTTGCTATAGAGCGAGGACAGAACCATGTGAGTTCCTTGCACCTCCTTACAGCCCTCATCCATCAGGAAGAGAGTCTTGTATTCTCCGTGCTTGATCGTATGGACGTGGACACGATGATGTTCGCGGATACGCTCCTTGAGACCCTCGAGATCCCGGAAACATCCTCCACTCTTTCGCCCTCTTATAATCTCTATTTAACGCCAGATCTCGCCCAGGCACTTGAAGCGGTTGATAAGGTAGCGGCACGCATGGGGGATGCGTTCGTTGGTACTGAGCACCTGTTTGTAACGGTCCTTGAGCACCCGGGTCCGGCAGCTGAGATTCTCGCACGCTTCCGTATCGATTCCGATACTGTACTCAAGCTCTTAAAGGATCTTAAGTCCGCTAAGGATGGTGAGGTGAAGGAGCCGAAGAAATTTAGGGCGCTTGCGAAGTACACGCGCAACCTCACCAAAATGGCAGCAGAGAATGCCCTTGATCCGGTCATCGGTCGCGACCAGGAGATTGGACGGGTCGTACAGATTCTCTCGCGTCGCACAAAGAACAATCCCGTTCTTATAGGTGAGCCGGGTACCGGAAAGACAACCATCGCTGAAGGACTCGCTACACGTATCGCGTCAGGCGACGTGCCGGAGTCCCTTAAAGGCAAAGAACTTCTTTCTCTTGATCTCGGTCTTATGATCGCGGGCACCAAGTATCGCGGCGAATTCGAGGAGCGCATGAAGGCCGTTATGAAGGAAGTCGAGAAATCAGACGGGAAGGTGATCCTCTTCGTCGACGAGCTTCACACTATCGTGGGTGCCGGTGCCGCTGAAGGCGCACTCGATGCATCTAATATGCTAAAGCCCGCGCTCTCGCGTGGTGAGATTCGCATGATCGGCGCCACAACCCTCAAAGAGTACCAGCAGCACATCGAGAAGGATGGTGCGCTCACACGACGGTTCCAGCCGGTCTTTGTTGAAGAGCCCTCACTTGAGGACGCAACCGCGATCCTTCGAGGACTGCGCGACAAGTATGAACTCTTCCATGGTGTACGCATCACGGACGGTGCGGTTGTCTCAGCGGTTGAGCTTTCAAGTCGCTACATAACGGATCGGTACCTTCCAGACAAAGCTGTTGATCTCATTGACGAAGCCGCCTCAGGTCTTCGCATTGCGCTTGAAAACAAGCCACCACAGCTCGAAGAGACAGACCGTAAGATCCGCAGACTTGAGATAGAGCGCGAAGCACTCAAGAAAGACGAGGAGGGAGACCACGCCAAAGACATGAAGGAGCGCCTTGCTGCCATTGATACCGAGATTGCCGACCTTCGTGAGAAGACGAGCGAACTTGAGCTCAAGTGGAAGAACGAGAAAGAAGTACTCGAATCCATTCGTACGCTCAAGACCGAGCTTGATAAGGCACGTGTCGAAGCCGACAACGCAGAAGCGATGGCAGACCTCGGCACTGCTGCAGAGATTCGTTATGGCCGCATACCCGCTCTTCAGAAGGAACTTGATACGAAGACCAAGCGCTTGAAGACGCTGCAGAAGTCTCGTCGCATCCTCCATGAAGAGGTAACCGAAGCGGAGATTGCTGGTGTCGTTGCACGCTGGACCGGTATCCCTGTTGCAAAGATGCTCGAGGAAGAAGCCGCAAAACTTGCACGCATGGAAGAAGCCCTCAAAGGTGCTGTTATTGGCCAGGACAGCGCCGTGAAGATCATCACGAACGCGGTGAAGCGCTCACGGGTTGGTATCTCGGATCCAAACCGTCCGATCGGCTCGTTCCTCTTCCTTGGCCCAACGGGTGTTGGTAAGACGGAGCTCTCGCGCAGGCTCGCAGAGTTCATGTTCAACGACAAGGAGTCGTTAGTACGCGTTGATATGTCCGAGTTCATGGAGAAGCACTCGATTGCGAAACTTATCGGTGCGCCTCCAGGCTACGTAGGGTACGAGGAGGCAGGATCGCTTACTGAGCGTATTCGCCATCGCCCATACGCCGTGATTCTCTTCGATGAGATTGAGAAGGCGCATAGCGAGGTATTCAATATTCTCCTCCAGGTACTCGATTCAGGACACCTCACCGACGGAAAGGGCAGGAAGGTGAACTTCAAGAACACCATCATTGTCCTCACCTCTAACATTGGTGCTGAGTTCATGGACCGCGCAGCGAACATCGGGTTCGCGCCTGGAGACGGCTCTGCATCGGCTGAGGCTGCTCAAATGAAGGAGAAGGTTATGGGTGCGCTCAAGGACCATTTCCGCCCTGAGTTCCTCAATCGTCTCGACGATATTGTCATGTTTGACTCGCTCTCAAAGGAGGCGCTTATGGATATTGTGGAGGTGCAGGTGGCGGAGATCGTGGAGCGCCTCTCCGGGAAGCGCATCACGCTCACCATTACTCCCGAAGTGCGTGCGTGGCTCGCCGAGAAGGGTTATAACCCACAGTATGGTGCTCGCCCCTTGAAGCGTGCGGTTCAGGACCACATCTTAACCCCTATAGCCTCCCTTATGGTTGGCCAGGGTGTTATGGAAGGGGGCACGGTCAACGTATCACTCAAGAACGGGGAGCCACACTTCGAAGTTAAGAAGGTTCCGGGACGAGCAAAGGCAAGGACTAAGGCCGTTGCAGAGAGTCGCTAGGACTGGTATAGTCCTCCTATCTATGTCACAGGATCGTCTCATACTACTGCGCTCTGCTTCCGGACACGTTCGCCGTACTCGCAAGAATAAGAAGAAGGTAGAGCGTAAGATCGAGCTTAAGAAGTTCGACCCGAACACTCGGACCCGCGAAATCTACAAGGAAGTTAAGAAATAAGAGAAAACCGCCCGAAAGGGCGGTTTCTCGTTTAGGTACTGAAATGGTTTCTCCTGGAAATGGAAAAACCGTCCGGAGACGGTTTTTCCAGTGTGCCCCCGAGAGACTGGCCGAAACCAAAAACTCACGGGCACTCATGAAAGATATACCAAGCGTTTTTTGCTGTCAATACCCCTAAAGATGGGTGAGGGAGGTGAGTGCAGGGTCTTCGTTTGACCGTGTACCTACCGGAGCGTACTGTTCTTGCAGGCGTACACAATTGAAACAGGGATCGCTTCGATGGAAGACCGTGAATACGATAAAGGACTCGCGTTTGGTGTGTGTGGCTTGGACAGGTTGCTCGAGTTGGCACGACCAGCAACGCAGGATCCGCACTCCTGTGAAAGGCTGTATGACTTCGCCCGATCTGGCGTGCTGATGCTGCTTCGATGCGAAAGAGGACAAGATGAGATAGAGAGTTGGAAAGAAGGTCTTTCCAGGATCTCAGCACTCGCCCTCGGCTTGTATGAGGAGAACAAATCCGAATACCTCCATACGACTGCTTCAAGATTCGAGACCCTTGCAGATCTGTTGGGAGATCAGCGCATCTGGAAAGAAGCGTATAACCTTCCAGCTCTGCTGAAGCTTCCATTCGCAATCGAGACGCTCTTGTTTCTCGAGGATAAGGAATCCACGAGCTTAGAAGACTATCTCGCAGCGATGGAAATGAAGCATACTTCTATGCTCTCATTCCTCGCGCAGCTCCGTCTCGTCTCGTGGGATGAACCTGTGAAAGGGGAGATATCAATTTGGCTGACGCCCGAGGGGAGATTGATAGCGGCAGATCTTCACTCACAAGCAAGGCTTCGTTTAGGAACCTGATACAAAGTATAAAGTCTCAGGGCCCGCAGCTACTAGCTGCGGGCCTCTTTGTTACCAATGCGGGCCCACTAGGAATCGAACCTAGGACGTCGGTTTTGGAGACCGAAGTTATACCATTTAACTATGGACCCGGTATTGCTCACGATACCAGATAGAGGAGTAGGGGAAAAGAAGCCACGATTCTGGCATAAGCGAGATACAATCTCTCTATGAAAAGGCTCTGGGCCCCGTTGCTCCTTTTGGTTGTACTCTTCGTGCCGTTTGCCGTTAGTGCGCAATCGAATCTCCCGCTCTTTGATCCTGACTGGCAGCTTGTACCCGATGCGCATGAGATAGACCCCGCAAATTGTCCGGAGGGGTATCCTCTTGGTTTTGGAGGTGCGTTACAGCTTATTCAGAACGTGATGAATGCGGCGATATCCTTCGGCGTAATTATTTCCGTGCTTGTGATAGCAGGAGCCGGAATCCTCTGGATCCTTACACCTACAAATCCTGAGAACCATTCGCAGGCAAAGAAGATTCTTATGAACGCGGTTATAGGATTACTGATTATCCTTTCGGCATGGCTCGTTGTGGACTTTGTTATGAAGCTCCTCTATAACCCGAATGCCTATAACTTTGGTCCTTGGAACGAGATCCTCACTGGCGGAGATCTATGCATCAAGCCTATGGAGACGCAACCGCTCTTTAGTGGGAATATAACTGCCGTTCCTGGTCAGGGTGCGCCTGGCGTCTCCTACGATCCGCAGTACACGACGAGCGGTTCATGCTCGCCAGCCAGTGTCCAGCAAGCAGGGCAGAGTGTAAACATAACTACGAAAGAAGCCCGATTCCTTGCGTGTATCGCACGTCCAGAAAGTCGTTGTGGAGGTGACCTCACAAACTACAACTGGGGAAAGGGATCAAGCGCATACGGTCCGTTCATGATCTTGCTCGATGGCAACGCTCGCTACTTTGAGAACGACGCATGTAGAATCGCCGCAAACGTCTCTGGCCGTCTTAATTGCCAGGACGGGTTCAGAAGCGGTAACCCTATCCCGGGAAGTGCTATTGCTAATCGCTGTATGAGGGCGGCTGCAAATCTTGCGTGCAGCACTGCTGCTGCAACGAAGCTTGTACGTGAATCGGGGGCAACACCATGGGTAGGAAACAATGATAGTAAACCTGCGCATAGACGATGCGCGCTGGAATTGAATTAGAGGCTATACTAATCCTGACTCATGAAAGACTCTCTTCTTTGGATTGCTGGTTCCGTACTTCTCGTCCTTACGGTAACGATTGGTGTAGGTGCGTATTTCTTTCTTGCGCAGAATCGCGAGCCAGGCAATGAGCAGCAGTCTCCAAACGGTACCTATTTCCCTGTCGGGGGCAGTGTGTCAGGAGGACCCACATCTGAACAAACGCGTTCCCTCGCGCTCGCTACCGGAGAGACTATTGTAGTGAATGATTTCCTCGTAAATGGCGTAACGTTTAAAGACCCAGCCAATGAGGGTTCTTATTTCCTCGCAGGAAAACTCGAATATTGTCTCGAGGATGGCACATGTCCCGACACTCACACCCCACATTTCAGCATCCTGTATATGGAGGCAGACCAGAGCTTCACGGTGAGCTTGAATGAAGAACCACTACGTGAATCACGCGAGGCAGCCGAACAGTATCTTATGAAAGCACTCGGTATTTCGACACAGGAGATGTGCGCGCTCTCGTACACGCTTGGCACAACGGTTTCAGTGAATGAGGCGTATGGCTCAATCACCAACCTAGGTTTCAGTTTCTGCCAAGGAGCTGTCCGATTACCATAAGCATGAAGAGATTCTTCCTCTTAGTGCTTATACTCTTCATTCTCGCCCCTATTCCCGCTGCTGCCCAGTTCGGCCCTATTGTGCCGGAAGTATGTCGTACCTGTGCCTGCGGATTTGGTGGTGTGCTCGCCATCGTGCAGAATGTCGTCAATTTCATCATCAGCATCTCCATTATTTTTGCGACGATCATCATGGTATGGGCGGGCGGACTCTACATTGTTTCGGCGACAAATCCTGAGAGTCGTAGCACTGCAAACAAGATGCTTTTAAACGCGGTCATTGGCATTCTGATTGTTCTTTCTGCCTGGCTCGTCGTTGATTTCGTGATGAAGACGCTCTACAACAACGGGAGTGAGTTTGGTCCGTGGAACTCTATACTGCTTGGCGGAACAGGGAATAGTTGTGTTGTGGCAAAGCCAACCTCGCCGTTATTCAGCGGGAATATCACTGCAGTACCCGGTGCAGGCACGGGCGCTGGAAGTGATGTCATAACAAGCGGAACCGCAACGCATCAAGCGAATGCGGCAAGACTACAGGCCGCTGGCATAAGTATCTCTTCCTCAGGCAACTGTGCGGACAAGAGGAACGGCGCGTGCACGTCGCTTGATGGTATGAAGCAGAACACCGTGGACCAAGCAATTGCTATAAAACAGGCATGTACCGGATGTACGATCATTGTTACAGGCGGCACAGAAGTTGGTCACGAAGAAACGACAACGGGGCATAGCGCCGGGTACAAGATTGATCTTGGTACGAATGCACAGCTCAATGCGTATATACGAAGTTTGACTCCTACAACGCCACGCGCTAACGGCGATCCGCGCTATTTAGATAAATGTGGAAACGAGTACGCCGACGAAGGGAATCATTGGGATATAACCGTTACGAAAGGCGTGTGTAGTCCCCCTAAGTAGCCAGCTTTCGAAGCCACGCTTTCTGGTGTCTAGCATAGTGCCAGACTTTAGTTGAAAGGGAATGGAGAAGAGACTCCTCACTACGTTCATTTCTAAGAAACTCGCCGACAATCCGATACTCAAGCCCAAGTTCGTTCAATCGCTCGTCACCAACGTACGCACGTACGGTCCGTACTTCCTCGATAAGGCCATTCTTAAGCGCTGACTCAAGGCGCGCACGAATGCGCGCACGGAGTTCATCACGTTCCGGATTGAGAATGATCCACTCGACCGGATACCGCGCTTCGAGCATATCGCGCTCTGGCACCTGACCGTGTGTCTCAATAATCTCAAGTGCGCGCACAAGCCTTCGACGATTCAAAGGATCAATACGCTCTGCCCGTCGTGGATCGCGTGTTCGAATCTCTTCCATAAGAGAGTCAGTACTACGCTTCTCAAGTTCCTCTCGAAGATCAGGATTCGGTTCAGTTTCTTCGGGCAGGCCGTAGAGGAGTGCATCAAAATAGAAATGCGTACCGCCAGCAAGGATTGGTCGTTTGCCGCGACTCCTGATCTCCTCTATAAGACGGCTCGCGTCTTTTACGAAGTCTCCCGCGCTATAGGTCTCTTTGGGGTCCCGAATATCGATGAGATGATGAGGAATACCATCCATCTCCTCGTGTGAAGTTTTCTCAGTGCCAATATCAAGCATGCGGTACACCTGACGCGAATCAACAGAGATAACTTCGCCGTCGAGCTCTTTCGCGAGTGCTATGGCACGCGCTGACTTACCCGAGGCGGTCGGGCCGGCGACGCACAGTATGGGGGAAGGGTCGTCCACGTGGCTCACTGTGGCCAGAATGGTATCATGCCTCTACGTAACGATACAGGACTATGAATAAAGAACAGAAGAGCAATTATTGTGGCGAGTGTGGTGACTTCCATGATCCATTCAACGAGTACCGCTCAAGCGTACGCGTCGGCGAGACCGTTCCAGACTACGAGTTTGAGGCGTACCACAAGGACGAAGTGCGCTCAATGAAATTCTCAGACTTCCGTGGGAAGTGGCTCATTGTGATGTTTTATCCGGCAGACTTCACGTTCGTCTGTCCAACGGAACTTGAGGAGATGGCACTGTACTACCCGAAGCTCCAGGCTATTAATGCTGAGGTTGTCTCGTTCTCAACTGACACCGTCTTCGTGCATAAGGCGTGGCACGACACATCCGAAGCGATAAAAAAGATCACCTTCCCCATGGGTGCAGACCCGACCGGCAAGATTGCAGATGCGTTCGGTGTGCTTATCGAAGGAGGAGATCTTCCACTTGTTCCTGACGAAGGACTCGCACTTCGCGGTACGTTTATCATCGACCCAACCGGCACACTCCGTGCTATGGAGGTGAACGATAACAGCATCGGTCGCGCAGCAAAGGAGACGTACCGAAAGCTTCAGGCAGCGCAGTATGTTGAGAGCCATGCAGGCCAGGTGTGTCCGGCGTCGTGGGAGCCAGGAGACGATACCTTGGAGCCAGGGATGGATCTCGTCGGAAAGATCTAAAGACATATGAAAATCGCTCGGACAAATAGTCCGAGCGATTTTCTTTAGTGCCGGGGGAGGGACTCGAACCCTCGACCCTTGCGGGAGCGGGTTTTGAATCCGCCGCGTATACCAACTCCGCCACCCCGGCATGCCGGAGCACGAAATGGCATACCATCCCGTGCCCGAACGGTGCTCCGTAGAGCACGTATGTCGACGTATCGACATCGAGTATCGTACTTCACAGCTCGCGCTCCTGCAAAGCGAACGCTCGATGATACAATGCACGTATGTTTGGGAATAAGCCACACGAAGCGGAATCATTCGCGCAGCCTACCAAGTACGACTCCGTGTACTGGGTGGAGGTGAGCCGTATAGAACCGAATCCGTATCAGCCCCGCATTGAGTTCGATGAGGAACGCTTGAAAGCGCTTGCTGAATCTATTCGCCAGTACGGCGTGCTCCAGCCACTTGTAGTGACCCGTAACGAGGTCGAGAAGGCTGGTGGCGGCCTCCAGGCGTCATACCAGCTCATTGCAGGAGAGCGACGACTTCGTGCATCAAAGCTCATCGGTCTACGTGAGGTGCCTGTTGTTATTCGTGCAGGCGAGCAATCTGACAAGATGAAGCTCGAGCTCGCCATTATTGAGAACCTCCAGCGTGAGGATCTGAACGCGATAGATCGTGCCAAGGCACTCGCACAGCTCGCGGAGACATTCGCCATTTCGCACTCAGAGATTGGCGCGAAGATTGGCCGATCTCGTGAATATGTTTCGAACTCTATTCGCCTTCTTATGCTCCCAGAAGCTATTCAGATGGCAGTAGTAGGAAAGGAACTGTCCGAGGGGCATGCGCGTGCGCTCCTTATGCTTAACGACAAGCCGGAAGAACGCGACACTCTGTTCAAGGAGATCGTACTCAAGAAGACCTCGGTACGCATGGTAGAGCAGATGGCACGTCGACTCGCGCAGGATAAGATCCGAAAGCACGACAAAACGCCCGAGATGATGGCACTTGAGAAGTCGCTAACTGAGACACTCGGTACGCGCGTTCTCATTGAGAGCCGTCCGCAAGGAGGTCGTCTTCTGATTGAGTTCTTCTCGCCTGAAGATCTCTCACACATTGCAGCAATCCTCGCTACGCAGGAGGAGACTGTCACACAAGAAGCAGAACAGCCGGCTGCAGAAGCGGGTGAGGTGGAATCATTTCCGAACACAACACCACTCCCTCCTCTTGAGGTACAGGCGCCTTCAGCGCCTGTGGTCGAAGAAGACCTCTACTCAGTGCGCAATTTCACCGTTTAACTATTTCGTTTTCTTTCCGCGCTTGTCTTTCTTAGGCTTCGCGCTTTCTGCGTGAGGACGCGCTCGTTCGCTGGCGTCGAGTGTTGCACGAATATGCCGGCGCGCCATGCTCGTTCGCGCGTAATCCATCCACTTAGCGGTTGGATGCGCCGACTTCGATTTCAATACCTCAATGATGTCGCCGTTCCGAAGTTTTGTATCAAACGACACGAGTTTGCCGTTAACTTTCGCACCCTGCATATGGTCGCCAAGATCACTGTGGATGGCATAGGCGAAATCAATTGGTGTTGACTCGGTTGGAAGGTCGATAACGTCACCAATCGGTGTGAAAACGAAAATGCGGTGTGAGAAGAAGTCACTCTTAAGTCCCTCCACGAACTCATCTGACTCAACTTCAGCATGTGCCTCTTTTAGTTCGGTGAGCCAGCGTGGTACGTCACCTGCGGCAAGTGCTGCTTTTTGGTTCGAAGCTACCGGACGCTTCATGTTGAGGAGTGCCGGCACCAGGTCTCTAATCCATGGGAAGGAGAGTCGCTGAAAGGCGTTCTTGCCGGCGCCTTTAGCAAGCGACTTGTAGGACATGTGTGACGCAATGCCGAACTGTGCGCGCTGATGCATATCTTTGGTGCGCACCTGCATCTCCACGATACCCGCATCTCCCGTTACCACGGTTGTATGTAAGGACTGGTAGCCGTTTGGCTTCGGGAACGAGATGTAATCCTTAAACTCGCCTGGGAGCGGCTTCCAGAGGGCGTGTATAACGCCAAGCGCGGTGTAGCAGTCGTCAACGGTGGGGACTAAGACACGCAGCGCGGCGATGTCATGAATACGGGTTATGTCGTCACCCTTACGCTTCAATTTCTGATGCAGGCTCCAGAGACCCTTGGTACGAATAGACGTCGAGAAGTCCTTCACCTCCTTTCGGGCGAGCGCATGGCGCAGGTCTTTTTGTACGCGTGCGAGTCCTGCTTCAGTCTCTTTATTCTTAAGCTTTCGCACCTCAACCGCATGCTGGTATGCGTCAGGGTCAATAGCAGGGAACGCGAGATCCTCAAGCTCCTTCTTAAGAGATCCCATACCGAGACGGTCTGCAATTGGTGCGTAGATCTCAAGGGTCTCAAGTGCAATGCGCTTTCGCTTTTCTTCGGGCACGTGCTCGAGAGTTGTCATGTTGTGATAACGATCGGCGAGCTTGATGATGAGTACGCGCACATCAGCCGAAGTCGCAACCAAGAGACGTCGAAGTGATTCTGCGTGACGTTCGCCACCTTGGTATTTATGCTTGCCGAGCTTTGTTACGCCGTCAACGAGGAAGAGTACCTCTGAGCCAAGTTCCTTTTCGATCTCTTCGGGAGTTGTACCAACGTCTTCAATAGCATCATGAAGTAGCGCTGCTGCAACGGTAGGGGCATCCATGCCGAGTTCCGCCAAATGCTTCGCAACCGCAGTCGGATGTATGAAATACGGTTCACCCGAGTATCGCGTGTGATCCTTGTGCGCACGCTCGCCGAGCGCGTATGCTTTCTCGATAAGTGTCTCGTCCTCAGGCGTAAGGACGCTCATCTGCGCAAGTATCTCTTTAACGGTAGTCACCGGGTAAGGATACTGCGCGAGTGCCCAAGCGGCAAACTATTTGAGATACTCTGCAGCCTCAAGTGGCGTGAGTGCGTCCGCGTCCTGACTTTCCGGCAAGTAGATGCGTCGGAGCCCTTTCTTTAAGAAGAGACCCGCCTTCGACTTGTAGAGTACGAGTGATTTTCCTGTCTTTGGATGCTTACCGATCTCGCGCACGATATCGACACCCTTTGGCGGACGCTTGGGCTCTGCAAGAATTTCTATCGCACGGTCAAGGGTAACCGTGTACGGCTCATCCGCGCCCTTAAGCGAACGGAACTCGCCATCGTGTCCGACATACGGACCGAATCTCCCAACGTTCGCAATAACAGGCTTTCCGGTTCCGGGGTGATTTCCAAGGTCGCGGGGAAGGGAAAGGAAGTGGAGTGCATCAGCGAGAGTAACCGATGCAAGATCAGTTCCTGGCGGAATACTTGCACGCTTCAGTGCTTTCTTCGGACGTCCCCGCACTTTCTTTGGCTTGCCAGCTTTTGTCAGTTCAACGGGTGCCTCTACTTCAGGCAGTTCCATTTCAACATATGGCCCGTAGCGTCCGGTCTTTACATATATAGGAGCACCTGTGGCCGGATCGGTGCCGATCGGCTCGTCGCCCTTAAGTTCCAAGCCGTCTTCCTGCCGCGCGCCTTCGCACTCCGGGTAGCGCGTACAGCTCATGAAGATGCCACCACGCCCGAGTTTAAACTCCATGGCTGCGCCACAGAGTGGGCACGGGAACTCCTCCGGTACAGGGCCAAGAGAGGTTGCCTTCGGGAGCTTGTCCTTGGATGCTACTGCTTTTGAGAATGGTCCATAAAACTCGCTGAGTGTCGCTTCGTAGCCACGCTCACCACGGGCGATCTCGTCGAGCTCGTCTTCCATCTCTGCCGTGAAGGAGTCTGAAATGTATTCGGCGAAATGCTCCTCAAGCCAGCCTGACACCACCATACCGGTTGCCGTTGGGGTGAGGGTACGGCCAGTCTTCTCCACGTATCCGCGGTCCTGGATGGTTTTCATGATGCTCGCGTAGGTCGACGGACGGCCAATGCCACGCTTCTCGAGCTCTTTCACGAGACCTGCTTCGGTGTAGCGATTCGGCGGTTCTGTTTGCTTCTCAAGAGACCCAAGCGAGATAAGGGTAAGTGGCTCTCCTTCAGTAAGCTTTGGCAGCTCAACGTCTTCGCCTCGTGCACGGATGTCGCACGCGAGCCACCCCGGGAACACAACACGCGAGCCGTTTCCAGAGAAGAGCGGGATATCGGCATCCGCTTTCGCTTTTACGCTCGTACGAAGCATCTGTGCCGGCTTCATCTGGCTTGCGAGTGCGCGAGTACGAATGAGTGCATAGAGATTCTGTTCGTCGCCCGTAGCGCCGGCAGTGACTCGCGTCGGATCAGTTGGACGCACAGCCTCGTGCGCTTCCTGTGCGTTCTTGCTCTTGGTCTTGTAGACGTGCATCTCGGCATACTCCTTTCCGAACTCCTTCTCAACCGTTTGTACAAGAACGCTTATGGCATCCTTAGAAAGGTTCACGGAGTCGGTACGCATGTAGGTAATGTGTCCGGCTTCGTACAGCTTCTGTGCGGCACGCATAGTGCGGCTTGGTGAGAGACCAAGTCGAGTGGAGCCTGCTTGCTGAAGGGTTGAAGTCGTAAAGGGAGGTCGAGGCTGACGCTCTTCTGCACGCTCCTTCACTTCAGCAACGGTCCAGGATGCGGATCTTCCGAGTGTCACGATACGCTCAGCTTCTTCGGCAGTCTTCGGTTCCTCGACACAGCTCGCCGGGAACTCAGCCTTCGCTTGTTTTGTGTCAGCCTTAAATAGTGCGTCGAGCGTAAAGTAGGTCTCTGGGACGAAAGCCTGAATCTCACGCTCACGCTCGGCAAGGATGCGAAGTGCAGGGGACTGCACGCGGCCAGCGGAAAGCCCGTAGCGCACCTTCTTCCAGATGAGTCCAGAAAGGTCATATCCTACGAGACGGTCGAGTACGCGACGGGCTTCCTGTGCACGGCGCAAGTGTTCGTCAATCGCGCGCGGGTGAAGGAGTGCCTCTTCAACCGCTGCCTTCGTAATCTCATGGAAGACGACACGCTGCGGCTTCTTAAGACCCACTGCCTCTTTCACGTGCCAGGCAATAGCCTCGCCTTCACGGTCCGGGTCAGTTGCAAGGAATACCTCATCAGCTCTGGCTGCCGCTTTCTGGATCTTCTCGATAACCTCTCGTTTGTCGGGAGAGATAACATAGCGAGGAACGAACCCGTCTTCGATGTCGACAGCGTCCTTATTAGACTTTGGGAGGTCACGGACGTGACCCACGGACGCAAGCACCTCGTAGTCTTTTCCGAGGTACTGCTGGATGGTGCGCGCCTTTGCAGGCGACTCAACAATGAGGAGTCTTTTAGTCATGCGTATACCCACACATACCGCGCATACCTATATATGGTCAAGCGTGGGGTATGCGTGAAGGTTCTAAACCGAGTGTCTCAAGAAAATCTTTCGAGCTCGATACCAGCTCTGCTCCAAGCCTAATAAACTGATGGGTACCCTCACTATTGGGGTCTCCGATACGGTGCGGTACGCACATGAGATTCCGATTGTACTCATGTGCTAACCGCGCAGTTATGAGTGTGCCCGACCGTTCGCCTGCCTCGATAATAAGTACCGCATCGCTCATCCCTACGACGATTCTATTCCGTGAGGGGAAGTACGCTGGGCGAGCCGCCTCACTCGGTGGATGCTCTGAGACAAGTGCGCCGCCGCTCGCAAGAATCTCCTTCGCGAGGCCAAGATTTGTTTGAGGCGACATAACACGATCGTTGAGTCCTGAACCTGGTATAGCAACCGTATGGAGTCCAGCAGTAAGTGCCGCTCGATGTGCGCAGGCGTCGCCACCTAAGGCGAGTCCCGAGATGATAGAGATCGGATACCCTGCGAGGCCCGCGATCAATGCCTCACATGCTTCTTGTCCGTAGGGTGTGAGCGCCCGGGATCCGACAACCGCGAGTTTCTTATAGGTTGAGTCTGGGAGTGCTCCCCGCACCCAGAGTGTGTCTGGCGGCTCAGGAATCTCAAGGAGGGAGCCAATGCCTACCTTTGAGAACTCGCTCCGCGCGATGGTGCGTATATCCATACCCATAAGTATGCATGCCTACTGGTACGAAATGCGCACTACCCGCTTTTCGGTGGGGGCATCCTGCCGTATAGTGCTAGGAATGCTCGATATCCATTTCATCCGGGAGAATGCGGACGTCATTAAGATGGGTGCCGCCAAGAAGCACATCGATATCGATATCGATCGCTTGCTCGCGGTTGACGACGAGCGCAAATCACTCCGTCAGCAGCTAGACAGTAAGCGCGCGGAACAGAACCATGCGAGCCGTACCATTGCGCTTGCCTCGGGTGAAGAGAAGGAAAAGCTTCTTGAGGCAATGCGCTTCGTGAAGGAGGGGATGCAGGAGCTCGACGAAAAGCATAAGGCGGTGATGGAGGAGTGGCAGAAGCTCATGCTCATGGTCCCGAATATTCCAGACATGACGGTGCCTGAAGGGGAGAGCGATGCCGATAATCAAGAAGTGAAGAAGTGGGGAGAACCGAAAGAATTCTCGTTCACTCCAAAAGACCACGTCGAACTTATGACGAAGGCCGGTATGGCTGACTTCGAGCGTGGCACTAAAGTCGCGGGATTCCGTGGCTACTTTTTGAAGGGAGACGGCGTGCTGCTTTCAAACGCGATCTGGCAGCTTGCGCTGAAGCACTTTGCAGGCAAGGGTCTTGAGCCGATGATTGTTCCGTCCTTAGTGCGTCGCGAGGCATTTATGGGTACGGGGTACCTTCCGCAAGGCGAGGAGGATCTCTATAAGACCCAGGATGGCGAGTATCTCGCCGGCACCGCGGAAGTTGCAACCATGGGGTACTACATGGACGAGACGCTCGACAGGAATGTACTCCCGGCGAAGTTCCTATCATTCTCACCGTGCTTCAGACGTGAGGCAGGTGCACACGGTAAAGACGTACGTGGGCTCATTCGTGTGCATGAGTTCTATAAGTGGGAACAGGTTGTTCTGTGCGAAGCGTCACATGAGGAGTCAGTAAAGATGCACGAATGGTTGAACCGTAACACCGAAGAGTTCATTGAACTCCTTAACATTCCGTACCATACGGTTGTTAACTGCGGCGGAGACCTTGGTCTCGGACAGGTGAAGAAGTACGACATCGAGCTCTGGGTACCCGGCGAAGGGAAATATCGTGAGATTAGCTCCGCATCGTATTTCCACGATTTCCAGACACGCCGTCTTAACATTCGCTATCGTGCAGAGGATGGCACTATGAAGTTCCCACACTCCTTAAACTCAACCGCAATTCCAACACCGCGTATTCTCGTCTCTATCGTTGAAAACTATCAGCAGGAGGACGGTACTATCCGCGTTCCTGAAGCTCTCGTCCCGTATGTCGGCAAAGAAATCCTGGGACATAGCGCCTAGGGCGCGCACAAAGCCAAACGAGTCCGCGAAGACATCCCCTTCGCGGCCGGCTCGTTCTATGGACATGCACGTCCACCCGCGTGCCAAAGCACCCGCAGCGCCTATTCCGGTATCGAAGCGCAATGTAACGATCGCACGTGGGAAGAAGCCTCGTGTCGAATCACGCGAGCCTCTCAAGAAGCGTCGCAAAAAGGTACAGAAGGCTTTTGTGATTGTTGTATTGGCGCTTATCGCCATTTCTATCGCCGTATTCTTCTATGTAGCGTGGCTTCCAGCATTTCGTATTCAGACTATCGCCGCAACGGGCCCTCATGCAGAAGAAGTAAAGCTCATTGCCGCTCGTACGCTTGAAGGCACGCATGCATTTGTGCTCCCACGCAACTCGTTGTTCTTCATACCTGAACACGATGTGCGTGCCAATATTCTTGTTGAACACCCAGACATCGAAGCCGTATCAATTTCAGCATCAGGGCTTACGGAACTTTCTATAACAACTCTGCCACGCGCAGAAGCATTTGTATGGTGTGGTGCCACCCGTGAGCTTGCTGACGGATTGTGTTACAGCGCAAACGCAGAGGGACTCATCTTTGCTCCGGTATCTCCCTCTATCGCTCCCACGACAGAAGCGCTCCGTATCTATGCCGCTATTGAAGGACAAGAAGGGTCGACGCCGATTAAGGCAAGAATTGGGTATGCATCGAGAATTCCTGAAGCGCTCAGGTTCATAAAAGCTATGCAGTCGCTTGGTGCGAATGTTGTGTCGGTATCACTCCGTGCAGACGAAGCTGATCTTTATACTGAAGCTGGTACCCGTATCACGTATGTACTCGGGCGTGAGCAAGAGGCGGCGGGTATTGCGGCGAGTGTATTCCCGCAGCTTTCCTTGAATGACGGTTCCGTTTCGTACGTCGATCTCAGATTCTCAGGAAAAGCATATTTCAAACGTGCAGGCGAAGTAGCACAGCCAGAGTAATAAAAGATGCCGGCGCAGAGAGGATGAATCTCATGCGCCGGTTAGGCTGCGTTCATCATAGGGAGAACAAGTCCGTGTTTCTGTATGAGTCGGCGGTGCAGTCCTTGGAAGTTTTTCATGCGTCGATACTCATTCAACGGAAACACATGGACTTCCTCGTTGCGATCGAGTGAACGCAGCTCAGATTTCTTGACGTTCTTCGCATCGACAACGTAGAGGTAGAGTTCGTAATAGTGTTTGACTCTTTTACGCTGACCTTTCCGTTGCTTCATAACGACGCGAGGGATGTGGTCGAGTTCTATGAAAGGCGCATCGATGATACGTACTCCGGTTTCTTCCCGAAGTTCACGACGGGCCGTTTCTTCTTGTGAGAGTTCGAAGGGCTCACGTTTGCCACCCGGTAGGTGCCACGGTCCCCAGGTCCCGTCTTTCTTTCGCTTGCGTACAGCGAGTACACCTCGCATGCCGCGTACGAAGACGACGACGGACCAGTCGTATGTCAGCATCGCGTCCTCCTTTGGCGCTACACATCCCGAAATGGAACATCTGGCATAACTTTACTGCTGCCATTCCGCATTGTCGAATAAACGTGCGGCAGGTAGGATAGCGCGTATGGAATCGTTCTGGACCGGGCTTGCAAAGCCCTTTTTTGTACTCGCGCCTATGGCGGATGTCACAGACGCTGCCTATCGGAAACTCATTGCAGCGAAAGGAAAGCCCGCGGTTACGTGGACAGAATTTGTGTCTGCGGATGGTCTCTACTACACGCGCGAGAAGAAGGGAATTCCTGATGCAGAGAACCCTCTTATGCGCGACCTCCAGTTCACCGATGCCGAGCGACCCATCGTCGCACAGCTTTTCTCTTCAAATCCGATCACGATGGCATACGCCGCGAAACTCTGTGCGGAACTCGGGTTCGATGGCGTCGACATAAATATGGGTTGTCCGGACAAGTCTATTGAAAAGCAGGGATGCGGCGCCGCGATGATTAAGAATCCGGAGAAAGCAAAAGAGATAATTCATGCTGCGAGGGAATCGGGTCTCCCGGTGTCCGTGAAGACTCGTATCGGCTACAACCAGGAAGCGATCGACGAGTGGCTCCCTAAACTCCTTGAGGAAAATCTTCCTGCTCTCACGGTGCATTTGCGCACGCGTAAAGAAATGTCGAACGTTCCTGCGCACTGGGATCTTATGCCGCGTGTGGTTACTCTCCGTAACGAGATCGCACCCGAGACTTTGATTATAGGAAATGGAGACGTGGCTGATCTAAAGGATGCTGAACAGAAAGTACGCGAGAGTGGATGCGATGGTGCCATGATTGGTCGGGGTATCTTCGGTAATCCGTGGGTCTTTGCGGGGCGCTCGCTCGAAGACACGACGCCCAAAGAACGTCTTGAAGCACTCATAGAGTTTGCATACGCGTTCGAAACAATGCAGCCTGCAAAATCCTTCCATCTCGTCCGAAAGCATGTGAAGGCATTCTCCACGGGGTTTGAAGGAGCAGCTGAACTCCGTGCAAAACTCATGGATACCTCCTCAGCTACAGAGATGGAGGACCTACTTCGTAGGGAAGGGCTCCTGGTATAATCGAGGGACATGGCACACCAGTCTCTCTATCGCGCATACCGCCCCCAGGCATTTAAGGATGTTATAGGGCAGGACCAGGTAGTGGTGCCGCTCGAGGAGCAGATCAAGAGCGGGAAGGTGGGGCACGCGTATCTCTTTGCGGGATCGCGTGGTCTTGGTAAGACGTCTATCGCGCGTATCTTTGCGCGTGAGCTCAGGACCGATGAGCGAGACATTGTTGAGCTCGATGCTGCATCAAATAATGGTGTTGATGAGGTGCGGGCGCTTAACGAAAGCGTGCATACCCTCCCATTTAACTCGGAACGGAAAGTTTACATTCTTGATGAGGCGCATATGCTCTCGAAGAGTGCGTGGAATGCGCTCCTCAAGACGCTTGAGGAGCCTCCGGCGCATGTTGTGTTGATTCTTGCGACCACGGAGCTTGAAAAAGTGCCGGAGACCGTTCGATCCCGCTGCCAGGTTTTCCAATTCAAGAAGCCAACGCGCGCAGGCCTTTCGAAGCTTGTGTTGTCCATCGCAAAGAAAGAGGGGTATGTCATTGAGCCTGCCGCCGCGGATCTCATCGGTATGCTCGGAGATGGCTCATACCGAGATGCGCTCTCGGTACTCGAAAAAGCGCTTGCGTCCGCAACCGACAAGCAGCTCACTCGTGACGCAGCTGAGAAGGCAACTGGCGCTCCACGTCACGCGCTTGTGCATGGTCTCGTTGCTGCGCTTTCTGAAGGAGATACGGAGACTGCCCTTACAACGATCCGTACCGTTTCCGAGCAGGGTATCGATCTGCCGCTCTACGTGACGCTCGTACTCGAGTATCTCCGTCAAATACTCCTTATGCGTCACGCACCAGAACTTGCCAAGGAGATCCAGGAAGAGCTTGGCGAGGACGCGCACAAAGACGCTCATGTTCTTGTCTCTGATACAGGTTCCAAGCTCTCGCATGAGACGCTCCGAACCTTCCTTGATGCGAGCGGACGTATGCGATTCTCTCCGGTGCCGTCTCTACCTCTTGAGCTCGCGGTCCTTGAACTCTCACGTACGTGATGCTGAAGTATCTCAAATCCTTCCTTCCGTACGTGCTCCCGCTTGTTGTTCTCGGGCTTGTTGCACAAGCAACACTCGTAACCTCATCGCTCAATCCGTTCTACAAGCCATGTGCAGAACCACTTACGTATGCCATAGGTGTATATGATGAACGTTTTGGTATTACTCGTGAAGAATTTGAACGTGCGGTAGCGGATGCGGCAGCACTTTGGAACGATGCTGCTGGCGTGCCCGTACTCGCAACGAGTAGTAAGCCTTCTGTGGTAGTTAATATGCTCTACGACGAGCGGCAGCAGGCTATCGCACTTGGTGAGACCATCGGCGGAGAGCAAAGTGCCTATGACGCTATGAAGGCTGAAGTAGATGTCTTGAACGATCGGTTCGTATCCCTTCGCACTTCTCACGATTCAAAAGTTGCTACGTTCGAACGCGATGTCCGTCGGTATGAGGAGGACGTTGAGACATGGAATGCGCGCGGCGGGGCACCTCCTGCGGTCTATAACGAGCTTGAGGCAAAGAAGCGAGACCTCGAACGTAGAAGGAAGGCACTCGATGCGGAAGTTGATGTGTTAAACGGGCTTGTTGCAACAATCCAGGAACGTGTGAAGGAGTTGAATCAGCTGGCAGATGAGACTAATGAGAAGGTGAACACCTATAACAAAACACTTGGGCATGACTTCGATCAAGGCAACTATGTGGAGGACGAGGCAGGAAAGCGCATAACCATATTCACGTTCGAGGATCGTATGGAACTGAAACGGGTTCTCACACACGAGTTCGGTCATGCACTTGGCATTGGCCATCTCGAGGATGCGGGATCCATTATGTATTCCTATAACATCGGCAATTCGCTATCTCTTACCGAACAAGATAAAGCAGCCCTTAAGGAGGTCTGTGAGCTCTAATAGCTTGCAGCATCAGTAGTTTGCAGGCAGGATTAACGGTGTTCGTATTGGGAGATCGTCTAATGGTAGGACAGCGGCCTTTGAAGCCGTGAATCTAGGTTCGATCCCTAGTCTCCCAGCAATAAAGTAGAATGCGCCCCGCCTCAATTAAGAGACAGGGCGCACAACGAGGAGCAGAAAGATTACCCTTGCCAGCCACCGAGTTGGTGAACTTGAGCAGCGAGAGTGCTAGCGAAGAACACCTTGTCCATGGTCAGGGGATGTCCTTGCTGGAATCGAGCCAGATTTCTCTGACTAACCAGCACTTCCATCTCGACCGGCTTCATGCACCAGCTTGAGTGGAAGGACTTGCCCTTGCCCCAGCCGTGCTTTTCAGCCTGCTGGTCATATTCCTCCTGAGATCGAAAGAACCGAAGGCCTTGATCCTCAAGCCCATCGCCTCCGTGATAGTAGGAGCGCGAGACGAAGATCTTGGCTCGTTTGTACAATGTAGACATCACAGTCTCCTTGTAAGTCCCGAACGAGGCCTCGGGATTGGCCTGTATATTGTATAACACTAATACAATATATTGTCAATCTAGAATTAGAAGCCTGGTTCCAACATCGTCCCAGACAGCCAGCAATTTGCCGCACTGGTATAGTACTCACATGGAGAGACAGCCAACTCAGCTAGAAGGCTTTGAATATAAACTTGAATCCTTGAGCAAAGTACTTATTTCAGGAGGCATACACCCCGATGTATTTCTCGATAAGGTACTGGAACTTGATCAGTCAGATCCTGAACGAAAGAGTTCGGTACCTGCAGCAGAGATCCTACAAAGGCCAGAAGTTGTCCAGGTATTTGAAAGCATCGATGAACGAGAGAAGTTTTACAGTATTCGTTCGCTCACCCTCTTCCATAGAGCTCAAGTACGTCTTTCAAAAGGAGAGACAGACGTGAAAGACGATCTCCAAATAGCGCTTCAGGACTCTGAGGCAATCGCCCCACAGAACGAGAGCTGGGCTAACTATATTCGAGCAACTATCGCGTACCTCGATAATGATCTCGATTCTCTGAGAACGTATGCTGGACAGTCCGGTATGAATAATTCGTTGGTTAACAATTTCGTGGGCGGACTTGAGGAGAGAGGATACCCTGCGTACCTTACTGATTATTCAAAAGAGAGGGAATAAACATTCCAACATCGTCCCACACCGCCAGCAAAATTTACCTAAGCACTTTTCTTCTTGGATCCTCTAGCAAGTACTGCTTTTACAGACGGGCTTATGGCTTTATCTTTGCGATGAATACAACCTATCCAGCAACACGGGCGACGTACGCCTCCCTTGAGTTCTGAGATGAGTCTCTTTATATGCTCTTTTCTGGTCTCTTCTTTCTTAACGGAGATAACCCAGCAGATCCACTCATTGCGCGCGAGTGGCGTGCAGCCCTCCCATGCCGCGAGTGCAGCCTTATCACGCATGAGTGCCGTTCGAATATCGTGGGGAACTCGGTGCACGGTACCACCGGAAATTGCTTTTTCAGCCATATATAAATAGTACCCCATCAGTAGGGAAGCTAGGTGAATGGGAATATATTGTTTTTCATAAATTCTATGATATAATGAATGCAATCACCTATATCTCATGAACGATTTCAAGAAAAACAACCGATTTAGCAAAGACAGTAAGCCAGGAGGATTCTCGCGTCCAAGTTTCGGCGGAGGAGCACGACGCCCCCAGGCACGTGCCTTCGGAAACGATCAGGAGACTTTCAAGACTTCGTGCAGTAAGTGCCACGCAGCCTGCGAGGTACCATTCCGTCCGAACGGTAAGAAGCCAGTATTCTGCAAGAATTGTTTCGTACGCGACGATGCACGTCCTACAGGAAACTCGTACGAGCAGAGAAGTTATGGTCCTGAGCGCTCATTCGCTCCAAAGCCCCAAGCGGCAGTAGAGGATCCACGCATTGCAGCCCTTCAGAAGGAGCTCGCGGTTGTGCACGCGAAACTCGATACCCTCATTCAGAATCTTGAGAGCGCTGCATACTCTTCTATCCTTGCGACGTCCGTCGCTAAGGAAGAGACGTCAAAGAAGGCGGTCGCAAAGGCTACTCCAGCAAAGAAAGCAGCAAAGAAGAAGGCGTAAATAGCGCGCACACGAGAAGCGGTCCGGAAAGGCCGCTTTTCCTATACCCGTCTTCATCCTTCGTATAGGTAGAGACCGTATGCTTAAGTACATGGCCACTCGCGAAGAACTCTGGGACATCGGCATGCACGCGATACGTGCGCTTGAGGTTGATCGTGGCATTCTCGCCTCGGGACGCGAAGAACTCTACGGGTGCGTCTTCGGGCGGGACTCTCTTATAACGTCTCTTCTTTTGTTACGAGTATACGAGAAGACCCAAGACGCGTACCTGGTCTCCCTTGTGCGAAAAGTGCTCGTTAATCTCGCGAAGCTCCAGGGGCGCGAAATCAATATCGAAAGTGGCGAGGAACCGGGTAAGATCATTCATGAGTTTCGTCCCGATAACCACGAACACCTTACCCAAGACGCTGAACACCCCTGGTATCTCTATCCAGATGGTGTGATGCGCAATTACGACAGCGTGGACGCAACGCCCCTCTTTCTTATAACCGTTGAGCGATACTACCGTCTCTCGAACGACGAGGGCATACTCGATCTCTTAAAAGGGAACGTAAGTGATGCACTGGCATGGCTCCTCAATTCGTTCGAGACAAACCAGGATGGCTTCGTTAGTTACCGGCTCCATCCGGACCGTACATTCGGGGGACTCCGTGTGCAAAGTTGGATGGATAGCGCGGAGTCTGTGTTCTTCGAAGATCGCGACGAGGAACCTGTGTACTCCATAGCACCGGTCGAGGCTCAAGCGTATGCGTACCGTGCCTTGTCTGTGTGGCATCTTCTTTTGAAAGAGAGTGAACCAGATCTCGCAGCGCTTCTTCTATCACGTGCACGTGATCTACGTGAGCGGTTCTACGAGCATTTCATGCTTCCGGCAGGCTATCCAGCATGTGCGCTCGATGGCCAAAGTCGTCTCCTCACATCAGTACGGTCCTCAATGGGACATTGTTTGTGGATGGGTGCACGGGACGACGGGAATTTCTACTCCCTGTTTGCACCAGAGGATATAGGAAGAGTCGTGAACAGACTCATGATGCCCGATATGTTTGAACCTAGTGCAGGAATTCGTACCCTAAGTGCTAAGTCCTCACACTTTAGGGCAAATAGCTATCACAATGGATCGATCTGGCCGCACGATACCGCACTTAGTGCGCTTGGTATGCGTGACGCTGGATTTGAGAAGGAAGCGAGCGAGGTTCGTGAATCGCTCCTCTCTGCCTACGAGCACTTTGGCGTGCCGCTCGAACTCTTCGTCTATGACAACGGGTACAGAGAATACAAAAGCGCAGCGGGCCAAACATCATGCCAGACTCAGGCATGGAGTGCCGCGGGATTGCTCGCGATACTTTCGGAAGAATTCTAATCTTTGTGTGTGGAGTACAGACACGGTACTGTGCACCTATGAAGACAGATGGCACATACGACGTAATCGTTGTCGGAGGAGGCGCCGCCGGCATGATGACGGCAGGTATAGCGGGTGCCCGCGGAAAGCGCGTCCTTCTCATCGAAAAGAACCGCAAGCTTGGTGAAAAACTTTCTATAACTGGCGGAGGTCGCTGCAATATTGCGAACGCCGAGGAGGATGAACGTAAGCTCCTTTCACATTTTGGTGATGCGGCGAACTTCTTGCATTCTCCATTCTCACAATTCGGCGTTAAAGAGACATTCGCATTCTTCGAATCGATTGGCGTACCTACGGTTGTTGAGGCGAGGAACCGCGCGTTTCCCTGGTCCAAGAGTGCGCCTGAGGTAACGGCAGCTCTCTTTAAGTATGTGAAAGCGCAGGGTGTCGATATTAAGATCGGCCTTCCTGTCGCACGAGTCCATACAAATGGCGGAAAGATTGCCTATGTGCTCATGGGCGGAAAGGAGTACACAGCAGACTCGTATATATTCGCAACGGGCGGCGTGTCGCACCCAGAGACTGGTTCTACGGGCGACGGCTTTAGGTGGCTTTCGGAACTTGGACACACAGTCGAGAATCCAACACCGACAATTGTGCCGCTTCGTGTTAAAGATGCGTGGGTAAAGTCGTTAGCTGGCATCACGATAAAGGATATGAAGATGACGGTCTTTGCGGACCGTGTAAAGAAGCTCACCTTAAAGGGAGACGTACTCCTTACGCACTTCGGTATCTCGGGACCATTAATACTGAACGCAGCAGGAAAGATTGCGGACTTGATGCAGGAAGGCGAGGTAACCGCACATATCGATAGTTATCCGCATATGGATCTCGGCATACTTGATAAGCACATCGCGTCTGTGTTTAACGACCATAAGAACAAGGAGCTCCAGAATGTATTCCGCTCTATTGCACCACCGGGGACTGCTGACGCGCTTCTTACGCTCGTCCCGAACATCGATCGTGACAAACGCGTACACAGCGTTACCAAAGAAGAACGCCGAAGACTTGCTGAATTACTAAAAGCACTTCCGCTCACCATTACCGGACTCATGGGGCTCGATCGTGCAGTTGTTGCCGACGGGGGAGTCTCACTTACCGAAATCGATACGAAGACCATGCGCTCGAAGGTATGTGCGAACCTCTTTGTTGTTGGAGACCTTCTGAATATAAAGCGGCCCACGGGTGGATACTCTTTGCAGTTATGCTGGACGACGGGATATGTTGCTGGGCAGAGTGTGTAGCTACGCGCTTATCAATACGACACATATAGTGTAAGATAGGAAGACTATGGCACCGAATGCCCCCGCAAAGCCGAGCAATGGACCGCAGGAAGCGGTCCTGCGCTTTGAAGATGTCTCGTTTAACTACGGACATAACTACCCTATTGTTACGGAAGTAAACTTCTCGCTCCGGAAGGGTATGAAGGTCACCCTCATGGGCCAGAACGGCGCAGGGAAGTCGACCATCTTCAAGATGATCGAAGGCAGTCTCAAGCCTGAGAGCGGCAAGATTCAGATTCCACGCGGACTTACCATCGCGCTCTCGCATCAGGTGATCCTGCCTGAAGACCGTGATCTCACCATTCGCGCGTTCTTTGAGAAGCGCTTTGCTGAGAAGGTCTATGATATCGATCCTAAGATCGACGAGGTTCTTGAGGTAGTAAACCTTCACGCACCCCATGACCGTATCGTAAAGACATTCTCAGGCGGTCAGCAGGCACGTCTCCTTCTTGCGTCTGCCCTTATCCAAGATCCTGACATTCTTCTTCTCGACGAGCCGACGAACAATCTCGATACCGCAGGTATTGAACACCTGACGAAATTCCTCCTTACGTATGAGAAGACCGTACTGGTTATTTCGCACGATGCCGAATTCCTTAATACATTCTCAAACGGCGTTCTGTACCTCGATGTACATACCAAGAAGATCGAGCAGTATGTCGGCAACTACTACGACCTCCTGAACGAGATCTCTGCCCGTATCGAGCGCGAGAATCGGAAGAACGCGCAGCTCGAGAAAAAGATCCAGGACAATAAAGACAAGGCAAACTTTTTCGCGCAAAAGGGAGGCAAGATGCGCGTTGTGGCGAAGAAGATGCGTGACGAGATTGAGGAAATGGAGGAATCGAAGGTTGATGTCCGCAAGGAGGACAAAACTATCCGTCCATTCGTGATTCCGGTTCAGGAAGACATCATTGGCGAAATCCTCACGATCAATTCCCTTTCTATCATCGACCCGAAGACGCACCAGCCGAAAGAGAAGAAGGCATCAATCGTAATGAAGAAGAAACAGCACCTTCTTCTGAAGGGTCCTAACGGCATTGGTAAGACAACCCTTCTTGAGTCGATGGCAAATGGCACCGCGAAGGGCGCCACTATCGCTAAGCACGTGAAGGTTGGCTACTACCGCCAGGACTTCTCGACACTCAACTTCGAGCACACAGTGCGCGAATCCTTGCTTCAGGCCATGGATAAGCCGAACGAGGAGCAGATGCGTAAAGTAGCAGCGAGTTTCATCATTACGAGCGACTCTATTGGAAAGAAGATTGGCGCCTTATCTGAAGGACAGAAGGGTCTCGTCGCGTTCGCTCGTCTCGTTCTTATGCAGCCGGGACTCCTCATTCTCGACGAGCCAACGAACCACATAAACTTCCGCCATATCCCCGTTATTGCAAAAGCACTCGACCAATACGAAGGCGCTATGGTGCTCGTGTCCCACGTACCGGAATTCGTGGAGCAGATCCGTATCGACGAGGTACTCGATCTCGCAAAATAATCTCATGGAGAGCGTCTGGCATGTCTACATTCTCCGATGTGCCGACGATACGCTCTATACCGGCGTCACCATTGATCTCACGCGCCGTATTAGCGAACATAACGAATCCTTAAAGGGAGCAAAATACACCCGTGTACGTAGACCCGTCTCTCTTGTGTACTCAGAAACCTTCGAGAGTCGGAGTTCAGCGTGTGTAAGGGAAGCGGCGATCAAAAAACTGACCCGTGATGAGAAATCGCGTCTCATACAGGACTAGTGCACATCCCCAGGTATACCGCTCTCAAAAGAGCTACAATACCTACGTTACTCATTTACGTATCCCTATGCAGAAATTTATGACGTGTTCCTACATGGACAGTTGGCGCGACTACGCACCACTCGTGCTCCGTGTTGCAACTGGTGTGATCTTCGCACTCCATGGCTGGCAGAAGCTCCAGGGTGGCCTTGCAGGCACCGCGGGTTTTGTTGGCAGTCTTGGATTCCCGATGCCGGAACTCTTCGCGGTGCTCCTCATCGCGGCTGAGCTTGGTGGCGGTATCCTCCTTGTCCTTGGTCTTCTTACGCGTTGGGCAGCGAAGGCACTGGTGGTGGTATCTCTCGTGGCACTCTTCTTTGTCCATCTTCCGAACGGATTCTTCATGGCAACGGGAGGCTACGAGTACATCCTGCTGCTGCTTGCTGCGAGCGTGTCGCTCATGCTCAGTGGTGCAGGCAAGTGGTCTCTCGACCGCATGCTCTGGAAGAAGTAATTCTTCTTGGAATCATAAGAAAGAGCCCGTGTATGCGGGCTCTTTCTTATATAGGTGTGAGCGCTATACTTCATTCATGGTTTCAGTATTTACAGAAAAGGTATACGCGCTCGCACGCAAGATTCCAAAAGGGAAGGTAGCGACCTATGGGCAGCTCGCAGCCCTTGCAGGAAGCCCTGGTGCTGCGCGCGCTGTTGGGAGCGCGATGCGATGCAATCCGGATATTCCAAAGACTCCCTGTCACCGTGTGGTTGCGTCAGACGGCGCGTTAACCGGGTACAGTGCGGGGCAAGGCATCTCGACGAAACGGAAGATGCTCATCGATGAAGGCGTCTCGTTCAAAGGAACAAAGGTAAATCTGAAAGAGTCGCAGTGGAAGGGGCTCTAGGCGAGTCCTAGATCAGCGAGGAATTTTGCGAGCTCCTTTCCTTCGATGACTCTGTATCCACCACTCTTTGTGGGGCCGAGCTTTATGCCCATAATACTCGTGCGCTGGAGTGATTTCACCTCGTTGAAGAGTGCTACCACCATACGGCGCACTTGATGTGTCTTTCCTTCAGTTAGGGTGACACGGAATCGGTCCGTCCCAAGGATCTCTACCTTAGCGGGCTTCGTTTCGTATCCTTCAATGTTCACCCCGGCTTCCATCTTTTCCTTAAAGGAAGAACGGAGTGGCTGCTTAGTTCTCACATCGTAGGTCTTCTCGTGCGCGTACTTCGGATTAAGGAGTCTATCCGTTACGCGACCGTCGTTCGTAAGAATGATTAGACCGCTTGAAGCTTTATCGAGCCTTCCGACCGGGAACAAGGAAAGACGCTTCAAGTCGCTCGGAAGTGCGTCGAGTACGTTTTCGGTGTCGCCCGACTCACGGTGCGTATCCATCCCCGCGGGCTTGTTGAAGGCGATATAGGCGTACGCCTTCGGACGCGCCTGGCCGCGTACCTCAACCACATCTGTTTCTTTTACTTTGTCGCCGAGTGCGGCCAGAGAGCCGTTTATATAGACCTTCTTCTTCTCAACGAGTACGTCCGCGTCGCGCCTCGTAGCAAAGCCTTTCATAGCAAGGTACTTGTTCACGCGCATAGGGAATACGCTCTCAAGAGGCGCGTCCGGTGCTTCCTTGGTTATGGTCTTACGTACAGGCCTTTTCATATAGGTACAGTAGCGCGTTCCGGGTGATTGGTATACTTCCTGCATGGAACATGAACGCCCAAAAGTCGGAGTCGGCGTAATCGTCGTGAAGGAGGGAAAGGTGCTTTTGTGCGAGCGGCTTTCAAGCCATGGTGCAGGGACCTACAGCATTCCCGGCGGGCATATGGAATTCGGTGAATCATTTGAGGACACCGCACGTCGAGAGGTCGAAGAAGAAACCGGACTGAAGGATATCCTCGTGAAAGACCTTGTGTGCGTGAGTAATGACCGAGTCTACGAGAAGCATTTCATTACTATCGGCATGCTCGCTGACTGGACGTCAGGCGAGCCTGTGGCGATGGAGCCAGAGAAGGCGAGGAACTGGGCATGGTATGCACCCGAAGAACTTCCTGAGAATCTCTTCCTTCCGAGCAAGGCCGTGCTTGAGAACTGGATCGCCGGAAAGATTTATACGGATAACCTGTAGCGTATGGACACAGTAACGCCTGGCATCTATTACCACTTCAAGGATCCAAATAAGCACTATGAAGTGCTTGGCATAGCCTTTCATACGGAGACTGAGGAAGAGATGGTTGTCTATAAGCCACTCTATGAGACGGACAAGGAACTATTCGTGCGGCCGCTCGGCATGTTCCTCGAGGAAGTCGAAAAGCCGGAACTCGGGTATAAGGGTCCACGGTTTGTCCGAATTTCCTAGCTTTTCTATACACACCTACACTTGCGCTTCATGACGGGCGGGCTACCATGAGCGGACGGATGGATGACTTTCTCAAGATGGATATCTTCTTCGGCGTGACGACAGTCGCGGTCGTTGTCGTGTCCGTACTCTTGGTGATAGTGCTCATCCGGCTCCTTAGAATCCTGAAGACGGTAGACGAAGTATCGGAGATCGTCCAAGAGGAAGCTGCGGAGATCCGGGACGACATCCGGGAGGTACGTGCACAAGTGAAGCGAGAGACCGTAAAGGCTGGGCAGTTGCTTGAGCTTCTCGGTGGGTTCGTTAAACCGAAGACACGTCGCAAGAAGTCATCATCATAATCATTTTGTAATTCAAGACTTATGGCAACTAAGAAGACAGCGAAGAAGGCTCCGGCCAAGAAGAGCGGAAAGAAAATGTCGAACCTTCAGAAGGCAGAGCTCGGTGCGGGTATGCTCGCAGCAGTCGCTGCAGCAGGAGCAGCTGGTTACTACTTCTACGGGGCAAAGGATGCGAAGAAGCATCGCAACGCAACCTCGAAGTGGGCGAAGGGTCTCAAGAACGATGTGGTCCGCGAGGCTAAGAAGTTGAAGGACATCGACGAGAAGGCGATGGCCGTTATTGTTGATCAGGCAGCGCGTGCATACAAAGGCCTCGATGACGTAACACCAGGCGACCTTCGTGCCGCAGTCTCAGAGCTCAAGGGGAACTGGGAGAGCGTTAAGAAGGAATTAAAGCGCACCACGAAGAAGGCAGCCTCTTCTGCAAAGAAGACGGTAAAGAAGGCAGCACCAAAGAAAGCAGCCAAGAAGGCGGCAAAGAAGAAGTCCCGCTAAAGGACGCAGTGTGAAAAACCCGCGACTCACTGTCGCGGGTTTTTCTTGTAGGTGTATGAAGCGTTCACTATGCATTCATCGCGCACCCTGTAGGTTGGCTCGATGTCTCCCTCTGTGCGAATATTGAAGAACCGCCGTTTGGCCGCTCCTTGTGTAGGCTTTGAAACCTCTGCTAAGAGTAGTCCTGGCGGTACGTCATACCTTATGGACCAGGAAGAAACAAAGGCCTATTTCCTCCAGATATACGATACCTATGCGGACGATATCTACCGATTCTGTTACCTTAAGGTAAGCAATCGGGAGCTCGCCCAGGATCTATCTCAGGAGGTTTTCACCCGCTTCTGGCAAGCCCTGCGGGAGGGTACGGTTATGCGGAGCGATCGCGCGCTCCTCTATACTATGGCGCGTAACCTTGTTATCGACTGGTACCGAAAGAAGAAGGAATCCTCGCTCGACGTCTTAACGGAGCAAGGAACCGAATTCGGAGGAGATGATGCTGAGGATGTGACGCGTGAGGCCGAAATGGCAGAGGCGCTTCGTATGGTGAGCAAACTTGATGAACCGTCGCGAGAGGTACTTACCCTCAGGTTCGTCGAAGGGCTCTCACCGAAGGAGATTGCCCGTCTGTCTGGAGAATCGGCAAATGCCGTTTCTGTCCGAATCAACCGCGCCATGAAGAAGATGCGCACCCTTATGCATACTGACTGATTTTTTAGACGACCATGACTAAACGAACCCCTATTACTGTACTGCGATCGCTACGGAACCTTACGCTTCCTGTAGAGGCTAAGGAGCGCATGCGCGCCGATCTTTCTGCATATGCAGATCTTCATGCACTCACGGATCTCGTGAGGCGCCTTCCGGTGCGCTCTCCATTTTCGTTCGCGTCGTTCATGGTCCCTGCTCGAAGCCTCTACGCTGGCGCCCTTACCCTTGTCCTTATGGTTGCAGGGGGTACGCAGGCAAGTCTTGCTTCGGAAGGCGCCGTACCGGGCGATATTTTGTATCCCATTAAAGTTGCGGTAAGTGAGCCTCTCTCGTTTGTGTTCACACCATCGACCGAAGGGAAGGCAGCTCTTGCAGCGCGTTTTGCATCGAGACGGGTGGATGAGGCAGCAGCACTCTCGTCGGTAGGTAAGCTCGATGAGCAAACAGCACAGGATCTCGCGGCACGCTTTGATGCTCATGTTGATGTGCTCGCGAAGGAGACAACCGCCCTCGAAGAGAAGGGCGAGATCGCAACATCGCTCGCGGTGCGCACTGATCTCGAACAGAAGCTTTCGGCACGAGTCGAAGAATTTGCGGTCGATGCAGTTGCAGACGAGGATATTCTCATCGCAACGAGCATGGTTGCAGAGGAGAGTACCGAGGATCGCTTTTCGACGCGTGTCTTTGAGAAGTCAAAGACATTAGCAACGACTCGCGAACGTCTTGAGACGGCGCTCGCCCTTGATATTGAAGCAGAGCTTAAGGATGGTGTAGGACTGGCTGCTATACGAAACGAGGCTGAGCAAACGGACATGGCGTCCGCACGACTCTTCTTTGCTAAGAGCGGCTCTGACGAGGGTAGCAGCGTTTCTGCTACTACCACAGCGTCAACGACCGCTACCACAACCGATGCTCTCGAAGAGCCTGACTCAGCCGCGTCACGATTCTTCGCGCCATTCTTGAAGCGGTAGGGCTCTACCGGTTCATCATTCCGATAGGTCCTATTCGCTACACTTTGTATCTATGGGAACCGTTCTTAAACTCTTTGCCTGCCTTGTTGTTATTGGGGGTATTTGGGTATGGGCGCACGGCAAGTCGGTTACGAACGAGGTGGAAGCAACAATTCCGCCGGTACAACTTTCTGCGTCCGCCATTCTTGCAACCGAAACGGAAGGAACCTTTGATAAAGAGGGAACGATTGTGTTCGATGTAACGGAAGGACAGAACGGTACGCCGTATATCCTCTATACGGACTACAACGATCAGGGAAAGCCATCCGTACGGACAAAGCGGCTTGTGTTTGCGAACCGTGACGCCTGCGCAGAGGTCAATCTACCCTGTGCTACTAATCAACCAGGTATTCCGGTCAAGCCCGATCAAAACGTGCGGGTAATCGGAACCGTTAAAGACGAGCTCGTGCAGGTGCATGAGATCTATGTAATTTAAGACATTGCCCCGTATACTCACCCTATGAACCGTCTCGCCTTCATCCTCTTTATTATCGGCATCATCGCCATTGGTGGCGGGGCAGCGTGGTATCTCGTTGATACTCGCAATGAGGCGTTTGGACCTCCCCCAGTCGCAACCAGTACACCCACCGTTGAGGAAGGACTCGCTATCTATACCAACGGTCCGTACGGTTTTTCCATATTCTATCCGCAGGAAGCGGAGGTTGAGTACACCTTTAATCCGAGGTATCACCTCGGCTCGCTCTGGCGCGCGAATGCACTACCAGACGCAGAAGGTACACCTATCGTCTCTATCATTCCGTATCAGGTTTCAAGTGAGGATTCCTATCCACGCTATTTCAACGCCATAGTGCGTGTTGGTGCCTCTATGGATCCTAAGGAACTTGCGCGCTGCGAAGTCGCGGCAGACGATCAAGGAGAGACCGCGCTTCCGGACGTGCGTATTGGTGAGAGAACATGGAAAGCGTTTGCATTCCAGAGCGCAGGAATGATGCAGTATGTGAGCGGCATATCGTATCGCACGGTGCATGAGGGGCGCTGTATCGCCCTTGAAAAGGTTCGAACAGGATCAAGCTATCGGGAAGATGCACCACGTGCGAAAGATATTTCGGACGAAACCCTTACCCAAGAGTACGAGGCGCTTTCGAGTATTATTGAGAGCTTCTCGTTCGCACGCTAACCCGCGCACCCAGGCCCATGAAGCCTTCATCTAGATGGCGTATGCTAGGGAGATTAGAAAGCAGATAATTATTTCGTGTACCTATGTCCTTAGTCCATTGGATCGTCACCGCCCTTGCAATCGGTATTGCCGCCTATCTCATTCCAGGAATCGAGGTAACGCTGGTTGGTGCTCTCGTGCTCGCTGTTGTACTTGGTATCATCAACGTCTTCCTTAAGCCGGTCATCAATCTGCTCACGCTCCCGCTTAACATCCTGACGCTCGGGCTCTTCTCGCTCGTAGTGAATGCACTCCTCGTGATGCTTGCAGGCATGCTTGTTCCTGGATTCACCGTTGATGGGTTCTGGCCGGCATTCTTCTTCGGCATTGTTGTTGCGCTCGTGTCGGCACTCTTTGGGGCGATAGCGAAGCGCTAGTTTCGAAGATAAATAGAAAAGCCCGTCATATGACGGGCTTTTCTATTAGTGGTATAGTCCTGCCGGAATAGTTACGAGACGCTACGGTCTCTCCTAGAAAGGAATCACCATGAGTGCCAAACTCATCCACGGTCTGTCCTTCCATAGTCGGGGGAAAGGCAAGGACCTGTACAAAATACCGGGTCACCCTGATCTCCTGTTGCTGGTGTTCCGGGACAGCGTGAGTACGCACAACATCGTGCACATCTCGGAACCGAGGGGTAAGGGCAAACTGATCGCGGCCCAGACCCTGTTCATGCATCTGATGGTACTCGATGGGATTCCCAACCACATCGAGGAATTCGGTCGGGATATCTATCGAGTTTTACCGGAAGGCGACTACGAAGAGGATCTGCATCATCGAGCATTCGTGGTCCGGCGTATGCGTGGGCCGGATACGGAGTTCATCTACCGCGCGTATCTTGCTGGTTCATTAGCGAAGGTGCTCAAGGAGGACGGTACCGATCCGTATGGACATAATCTCACATCCAGTTTGCCGTGCATGTATCGGTTCCCTGAGCCGATCTTTACACCAACCGAGAAATCCAAAACTGACCTACCGCTTCGAGCGAGTGCGGTGAGTCACCGTTATCCCAACGAAACTCAGATGGCACTCTCGGCCTTCACACAAGCCCAACGGTACCTCTACCTGCGAGACATCGAACTCATCGATGCGAAATTCGAGCTTGTTGACGGTATACTCGTCGACGACTGGCTGAACGGGGACTGTGCGCGGCTCGCTCGACGAGCAGATATCCGCGAAGGTGTGGAACCACCATTCCTCGACAAGGAGATCTTCCGACAGATTGCCATTCGGAGATGGGCTGGTGGGGAGCGAGTCCCGCTGGCATTCACCGATGAAGAAATTGAAGAAGGTCTGCACGGGTACCATCGCGGGTTCGAGCTCGTCACGGGTATGAATGTGCTGCAATTTCAGCAGATTCATCTCGATATCTGACACCTAGACAAACTACACACGGCGCATCCGCAAGGGTGCGCCGCTCTTTTATCCTCTTATAACAACACCGTTCGCTGTTCGATACACTATACTGAAAGGAATGGAGGGACCGATACGACCCATAGCCTCGCCAGAGGACGAACTTGCGTACCTGCGCGAGCAGATCGCGCGGAAAGAAGCGGAACTCGCGTCTCTTAAGCGGGATACACCGCGCGAGGACATCGCGCATGAGCGTATCTTGCACCATCGCATGAGTGGACCGGAAAACGTCCTTGCACCGGAGTATCGTCTATCGGATCGCGAAGCGGCGAAACATGCCGATCTGCTTATTCTTAATCTCGATCCCGAACAAAACGACGAGACTATCGCAGAGCTCAGAACCGTGATGGAGGAGAAGGGAATCCATAACGCCTTTACGATCCTTGGAAAATTGAATAACGCGCACCTTGAAGACGATTTCCATCGTTTCCTCGTGCAGTATCTTGTGTCGGGCATGCAGCCGAAAGGACTGGCTGAGAATCAGCCAGAATGGAAAGCGCTTCGGATGACGCTGTACGAAATAGCGCTCCCAGAAGCGAATACCTCAGACGAGGGACGCGCGAAGACCTTGAAGGAACTCATATCCTCGATGGAGCAGTTCTATTCCGGTATGCTCGCTGTTGAACACGCAGGTCGCGGTGAGCCGGCCTATATGACTCTTGAGCTCGCGGTGCCAGTTGATGCTCCGCACCTTATGTTCTATGCATCAGTACCTAATACGCGCCGCGATCTCTTTGAGAACCAGCTTCTTGCGATATTCCCACATGCGCATCTAAGTGCACAGCCGAACGACTATAACGTCTTCGTTGAAGGTGGGGAGTCTCTTGGATCGGTTGCTGAGTTCAAGGACCGGCCGATGCTTCCGTTGAAGGACTATCAAGATTTTGATTACGATCCTATCAACTCGCTTTTGAATGCGTTTGCCAAAGTGGCGCCTGAGAACGAGGGTGCTGCGCTGCAGATACTCTTTAAGCCAGAAGGTAACCATTACGTGGATCACTATCGACGGATCATTCATGCTCTTCGGCAGGGCGAGCATCGTTCCCGGGCGTTTAGCCTACCCGAGACGTTCGTTGGAGATCTTGCACGCGAGGCTGCAGGCTTGTTCTTCTCCAGTAAGAAGCAGACACACGCACAGCCGGTAGACGAGAAAGCAGTGGAGATGGTTGAGAAGAAAATCGCAGCACCGATCGTATCAACGAACATTAGGCTTACTGTCTCGTCTCAGGATCACGGGCGTGCGCATCAGGTCTTAACTGAGCTTGAGTCCGCGTTTAATCAGTTTGATAACACAACCGGGAATCGCATTGAGTTCCGTAGACCAAACAAGGGTTCCTTGAAGCAACTCCTACGCGATTTCTCGTACCGGCTGTATCGTGAATCAACAAACCTTCCACTCTCGCTGCGCGAACTCACAACGCTCTACCATTTCCCGCCGTCTGGTATCGATTCCTCTCCGCACCTAAAGCAGGCGAGGTTTACGGGTGCTGCGGCACCTGCAGATCTTCCACGCGAAGGGACCATACTCGGAACTAACACCTTCCGCGGCCAGTCTACCGAGGTACGGTTGTCAGACGAGGACCGTCTTCGCCACATGTATGTCATTGGTCAGACCGGTGCCGGAAAGACAGGCTTTCTTAAGACCCTTATCGAACAGGACATCAAAGCTGGCAACGGGGTGTGCTTCATTGATCCACACGGCAACGACATTCTCGATGTGCTTGCCATGATCCCGCCTGAACGGTACGAGGATGTGATCTACTTTGATCCGGCAAATACCGAGCGACCGTTCGGTCTCAATATGCTCGAGTACGACCCAAAGCGCCCGGAGCAAAAGTCCTTCATTGTGAACGAGATGCTTGCGATATTCCGTCAGCTGTATGGCGACGTTCCGGAGTCCATGGGTCCGGCGTTCGAACAGTACTTCCGTAATGCGACCCAGCTCGTTATGGAGGATCCTGCGTCAGGTTCGACACTCATGGACATTGGTCGTGTGCTCTCGAATGCCGAGTTCCGGAATTTGAAACTCGCACGAAGTAACAATCCGATCGTGAATCAGTTCTGGACTGAGATCGCGACGAGAGCAGAAGGCGAGGCCTCACTCCAGAACATCGTGCCGTATATCACAAACAAGTTTGACGAATTCACCGGCAGCGACTTTATGCGCCCGATTATCGGACAGCAGCAGAGTTCGTTTAATTTCCGTGAGGTTATTGATTCTAAGAAGATCCTTCTTGTGAACTTGTCCAAAGGTCGGCTTGGTGAGCGCAACGCGAACCTCCTTGGTCTTATCCTCGTTGGCAAACTGTTTATGGCAGCACTCTCCCGTGCAGACGATCCACGCGCGACCTTCCCTCCGTTTTACCTCTACATTGACGAGTTCCAGAATATTACGACGTCATCAATTCCAGGTATTCTTTCCGAGGCTCGCAAATACAAGCTCTCTCTCACCATCGCGCACCAGTATCTTGCGCAGGTAGACGAAAAGATCAGGGATGCGGTGTTCGGCAACGTTGGCTCTATGACCGTATTCCGTGTTGGTCAAGAAGACGGGGAGTTCTTCGGCAAGCTGTTCGAGCCTACCTTCAAAGCGAGCGACTTCACGAGCATCGAGAACAGAAATGCGTATGTGCGTATGCTAGCGAACGGAGTTCCGCAGAAGCCGTTCAACATAAGGACGCTCGGCCTTACGGAAGGGAATCTGGCGCAGGTAGATGATTTGCGTGAACTTTCGTACCTTACCTACGGGAGGGATCGTGCTACTGTTGAAGCATCTATTAGAGCCCGTTATCTGTCTTAATTTACGCGTATGGCAAGACAACCAGGAACAGGAGAAGGACCACCATGGCCAAAAGATTCTGTTGAACCACAGGAAGGTGGTAAGGATGGTGTCGGCGAATCTACAGAGTCTACGGATGTAGAATCTTCCCACTCTGACTTGCGAAGTCCAGATGTTGAGCCTGCTCAACTAGAGGCGGTACAAAATAATTTTGGTTCTGGCGCAGCGCTCGATGATTCAAGTGCTGGAAAACCTAAGTCCAAAAAGACGAACCTAGAAAAGAAGCTCCAAGTTCGTGGGGGGAGTAAGCACCCAAAGAGAGTTAAGGATCTTCCTGGATCACCAGAGACACTACCTTTCGGCACGCAAACTAATGAGCCGTTTACTCCAAAGGAAGAACTACAGAATCTACGGGAACGCCTCGGTCTTGTTAAAAAGGAGAAGAACGAAGCATTTGCAGCGCAGGATAGCGAGCTTACCCTTGCAGAGGCAACAGCTAAAGAAGAGTACTTCGCCGTCTTACGAAAGTATCAGCGTAACCGGTCAGTTATGGACGTTGCGAGTGAGCGCGTTGGGTTGAAGACGGGTAGCGTCGCGGATGGAGGGGAATTGTTGCAAGGTCTTAAAGCAAAGTGGATCGAGGCGCGCGTAGCACAGGCTAAGAGTCGCCTTGGTTCTATTGAGGAGCGACGTGAAGGGCGGGGAGAATTGAAGGCAGGGTCTGAAGGAATAAGGGCGAAGAGCAGAAAAGACCGAGACATTACTCTTATACAAGAGCGTTACGCTGATCGGTATCTACGTAAGAATATAGCCTTCGGCTTAGTTGCTGAAGAACAAAAGGCTCGCATGGAGGTCTTACAAACACGTGACAGGAATATTCTTGAAAAGGCGGTTAACGGGTATCTAAATCTCTCACCGGAGAAAAGATTAGCCGTCTCGGGTGCGCTTATGGGTACAGCCGCCTTTGGTGCTGGAGCGGCGCTTGTTGCTGGTAGTGGAGCGGCCGTTCTTACTCTAGCGGTGCTTGCTTCAAGTGCACGAGGCGCGATGCTTAATTGGAAGGCAGCAGACCTTCGAAAGAAAGCAGAGGAAATAAACAAAACGCTTTCCGTGCCCGCGAAAGAGAATGCCTATGAGACGTGGAAGCAGCAGACTGCACTGCGTGACGAGAAGCTACGTCAAGCTGACATCCTTTCAAAGAAAGCAACTCGGACGAGCTTTGCCGCTCTCGGGAGCTGGGTTGCTGGCAAGCTCACACGAAGTTTCCAAAAGGAAATGAGGAACGAAGCCCAGAGCACTATCAGAAAGACCTTAGAAACGAAACGTGTAGCATCCGATAAGAGCACTGTACTTGATATTACCGACACAGAGGCGGTATCCCGCAGCGTATACGAAGCAGGTATGGCGCATGCGAAACTTCGCAAGGCTGATGCACAGGTTGGTGCCGTAAGTGTTGCGGCCGGCGCAGCAACAAGTTTTGGTGCTGGTGCCGCTATAGGGGCCGGTGTGCATTATGCTTCCGAAGCACTGCACGGAGATGCCCCTTACGTAGGTGGTGAGGCACACACAGCTGCACCGATTGAATCAGGGAAAGAAGCGATCTCAGCTGGAAACGTGGATGCAGCGCCAGCACCCGTAGCTGAAGCGCCACATGTAACACCTACCGCTCCTGAGGGACTCGTACGAGAAATTAGTATTGAAAAAGGTGAAGGCTTTAACAGCCTCTTTGCCGGCCTTAGAGAATCTGAATTCAACGGATCAACACCTGTCGGACACTATCTTGAGAATGCCGATATATCGCCAACACGTCTTTCGCAAGATATTGGCGCGTTCGATCCAATCACCGGCGAAAGTATGCCGATGCAGGTGGGGGACAAACTCGTTGTGGATGCACATGAAAACGTGTGGTTCGTACGCAACGGTGAAGCGCCGCAACTTGTACTTGAAAATGATCCGATGCAACCAAGCGGATTCTCGATCCATGAAATTAAAGATGCAGGTATACAGGCACCTATGCCTGCAGTCCAAGAAGCTGAAGCGCCTGCTGCGCCGGAGCAGTCTCATGAGAATGCTCCCGAAGAGTTCGAGCAGTCGGTACCAGTTCCAAATATCCCGTCTGTACCAAAGGTCGAGACTCCTGTCGATGAAGTGCTAAGACCAGCACCTAGTGAGACCCTTAAGCCACTCAATGCACATGTTGCAGAGCCCGTAGCTCCGGAGGTCCATCTTCCGCATGAAGCGAGTCCTGAAGCACATCATCCGCCAACGTCCGTACGCGAGAGCCATTCTTCAATACACCTCAATGCTCATGGGGTAGATCTTGATAAGCCTGACGTTTCTCTTGCAGGAGGAAAGTACTTCGCACATGGAGGAGGAAGTAATGAAGCAAATTATGAACTCGCAGTACGGTTTGCTCGTGATATAGGTCGCACGGAGCCAGGTGTCCCTGTCTATTATGTCGAGGAACGTATGACGGTGCTCGGCGGTCTAGAACGCACTGTGCGGGCCCTCGTGTTTGATTCACAGAGCGGTGGCGGATCAGGTCTTGTCGTACCGTACTCTGAAGGTGGTAGCGTGATTCAGATGCCTCCCATACCAAATCCAGAGGATTACGAGCCTATACCGAACCGTCGCTAGCCTATGACTATTACCTCCAGCGCCCAAGACAAACTTCTCGCTGCACTCGAGTTTGAGAGTGTTCCAACTGAAGAACGAGAAGCCCTTCTTCTTGAACTCAATGAGCTCGTTTTCAAAGGAGCTATGATCAGGCTTCTCGAACGTATGAATGAACCTGACCGAGAAGAACTCGCACATCTTATTGAACACGAGAACAGCGAGGATGGTCTCGAAGCATTTTTGCAAGACAGAATGCCGGTTATGGATCAGGTGGTCGCGGAAACCCTCACCGAACTTACGGATGATATACTTGCCGTCACCGGCACTAATACCAAATAGCTATGAATGTCACTGGAAACGGAATCGCTGTTGCGCTCGCGGTAACTGTCGCGCTCGGATTTCTTGCTCTTGGAACACCACTCATGAGCTCCCTTACGGGGACACCGCCAGCACAGGATATGTCCGTCGGTACTACTACAAGCGTTAGCACTTCAACCTCTATGGACCTCGCACTCAATCCAGCGGAACCACTTCCGACTGATCTTATTATTACGGACATTGTCGTTGGAACAGGACCGGAAGCTACCCCTGGCTCTACGGTATCCGTTAACTATGTCGGAGCGCTACCTGATGGAACCGTCTTCGATGCGTCTGCTAACCATGGCGGCGCATTTACGTTCCCCCTTGGCGCTGGCCAGGTTATTAAGGGATGGGACCAGGGTGTTGCAGGTATGAAAGTTGGTGGGAAGCGCCATCTCGTTATCCCTCCTGGTCTTGCGTATGGAGATCAAGCGGTTGGCGGTGTTATCCCAGCTAATGCAACACTCGTGTTCGAGGTTGAGCTCGTTGGCGTTCAATAAAATAAAAAGCGAGGCAAATGGAAATCCCCCGGGCGTAGAGCTCGGGGGATTTCGCAATAGTGTGTAGGCGAACCTACATGGGCACGATGGTTGTGACCGGGGCCGAATCTTCGGTCACGTCGCCGACCTGCTGGTCAGCGGCGGGATCGAACGGTTCGGACCGATCGGTGCCGGTCCGAGGACGAAGCGCGACGCCGGCGATGACCGGGTAGATCGCGATCTTCCGGACCCGCGGGTCGTTCGATCGGCTGAGCTGCGCCTGCATGCACGAGGAGTGCAGGATCGTCAGTCCTTGCCTGATCATGACACGCGTGGTCGCGACGCCGCTGCCGCCGAAGCCGCCGGCGCCAAGCGACGCATACGAGCCGATGTCAGCGCCGGGGACACCGAGGGTGGCCGCGGCCTGGCTGATCGCGCCGATGACGCTGAAGACGCCGCCGTTTTGCAGATACTCCATGGCCAGACCTTCGACTTCCGAAGCCCTGACCGAGCAGTACTGGTCGGTTTCAGCGACCATGATCGATTCTTCCATCGTGAGAGCGCGGGCCGGGAGCTTGTGCCCGTCCCGGTCGTAGCCCGTGATGGTGTCGACCATGTAGTTGCGGGTGGTGCGCACCGAGGATTGCTCCACGGTGAGCGGGCCGGTCGTGCCGTAGTCGGTCGTCCGGAATCCGCTGCCCGCCGTGCCACAGGCCGAAAGGCTCAGGGCGGCGACGGAAGCGATTGCGGCGAGGGTCACCCCCCGCAAGAAGTTGCTCTTGGTCATGGTGGTAAACCTCGAATGCCTCGTCAACACACTATTGCGATGAAAAGGACTTACTGCTGTGATTATAAGCCCATTATATATATTTGTCAATAGGAGGAGTAGGGCCTAGATCCTTGCTGTTTTAGTGCGCTACCGCTACGGTGTATCTAATGAGGCCTATATCGTTTTCTGTAGAGAAGAAGCACGGCAACGCCCGTGCGGGCATTCTCCATACTCTTCATGGCGATATCCAGACGCCAGCATTTGTTCCAGTTGGAACGAAGGCAGGGGTCAAAGGTGTGCTGCCCGAGCACCTGAAAGCACTTGGTACGCAGGTTGTACTCGCGAATACGTACCATCTCTATCTTCAGCCTGGAGAGCAGGTGGTTAAGAATGCGGGAGGTCTCGGCACCTTCATGGGATGGGATGGTCCAACCATGACGGACTCTGGAGGCTTCCAGGTGTTCTCACTCGGTGCGGCGTTTGGTCGCACTATTACAAAGATTGCGAAAGGTGAGGAGAACGAGCGCGATCAAGGTGTCGCGGTATTCGACGAGGATGTGCAGACCCAGCATGGGCAGCTTGCGGTTATTGATGAGCAGGGCGTAACGTTCACGTCGCACCATGACGGTTCCCTTCATCGCTTTACGCCGGAGCGCTCTGTTGAGATTCAGCATGCGCTCGGCGCTGACATGTTCTTTGCGTTTGACGAATGTACGTCACCAACGGAACCGTACGAGTATCAGAGGGAAGCTATGCATCGAACCCATAAGTGGGCAGAACGATCCCTCAAGGCACATCGCCAGAATGTCGACGCGAATCGAAAGCAGGGAATCTTCGGCATTGTGCAAGGAGGACGGTTCGAAGATCTGCGTGAAGAGAGCGCGAAGGAGATCGCATCCATGGATTTTGATGGATTCGGTATTGGAGGATCCTTTAGCAAAGAAGACATGATGGGCGCGCTCCAGGCGGCCGTGAAGCATCTGCCGGAAGACAAGCCACGGCACTTCCTCGGGATAGGTGAGCCGGGGGATCTTCTTCTTGGTATTCAAGAAGGTATGGATACGTTTGATTGTGTCGCAGCGACAAGGCTTGGACGCCATGGAACTATCTATACGAGACGCGGACCTATCCACATGAAGAAGGAACAGTACCTTTCGGACTTTGGCCCGCTTGATCCAGAGACGGCTATTCCAGGAACCGAGACGTTCTCGCGTGCCTATCTCTCGCATCTCATACGCGCCAACGAAATCTCGGGGCAGGTCATCGCCTCGATGCATAATTTGGGCTTCATTCTGAAACTCGTCGACAATGCACGTGACGCGCTTCTAGCAGGAAGATTCGATGCGTACAAAGAGGAATTCATGCGTGACTATTACGGTTCGTAGCAGCCTTCTTCATTAATTCATCCCGCAACGGTACACTGGCACGATATGGCCACTTTTAAAATCCATTCCCCATTCCCGCCTGCCGGTGATCAGCCGAAGGCTATCGAGAAGCTTACGGAGGGCATCAAGAAGGGCATGCGGCATCAGACGCTGCTTGGTGTTACGGGATCCGGCAAGACCTACACCATCGCGAATGTCATTCAGAACGTAGGGAAGCCAACCTTGGTGATGGCACACAACAAGACTCTCGCAGCCCAGCTTGCACAGGAGTACAAGGAATTCTTCCCGGAGAATGCCGTCCATTACTTTGTTTCCTACTACGACTATTACCAGCCGGAAGCCTATATCGCGCACTCGGACACCTATATAGAGAAAGAAGCGCAGATCAATGCAGAGATTGATCGCCTCCGCCATGCGGCGACCCAGGCGCTACTCACACGAAAGGACGTGATTATCGTAGCGTCCGTGTCTGCTATCTATGGTCTCGGTTCACCAGAGAACTATGAGAAGCGACACGTAAAACTCAAAGTGGGAGGAGAAGAGAATCGTGCAGCGCTTATTCGCAGACTTATTGGCATCTACTTCGAGCGCACCAACGCAGACCTCGAGCCGGGAAAAATTCGAGCCGTAGGGAACTCCATCGAGCTCATGCCAACAAACGAGCGGGTGATCTATCGGATTCGTTTCGACGGGGAACTCGTCTCTCGTATTGAATGTCTTGATCCGGTCTCCCGGGCTTTAACGGGAGAACCTGATACGCTCTTTGTCTTCCCTGCTAAACACTTCGTGACTGATGAGGATGGTCGCGCTCGTGCTATCGAGAGCATTAAGAACGAACTCGACGAGCAGCTCGAGGTGTTTAAGCGTGAGGAGAAGGTGCTTGAGTATGAGCGCTTAAAGCGCCGTACGCTCCACGATCTTGCACTGATCCGAGAGATTGGGTATACGTCAGGCATTGAGAATTACTCGCGGCACTTCGATGGTAGGCAGCCCGGGGAAGCGGCACATACGCTACTTTCCTACTTCCCACACACCAAAGACGGGAAGCCTGACTTCCTTACGGTTATCGACGAGTCACACGTAACGGTTACGCAGGTTGGAGGTATGTACGCTGGCGACCGTTCTCGCAAGGATGTGCTCGTTGAGCATGGGTTCCGTCTCCCGTCTGCCAGAGACAATCGTCCCCTTAAGTTTGATGAATTTGAGGAACGGATCGGACAGACCATCTATACATCGGCAACGCCAGGAAAGTATGAGATTGAGCACAGTGTGCCGCCGGATGGGCAGGTAGCGGAGCAGATCATTCGCCCAACCGGTCTTGTTGATCCTGAGCTCACCATTAAACCTATTGTTGAGAGCGGAGACTATAAAGGCCAGGTAGCTGACTTCATTCAGGAGGCAGAGATCGTTATTAAGCGTGGTGGTCGTGCCTTAGCTACAACCTTAACGAAGCAGATGGCGGAAGACCTTTCTGAATTCCTTCGGGAGCGGGGCATGAAGGCTGAGTACCTTCACTCGGACGTAAAAACGATCGATCGCATTGATATTCTTACGGCGTTCCGCAAAGGAACCTTCGATGTGCTCGTTGGCGTGAACTTACTTCGCGAGGGGCTCGATCTTCCAGAGGTTGAGCTCGTTGGTATTCTCGACGCAGATAAGGAAGGATTCCTCCGCTCTGAGACGTCCCTTATTCAAACTATTGGCCGCGCGGCGCGTAACGTGCTCGGTACGGTGATTCTCTATGCGGACGTTATGACGGGCTCCATGGAGCGTGCCATAAGTGAGACCAATCGCCGCCGAAAGATCCAGGTAGCGTATAACGAGAAGCATGGCATTACGCCGATCACGATTAAGAAGGAAATTCGTGATATCGCAGAGAGTATGCGAACGGAACATCAGAAGACAGTTGTGAGTCTTCTTCAGCTTGATGCGAAGCTCTACGAGGAAGACCCGACGGCATTTATGAAGCAAAAGCGGTTGCAGATGAGTGAGGCAGTTGAGGCACTTGATTTTGAGACCGCGGCTATCCTTCGCGACGAGATCTACGCCCTCGAAGGGAAGGATGTGAAAGGCAAGAAGCCGTCGGGAAAGAAGCGCAGTCGCTAGCGTGCTACCATTTCTCTATGACCATTAGGCTGTTTATCGCGGCACTACTCTCAGCCGTTTTTGTGGTTTCGCTTGCCTGCATCGGGATTTCGGCGTTGTTTCTTGAGGATACGCTTGGGCCGCTTCTCATAGGCATAGAAGAGAACCAAGCGCTTGCGGTGCTTGTCCTCGAGACCTCGCTCGCCTCCTTTTTCCTCGTTGTCCTCCTCATTTCATTGCTGTTCTTTGGTCTCGGCAGGTATATCGCAAAGCCCATACGCACGATCACCGATGCGATGCGCTCGTTTGCACAAACTAGTCAGAAGCCGGGACCACTCGCGCTCGGCTGGGTACCAAAGGAAGTCCGTAGTCTCGCTGAGGCATTCGCGCGCTTTACAGAGAGCGTCGACGAGGTACATAAGCACGACACAGAGATATCACGGGTGAAGTCCGATTTCATCTCAACGGCGGCGCACCAGCTCCGGACCCCGTTGACGGGTATCCGATGGGCGCTCGAGGCGCTCCAGATGGAACAGCTCACTGAGAATCAGAAGGCGCTTGTCGCCAGTGCCGTTGAGAAGAGTCATCAGCTTGTCGCAGTGGTCGGGACCCTCCTTGATATTTCAAGCATTGAGTCTGGAAAATATAAGTATGATCTTAAGCTGACGGAGCTTGATGAGGTGGTCAGTGAGGTCACCCGTGACTTCGAACCGCTCGCGGTGAAATCAAATGTTTCGCTCCTCTTTGAGAAGACCGGCGAGGGAAGTGCGAAGGTACTAATTGATCGAGAGCGTGTCCGTTGGGTACTAAATAATCTCATCGAGAATGCTATTCGCTATACACCAGCGGGAGGCTCGGTACGCGTCACTACGCAACTTGCTCCAGGGCGCGCGTATGTAAAAGTCCGCGATACGGGTATTGGCATTGCCCAGGAAGACAAAGGCAACATTTTCGAACGGTTCTACCGCGCACCAAACGCGATTGCTAAAGAGAATGGCGGCAACGGTCTCGGACTTTATATTGCGCGCACCATCGCAACAGATCACGGTGGCGACCTCAATTTTGAGTCGAATAAGGAGGGTCCAGGAACCACCTTTACCTTCTCCGTACCCCTTGCAGGGTAGATGAAGACAGGGTGATATACTTTTGCTATGCCTGATACCAAATTCATCCTCGTCGTCGAGGACGACCCAATCCTTAAGAACCTGCTTGGCCATACCCTCGCTGGCAAGTATCAGACGCTCTATGCGTCTGATGGCAATGAGGCACTTGCGCTCCTTGAGGCGAATAAGCCCGTCCTCATCCTCCTCGATCTCATGCTCCCAACAATGGATGGCTTCGCGGTGCTTCAAAGTGTTCGTGCTCGAACCGATGAGCTCAAGAACGTGCCAATCATTGTTGTCTCGAATCTTGGCGCTGAAGCAGATATTGCGAAGGCAAAGACTCTTGGCGCAAATGATTACCTTATAAAGGCAGAGGTAGCCGTTGAGGAGATTGTTGCCAAGATCGAGGGCATCCTCGCCGCGTAGACTTCATCGTTCCTTCCGTAAGCGTGGTATACTCATAGCGTACCTGCCCCGACACGGGCAGGGCATTTACGTACCATGGCGAAGCCAAAGAAGACTGATACAAAGCACGAGCAGCACATCGGCGAGGACTGGATCCGCGTCAAAGGCGCTCGTACCCATAACCTGAAGAATATCTCCACCGAGTTCCCGCGAGGTGCGATGACGGTGGTCACAGGACTTTCCGGTTCTGGAAAGTCGTCGTTCGCGTTCGATACGATATTCGCTGAAGGACAGCGTCGTTACGTGGAGTCTCTCTCTGCGTACGCACGTCAGTTCTTGAACCAGATGCAGAAGCCAGACGTCGACGAGATAACCGGCCTTGCACCGGCCATTTCCATAGACCAGAAGTCTCGCTCGAACAATCCACGCTCGACCGTTGCAACCGTAACGGAGATCTACGACTACCTGCGCGTTCTCTATGCACGCGCGGGCCAGCCATACTGTGTACATCACGATGTGCCAATCGAGAAGCTTTCTAAGGAGGAAATGATTCGGATGGTGCAAAACAATATCAAGAAGCGATCTGACGGTCGTACAAAGGAAGAGGTAATGGGTGTTGCGGTCGATAAGACCGCGATCACTATCTATGCACCGGTCGTTGTGGGCCGTAAGGGCGAGTACTACCAGCTCCTCTATGATCTTCTGGGCAAGGGGTACGAGAAGGTGCTTATCGATGGCCAACCACACGCCCTTCGCGAGAAGGTCGTCCTCGACCGTAACAAGCGTCATGATATTGATGCAATCGTCGACACGATCTACGTCTCTGAGTTCGATCGGAACCTTGATGCTGCGCGTGAGCGCCTCTCAGAGGCGCTAGAATTGGCTCTCAAGGAGAGCGATGGCTTGGTTAAGCTCAAGCATGCTGATGGATCGCTTGAGACGCTCTCCGCGAAGTTTATCTGTCCTGTGGACGGCATGTCCTTCCCCGAGGTTGAGCCGCGCCTCTTCTCGTTCAATAGCCCGTATGGAGCATGTCCGAACTGTAATGGACTCGGTACGAAGTCTTTGTTCTCCGACGAAATTTGTCCGGTGTGTGAAGGGAAGCGTCTCCGTCCTGAATCGCTTCGCGTGTATCTCTCGACCAAGAAGAAAATGGCATCGAATCCAGACGAGCTCACGGACGTCGGTACGAATATCGTGGACTTCGTTGGTATGTCGATACGGGAAGCGAAGGAATTCATGGATACGCTCGTCTTGTCCGAGATGAAAGCGGAGATCGCGTTCCCGATACTGCGCGAGATTACTGCGCGCCTTGATTTCATGCTGAACGTTGGTCTCGACTACCTGACCCTGAACCGCTCTGCTGCGACTCTTTCAGGTGGTGAAGCGCAGCGCATTCGTCTCGCGAGCCAGCTCGGTACCGGACTTGTCGGTGCCTTGTATGTGCTCGACGAGCCAACCATCGGTCTCCATCAGCGGGATAACGATCGCCTTATCAAGACACTTCTTAAATTGAAGGAGCTTGGCAATACGATTCTCGTGGTTGAGCATGACGAGGACACCATCTATGCATCCGACTATCTCCTTGATATCGGTCCGGGAGCGGGCGTTCATGGCGGTACGGTTGTCGCTGAAGGATGGCTCGACGATCTTTTGACAGCACCGAAGAACGACAGCGGTTCAAAAACACTCTCGTATCTTCGTGAGGAGACTCGTATCGAGTTACCAGAAGAGCGTCGTACGAGTGAAAAGGGATCGATCAAGATAAAGGGTGCAACCCTGCACAACATCAAGAATCAGAACGTCGAAGTACCCCTCGGAAAACTCGTTTGTATCACTGGCGTCTCAGGCTCCGGCAAATCCACGTTCCTCTACGACATTCTCCATAAGAATGTTGCGGCACGCTTTAGTCGCAGGCAGACGCCGGTAGAGCATGCGGCAAGTATTACCGGTACGGAGTACCTTGGCCGTGTCGTGCTTATCGATCAGTCCGCTATTGGACGGACTCCACGATCGAACCCAGCAACATACACGGGAGCCTTTACACATATTCGTGACCTATTCGCGGCCTCAAGCGAGGCGAGAGCACGTGGCTGGAAGCCAGGACGCTTCTCGTTCAATGTTGCAGGAGGAAGATGCGAAGCGTGTCAGGGCAACGGCATGATTGCGGTTGAGATGCACTTCCTGCCAACCGTTTATGTAACCTGCGACGTCTGTAACGGCACCAGATACATGAAGGAGACGCTCGAGGTTACTTACCGCGGGAAGAATATCTATGACGTACTTCAGATGACGGTTGAGGAGGCAGAGGTGTTCTTCAAGGATATTCCGTCTATCAACGATCGTCTTGAGACGCTTAACTCCACTGGTCTTCAGTACCTCACGCTTGGCCAGAGCGCGACGACTCTTTCAGGTGGCGAAGCACAGCGCGTGAAGATTGCGTCAGAACTCTATCGCCCTATTACGATGAAAACGCTCTATCTGCTTGACGAGCCAACGGTAGGTCTCCATTACGAGGACGTCCGCAAGCTCATTGAGATTCTCCAAGAGCTCGTCAGGCGCGGGAACACGGTTGTGGTCATCGAGCACAATCTCGATGTCATCAAGTCCGCGGACCACATCATTGATTTCGGTCCTGAAGGCGGAACTGGCGGCGGAAAGGTTGTGGCGAAGGGAACGCCTGAGGAAGTGGCGGAAGTAGAGGGCTCCCATACAGGCGAGTACCTTGCGAAGCTTCTCAAGAAGCACAAGAAGCCGGTGAAAAAGGAAGGGTAGGTGCGTGGTACTCTTAGGCTTTAGAGAGCTATTTGAAAGGGAGGGTTCTTTGGATCGCAGGATTTGGCTTTATCTAGACTGCACAAGACTGGTACGCGGAACGCCGTGGGGAAATAGAATGATCCCGAGATTGCGCCTGTATTGCATATCTCGGTTTAGAGATTTCAACATCACCATGTCAGACGAAACCTTTTTTGCGTTCTTGTACGCAAAATACACAAGCAGTGATATGAGGAGTGAAATAGTGCGGGCTAGAGCCAGCGCCGATTTCATAAAATGGGTGAATGGAGAGCCTGCACCAGACTACATGTGCTCGTGGCTTCGGGCCTGTATAGAGGATCGATTCCATCATCCGATCCAGCGTTGTTAGAAGCCTCTCGCTGCGTAACGTTAAGGGCCCGCTTCGGCGGGCCTTTTCCAATACTCTTCGTACCCGGTAGGATAGCGGTATGGAACGCTCTGAGCTCGCCAAGTTTGACCTCCCGGATTGTCCGGGTGTCTATCTCTTTACTCAAGGTAAAGGAAAAGCGAAGAAGATTCTCTATATAGGGAAGGCGACATCGCTGCGTGATCGCGTACGCTCGTATTTCGATATCGAGCTTATTGCAACGAGAGGTCCCCGTATCGTGGACATGGTTACCAAAGCTGATGGGGTTTCGTACGAGGCAACCCCAACCGTGCTCGAGGCCCTTGTGCGCGAGGCAGCGCTCATTAGGGAGCACCTGCCACCAGCTAACTACATGGGTAAGGACGACAAGACCTTCCTGTATGCCGTTATTACCGACGAGGCGATACCACGCGTGCTTGCGATACGTGGAGCTGAGCTTGATATGAAAGCAAAGAAGGTAATCATGACGGGATTAAAACTGAAAGCGATACATGGCCCGTTCCCGTCCGGATACCAACTTCGTGAGGGCTTGAAACTTATACGACGCATCTTCCCTTTCTACGATACCCAAAAGCCGGTCGGTGAAGGAAATAAGCACCTGCAAGCAAAAGTCGAATTCAATCGGCAAATTGGGCACTACCCGAAGGACATGAGTCGTTCTGAGTACATGCGCTCAATTAGGAACGTTTCCTTATTCCTCTCCGGGCGGGTGAAGGCGCTTCGTGCACAGCTCACGCGTGATATGAAGGCATTCGCAAAGGAAGAGCGCTTTGAAGAAGCAGCGCAGGCCAGGAAGCAGTTGTTCTCACTTGATCACATTCAAGACGTAGCTCTTATTAAGGAGGATCGTGGGGATGATCAGGGTCCTCGCATCGAGGCATACGATACGGCGCATATCTCAGGCACCAACGCGATTGGGGTTATGACGGTTGTTGAAAACGGCATGCCGGTTAAGAAAGACTACCGGACTTTCAAGATTCAAGGACGAGGCGGAAAGTCTCTGAACGACGACATCGCATCCTTGAAAGAGATCCTTTCTCGCAGGCTCGGGCATCCTGAGTGGCCGCTTCCGAAAGCATTCATTGTTGATGGTGGAAAGACCCATAAGAAGGCGGCCGAGGACGTTTTAAAGGAAGTAGGAATTGGGCTTCCGGTCGTTGCGGTTGTGAAGGATGAAAAGCATCGTCCGCGTGAGGTGCTTGGGGGTATGCGTGCAGGAGTCTCGGACGCCGATGCGGTGCTGGTGAATAGCGAGGCACACCGCTTCGCTCTTTCGAACCATAGGAAAGCTCGCACGCGAGCGATGCGCAAAACATAAAACTCTCGGTATCGGTGCTGGTATACTCGTAAAATATGAGAGGCACAGTCGTTGGCGTACTACGAGGTGGACCCTCGAAAGAGCATGATGTCTCCTTGAAGACTGGGCACGCCATCATTACGAACCTGCCTGAAGATCGATATACAACGCGCGATATTTATATCGATAAAGAAGGTGCGTGGCATGAGCGAGGTCGCCCAACAACCCCTGACCGTGTGTTGCCATCAGTGGATGCGGTCGTCATAGGCTTGCATGGCGAGTACGGAGAGGACGGGGAAGTTCAGAAGCTCCTTGAGCGGTATGGCGTCCCGTATACAGGATCCGATTCTTTTGGTTCTTATGTCGCGATGCATAAAGTGCTCACCAAGGAGCGCGCGCGCGATATCGGCCTTCTCACACCCAAGTATCGATTTATAGAGGAAGGCGTGGATACTCATGCCGCGGCGACGGAGATTGTCCGTTCTTTTCATCAGCCGGTTATCGTAAAGCCACTCCGCTGGGGCTCGTCGGTTGGTATTACAATTGTGGGTGGGTTTCAGCCGGTACACCATGCAATTGATTCCTTGCTCGCGAATGGGGCAGGCGGCGTGCTCGTCGAAGAGCTTATTCGCGGTACCGAAGCAACGGCCGGTGTCGTTGAGGGGCTGCGTGGAGAAGCGCTGTATGCGCTCCCGCCCATTGAGATCATCCCGCCCGAGTCTGACTTCTTTTCGTACAATGCGAAGTATTCAGGGGCAACACGTGAAATTGTTCCTGGTCGCTTTGCGAAGCCTGTCCAGGAAGAGCTTATGCGTATGGCAAAGGCAATGCATGAGGAACTCGGTCTTCGGCACTATTCACGGTCTGACTTCATTGTGTCGCCAAAGGGAATCTATTTCATTGAGACCAATACGCTGCCCGGCATGACCTCCGAATCGCTCCTTCCGAAGTCCCTCGCCGCCATCGGCGTCTCCTTCCCGGAGTTTCTGTCCCATCTCGTAGACCTTGCTCTAAAAGGCAAGAAACGATAAAGTTTAGGAGTTCCCGAAAGGGCCGTTAGCTCAGTTGGTAGAGCATCTCATTTGCAATGAGAGGGTCGCAGGTTCGAATCCTGTACGGTCCACATTTGTTCACTTTGTCAATGTTTTGGGTCTCGCGTGTTGCTCGGGTTAATTATTTGGAGGTTCTAATCTCCTAGAAATCCTACTTGAGTTAGAATCTCTACATTTCCTACTCGCAGGATATAATTGCTCATGGCATATGAAAATTATCTCTCTTAACACATGGGCTGGGGTAGTGCTCGAGCCATTACTCGAGTTCTTCGAAAAATATAATGATATCGATATTTTCTGCTTGCAGGAGATATATAGCAAAGCCGAAGGAAGGACTGAGCGCCATCCTGAACTCGATATGAAGCTCGATCTCTTCGAGCGCATTGAGGAGCGCCTGAAGGATACGCACACCGGTTACTTCCGTCCTGCTCACAAGGATTACTACGGCCAAGCAATCTTTGTGAAGATTGGTATTCCAATTGAAGAGGAAGGCGATATTTTTATATTTGAGAATAAAGAGCCGGAAGGACGCGGACGACATAGTAGGAACCTGCAGTACATCCGCACCTCTGTAAATGGAAAACCTACTGTCATTGCGAATCTGCATGGTCTCTGGAATGGTATGGGGAAGACCGATACTGAAGACCGAATCGAACAAAGTCGCCGTATACAGGAGTTTGTAAGTCGTTGTTCCGAGCAGGTAATCGTTGTTGGTGACTTCAATCTCAATCCTGATACCCAAAGTCTTGCTCTGGCAGAAGAAGGATTGCGTAACCTCGTGAAGGAATACGGTATTACTTCTACTCGCACCAGCTTCTACGAGAAGGAGGGTAAGATGGCTGATTACGCGCTCATTTCCCCGGAGCTAAATGTGATCGATTTTAAGGTGCTACCTGATGAAGTATCTGATCACGCAGCATTGTATCTAGAAATCTAGAGTCGCCTACGGGTGACCCTTTAGTCTATATAGTTCTAATCTCGACTCTCAATTCAGAGCTCCTTGCAGGTTAGCTCAACAGGAATACAATTCACTCATGGATACAAGCTCCCTCCTGAATCTGTTGCAACTCATCGAGGCCGATGAGCGTGATTTTACGATAATGAACCGCATAGAACAGTTGCGGGCCCTTGTGGCAAATAACAACCCTAGTGAAGGTCCTCAGATTACAGAGAGAATTAATGAGCTACTGGCTGTTCTGGGAGCAAGTCGCGCTTCACTCTTTAGTAGGACTGAGATAGACGTGATGGAGAGCTTAGGTGCCGATCATTATTTTGGTCAAGGTCTAATTACTTCTCTGCAGGGCATCATGAGCTCGGCTCCTTACGAGCTGAATTCCCAGCTTACTGAATTCGCACGTCTATATACCGAGAAGTACAACACGCTAATGCGTCTAGCAAGTGCTCTGGTAGATAATGCTGTTAAGCCTTACGCACAGAAGCAGGATGAGCTTGCATTTACACTCCCAAATGACGAAATACCTCCTGCAGAGCTTTCTAAAAGGATGGGTGAGCTATCTACATTCCTGCGAGTTATCCAGGAGTGTGCAAATCCAACCGCTACCACACATGAAGCGCCTGAAATAGTTCGTGTCAGTAAAGGGACATATGATTTCTTTCTAAACATTGACCCGGACACTCTTAAGAGTGTCGTCTCCCTCATTGCAGATTTAGCAACTATATACGTTGCTAAGAAACAGCTTTGGGACGCTGGGCAGCCGACTGTGCTAACAGAGGCCGAAAAGGAAGAACTTAATCAACTGGTTGAACGCTCTGCAAAGAAACGTGTTGATGAATTTCTTGAACGCAACACTAATAAGTTAGCAGGCAATGATAATCACGAACTCAGGGCTCGCGTGAGTACCTCGCTGAAGCTGCTGTTAAAATGGCTTGCAATAGGTGTTCATGTTGAAATCGTCTATCAGAAGACTGTTGAGCCTATCGATCAAACTTCAAAGGAGGGTAAGGAGATCGCAAAGAAGGCTACTAAGCAGTTGGCAATAAACCAGGTCTATAATCTTCCACTTGAGCAACTTCGTTTGCCGAAACCGGAAGGAGAGGAAGATCAAACTGACAATGATGAATCTCCCGAAGAGGCATTGGAGACTAATACAGAAAATAATATAGAAGCGGAAGCACCTTCGGAGGCAACAACTGAACCTGAAGATACTACTGCCGACGACGAGGTGGCCTAGGTTTGTATATAGAGGTTCTAATCTCAGAATGTCTCTAGGTACTCAAAGGTGTTTTGGTCCCTTTGAGCCATCCCATGAGTCCACCAGCCTAAGGAAATGTATTGGTCTGGATTGGAGCAGAGAGGTTCTAATATAGTGTCCTAGGTTCCACCTTTCTTCAAAACAGGCACGAAAGTGCCTGTTTTGTTATATCGCGCTTACTCGTTGGGAAGTTATAATCCTTAGTCCAAGTTTTGTGCAAAATCCTATTTTTAGACGTAAAATCTATAGGTTATGGAACCTACTCCATTTTCTGAGCGCTATCAAAAGATAAAGCCCGGCGTGGTCGCCATTGTGGCAGCTCTCTCTAAGAATGGCGATTTTCCCGATATTCTAGGTACCGGATTTATAGCTAGAGAAGATGGATTAATAATAACTAACAATCACGTTGTTCAATTGATCAGACAGCTCCCAAGGAGGAAGGGTGCTCCTGAAGATGAATGGCCGATTAAAGTCCTCTACCTAGAGAATATTCCAGGGAAAGGAATGGCTTCTGCATATCTGGAAGTCGAAGGTGTTGGAACACTTGAGCGCGAAAAACCAATAGATGGTCACTATTACGGACCGGAGATTCCAGACGTAGGATTTATTTTTGTTAAAGTCCGAGGACTACCATTTCTTGAAGTAGAAGAGACAATCGAAATAAAAGAGGGAGATGAGATATACGTCGCGGGCTTTCCAATGGGTACGCGAACCCTACGTGCTCCAGGCTGGATACATCAAATCAATCCCGTTTTGCAGAGAGGCATATTAAGTGCAATGCAGCCCTTTCCATGTGATAAACCTCATGGATACTTGATAGATGTCGTTGCGCAGGGTGGCTCTAGCGGTTCTCCGATTTTCAATCCTAAAACAGGAAAAATCGCCGCCTTATTGTATGGAGGTATTCCTGAGCGCAACACGATTCGTTTGCCAGGAGGATCGGGGTTGCCCTATACCTATGGAACCTCACTTACTCTTGCTATACCAAGCCCGATCATAAGTGCCCTGTTGAAAATGGACATGCACGATAGGAAAACGAATGAAGTTGATCAGCGTGACGCAAGCAAATACCCTACTCTTGCAGAATTCTTTGAATTGCATGAAATGAAGATACGCACACCTAGATCGAGTGAACCCGCTACCGCAAAACTGTCTCCCTCTGATTCAAATCAGGAATAGGAGTTCTAATCTCCAAGGGTCTCTAGGCTTCGAAGGGCATCTTCAAGCCTACAAACCACTCCACGAGTCCACCACTCTAAGAAACCGTATTGGTCGCGATTGAGCGAGGAAAGTTCTAATCTGGAGTACTGAACACCACACGAAGAAATCGGGCGCTATGTGTGCCGGATTTCTTTTTCCCCACCAGATTTCCCAAAGCAGTGCTAGTCTCAAATAAATGTCTTCCGGTGCCGATCATCCCGCTTCGATCCCAGCTCACGCGAAGCGGGTATTTGAAGGCGTACTGTTCGATGTCTACCAATGGGAACAGGAAATGTTCGATGGCTCGATACGAATCTTCGAGAAACTTGCGCGCAATGATGCGACCATAGTCATACCAATTTTACCGGATGGGAGAATCCTCATCACCGAAGACGAGCAGCCAGGACGGCCAATGGTTATAACGTTCCCAGGAGGCGGAAGCGAAAATGGAGAGGATCCGGAGACGGCAGGACGTCGGGAACTTCTTGAGGAGACAGGATATGTTCCCGAGACTATGACGTTCGTACGCTCATTCGAACCGTCCTCGAAGATCGCGTGGATCATTCATACATACGTTGCGCGAGGATGCACGAAGGCAGCAGACCCGCTCCCAGACGCAGGGGAGCGAATAGTTGTGCGTACCGTATCGCTCGACGAGCTGATACTGCTTGCCGACGATTCACGCTTTCAAAACCGGGAGATCCAACTTCTCCTTATAAAGGCGCGGTATGATACAGAGGTACGCGCTTCCCTCGAGAAGCTCTTATTCGGCTAGACGTTATTCCATGCAGACTCTCATACTTGCCGCTATCGCGTTCCCGATTATGTTCGTACTCGATCTGTTATGGATCGGAGTCGTGGGAAGCGGCTTCTATCGCGCACAGCTCGGCTCAATGCTCCGTCTCGACGTTGTGTGGCCTGCCGCGCTCGCATTCTATGTCATCTATGTACTCGCGATAGCATTCTTTGTTATTACACCCGCTATCGGCGTCCATTCGCTTGTCCGCGTTGCACTTACTGCAGCATTCTTCGGACTTGCGGCGTATGCGGCCTATGACCTCACAAACCTAGCGACCATAACCGGGTGGCCACTTACGCTTACCTTTGTTGATCTTGCTTGGGGTGTTGTGGTGACAACTGTTACGTCGGTTGCTACGTATCTCATCGCAACCAAACTCCTCGGCTACTAGTATGCGTTTCGGAACCCTATTCGCTCTTGTCTTCTTTATAGGAGTCTCGCTCCTTGCTGGCTTCATTGGCTCGTTCTCTACGATGGACAGTATCCAAGGATGGTATGTGACCTTGAATCGCCCCTCATGGACACCGCCGAACTGGGTGTTCGGACCGGTGTGGACGACCCTCTACGTGCTCATGGGAACAAGCGCGTTCCTGGTGTGGCGCTCAAAGAAGATAGGAAAGTATCTCGCACTATGGCTCTTCCTTGCGCACCTGCTTGTAAACACGTTCTGGTCCATCGCGTTCTTCGGGATGCACGAACTGCTGCTCTCCATGATTGTCATTCTCGTTCTCCTTGGTCTTATTGTGACACTTATGCGTATGTACCGAGCGCATTCTCGAATGGCGGTCTATCTGATGATTCCGTACGTACTTTGGGTGTTGTACGCTTCGACGCTTAATCTCGGATTCTTGGTTCTGAACTAATAGAAAAGGCGTCTCAGAGGAGGCGCCTTTTGCTATTTCCCTTGCCCGTAGCTCTTCTTGAGTGCCTTCACGTGGCCTTCGTAGTCCGGAGAACAGAACATTCGTCCGCGACTGTCATGGAAATAGAAAATACAATCTGTCTTCTTTGGATTAAGGGCAGCAAGGATTGCCTCGGTTGAAGGGTTTGAAATCGGTCCTGGCGGGAGGCCCTCGTTCTGGTACGTGTTATACGGAGACTTAATGTACTTATCTGCAGGTCTCGGTGTTGGCCACCAGGTCTTCGTGCCGCCATTCGATGCCTTTGCGTATTGAAGGGTCGCATCGATCTGGAGGTTCATGCCGGACCAAAGACGGTTCCAGATGATGCCCGAAATGAGACGCATCTCGGACGGGTCACGAGTCTCGCGCTGCAAGAGGGAGGCTATGGTGAGCACATCCTCAAGCGGAAGCACGCGCTCTGCCTCAGGGCTATACCGCGACGCGATATCACGTTCATAACGGTCCGCAAGAAGTTCCTGTACATACGAGGCACTCGCCGCCGAAGACACCATGTAGGTACCCGGTACGAATTCTCCTTCAAGGAGCTCAGGATCAGTATTGTTCACCTGCTTTAGAAATGCGTCTTGTTCAGCCTTGGTCCATCCGAGCGCCATGCCGAACGCACGGGCTACTTCTTCCTGGCGATAGCCAGACTTGATATCGACGAAGACAATATCGCTTCCCGCGAGCTGCTCGTATCCCGGTACTTTCGTTACCGCGTTCGCGATCCAGGTTATCGCGGTACTCGCAAGAGAGGCAGCAGCACCAAGGGTAGCGTCTGATTCGCCAAAAAGAGCATCGACGGCTGGGTCTTCGGTTATGGTCTCATTAATAGGATCAACCGTTACGGGGAATGGCGGCTTGGGTGGCTCGGTAGCGGCAAGCTTGATGTCGGTCTCAAGCATGCCGGGAAGAGAAAAGAGGCCCAGACCAACAAGCAGAAGCGCAACGATACCAGACCCTGCAGCGCGCAGGTCGATGGGGGCATTCCGGCGCTTACGAAGCGCTTGAACCTTGTGGGGCATGAGGTCTCTCCTCGGGGTGATTGGCACTGTACGCATTGTAGCCTCCAACCCTGAAGGAGAAAACCAGTACTTAAGAACAACTCGTGCTCGACAATGCGTGCGAGACAGTGCTACGGTCAGTCATATGAAAGATGTGACGCCGGTCCCTCCTACAACGCTTGAGCGTATCGTCGTCTACATCGGGTCAGTTAAGTCGCTGGCGATCCATACCGCTGTCTTCGCGCTCTCGTTTCTACTCGCGCTTGTCGGCATCGTCGAATGGGAGATTATGCTCCTTGTCCTTACAACGCTCGTATCGCTCGAAGCGATCTACCTTTCGCTCCTCATTCAGATAACAGTGAACCGTCACACGCAGTCCCTTAAAGAGGTTGAGGAAGACATCGAAGAGATTCAGGAGGACGTCGAAGAACTCGGCGAGGATATGGAGGACATTCAGGAAGACCTTGAGGAGATCTCTGAGGATATTGAAGAGATTCAGGAGGATGTCGAAGAGCTCAACGAGGACGAGGATGACGAGCCAAAGGAGAAGCCGAAAGGGAAGAAACCTACTAAGGCGGAGACGCTTGAGCAGCTCACTCGCGACGTACAGCGAGTGTTGGCTGACCTTGAGGCGTTGAAGGGAACCAAGTAGAGTACAAGAAAGGGCCTATAGTGAAGCGGTATCACGCATCCATGGCATGGATGAAGTCGGGGTTCGACTCCCCGTAGGTCCACATTTTGTCTATATAACAGGCCTCTGTTACACTATATGCATGACAGGGGCACTGACCCATCTCGGGTCTTTTTTCAATATGCTATTTGGCACCAACGTCGCACTCGCTGCGACGGAAGCTGCTGAGCACGCAGAAGAGGCAGGACATGCTGCTGACGCTGGTCACGCCCCAGGCATTCACGTAGTTCTTAAAGCTGAGGAGGTGTTCAACCTCGCAGGCTTTCCTATAACGAACTCGCTCATCATGACGGTTATTACAACCGTTCTCCTGATTGCGTTTGCGTTCTTCCTCCGCAAGAAGCTCGCCATGATCCCAGGCAAGCTCCAAGCAGGCGTCGAGATGCTCTTCCAGGGCGTTCTCGATTACATGGCAGAGACGCTTGAGAGCAAGGAACTCGCGCGCAAATTCTTTCCACTCATCATGACGATCTTCCTCTTCGTCCTCGTTGCCAACCAGCTCGCGTTCCTTCCAGGCGTCGGATCGATCCTCGTGGATCATGCAGGAGCGATGGTGCCACTCCTTCGTGCGCCGGCTGCTGATCTCAACATGACACTCGCACTCGCGATCATTGCGTTCCTTGTGATTGAGATTACGGGCGTGGTGGTACTTGGTTTTTTCAAGTACGCCGGGAAATATGTTAATTTTAGCTCACCGGTGAACTTCGTCGTGGGCATCATCGAGCTTCTCTCGAACATCGGCCGCCTCATCTCCTTCTCATTCCGTCTCTTCGGAAACGTATTCGCAGGCGAGGTGATGATCGCGGTGGCGCTCTTCTTCGTGGCGTACCTTCTGCCGGTGCCTTTGATGGCCTTTGAGGTCTTCGTGGCATTTATCCAGGCGGTAGTGTTCGCGATGTTGACGCTGTTCTTCATCAAGCTTTCGATCATGGACCCGCATGGGGATGAGGCGCACTAGCCTTGTCTCGATGTGGCTCCGGGATGGAGCGAATTATTTAGCATTTAGGTAACTCAATTACTATGGAATCAGTTGAAGGAGCACAGTTGATCGCAATGGCGATCGCCGCAGGTCTCGGTGTACTCGGTCCCGGTATCGGTATCGGTCTTATCGGTGGCAAGGCTATGGAGGCTATCGGACGCAATCCAGAGGCATCCGGCAAGGTTGTCTCGAACATGATCCTTGCGATCGTGTTCGCAGAGGCGCTCGGTATTCTCGCACTCGTCGTTTCGTTCATCATCCGCTTCGTCGGATAAGCAGGTAGCTACGCGCTCTTATGGAATCCCTTCTCGACGCATTCGGCATTGACGGCAAGCTGCTTGTGGCACAGCTCGTCAACTTCGGCGTGCTCTTCGTCGCCCTCACCTGGCTTCTCTACAAGCCGGTTATGAAGACGCTCGACGAGCGTGCAGCGAAGATTGCACAAGGTGTCGAGGATGCGGAGATCGCGTCTGAGAAGGCAGCACACGCAGATGAAGAGGCTGCGAAGGTTGTGAAGGGTGCTGAGACTGAAGCAGAAGGCATCGTCTCTTCAGCGCGCGACCTCGCAGGCTCTGAGAAGTCCCGCATCATGAAAGAGGCGGAGGCACGTGCTGCACAGGTTGCCGCTGACGCCGAAGCACGTGCCGAGGAGACTGCTGCTAAGGCGCTCCGCGATTCTGAGAAGGAAGTTGCTCGTCTCGCCGTGCTCGCCGCTGAGCGGGTGCTCCGAGAGTCCAAATAACTATGGAGCGCGAGTACGCACAGGCACTGTCCGCTAGTCTTGCTCGGGGAACCGATGAGGCGAAGCTTGTTCAGGGACTCATGCAGCACCTCAAGGAAGAGGGTCGCATGAAGCTCCTTCCGAGCATCCTGCGCGAACTAAAGCGTCTCCAGTCTGAAGCCGAAAAGCTCGCGCCGTCTCTTGAGATAGCGAACGAAAGCGATCGTGCATCTGCAATTGCAGGCGCAAAAGAAGCCGGAATCAGCGTAAGCGATGTCACCGTTAATCCGAGCCTTATCAAAGGCTGGCGTGCTCGTTCAGGAAGTGTGCTCGTAGACCGCTCTGCAAAGCAGGCATTAGTAGACCTTTATCAAAAGATTACGAACTAGGGTATGGAAAGCATCATTAAGCGCATCGAGTCCGAGATCGCTGGCTTCGAAGGAAGCAAGGCCTCCGGCACAACAGAGACCGGCATTGTCCGGGCAACAGGAGACGGTATCGCAGAGATCGACGGCCTCGAGAACGCCATCATGTCTGAGATGGTGCTGTTTGACCCTACCTTCGACCGCTCTCTTGAAGATGCGCTCAAGGACGCAGACCCAGTCTACGGTCTCGTGCTTAACCTCGAAGAAGACGGCGTTCGTGCCGTTATTCTCGGGAATGCCTCAAAGGTCTACGAGGGCATGCTCGTTCGTCGTGTTGGTCGCCTCCTCTCCATCCCGGTAGGTGACTCGCTCGTTGGACGCGTCGTGAATCCACTCGGTGAGCCGGTAGATGGCAAGGGTCCAACAAAGGCTGATACCTTCCGTCCAATCGAGAAGGAAGCATACGGCGTTATCGACCGTGCTCCCGTTAACACCCCGCTCCACACCGGTATCAAGGCAATTGACGCTATGACCCCGATCGGTCGTGGTCAGCGTCAGCTCATCATTGGTGACCGTGGTACCGGAAAGACAACCATCGCTATCGATACCATCCTCAACCAGAAATCAGAGTCTCCCGAGTCTCGTCCAATCTGCGTGTACGTTGCTATTGGTCAGAAGGAGTCGAAGACCGCACGTATCGTTGGTCAGCTCACCGAAGCAGGTGCCATGGACTACACCATTGTGGTTACAGCCCCTGCCTCCTCTCCTGCAGCATTCCAGTTCCTCGCACCTTTTGCAGGAGCGGCAATTGCCGAGCACTTCATGGAGCAAGGTAAGGATGCGCTCGTTGTGTACGACGACCTTTCAAAGCAGGCGGTTGCCTACCGTCAAATGTCGCTTCTTCTCCGCCGTCCGCCAGGTCGCGAGGCGTACCCGGGAGACGTGTTCTACTTGCACTCCCGCCTTCTTGAGCGTGCTGCAAAACTCTCGAAGGAGAAGGGTGGAGGTTCTATCACCGCACTCCCGATCATCGAGACACAGGAGAATGACGTATCCGCCTACATTCCAACGAACGTGATCTCGATTACAGACGGACAGATCTTCCTCGAGTCCGATCTCTTCAACAAAGGCTTCCGTCCGGCTATGAACGTCGGTATCTCTGTGTCGCGCGTGGGCTCGGCAGCGCAGACTAAGGCTATGAAGAAAGTCTCGGGCAAGATCAAGCTTGAGCTTGCGCAGTTCCGCGAACTCGAGGCATTCATGCAGTTCTCGTCAGATCTTGATGCAAACACGAAGAAGCAGATTGAAGCCGGACAGCGTATGACCGAAATGCTCAAGCAGGGGAATGGCAAGCCGATCGCGTTTGAGATGGAGTCGGCGATTATCTTCGCCGCTACGAACGGCTACTTCGATGGCTTCGCGCCTGAGGAGACCGCCGGAGCGGAGATTCGTCTTCAGGACTTCTTGAACCGCGAAGCAACAGGTGTGCTTGCGGCGATCCGCACCACCAAGGAGATTGGCGAGGCAACCGAGAAAGACTTGCGATCCGCACTCGATAAGTTCGTCGAGCGCTCCGCATAACTGACGACTAGCTTTCCTCATGGCACTTAAGGACATCAAAACGAAGATCAAGGCAACCGAGCGCATGCACAAGGTGACACGCGCGATGGAGGCCGTGTCCGCGGTGAAGATGCGTAAGACGCAGGCAGCGGCGCTCGAAGGGCGTGCATACGCTCGTGCGGCGCTCTCACTTCTCACGCGCCTTGCCGGTACTCGTCACGTGAAGGAGCATCCGCTTGGCCAAGAGCGCGAAGGTTCAAAGCTCGCACTCGTGGTTATCACGAGCGACAAGGGTCTTGCAGGTGCTCTTAACTCCGGCGTCCTTAAGCGCGCGGTTGAGGCAATCGAAGGACGCTCGATTGAAGACGTTACGGTCTATGCGTATGGGAAGAAAGGTCAGGAGTTCTTCAATCGTCGCGGGTACACGGTTGCCCGTGCGATCGAGAACAAGCAGGACGAGATCCCTCTTCAGATCATGGAGGATCTTGTTACTGAAATTACGGAAGGGTTCCTTGCTCGAAAGCATGACAAGGTGGTTGCAGTCTATAGCAACTTCAAGTCCACCTTCGAGCAGGTCCCAACCATGCGTCGCCTTTTGCCGCTTTCGCTGCCAGCCTTGAACGACATTGTGGGTGGCATTATTCCGGCCAAGGGCAAGTGGTCGAACGAGGAGCCGATCGAGGCACCGGCAAGTTATGAGGTAGAGCCAACCGATGGCGAGGTGCTCGGGATTCTTATTCCGAAGCTCGTCGCAGTCGCCTTGTATCACATGCTGCTTGAGTCGAAGGCCTCCGAGCATTCGGCACGCATGGTGGCAATGAAGAATGCGTCGGATAAGTCGAAGGATGTCGTCCGCGACCTGACGAGGCAGTTTAACAAAGTGCGGCAGGCAGCGATCACCCGAGAGGTCTCGGAGATCGTCTCCGGACGCGAGGCATTATCCGTATAGATTTGCGTACTGGGCGAACAACACTTATAACCAAACCATTATGAACACAGGAATCATCAAAGAAATCATCGGGCCAGTCGTAGACGTCTACTTCGAGAAGGACCGTCCGGCTATCGAGGAAGCACTCGTTATCGAGGCGAACGACACGCACGGCAAGATCGTGCTTGAAGTGGCGAGCCACCTCGGCCTCGACCGCGTACGCACTATCTCCATGAACGAGACAGCAGGCCTCTCGCGTGGCGAGACTGCAACAGCAACCGGTGCCGCGATTTCCGTTCCTGTGGGACAAAGTGCGCTCGGCCGTCTCTTCAACGTGCTCGGCGAGCCTATCGACGGCAAGGGCGAGATTCCTGCTTCCGTCGAGCGTCTCCCGATCCATCGCCAGCCACCGGCGTTTGATGAGCAGACCACGAAGGCTGAGATCTTCGAGACCGGTATCAAGGCGATCGACCTCATGATTCCGTTCATCAAGGGAGGAAAGATTGGCCTCTTCGGAGGAGCCGGCGTGGGAAAGACCGTCACCATTCAGGAGCTCATCCGTAACGTCGCGCAGGAGCACGGAGGTTACTCCGTGTTCGCGGGTGTGGGTGAGCGTGTGCGCGAAGGTAATGACCTCTACCACGAGATGGCGGAGTCAGGCGTGCTCGACAAGACCGCACTCGTATTCGGTCAGATGAACGAGGTGCCAGGTGCTCGTGCGCGTGTTGCGCTTACGGGTCTCACCCAAGCTGAGTACTTCCGCGACGAAGGAGGAAAGGACGTCCTCTTCTTCATGGACAACATCTTCCGCTTCATTCAGGCAGGATCTGAGGTGTCCTCACTTCTCGGACGCGTGCCGTCTGCGGTGGGATACCAGCCAACCTTGGCTGAGGAGATGGGTAAGCTTCAGGAGCGCATCACGTCGACGAAGAAGGGATCTATCACCTCCATTCAGGCAGTGTATGTGCCGGCTGACGACTTCACTGACCCGGCTCCGGCGACGACCTTCGCGCACCTTGACGGTACGGTGGTGCTCTCTCGTCAGCTCGCGTCCCTTGGTATTTACCCAGCTATTGATCCTCTCGCGTCTTCGTCGATTGCGCTTGCACCGGAGATTGTGGGCGACGAGCACTACAAGGTGGCGAACCAGGTGAAGCAGGTACTCCAGCGCTACAAGGATCTCCAGGACATCATCGCGATTCTTGGTATCGAGGAGCTTTCTGATGAGGATCGCCTCACGGTTGCTCGTGCGCGTAAGCTCGAGCGCTTCCTCTCGCAGCCATTCTTCGTGGGAGAGGCCTTCACAGGAACCCCGGGCCAGTACGTATCCCGCGAGGAGACCGTGCGTGGCTTCAAGGAGATCGTCGAAGGCAAGCACGACGACAAGCCAGAGAGTGCCTTCTACATGAAGGGCACGATCGACCAGGTAGGCTAATACTCTATGGCAAAGACCTTCCACCTCACTATTGCGAACGTCGGAGAGAACCTCTTCGATGGTGAGGCGCTGTCGGTCACGCTTCCGGGCGCTGAGGGCATGTTCACCGTTATGGCAGGGCACGAGGCATTTGTGACGCCCCTCAAAGCTGGCGTTGCGTTAGTTAAGACCACAGATGGCGCTGAGACGTCCTACACACTCCATCCGGGCGGCATTGCAGAAGTCTCAGGAGGGCAGGCGACAGTACTTCTGTAATGGAGAGCTAAAGCACCGCTCGTGGTTCTCCCCGAGCGGTGCTTTACATTACCCGTATACGCACCATACTGAGCCTCATGAGCGAAGATTTAGAGTACAGCAACACCGAGGAACCACGTCCGACCCATTACCATGGCGATACGGTCCGTATTCTGTTCCTTCTCGCATCCGGCTTTATTTTCGCGACACGATTCGTGGGCAATGAATTACCGTTCTCGTTCGGTGCAATCATGATGCTCATCCTCGCACTCGTAATTGCAGCGGGCATCACCAACCCTGCGCAGCGATGGATCCATACCGCAAACATGATCCTCGCCATTGCCGGTACCATTACGTTCGGCAGCATCGCATTCTCCCGCATCGATACACTGGAAAAACTATTCTCCGGAGACGGGCTGGTTGTCCTTATCACCCTCCTTTTCCTCTCGGCGCTCTATTTTGCGACGCGTACCGTGCGCGGTCTTTCCGTACCGCATATCGATGTAACCGCAGAGAATTAGTCCCCACACACGAGCCATTTAGCCGTGTGATAAAATACGGCACATATGATTCAGAAATTCCTCGTACGCCAGGCTCTTAAAATGAAGATGAAGGATATGCCCGAAGCACAGCGGGAGCAGATTCTTGCACTTGTTGAGAAGGATCCTGAACTATTCAAAAAAATTGGCGAGGAAGTTGATCGCAGAGTAAAGGGAGGCGAGAACCAAATGAAAGCCTCCATGGAAGTCATGAAGAAGTACCGGACAGAACTTTCAGGACTCATGGGCCCCCAGAAGTAAGTATTCATGGAAATACTTCGCGTCCTTACGTTGAATGCCTCTCTGAAACATGGGAGCGAGCCATCGAATACCGAGGAGGTCGCGAATCTTGTTATTGAGAAGATGCGCGCGCATGCGCAGATAGAAGAGGAGACGATACGACTTTCGGATGCAGACCTTCCGGTTGGTCTTTCGTTCCGTATGAGTGAGACCGATGCATGGCCCTCAATTGTCGAGAAGATTCATGCGGCAGATATCGTGCTGTTTGCCACACCGATCTGGTGGGGTGGACGTTCGAGCCTTATGCAGCGTGTTATTGAGCGCCTCGACTCGCTTGACGAAGGGGAGGGTGGAGGTCGGGAGAGTCTTCTCAATAAAATCGCAGGCATCGTTATTACAGGAAGCGAGGATGGTGCTCAAGCAACCATGGCTTCACTCATGGAAGTCCTTACGTTCCTCAACTTCACCTTGCCACCGCAGTGTGCAACGTACTGGGTAGGAGAGGTTGGTCAGGATCCAAAGACTGACAAGGAGCGACGTCGAAAGAACGAGGCAGTTGGTCACATGGCTGAGAAAACTGCGAAGAGCCTCACCCGGTACGCCCTATTACTCAAAGAACATCCGCAGTCCCTATGAGCAAGAAACGAATCTTCATTCTTCTCGGGCATCCCGATCCAGGCATGGAGCCCGCGTCACGTATGCTCGCGGATACGTACGAAGAGGCAGCGAGAGAAGCGGGGCACGACGTACGCCGCATGAATATCTTCGATCTCTCGTTCGACCCTATTCTCCATAAAGGATACCGTGCAATACAGGAACTTGAGCCTGATTTGAAAGCGGTGCAGGAGAATATCTCCTGGTGCGAGCATTTCGTACTCGTCTATCCAAACTGGTGGGGTGGCATGCCAGCGCAGCTTAAAGGTATGTGGGATCGTATGTTCCTACCACGCTTTGCATTTCGTATGTGGAAGAATCGTTTTGGCTGGGATGCGCTTCTGAAGGGACGAACGGCACGAGTCCTTATCATGTGCGGAAACCCATCCTTCCTCGACCATCTCGCATTCGGAGACTTCACCGCGTCCATAAAGCGATCCTTGCTCCAGTTCGCAGGATTCCGTACCTGGGTCTGTGCGTATGGAAAATCAGAGCATGCGTCGCCTGAACGTCAGGAACGTTGGAAGAAGCAAGTACGGAGACTTGCGCGGTACGGGCGATAAACTAAACAGAGCCCCATATCGATGGGCGCAGTGTGTTGTGCATAAAGATATGAGGCTCTGAAGAAGCTAGTGCTTCTTAGTGACCTCCTTGATTTCGAACGTTCCCCAGACGGTAACGAGTATCAAGAGGCCTATGAGGGCCGGTAGGTTCGAGATCATATAGAACGAGAGTATCTGCCACCAGGCAAAGGTCGTGAATATATGCATCCCTGCGAACGGCCAGAGTATGAGACCGCTCGCTAGACTTACCAGTCCGACGAGAATGTACTTGTTGGAAACTTTCATTGAAAACTCCTTTCAAAAGTTCCAGGTGAGTAATACCAATGTTTAGTAGTGTCGTCAAGGAAACGACTTTGCGTTTTATTCGCTTTACCGCTAGGGTACGTATATGAAAATCGGTATCGTCGGACTTCCGAACGTTGGGAAGTCCACCCTCTTTAATGCACTCACCAAAGCCGCAGTCCCTGCGGAGAATTATCCATTCTGCACCATAGATCCGTCTGTGGGTGTCGTTGGTGTTCCGGATGAACGACTCGATCGTTTGGCAGAGCTCTCAAAGTCTGAGAAGACACTCCCTGCAGCTATTGAGTTCGTTGATATTGCGGGGCTTGTGAAAGGTGCGTCTGAAGGCGAGGGTCTTGGGAACCAGTTCCTTTCGCACATCCGCGAAGTGGATGCAATTCTGCAGATGGTCCGATTCTTTGACGATCCCGATGTTATCCACGTTCATGGAGACGTTGATCCTGTGCGCGACATTGAGATCATTAACCTCGAGCTCATCCTCGCCGACCAGCAGTCTGTATCGGGACGCCGGGAACGGTTGGTGCGCGACGTGAAGGCAGGCAACAAAGATGCAGTCGCTGAGGATGCGGTTCTCGTTAAGATCGAGCAGGCCCTTCTTTCCGGAAAGCTCGCACGCACCGTTGAGCTTTCGGAAGAGGATGCGAAGCGCATCAAGTCTTTGAATCTCCTTACCCTGAAGCCCATCCTCTACTCCTTTAACGGAAAGGCAGGAGGTCATAATCTCTCTGAGATGAATGATGGACGTGCAAAAGCCGCCTACGATCTCGTTGAATCTTTGGGAGGACGCTATGTCGAAGTTGATGCACGCACAGAGCATGAGCTTAACGATGTCGCGGGAGAAGACAAGGATATGTTCCGCTCAGAACTCGGCGTACAGGTTGATGGGCTTGAGGCACTCATTCGCGGAGCATACGAGACACTTGGTCTCATTACCTTCTTTACAACGGGTCCCAAAGAATCGCGTGCCTGGACTATTAAGCGTGGCGCTACCGCGCCTGAGGCAGGTGCGGCGATCCATAACGACTTTAAGGACAAATTTATTAGGGCTGAGGTTGTTGGATGCGACACACTCATTGCTGATGGCTCATGGAGTGCAGCGAGGGATAAGGGAGACATACGGACTGAAGGGAAAACGTATATTGTGAAGGATGGGGATGTAATGGTGTTTTTGCATAGCTAGATTGCGATTATAGAAGAGATAGGTGTCGACTGAATCCCAAAGGTTCGATCCCCAGTCTGCCAGCTTATTTTCATAGCTATTGACAGATTCAGATACCCGTGTATGATACATAAGTTCATTCACAGGAGGCACCCATGCCCTAGTCCCGAGCTCCCTACGTCTTTATGACCAATTGGGAGCTCTTCTTTTATATAAAGGTTCCAACATCGTCCCAGACTGCCAGCAATAAAACAGAAAACCGCCCAACGGACAGTTTTCCGTAGGCGGTTTAGTTCCAATGCGTTCTGAGTGAAAGACCCACAGTTTGGAGCGAACGCGTTACTGCATCTACACTGGCCTTTCCCGTGTTCTCCACCCGATACAGCCTTTCGAGAGGGTAGTCCTCGATGAACAAACGAATCGAGTTCCTGTCGGGATGGATACGCGCGCGACCAAGACAATTCCATGCGCGTGTCGCAGCACCCTTACTGGTCAGTGGGTCTGACTGGAAGCGTTCAAGTGTGAAGAATTTCATTATTTCCATCTCGAGGAATTGCTCTGAGTCGGACATTAACACCCCTCCTTATGCTCTAGACAGAAACTAGCATAGGTTGCGTAAAGGTTCCAACATCGTCCCAGACTGCCAGCAACCTTGCTATACTTTTCGGATATGGACATCACATCATTCTTTTTTGGGCCTCTTGAAATTCAGTTTCTCATAGGACTTGGCCTCGCTCTTGTATTGGGCTATGTGATTGGTGCAGAGCGTGAGAGTCGTGGCAAAGATGCAGGCATCAGCACGCACGTCTTGGTTATTTCCGGTGCAATGCTCTTTACACTTATATCGAGCCTCGTTGACCCTATGTCAGAGTCTCGCATTGCTGCACAGATTGTTTCCGGTATTGGCTTCCTTGGTGCCGGACTCATCCTCAAAGAAGGAGCGAGTGTAAAGAATCTGACGACGGCTTCAAGCATCTGGTTTGCTGGTGCACTTGGTATGGCTATAGGATTCGGATTCTATGCTATCGCCATTATTGCCGGCATTGCATCCGCTCTCATTCCCCGCATTCCGCACATCGCCAAGAAGCACGAAGAACGATAGGGAAATAGGTGTGGTATAATCCGCACACTATGGAAAACACCCCCGCAGCTGCACCCTCCGCATCAAAGACGACGCCGCGTGACTTCTTCTTCTGGGCAGGGCTTGTTATTGCGCTCATTGGTAGCGTCGCGTCTCTCACAACACTTCTCTTCTCCTACATTAACTTTGCCTTCCCAGATCCTCTCGCGTACTACGGCGATCCGTATGGAGGTGCGGTGCGTGCATCAATGGCATTCGTTATTGTTTTCATTCCAACGACACTGATTCTCGCGCACCTTATACGAAAGACCATTCTAAAGGAGCCAGGTAAGGCAAATATCTGGGTTAGACGCTGGGCTCTCGGACTCACGCTCTTCTTGGCGAGCGTAACGATCCTCGCGGACCTCGTAACACTCATCATGACGTTCCTTGGCGGTGAGATTACCATCCGCTTTGGTCTCAAAGTCGCAGTTGTTCTTCTTATCGCGCTCTCTGTGTTCCTGCACTTCCTTGCGGACCTTAAGGGCTATTGGCTTCAGAATGTGAAGAAGGCTGGCCTTATTTCGTCATCGGTTCTCGCTATGGCGCTTGTGTCGGTTATTGCTGGCTTCTTTATCATCGGTACACCGGGGGAAATCCGTATGCTTCGTTTTGACGAACAAAAGGTATCCGATCTCCAGAGCATCCAGTACCAGATCGTGAATTACTACCAGCAAAAAGAAGAACTTCCTGAGACTCTTACGTTCCTCGACGATCCGATCTCGAGCTTCATGACCCCCGTAGATCCGCAGTCAGGCGCTGCGTACCGCTACACCGTTACAGGGCCGTTGTCGTTTGAGCTTTGTGCAGTGTTCAACAAGCCAACTCCCGATACGCGCGGCCAGGGTGCCTACCCAGCTCGTGACATGAGCTATCCATCAATGGGTATCGACGACAACTGGCAGCACGAGGCAGGTGATACATGCTTTGCGCGTACGATAGATCCAGAACGCTATCCAGTGTTCGAGAACGAGAAGGCGCTCCGGTAAAAGGGACTCATGGCCAAAGAACGGTTCGATCACCTCGCTATAGAGAAATCTGCCCAGGAGAAGTGGGAGGCGCTCGATCTGTACACTACGGATCTTACGGATTCTGAGAAAGATCCGTACTATCTTCTCTTCGAGTTCCCGTATCCCTCAGGAGACCTCCATATCGGGCATTGGTACGCGTTTGCGCTTACCGACATATTTGCACGTTTCAAGCGCATGCAAGGGAAAAACGTTCTCTTTCCGATGGGATTCGACTCCTTCGGACTTCCTGCGGAGAACGCGGCCATAAAAAACGGTGCGGACCCAGCAGCGTGGACCTTGGCTAACATGGAGCGCATGCGTACCCAGGTTAAATCTATGGGTACGTCGCTTGATTGGTCCAAGGAAGTGGTTACGTCGAGTCCTGAGTACTACAAGTGGACGCAGTGGCTCTTCTCGAAGCTCTATGATCATGGACTCGCGTACCGGAAGGAAGCGGCGGTAAAGTGGTGTCCAAAAGATCTAACGGTACTTGCAAACGAGCAGGTTATTGATGGTAGATGCGAACGTTGCGATAGCGAGGTTGAGGAGAAACTCCTGACACAGTGGTTCATGGGCATTACCAAATATGCGGAACGTTTGATCACCGATCTTGAACCGCTTCCGTGGAGAGAAGAAATTAAAGAAGCGCAGCGCGCATGGATAGGCAAATCAGAGGGAGCGAAGCTTACCTTCCAGATTCTCTTTGAAAACGAAGAGAAAAATGAATGGCGCGACGAAGACGGGAACCCAGCACACGTCTCTGTATTTACCACACGCCCCGATACTATTTTTGGTGCAACCTACCTGGTTCTTGCTCCAGAGCACCCGTGGGTAGCGGGAGCACTCGAACATGGGACGAGTGTGTTTTCAAACGAGAAGGAAGTACGTACCTATATACAAGAGACCTCAAAGAAGACGGAGCGTGAGCGCCTTGAGAACAAAGAGAAGACCGGTGTGAAGCTCGAAGGCGTGAGGGCAGTTAATCCGGCCACCCAGGAAGAGATTCCGGTATTCATTGCCGACTACGTGCTCGCTTCCTATGGAACCGGTGCCGTTATGGCCGTTCCTGCGCATGACGAGCGGGATTACGCGTTCGCGAAGAAGTTCAGCCTTTCCATACGGCCTGTTATTGATCCGGTAACGGGAGAAGAGCAAGAGGATCCTATGCACAAAGGAAAGATTGTTGCAGTCGTTGAGCATAACGGAAACGTACTTTCGATACACTGGAAGCCTGAGCTCGGTGGACGTCTTCTTGTTGGCGGCACGGTGGAAGAGGATGAAGATCCTGCCGTAACGGCCGCAAGAGAGATAACAGAAGAGACCGGGTATACCGATCTCGAGCTCGTTGAGCGTGCAGAAGAGATGGTACATCACGGATACTTCGCGTTCTCAAAGAATCAGGCTACGCTCGCCCATACCACCCTTCTCCATTTCAGACTCAAGAGTGACGCATGTGACGAACAAAAGCTCGAGGATAATGAGAAAGGTAAGTTCGAGGTTGAGTGGGTAACCGTCGAAGAGGCTGAGCGAGAGATTCATGACGATCAGCATCTCTATGCGCTCGCGCGCTTTATGCGTCCGAATGCCTATACCGGAGATGGACTCCTTCGAAACTCCGGCCCGTTTGATGGGCGTGATAACCGGGAGGCAATGAACGATATTATCGACTTCGTTGGAGGCGAACGAGTGACGAACTATCGTCTCCGCGACTGGCTGGTCTCACGTCAGCGGTACTGGGGCTGTCCTATACCGGTTGTGTACGATCCTGAGGGCAAGCCTCAGCTTGTGCCTGCAGAGCACCTGCCGTGGCTACTGCCGACCGATGTTGATTTCTCTCCATCCGCGAGCTCCCCGCTTGCAACCTCGAAGGAACTCAAGGAGCGTGTTGAGCGCATCTTCGGCGAGGGATGGACACCAGAGTACGACACGCTCGATACGTTTGTTGATTCGTCATGGTATTTCCTCCGGTACCTCGATCCAAAGGACGACCATGACTTCTCGGACCAGTCACTTATGAAGAAGTGGCTGCCCGTTAATCGGTACTCGGGAGGTTCCGAGCATACGACGCTTCATCTCCTCTATTCACGCTTCTTCCATAAAGCACTCTACGATCTCGCACTGGTACCGACCCCCGAGCCTTTCGAAGAACGTTTCAACCGTGGACTTATTCTTGGCACCGACGGGCAGAAAATGTCGAAGCGTTGGGGTAATGTCGTAAATCCGGACGAGATGGTAACGAAGTTCGGCGCAGATGCCGTGCGTATGTATCTTGCGTTCATTGGTCCCTATAACGAACCGGGAACGTATCCATGGAATCTTGACGGGGTGATGGCGATGCGAAAGTTCCTTGACCGTGTCTACCAGCTTTCAGAGAAGGTTAGGGAACAAGAGATGAGTGAGGTTGAGCGCGTAGCACTTGCGAAGGCAGTGAAGAAGATTAGTGGAGACACTGAGCGCTTTAAATTCAATACCGCGATCTCTGGACACATGGTGTATGTACGAGAACTTGAGAGTCTAGGCACCGTATCAAAAGAAGCATACCGCTCACTCCTTACCCTTATTGCGCCCTACGCACCGCACCTCGCAGAGAATCTCTGGGAAAGACTCGGGGGCGAGGGCAGTGTGCACCAGTCTGTATGGCCTGAAGAAATCGCTATAGAGGTAGAGACGGTGGTCATTGGCGTGCAGGTAAATGGGAAGCGGAGAGGGGAAATCAGTCTCGCTCCCGATGCATCTGAAGAAGACGCCCTGGCAGCGGCAAGGGCTGATGCGGGAATAGGCACACTTCTTCATGAAGGAACCCTGAAGAAAATAGTCTATGTTCCAGGCCGTATCCTGAACCTGGTGATAACATGAAGTTGACTTTAAAAGCCCAATCTGGTATAAGAATACCACACTAATCTATGGCAAAATCAGTAAAGAAGGCGGCTCCGGCACCAAAGAAGGTTTCAGGAGCTAAGAAGAAGGCCCCCGCTTCTATTTCGTTCGATACCACTGCGCTTGTTAAGCGTCTTCTTGCTGAGGTGCCTGAGCGCGCCCGCGAGGTCCTTATTTTCCGCTTCGGACTTGGCACAAAGGCAAGCCGCGATACGCTTGAGGCTATCGGTGAGCGCTGGAGCATTACGCGCGAGCGTGTACGTCAGATCGAAGCTGCTGGCATCGAATCTATTCGTAACAGCAAGGCCTTTAAGGAGTCTCAGGATGCCTTTGACGAACTCGCTCAGTACATCACTGCACTTGGCGGCATCATTCCTGAGGATGAACTTCTTGAAGGTCTCGCAACGGACGAGAAGTCTCGCAACCGTTTCCGATTCCTCCTCGTTGTGGGAAGCGCATTCTTCCGCGAGCGTGAGACCGACGATTTCTATGCACGCTGGCACGTCGACCATAAGACAGCCGAGGCAGTTCACAGTGCACTCTCCCGCCTCTACGAGACACTCGATGATGCTGAGGTGCTTGCGGAGGGCGACATCATTAATCGCTTCCTCGAGGAACTCAAGGATGTGAACAGTGCCTATCGTAACGAAGAGATCTTGAAGCGATGGCTTACGATCTCGAAAACTATTGCGAAGAACCCTCTTTCCGAGTGGGGTAAGGCGCACGCGCCAGCAATCCGTACCAAGGGTATCCGCGATTACGCGTACCTCGTTATTAAGCAGAAGGGCGAACCAATGCACTTCGGTGACGTTGCGACGTCTATTGTGGAAGTCTTCAATAAGAAGGCACATGTCGCGACGACCCATAACGAACTCATCAAGGATTCGCGCTTTGTTCTCGTCGGTCGCGGTCTTTACGCGCTCGCTGAGTGGGGATTCTCGCCTGGTGTCGTGCGCGACGTCATCAAAGCCGCACTTGCAAAGGGCCCGCTTACACGCGATGAGATCATCAAGGAAGTAAAGAAGGTCCGTTACGTGAAGGACAACACCATTCTTGTAAACCTCGGTGACACTCGCTACTTCAAGCGTCACAAGGACGGGACATACACTGCGGTGTAATCGAATTCCGTACACAGAGAACGCCCTGCCTACGCGGGGCGTTCTTGTTTTGTTGGTATACTGCGAGCATGTCATCAGGCGGACACGGTGGAGGACTTCCATTCCTCGATATTATTGAGCATTGGTTGCATGGCGCGCATGAAGAGGGCGGTACCTCGATTCAGTTAAAGCCACTATTAATTGCGTTTGCCGCGGAAATCATCGCGTTCTTTTTTGTGGCACCTGCACAATCGGTTACCAACTTCCAATTCCTCCTCTTTACTGCACCACTGTGGATACCCATTACGCTTTTTCCGTTCACGATTAAGCGATTCATTGACTCGAACAAGATTGCGTACAACGCAAAGCAAGACCATGTGCTTCTCGAGGTGAAGATGCCACGCGACACCCGTCGCACACCACTGGCTATGGAGACCGTACTTTCGAGTATGCACATCGGAGGAGGCGAAACGACGTGGTACAAGCGCATCATCGAGGGCCGTACCCGCCCATGGTATTCCTACGAAATGGCGTCTATCGGGGGAAGGGTTCATTACTTTGTTTGGATGCGTTCCGGATGGCGTCGTCCGTTTGAGAGCTATATCTATGCACAGTACCCGGGTGTCGAAGTTATCGAAGCCATGGATTATTCCCGGCTTATCGATCCCTCACACGAGCCGTACACCATGACCGCGTTCGAGTTTATGAAGACAAAGCCTGATCCGTATCCTATAAAGACGTACATCGAGTACGGGCTCGACAAAGTTCAGAAGCCAGAAGAGCAGGTTGACCCTATGGCTCAGGTAATTGAGGTTATGGGATCTCTAGGACCGAAAGAGCAACTCTGGGTGCAATTTGTCGTGCGTATTCATAAGGGAGAAAAGTATGGCGACGATCAGAAGCGCACCTGGAAGGACGAAGCGAAAGATGTTCTAAGGGAGCTGAAAGAGGAAGATGCTGTTACGAACGAATACGTTGACGCGAACGGCGTGAAGAAAACAACCATAAGCTATCCAAACCCAACACGTGCTATGGCGAGTCGTATCGAAGCCATCGAGAAGAACACCGGAAAACAGGCGTATGACGTGGGTATTCGTGGTATCTACTGCGCCCCCAAGGATTCTGCATACGGCACGATGGGCGGTATTCTCGTGAACCTCTTCAAGCCGTACAACTCAGAACAGTTCAACTCGCTCATGCCGTCAGCAGGACGGTGGTCCAACCATTTCAATGATTACCCGTGGGAGGATAAGCATGGACATCACGCTGCACATGCGAACCACAGTGTCCTTGAATTCTATCGTATGCGTGCGTTCTTCCATCCTCCATATGTCGGTGCTTATAACGTTATGAGTATTGAAGAACTCGCTACTATGTGGCATGTCCCTTCAAGCTCGGTGACGACGCCGTCTTTGCCGCGTATCCAATCAACGACATCCGAAGCTCCAAGCAATCTCCCTACGTAGCGTAATTAGTGCTATACCTTGAGCTATGGATCTCAGGGGAAAGAGAATATTTGTCGGCCTTTCGGGAGGCGTTGATTCTGCAGTTACCGCAGCACTTCTCCAGAAGCAGGGTGCGTCTGTTGCTGGTGTTTTTATCAAAGGCTGGTACCCGCCTGGGATGCCGTGTACCTGGAGTGAAGACCGGAAGGATGCGATGCGTGTTGCCGCGAAACTCCAAATCCCGTTCACTACGCTTGATGCATCAGAAGAATATAAGCGTGGCGTTATAGACTACCTCCTTGCGGAGTACAAAGCAGGCCGCACGCCGAATCCCGACGTTATGTGCAACCGAGAAGTTAAGTTCGGAGCATTTTTCAGGTTTGCAGAAGAAAAGGGTGCCGATTTCATAGCAACGGGGCACTATGCGCAGACTGAAAATGGAAAGTTGTTGCGAGGTGTTGATCTCGCCAAGGATCAGAGCTACTTCCTGTGGGCAGTACCTAAGAAGGCCCTTCTAAAAACTATATTCCCGCTCGGGAACACGAAGAAAGATGAGACGCGTGTGCTCGCGAAAGCGTTTAGTCTTCCGAATGCCGTGAAGAAGGACAGTCAAGGAATCTGCTTCCTTGGAAGTATCTCAGTAGAAGATTTTCTCAAGAACGAGTTCGGGAGCGCTCCCGGGGACGCGATTGATGCAACTGGCGTTATCGTTGGACAGCATAGCGGTGTACTGCTTCATACACTCGGTTCACGAATTCCGCTTGAAAACGCTCCTCCTGGGCCGTGGTATGTCATGCGGAAGGACGTTGAGAAGAATCAACTCATGGTCTCGAAGGAACGAATGACTACTTCGGACACAAAAGATTTGGTGCTCACCGAAACGAATTGGTTTTCAGACTCGCTTGAAGGACCACTGTCTGCGCAATTTAGGTACCATGGTCCTATACTTGTGGGCACTCTTTCTGCGGATAGACATACCTTTATCCCGGCCACTCCTCTCTCTGAGCCGCTCGCTGCAGGACAGTCCCTTGTGGTGTATCGAGGCGATGAACTCGTCGGTGGAGGAATACTGGCGTAAGTGCATTCAAAACCGGGATGGTATGATACGGGTAAATGAAGCCTGAGATCATCAAAGCAGACGGTTCGACAGAAATATTCGACGGCGTAAAGCTTGAGGCATCGTTAAGGAGAGCGGGCGCTACCGAAACAACAGCGGAGCGCATACGGCATACGATCGAATCTTCCATGGGTCCTATGGCCGAGAGCTCGGATATTTATAAGCGCGCATTCCAGATGCTTCGCCAAGAAGCGCGTCCCGTTGCGGCGCGATATAGCCTTAGACGTGCACTCTTCGATCTCGGCCCTTCAGGGCACCCATTCGAGGACTTTGTCGCAGAGCTTTTCAAGAAAGAGGGATGGATTGTAGAGGGGAGACGTATGATTCCCGGCAAGTGCGTACCCCATGAGGTTGATGTCTATGCGAAGCGGGGGAATGAGCATCTCGCGGCAGAGCTTAAATATCACAACAGCCCAGGCTACAAAACTGATGTAAAAGTCGCGCTCTACGTGAAGGCGCGCTTCGATGACATTTGGCAGTGCAAGGATGACGAAAGTAAGACCTGTCCTGTTGATCTTGGGTTTCTTATCACGAACACTAAGTTCACGCGTCAAGCCATCGACTACGCAACCTGCTCAGGTATGGGTCTTCTTGGCTGGAGCTATCCGTATGAGGGAAATCTCTACGATCGTATCATCGCAAGTAGCCTCTTCCCGGTAACTGCACTTACAACGCTTAAGAAGGCGGAGAAGCGTCTCCTCATCGATAAAGGCGTCGTGACCTGTGATCAGGTACGGGAGAATAGGGACGTACTGCGGAGTGTTGGTCTTACGCCGGAACGCATTGGAACAGTAGTTGCAGAGGTTAATACGCTCTGTGCGAGAGACTAATATGGCTGACTTCAAACGATACAATCCGAACAGAAGCGCTGACTGGAACTATGGCGGCAAGAAATGGCGTCTGTCTCGTTCGAAGATCGAATTCTTTGTTGAATGTCCTCGCTGTTTTTACATAGACAACAAGCTCGGGACGAAGCGTCCTGGCTATCCTGAGTTCACCCTTAACAAGGCGGTGGACGCACTTTTCAAGAAGGAGTTCGATGTGCACCGAAAGGCGGCAACCGCCCACCCTCTCATGGAGAAGTATGGTATCGATGCGGTGCCGTTCGTGCACGCGAAGATGGATACCTGGCGCGAGAACTTTGAAGGCGTTGAGTTCACGCATGAGCCTACTGGCTTTGTTATCTCAGGCGCCGTGGATGATATCTGGGTGAACAAGCAGGGCGAGCTCATTGTCGTTGACTACAAGGCGACCTCAAAGCCTGGCACGATAGAGACACTTGGCGACTCAAGCTGGAACGAACAGTACCGTCGTCAGATGGGTGTCTATCAATGGCTTCTTCGCCATAACGGCTTTGAGGTGTCCCCAATGGGGTACCTGGTCTATGCCAATGCACACGACGACAAGGAAGCGTTCGATGGGAAGCTCGAATTCGAGGTAACCGTTGTTGAATGCGAGGGCCAGTCAGAATGGATTGATGAGATCCTACCGAAAATAAAAGAGACACTTGAGAGCGACGTGATTCCACCAATTGGTGACGCGTGTGAATTCTGCCCGTATCGCGAAGCTGCAGGGAAGAAGCTTCTCGCCATGCATACGGCTGCAAAGAAGAAGTAGGCTTCTATGGAGGTCCAGATTGAGAAATCGTGGAAGAACAAGCTCTCAGAAGAGTTTGGAAAGCCATATTTCGAGGAACTTACAAAGTTCGTAAAGGAGGAGTATGCAAAAGGCTCAGTCTATCCACATCCGAAGAATATATTTCGTGCATTTGAGCTAACCCCCTTTGATGCGGTTAAGGTTGTGATCCTTGGTCAGGATCCCTATCATGGACCTAATCAGGCGATCGGACTCTCATTTGCGGTTGAGGAGGGGATTACCCTGCCGCCCTCTTTGCGTAATATCTATAAGGAACTTGAAAGCGATCTTGGCGAGAAACCTACGGCTCGCGGAGATCTATCACGCTGGGCAAAGCAAGGTGTTCTTCTTCTAAACGCGACACTTACCGTACGTGCTCGCACAGCTGGCTCGCACCAAGGCAAGGGATGGGAAGAGTTTACGGACGCCGTTATACAGGTACTTTCAGAAGAGCGAGAGCATCTCGTATTCATACTCTGGGGAAATTATGCGCGTACCAAGGGCGCGCACATAGACCGCACGAAGCATCTTGTTATCGAGTCTGCACACCCGTCTCCGTTCTCAGCGAGTAACGGGTTCTTTGGGTCGAAGCCGTTTAGTAAGACGAATGAATACTTAGAGAAGAACGGCACGTCACCGATTAAGTGGCTCTAGTCTACGTATTTTGTGAGAATCATAGGAAGCTGGTATCGTTCACCTAATGGCTAAAGGGAAAGTATCTCTGGTACCCGGATTCACGCACGTCCGTGAAATCGGTGGCATCAAAGAATACCGCCTAACTTCAAATGGTATGCGTGTGCTTCTTGCACACGATGCGGCAGTACCCGTTGCTGGCTTCATGGTTACCTATCATGTTGGATCAAAGAATGAGGCAACAGGATATACAGGTGCAACTCATCTCCTAGAGCATCTTTTATTCAAAGGGTCCGAACGGTTTAATAAGAAGCTTGGAACGAGCATGGATGCTCTTATGGAAGGTAAGGGAGCTGTCGTGAATGCGACTACATGGTTCGATCGGACAAATTACTATGAGGTTATGCCAGCTGATGCTCTTCCACTTGCTATAGAGATCGAAGCTGATCGTATGCGCACCGCACTCTTCACTGAGATAGATAGGGCAAGTGAGATGCCAATTGTGCGTAACGAGTTTGAGCGCGGAGAAAATCTCCCTATGGAAGCACTTGATAAGGAAGTCTGGGCGGCTGCATTTACGGCCCATCCTTATCACCACTCAACGATAGGCTGGAGGAGTGATATCGAAGGAGTGTCGATCCAACGACTGAGGCAGTTCTATGACGAGTTCTACTGGCCTGATAATGCTACCGCTACCGTTGCAGGTAGTTTTGATGAGGAGCGAGTGTTACGACTAATTAAAAAAGAATTTTCAAAACACCCTGCAAAGAAAGGCCCCTATCCAGCGCTCTATACCACAGAGCCAGAGCAGCAAGGAGAACGCCGCGTACGTGTTGAGCGAGCTGGTACGAATATGCTTTGCCTCGCACATAAAATCCCAGAGGCCACACACGAAGATGTACCGGCACTTATGTTGCTCGCAGAGATCTTAAGTGAGGGGAAAACTAGCAGACTGTACAAAGCCTTCGTTGATACCGCTCTTGCGACGGACGTAGATACGCAGTGCTGGCAATTCCAAGACCCAAGCCTATTTGAGTCGTTTATTACACTTGCTCCAAAAACCGCTCATGAAAAAGCCGAAGCGCTTCTTCGAAACGAGTACCAACGTATTATCGAGGAAGGTGTTACGGCCTCCGAACTTCAGCATGCCAAGCAAACTGCGAGGGCTGCATTAGCAGCACGCCGGGACGGTCCCTATGCGCTCCTCTCTTCCCTGAATGAAGAGATAGCAACCGGCGACTGGACACGTTTCGTTACGCTAGCTGATTCTTTGAATGCAGTTACACGGACCGACATAAAGCGTGTTGCAAAGCGCTATTTTAATTCCAGAACAAGTGTTGTGGGCTGGTTCGTAAATACGGCATCATAACTACTATGACTTCAATTGCTCACAATGTGACCGAAGTAGAGCTTTCGAACGGAGAGCGCATATTCATTGCACCCACCGGAGCAAAGAATCTGGTTGCTATCGAAGGAAGCATACGTGGAGGCTCGAGCAATCTCCCGAGAAACAAGACAGACGTGCCGTTAATAGTGGCGGAATTGCTCGATGCGGGCGTTCCTGGAAAGAATAAGGATGTGATTAGGGACGCACTCGCGAGTCGTGGTGCGAGCGTAACGTTCTGTGCTGGGATTGATCGAATTACTTTCTCCGCATCATGTTTCCCTGAAGACATTTCTTTCGTACTCAGCCTTATCGCTGAGTGTCTCGACCGTGCATCCTTGCCTTCGCAAGAAGTGAACATGGCCAAAGAGCGAATGCGTGGGGAACTTGAAGAACGCCTTACCCAAACCAATACACAAGCCTCAGATGCTCTTTCCCGGGCGCTGTTTAATTCCGACCATGTGAATTATGCGGAACCTATAAAACATAGGATTAAGCGACTCGAAACGATAGATCGTTCTGATGTTCGTGCATTTAAATCACTTCTTGGGAAAGGAGGCCTCGTGCTCGCCGTAACGGGTGACGTGCATATTGCTACGGTACGTAAGGCTGCTGAAAAGGCATTTGGTGCACTCTCAGAAGGCACGCGTGCCTCAATCGAAGCTCGGCCAAACACAAAGCCGAACCCTGTCTCAGAAGAACTCATTCCCATCAATGACAAGGCCAACATCGATACGTACTTTGGGACGAGTATACCGTTCACTTTTTCTGATGCAGCGTACGTACCGTTTACTGTCCTCGCAAGTATGCTCGGAGGTAGAGGTCTTTCGAACGGGCATCTAATGCGTACCATTAGAGAACGTGATGGGTATACCTATGGTATACGCGCTCAACTGGCGGGATTCCTTACTAATACACATGGCATGTTCCGCATTTGGGCCACATTCTCACCTCATAATTTCCATGAAGCGGTTGCTGCCACAAGAAGAGAAATCGATATTTTTTTGAAGTCCGGAATTACCGAAGCAGCACTTACTACCAAGAAAGATGAAATGGCCGGTAACTACCTCGTAGGGCTATCTACAACACGTGGCCTTGCGTCTGCACTTCATTTAATTGGTATAGAAGGGAGAAACCTTTCATATGTAGACGAATATCCGGAACACGTACGAGCGGTTACAACTCGGCAGTTAAAGGATCTTGCGCCTCTTATTGATTCCAAGAAACTATCTCTAGCGGCTAGCGGGACATTCCCTAAGAATTAGCTCTTATGCTATCGTCATACCACTATGACCGTATCTGAAGTACGTAGCCGGTTCCTCGCATTCTACGAGAAGCGAGGGCACGTGATCGTGCCATCGGCTCCTATCGTTCCTGGGAACGATCCAACCACACTCTTCACGTCGAGTGGTATGCAGCCGTTGGTACCATACCTTCTCGGTAAAGATCATCCGGCGGGGAACCGTATTGCGAACTCGCAGATGTCCTTCCGCGCGGGAGACATTGAGGAAGTGGGAGACAACCGCCACACGACATTCTTCGAGATGCTCGGTAACTGGTCGCTCGGCGACTATTTCAAACAGGAGCAGCTCCCGTGGGTATTCGAGTACCTAACGTCAAAAGATGAGGGTCTCGGTCTCGACCCTGAGAAGCTCTACGTAACCGTATTTGCTGGAGACGAGGAGACAGGTATGACTACAGACACAGAGGCGGTAGAGCTTTGGCAGAAACTCTATAAGGAGAAGGGAATCGACGCTGGGTTCCTGAACGTAGGTTCAGAGGCGGATGGGTATGTGAAAGGAATGCAAGGTGCGCGTATATTCGCGTACGACGCAAAAAAGAACTGGTGGAGCAGGGCAGGGGTACCGAGCAACATGCCGGCAGGCGAGCCAGGCGGACCTGATTCTGAGGTGTTCTATGACTTCGGACTTCCCCACGATCCGGTTTGGGGCGCTGAGTGCCATCCGAACTGCGACTGTGGCCGGTTTATGGAAATAGGGAATTCGGTGTTTATGCAGTTCTTGAAACAAGAGGATGGTTCCTTCGCGAACCTTCCGAAGCAGAACGTTGACTTTGGTGGCGGTCTTGAGCGCCTTGCGGTTGCGGTGCTTGGTATTCCGGACGTGTTCATCCTCGATGTCTTTGATACGCCGCGTACGATTCTTGAGAATCGTTCAGGGAAGTCATATGGAGAAAGCGAGGAGACGACACGTGCCTTCCGCATCATTCTCGACCATATGCGCGCGGCATCGTTTATGCTCGCAGAAGGCGTTGTTCCTTCAAATTCCGAGGCAGGGTACGTACTTCGTCGCTTGCTGCGCCGCGCTATCCGTGAATCTGATCGACTCGGCATTCACGATGCGGTACTTGCAGACGTTGCAAAGGGATACGGGGTCGTCTACGCAGATCAATATCCGCACGTACTTCAGAACGCAGAGAAGATTAAAGAAGAGATTGGAAAAGAAGAAGAAAAGTTCCGTAAGACCCTCTCGCAGGGAATCAAGGAGTTTGAGAAGTTGGCAGCAAAGGGTGCCGTTGCACCTGAGGATGTCTTTACCCTTTTCACGACCTACGGCTTCCCTATTGAGCTCACCGAAGAGATCGCGAACGAGCGTGAGATCGAGATAGATCTTACGGCCGTTATGGATCTTATGAAGAAACACCAAGAGACCTCACGTGCAGGCGGTGCGCAGCGCTTCGCAGGAGGCCTCGCTGACCATGCAGAACAGACGGTTCGGTACCACACGACGCACCATATCCTTCTTAAGGCACTTCAGATCGTACTTGGTCCTGAGGTTAAACAGCGAGGCAGCAACATTACCTCAGAGCGCCTTCGCATAGACTTTGCGTCTCCGGGCAAGATGACGGACGAGCAAAAAGCAGAGGTAGAGCGTCTTGTTAACGAGGTTATTTATCAGGATCTTCCGGTTACGCGCACGGTTATGCCACGCGAAGAGGCAGAGAAGCTCGGTGCTGAGATGGAATTCGGCGTTAAGTATCCGGATATGGTGTCTGTGTACTCCGTAGGTCCCATCCATGCTACTGAAAAGAATCCTGACATTCCGAACGCCTTCTCACTTGAGTTCTGCGGAGGTCCACACGTTACGAACACAAAAGAAATACATGCAGAGGGACGGAAGTTCCGTATCCAGAAGGAAGAGGCAGTTGCGAGCGGGGTACGACGCATCAAGGCGGTGCTTGAATAGGTTCGATCCCTAGTCTCCTAGCAATAAACAGAATCGCCCAACAAAGGTCGGACGACCTGTTGGGCGAAATCAACGCTTGCTCTTGGCGATTACAAACCCAGGGAAGTAGAGTCCCGGAACTCGATCAAGGTACCCCAGTCTAACCATCTGATGCATGTCGCGGGTGATGGATTGACTACGTCTTCTCGCACCAAGGTCTCTTGGGTAGGCTCCGCCGAAGCGGCGTCTCTGTGCTTGGCGGTCCCATGATTTTGAGTCGCTACCGTCAGGTTTCCTGTAGGTTGAGCCTATGCGTTTAACCTCTGAAAGAATCCAATCAATCCTTTCTTTCGAAAGTGTGTCTGTAGCCATCATGGCCTCCCTCTAATCTAGACTGAGACTACCATTTGTTGCATAGAGGTTCCAACATCGTCCCAGACTTCCAGCAATAAAACAGAAAGCCACTCGTCCATTCAAGGAGGGTGGCTTTGGAAGTTCGGCAGCAGCTTTAGTTACCTCCGAGCTCCTTCGCACGCTTTTGCATTGCCGCCGCTTCGGCAGGGTTTGCCGCCTCGTACTCAGCAGCTTCTCGCTTCATGGAAGCGAGTCGCCCCTGCTGAATCGAGTTCAGCGGCTTTGACATCGCCTCGATCTCGGCGATATCCTGCAGGTGGTAAAGATACCGTCCTTGGCTAATCATCTTACGTATCCTTCCGTGCTGGAGGTGTTGTAATAGGTTTTCGACACAGCCTTTCTATATATTATGGTAACATATTATATATAATATGTCAAATACTAGAAAGCAGTCTAGTTCCAACATCGTCCCAGATAGCCAACTTCTAATCTTGAACAATAACCGTGGTTCCAAGCGGCGCCCACTCATACAGCTCTCTCGCCGTGTCGAGCGGCACGTTCACGCATCCGTGCGACCATTGTTGCCCAAACTCGGTATGCCAATACGCACCATGTATAGCACCGCCCTCCGCCGTGAAGTACATATTCCACGGAACCCCAGGAAGGTCATAGTATTGGTCAGCAATTCCTGGTAAGGGTCCCTGCATATATCTGCTTGGAGTCTTCTTAAAGACCGTGAAGCTTCCCCGCGGTGTTGGGGTAAGGTCGTGGCCCGTTGAGATCGGAGTCTTTAGTGCGAGTTCTTCTCCGTCATAGGCGTACAGCATCTGCTCAGAACGATCCACGACAATACGTTTCTTTGTCGGCTCGTCTCCTGGCACAAAGAGTTCGGTTCCTGGATCATAGAACGCTCGCACCTGATCGCTTGCGACATACCAATCCTTCGCGACACGATCGGGATACCGTATCCACTCATTAAACTGCACCTTGTACCACGTTCGTCCTGATCCATCAGTTTCCGTATCTTTTGATATAGGAAGTACGGTGCCTGTACGGAGTTTTCCAATCGCGGGTGCCGAGGTTGTTGCCTCCATGCGTATGTTTACACAACTCCCGGAGAAATCTGCGCCACAACCGTCAAGTACTTCAATATAGGTTGGTGTTTCTATCTTTGGCTTTGATGGGGAAAGAAGCTCAGAAACAACCTCTCCTGCCTCACTCAAGGTGTCACTCGTACTATTCACCTGAAAGAATGCGAACCCTAGAAGGGCAATGACGCCGAGTACTATCGCAACGAGGATTTTTTTCTTGTGTGCGCGCATTCCTCCTAGAGTACAACATGACTGCGTATCAGGGCATCCTGGTATACTCTCCAGCATGGCTCTTTTCCCGTTCGGAAAGAAAAAGTCGCGCTCAGTCGCGCTCATAGACATAGGCTCAGCATCGGTTGGTGGCGCCTATGTGCATTATGAAGAAGGGAAGCCGCCCGTTATTTATTACACGGCACGTGTAGACGTTGAGACGCGTGAAGGCGAGACCATTAGGGATGGCATGCTCCGCTCGCTCGCCTTCCTCGAACGACTTCTTATAGAGGAGGGAGCGCCCGCACTTAGGCGGGAAACGGGAAGTGCCGTTATTGAGAAGATTTTGGTCTCCGTTGCTGCCCCGTGGCAGGATACGGTTGTTACCACAACGAATCTTCAGCAGAAGAACCCCTTTACCTTTACACACGCACACCTCGCAGAAGCGCAAAAGAAGGTCGGAATAGTACCTAAAGACCGCATTAGTTCAGGCCATACGGTTATTGCAACTATCCTAAACGGGTACGAGACACCCAATCCGTTCGGAAAGCGCGTGACGCGCGCCGAGCTTGTTATGCTTGCTTCAACCATAGAAAAGGAAGCCGCTCATGCCATCGAAGCGTCACTGAGGCGTGCATTTCATACGAATGAGATAGAACTCACGGCCTTTGCTCCGGTGTCCTACACCGTCTTTAGAGATCTCTATCCGCATCAGAAGGATTTCGTAGTGCTCGACGTTTCTGGTACTGGTACTGACGCGGCATTCGTAAAGCGAGGGCTCTTGGTTGAAGTACGCAGTATTGCGTATGGCACGCAAGATCTCCTTATCGCTGCAAGGAGGGCAGGACAGCGCGCTCACGCAAGTAGCACTGACATGCTCGACACCGTCGCAAACCAATCGTTTGCCAAGGAGGCTGAAGAAGCGGAAAAAGTCTGGCTCGACGGTCTCCATGGTGCGTTCGCAAGCGTGGCAAGCGTGCAGGCGCTTCCACGAACGCTGCTTCTCCTTGCGGACCCAGATTCGCGCGATTACCTAAAGCGTACGCTCGAAGAGAGTCGTTTGCGCACCCTCTGGCTTTCGGACGAACCGTTATCTGTAATAACTATTACACCGTCACATCTTGCAGCGAGAGTAAAGACGCGGGGACTTGGCGAAGGCGATCTGTTCTTGGCGCTTCTTGCGCTGTATGCCGCACGGGGCACAACACCCGTAACGACGGAATCGGTCTAGCCTGTTATACCCGGCCAGGACATGGCTACCATTGCCCGGGTGTATACTTATTCCCGTACTACTCATATCGAGGCTTTTCTACGTAGATATGCAAAAGAATCTGAACGACATCATCCCCCCATCGCGCCGACGTGCCATGGAAGGTAGCGACGACGTGCCAACCTATACTTCTTCTTCCGTGCCTCCTGCAGCTCCGCCTGAGCGGCCGGTCTACGCACGCCCTCTGCAGCGCCCGAAGCACTCATTTCCGGTAGGAACGGCGATCGTTGCCGCAATTGTTATCCTCGGTTCTATCGCTGCCTTGTTCGCGTTCTCAGGCGCCGAGGTGAAGGTAACCGCAACCGAGAACCAGACGGCCGTATCGGGTGAATTCATCGCAACTGGTTCCGGAGGCGATCTCCCGTTCGAGATCCTTACGGTTGAGAAGGTGGCGAGCGTTGAAGTGGAGAGTGAAGGCACTGAGACCGTAAATCAGTCCGCACAGGGCACCATTACGATCGAGAACAAGCAGGATGTGCCACAGCAGCTCATCAAGAACACCCGTTTCGAGACGCCTGATGGCCTTATCTTCCGTATTCGTGACTCGGTAACCATTCCGGCCGCTAAGAATGGTACTCCTGGAACACTTGTAACGACCGTCTACGCGGACGCTACTGGCGAGAGCTATAACGTTGGTCCAACAACCTTCACGCTTCCAGGCCTCAAGGGCGGTGCAACTTTCACCCAGGTAACCGCACGTTCTTCGGAAGCAATGAAAGGTGGATTCGCTGGTCCTCGTCCAAGTGTTCGTGCCGCAACGCGTGATGCAAAGGGACAGGAACTTCGTACCAAGCTCGGCGCAGAGATCGATGCAGCTATAAAGGATGCAGTGCCTGAGGGATATATCCTCGTCCCTGGCGGAAGTCGCGTAACCTACGAACCACAGCCGGATCAGGCAGCAGCAGGGAATTCAGTGCAGATTTCCGAGAAAGCTATCGCCAACATCGTTGTGTTCCCGAAGGACGCTCTCGCACGAGCAATCGCGTACCAGGTTGTGGGCTCCTATAACGGCCAGCCAATTACGGTTGAAGACGCATCGGGCCTTACGCTTACTCCTGTAGGCGATCTGCCAGTGCCTGGAACCGAGGAATTCGCGTTCTCCCTCAGTGGAAACACTACCATCCTGTGGCAGGTTGATCCGTCCAAGATCGCGAGCGCGGTAGCAGGAAAGACAGCGGACGCGGCGGAAACGGTCCTTGCCGGATACCCGGAAGTGGAGCGTGCGGCGCTCGTTCTCCGACCGTTCTGGAACCGTTCCTTCCCAGCAGATCCGGCCAAGATCGACGTATCAGTCGAGAACGCCCCGAAAGCTAAGTAAACTAGGGATAACGCGGTTGACGCTCTTACCAGTCCTTGGTAGGATGATGAAGCTTCACATGGAGGTAAGTAAAGAAGGCGCAGCTACCGGCTCCGTAGAGGAGGTGCTTCCTAATTCCCTTTTTAGGGTTAGGATGCCGACGGGAGAGCTCCAGCTCGCTTACCTTGCTGGAAAGATGCGATTGCATCGGATACGCGTGCTGGTGGGTGACCAGGTAGAACTGGTTATCGACCCGTATGGCGGCCGAGCACGTATCGTGAGGCGGCTTAGCTAAATATTCTAACGATGAAGGTACGCGCATCCATTAAAGTCCAGCAGCCTGGAGACATCATCGTCCGCAGGCGTGGGCGTCTATACCGTATCAACAAGCGCAACCCACGCCGCAAGGCACGCCAGGGCTAATAGCCGTCTCGTTTTCACTTACCTTACTTAACTCTCGTATCTCATGCGTATCGCCGGTGTGACCCTCCCAGACGACAAGCAGCTCGCATACGCGCTGCCTCTTATCTTTGGTATCGGCCCGAAGCGTGCGCTCGACATTCTTAAGACGGCAAAGGTTGAACCTACCCGCAAGGGAAGCGATCTCTCTGCTGACGAGGAGCAGGCAATCCGCACCTTGGCCGAGGCGTACACCATCGAGGGAGAGCTCCGTCGCGAAGAGGGCCAGAACGTAAAGCGTCTTAAGGACATTCGTTCTGCCCGTGGTATTCGCCACGAGCGCCGTCTCCCGGTTCGCGCACAGCGCACCAAGACGAACTCTCGCACCGTTCGCGGCAACACTCGTAAGACGATGGGTTCTGGTCGCCGTACGCTCGAGAAGACATAATCCGGAGTCATACACTTTTAATTCACTATGGGTAAGAAACGAATCATCAAGAAGTCGGGCAAGGGCATGGACCAGGGCCGCAAGGACCGCGCAATGTCCAAGGCCGTCAAGAAGCGCCTTGAACGCGGGGTGCTTCACGTTGAGGCTACCTTCAACAACACGAAGGTTGTGCTTACCGACGAGAAGGGCAATGCAATCATGTCTTCGTCTGCAGGCGCGCTCGGCTTCTCTGGTGCTCGTAAGTCGACTCCGTATGCAGCTACCAAGGTTGGCGAGCTCATCGGTGACAAGGCGATCTTGATCGGCCTCAAGGAGGCATCGGTTGTTATCCGCGGTATTGGAGCCGGACGCGAGTCCGCACTTCGCGGCTTCTCGACTAAGGGTATTGCGATTCGTTCCATCAAGGATGCTACCCCGGTCCCACACAACGGCCCCCGCCCTAAGAAGGCTCGCCGCGTATAGTCTTTCTCATTCTCTCTACCTATGAAAATCGGACCTAAGTACAAGATCGCGAAGCGCCTCGGCGCATCCGTCTTCGAGAAGACCCAGACACAGAAGTTTGCCATTGCTGAAGAACGTGCCGCTCGCAACAAGAAGGGCCGCCGCCAGAACCAGACTGAGTTCGGCAAGCAGCTCCTTGAGAAGCAGAAGGTTCGTATGACCTACGGTCTTTCTGAGCGCCAGTTCTCGAACTATGTTGCAACGGCAACCTCAACGCACGCGGCTCCTCCTGCACAGACTCTTCACCGTCTTCTTGAGCTTCGTCTCGACAACATTGCATACCGCCTCGGACTTGCACCGACACGTCGTGCTGCTCGTCAGATGGTGTCTCATGGTCACCTCACGGTGAATGGCGTGAAGACGACGATCCCATCGCGTGCGATGAAGATCGGCGACACAATCGCTGTGCGCGAGGGCTCGAAGAGTGCGGTGCTGTTTGAGAATTTTGCGGAGAAGTTCCTTGAGCGCCCAACGCTATCGCCATGGCTTTCATGGAATCCTAAGACGATGGAAGGTACGGTCAATGAGGTACCTACCGAGGAGGCGGCAACGCCTGCCGGTGATCTCGTTGCGGTGCTCTCGTTCTACAGCCGCTAGTTGTTTTTATTGTTGGTTTAATCTGATTGAGTTATGGAATACCACATCACGCTCCCCTCTAAGCCCCGCGTCGTCTCTGAAGAAGGCGTTCAGGGTGTATACGAGATAGATTCTTTGTACCCAGGCTACGGCCACACGCTCGGCAATTCACTTCGCCGTATCATTCATGCATCGCTCCCAGGCGCTGCCGTTACGTCCGTTAAGATCGAGGGCGTGTCTCATGAGTTCGCCACCATGGACGGTGTCCGTGAGTCTGTCATGGAAGTACTTCTTAACCTGAAGCGCGTACACTTCTCGCTTCATGGCGATGAGGCACAGACCATCTCGCTTTCCGTTAAGGGACCAAAGCAGGTAACCGCTGCAGATTTCAAGCTTCCAAGCCAGGTTGAGATTGCAAACCCTGACATGCACATCGCAGATGTCTCTGGAAAGGTTTCGTTTGAACTTGAGGCAACGATCGAGCGCGGCCTCGGCTACGTTCCTCGCGAGACTCTTACGAAGGAGAAGGTTGATATCGGCACTATTGCGCTTGATGCAACATTCACCCCTATTCGCCGCGTTAACTACGAGGTAGAGAACATGCGCGTTGGAGACCGTACAGACTTCAACCGCCTCCGGATGCTTATTGAGACGAATGGTACGATCTCTCCTCGCGAGGCACTCGAGCGTTCTATCGAGACTATGATTCAGCAGCTTTCTGCGGTTATCGGTTTCCAGGAAGCACGTGAGGAATCAGTTACTGACGTGTCTTCGGTATCTCTCGATGAGAAGGCTCCAGGAAAGGATCCCGCAAAGGTGAAGGTTGAGGAGCTCGAGCTCGGCAGCCGCATTACTACCGCCCTTCAGGACGCCGGTATTAAGAGCGTCGCAGGCCTCGTAAAGAAGACGTCCGCACAGCTCCTTGAGCTTGATGGTGTCGGCGAGAAGGCGGTAACCGAGATCTCTGAAGCGCTTGATGCGCTCGGTCTTGAGCTCAAAGGCGAGTAATTTGGACGTCTGAAGGAATTCGTGTTAAAAAAGATATATGCGCCATCATCACAAAGGAAGGACGTTCGGACGACCGCATGACCAGCGCGTAGCGTTGATGCGTTCCCTCATGCGTTCTCTGATCATTCACGAGCGCATTTCGACAACCGAGGCAAAGGCTAAGGAGCTTCGCCCGATCATCGAGAAGCTCGTGTCCCACGCCCGCGTGGACTCGGTGGCTAACCGCCGTCTCGTTGCAGCACGTCTCGGAAACGACGACGAGTCGACCGCGAAGCTCTTCGCAACCATCGCTCCTCGCTACACTGAGCGCCCAGGAGGCTACACCCGCATCGTAAAGCGCGCCGCAACCGCAACAGACGGACGCAAGCAGGCCTACATCGCATTCGTATAACATCATGACTACTACCAAGACACAGAAGGGAGAGCGCACGCTCTACACCATCGACGCCACGGGCGGCAGCCTTGGACGCATTGCGTCTGAAGCAGCATCCGTGCTTCTCGGAAAGAAGTCTGCAAATTACCTGCAGAACGAGGTCATGCCTGTTGAAGTTGAGATTGTGAACGCCTCAAAGCTCGTCATGACGGAGAAGCGTATCGCCGGCAAGGAGTACACTCGCTACACAGGCTACCCAGGCGGTCTTCGCATCACCTCACTCGCGAACCTTCTCCAGAAGAAGGGCGTTGGCGAGGCGCTCTGGAAGGCTGTTGACGGCATGATTCCTCGCAACAAGCTTCGCAAGGAGCGCATGAAGCGTCTTACCATAACCGATTAATATGCCCGAGAACACCCAGAACTACGTCACCGCCGTCGGTCGCCGCAAAACGGCATCCGCTCGTGTGAAGCTGACCCCAGCTCCGAAGACCTCGGTTACGGTTAATGGCATGGATGCTCGCGAGTATTTCAATACCGCAGAGCGCGAGTCTATTACCGGAGATGCATTCCGTGTTGAGGAGCACAAGAATAACTACGAGGTTATGGCCCGCGTCCAGGGAGGCGGCAAGAGCGCACAGGCCGTAGCGGTTCGCCATGCAATCTCTCGCGCCCTCACGCTTATTGAGGAGGGAAGTCGTCCAGCCCTCAAGGCTGCAGGGTTCTTGAAGCGCGATCCACGTGCTGTTGAGCGTAAGAAGCCAGGTCTTCGCAAGGCTCGCAAGCGACCACAGTGGTCTAAGCGTTAGTTTTAAAGAACAACACCGCGCACTGCGCGGTGTTGTTCTTTTGGTTAGATGTCCTATAGTTCTGAAAGAAATTGATGTTTGAGGAGGGAGAACCATGCAGACCTGGGATGTTGGCAGATTCCTCGCGGGGACTCTGCCACGAGAAATTGGATCATTACGACTCACGGAAGCCACCTGTATCTCTGACGACCATGTAAGCGCGTGGCAAATGCAGTTCATCCCCACTGATACGCCGCGGGGTTCTGAGCCACCTTGGAAGTTCAGGGCGTATGTTATATGGGAGCAGGACGAGGGTCAGCTCGTACTCACGTTCTCGTCCTATGCGTGCATACAGATTCCAACGAGTGCACGGTGGTGGCTTGAATATAATGTACGATTGCACAACAAGGATGCAGACATCGGACTTGTTGTGGTGGAGAATCAGAATGACACCTTGTCGCTTCGAGCTTCGCGGTCTGTTGCACTCAGCAACGATCGTGTTGAGCTTCTAGCTGCAAGTAAGCCGCAACCGTCAATCGTGCAACCGTTCTTCGAGTCCTATACGGATTGTATCGTGCGACTACTCCAAGCGTGGAAGGAGGGTCTTCTCTTTGGAGAGCGCTATCGAACCCTACACTGAAGAGCATCGGGCCCCGGAAGAGATTCTGGGGCCCGCTTTACGCACTCTTCACGCTGAGTCGTATATACTTATGGTATGAAAGGATTCATAAACGACATCGAAGCCGAAACACTTGAGAACACTAATTTTAGAAAGGTGCTCTACACCGCGTCTTACATGCAGCTTGTTTTAATGAGTATTCCGAAAGGCGAAGACATAGGTGAGGAAGTGCACGGCCAGGATCAATTTATTCGTATTGAAGCAGGGAGCGGGCAAGCAATTCTTGATGATGTTGTCCATGACATTGCGGACGGTTCTGCAATCGTGATACCTGCTGGTACCAAGCACAATATTGTGAACGGGGGCGACGAGGATCTGAAACTCTACTCGATCTATGCGACACCACACCATAAGGACGACGTAGTGCATAAGACAAAGGCAGATGCGGAGAAGGATGAGGAAGAGTTTCTTGGAGACACGACGGAATAAGCACAGACTGTAAGGAGTTACCTTGGGTAGCGTCTATACTTATATCTATGAAGAACTCATTCGTATTCAGTGCGCTAGCATTGGTTGTACTCGTTATTCCCGCCATAACCGAGGCGAGAACTCCTACGATGTGCACCATGCAGTATGAGCCTGTCTGCGGGACAGAGAATGGTGTCTATAAGACTTACGGCAATGGCTGTGTTTTAGGCGCGGAAGGCGCGGTCTATCAGCACGAGGGCGAATGTACCGCTGCAGAACTAAAGGGAAAGCAGGAAGGAACCTATGCACCTCCAGCACACTGCACCGCGTGGTTTGATGGCTGCAATAGCTGTAGCCGTAGTGCAGGTGGTCAGAGCATGTGTACTCTCATGGCGTGTATGGGAGAGCCATCTGCCGGATACTGCCGGGCGTATGGAGACACTGAGGTTGACTCAACCGAACCTCCTGTAGGTACAGGAAGTGGAAGTGTCTCAAGTGGCAGTACTAGTGTTGAACCAGTAGAAGCGGAGATCACGGTTGACGCCACTACGAGCGTTGAGACTGACCCTGGGTTCTTCTTCGGTCTCTGGCGAAGCATTAGTGCGTGGTTCAAGGGGCTCTTCTAATCTCCCTGCTTTTGACGACTATGCCCGTTTCGGGCATAGTCTGTATATATGGATGAGAACGAAGACCTAACAATAGAACGTGATGGTTCTGAGGAGGACGGCATGAGCGAGGTAGAGCTCGAAGAGCGTGAGTCTCGTGCTGACACAAAGCTCTCAAAGCTTAAGAAAGAGCTCGATGTCTGCAAGAAAGAGCGCCAGGAACACCTCGATGGATGGCAGCGTGCAAAGGCAGACTATGTGAATGCGCTGAAGCGCTTCGAGGAGGAACGCTCGGAAGCCGTGAAGCTCGGCACCGTGAAGGCATCTCGTGCGTTCATTACCGCTATGGACTCGCTCGCACGCGCAGAATCTGCAGGAGAGATTCCGGCATCGTTCCAGGCGATTGCGAAGCAGCTCCATGACGCCGCGAATTCCCTCGGACTCGAGACCTTCGGAGAAGTTGGAGAGGTGTTCGATCCAACGCTCCACGAGGCACTAGGCCAGGACCCTGTCGACACCAAAGAAGCAGACGATACGGTAACGAGTGTGCTTGAGCTTGGATGGAAGGCCGGCGCGTATGTTGTACGTCCTGCAAAGGTCCGTGTGGGCAGTTTTGCGGGGACTTGAACCACGCTGCAGGAAGCGTAAAATACCTATACGTGGGCGCACGGGCATTTTTGTAAGGGCTTGCTAACAACCTAACTAATTTCACTATGGGAAAGATTCTCGGTATCGATCTCGGCACGACCAACTCCGCCATGGCGATCATGGAGGGTGGCGAGCCGCGCGTTCTTGAGAACGCAGAAGGCACACGCACGACCCCTTCGGTTGTTGCTATTGCGAAGAACGGGGAGCGCCTCGTGGGAACGCTCGCTAAGCGTCAGGCAGTAACCAACCCCAAGAACACTATCTACGGCATCAAGCGCTTTATGGGCCATGCCTTTAAGGATGAGGTGGTTCAGAAGGACAAGGATGTCGTGCCCTATGAAATCAAGGCAGGACCAAACGGTGGCGTTGAAGTACGTCTTGCGGACAAGGACTATCGTCCTGAGGAGGTCTCGGCGATGATCCTCGCCAAGATGAAGGCTGACGCTGAGAAGAAGCTTGGCGAAACTATCACGCAGGCCGTTATTACCGTTCCTGCATACTTCGACGATGCGCAGCGTGCAGCAACAAAAGCTGCAGGTCAGGTGGCGGGTCTTGAAGTGCTTCGCATCATTAACGAACCAACAGCAGCGGCACTTGCATACGGCTTTAACAAGAAGAAGGAAGAGAAGATCGTTGTCTATGACTTCGGCGGCGGAACATTTGATGTCTCGGTACTTGAGGTTGGCGACGACGTGATTGAGGTGAAGTCCACTGATGGCGATAGCCACATGGGTGGGCGCGATATCGATCAGAAGATCGTTCGATACCTCGCTGACGAATTCAAGAAGGAGTCAGGTATCGACGTCACAAAAGACCCGCTCGCGCTTCAGCGCCTGGACGAAGGGGCTGAGAAGGCGAAGCACGAGCTCTCAACGTCAAGCGAGACTGAAGTTAACATCCCGTTCATTACCGTTGGTTCTGACGGCAATCCGCAGCATCTCCTTGTGAAGCTTACGCGAGCAAATCTCGAGTCGCTTTCGGACGAGTACATCGCCCGCTCTATCGACATCACGAAGCGTGCTCTTGAGGCGTCGGGTATCAAAGCGTCTGATGTAAACGAGGTTATTCTTGTGGGTGGCCAGACTCGCATGCCGAAGATCCAGGAGGAGGTTGAGAAACTCTTCGGAAAGAAGCCACACCGCGACGTTAATCCGGACGAAGTGGTTGCTATTGGCGCCGCGATTCAGGCAGGTATCCTCCAGGGAGACGTGAAGGATATTCTTCTTGTCGACGTTATTCCGCTCTCGCTCTCGATTGAGACCATGGGCGGCGTTGCGACGAAACTCATCGAACGCAATACAGCCGTACCAACATCGAGGAGTCAAACATTCTCGACTGCCTCAGATAACCAAACATCGGTTGAGATTCACGTTACCCAAGGAGAACGTGCGATGGCTGCCGACAACAAGTCGCTCGGACGCTTTATGCTCGACGGTATTCCACCAGCACCACGCGGCCTCCCACAGGTTGAAGTCTCCTTTGATCTTGATACCAACGGCATCCTTACTGTAAAGGCTGTCGAGAAGACAACCGGCAAGGAGCAGTCTATTCGTATCGAAGGCTCTACCGGACTCTCGGAGGCTGATATCGAAAAGATGAAGGCGGACGCTGAGGCGCATGCGGGAGAAGATGCGAAGCGTAAGGAACTCGTAGAAGCAAAGAACCTTGCGGAGCAGATGATCTACACTGCAGAGAAGGCAGTTAAGGATGCGGGCGAGAAAGCTCCTGCCGATGTTGTAACGGAAGTGAACGAGAAGGTTGCAGCGCTCCGTACAGCTCGTGATGGCGACGACATGGAAGCAATTAAGAACGCATCTGAAGCACTCTCAACATCTCTCTCAAAGATTGGAGAAGCCATGATGAAGGGTCAGGAACAGGCTGCACCTGAAGGGGAGGCAACAGCAACTCCAGAGCAAGGGGCTACGGACGCTGAGTTCACAGAAGAGAAGCCGAAAGAATAAGAACCCGTATCAAATACTCAATAGCCGCAGACACTGCTGCGGCTATTGACTTTTCTCTACTTATGGTATATTCTAAATTTAACGTTAATCATGCCCTCGGGCACAGGATACGGAGATCCTTCGATGAAAGTCAGTATTGCAGTAGGCTTCGCGACGCTCGCGATCCTGGCCTCAGTTGGCACGGCCGTTTCGGCGCAATCCACTACGCCGGATCCCTCGACCTGTGCTGATGTGCAGGTCGGCGGCAAACGCTTCATGCGTTGTCCGGACGGACGATCCTACGAATGGCAGACGACCACCAACGGCCGCAGCATCATGGTCCGGATTCAGGTCATGACCAATCCCTACGATGCTGATCGGCTTCGCGCTGCCGAACAGTACAACAACCTCTACGGCGGCTACTACCGGTACTATGGCTACGGCCATCCCGATCGCCGATTCGGACGCTCCGAATGCGAGGTGCTGAGCCAGAGCGGCCGACGCGTCGTCTCGGAGAATTGCGAGCGAGCGCGTCGGGGCTACTACTGACCAAATCGCACCACATGTGTGGTGCAACAACGGGCGATCTTCCTTGTGGAGATCGTCCGTTTTTCTTTATATACGCGAAATTTTGCGGCAAAAAATCACCAGGTGTATAGTGACTCTATGGCGAAGAACTATTACGACATACTCGGCGTCGACAAAAAGGCTACACAGGATGACGTAAAGAAGGCGTTCCGTAAGCTCGCGCAGAAGCACCATCCTGATAAGGGTGGCGACGAGGCGAAGTTCAAAGAGATAACCGAGGCCTATAGCACACTCTCAGACGAGAAGAAGCGACGCGAATACGATTCGTACGGCCAGACCTTCCAGGGAGGAGGAGCCGGCGGATATGGCGGGTTCGATCCTTCGCAGTTCGGAGGATTCGGACAGGGAGGCGTGGAGTTTGACCTCAACGATCTGTTTGAGGGATTTGGCGACATCTTCGGAGGTCGTAGCGGCAGATCACGCATAAAGCGCGGGCGCGATATATCTATAGATATCGAGGCAACCTTCAAGGAGTCCATACTCGGTGGAAAGCGATCAGTACTCCTTACTAAAGTAGGCACGTGCGACACGTGTGAAGGTTCGGGAGCGAAGCCTGGTACCGAACTTGAGACCTGCAAGACCTGCAACGGCCAAGGAAAAATGCACGAGACCCGTAACTCGCCTCTGGGAGCTTTTACGAGCGTTCGTACCTGCCCAACCTGTGAAGGGTCAGGAAAGATACCGAAAGAGAAGTGTACGGCGTGCTCGGGACACGGCGTTATGCGCAAGGAAGAGGAAATGCAGATCCATATCCCACGAGGTATGGATGGGGGTGAGATGATACGCATGCCAGGCCAAGGCGAAGCGGTAAAAGGAGGAGTGTCGGGAGATCTGTACGTTAAGGTGCATGTGAAGCCGCATCCGGTGTTCAAGAAAGAGGGTATGAACCTTGTGATGAACATGCCCATGAAGCTTACCGATGCGCTTCTCGGCACCACCACAACCATCACTACTATCGACGAGAAGAAACTCGAAGTGAAGATACCTCCCATGACCGAAGCGCAGCAAACACTCCGTCTTAAGGGCAAGGGTGTGGTTCTTGATAGTCAGAGCGGCGATCTGCTTATTCGCCTCACCGCGACCCTTCCTAAGAAAATCTCAGGGAAGGCAAAGAAAGCTATCGAGGAACTGAAGAGTGAGGGACTCTAGTCACGCGTAAGTCACAGCAGCGTAGCCAAAAGCTAGCTGCTGTCTGCTATGCTAGACGTATGGATGCACTCAATCAGTTCGCAACCGGGGGTGTGGGCGATATTGTTACATTCTTCGGTAATTTCCTTGTGCTTCTGGTTATCGCCGTCGCCCTCTTCTTTTTTGCGCTTCGTGCAGGACGCGCAATGCTTATTTCCCTTATACTCTCGCTCTATGTAGGGTTCGCACTCTTCACCGTCTTTCCGTACAAAGAAATGTTCTTGATTGGGGACTCAGCGCTTGTACGTGCCGTTGCGGGCATAGCACTCTTTGCGGTATTTACGTTCTTCCCGTACATACTTTTACGTCGTGTCTCGACCTCAGGTTCGATGCGCATCAATCCTATAGTGCTTTCGGTGCTCGCGCTCGTTACGGGTGGCTTCGTCCTTGCGCTCGGATACCACGTACTCGACATTGCCGCTGTGATTCCCCTGACGCCATCCTTGGATGCGTTATTTGCTCCCGACAAGTATTTCTTCTGGTGGTTCGTAGCGCCTTTGATAGGGGTGTACGTCGCGGCGAGATAAGTGGGCTGAGAGCCGCTTCATGAAGTTCGTGGTATAATCACGAGCTCTATGGAGACCGAGAAGAAAAAGAAGCCGGCGCGCTCGATGCCGGTCATACGGGATTATTTTAAGGCAGCGGCAAAATATCCGCTGATCTTCTCCTTGATATTTGTAGGGAGTCTCGTTATTGAGTTTGCGGGTGTCATCTCGCCCCTTTTCATAAAGCAGTTTATCGACCGTATCGCGACCGGCGACATGTCTGACGCAGCTATCACGGGCTTGCTGCTCGTACTGGTAAGTTACTCAGGCGTTGTGTTTATGGGCTGGATCGGTCGTAGAATCCAGATGATCTCGCTTATGAACCTTGAGGCGAGGGTCATGGTTGATCTCTATAACAAGGCATTCGCCTACCTCATAGGTCACTCGCACGATTTCTTTACAAAGAACTTTGCAGGATCCCTGCAGCGTCGTGTAAGCAGGTACGCGCAGTCTTTCGAGTCTGTGCTCGATATCTTTACGTTCGGATTCTTCTCTACGGGTGTTTTTGCCATCGGCGTCATCGTTGTGCTTACACAACGGAACCTGTACCTGGGCCTTGGGCTTCTTGTGTGGACATTAGTCTTCATATGGATCCAGACGGTTATGACGCGTTGGCGACAGCCGCTTCGAGTCGCGCGATCTGCAGAAGAAAGCAACGTGACGGGTGTCCTCTCTGATTCCGTCAGCAACCAGTCAACGATAAGCCTCTTCGCGGCAAATGTGCATGAGCGTAACATCCTCGGCACGGCTCTCGATAAGTGGTACCGCGCAACGATGCGATCCTGGAACGCGGACGCGTGGATCATGGGCGTCCAAGGCCTTCTTGCGATCGCTATTGAGATTGCGATCCTTGCTGGCTCGGTCCTGCTCTGGCGCCAAGGACTCCTCACGGTCGGTGATTTCGTACTTATTCAGGTCTACATCCTCGCCCTTATAGACCGCGTGTGGGGTATCGGAAACAGTATGCGACGCCTCTTCAGTGCGTTTGCTGACGCAAACGAGATGATAGAGATATTCAATACGAAGCATTCGGTTGAAGACGTGCCTGGTGCGAGCCCACTCGAGGTACAGAAAGGAGAAATACGTATGGAGGCAGTGTCGTTCGGATTCAATGATGAGCGAGTCGTGCTGTTAGACTTCAGCCTTACGGTCTCTGCAGGAGAGAAGGTAGCGCTCGTAGGTCCGTCGGGTGCAGGCAAGTCGACGGTTACGAAGCTCTTGCTTCGCATGTATGACGTCACCGGAGGTTCTATCCGCGTAGACGGCCAGGACATCAGCCAAGTTACGCAGGAGAGCCTCCGTGCGAACATCTCTTTCGTTCCGCAGGAGCCCATCCTCTTCCATCGCTCACTCAAGGACAACATCCGGTACGGACGCCCCGATGCTACAGACGAAGAGGTTATCGACGCAGCCAAGAAGGCACACTGCCACGAGTTCATCGCGTCGCTTCCAGAAGGATACGAAACCCATGTCGGAGAACGAGGGGTCAAGCTTTCAGGCGGAGAACGTCAGCGCGTCGCTATCGCCCGTGCGATCCTCAAGAATGCGCCAATTCTTATCCTCGACGAAGCAACCTCAGCACTCGATTCAGAGTCAGAAGCATTTATTCAAGACGCTCTGCGTATTCTTATGGAAGGAAAGACGGTTATCGTCATCGCGCACCGTCTCTCCACAATCATGACCATGGATCGTATCGTAGTTATCGAAGGCGGGAAGATTGCTGCAGAAGGAACCCATGACGAGCTCGTAACACATAAGGGCGGACTGTATCAGAAACTCTGGAGTATCCAGGCAGGAGGCTTCCTCGACGACCGTAAAACAATTTCGTAGCGTAGCGACGTGATACGATATTCACACCATGTCAGCACTCGACGAGATACGCGCTGAACGGCTTCGGAAGCTACACCTGCTTGAAACGGCAGGCGTAAATCCGTATCCCAACAATGTCCGTAGGACTCATGAGATTAGCCAGATTCTTGGTGGCTTTAGCGTGCTTGAGGCGGAGGGCGGAAACCTTGTTGCTGATGGAAGGATTCGTTCAATTCGTACACATGGCGGGTCGTCCTTCATTGATATCGAAGACGGAACTGGCAAGATACAGCTCTTTCTGAAGAAGGATGAGATTGGTGAGCAGGCATTCACCCTCTTTATCGATACGGTTGATATAGGGGACTTTGTTGAAGCTACCGGAACTCCTATGCGCACCAAGAGTGGTCAGGAGAGTCTGCTTGTTTCTAACTGGCGCATGCTTGCAAAGACTCTACGGCCTATACCAGACGAATGGTATGGATTCTCAGACGAGGATGAACGATTCCGTAGGCGGTATCTCGATATGCTTCTAAACAAAGAGGTGCTCGAGAATGCGAAGAAGCGGTCTATATTCTGGAACGCGATTCGTTCCTATCTTCTTGCACGGGACTTTGTTGAGGTAGAGACACCGGTACTTGAGAACACCACAGGAGGCGCCGAGGCACGTCCGTTTAGTACGCACCATAACGCACTCGATATTGATGTGTATCTCCGCATTTCTGCAGGCGAGCTTTGGCAGAAAATGCTTCTCGTAGGGGGGCTCGCAAAAACCTTTGAGATTGGTCGCATCTTCAGAAATGAGGGTATGTCCCGCGAGCACCTGCAGGACTATACGCAGCTTGAGTTCTATCAGGCTTATTCCGATTACGAAGAGGGTATGCGTATGGTTACCGATCTCTATCGGTTCATAGCACAGGAAACATTCGGTACGCTTGAGTTCACCATAGGCGAGCATCAGGTTGATCTTGGAAAAGACTGGGAACTGTATGACTTCTGCGAGGTTCTTAAAAAGGAGTATAGTCTCGACCCTCTTACCGCTACGCTTGCGGACGTAAAGACTGCACTCAAAGACGCTGGTATCGAAAAGGATATGGATACGATGAGTATTGAGCGTGGTGTCGATCTCCTGTGGAAGAAGGTGCGCAAGACTATAGCTGGTCCTGGCTTCCTTATTGGGGTGCCGGTATACCTTGAACCTCTTGCGAAGAGAAGCGAGAAGAACAACAAGGTTGTGGAGCGGTTCCAGATTATTCTCGCGGGAAGCGAGATGGGTAAGGGATTCTCTGAACTCAACAATCCTCTTGATCAACGAGAACGCTTCGAGCGCCAGCAAGCTCTGAGGGATGCGGGGGACGACGAGGCACAGATGGCTGATATGGATTTTGTTGAAGCACTTGAATACGGAATGCCGCCGGCGTTCGGCTTTGGACTATCCGAGCGCTTGTTTAGCTTCCTTATGAACAAGGATGTGAGGGAAGCACAATTATTCCCTTTAATGAGGCCCCGCGATTAAGAGAGTATACTTTAAATATGAAACGTATTATTACAGTTACGAAAGGTACTGGGACAGGAGATACAAAAATAGCGGCCTTCGACGCAGCTCTTTTCGAGGCAGGAATAGCCAACTACAACCTCATACGACTCTCTTCGATCATTCCTCCTGGTTCTCAAATTGAGATAGGCAAGTACGTAACGCCACTGGATGAGTTCGGGCATAAGCTCTATATCGTATACGCATCGGAGATACAGAATGAGACAGGGAAGGAGGCTTGGGCAGGTGTTGGATGGAGACTTACAGAAGACGACTCTGGGAAAGGTCTCTTTACGGAGCACGAAGGTCATAGCGAACAGGAGGTAACAAACCTTATTGCAGAGACTCTTACAAATATGGTCCAATATCGACCTGAAACATACGGTCCAATAAATCAAGAGATTGTGGGTATTACATGCTCAGGCAAACCCGTCTGCGCACTTGTTGCGGCCGTCTATACTTCTGAAAGTTGGGATTAGTTCCTTTTATTCTCAAAAACTTCCCTCATGATTCCCCTCTTTCCAGACTTTAAGAAAATTGAGCTTACTGACAGAGAGGAGATTGATGCTCATTCGGCGCAATTCCCGCCGTACTCTGATTTTGAGTTCGCGAGCCTCTGGTCCTGGGACGTTAAAGAGGAGATGAGGGTTTCGATACTCAATGACAACCTTGTGATTAGGTTTACGGACTACACGACAGGTGAGCCGTTCCTCTCATTCCTCGGAACCAAGGACGTAAATGAGACGGCAGAAGAATTACTATCTCACGCTCCTTCGCACCACGGCCCTGCCGTCTTACACCTGATTCCCGAAGTATCTACGGTCGGACTTGATCCCAATCTTTTTCTCATCGAGGAGTCAAGAGATCATTTCGATTATGTTTGTGATATCGAGAGACATGTCGATTACTCAATCGCTGAATTGAAGTCTCATCGGAAGCTTTTAAGACAGTTTACAGATACGTATCCTCATTTCGAGCGCGTCTCTCTGGATATCACGACAGAGGCCGTGCAGCGTGATGTTGCAGAGATCTTTAGATCCTGGGATGAAAACAAGGGATTCATTATGACAAGTGAGGCGTTTGCATACGAGCGTTTCCTAAGTGGTGCCTCGGCTCTCTCCTATACAGCCGTCGGGATAAAGATCGATGACAAGCTTATCGCCTTCCATATATCGAGCCTTCCGCCTGGTACGTGCGCGAACGCCCTTTTCAGCAAGGGAGACGTAGCCTACCGCGGCATATATCCGACACTTGATCATGTAGTGGCACAAGATCTCATCAAGCATGGGTATACCCACATGAATATCCAGCAAGATCTTGGAATCGATAATTTACGAAAAGCTAAGCTTCTATTACATCCAGCATATCTCTTAAAGAAGTACTCAGTCAGCCTTAGAGAAGGGTAGCTATCAGGCGGTATACTTGGGAATAAGAAGCATCCACATTCTATGACCTGGTTCTTCCTCTCCCTTATCGGCCCGTTTCTCTATGCGGTCACTAACTATATTGATAAAGTACTTCTCGAGAAGTACTTCAAGGAAGGGGGGGTAGGTACGCTGCTCATATTCTCAGCACTACTATCGGGACTTGCGCTCCCCATACTTTTCCTTGTAGATCCGACCCCCTTTCAGGTCGATCCAATAAGCATTCTTGTACTAGCGATTGTCGGCATTCTCAACGTGCTTGTTCTCTTCTTTTATCTAAAGGCGCTTGAGAACGAGGAAGTTTCTATCACGATCGTCTTCTATCAACTTGTGCCAGTATTCGCCTATGGGCTCGGATACCTCATCCTCGGCGAGACGCTGACGATCCTCCAGATCGTTGCTATGGCGATCATCATCTTTGGTACCTCCATCGTGTCCTTCGAGGTTGATACGGATAACCAGTTCCGGCTGAGGACGAAAACCATTTTCTTTATGCTCGCGGCGTCATTCTGTTGGGCACTCGGGTCAGTCGTGTTCAAAGCAGTTGCCCTCGAAGAACGCGTCGTTCGCTCACTTTTCTGGGAGCACCTCATGCTGACCATCATTGGCATCGGTCTTTTAGTGTTTGTCCGTTCATATCGCGGACACTTTATCACTGCCATACGTCAAAATTCTCGCTCCATTCTATCCCTGAACGTCCTCAACGAGAGCCTATTTATGCTCGGGAATGTTGTTTTCTCGTTTGCCTACCTCCTTGCTCCAATCGCTCTCGTACTCCTTGCTGAATCGTATCAACCGCTCTTCGCGCTTGCGATAGGTGTGTTCCTAACAGTCTTCTTTCCGCGGATAGTCGCAGAAAAGATCCATATTAAGCACCTGTGGCAGAAGGGGCTTGCTATAGCAGTAACTGGTCTCGGTACATATCTTCTTTTCATTTCATAGTACTTATCTACAGCTCTACTGCTCTTGGCCCGCTCGCCTGATATAGTGAACGGGACGCGATTTCTCTCCGGGACCGCTACCAATGATGTATTTTCGAAAACACCCCTTGCTGTATGTCATCCTGCCGCTTTGCCTAATAGCGGCTGCGATGTCCTTCTATCGGTTTATGGTGGTGGGAAACTATATCGTAGAGTACGAAGGCTCTTGCGATCCGGCAACCGAGAGCTGCTACATCGCGTGCGCTGACGACGACTGCATCGACGTGTACTACCACACCTGGGTACAAAAGCGGAATGCTGATGTATATGCACAGTGCGGGGAAGATGTTACAGATTGCGAAGCGGCAAGTATTTGCATACCTTCTGATCAAGACTGTGCGATTGAATACTGCGATTCTGAGACGGATGAGTGTGTAGGACCGAATGCGGTTGTTGAAGAAGAATGATGTCCATGCTTTGCTACGCCTTCACTGAACCACTCTATTTCTTTTACGTTCCGGATTTACCGGTGCTTCTCTACTATTCGCACATACCCGCCATTGTTATTGCATTGCTGACGGGTATCTTCGTGCTATGGAGCGATCGCAAGGCACTCTTAAACCAGCTCCTGTTCGCGCTATGCATATCATTCTCAGTTTGGTCGTTCGGTACCCTCGTCGCATGGACGAACATTCACAGCGATGTAGTTCTCTTTACATGGTCATTTCTTGGTCCCGCAGCGGCCTTTATCTCTATTTTCTCGATCTACTTTACGTACGTATTCTTGGAAGGAAAGGACGTGGGACTACTGCAGAAGGGTGTATTTTTAGCACTTCTTGCACCAATACTGGTCTTAGCACCGACTCCGTATACGCTTGGCGGCTTTAATCTTACAAACTGTGACGCATTTGGGTTTGAAGGTGTTATGAATACGATCTACTATCCGGCTCTCGGCGTACTCGCCATGCTCTGGGTACTTGTGCTGCTCGTTAGGCACTACCGCCGATTCGCGTCCGGCCTCAAGAAGCAGGTTGTGTTAATGGGGACCGGGATTGAGCTTTTCCTATTCTCTTTCTTCACAACAGGATTCCTCGGCGCCTACCTCGTTACTATTGGATTCTTGCCTGATTCTGAACTAGAGACGTACGGCTACTTTGGGATGATTATTTTCGTTGTGTATATAGGCATCCTTATCGTCCGCTTCAAGTCCTTTAATGTGAGTCTCATCGCGTCGCAGGCACTCATTATTGCGCTCACACTTCTTATTGTATCACAATTCACATTCGCTCGAAATACGACGAACATAATTCTGAACGGTATCGCATTGTTCCTGACTCTTGCTATTGGATTCGTTCTCATCCGCAGCGTGAAGCGTGAGATCGAGCAGCGTAGACATATCGAGATGCTTGCACAGGATCTCGAGAAGGCGAACAAACAGCAGATTATTCTCATTCACTTCATTACTCACCAGATCAAAGGATTTGTTACGAAATCCCGCAATATCTTTTCTTCCTTACTGGAGGGTGATTACGGCACTTTACCTGAGACTATGAAGCCCATGATGGAAGAGGGATTGCGATCAGATACAAAGGGTGTGAACACCATTCAAGAGATTCTCAACGCCGCCAACATTAAAAGCGGTAAGGTTGCATACAAAAAGGAACCTTTTGATCTTAAGGCACTTGTCGACGAGATCGTCGCTGATCTTAGGACTGCCGCTGACGCGAAAGGTCTCTCATTTATTCTTGAGAGCGGCACCAAACCTCTTATGTACCCAGGAGACAAGGGACAGCTCGTTAACGCCCTCAAGAATCTCATTGATAACTCGATCAAGTACACAATGAAGGGAGAGGTTAGAGTAAAGCTCTCGCAGGAAGGAAAAGCAGTTCGATTTGTCGTTGAAGACACGGGCGTTGGTATTACAAAGGATGATATGGCACACCTTTTCACTGAAGGGGGTCATGGTGCTAATTCCGCCAAAGTAAACGTTGAATCTACTGGTTTTGGACTCTATATTGTGAAGAACATCATAGAGGCACATGGGGGCAAGGTATGGGCTGAATCAGAGGGAGAAGGAATGGGATCGCGGTTTGTTGCTGAGCTCCCGATATAAGCCCCTGCTTTGACGTAAAGGGGAAATCCTGTTATTGTGCGACCGGACGTGCACTAAAGCCGTTCCCACCCACAGATTGCTTGGAGAAGCACAATGAACGTTGCAGCCGAAAGGGCCAAGGAGGTTGTTGTCGGTTTTTTTGATCGGCGATCCGAACCCAACAAGAAGAATGTCACCCCGTTCCGTACTGATTCCGGCGCTCTCTGGGGCATCGCAATCGACGGCGGCGGCCCGGACCAGCGACAAGGCATTCTGGGCATCCAGAGGGCCTTCGGGATTCTGGGGCAGGCAGAACTGGGCGAGGGACTCGAGTCACCCCGTCAGACAGGGGTCGCCATCAGGGAGATCCATGAACTGCCGAAGTCTTTCCGGTCTCACTACGACATCCCGTCCGGGATGGAGTCCTTGAGCTTCGGATTCGATGTGCCCGACGACCTGAATCTGAACAAAGGGTCGGTTCAGGCCTTCTGGAACAAGAACGGGTTCGCCCTGGTCAGCAAGTCGGACAGGGAGCACCGGCTCATCCGGACCCTGACCGAAGCCTTCACGGAACAGGACATCGCCATCTTCCTTTCCGACAAGAAGGGGGCGAGCGGCAACCAGTCACTGGGCATCTTCATCCCGTCGATGATGCCGGATTCCTTCCTGAAGGATCTGGTGGCCCGCGACGAGCGCGAGGTGAAGGCACGGCATGAAAGCCTGGCCTACAACTCGGATTGGAAGGGCGTTTCTGTACTTGATTCGAAAGACGGCAAACGCCCCCAGGAAAAAGTGGCCAACGACGTGAGCGCGGCTGCGTAAATACGCGCGACTGACAACAAATCCGTGAGGAGAAGCTACGGCTTCCCTCGCGGATTTTTCTTTTCCCTCTGCTATACTCGCTTCATGAACCTGGTAGAAGAGCTACAAGCGCGAGGACTCGTTGAACATGTCTCAGCTCCAATCGAAACCATTTTAAGCGAGAAGCGGACGGTCTACCTTGGCGTTGATCCATCAGCAGACTCAATGCATGCAGGAAACCTGCTTGTAGTGCTTATGATGAAGCGTCTTGCCTTAGCCGGGCACAAGATCATGCTCCTTGTTGGGGGAGGTACCGGCATGATCGGGGACCCGAGGGATAGCGGCGAACGAACACTCGCCGATCGGAAGATTGTTGAGAAAAATAAGAAGGCACTCAAAGCACAAATGCAGCGCATTGTTGGTACTCAGGTGACGGTCGTTGACAACGCCGACTGGCTTCTCAAGGTGAACCTCATCGATTTCCTTCGAGACATCGGAAAGCATTTTACTGTGAACGAGCTTGTTAAGCGCGACATCATAAAGCGTAGACTTGAGAACCCGGACGACAGCATTTCTTACACGGAGTTCGCATATTCCTTGCTCCAGGGATATGACTATCTCGTCCTTAATAAGGAGAAGGGGGTCGATCTTCAGATCGGGGCGAGCGATCAGTGGACGAATATTCTTTCTGGTGTCGAGCTAATACGCCGTAAAGCCGGAAAGACTGCCTACGCCCTTACGACTCCTCTTGTTACGGACTCAACAGGCAAGAAGTTTGGGAAGTCTGAAGGGAATGCTATTTGGTTAGATGCGGCAAAGACGTCGCCCTATGCGTTCTATCAATTCTGGCTCAATCAGCCAGACGATATGGTTGGCACATATCTCAAGATGTTTACTTTCCTTCCCGTGACTGAAATCGATACGCTTCTTGATTGGCACATGGCAAACGCTCAGGCCAGGAAGGCGCAGCGAACACTCGCCCATGCCGTTACGGAGATAGTGCACGGCATGAAAGCTGCCGATGCAGCAGCGTCCACATCAAGTGCGCTCTTTGGCGAAATCGCACTCTCCGAACTTGATCAGGGCGCACGCTTCGTTGTACTTAGCGAAGCACCAACCCTTACGGTCCTTCGCAAAGATATCGCAAATGGCCTAACAGTACTTGATGCGCTCGCCACAAGCCCTCTTAGTTCCTCTAAATCGGATGCTCGACGGCTTATTGAGGCTAAGGGCGTAAGCCTGAACGGGAATACCGTTGATACGATTGACCAGAAGCTTAGGAGTGAGGACTTCTCGACGGGCCTTGCTCTCCTTAAGAAGGGAAAGCGGGACGTCTGTATCCTGGTTTTGAAATAGATTCGTCATATCGTATACTCGTGCGTATTGCGTCGGTGGTAGAGTGGTCAATTACAACAGGCTGTAAACCTGTCGGCTTCGGCCTTCGTTGGTTCGAATCCAACCCGGCGCACTAGAGGAAATCCCAGGTAAGAACTGGGATTTCTGCTTTTGTAGAAACCTTGCATCCTAGCGAGGAAGTTCTAGTATGCAGGCCAAAGCCACTAGGGCTTGATCTTTGGGAGGGCGAAATGCCAATAAGAACACAGGTAACGACACCGGAAATCCTTCACAGGCTGATTCTGTTGCACATGGATTGCATGCAAAGGATCCACGAAGCAGCCCAGCGTCTACAAGGAAGCGTGGATGAGGAGGCCTACATTCGTGATGTTCGTCAGGCCGAATCGATTGCTCGATTCCTACATACACCCTTCCGGGAATATGATTCTCCCTTGCCTCTGCTACTTCGGTGTGGCTATACGGGTGTCTTTCTTGAAGAAGACGACAAGGATGGTTTCTGCATCGAGGAACATCATATGTCTAGCACCAGCCCAATGCCGAACCTGCTGAATAAATCCATCGGCACACAAGCTGACGGCTGGACCTTGATCGCGATCAAGTTCTGAATTGCACTGAAAACCGCGACCCAGAAATGGGCCGCGGTTTTGCTTTTATATGGCCATGGTATCGTACTACTCATGGATACAGACAAGCCTATTCTCCTCTCAGGTATCAAGCCGACCGGCACTGCCCATATTGGCAACTATTTCGGCGCTATAAAGCAGTGGAAAGAATTTCAGACCGTGGGGAGCCACCAGTGCTATTTCATGATTGCGGACTATCACGCGCTCAACTTCATTCAGCGTGCAGGAGACATGCGTGACCTCACGCGCGACCTTGTGTTGACCTATCTAGCGTCCGGCATCAATCCCGACAAGGTTGTGCTCTTTAAGCAGTCTGATGTGCCAGCGCACACTGAGCTCGCCTGGGTCTTCGACACTATTACCACCATGCCATACCTCGAGCGGGCTCATGCATATAAGGATGCCGAGGCTAAGGGCAAGGAAGTATCCGTAGGTACGTTCAATTATCCAATGCTTATGGCCGCCGATATTCTCCTCTATGACACGGCGCGAGTGCCCGTTGGGCAGGACCAGAAGCAGCATATTGAATACGCGCGTGATACCGCAGAGAAGTTCAATCGCATCTATGGCGAGACGTTCACCCTTCCTGAAGAGTTCATTGTGCCTGAGGTTGCAACCGTACCAGGCGTTGATGGTCGGAAGATGAGCAAGAGCTACGACAACACCATTCCACTTTTCTCAACGCGTCATGAGATTGAGGATCTTGTTATGAGTATCGTTACAGACTCCTCCGGAGACAGGCCTGAGAACGTCTATGCTATTCATAGACTTCTTAAGACCGAGCGTGAACTTGAGCCTTTATACGAAGAGCATCAGGGCAAGTACAAAGCGCTTAAGGAAGCACTTATCGAAGATCTCGATGCCTTCATCGCACCGCTCCGAGAGAAGTATCATGAGCTCGCGTCTGACCCGCGCACCGTAACAGATGTACTTGAAAGAGGCGGGCAGCTCGCCAGGGAGCGTGCCAACACGAAAATTGAGCAGGTGCGAAGAGCCGTGGGCGTCTCCTAATAGAGATTGTTTGTACGAGTCACGCCCGCGCATTTCGTGCGCGGGCGTGGTATTTTAGGCCTATATGCAGGACCGCACGATGATAGGTGACCTCGCCCAGAAAGCAGGCGAGACGGTAACCATTAAGGGATGGGTAGATGTGCGCCGTGATCAGGGAAAACTCGTCTTCTTTGATTTCCGCGATATGACCGGCACTGTCCAGGGTGTGGTACTTCCAGGGGACGAGGCACTTATGGAAGCCGCGAAAGGGGTACGCAATGAATTCGTTGTCACGGTTGAGGGAATCGTGAATAAGCGCCCAGAGCGCAATGTGCAGGAAGGGAAGATGAACGGCGACATTGAGCTTGAGATCAAGGGTATTGAAATCGTCGTTGCACCAGAGGAACTTCCTTTCGACAAGGATGCGGACGACCTCACTATCGAGACACGGTTTGATTATCGACCGTTTACGCTCCGTAGCGAACGCGACCGAGACATATTCCGCGTTCAAGCGACGATCCTTTCTACGTTTAGGAATGCACTCGCAGACCAGAACTTCACCGAGTTCCAAGCACCGGTGCTTGTTGGCGGAGATGCGGAAGGCGGCGCCGCTGTCTTTGAGATTCCTGATTACTACGGCAAGCGTGCCTTCCTTGCGACCTCGGGACAGCTCTACAAGCAAATTATGGTTGGACCGTTTGAACGGGTGATGACTATTGCAAAGACGTTCCGCGCTGAAAAAAGTGCTACAACACGCCACCTCTCGGAGATCGTACAGCTTGAGTTCGAGATGGGATTTGTCGACTCACATGAGGACGTTATGAACGTACTCGAATCTATTGTGCGCTCAATCTCTACTGCCGTTGCAAAGACGCACGCAGATGTGCTCAGCCGATTTAACGTTGCTCCTGCGCTTCTGCCGGACGAGAAATTCCCACGCTTCACCCTTAAAGAGGCACAGGAAATAATTGAACGAGAGTTCGGTACCAAGGCAATAGGTGAGCCTGACCTTGAGCCAGAGCATGAGCGTCAGATTTGTGAGTATGCAAAGCGTGAGCTTGGTTCAGATTTTGTGTTCATCACGCATTTCCCAACCACCAAGCGTGCGTTCTACACCATGGCAGATCCAGAGGATCCAGAACGGTCGCTCTCGTTCGATCTTCTGTTCCGTGGTCTTGAGATCAATAGTGGTGCGCAGCGCATTCATGACTACGAGGAACTTGTAACAAAGATGAAAAGTCGTGGTATGGATCCCGAGAAGTTCTCCTACTATCTCCAGGCTTTCAAGTATGGTATTCCACCGCACGGGGGCTGCTCAACGGGACTTGAGCGTATTACCGCGCGCATGCTTGAGCTTCAGAATGTTAAAGAGGCGTCCTCATTCCCACGTGATATGAATCGTATCGACCTCTTGCTCTCAGAGGCACAGCCTGAAGGGTAGACATCATATGAAGATAACCTTCGCGAAGACGGATATAGGCTCTGCGCCGAAGGGGTACCTCCGGGTTCGGTTTACGGAAGGGCAGAGGGGCACAAAGCGCTTTGTTCGAGAACAGGGTGTTGAATGGCTTGAGCTTGGAATAGGTAAAGCGAAAGACCTCACAAACCGTAAGGTTGTCACTCTCATTCGTTGCATGGTGCAGACTGCGAAGCAGGAAGGCGCTCGCAAGTTAGCGGTTGCATTCAAGACAACTCCTGAACTTTGGGAGCATCTCTCCTTTGTCTCTGAGGAGCGTGGGGCGCAATCGTTTGCAGAGAATGCGGTCATGGCCGACTTTGAGTTCCGCACATTCAAAACAGCACCAAAAGAAGGGTGGAAAAATGTTGAGGAGATCCTTATGTGTGATCCGGCAACTCCTGCAATGCGTGCAGGTATTAAGAAGGGTCTTATTGTGGGCGAAGCGGTAAATGCAACCCGAGAACTTTCAAACACTCCAGGTGGCTCTATGACGCCGAAAGGTCTTGCGGAGGCAGCGAAAGCGGCTGTTACCGGACTTCCTGTAACCGTAACAACGCTCGATCGCGCAGGACTCAAGAAGCTTGGGATGGGTCTTCTCGCAGGCGTTGGTGCAGGATCGTCTGACGAACCAACGTTTACCGTTATGACGTACTCCGGAGGCAAGCCGTCTCAAAAGCCAATTGTGCTTGCCGGCAAGGGCATTACCTTTGATTCAGGAGGACTCAACATAAAGCCGTCTAACAGCATCTATGAGATGCATCTTGATATGTCGGGAGCTGCGAGCGTCATTCATACCGTCGCACTCGCAGCAAAACTAGGACTCAAGAAGAACGTAATAGCGCTCGTACCTGCCGCTGAGAACATGCTGGGTAACGACGCAACGCGCCCGGGCGATATCCTGACCTCATTGTCTGGGAAGACCGTTGAAGTAACCGATACGGATGCAGAAGGACGACTTGTACTTGCTGATGCAATCACCTATGCGAAGCGCTTAAAGCCGAGTGTAGTTATTGATGTCGCAACGCTTACAGGAGCCGCTATGGTTGCGCTCGGATTCCATGCATCAGGCCTCATGACCCGAGATGACGAGCTTGCAGACGAACTGCTTACCCTCAGCGAAACATCAGGGGATTACCTCTGGCGACTTCCACTCTGGGACGAGTATGAGTCGGTAATTAAGAGCGACTTCGCCGATATGCAGAACCATTCGATTGCTGGAGGTAAATACGGGGGTGCTACCAATGGCGCGATATTTCTGTGGCAATTTGCTAAAGACCTTGGGTGCCCATGGGCACATATTGATATTGCACCAAGAATGACCGCGTCGCGGGGCGAAGAACTTGCGAAAGGTGCGGCGGGTGCACCGGTTCGACTTCTTATCGCATTTATCGAATCATGGAGAGCGTAACTGAGTACACAGGCTTCACCATTCGTAGTGGTTCCTTTGAGGGACCATACGATTTGATTCTTGATCTTATCGACAAGCGAAAGCTCTCAGTAAATGAACTGTCACTCACTCAGGTGACAGACGACTACATCGCATTCGTGCGAGGACACGAAGCATTTCCTATGGAAGAGGCAGCACAGTTCATTGGTGTAGCGGCGACGCTTCTTTTAATAAAATCAAAGTCTCTTATACCAGAGCTCGAACTCTCCACGGAAGAAGATGAGGACGTCGACGACTTGAAGCGAAGACTCATCATGTACGAGAAGGTTCGTGAAGCTCGTGCTGAACTTACGCGTGTATTTGGCAGAAAGATGATGGTATCCGCCGGAGAGCGTGTTCCAGAGCCTATGTTTGCCCCTGCTCGAGATCTAACCCTCCAAAACCTCTCTAGTGCTCTTGCCGCCGCACTCGCGTCACTTGAGAAAGCTGAAGAGAAGCTTCCTGAAGCAAGGGTTCGGCCACTCGTTACGATAGAAGAGATGATGGACACACTTCTTACGCGCGTACAGCGTGCTATGACACTTTCGTTTAAGGAGTTTTCTGCAGGGAGTAGCGAGAAAGTCGAAGTTATCGTGTCGTTTCTCGCGCTTCTAGAGTTAGTGAAGCAAGGAGCGGTAGAGGCAGCGCAGCACGATCCATTCACAGACATTCGCATCACAAATACCTCAGCCGGCGTACCGAGGTACTAATACAGGACAATAAAGAAGAAGAGTACGGCGAGCACGATGCGATAGATGCCGAACGGGATGAAGGAGTATCGGCGCACGATTGTCAGGAGGAAACGCATAGAAAGAAGCGCGACCGCAAATGCAGTTATAAAACCAATCGCAAGAAGACCTATATCGTCGGTTACAAAGGTGTCTGCTGACTTAAGAAGATCGTAGCCGGTAGCGGCCACCATAGTTGGGACTGCTAACAAAAACGAGAACTCAACAATCGCAACCCGGCGCATGCCAACGACAAGACCGCCGATGATCGTTGCCGCTGAGCGCGAGACACCCGGAATAATGGCAACTGACTGAAAGAGTCCAACGAGAAGTGCCTGGCGGTACGTTATCTCCTTTGCACCTTCCAAAGACTCGGGACGTTCCTTGTGTATGAGTTCAAAGAGGATCAAAACGATACCGCCAACAAACAGGGAAGCGACAACAATCAAAGGATTTCCAAGGAGAAAACCCTTAACGTAGGGATATACCAAGAACCCAACAAGGCCGGTTGGAAGGAACGCGACGAAAAGCTTTTTAAGGAAAGCGAGATCAAGAAAGGATTTCCAGTACAGACATACAACGGCTGCGATAGCGCCAAGCTGTATCGCTATCTGGAACGAGGAAAGGAAAGTGCTCGGTTCAAGACCAAGAAGCTCGCTCGCGAGAATAAGGTGTCCGGTGGAGGAGACAGGTAGGAACTCGGTGATTCCCTTGAGAATGCCGAGAATAACGCTGTCGAGGGGGGTCATAATGAGGAAAGTATACCAGGCGCTTGTTCGTCCCCAGTCAGGAAGGGTTGCCGTACCGTGTTTTGACGGTATTCTTTAGGGACTATG